>Ga0182024_10000028_pt1 | contig 237132 bp, 213 predicted proteins | sample P32metaG_FD_120480 | JGI IMG/M metagenome (GOLD analysis project Ga0182024, IMG submission 120480) | Permafrost microbial communities from Stordalen Mire, Sweden - P3-2 metaG (Illumina Assembly) | ecosystem: Environmental > Terrestrial > Soil > Wetlands > Permafrost | place: Sweden: Stordalen... | reverse complement strand
TGTATCCCGGAACCACCGCAATCAAGTTGACGCGACCATCAGGCCGGGGTCCCCAGCGATAGGTCTTCGTCGCTGGGGTGGCAGGCCGGGGTCCCCAGCGATAGGTCTTCGTCGCTGGGGTGGGGGAAGCGGCGACCATCCACGAACCTCAACAGGACACAGTTACCCTGGTTCCGCTCTAATCGAAGCGTCTAACCGGGCAGGCTTGCAGCGCCCATCACGGCTCAGTTAATCCCCTGAAAGTACCGCGGACGGTACTGAGAGCACAATTAGGCTTGCCTTGCCGCACTGTATAATCGCAGGCATCATGACCAGCTCATCAGGCCCCCGCATTCATACCCTCGACGGTTGGCGCGGCATGGCGATTCTGCTGGTCTTGGCGGAACACACTCTGAGCCACACCCGATTCCGCGACCTCCTGTGGGCGCATCTGGGCTCCCTCGGCGTGGACATCTTCTTCGTGGTGAGCGGATATATCATCACCTTGCGCTTCCTTCAGGAGAGAGCGAAGACATCCACCATCGATCTGCGCGCCTTTTATGCGCGCCGCGCATTCCGCATCCTTCCCCTCGTCTGCGCATATCTCTTGACGCTGTGTGTGTTGTCGCTCTTCGTGAACTTCATCGATTTTCACCCTGCGGAGGTTGCCGGCTCACTTTTCTTCTTCCGTAACTATCAACTTGCCGCCCATCCTTACGGGGTCTATACCTCTCACTTCTGGTCGCTCTCCATCGAAGAACATTTCTACCTTCTGTGGCCCGCGCTCCTGCTATGGCTTGCGAATCGGCGATCTCTTTGGTTCGCCGCTGCCGGAGCCGCCGCATGCGCGATGTGGAGGTTTTACGATTGCACTCATCCCACCAGTTGGATTGGACGAATGCTGCCCGGCGCGGACCCGTTGCTGCGCACCATTCGGACCGACACCCGGTTTGACGGCCTGTTGCTCGGTTGCGCGCTGGCGATCCTACTCACGCGTCCGCGGGTCAGGGAGTTCATCTTCCGTAACTTCCCAAAAGAGACCCCCCTGATTACGGTCACGCTGCTGATGCTGAATATCGTAAGAACTCACGCATGGCCGGCGCTCTCCACCTATGTGCTCATCTCTCTCGCGCTCGCCTCCACACTGGTCGTTCAGGAAGGATTTGCTCACAAATGGCTGAACATGCGCCTGCTGGTCTGGATTGGCACCATCTCCTATAGCGCATACGTCTGGCAGGAACTGTTTCTCGTCCTTCCCGCATCTGCGCAGTCCCCGCTTGGCCGGCTGGCGTTCTTTCCCTTGAATCTCATCTGCGTCTTTGCCGTCTCCGCGTTGTCGTTTTATTTCATTGAGCGCCCAGCGATCGCGTTCGGCAAGCGTATGTTGACTCGGAAGCAAGCGCCGATCCCCGCCTTGACAAGCGTTTGACGCGCCATCCGGCCCTCCCTATTGCACGCCCCGACTAACTTGGGATGGCTTCAAATAGTCGACAAGCCTGGTCATTCCGCTGCGAAACTCCGTCTTCGGCCCCAACAGGCTCACCACCAGCCATCCCGAATCTCTCATTCCGAAAAAATATCCCGGATGAACCCAGACTCCCCGCTCCAGCAGTTCCAGCACCGTCTGCTCGTCCGGTTTCAGCGCCGGAATTCGCAGCACCGCGTACCATCCGCCCTCGACCTCCAGCCTGCAAACCTCCGGCACTCCGCACAATTGCCGATCCAGCTCCGCCAGATTCGCACTCACTCGCACCTGAATTTGCCGCCGCATCGACGCGCGCCCATCAAGCCATACAGGCAGCGCGCTCTGCACCGGCGCATTCATCGAGAGAAACGTATCGGCAATCACCTCTAGCCGCTCCAGCGCCGCGCCCGCATTCGGCCCCGTGACCACAATCCACGCCGCCTTCATCTGCGGCAGCCCGGCAATCTTGCTCAGCCCGCTCACAACAAACACCGGAATTTCGTCCAGCCCAGACGCAAAGCTCTCGATTTCCCCGGCAGTTTCCTCGCTAAGCGGATAATCCAGAAAAACCTCATCCACAATGAGCGAAAGGTCAAACTCGCGGCATAGTCGTGCCAGCTCTTCCGCCTCCCACCGCTTGGTAAAGTGTCCGGTCGGATTGTTCGGATGCACCAGCACAATGGCCCGCATTTGCGGGGTGATCGCCCGGCGAAACCCCTCCGGATCGATCTGCCATCCCTGGTCGTAAACCAGCGGCGCAGCCCTCAGTTTCACATCGTCCAGCACCGCCAGAAAATCAAACAGAGGATACCCCGGCTGAGCGACCAGAATCTCGCTCCCCGGATCGCAGAGCAGCCGGAACAGGTAGCTGTAAGCCTCGCTGGTGCTCGTCGTCAGCACCAGCTGCTCCGGTTTCAGCGCCACGCCGTGGTCCGCATAGTATCCGCAAACCGCCTCCCGCGCGCGCAGGATGCCTTTTGGTTGCGGATCGTAATCGAGCGCCGCCGGATCGGCCAGCGCCTGCAACAATTCCGCATCGTATTCAAACCCGCACCGCGTCGGGTTTGAAGCCGTCAGGTCCGCAATCGGCAGCCCCGCCTGGGCGCGCAGTCGATGAGCCCGCGCCAGTGCGCTTTCCTCCGTGTTCCAATCCGTCCTTCGCGAAAAACGCATAACTCCATCCCATCAACCAATCGCATGTGCGTTCGCAACGCGCCACCGCCGCCATCGTGCACAATGAATGCAGCCGTCTTTTCCAACCATACACGGCGCTCTTGAGGGGGGATCGTTGGCTCTGCGCGCGGTTGTCTTCGACTATGGAATGGTATTGACCGGGCCGCCGGATCCCGACGCCCACGCCACGCTGCTGCGCCTCACCGGCCTGCCCCTTGACCGCTTCGAGGCTCTCTACTGGGTCGACCGCCACGCCTACGACGAAGGCAAACTCACCGGCGTCGCCTTCTGGCGGAAGTTTCTCTCGGACTCAGGTATCGACCTGCCCCCTGCTGCCGACCGCAAATCCCTTGTAGACGAGCTTAATTTGTGGGACGCGCGCCTGTGGACCACCCAGAACCCCGCCATGCTGGACTGGCAACTGCAACTCAAGCAGCGCGGACTGCTCACCGCCATACTTTCCAATATGGGCGATAGCGTGCTCGAAAATATGAAGCGAGAATTCGACTGGCTCTCCCGCTTCGACGTCCTGGTCTGGAGCTATCAACTGCGCATGGCCAAGCCCGATCCCGCCATCTATCGCCATGTCCTCAAGGAGCTCGGAACCCGGCCGCAAGAAACCCTCTTTCTCGACGACAAGCGGGTCAACGTTGAAGCCGCGCGCGCTCTCGGCATCCAGGCCATCGAGTTCTCAACTGTCGAACGCCTCCGCGCCGACCTCATTGCCGCCGGCCTCGACCGCGAACTCCCGCTTCCTGGATGATGGCGGCGGCTATCTGCCTCCAAACCGGTATCCCACCCCCCCGGCAAAGTACATGAAGTCCACACCGGGATTCTTCGGTGCAAGATTGCCGTCCGAAAGATGGAAGTATGTAAAGCCGGTGCGGAGATCCCAATGCGGTGAAAGCCTCGTCTCCAGGCCGGTTCCGAACTGGGAGCTGAAATTGAGGTGGCCGCCCTCGGTTGAGATCACTCGATTGGTGAAATAAACAATTCCGCCCTTGGCGATCAGAAAGGGCTTGAAGGTCTTGTCGCGCCTCCACAGCAATCGGACACCGGTCGCGGAGATTCCGGTGCCGAATGTAACCTTCCTGTCCGTGGTCAGGGCAATCCCAGCGCTGTCGTACCTCGCCGGCTCGGTCAAAAAAACCGCCGGCAGCAGTTCCGCCACATAGTCAAGCCGCGCTCCAAGAAAACTGCCCCAGGAGTGGCGGTCGTACTCTAAGCCAGTCGTATAAACCTCTCGGGCTTGAGAGTATGCAACCACGCTGTAATGGCCAACAGAGCCGCCCCCTTCCAGGACGAGTTCACTCTCCACCAGTTTTTTGGCGGGGTTGTCAACCTGCTGAGCGCGCGTCAGCTGCGGCAGAGCCACACACAGCGCGGCCAGCAGGGAAAGAATCCTAAACCGAAAGCTGTGCGCGAAGAAACTCCCGCATCGCCGACAAGTCCGGGCACACTTGCATTCTTGGTTGGTCGCCAAAGCTCACCCGGTCGCTTAAAATGGATTCGGACAGGTCCGAACAAAAGGCAGGCCCGCAAACGGAGGAAGGATCGCCCAGTGAGGCCAGTATAACGTGGCTCTCAAAAACCGGCGTGCGCCACTGACATTCCCTTGCCCGCGCGTTACCTCGGTCCCCAAATCCGAAAATCTCCGGAGACGTGCATCAGGCTCATTATATAGAGCATTCCGTCGTAGTATCGTTCGTGCCCGCTTGGAATCGGCGCTTTCCAAAGCTCTTCCACAAATCTGTCTTTCACCGGCTGGGTTGCGGCCAGGCTGGCCACCGCGCTGGTCGCCACCAGTCCTGTCGAGTGGCGTTTCGACAGCGGTTCGCCCTTCAGGGTGAACTGGTCGGCGTACTTGTCAATGCCCTGCGAAAAAAAGAACGCCTGCGTCCGGTCGCTCAGCGCGCGCTCCCGCGCATCCTTTCCCCACCACGACCAATCCACCGACCAGTTGCTCTGCGTCCTCCACGAATCGAACGAGAAATCGCCCGCCCGCGGATTCCACGCGATCGGATGCGGCGTTCCGTCGAAGTTCGCGTAGTCCGGGTTCAGGCCGGTCTTCGCATTCGTCGCACGCTGGAAAAAGTTGCGGCTCACTTGCGCCGCCTCCGCCCAGAATTTCCTATCCGCAACCGGTCCCCACCGCGCCCATAGCTCGTAAAACGCGGGCAAATGATAGCTCGGATCGGTGAAATCGCTCTTGCCCGCCACCGGAGTGAACCGGATCATTTTCGTCTCTTCATTAACCTCCGCGCCCACCGTGCGCACGCCAAACCGCGTCTCGCCCGTCCGTCGGGTCCGGTGCCGCATGGCCGTCAACAGCTCGTCGGCCTGCGCCTTGTAGTCATAAATGCCCGCTCCATTGCCCCAGCGGTTACCGGCAAAATAAAGTGCCATCACAAAATATTCTTCGCCGTCCGGCGCGGGCGTCTCGTCGTTCGGCTCTCCACTCACTTTGCACGACCAGGAAAAATATCCCTGCGACGGGTGTCGGGGCGAGCTGATGTACATGTAGGTCCTGGCCCAGTTCCACAGCGCATCAAACTCCGCCTTGTGATTCAATTGAACCGCGATCATCATCCCGTACGACATGCCCTCCGTCCGCGCATCGTGGTTGGCAATGTCGCTCACGTAAGCCAGCGGCCCGTTGCCGTTCGTCCCCGCTGGAAAATAAACCGCCTCCGTCTCCGCGTCGCCGTGGAAGAGCTGTCGAAACGCCCGCTCGACCTTGGCTTCCGTCTCCGCCCTGGCGTGCCCGGCCTCAACAAACAGGTCCGGGTAATGGTGCGTGGCATAACCGCCAGCCCCGTCTTCCAACCTCATTGTCGATTCCTGCGAAGCTGCCTGCGGCGCCGTCTGTGGGGATGCGGCCGTTGCCATAAGCACCGCGGCCATCGAAAGGAAAATCAGCCTGTGGCTCGTCAAATGTCCAGCTCCCGTCACTGGAAGCCATCTTAAACTGACCCACCATCCCCGCGCCTTGGTTACAACCGCCGCCTCCATGGTCTACACTGCTTGCCGTTGGAAGGTGGCACGCTTAATCGTTTTATGAGCAGGCGCCAGACATCGAACAATCGTTAGGCCGGCTGCGCAAGCAAGCGAGGCTGAATCGTCCAGACAAAAGGGGAGTATCCACAATGAATCTATTGCCGGAAATTAAGAAATCGAAAACGACCCAATGGGCTGTATGCGCGTGCGCGGCTCTGGTGCTCGCGTCAACTGTGGTTCTGGCTCAAGCCGTCCCGGTCGTTACCGGCGACGCGCGCGTTGACAAGCTGCTCAGCCAGATGACGCTCCACGAAAAACTCACCCTCATCCACGGCACGCATGAAGATCCCGCCGTCTACCAGGGCCAGGCGGGCTACCTCGGCGGCATTCCGCGGCTCGGCATTCCGGGCCTCCGCTTTGCCGATGGCCCTCCGGGCGTCCTCACCCGCCATCCCTCACAGGCTGAAACCGCCACCATGGGCGTGGCTGCCACCTTCAGCGTGAAAACCGCACAGGACAATGGCGTGGTGATTGGCCGCGAAGCACGCGCCCTCGGCATTGATGTCGCTCTGCAGCCTTTCGTAAACATCGACCGCGATCTCGAGTTCGGACGCGGCTACAATACCTTTGGCGAAGATCCCTTTCTCACCTCCGAAATCGGAGTGGCCGAGGTCAAGGGCATTCAGTCCCAGCACGTGATGGCTCAGATCAAACACTACGTCGGCTACGACTCCAACGGCGGCAGCACCTTCATCGACGACCAGACCCTGCACGAAGTCTATGTCGCTCCTTTCGACGCCGCCATCCGCAGGGCCGATGTCTCCTCAATCATGTGCTCCTACAATCGCCTCAATGGCACATTCGCCTGCGGCAACAAGGACAGTCTAACCACCATCCTGCGCGATCAGATCGGCTTCAAGGGCTTCGTCACCTCCGATTGGGGCGCACTCCACGCCGTCACCTTCATTAACGCCGGTCTCGACATGGAAATGCCCGGCGAGCCTACGCCGGGGGCCGCGTGGTCCATTCCCTCCTTCTTCGATCTGCAACCCGTGCCTCCGCCGCCGCCAGCGCGCCCAGCTGACGCCATGGACGACACGGCGGACATGTTCGGCGGCCACATTCCCGAGGAGCCGGCACCCGCGCGCGGCGACGCAGGAGACTTCGGCGTCAAGCTGAGCCCTGAAAAAATGGCCGAAGCTCTCAAGGACGGCACCGTAACCGAGGCCGCTGTGACCCGCGCCGCCGGTTATGTGCTCTATGAGATCGCCCACTTCGGCTATCTTGACGGCCAGTCCAAGCACGACGTCACCGCGCAATCCATTGAAGCCAACGCCAAAATCATTGAGAAGACCGGTGAAGAGGCCGCAGTGTTGCTCAAGAACGAAGGCGCGGCGCTGCCCTTGAAAGCCTCCGATCTTGGTTCCGTTGTGCTCATCGGCCCCACCGCCGGTCAGGTGGACGCGATCGGCATCAATGGTGAACGCTCGGTCGGATTGCCGTCGCGGCAGGTCGGCCCCCTCGCCGCCCTCAAGAAGATCTCCGGCAACCCCAATATTCAATTCGCCGTCAACGACGACATGACTGGCACGCCTGTTCCCGCCAGCGTCTTCTCGCGCGACGGTAAGCCCGGCCTTGAGCGCACCGGCTCCGGTACTTCGCAGACCGACGCCCAGCTCAACTTCACCACCGACGGTGGGAACGCTCTCGCGCCCAACTCCACCGTCACCTGGAAAGGCACGCTTACTCCGCCTCATGCCGGCAACTACTGGCTCTATTTGCAGGCAATGGGCACCAACGCCGGCATTCGGCTAGACGGCAAACGTCTCGCCGGAACGGGCGCGTTCCAGGGTGGCGTCCACGGCGACATTCTGCAAGCCAACCAGGACAACGCCGTCCCCACCACCGACCACATGGACAATGTACGCCGCGCGGTTGAACTGACAGCCGGTCCGCACCAGATCGAGATCAGCACCAGTCCCGATTCGTCGAACGCGCCCGTGCAGGTCCGCCTCAACTGGTACACCCCCGAGCAGCGCAAGGCCGATCACGAAGCCGCCATTGCTGCCGCGAAAAACGCCAAGGTCGCTGTCGTCTTCCTCTGGACCCGCCTTGAACCTGTCTTCGGCCTGCCCGGCGATCAGGACAAACTTATTGAAGAAGTCGCCGCTGTCAACCCCAACACAATCGTCGTCCTCAACACCAGCCAGCCCGTCGCCCTTCCCTGGGTCGATAAGGTCAAGGCGGTTCTTGAAATGTGGTGGCCCGGCGATGAAGGCGGCTGGTCTACCGCCAATCTGCTGCTCGGCAAGAGCAGCCCCGCAGGCCGTCTTCCTGTCACCTGGGGCAAGAGCCTGGCGGACTACCCCGCCACCGATCCTAAACATCTCGAGCGCTCTCACAAGGGCGTGGACGGCAAAACCACCTATAGCGAAGGCGTCAATGTGGGCTACCGCTGGTTCGATAAGGAAAAAATCGACCCGTTCTTCACTTTCGGACACGGCTTGAGCTACACCACTTTTGAATACTCCGGCCTGAAAGTCGACAAAGCCGCCGACGGCGGACTCGACGTCAACGTCAACATCAAAAACACAGGCAGCATGGCCAGCGACGAAGTGCCGCAGGTCTACCTCGGCGCGCCCAGCGAGATTCCATCCGGCGTTCAGTTCCCTGTTCGCGCTCTCGCCGCCTTCGACCGCATTCACCTCGCTCCCGGCGAAGCAAAAACCGTCACCCTCCACGTCCCCGAGCGCCAGTTGCAATACTGGTCTACGGCCAACAGCAAATGGGAAACCGCAACCGGCAAACGCACGCTCAGCGTCGGCGCATCTTCCCGCGACCTGCGCGTCGAGCAGTCCATCAACTAACCCGCTCGCACACTCACACTATGCAGGGTGCCCCATCCTTGCGATTCTTTTCATCGCAAGGGTGGGAAACCGTAAAACTCAACCAGAAGTATTTTGAAAGAGCGCGGCTTTAGCCGCCGAGGGAATGGCCGCGCCAACACCGAAACTCAAACTGCTCACAACTAGGGCATTTTCGGAATTGGTGTAGACCGAAAGCACACACTCAAGTGGCTTTTTCCTCAAGAAAAAGCCACCTTTCACTGCTCTCAAAAAGTCTACGTGTATTCCGAAAATGCTCTAGGCCATCCCCAGCCCCACCAGATTCGCCGCGGCAATCAGCAGCACTATCCCAACCCAGAGCAGTCGCACCGGCCTGCGTCCAACGCCCGCCCACTCACCCAGCGCCAACCCCACCAACCCTCCGCACAGCACATACATGCTCATGTGCAGCATCCAGTTCACATACGAGAGCTGCTGCGGAATGTTGGCCGCGCCCCACGCATAAAAAAAGAACTGCAAGTACCACATGATGCCCCCGGTCGCCGCCAAAGCCCCATTCCTCACCAGTGTTCCCCGCGCCTGCCCTAAATCCTCCCGCAGCGATATCTTCTTCAACACAGCCAGGCGAATGAAGCAGTAACTCAGGTTCACCACTGCGCCGCCGCCCATGATCACCACATAACTCGGCAGCGCCGCATACAGCGGGTTCACTCCAAGGTGCAGCGCCGCGGCCTCCATCGGCTTGGCTGCGTCAATCGCAAACGACATCCCCGACGAAAATATCCCGCACAGCACCGCCAGGAAAACGCCAAACTTCAGATTGAATTCCCTCGGCGCACCGCGCAGTTGTATTTCTTTCTGATGCCCTGCGTACGAAACCACGGCCACACCCAGCACCGCAACCAGCACGCCTGCCATCGTCATCAAGCCGCTTCGAGTTGCAAACAACTCCGCCCCCTGCCCGTGCAGCAGCGGAGGCGTCAGCGTTCCCACCACCAGCGTCACGCCAATCGCCACGCCAATGCCCAACGACATGCCCAGGTGCCGCATCGTCAGCCCATAACTCACGTTGCCGATGCCCCACATCGCGCCGAAACCCGCCACCTTCCAAAGAACGCCCGCGCCCATCGATGCATAGAAGCCGCCAAAGTCCGGCAGCAGCAACAAACTCACCGAAATCGGAAGCAGTATCCACGAGAAAAGCCCGGCCACCGCCCAGGTCGTCTCCCAGGACCATCTCTTCACTTTCGCAATCGGCGCATAGAACGAAGCAGCCGACGCCGCCCCAACCATGTGCCATCCGATCCCCGCCAGAATTGCCGGCATGCTTTCTCCTGGTTCCTGCTTCACCAACAATTCTCTACATCTCCACCGCAAACGTATAACTCCCGGCTCCTAACTCGAACCCGCTCTCTCCGTCCCGAGTTAGAGTCTTGGCTAACTTACTTGCTGGCAACGTAACCCCATCTAACTTGTACTTCGCCGCTTCGTTCGCATTCAAGGGCAGCCAGCCGGTTGTATTCGCGGGAATCGTCAAATGCCACTCGGCCGTCATTCCATTCACTTTCCAATCCGAATGAATCGCCCCATAGGCAGAGGCGTAATCGAATCGAACCCACCCCATCCGCGCGTCAAACACCGGATGCAGCGCCACCGTGTGAAATCCAGCATCCAGCGGCGATGCATCCACACCCGCCGCGTAGCGATAGATCCAGTCCGCCACCGCGCCGTACGCATAATGGTTATAGGAGTTCATGCTCGGATCGTCTTTCATCTGGTCCCCATTCCACCGTTCCCACATCGTCGTTGCCCCATGCCCCACAAGATAGCCCCACGACGGATATTCGGTATTCAGCAGCAGTTTGTAAGCCAGTTTCGCATGTCCCGCCTTGGTCAGTTCCTCCAGCAGGTACGGCGTCCCTAAAAAGCCCGTGCTCAACAGCCCATGATTGGCCTCAATCTTATCTGCCAGCTTTTGCGCCGCTGCGGTACGCAGCGCTTCGGGCAACAGGTTCATGTGCAGCGCCAGCACATAGCCTGTCTGCGTATCGCCCTTGCCGCTGCTGGCCGTCTTGGTTCTTTCTCCAAACAGAGACGCTCCCTTGTCCACGCCGGCTACAAATCCATCGTCACGGACAAACTGCTTGTCAAACGCCGTGCGAATCTTTTCGAACAATCGCGCATATTTCTCCGCGTCTTCCGCACGTCCCGTTGCCAGCGCCATCTCTCGCATGATCGTCACGTCATAGGCCCAATAAGCCGTCGCCACCAGCGCCTGCTCCGTGCGCCCTTCCGGCGACAGCCAATCACCAAACGGAATTCCGCTTTCCTTCTTCCACAGCCCGTCGGGATTAGCCGCATCAATGGCGTCGAGATACTTCTCCATGGCCGCCCAGTTCTGTTCAATCACGCTCGTGTCGCCCGACTGCAGCCACGAGGTCCACGGAATAATTACCCCTGCGTCGCTCCACCCCGCTCCCGAGGACGAAGACTTCGTCGCCGTCCCCGGCGCATAGATCCCGTAGTAGGGCGTGCCCGCCTGCGTCCCACGCATATCCCCGGCAAACTTCCGCGAAAACGTCGCCAGGTCCATGTTGTAACTCGCCGTGCGCCAGAACACCTGCGCATCCGCCATCCATCCCAGCCGCTCATCGCGCTGCGGGCAATCGGTCGGCACACTTTCAAAATTCGACTTCTGCCCCCACAGAATATTGCTCCACAGCTTGTCGATCATCTCGCTGCCGGTATCGAGTTTCACCGTCAACGGCGCATCCGTATGGAACACAATCCCCGTCACCGCGTCCTTGCCCGGCGCCGCCGCAACTCCAGTCAACTCCACGTAGCGATAGCCATGATAGGTAAACTGCGGCGTGAACTCATTCATGCCTTTTCCATCCAGAATAAAATGATCCGTCGCCTTTGCCGTGCGCAGATTGTCGGTATAAATGGTTCCGTCGGCATTCACAATCTCCGCAAAGCGAAGCCGCACATCCGTTCCCGCCTTACCCGCGACGCGCAGGCGTTCCACCCCCGCGAAGTTCTGCCCTAGGTCGTAGACCCACACGCCGTGTCTGGGCTCGGTTACGGTCCTGGCGGTCAACGTCCGCTCTACGCGAATCGATGGAAAATCCTGCGCCTCGATCTTCACGGGCTTCGGCTCGATGGTCTTCACGCTCTTCCATTGGCTTGCCTGGAAGGCCCCTGTATCCCACCCCGGCTGCTTCAATCGCGCATCCTGGCTCTCCCCGTCGTAAATCTCCGCGTGCATAATGTTCGTCGTGCTCGCCTGCCACGTCGCATCCGTGACAACCCACTCCACGCTGCCATCCGAATGCTCAATCCGCAACTGCGCCATGAGCGCCGGCGGCGTGTCTCCATAATTGTTCGGCTGCTGAAACCACTCCAGCGGCGTCTCATACCATCCGGGCGCCAGCAAAGCGCCCAGCGCATTCTTCCCTTTCGTCACCATTGCCGTCACGTCGTAGGTCTGATACTTCACATGTTCGCGATAATCCGTCCACCCTGGCGCCAGCACATCCTCGCTCACGCGTTTTCCGTTCAGGAAAACCTCGTACGCCCCCAACGCCGTTGCATAGAGGCGCGCGCTCTTCACCGCCGTCTTCACTTCAAACGTGTGCCGCAGCGCCTTCACCGAGTCTGGAATCCATGGATGCCCCAGCGGCGCGTTCGTAGGCCTCGGCGCCTGCTGCCACACCACCGCATTGTTCCATCCCATGTCGTCAAAGTCCTCCTGCGCCCAACCTGCCGGGGGATGCGTCGCCGTCTTCCAATCCGTTCCGCTCGCACACACCGCCATCGTCCCGTCCGTATACTCCACCACCAGCGTGGCAATCATCGGCGGCGCATCGGCCGCGGCCACGCCGTTGGAATTGGGAACATAATGCACCGTCTCGATCGCGATCGTGTTCGCCCCGGCATTCATTTTGCCGGTCACATCCGCGCGCACATACTTCTTCCAAGGCATCTGCTTCCATGCCGGCAGCGGATCGGCTGTTAACACCTGGATGCCGTTCACCCATGCCGCCACCGTATCCTGCCCCGTGGCATACAGCGTCGCTTGCCGCACGGTCTTGTTCAGCATCACCCTCTGCCTATACGCCACGTCCTGCTCTGCCGCTTTTCCAGCGCCCTGTGCCTTCGCATCCTCGCTGGCAATCCACACAGCCGGCGCATGCCGCACCGCGGCCTCTTCCGCGGTCTCATACCCAATCCACTGTGCGCGCCAGCGGTCCTGCGCCTTCAGGCCCGTCTCCCACCAACTCGTCGCGCTCTCCGCATACGGCTTGCCCGCCGCATCCCACACTTTCACCCGCCAAAAATACCGCGTGCTCGGCGCAATCGCCGGCCCCGCGTAGCGCACATTCAAGCTCGCGCCCGATTCAATCCGTCCACTATCCCAAACGTCCGCCTTGCCTGCGCCCAGCAAATCGGCGCGCGAACTCACCATCACCTCATACGCCGTCTGTTTCGCGCCTCGCGCCGGATCTTTTAGCTGCCAGGAAAATTGCGGCGGCGCATCGTCGATCCCCAGCGGCGTCTTCAAGTCGTCCACGCGCAACTCCACCGGACCCGTAGCCGGACCGGCCGCTGTCTGCGCCCGCAATCCCATCAACGGCAATCCGGCCGCCAGCACTAGCGCACAAAACATATTCCGCATCATTCCATTTTTCATGCCTTTGCCCGCCCTCAAGAAAGAAACTTGTCCATTGTGCGTCCTGCCCGCCTGCTTTGGGAAGCCTCTGCGCCTTACTTGCGGGCACTACCTGAAGAAAATCGCTGCCGCCCGTTACACTTGCCACATGGCAATTCGCCTTTATGCCGCCACCACAAGTCAGGGCAAACTTCGCGACTTCCGCACCGCGGCCCAGGCCCACTCCATCGCCATCGATCCCCTGCCCGAGCTCTCCGCCATCCCCGTCCCCGTGGAAAACGGCGATACCTTTACCGCCAACGCCACCCTAAAAGCCGTCTACTACTCCCCCTATGCCCCCGGCATGCTAGTCCTCGCCGACGACTCCGGACTTGAAGTCGACGCCCTCCACGGAGCGCCCGGCGTCCGCTCTGCCCGCTTTGCCGCCGACTCCGGCCTCACTGACTCGCCCGACGCCAATGACAACACCGATGTGTGGAACAACATGATCCTGCTGCAGCGCCTCGCCGGGCTGCCGCAACCCCAGCGCACCGCCCGCTACCGCTGCGTGCTGGTCGTCGCCCGCGACGGCCTGGCCCTCCACACCGCCCAGGGCACGGTCGAAGGTATCATCCTCGACGCGCCGCGTGGAACCGGCGGCTTTGGCTACGACCCGCTCTTCTACCTGCCCGCCCTCCGCCAAACCATGGCCGAACTCGACCTCGAAACCAAGCTCTCCCTCAGCCATCGCGGACGTGCCATCGCCGCGCTGCTGCCCATGCTCCAGGCCTGAACATTCGCCATCCTTCCGATAATTGAAGATCCGGAGCCGCTAATTGGCAAGTTGGCAACCCGCCTTCCTGTTTCGGGCAAGTTAATAAGTGAGAATCCTATTGCAATCCGCGCACAATCGTGCAATGATCGTGGCCTTAAAAAAGGAGAAAGGTAACATGCTCGTAACTCGACTCCGTCTTTTGCTTATCGCCGGTTGCGCTGTTTTGTTCGCTGGGTTCACCCATAACCTCGCGGCCGCAACCCATTGTGTCAACCCCGCCGGCTCCGGCGGCTGTTACTCGAAAATCCAAACCGCCGTTAGCCATGCCGCGGCCTACGACGTCATCAACGTTGCAGCCGGCACCTACAAAGAAGACGTAGTCATCGGCATCCCCGTTTCCATCCTTGGCGAAGACAGCTACTCCGTCATTGACGCCACCGGGCTTGCTAACGGCGTCTTTGTGGACGGCCTCGACCATCCCGGCCTCCACGACGTCACCATTTCCGGATTCACGGTTGAGAACGCCAAATATGAAGGCGTTTTGCTGGTCAGCGTTTCCGATGTCACCATCCGCGACAATCACTTGATTGACAATGACAAGGTCGGGCCTGTGTTCAACCCGTTGGGGACCGGCTGCGCAGGACAGCCCGCCTTTGAGACCGATGAAACCGGCGACTGCGGCGGCGCGCTCCATCTAATGGGAACGGCGAACTCAATCGTCTCCGGCAACTACATTACGGGCAATGCCGACGGCATTCTGATCAGCGACGAGACGGCGGAGAGTCACGACAATCTGCTTATTCACAACACAGTCTCGAACAACCCGCTGGAATGCGGCATCGTTCTTGCCTCCCATGACCCCGTGGGTTCGACTGGACCCCATTTCGCGCCCCACTATGGGGTTGACCACAACACCGTGGCCGAGAACATCTCCGCGGATAATGGCGTGCAGATTGGCGGGTCAGGAGTGGGTCTCTTTTCAGACGGCAATGGCCCCGGCCGCGTTTCTGAGAACGTCGTCATTCACAATTCGCTCACCGGAAACGGAATTGGCGGTGTGTCCCTGCACACGCATGTAGGGCCGAATTTCCCCGGCGCCGCCGCCGATAACATGGACGACAACATGATCATCGGCAACTACATTGCCGGAAATCTGGCCGACACGGCTGATACAAAAACCCCCGGCCGCGTGGGCATCAACATCAACAGCGGTGGTGGCGGCTCTCCGGTGTGGGGCACCGTCATTTCGCAGAACGAGATCACCGATGAGGACGTGGACATCGCCGTCAATACGCCCGCGACGGTCAATGTTCATCTCAACAATCTGCTCGGTGGTCATCTTGGCGCCGCCAATATCTGCGCCTTTGACGGTCAGAAATGCATCGGCAGCATTAACGCAACCGTAAACTATTGGGGATGCGTTGACGGCCCTGGCCACTCAGGGTGCACCAGCACCAGCGGGCCCAACGTACGTTCCTATCCCCTGCTTCAGTACCCTACGCCGATTGACAGCGAGAGCGGCGTCGGCGACAACGACTGACAGCCGTGAACAGCGACATCTGAGCCGGTTCCCCCGGGTCGAATTCTTGATTCGGTGGGACCGGCTCATTCCCGTTGGGAGTCCTTGTTTACAAAATGCCAGGTAGGTCCTTCCCAGCCTGGCTTACAGTCCCTGCCTCAGCGATCAATGCCCATTCGTCTCGCCCGTCATCCGGGAACGACGCGCCGGTCGACTGACCCAATCCGGAAACTAACCCACGACCGCTCCCGCGCCTCGCCTTGACGGGGGCTGCGTGCGCCTCCAATAATGCATAGGGAAACAGACGCCGATTCCTCGTCCCTTTATCTGGAACAGCCTACCCCCGCAGCCCTCAGGAGCCTCAACTTCCATGGCCACCGCTCAACACCCTGCCGCGCCCCCCGTTCGCCCTTCCGTATCCCGCGGCGTTCCACCCTTGCGCGCCGGCCAGGGAAACTCCTTCCTCTGGCACAAGCTTCATTCGCTGCTCGGCGTCGTCCCCATCGGCGCGTTCCTGATTGAACACATCGTCTCCAACTTCGAGGCACTCAAAGGTCCTGCCGCCTACGCCGCGCAGGTCAAGTTTCTCAACGGGCTGCCGCTGGTCCGCGTTCTTGAGTGGACGTTCATTTTTCTTCCCATCCTTTATCACGCCGTCTACGGCGTCTACATCTGGCTCCGCGGCCAGTCCAATGTCGTCTACTATCCCTGGGCCGGCAACTGGATGTATGTCTCCCAGCGTTACACGGGCCTGATCGCCTTCGCCTACATCCTGCAGCACGTCCTCCGCCAGCGCTTCATGGGCGTCAGCCTTCCCGAGCACCCTGGCGCGGCCTTTGCCAAAGTGCAGCACGAACTCGCCAACCCCTGGATGCTCGCCGTCTACATCATCGCCATGATCGCCATCTGCTGGCATTTCGCTTACGGCATCTGGCTCTTCGCGGCCAAATGGGGCATCACACCCGGCGTCAAGTCGCGCAAGCGATTCGGTTATGTTTGCGTTTTGCTCGGCATCGTCCTCGCCGTGATGGGCCTGGCAAGCATCTGGGCTTTCGTCGGCCCCAATTACAAAAACGCTCCTGAGGACGTGGCGCCCACGGTTTCTCTGTCGGATGCTTCGGCCCAACCGGCTTTAACACCAACGACGCTGTCATCCTGAGCGAAGCGTTCTTCAGCGGAGTCGAAGGACCTGCATTTGCTTTGCTCCGCTCAGTAACAAAGCAGTAAGTACGATCTCTGATCCCTGACCCCTGATCTCTGCAAAGGAAGACTTCATGGCAGCACCCAAAATCATCGTCATTGGCGGAGGCCTTGCCGGACTCTCCGCCGTCATCAAGATCGCCGAGGCAGACGGCGCCGTTGACCTCTTCTCCATCGTTCCCGTCAAGCGTTCTCACTCCGTCTGCGCCCAGGGCGGCATCAACGCGGCCAAAGATCTCAAGGGCGAGGGCGATTCCACTGACAAGCATTTTGACGACACCATTTACGGCGGCGATTTCCTCGCCAACCAGACCCCTGTCAAGGCCATGTGCGAGGCCGCGCCCGCTATCATCGATCTCCTCGACCGCATGGGCGTGCCCTTCAACCGCACCCCCGAGGGCCTGCTCGATTTCCGCCGCTTCGGCGGCACGCTCTATCAGCGCACTGCATTCGCCGGAGCCACCACCGGCCAGCAGCTACTCTACGCGCTCGACGAACAGGTCCGCCGCCACGAGTCCGAAGGCAAAGTGCGCAAGTTTGAAGGCTGGGAATTTCTCTCTGCCGTGCTCGATTCCAAAGGTGTAGCTCGCGGCATCACGGCCCTCGACCTGCGCACCATGGAACTCCGCTTTTTCCCCGCCGATGCCATCATTCTCGCTACCGGCGGCAACGGTGCTATCTTCGGCAAGAGCACCAACTCCGTCGTCTGCACCGGCTCCGCCAACTCCGCCATCTTCCAGCAGGGCGCATACTACGCCAACGGCGAGTTCATTCAGGTCCATCCCACCTGCATCCCCGGCGAAGACAAGCTCCGCCTCATGTCTGAATCGGCGCGTGGCGAAGGTGGCCGAGTGTGGGTGCCGCGCAACGCCGGCGAAAAGCGTCCCATCAAGCAGATCCCCGACTCCGACCGCTGGTACTTCCTCGAGGAGTGGTATCCAAAATACGGCAACCTCGTCCCCCGCGACGTCGCCACCCGCGCTATCCACAAAGTGGTCTACGAGCTGGGCCTCGGCATCGACGGCCAGCCGATGGTCTATCTCGACCTCACACACATCGATCGCGCCACCCTCAATCGCAAGCTCGAAGGCATTCTCGAAATATACGAGAAGTTTGTCGGCGACGACCCGCGCGAAGTCCCCATGAAGATCTTCCCCGGCATGCACTACACCATGGGCGGCCTGTGGGTCGACTTCAACCAGATGACCAACATCCCGGGCATCTTTGCCGCTGGCGAGTGCGAGTATCAGTACCATGGCGCAAATCGTCTCGGCGCAAATTCCCTCGTCAGTTGCATCTTCGGCGGCTTCGTCGCCGGACCGAATGCCCTAAGGTACGCGAAGAGCGTGCCCGCCGCGGAGGGCGATGGCGGCGCCGCTGCCGAACTCGCGCGCCAATCCGAGATCAACAAGAAACTGCTCAACAATCAAGGTACGGAAAATCCCTTCAAGCTGTGGCGCGAGCTCGGGAGCACGATGACCGAACATGCCACCGTCATCCGCTACAACAAAGGCCTCAAGCTGGCCGACGACAAAATCGTCGAGCTCCTCGACCGCTACCAGCGGGTCAACCTCAGCGACCGCAGCCAGTGGGCCAACACCAGCTTCGCCTTCGCGCGCCAGTTGAAGAACATGCTGGAACTCTCTCGCGCCATTACCCTTGGCGCGCTGCTGCGGGACGAGTCACGCGGCGCGCACTACAAGCCCGATTTCCCCGATCGCAACGACGAGAAGTTTTTGAAAACCACCAAGGCCAGTTTCAGCGGTGCGCCAGAAGGCCCTCGCTTTGAATACGAAGAAGTCGACACGCAGTTCATCAAACCGCGCCCGCGCAGCTACGCCGCAGCCAAATGACGGATGCTTTTTCAAGAAAGGAATCATGGCAACCAGAACCGTAGCACTCGAAATCAAGCGCCAGGCTAGCCCCGATGCTCCCGCCGTCTGGGAGAACTTCGAGCTCGAATGGCGTCCCGGCATGAACGTCATCTCCGCCATGATGGAAATCGCCGCCAACCCCGTCACCGCCGACGGCCGCGCAACCACCCCCATCACCTACGACTCCAACTGCCTTGAAGAAATCTGCGGCTCTTGCGCCATGCGCATCAACGGCAAAGCCCGCATGGCCTGCTCCGCCCTCGTCGACAATCTTGAGCAGCCCATCCGCCTCGAGCCGCTTTCGAAATTCCCACTCGTCCGCGATCTCCAGGTCGACCGCTCCGTCCTCTTTGAAAATCTCAAAGCCGTCCAGGCCTGGGTTCCCATCGACGGCACTTACGATTTGGGATCGGGGCCCCGAGTTTTCCCGCAGCAGCAGGAAAGCAGCTACCCGCTCTCTAATTGCATCAGTTGCTGCTGCTGCATGGAAGTCTGCCCGCAGTTCAATGACGCGACCGGCTTCGTCGGCGCAGCCACCATCGCCCAGGTCAAGCTCTTCAACGATCACCCCACCGGCAAGGTCCTCAAGGAAGAGCGGCTTCGCGCGCTCGCCGGCGACGGCGGCATTCAGGAGTGCGGCTTCGCGCAGAACTGCGTCGAAGTCTGCCCCAAAGGCATTCCCCTTACTAACGCCATCTCCGACATAAGCCGGGATGTTCTCATCCAGAAAGCCAAAGACTTCCTCCGCGGCTAGAGCGTTTTCGAGTCAAGCCTAAGCAGAGCACTGGGTGCCCCATCCATTCCGCGGTCGCCGCGGCGACCGGAATGGGTGGGAAAGGACAAAGCCCGACTTGGGACGTTTTGAAAGGGCACGACTTTAGTCGCGCCAAAAAGCCAATAAATGAGCTGGGCTTTAGCCCCTGAGGCACGTCTTCACTACATCGCCGGATAGAATCCCTCAATCCACCCCTGCAGCAACGCCGGAAAACACCCCAGCACCACCACCGCCGCAGCAATGCCCACCAGCACTATCATCGTAATCGCAGGCGCCTGGATCGCCGTCTCATCTACCGCCTGCATGACATACGCCCGCTTCAGCACCTGCAAATAGTAGTAGAGCGATACCGCGCTCATCCCCACCGCCCCGGCCACCAGCACAAGAGGAACGCCACGTGCCTGCACCCCCAGCACTGCCGCAAACAAATTGAACTTCGCCCAGAACCCCACCAGCGGCGGAATGCCCGCCAGCGACAAAAACAGCACCAGCAACACCGCAGCCAGCACCGGGTTCCGTTTGTGCAATCCCAGAAACGCATCGAGCCGATCGCTTCCCGTAGCCCGCTCCACCACGGCCACCACTCCAAACGCCCCAATCGTCGTGAGGCCATATGTCAGCACGTAGTAGAGAACCGCCCCCGCGCTCCGCGGCGAATACGAGAAGTACGCCAGCCCCAGCAAAATATAGCCCGCATGTGCAATCGCGGAATAAGCCAGCAGCCTGCGCACACTCGTCTGCGCCAGCGCCGCAAGATTACCCACCACCATCGACGCGGTGGACAGGACCATAAGAATGAGCGGCCAGGTGCTGGGGATGCCGAGAGTGATCTGCGGGCGCGGCGCTCCCGGAGGATACGATGTGAACGTCACATACCCGCCGGTGAAATGAAAGCTTTCCAGGAAGTGCAAGGCTACGGTACTGATCGTAATGAGCAACGCGAAGCTAGCGACCTTGGAGACAGATGCGATGAAGGCAGCCGCCGGGGCAGGCGCGCCCTCATAAGTATCGGGCGCCCAGAGATGAAAGGGCACGGAGGCGACTTTGAAGCCGAGTCCGGCGGCGATCATAACCAGCGCAACATAGAGCAGCGGCGCGCCGCCTGCGGCCGACGCCATGTAAGTGCCGAGGACAACGCGCGGCAGGCTCGTCGAGCCAGAAAGGCCGTACAGATAACTAAACCCGAACAGCAGAAACGCCGCCGACATGCCGCCAAACAAGTAATACTTCAGCGCCGCTTCCGCGCTCTTTCCCGAACTCTTCGCAAACGCCGTCAAAATGTAGAGACCCAGGCTCAGCAACTCCAGCCCGATAAAAATCACCAGCAGGTCCTGCGCCGCGGCAATCAACAACCCGCCCGCGGCCGACATCAAGGTCACCGCCACAAATTCGCCCACGTGCCGCGTGAAGTCCGCGTCAATCAGCAGCATCAGGGTCAGCGCCGTCAGCACCAGGATTCCTGTCTGCGCCAATGCCGTAAAACCGCCCGTCGTCAGCAGCAGTTCGTGGCTGCCTTGAAAACTCAGCCCGTCATTTCCCTGCAGCAGCAGCGTTTCCATCGCCGCGCCGCATCCCACCACGCCCAGCAGCGCCGCCACCGCCGCTCTGGTCGCAAGCGCAGCTTTGCGCAACAGCCCCAGGTCCACCACCAGCACCAGCAGCGCCGCTATCTCCAGCGCCGTCTCCGGCAGTGTCGCGCGAAAGAGGTCGGCGAAATTCATTGTCCGCCTCCCGCAAGCAGCGCTTTCACCGCCGGCTCAATCGCGTCCAGCAAAATTCTCGGATACAAGCCGACAAACAGGCTAACCCCCGTCAGCAGCGCCACACCCGCGATCTCCGGCCACGTGATCGCCGCAAACGCATGCTCATGCTCCAGCTCCAGCACATGCCCACTCGGCAGCGCATCGCTGAAGAAAGCCTTCTGCATCGCGCGCCACGTATACGCCACGCCCACCACAATCCCCACGCCCGCCGCCGCAACCCACCACGGCCTCACCATCCACGCCCCGATCAGCACCTGCAGCTCCGCCACAAATCCTGAGAATCCCGGCAGCCCCATCGACGCCATGCCCGCAATCACAAACGCCCAAGCCGCAAACGGCAGCCGCTTGGCAAGATGCATCTTCTCCAGTTCTGCTAACTGCCGCGTATGCGTTCGCTCATACACAATCCGTCCCACAATCGCGAACAGCAGTCCGGCGATGATGCCATGCGAAAACATCTGCAACACAGCGCCCGTCACGCCGATCTGGTTCAACGTCATCAGCCCCAGCAGCACAAACCCCATGTGACTCACGCTGGAGTAGCCGACCACAAATTTGAAGTCCGTCTGCACCAGGGCCACCAGAGCGCCGTACACAATCCCCACCACCGCCAGCAGCGCAAACACGTCGCGCCACGAGCCGATCCCGATGAATGAAAATCCCCACCGGTCAAGCCCGTGCGGAAAAAGTGCTATCCCCACCCGCAGGCACCCATACGCGCCCAGCTTCATCACCACGCCTGCCAGCAGCATGCTTGCCGCCGTCGGCGCGGCCACATGCCCTGTCGGCGCCCAGGTATGGAACGGCCACATGCCCGCTAGAATCGCAAACCCTGTGAACACCAGCGGAAAACACCACATTTGAAAACTCGCGGGCAGCCCCGCATGAGCCAACTCCACCAATCCCGTCGAGTGGCCGCCCGACCGCGCATACGCCGCCAGCAGCCCGATCAACACCATCGCCGAGCCCACAAACGAGTAGAGCGCCAGCTTCATCGCCGCATACTCACGCCGTGTTGATCCCCAGATTGCGATGAGAAAATATTTGGGCACAATGGCAATTTCGTAAAACACGAACAACAGAAACAAATCGAAACTGAGAAAGACCCCGTACACGCCGCCGATCAGCACCAGAAAGAACGCGAAAAATTCATTCGTCCGCAGCTCAATATTCCAACTGAACAGCACGCCGGCCACCGCCGCCAGCCCGGTCAGCAGCACCAGCACGCGGCTGATGCCATCCGCCGCCAGCAAAAAGCGAATGCCCATCGATGGCACCCATGAAATATCGACAATCGTTACCCGCCCCTGCCCCATACCGTTGGCAAATCCCGCCAACCCCAGCGCCAGCCCGCCCAAAGCCACGGCCAGCGCCACCCCGCGCGCCAACGCCGAGTGGCCCTTGGGCAACAGCGCCAGCAGCAGCGCCCCGGCAAACGAGAGATAGATTGTGTATGCCAGCATCAAAATCTCCAGTGCGCAAGCAGGTATTGCACCGTGGGATTCACGTTGTTCACAATCAGCTGCGGCAAAAGTCCAATCAGCATCATCAGCCCGATCACCGGCGCCAACGCCAATCGTTCGCCGTGATGCAGATCCGGAAACCCGGCACAATGCTCCGGCACCGGTCCCCACAAAATCTTCTGAATCACCGTAAGAATCACCGCCGCAGTCACCAGCAGTCCAAGCACTGAGACCGTAGCCGCCGCCCACGCCAGCGGGAACACTCCGCGAAAGATCAGAAATTCGCCCACAAAACCATTCAGCCCCGGCAATCCCAGCGACGAGAACAGCGCAATGCCCATCAGCCCCGCTAGCACCGGCGCCGGCTTGCGTAACCCGCCAAAGTCGTCGATCCCGCGATGTCCGCCAGTCCGCTCCTGCATCATGGCCACAAACCAGAAAAGCGCCGTCGCGGTCACGCCGTGATTGAACATCTGCAGGATCACGCCGTTCAGCGCCGCCGCCTGGCTGGCATGCGCGGCCACACCGGCGGCGGGTACCGCCAGCGCAAAAATTCCAAGCAAACAATAGCCCAGGTGATTCACGCTTGAATACGCCAGCACTCGCTTCAGATCCTTCTGCGCGGCCGCTGCCCACGCGCCCATCACTACCGTCGCCACCGCCAGCACCAGCAACGGCGTCCGCATCTGGGCAATCTGCGCGCCAAACAGCGGAATCGCAATCCGCAGCAATCCATACACGCCCATCTTTGACATTGCGCCCGTGAGCAGCATTGTCACCGGAGAGGGCGCCTCAGCATAAGCCGCGGGCAGCCAGGTGTGAAACGGAATCATCGGCACCTTCACCGCAAACCCCGCCAGCACCCCAATCGCCAGCCACAGCATCACGGGACCCCCAAACACTGAGCCCAGATGCGCCGTCACCATCTGCTCCAGCTCGCCGGTTGAAGCCAAAAAGGTGAGCCGCTCGAAATCCATGCTGCCTGTCGAAAGAAACACGGCAAGAAACGCCACTAGCAGCGCCACCGATCCCGCCATCGTATAGACAAAAAACTGTGTCGCCGCCGGCCCGCGCCGCGCACCGCCCCACAGCTTGATCAGAAAAAACGCCGGAATCAAACTCAGTTCCCAAAACAAAAACCAATGGAAGAAATTCAGCGCCGTGAACGACCCAAACAGTCCCGACTCCAGCACCAGCACCAACCCAAAATAGAGCCCCGGCTGATGGTGCACCCGATGCGCCGCGTCCACTGACATCAGCGTGACAATGGCCGAAAGCACCAGCATCAGCGCCCCCAGACCATCCACGCCAAGGTGATACTCAATCCCCAGCGATGGCGCCCACGCCGCACGTTCCACCAACCCGATGCTTCCATCCACCGGCAGCCGCGTCCACACCACCAGCGCCATCGCCAGGCTCGCCAGCGTCGTAAACAGCGCCACAGCGCGCGCGCGCCGCCCCGACCACAGCGCAATCGCCGCGCCCGCCAGCGGAAGCACTGTCAAAATCGTCAAGATAGGAATGCCGTTCATCCGCGGCTGCTCCAGATCAGAAACACGGCCAGCACGACCACGCCCAGCGCCAGCAATCGCAAATACGTTTGCACGCGTCCCGTCTGCACCCGCGAAAGCAACCCTCCGCTCGCGCCCAGCTCTTCGCAGCCCTTGTCGAAGCTGCCATCCACCCAATAGGTATCGAGGAACCGATTCAAATGCGCCCATCCGCGAAACGCCCACGCCACACCGCTTACTGCGCCGCCCCACACGCGCCGGTCCATCCAGTCCGCAACCCGCGCCCACCAGCCGTAAAACGCAATCACCGTCGCGCCGTACAACTCGTCCACATAGAGCCGGTCGCGCAGCCAACCCCACAGCACGGGCGTCGCCCACTCCAGCACATCCGGTTCCTCGGGCGCCGGCGATTTTTCGCCATAGAGCCACCACCCCAACCCCAGGCCCGCAAACACTACCACTGTCGAGGTTCCCATCAGTGCCAGCAGTCCCGGCTCAGCAAAGCCATGCATCTCAAATCCAACTTTCCTGCCCTCTAGGAAGCCCTTGAACCACGGCCATGCCGGCGTTCCAATCAATCCCAGCGCCATCGCGAAAAACGCCAGAATCGCCAGCGGCGCCGTCATCACTCGCGGGCTCTCATGCGCATGTTTCGCTCCCCGATAGCGTCCGAAAAATACATAGCTCACCTGCCGTGTCATATAAAACGCCGTCAGCAGCGCGCCAAACACCAGCATGTAAAACGGCACTTTCGATACGTTCCACAGTGAACCGGCCTCAAGAATTCCGTCTTTGCTCCAGAAGCCTGAAAACAACAGCGGAAATCCGCACAGCGCCAGCATGCCGATCGCGTAGGTCACAAACGTCAACGGCATGGCGGCCTTCAGCCCGCCCATCCGCCGCACGTCCTGCTCCTCATGGCAACCGTGAATCACCGATCCCGCGCCAAGAAACAAGAGCGCCTTAAAGAACGCATGCGTAATCAGGTGGAACATGCCCACCGCCGCGCCTCCCATTCCGAGTCCCGCCATCATGTAGCCCAATTGCGAAATGGTGGAGTACGCCAGAATCCGCTTGATGTCGTTTTGCGCCACAGCAATCAACGCCGCAAACACGGCCGTTGACGCGCCCACCCACGTCACCACCGTCAGCGCGGTCGTCGAGCCTCCAGCCAGCGCGCCGGCCTGCATCAGCGGATACACGCGCGCGATCAGATAAACTCCCGCTGCCACCATGGTTGCCGCATGAATCAACGCCGACACGGGCGTCGGACCCTCCATCGCATCCGGCAGCCACACGTGCAGCGGCAACTGCCCGCTCTTGCCGGCTGCTCCCGCAAAAATCAGCAAGCCAATTGCGCCCGCCGCCGTCAGTCCGAGCGCCGCCGGATGCGCCAGCAATCCGCCCAGCGCCAGCGGCTCCATCGAACCTCCGCCGTGGTTATAAAACAGAAGCGTTCCCGTCTGCGCAAACAGCCACACAATGCCCAGCAGAAAAAACACATCGCCCACCCGCGTCGTCAGGAAGGCCTTCTTCGCCGCCGCCGCGGCTGCGGGCTTCTGATACCAGAACCCAATCAACAGGTAGGAAGTAAGCCCCACTAACTCCCAGCTCATAAAGAGCAGCAGCAGGCTATTGGCAATCACCACTCCCAGCATGGCCCCCGCAAACAGGCTCAGGAAGCAGAAAAAGCGCGTGAAGTTTTCGTCATGCACCATGTATCCGGTCGAATAGATAAAGATCAATAAGCCCACAAACGCGACCATCACCAGCATCACCGCCGCCAACGGATCGAGCACCCACCCCAGGTCGACATCGCCCCCGCCGCGTTGCGACGCAAATTGGATCCACGTAAAGTTCACTGTCTCGCGCACCGCCGAGCCATGCGCCCATCCCACCAGCACATGCGCAAACGCAGCCAGCGCCAGCAGCAATGAGATACTCAGCGACGCAATCGCCAGCGCGGCCGCAGTCTTGCGCTTTGGCTGCTTCAGCAGCGCGATGATGCCCGATGCCACGATGGGCACAGCGGGAATCAACCAAAGAAAGCGCGAGGCAAGCGACACGGCTCCCTGCGCAAACTGCGGCTGAAAGGATTGAGCGAAATCTTGCATCAACTGCTTACCCCTTCATCCTGTTCATCTGGTCCAGGTCCGTAGTCTTCGCGTGACGATGAATTTGAATCACCAGCCCCAGTCCCACCGCCGCTTCCGCCGCCGCCACGCCAATCGAGAAGATGGCAAACATCATCCCCGTCAGCGCCTCCGGATGCGGCCCGTAGCGCCAGAACGCAATTAGATTCAGATTCGCCGCGTTCAACATCAGCTCAATCCCAATCAGCACCAGGATCGCATTGCGCCGCGTCAGCGCCCCGGCCAGGCCAATCGCAAACAGCAGCGCCGCCACCAATAAATACCCCGTCAGCGGATTCATCGCGCTCCGGCTTTCTCATGCATGGCCACAATCACCGCGCCAATCAGTGCCGCCGTCAGCAGCAGCGCCACAATCTCCAACGGCAGCACATAGCGCCCCATCAACGCATTGCCTATCATCAGCACTGTCACTGTGGGTGTCGCCGACGGGGTGCCCGCTGGGCCCGGCAAACCCTGCACGCTCGCCAGCACCGCCCAACTCAGCACCGCAAACACGCCCGCCGCAATCACCAGCCCGGCAAGCCCATGCTTGCTATAAATCCCGCCGCTCGGAGTCTCCGATCCGCGCGTCAGCAGAATCGCAAACACCACCAGGATCGCCACCGCGCCAATGTACACCAGAATCTGTGCGAACCCCGCAAACTGCGCGTCCAGCTTCAAAAACAGCAGCGCCAATCCCGCAAAAGCGACCGTCAGCGCCAGCGCGCAGTGCACCGTGTTCTTCAACAGCACCGCCGCCAGCCCACCCGCCAGCGTCAGGGCAGAAATCACATAAAACGCAAAACTCATCGGCTGCCCCCTCTTTTTCCGGCATGAACCTGGGTGCCCCATCCAAGTGACGGCTTTTCGGCGCAAAGGTGGGAAACCACAAATCCAAAACTCTGATCTCCGAAAACCTCACTCCGCATACCGGTATCTCCTTGGGCCGAAGTGCTCACTATGCATCCCTACTCGCCCCATCACCACATAAGCCACCAGCAATATCGCCGAACACACCACCCACCGTTCCCACCCATCACCCATAAACCGCCACAACCCGGCCACCAGCAAATTCAGCAGCGAAAGCGGCAGCACAAATTTCCATGCAAAGTTCATCAATTGATCTTGTCTCAGCCGCGGCAGCGTTCCGCGCACCCAGATGAAGCCGAAGATCGAAAGCATCACCTTCCCAAAAAACCAGATCCACGAAGGAATCCATTGCAGAAACGAAAACGGCGCCGACCATCCGCCCAGAAACAGCGTCGCGCCCAGCGCTGAAATTGAAAACATGGCAAGATACTCGCCGAGAAAAAACAGCGCAAACTTGAAGCCCGAGTACTCCGTAAAATAGCCCGCCACCAGCTCCGACTCGCCCTCCGGCAAATCGAACGGCGACCGATTCGTCTCGGCCGTGCCCGCAACCGCAAACATCACAAAGCCAGCGAACCCCCACGGCGTAAAAACGTACCAATGCGGAAACCCGCCGCTGTATTGGTTCTGCGCGGCAACAATTTGTGTCAGCGACAGCGACCCGGTCATCATGACCACCACCACGCTCGCCAGCAGCAGCGGCACTTCGTAGCTGATCATTTGCGCCACCGCGCGCATCGCGCCAAGCAGCGAATATTTGTTCCGGCTCGACCACCCCGCCATGAAGATCGAAAGTTCCGTCGATGCGCCGACGGCAAAGTAAAACAGCAGGCTGGCGTCCATCTTGACCAGCACCATGTTGCGACCCATCGGCAGCACCGCGAACCCGAGGAACACCGCAACCACCAGCACCACCGGAGCCAGAAAATGCACCACAGCATCGGCGCTCGCCGGAACAATGTCTTCCTTGGTCAGCGATTTAATCCCGTCCGCAATCGGCTGAAAAATTCCAAATGGCCCCACGCGATTCGGCCCAATCCGATTCTGTATGCGCCCCAGGCCCTTGCGCTCCAGCACCGTGGTCAGCGCAAATAGCCCAGGAAATACGCACACAATCGCCACCACGCCCAGCACCACGCCGGCCACTGGTTGCAAGCCCGCAGGCAGAAAACTCACCAACCACTGTTTGAGCAGCACGAAGATCTGGTCGAACTTTTCGATCATGCCTTCGTCTCCCCTTCGGCCGGAAGATCCGCCGCGGGTTGAGCCGGCTTCGCGGGTTGACCTGCAACCGCAGCCTGTACCGGCGCCGCGGCCTTCGCAGCCGCAGCCGCTGCCGCTGCCTTGGCCTTGGCGTCCGCCTTGGCCTTTTCCTCTGCCAGCCGAGCATCCACCTCGGCCGCTTCGGTCGGATGAATCTTGTGGTAATGCTCGTTGGACTTCGACAGTTCCTTGCGGTCCAAGAGCAAGCCGCCAAAACGGTCCGTCGTGCTCAACTCAAATTCCGTGTCCATCTTGATCGCCTCAAACGGACACACCTCCACGCAGATCTGGCAGCTCATGCACACCGATATATCAACGTCGAACCGCGCCGGGTAAAACTGCGCCTTGCCCAGCGCGTCCGGCTTCTTGTCCTTGCTTTTCTCTATGTAAATGCACTGCGGCGGGCACTCTTTCTCGCAAATCTGGCACGCCACGCAGCGCATGCCCGCCTCCCAGTCGCTGCCGTCATACACCAGAAACGGAAAATCCCGCGTCGCCTCAATCGGCGCAATCCGCTCTTCCGGATACTGGACCGTCGTCAGCCGCTCCGCGGACACAAAGCTCCCCGCAAAGTTCCTCGCCGTCTCCGCCAGCCCCTTCAGTATTCCCTCGCCCAGCAAATTACACCTCCGCAAATCAGCTTCTAGCCTCTAGCACTCCCGCGACGGGCTGCTTTGGCGGTAAACCGAAGCTGCAAACGTGAGCACGAACAGCTAGTAGCTAGTAGCTAGTAGCTAGTAGCTGAAAGCTGTCTCATCGATCCACTTCACCAAGCACAATATCCACGCTTCCAAAAATCAGCACCACATCCGCCACGTTCTGCCCCAGGCACATGTCTTCCAAAATCGTCAGATTGATCAAGCTCGGCGGCCTCACTCGATAACGATAAGGATTCGGTCCCCCATCGCTGATCAGATAAAATCCCAGCTCCCCTTTTGGCGCCTCAATCCGTCCATACGCCTCGCCCGCCTTGGGCCGGAAGCCGCGAATCTTCGCCTTCGCATCCATCACCGGCCCTGCCGGAATTTCCTTCAGCGCCTGCTCCAAAATCTTGATGGATTCGCGCAGCTCCAGCATCCGAATCATGAAGCGGTCGTACACGTCCCCATGATCGCCCAGCGGCACGCGAAACTTGAAGCGGTTATAAATCCCGTACCCATCTACTTTGCGAATGTCGTAATTCACTCCAGAGGCCCGCAGCAACGGCCCGGTCACGCCAGCGTTCACCGCCAGGTCAGGACGCAGAATGCCCACGCCTTGGGTACGCGCCATCAAAATTTCGTTGCTTCGCAGCAGTTGCTCAAACTCATCTACAAAGCCCGGCAGCCCCGCCACCACTTTGCGCGTCGCCTCCAGCCATGCTGCCGAAGCATCCACGCGGCAGCCGCCAAAGCGCATGTAGTTGCACATCATGCGCGCGCCGGTCAGCTCTTCAAACAAATCCAGAATCTTTTCCCGCTCGCGAAACGCATACATCAGCGGCGTCCCGCTTGCGCCCATCTCCTGAATCAAAAATCCAATCGATGACGCATGATTCACCACTCGCGTCAGCTCGCCCAGAATCACGCGTAAATACTCCGCCCGCTCTGGAACCTCCTGCCCGGTCAGCTTCTCTACAGCCAGCGCATACGCCCAGTTGTTGGCCAGCGAACAGATGTAGTCCAGCCGATCCGTGAACGGCATCGACCCCAGGTAGCTCATTCCCTCGGCAAGTTTTTCGTGATTGCGATGCAGATAGCCAAACACCGGCTTCAACCGGATCACGCGCTCTCCGTCCAGCGCCACATCCATGCGGAACACACCGTGGGTCGAAGGATGGTGCGGCCCCATGGCCAACTCCAGCACGCCGCCTTCGCCGCTTGGCTCTATCTCCGGCGGCCGGTTCCACCCCTCCTGCTTTGCGCTCACCGCGGCATCGAATTCGAAATCGAGCTTCGCGTCTGTCATTGCTCGCCGCCCGTCCCTACTTGCCCCGCGGCCCCGGCGGTCGCATGCGCCGCCCGATGTGCCTCTGCCCTCTTCAGCACGTCATCGTGCGCCGTCGGCTCGTATTCAAAATCGTCCGGCTCCACATAATCGCGCCGCATCGGATGATCCTTGAATCCGTCCCACATAAGCAGCCGGCGCAAATCCGGATGCCCTGTAAACACAATCCCGTACAGATCCCAAATCTCCCGCTCCTGAAACTCCGCAGACCGCCACACCGGCGTCAGTGAGGGCAACTCCGCCTGTTCCTTTCGATTCACCGTCCGCATCCGCAACACCAGCGGCTCCGCCGCGGCGGACTTCAGCGCCATCGAGTACAAGTGGTACACAGCCTCCAGGCAGCCGGGTTCCACGCGCTTCCGCGTCTCTTCCACGGTTTCTTCCACCGTTTGCTCCACGCCGTCCACCGTCTTGATCACTTCGCGTTTTACTTTAACTTTTTCCGTTATCTCTTTGTCCGGCCAATCCACTCCAGTTACGTTTGATAGATAATCAAACTCCAGTCCATCGCGCAGAAACTTCGCCACCTCCAGCGCGTGGCTCGGCGTCAATCGCAGCGAGTGTTGCCCGCTCACGCTTGGGTTGACCACAATCTCCACCCCTGCGCCAGGCACCGCCGCCTCAATCGCCGCTTTGATTTCCTCAACCGTCTTCAATCTGAATCCCTCAAATCCGTCCGCCAGACCCTGGTCCAGGTCGCCATTACCGAATCACAACAGGCACCGTCCACACGCCTGGATTCGATGTCGGCTCCAGATCGTGCTCGCCCTGCACCGGCACCGGAAACTCGCCCTGCGCCCCCGCATCCAGGTGCCGCGGCCGTCCCTCTCCGGTCAGCGGTTGCGCATCAATTTTTTTCTGCAGCGTCATAAAAGCCTGAAGCAGTGCCTCCGGCCGCGGCGGGCACCCGGGGATATGCACGTCCACCGGAATATACCGGTCGATCCCTTTCAGCACGTTGTAGCCCTGCTTGAACGGCCCACCTGAAATCGCGCACGCCCCCATCGCAATCACATACTTCGGCTCCGCCATCTGGTTATATAGCCGCACCACCTGCGGCGCCATCTTCTTTGTCACTGTTCCTGAAATGATCATTAGATCCGCCTGCCGCGGCGATGGCCGAAACACCTCTGCCCCAAACCGCGCCATGTCATAGCGCGCCATCGTGGTCGCAATCATCTCGATCGCACAGCAGGCGAGCCCAAACTGCATCGGCCAAATCGAGCTTCGCCGCCCCCAGTTATAGAGCTCCTCGATGGTCGTCACCAGCACGCCCTGCTTCCCCAACTCGATCTTCAGTCCCTCTTCAACTGCCATCGCCCGCTCCTCAGCAGAGATCAGAGATCAGCCATTTTCCGTTCCCGCCAACCAGCGCATAGCCGCCGATCCATACCTGATCTCTGACCCCTGATCTCTGTTCTCCGTCGTCATGCCCACGTCAGCACGCCCTTGCCCCAGGCCCACGCCAGCCCCTCCACCAGCATCAGCACAAACACCAGCATTGCTCCGCACGCCGCCGCGCCCAATCCCGTAAACGCCACCGCAAACGGCAGCAGAAACACTGCTTCCACATCGAAGATGAGAAAAATAATGGCATACAGGTAATAAGCCGAGCGGAACTGCACCCACGCATCGCCCCTGGACTCCAGGCCGCACTCATAAATCGCGTTCTTTATCTTGTTCGGCTTGGCCGGAGAAAACGCTTTCCCCCACAGCCACGCCAATCCCAGCGGGGCCAGCCCAAAGCCCAGCGCCGCCGAAAACAAAACCAGCAAAGAGAAATAAGGACTGGAGACCATCTTCGAAAAGGCATCCTTCTGACTTCAAACTACCAGTTTAGGCCAGCTTTTGCCTAAGCAGACGCACCTCTTGTTCGCCATCCACCGCCATTTTCTGACCATTCATCCCATCCTGTGAACCGCCCGCTGCAATGCGTCCGCCGCCATCGTCTCCCTCGGGCCGCATTCCCACCGATCCGTCCCTCAACCATTCGGTGGAAGACAATGCATCCCTCACCCCTGATACGGTTGAAATGCCCTCGGCCCGCTCCGCGCTTGCCGCCGCTGGGCTGCGAGTGTTTCCCTGGGAGATCACTGGACGATGTTCAAAACCACGCTGCGCCGCCGGCTCATCCGCCGCCCGTTTTTGGCGGCCTCGTGCGTCACCCTGTCCCTGACCGTTTCCTGGGCCGTTCGCGCCGCCACAGATCCCGCATCAGCATCGAACGCGCCCGCAACCACCCCCGCAGCCGCGACAACTACGTCCTACAACACCCCCGCCGGCATCACCGGGCCCACCACCCCATTTCACGATTCCGTCGCCTCCCGCTACAACTACGCCTTCGGCAAAGACACGCCCTTCCTTCCTTCGAACGCCACCACCACGACCGGCCAGTTCGTCAGTCCCAAGACCTTCCCCACTGCTGAGTACTGCGGCCACTGCCATCAGGAGGCCTACCACCAGTGGCGTCAGTCGGTGCACGCCAACAGCTTCCGCGCCCCCTGGTACCTGAAAAACGTCAACGCCCTGATCGACGAGAAGGGCGTCCAGTATTCCCGCCACTGCGAGGGTTGCCACAATCCGGTTGCGTTGCTCAGCGGCGACCTCTCGCAAGGCATGCCCAAAAAGCGCCCTTTTGAGCAGGAAGGCGTCACCTGCTCCACCTGCCACGCCATCGTCTCTACCGACGCCACCGGCACCGGCAGCTACGTCATGGGCGTCCCCGCCGTACTGGTCGATGAAGCCGGCGCGCCCATCACCCGCCCCGTCTCCGACACCGAAATTCTCGCTCATCTTGACCGCCACTCCAAGGCAGTCATGCGCCCGCTCCTCCAGACCAGCGAGTTCTGCGCCGCCTGCCACAAGGCCGCCATCCCCCGTACCCTCGACGACTACAAATGGCTGCGCGCCATCTCTCTCTACGACGAATGGCAGGGCGCAAGCTTCACCAAACAGTCCCCGCTCCCCTTCTATCGCAAAGACGTGGTCTCCACCTGCCAAACCTGCCACATGGTCCGCGAAACCCTGCCCAACGGCTCGGTAGATCCCGGCGCCAAAGACGGCAAACTTGTCTCCCACCGCTGGCTCGGCGGCAACACGCTCATACCCGCCTATTACAAATACGATGAGCAGGCCCAGAAGCTCGACAATTTCCTCAAGCACGCCTCCGACGGCAAGGGCGTCTTCAACGTCGACATCTTCGCGCTCGAGAAAGAAAGCGCCGCAGCCACCGCCGGCGATCAGGTCCTCGTGGCCCCGCTCGGCCTTACCGCTTTCTCCCTCGCCCCCGGTGAAACCCTCATCGCCGACGTCGTCATCCAGAACAAAGGTATCGGACACTCGTTCATCCCCGAGCAGCGCGACTTCTACGAAGCCTGGGTCGATTTCGCCGTCAAGGATTCTTCCGGTAAGGTTTTAGCCGAGAGCGGCTTCATCCAGCCCGACGGCGCGCTCGACCCCGCCGCCCACTCCTTTACCAACCGCCTCATCAACAACAAGGGCGATCTCAACGACCTTCACCAGATCTGGCACAACCGCGTCCTGGCCTACAACAACACCATCCAGTCCGGCCGCTCTCAACTGGTCCGCTATCGATTCCGCCTTCCAAAAGACATCGCCGGCACGGTCTCTCTCACCGCCACCGTCAAGTACCGCCGCTTCAATCAGCACTTCATTGACTACGCCATGGATCAGAAAGCGAACCAGCATTATCCGCAGGTTGTCGTTGACATGGCTTCTGAGACAAAGACGCTCCACATTGGCGAGAACGCGCCCGAGCCGCCTGCGCCCGATGAAAACAAGGAATGGATGCGCTGGAACAACTACGGTATCGGCCTTCTCGATGCGCAGCAGTATCAAGCCTCGGTCCACGCCTTTGAGCGTGTCGCCGCGCTGCGCCCCGACTACGCCGACGCCTACACCAACATGGGTATCGTTGAAATCTCCTGGGAAAAATACGACGACGCAAAATCCAATCTCGCCAAAGCACTCGTGCTGCTGCCCGGCGATCCACGCGCCCTTTATTATCGAGCCCTCGTCGAGCGCAACGCCGGTCAGACCAGGGAAGCCATCGCCGACCTTCAGGCCATGCTCGCCAAGTATCCACGCTCCCGCGACGGCCTGCGCGAGTTAGGCTTCAGTTACTATCAGCAGCACGACTACGCACAGTCGCGCGACATCTACATCCGTCTCCAGTCCGTCGATCCCGATGACCTGGCCGCTCACTATCAGTTAGCCATTCTTTACCGCCGTCTCGGCGACAAGGCCAAGGCTGCCGAAGAGTCCGCGAAATTCGCCGATCAGAAAGACGACCCCACCGCATCCATCTATGCATTGGAATTTCTCCGCAAACACCCCGAGGTTGCCAGTGAATCCGTCGTCTGGCACACCCACGACCTGACCGGCGACGCCAAGCAGCCCGTGAAGATCGAATACAAATACATCCCCGGCGCCGGATTCTAACTTCGATCTGTCATCCTGAGCGACCAGTAAATGGCTGTCATCCTGAGCGACCGTAGCGAGTCGAAGGACCTGTGGTTGTTCTTCCTACGCACGAGATTATCCAAGATTCAAACCGCACCTCCCAAGGCCGCGTCAGCGGCGTCTGCCCCACCGCAGGTGGCAATCCCATACTTCAAATCCAAAAACTCTTGCAATCCATCCGGCAGCATCCCCGCCAGCTCCTGCCACGTCATCACCTTGCATCGCATCCGCATATCCGCCTGCTTCACCGCCGCCATTACCTTAAACCACATCTCCCGCAAATCCGGCCTGCGCTCATCGTGGATCACGCAAAAGCTGCATCCCGCCGCATAAGCCGCCAGCACATTCCGAATTAGCTGATACCCCGCATAGCCAGCCTCGGCCGGTTCTGCCTCTCGCGCCCGCGTCACAATTCCCAATTGAAACGCTCTCGCGCCCTCAGAATCCTCCGCCGCTTCCTCCCACTCCTGCGTAAACTCCTCTGCAAATTCCACCGCTGTTCGCCTGCGCGCCGTCCGCAACTCCACCCGCGGCAACCGCTCCCGCTCAAACACCGCATCGAAATCCCGATATCCCTCCACAATCCGCGCTGCCCGCGTCTGAAAGTCCCCCTCCGTCAATTTCGCCTCCACCAGCAGCGAACCCCACCGCATATCCACCTCGGTGCGATCGAACTTCCCCGAAGCCAGCGGCACCCGCGCCTTCCAGCCAAACTCCGGCAGCCCATCCTCCTCAATTCCAAGCGCTCGCCGCATCGCAGGTGCCTCCGCAACACCGGGCGCGCAAAACACATTCATCAGCAGCGCATCCGAACTCATCGATGAATCCAGCTCCCTCCATCTGCGTTCCGCCTTTGGCAGCGATCGTCCCTGCGCATGAATCTTGTCGAATCGCCGCATCCACTCCGGCCGCGCCGCAATCGCCGTATACGACTCGTCAAAAAAATTCCCATGCCGTCCCTTGTTCTGCGGGGTCCCCGCACCGGGGTCCCCAGGGAGCCGCTCTTGCTCTTTGGGGTGGAGAGACAGGTCTTCGTCTGTGGCGTGTTCCGGTTCGTAGACAATCACCGGCGGCGTCCCGTAGCTCTCCACATGCGCCCGACCCTGCGCCCAGCGCCGGTTCCGCGCCCCCAGCTCCCGCCTTAATTCGCTCGCATACCAGCTCGCCTTCGCCGTCATAACCAGCAGCCTACACCACCACCAAAAGGTTGAGGCCCACGCGCCATGCGCGTGAGAAAATGGTCTCTGTGATCTCACGCCTCAAGCTTTCTTATTGGGTCTTCATAGCCGTCCTCGCCGCCACCGCGGCTACCCCCGCCCACGCCCTTTTCGGTCGAAAGTCGAAGGCCGCCGAGCAAGCCGGCGCACTGCTGTTTCGCGACAAGGGTTGCGCCTATTGCCACGGAGCCGGTGGCGTCGGCGGCAAAAAGGCTCCGAGCCTCATCGGCCTGCGCACAGACAAGGCCTGGCCCCCGGAAAAAATCTCCAGCCAGATTCTCAACGGCGGCCAGAAGATGCCGCCCTTCAGCGACTCGGTCACCGATGAGCAAGTCGCCCAGTTGGTCGCCTACCTCCGCGCCAAACACCGCCCCGTCCCGCCTCCTGCGACAGCTTCGCCAACCGCTCAGCCCGCTCCATAGCTCCGGTGAATCGCCGGCGGCGGCTGGAGTGAGATTGCCGGCGGCATTGTCCGTCCTGCTGCAAAGAAGTGAATTACAGGACGCCCGCGCTCGTGGTAATATTTCGGCTATCGATGCTGCATAGGCGCAGCCCGGAGGTTGAGCATGAGTGGCTTCTCCAGACGTGATTTCTTAAAGACAGGAATTGTTGCCGGAACGCTCGCGAGCGTGGGGAACCTGCCGCTTGAAGCTGAGCGGCGCACGGCCACCAGCAAGGTTACCCTTGGCAAGTCTGGCATTGAGGTAACGCGGTTGGCCTTTGGCACCGGCAGCAACAACGGACACGTGCAGTCCGCGCTCGGCCAGCAGGAGTTCTCAAAGCTGGTTCACTACGCTTACGATCGCGGCATCCGCTTTTTTGAGACGGCGGAATCTTACACCACACCCGCCATGCTGGGTGAAGCGCTGAAGCCTTTTCCCCGCGATAGCTACGTGCTCATGAACAAGGTCACCACCGACACGGGCGTCGATCCGCAGCAACGCTTTGATGAGATGCGCCGCGTTTCCAGGACGGACTATTTCGACATCATGCTGCTGCATTGGCAGCACACCGGCGACTGGGTTTCAGAGACCGCGCGCTGGCAAGACGGCATGATGGAAGCGCAGGCGAAAAAGAAAATTTTGTCGCGTGGGGCGTCCGTGCATGGGCTGCCCGCGCTGCGCCTGGTTCCAGGCAACCAGTTTCTGCAGATCGCGATGATTCGCATGAACCACAACGGAACCCGCATGGATGGGCCGGTCCCCGATGACGACAATCTCGGCAACGTGCCCGAAGTGGTGAAGCACGTGAAGCAGGTGAAGCAGGAAGGCATGGGCGTGGTGAGCATGAAGCTCTGCGGCGACGGCACCTTTACCCGCCACGAAGATCGGGTGGCGGCCATGCGCTTCGCCATGCAGAACGCCGGTGTGGACTCCGTCACCGTGGGCTTCAAGAACAATCAGGAAGTGGACGAAGCCATCGATAACCTGAATTTGGCGCTATCGTAGCCGCATCGGGACATCTTTGCGCAGATGTAATGTCCCAAACGGTTTCGGGCTTCGTATCCTCAACCCTGCGGCCACCGCACCCCGGTCAACTTCTCGGATGCCTCCCATAGCCGACGTGCCGCATGCGGATCGCGCGCCTTCTCGTCAATCGCCGCCCATCCCGCCGGCCCCTTCATTTCAAAAATACCCGTGGGCCCGTAATACCAGCCCGGCCGGACCTCTTTTGCCGTGGCCGCAAACAGAGCGGGCAGCGCCCCGGCCGCGGCGGGCTGGCTTAGAAAAGGGCGAAGAATCAACGCCGCCCTCGACAACCAGTTCCTGGCTGCGGGCCCACGCGTCATCATGCCCGTTCGCGGGTAACCTGGATGCGCTGCCGTGCTCATCAATCCCCAACCATGCCGGTCGCTTCGCCTTTGTAGTTCCAGCGCAAACATCAGCATCGCCAGCTTCGACTGGCAATATGCCCGCAGCGGCTTATACTGGTGCTCCAATTGCAAATCGTCAAAATGAATCGATCCATGCCGATGGGCAAGGCTGCTTAGTTGCACCACCCTCGCCTGGCCGCTCCGCCTCAGCAGAGGCAGAAGCCGCGCGGTCAGCGCAAAATGGCCCAGATAGTTCGATCCCAGTTGCATCTCAAATCCGTCCGCGGTTACCTGGCGTTTGCCCGACGCCATCACCCCGGCATTGTTCACCAGCAGGTCAACCGACACGCCCATGGCGGCAAGGCGCACGGAAAAGTCCGCCACCGAGGCCAGATTTGACAGGTCGAGCCTCTCAAATCGGACCACTGCCAGCGGGGCAAGCGATCTGATCCGCCCCAGCGCGGCGCGCGCCTTGGCCCCATCGCGTCCGGCAAGAATCACATCCGAGCCCGCCCGCGCCAGAGCCAGCGCGATTTCATATCCCAGTCCGTCGCTCCCGCCCGTCACCACTGCAAGCCTTCCGGTCTGCGGAGGAATGTCGTCTGCCGTCCAGGGGTGCATCGTTGGTTGTCTTTGCATGTCTATTTCCGTAGCATCTTCGATCTTTTCGTTCTATGTAATGACTGACCACTCACTCACTCATAGCAGAACAAAATATCACTTCCCCGTTAAGCCTTTCCAAAGCATCCTGAAGCCCAGTTTCTGGCACGCTGCCGCTCTTTCCGGGTGCGCGTTTATGTACGCTATCGTGATCTCCGCCTGCGCTCGCATCATCAGCACCAGGTAATCCGGCGGAGCCTTGCCTAATGCGTTCCCTAGAACCGTCTCGCGCGTTGCTTTCAGCACTTCGACGAACGCAGGTGCGGGCGCTTCGTTCTCCTTGAACAGCTTGCCGGAAGCGCGCAACTGCGCCAGCACCCTGAGCCACTCCGGATGCTCAGCACCCACCTTCAGATACATGTCCCAAATGTACTTCAGCCGCGTCCGGGCATTCTTTTTGCGGGGAAGATCCGGCAGATGCCGGCTGAATTCCATCCGCAACTCCAGGTAGAGTTCGCTCATCAGCTCGTCCTTGGACTTGAAATAAGTAAACAGCGAACCCTCCGCAATCCCGGCGGCCTTCGATATGACCGATGTGGGCGCGTTCTCAATTCCGCGTTCCGCAAAAACACGCGTCGCGGCATCCAGAATCGCTCTTCGCTTCTCCTCACTTCTCGGACGTGCCATTCGCGCTCCTCGATCTATCTGCGCTTAATAACCGCCTACTCACTCATTATATCGATAATTCGCTCTTCGTGCAATCTTTTTTTTGCTCCTCCGTTTCGCCCCCTCCGCCGATTCGCTTCAGGCCCCGTCTGCCGGGACTGCCCATAACAAGGTTCTCAATCCGTAGTCCCTTCCACACCTGCCGTTCCAAAGACGCGCCGGTACCGCTCCACCTCGTTAGTCGGCCCCAGAGCCTTCGCGTAATTGTCTGACAGCTTCACAGCCGGCCTGCCCTCGACATCCGTCAGCTTGCATACCAGGTTCACCGGATCGAAGCCGTCGTCTCCCAGCGGATTGCAATTCCGAAAATCGTTGGTCAGAAACGTTCCCCAGCCCGCGCTGAACCGGATGCGCCGCTCCGCAATCCATTTCCCCTCATCCGCAAAGTCGCTTGCCCGCTCAAAATCTCCCGGCGCGGCTCCGTTGAGGAGCTTTCCGCCAAAATACGCGTGAAGGCCTAGAATCTGCCCCACGTCCAGCGCGTCCGAGGCGATCAGCCGCTTCTGCCGCGGATCGCGCCCACGCGCTTCCAGCCACGCGACATATTCGTCGCCCGCCACGTAGGGGTCTTTGCTGTCGATGCGCTGCCCAGTCCAGTCCGCCACCCACTCCGGCGCGTTCTCCAGAAATTGAGTGGTCCCAAACGTGTCCGGCAGCAGAATCAGCAACTCCCCCTGGTAGGTCTGCTGCCACAACTCCAGCACCCGGTACTGCGCCGCGCGCAACTCCTCATCGCTCTCCGCCAGCGCCGCCATTGCCATTGGCAGCTCGTGCGCATTGGTGCCGATAGCCTCCAGGTCGTGCTTGTATGCCAGGTAGGTGTTCGAGCTCCCGGCAAAACTTGCGCCCAACACGTCGCTCATGGCCTTCACCACGTATTCATGCCACAGAAAGCTATGCCGCCGTCTCGTGCCAAAGTCGCTCACGTTCAGCCTGGGAACCCCGCGCAGCCGCTCCATCTTTTCCCACAGCCGCGTCTTGGCCCGCGCATACAAAACGTCCAGTTCAAACTCGCTCAGCCGCTTCAAACTCGCGCGCGTCTTCAGTTCGTCAATCGCTGACAGCGCGTAAATCTCCCACATCGTCGTCTCGGTCCACAGGCCATGAAAGCTCAGCGACAGTTGCCCGTCCCGCACATGCAAGTCGTAATCGGAGAGCCGGAAGTCCCGTTCCAGCCATTCCAGAAACGCCGGCTCAAAAATCCCGCGCCGCCCGTAGAACGTGTTGCCCGCCAGCCAGATCAGTTCCGACTTGTGGAACCGCAGCTTCCTGGTCTGCCCGAGTTGCTCTCGCAACTGCCCCGCATCCACCAGTTCACCCAGCCGCACGGTCGTGGTGCGATTAAGCAAGGTGAACGTCGCATGAACAGCCGGGAAATGCTTCCAGATGAACTGCAGCATCAGCAGCTTGTAGAAATCGGTATCGAGGAGCGACCGCGTAATCGGGTCCAGCTCCCAGTTATGATCGTGCGCGCGCCTGGCAACATTGACAATCACTATGGCACTACTCTATCGCAGCGCCCCGCCCCAGATGCGCCCCGCACGACCGCCGCACGACCAGCTTGGTGGGCACCAGCACGTCCCGCACCGGCAACTCAGGATGTTCCAGCCGTTCATGCATGGTGGCCATCGCCACCACCCCAATCCCCGCGCAGTCCTGATGGATGGTGGTCAGCGGCACCGGCAGCAGGCTGGCGTATTTCACGTCGTCCACCCCCACAATCCTCACCTCTTCGGGAATCCGCACCCCCAGCCCCATCAGCGTCTGCATCAGCCGCGCGGCCGTCAGGTCGTTGCCGCACACAATTCCATCGGGTCGCATCGCATCCAGCAGCCGGCGCACAAACGCCTCGTCCTGCACGTCGCCGCGCCACACTGGATCCTGCTCCGGCGCCACGTGGAAACGGCGCAGCCCCTCATGAAAGCCCCCAATCCGCGCATCGACTGTGTTGGCTACGTGGGCCGCGCCTGCAAACGCCACTCGCCGCGCTCCCAGTCCCAGCAGGTGCGCCGTCGCCATGTAGCCGGCCCGCCGGTTGTCCACCCCCACAAGGTCGTGCGCTGACCGCTCCGGAAACGGAAGGTAGTCGCGGTCCAGCAGCACCATCGGAATCTGTGCCCGCTCCAGAGCGCGCGCAATTCGCCGGTTGGCCGCATCTTTTTCCCCGGCTAGCTCCAGAGGCGCAAAAAATACCCCCGCCACCTTCTGCGCAATAAACGAGTGAGCCATCTGCTCGGCCTCTTTGGCGCTCTCCTGCACCGATGTGGACGCGTTGCCCCACAGCAGCGCATCCGGCTGCGCAAACCGTGAGCGCATCATCCCGTGGCAGATGGGTTCGAAAATTTCAGTAAGCCCCAGCTCCGGGATCAGCAAGCCAAACGTGCGCCCCGTGCCGTGGTGCTGGTCCAGCACATGCGTTCCCGCGCCGGGCCGCCGCGTCACCAGCCCCATCCGCTGCAAGTCCAGCACCGCCTTGGCCACCGTGATGCGCGAAGCGTCAAACAGCTTGCCCAGCTCCGCTTCGCTCGGCAGCCGGTCGCCCGCCTTCAGCGCCCCGGCTTGGATGTGGCCGTGAAGATACTCGAAAACTCTCCGGTATTTGGTCGTCGTATTCGCAGGATTGTGATCTGGCGGGGGCGCCAGTTGAATGGCCGTTTTGCGCGGTCCTGCCATGCCATCAACTTTCCAGCCGAACCGGGGCGCCTGGGAGCATTCCAGAGTCCCGCTTGGAATGAAACACTATCCCATGGATTGAATATTTGTCTATGCAATCTTCCGCAGTTTAAGTCTGACCAAGATGACCAGGAGCAGTCTTCCATGGCCTATCCCTACTGCGGGGCCCCGGCCAGCTAAAAATAAGGAGCGCCCCTATAACCGACTGTAAGTAATTATCTTATTCGCAGGAAACTCACGCATCCGCGCCTTTTTCTCAACCAATTTCTTAGCAATGATTTGTCCCCCGAGCGGCATCTTTGCCTTTTCAAAGACCACTTCGCTGAAGTGGAAAATGAAGACACCTTGCATAATCCGGCAGGGGTTCGTTCATCGGACCACCGCTTTAATGCACAAGCTCTAACCGCGGTTCGGTTTCCGGCAGGTACGGCTTGCGCGATGCAAGATGCTGCAGCCACGACTTCAGGTCTTTAGGAGGCATGGGCCTGGCGATGAAATATCCCTGGGCAATATCGCAACCCCATTCGCGAAGCCGTTCCATCACTTCCTCGGTCTCCACGCCTTCCGCCACCACCTTCATATGCAGATTGTGAGCCAGGCCAATCATGGCTTGCACCAGAACGCCGCTCTCGCGGTTTGAAACACAGTCCATGACAAAGGATTTGTCGATCTTCAATTCAGAAAAGGGAAGCTGATGCAGCTTCACCAGAGATGAATACCCGGTACCGAAATCGTCCACCGACAATCGCGCGCCAAATTGGCTAAGTCGCGTCAAGCAGCCGCTGAGCAGCCCGGCTTTGGACATGACCGCGGTTTCCGTCACCTCAAGCGTGATGCGGTTTACGCTGATGCCCTTCTTGGCGCATTGCGCCCGCACCATCTCATCCATTCCCTTCGATCCGCGATCCGTGGCCGACACATTGATGGCCACTCGGGCATTTGGCGCCTCGTTCAAATGGTGAATGTCGTCCAGCGCCATGGTCACCATCTGGCCGGTAAATTCAGTCATGAATTCATTCGCTTCCAGCAGGGGAATGAAGGCATCCGGCGGAATCGCGCCCCGCTTGGGATGGCTCCAGCGCGCCAGGCCTTCGAATCCCACCACCGCTCCACTCAGCAGATCGATCTGAGGTTGGTACGCCAGACGAATCTCCCGGTTAGCCAGAGCCGTCGTAATATCCTGCACCGAGAGCACGCCACCGGCGTCATAGACGTCCTGGAGAGCGCTCTTGAGCGCATCCAGGCGCAACGGCTTATGCACCGTCCCGGTAATGTTCAGCCCCAGCGCGCGCCCGGCCGCCTCGGCTTGCTTCAACAGCCCCACCTCGTGCTCGCTGACAATCAGAATCTGCGCCTTGCAGTCCGCTTTTGCCAGCCATGCCATGAGTTGGTTGCAGGCCATCTCCGGCACCGTAAGGCCAATCACGATAAACCTTGGATCCCATGTCCCGAATTTGGAGAGGAAATCATCTGCGTCGGTGGTGATAATGGTGTCGTAGCCGCAACTGCGCGCGATTCGTCCGATGGCCGCAGAGATCGCTGGTTCATCGTCGATGATTAAAAGCCGGTTTGAGTTCACACTTACCCTATCGGCCAGACGGCGACTTACCATCAACGGCCTGTCAACGCAACGTTCAATTGCCTGGGGATCTGGAATACGTGCGGTCGTCGCATTCCAGGGCCAATCGCCCCATTCGCCGGCCTTAAGGCCCTCCCTCGAAATCTGCTGAGTTTTGAGTCATTCGGTGACTGAATCGCATCGGAGCAACCCATCTTGCACAAACCTAAGGAGAATCGTATATTAGAAATCTCTAATTTTCACCCCCGCGCCGCCGAGAATAAGGCGCCACTATCGCCGGAAGCGCGACAGCAGATAGAAGACAAGCGTAAGCACAATGCTGATCAGGATCGACGTGCCAAGAGGAACATAAACGGAGACATGTTTGCCTTTGTAGGCCATGTTGCCCGGCAATCGCCCCAAAAGCAGACCGAAGCGGCCCGCAACCAACAGCACGGCCCCAATAACCACCAGCGTCAGCCCGATGCCAATAATCGCTTTTCCGGCTTCATGCATGGCCAGCCCTTTGTATGCCCATCCACCGCTAGGATACAGTGAACCTGAGGATCGCGAGAATCCGCTGAAGCACCGCAAGTGAAGGAGGGTTCGATGCGCATATTGACTTTAATCGCCGGCATCGTGTGCCTGTTTGCCGTGCTGCTCGATGCCTTCCAGACCATCATTCTGCCTCGCCGCGCCTCCGGCCGCTTTCGCCTCACGCGCCTGTTCTACATCGCCACCTGGAGGCCCTGGGCCTTCTTTACCGGCAGGCTGCGCGATCCGCGCAAGCGAGAGTCCGCCTTCAGCTACTACGGGCCCATGTCGCTGATTTTTCTTCTTGTCCTGTGGGCCGGCGTAATGGTCATAGGCTTCGCGCTTCTTTTTTACGCCCTCGGCAGCCCCTTCAACGACAGCACGCAGGGCCCCGGCTTTCAATCCGACCTCTACGTGAGCGGAACCACAATCTTTACTCTCGGCCTCGGCGATGTGCTTCCGCGCAGTGCCTGGGCGCGCGAGCTGGTCATTCTTGAGGCGGGCACCGGCTTCGGCTTTCTCGCCGTGGTGATGGGATATTTTCCCGTGCTCTACGCCGCGTTTTCCCGTCGCGAGGTAAGCATCTCGCTGCTCGACGCGCGTGCCGGGTCGCCGCCCACCGCCGCCGAGCTGCTGCGCCGCCATTCCTTTGAGGGCGGGGAACAAGCTCTCTCCCTGTTACTGGTCGAGTGGGAGCGATGGTCGGCTGAACTGCTCGAGAGTCATATCTCCTATCCGCTGCTGTGCTATTTCCGCTCGCAGCATAACAATCAAAGTTGGATCAGCGCCTTGACTGCGGTGCTTGACACTTCGGCCCTGCTGATTTCAGGCGTGCAGGGCCACGAGGCGCGTCAGGCCCAGTTGACCTTTGCCATGGCTCGCCATGCGCTGGTTGACTTGTCTCAGATTTTTTCGCTTCCGCCGGTCAACAACGCCCCTGACCGGCTTCCCGCCAAGCGCTATGAGCAACTCTATGATCTGCTCTGCCAGAGCGGCGTCAGTGTTTGCCGTGACGGCCAATCCATGGAGCGGCTTCGCGACATGCGAGCGCTCTACGAGGGCTACGCCGCCGCCCTGAGCGGCTATCTGCGCATGCCGCTGCCTCCCTGGATCGCCGACCGGCCGCACAAAGACAACTGGCTGGCCGTCGCCAAATTGCGCGCGCAGACTGAGGCCGCCAACTCTCCGACTAACCAGTCCACGCCAGGTACCACATCCGGGCCGGCCTCCGGAAAGAGCGAGCCCCAATCCATCGCCACCCTCGTCGACGATCATCACGACTTCTGAGCCGGGAACTTAATAGCTCTTTATAACTCCAAGCTAACTCCAGCACGTCACTGCGTCCACTTTAAGATCGGTCTTCCATCCCCTCACCCCTCAAGAGCCGCTGTCATCTCCGCCCTTACCTCGTCCGGCAGCGCCGGCATCCCGCCCCGCTGCGACGCCACCCAGCCGCCCCACCGGTTCCCCGCCTCATTCAACGTCGCCAGGTCCGCGCCTCGTAGCAGATAGTGCGTCAGAGCCGCCGTGAACGCGTCTCCCGCGCCAATCGTATCCGCCACCTTCACCGTGACCCCAGGGTGCTCATGCCACTCCTCTCGCGTCACCAGCAGGCTACCCTGCCCGCCGCGCGTCACCGCCACCATCTGCAGGGTGGGAAACTCGTCAAGCAGCCGCAACGCATCCAGCCGCGGTCCGTCTGGCCCCGGCCCATCACCCGCCGGCAGCCCCAGCAACCCCAGCACCAGCGGAAATTCCGCGTCGTTCATCTTCATCACCGTCGCCAGTTCCAGCGATTCCTGAATCACCTCTCCCGAATAAAACGGCGCTCGCAGGTTCACATCGAACACCCGCGCACACTTTGCGTGCGCCTGCGCCGCCAGCGTCTGGATCGTCTGCCGCGATTCCGGGCATCGCTGCGCAAGCGTACCGAAGCAGATCGCGTCTGCTCTCTCCGCCAACCGCACCCACTCGTCCGTCAGCTCCAGAAAATCCCACGCTGCCGGTTGATGAATGGTGTAACTCGGCTGCCCGCCCTCAAAGTTCACCGTCACCCGGCCCGTCTCGTGAATCGGATCCACCTGCACAAACCGTGCCTCTGTCGGAAGAGGCGCCAGTCGTTCCACCGCCAGCCGCCCTGCTTCGTCCCGCCCAATGCGGCTCAGAATTGCCGCGCGATTCCCCAGCCGTCCCGCCATCACCGTGAAGTTAGCCGGTGCGCCTCCCAATGACCCCATCGACGATGACCTGTCGATGGGGTCCCCGGCCAACCGCTGTCCCTCCGGCAACACATCCCACAACAACTCGCCCAATCCCAAAATCAAATGTGGTTCCGTCAAAGCTTTGCTCCATCAGACGCCTGTTCTCTAATGGTTCACGACGTCCTGCCGCCACGGCTCCCGTCGTTCCTCGGAAACCACAGCCAAGTGGCCATCCAACAGCTTTCTCCCCGCCGGCCCTCCCCGTCAATGGTTCTCTTATAAATATTTCGTCAAAGGCCATGCGCCGAGTGACTCACCCCTTGAAGCGCCAAATCGAACAGCTCTCCGCATTCGACGATGCATACTCCCCCTCCGGCTGATTCGCCATAATCCTGTGATCCGCAATCGCATCCGCTTTCGACCGCCTCACTTCCCCCTCAAACACCCTCACAAATCCCCTCTGTTCCTTCAGCACGCTTTCCTGTTCGTTGTTCACATACAAAATGTCCAATTCCCCCGCACGCCCCCGAAACGTCTTTGCCAGCGCCCTCAGGAGCCGCCGCATCACCACTGCCCCAAAAGGATTGAACAGGAACGCCATGCACGGTCCTGGTGGCCATTGGAACTCGACCGCATCTCCGTACACCACGCTCGCGGGCGTCCGTTCCCGTCCCGCTCCACGCCACACCACCAGGTTCTTCCGCGCAATCCGCGCCAGACCGGGGTGCAGTTCCACCCCCGCCACCGCCTTGAACGGCAATTCCGAGGCCAGCAGCACGGTTCGCCCCATTCCCGCCCCCACATCCACAAACGTAAGCTCCTCCATGGCCCACGCCGGCCCGCTTCTCCGCCAACGCCTCATCAGGCCCTGAAACACCGAAGGCGCAACGCCGAAGTATGCCGTGCTGTGCCTGTCATGCGTGTGCCCGCTCTTAAGGTGCCGCCCCGCAACCAGCCCGCTCGTCCTCACCCCAAAAGCCGCATCGAACGGATGCCGCGTAAGCCCATCCGCGATCCTCAACCCCGGCAGCACCCGCCGCGCGCCTTCCACTCCGCAATTCCCTCCTCCGTCATCTTTCACGGTTTGAACCTTAGCACACGCTCGCCAAAAGCCAGGACTCTGCGTCTTGGACGCCAGCAAGGACAGGGTCAGGACCATAAGCTTGAATGCGCCCCTCTAACTCCTACGGGAAACCCCCGGACACTTCTGCACATCTCAGCCTAAGGGCTTACCCCGACAACTCAACCTACAGGAAGATCCCGCGTTCTTCTGACCGGGCTTGCGCTATGTTTATGCAATAAGCTAGAAAGCTCCGCCCCTTGCATGCCGAAACCCTCCCTAACCCGACGCCTGCGCCAGCTACTCACGTCCATCGGTCCCGGCATTATCACCGGAGCCGCCGACGATGATCCCTCCGGCATCGCCACGTATTCCGTCGCCGGCGCCCTGCTCGGAACCAAACTCCTCTGGACAGCTCTGATCACCTGGCCCATGATGGCCGCCGTCCAAATGATGTGTGCGCGCATTGGCTTAGTCACGGGCCAGGGCCTGTCTCGCAATTTCAGCCATCGCTTTCCTCGCTGGCTGGTATTCGTCGCCGTGCTTGCTCTGCTCATCGCCAACACCATCAACATCGGCGCCGACCTAGCCGGCATGGCCGACGCCGCTGGCATGCTTTCCGGCATCAACTCGCGCTGGTTTGTCGTGATCTTCGCCGTGCTCATTTCCTGGGCCACAATCCGCCTCCAATATCGACAGATCGCCAGTGTCCTCAAGTGGCTCGTCCTCGTGCTCTTCGCTTACCCCATCACCGCCTTCGTCGTCGGAGCCGATTGGCTCCAGGTAGCCCGCGCAACATTCATCCCATCTCTACCCCATACCCGCGATGAGTGGTCAATGCTGGTCGCCATCCTCGGCACCACCATCAGCCCCTATTTGTTTTTCTGGCAGGCTAGTCAAGAGGTCGAAGAAGAGAAGGACGCAGGCCAAAGTACTCTGGCAGAGCGTCGAGGCGCAACCGGCGAAGAGCTGGATTTCAGGAACATCGACGTCGGCGTGGGCGCATTCTTCTCCAACATGGTGATGTTCTTCATCATCCTCACCACCGCCGTCACCCTCCACAGCCACGGCATCACGAAAATCGAAACCTCGCGAGAAGCCGCCGAAGCCCTCCGTCCACTCGCCGGCAGGTTCGCCGCTACTCTGTTCACCGCCGGCATTGTCGGCGTCGGATTTCTCGCTATCCCCACGCTCGCCGGTTCCACCGCCTACGCCTTCGCTGAAGTCCTCGGCTGGCACCAGGGCCTCAACAAACACCTCACCCAGGCGCGCGCGTTCTACGCACTCATTCTTTTCTCCACAGCTGTCGGTGTCGCTCTCGACTTCGCCGGCATCAACCCCGTCAAGGCCCTCTATTGGACTGCCGTCATCAACGGCCTCCTGGCCCCATTCCTTCTCGTAGGCATCCTCATCGTCGCTGCCGACAAAACGCTCATGCAGGGGCAGCCAAGTGGGCGCCTCGGTTGGATCGTCGTGGCCATCACCACCGCCGCCATGTTCGTGGCCGGCGTAGCTATGTTCGTCGTCTAGCCGGGTGTCAGAGGAAACAGTGGGTGACCCACCTTCGCAGCACACTTTTTTTTGCGGCTAAGTTGGCGTCCAGAAACAACCTGGATTCCTCAGTGGCAATGTAGGGGATGTCACCAGCTCACGCCCGGTTGGGCGCGGCCGGGGTGAAGTTGCAAGGTCAGGCCCCGCGGTTAGAACTTCATCATGCTTCCGTGTTCGCCAATCACTGTAAACACCGTCAGCAGATGGGTAAGCCCCAGTAGCTCCCGAACCCGTTTGCCCAGATTGATCAGCGGCAATTCGCAGCCCCTCGACTTGGCTGAGACGTATAAGCGCACCAGCGTGCCTATGCCCATGCTGTCCATGTAGGCCAGGTCCGTCAGGTCCAGCACGATGCGTTTATACTCTCCAATCAGAGGGTGCACTGTGACGTAGAGTGTGCCGCACCCATCCGCCACCAGCTTGCCGTGGCATGTCACCACCGCCTCGTTGTCCTTGTGTTCAATCTCCAGCGTGAGCGTCCTTGCAGCTGCTTTGTCGGGCATCGGGCGATTCCTTTCAAACGGTATCTAACATCATAAAGCCCAAATCGGGGAATAGACTGCGGGAAATGCATGAAAGAAGGTCAGTATCGTGTGACTCTCTCATACTTCTTATACAGAAGTGCGGCGGAGTGTGGTGACCATGCTCGGTGTTTTAACCGCGGTGCCAAACACGTTTCCACCCAATTATGAATATGTTTTGCAAGAGCGCAGTTTTAAACTGCATGCTCGGAGCGCGGCGGAACGGCGCCAAAACGTGACCCCAAAATGAAAGACCGTATACGCGGCGCGTAGGTCAGGGTTCACACACCGGTCGAATTCAAGCGGCCCGCCTGAAAGGTCACTCGCAGCCGAGCCAGCGCCCCAGACCGTCAACGAATTCTTCACGCTCCCCGCCCCCCGCCCCTATCACATCGTTCCCGCGCAGAAGAACGCCACTTTCTTCAAGACGCTCACAGCCCCGGCCATCGAGCCCGACGACGATCAGATCCGTCGGCCTCCGCATCGCAAACCCGTCCGCTCATCGATCGACACGCTGTGAAAGGGCGCGGCCTTAGCCCCTGAGGGAATGTCCTCTTCTCAAGTCAGCCCCTCGGAGAACTTGATCGGAGCCTCCCTAGCCGCGTCTGGGCGCATTTGATCGAATACGTGCAGCGGCTGGACCAGCGGGTCTCTCCGGGTTGCTCTCGGTGAATTGATCGTGGAGAACTACGTTGAGCAGTGACTTGTGCACCCGGATTCGGCCGTTGTATTCGATTAGTCCGAGCTTGCGAAAGCGATTCATGAAAAAGCTGACGCGTGCGCGGGTGGTGCCGACCATCTCTGCCAGAGTTTCCTGGGTGATGGGAGGAACCCAGCGTTCCTGTTCTCCCGGCTTACCAAATTCGGCCAGGATCAGCAGAATCCTGGCCAAACGCTTTTCGCTGGAGTTGAAAAGATGATCGACTAGATCGGCTTGACCCCGCATGCTTCGGCCCAGCAGAAATTTCAAGTACATTTCGGAGAGTGAATGCTGCTCATGCATCACGCGGATCATCTCTTCCCTCTCGATCCTGAGCGCCGTACAGGTGGTAATGGCAATGGCCGTGGCCATGTGAAGCCCACCCACACTCGCCAGCGACTCCTCTCCAATGAACTCCCCGGCGGAAATAAGCGCGATGGTGGCGTTCTTACGGTCGTGCGAAACTACGACGAGTCTTGCACGGCCCGTCTGAAGATAGAAGATTGCGTCAGCCGAACTCCCCTGAGAAAAGAAGGCTTCCTTGGGCTTCAATTGGACGATTCTTCGTCCCACTCCTGCCGTTGCCAGAAAGGCGGCGAGGTCAAACGTCATACTGCCCCCTCAGGGTCTAAGATTGGCGACCATCCCATGCGTGTTTCCGAACTGCTGGGAGTGCCTTCATCGGGAAACCCTCAATCGAAGAAAAAGAAGAATGACGGATTGGCTCACTTAAGCCTACTCGCTTACTCTCTCGGTCCTTGGTACGGTTCCTGACACAGCCCGAGTCATTTCCTTCATTTTTAGCTCCGCGCCTGCAGACTGAGATAGGATCGTTTCTGAAAGTGAGAATCCGTTGGGCTCGAACAGCTTTAAGAACACTCTCTTGAATGCTCTGGACAGGGACATAATTGAGCGCCTTCGTTTGCAGCCGGTCATATTGGAGTCGATGCACGAAATCGAAAACCCTGGCGACCCGATCGATCACCTATATTTTCTCGAAGACGGAATGGCGTCGATGACCACGACGTTCAAGGATGGGTCTCAGGTCGAGGTAGGGATGTTCGGTCACGAGTCGGTTATCGGCATCTCAGCTCTGATGGGTACAAAGAAGAGTCTGAATCGCATCTACACCCAGATTGCCGGCGATGGCTATACCTGCCTCGTGGAGGACGCTAGAAAAGAGTTCCGCCTTGGCGGCTACTTTCAGTCTCTGGCTCTGCGCTATGTTCAGGCACAACTCGTTCAGGCAATTCAATCCGCTGGATGCAATGCGAAACACAACTTCGAACAGCGGCTCGCGCGCTGGCTGCTCATCTGTGCGGACCGCGCGCACACCGACACGTTCAAGATTTCGCACGAGTTGCTCGCGGACATGCTTGGGGTCCGCCGTCCCACTGTTTCTACCACAGCCGGGATTCTCAAGCGAAAAGGACTTATCGATTACGCCCGCGGAGAAATCCGCATCCTCGACGTCCCTGGACTCACCAAGACCTCGTGCGAGTGCTATCTGATCATCAAGGATTACCTCGACAATTACACCAAGTTCGATACCGCAATCACTGAGTAGCCGCTTCACTCGCCGCAGCTCAAGATATGGCCGAGAACTTCGGCGAAGTAGAGAGTGGTTTCAACTGCGTCGCAACACCACACACCCAAAATTAAAGATCGTGTACGCGGCACCCCCAACCGTCCGCATCGCAAAACCAACCGCATCCTGGCTCCCGAGTTCGGTCAAAACCGTGGCTTCCGGCTCCCCGTTATCGCGCCAACCGGCGCACTTAGAATCACCATTTTCGAGCCGTGCTGCCCCTTTGACCGTGTCGATCTGGTGACCCCCTCGCGCCGGCCAGCCAGCGCCCGCCCGTGACACGCTGCCGCGAATCGCGATACCCTGTTAAAGATCCGAACCGAAAGCGGACGAAGGGAGCACTACCACCCCAATGCCTATCCAAACCACGTCAAAAATCTGGCACAACGGCACTCTGATTCCCTGGGAGGACGCCACCCTCCATGTCTTGAGCCACGTAATCCATTACGGCTCCAGTGTTTTTGAGGGCATCCGCTGCTATGGCCAGCCCCACGGCTCCGCCGTCTTCAGGCTCCCGGAACACATGCAGCGCCTGCTTGACTCGGCCAAGATTTATCGCATGGAGCTGCCCTTCACGCTCGAAGAGCTCTGCGCCGGCGTCGTCGATGTGATCGAGGCCAACGGCGTCGCGCCCTGCTACATCCGCCCCATCGTGCTGCGCGGCTATGGCGAAATCGGCGTCAGTCCCAAGGGTTCGCCCATTGAGGTCTATATCGCCAACTTCCCCTGGGGCAAGTACATGCCCGGCCACGGTGGCGCGGATGTCTGCATCTCCAGTTGGAATCGCCTCGCCCCCAACACCATGCCCGCGCTTGCCAAAGCCGGCGCCAACTACATGAACTCGCAGCTCATCCGCATGGAAGCCGAGATCAACGGTTACGCCGAGGGCATTGCGCTGGACGTCAACGGCCTGGTCAGCGAGGGCTCCGGCGAGAACATCTTCATCGTCCGCAACGGCGTGCTCTACACCCCGCCCCTGGCCAACTCCGCGCTCTCCGGCATCACCCGTGACAGCGTCCTCACCATCGCCCGCCACCTCGGCCTCTCCGTCACCGAGCAAGCACTGCCGCGCGAGCTGCTCTACATTGCCGACGAAGTCTTCTTCACCGGGACCGCTGCCGAGGTCTCGCCCATCCGCACCATTGACCGCATCGTCATTGGCGACGGCAAGCCGGGTGAGATCACTACAAAAATCGCCGACGAATTCCTCTCGCTCGCCAACGGCCTCAAGCCCGACCGCTTCGGCTGGCTCACCCCCGTCAACGTCACCGCCCACGAACCCGTAACCGCCTAGAAACGCGACCTCATGATTGCGCGATCCAGTCTACGATTAAGGGTGCCCCAGGTCTCGCTTTTGAGACCTGGGTTTGTACATCTCTATTCGGTCGCGATACCAGCCAAGGAAGTTTGCCGCACGTGAAGCCCGACATGAGAGTTCGGTTGGCCGGCCTGGAACTGGTCAACCCGATCATCGCCGCCAGCGGCACCTTCGGATATGGCGTCGAGTTTGAAGAAATCGTCTCGCTGGAGCGCATCGGCGGATTCGTCACCAAGGGCATCTCGCTGCAACCGATGGCTGGCCACGCCGCGCCGCGCATTGTGCAAACCGCCGCCGGCATGCTCAACGCCATTGGATTGCAAAATGTCGGCGTCCAGGATTACATCGAGCGCAAGCTCCCCCCGCTCAAGCGTTATCCACTCTGCAAGGTCATCGTCAACGTCTTCGGCTCCACGGTCGGCGACTACATCGGTGTCATTGAGCGGCTCAACCATGCCGAAGGCATCGCCGCCTATGAGTTAAACGTCTCCTGCCCCAATGTCCATGCCGGTGGAATGGCTTTCGGCGCAGATCCCAGCTCGCTTGAATATCTGGTTGGCCGCGCCAAGACTGCCTCCCGCCGTCCCCTGATCGTCAAGCTCTCGCCCAACGTCACCTCCATCGCCAACATGGCCAAAATCGCCGCCGGCGCAGGCGCGGATGCCGTGAGCCTGACCAACACCTTTCTCGCCATGTCCATCGACGTCGAGACGCGCATGCCGCGCCTCAGCAACATCACCGGCGGCCTCTCCGGCCCGGCCATCAAGCCCATTGCCCTGCGCATGGTCTATGAGGCAGCCCGCGCCGTCACCATTCCCATTCTCGGCATGGGCGGCATTGTCACTCCTGAAGATGCAGTCGAATTCCTGCTCGCCGGCGCAACCGCCGTTCAAGTCGGCACCGCCAGCTACGCCGACCCCCGCGCCGTCGAGCGCCTCGCCCGCGCCCTCGAATCCTGGTGCCGCAGCCACGGAGTCGAGAAGGTGTCCACCTTAACCGGTGCCCTGAAGATGCCGAAGGACTGAGCGGCAGTTGGCATAGTTCTTTCGCTACGGGCGAAATCTAAATGATCTTTACGCTGGCCGATTTCGCTTGTCGATGCGACTGATACTTCTTACAAACCGACTTCTCAGGGCCCTGGAGGGGTCTTTGGCCAAACAATCGAAATCTTCTGACGAAACATGCGCTTTGCGCGCTCAGCGCGTATCAGGGATTCGATACTGGCAACGGGCTCTGCGCGAACCGTTTCGACCGGATCTACAAAGCGCGCTTCGCGGTAGAAGACATCAGAGTCCTCAATGCGGTCGTACTTTCTAGCCGTGCGTTCGAGATTGATATAGAAGCGAAAACCATGAAGTGCAAAGTACCCCATCATCAGGTTCGCTCCGCGCGTTTTAGCCGTGTAATGGAACCGATCTTCGAGGGTGAAAGTCTCATTCTCGCGATAGGCAATATAGAGGCCCCTTCCATCAGTGAACTCTTCTAAGCCGAATGCAATCCTCACCAACTCGTCAGGAACCGTGCCCGCATTATGCGAACCAGGGCCAATGATGGTTTGCCGTCCAAAGCTGAAATTGAGCATCGTCTTGAGACACCATATCTCTAGTCCTCGTGCGTCAATACTGAACTCCTGAGGAGCCCAATTGAGTTGAGGCAATTGGCTTCGTTCATTTCTTAATGCTGTAAAACTACGGAGTGCGCCGAACGCATTTCCCGCAACCCAATCGACCGTTTTACCAAGGCGGCTGTTGTGATCGACGCAAAGAATCTTCGCTGTCAACGACTCGCTACGCAACTCCTTGGGGATATCGAGACAGAAATCCAGTCCCCGTACGAAGATCGATTGGCTTGGAAACACGCATTCGGAGACATAATGTTCGCGACTTATGCCTCCGCCACAATCCCCCAGACAGTTTGCCCAGCAACCTTGCATGATCAATCTGAGCACACGCAAGCTAAAATTGTAGAGCGGGAATAGATCAGTCCTCATAAACGCCGTTTCGTCCAGAAATCAGTCTGCTTTTCTCGTCCGGCGCGCGCGACGTCCCAATCCGCCGAATTGGGCTGGGAGCCATTTCCGGGACTCCATGGCTCGGGCTCCCACTGCGCTGGCAGGCGGTCAATTGCTTTTTTCCCTATCCGCAACTATCATTCTGGTATGAGGACTATGCCCTGTTGTTGCCGCTGTACGCTGCGTCGCGCGCACAGGTGACCTGGGTGTGAAAGTTCTATAGAAATCCAAGGTTTCCGAATTCCCGCGATACAGCCATAGCTGTCGCGGGCTTTCTATTTCTGGTCGAGCAGGAACAGCGGGACAAGGAACAGCGGGACTCTATTTCAATCGAGAAGGAAAAAATGAGCCAAGCCATTCAACCAAAAGAGACAGGCGCGCAACGCGCCGAGCGCCTGAAGCGCGAAAAGAACCCCTGGGAAGCCTTTGACGAGGTGCGCGCGTTTGCCCGCCAGGGCCGCTCCAGCGTGGTTCCGGAGTGGGCCTCCTACTACTTCAAATGGTGGGGCATCTACACCCAGGGCGATGGCGTGGGCGCAGTCGGCGGCAAGGGCGGCGAAGGCCTGGCCACCGAATTCTTCATGATGCGCATCGCCATCCCCAATGGCATTCTCTCCGCCAGCCAGCTTCGCGTGATCGGCGGACTCGCCCTGAAATACGCGCGCAATCTTGCCGACATCTCCGTGCGCCAGGCCATCCAGCTTCATTGGCTTACCATCGAATCGCTCCCCGAAGTGGTGGACGCGCTGCACGCGGTTGGTCTTTCACCGCGGGGAGCCTGCGGTGACGTGGTGCGCAACGTGACCGGCTGCCCGCTCGCCGGGGTCGCCGCCGACGAACTCATTGACGCTTCGCCGCTGGCCCGTCAGGTCGCGGAAATGCTCACCCCCAATCCGGAGTTCTTCAACCTCCCCCGCAAATTCAAAATCTCGGTCACTGGCTGCCCTTCCTGGTGCACAAATCCTGAGATCAACGACATCGGTCTTACAGCCGTGAAACACAACGGCGAAGTCGGCTACTCCCTGCGCGTGGGCGGCGGCCTCTCCGCCGATCCGCATCTCGCCGTCCGCCTCAATGCGTTCATTCTGCCCGACCAGGCCCTCCGCGCCGTTCGCGCTGTCACTGAAATTTTCCGCGACCAGCAAGGCCTGCGCGAGAACCGCGAGCGCGCCCGCATGAAGCATCTCTTCCTCAGAGAGGGCTGGACCGCGGAACGCTTTCTCGACGAACTTCAATCGCGGCTCGACTTCACGCTCGCACCCGGCGTGCCCGAGCAAGTGCCCGACGACATCCTCCGCGACCACGTTGGCATTCAGCGCCAGCGTCAACCCCGCCTCAACTCCGTCGGAGCCGCAGTCCTTCGCGGCCGCTTGACGGGAGAGCAGTTGGAAGCTGCGGCGGCTCTCTCCGAGCGTTTCGGCAGCGGCGCGCTCCGAACCACCGTCTCGCAAAATCTGCTGTTCATCGATATTCCCAGCAGCAACACCGTCGAACTGATTCGCGAGCTGGGCAACATCGGCCTTCAGGTCGACGGCTCTTCGTTCTGGCGCGGCGCTATTGCCTGCACGGGCACTGAGTTCTGCAAGCTGGCCATTACGGAGACCAAGGGCTTCACGCGCTGGCTGGTTGACGAGCTCGAAGAGCGCCTGCCCGGATTTGACCAGCAGCTTAAGCTCAACGTCACCGGTTGCCCCAATAGTTGCGGCCAGCACTGGGTTGCCGACATCGGCATTGAGGGCAAGAAAATCAAGCACGAGGGCAAGCTCACCGACGCTTTTTATTTCTGCCTCGGCGGAGCGGTGGGTCAACATGCGGCCATCGCGCGCCCGGTCGGCTACCGCTGCCCTGCACCGCTGGTTCCCGAATCCATTGAGCGTCTGCTGCGCCAATATCTAGCCGACCGTCTGCCTGCGGAGAACCTGCGCGCCTGGTTCAGCCGCCATTCCAACGACCAACTCCGCGCCCATCTCGCCGGTCAAGCGCTGCCCGCCGTTGAACGCGACCTGCCCGCCGGCCCCGTGCCGCACAGCGTGGCCGATTGAGGATCAGACTATGAGTATGTTGCCCATTTTTCTAAAACTCGCTGATCGCCCTTGCCTGCTGGTAGGTGCCGGCAATGTTGCACTGGATAAAATCGGCAGCCTCCTCAAGACCGGGCTCCGTCTACGCGTCGTCGCACCGGACGCGCATCCTGAAATCCGCCAATTGGCCATCGAAGAAAAACTTGAATGGCTTCCGCGTGCATTTAAACTTTCCGACCTCGAAGGCAATCTGCTGGTCATCGCCGCCACCAACTCGCCGGAGGTCAATGCATCCGTCTATCAGGCTTCGCTCGAGCGCGGCATTCTCTGCAACAGTGTCGACGACATCCCCAATTGCGATTTCTTCTTCGGCTCTGTGGTCAGCCGCGGCGATCTGCAGGTTGCCATCTCCACCTCCGGTGAGAGTCCGGCATTTGCCCAGCGCCTGCGCCGCGAAATCGACGAACAGCTCCCTGAAGACCTCGGCCCCTGGCTTGAAAATCTTGGCGCGCTTCGCCGCGACGTTCTTGAAATGCTTCCCCGCGGCGAACCCCGCAAATTGCTTCTCCATCAGTTGGCCCAGCGCCCAATCTGCGAATCCGCAACCTGCCCCTCGCGTCTAATGGCGCGCATGCCCCTGTTTCGCAATCAAGTTGACGACTCTGGATCTTCCGAAGGTACGGTCTATTTAGTGGGAGCGGGTCCCGGAGATCCGGATTTGCTCACTGTCAAGGCCATGCGCCTCATCCAGGCTGCCGACGTGGTCCTTCACGACGACCTGGTCCCGCGCGCAATCCTCGACTTGGCTCCGCCAACAGCCAAAGTGGTGAACGTCGGCAAGCGCTGCGGCGCAAAGACCATCACCCAGGAAGAAATCAACCAGTTGATGATCGAATACGCGCGCGGCAATCGCAGTCCCGGTGGCCGCGTCATCGTGCGCCTCAAGAGCGGCGATCCGCTCATCTTCGGTCGCGCCGCGGAAGAGATGGCCGCCCTCACCGAAGCAGGTGTGCCCTTCGAGGTGGTCCCTGGGATTACGGCCGCGTTCGCCGCTGCCGCTGCCATCGGTTGTTCCCTAACCAGCCGCGACGCCGCATCAAACGTCATCTTCTCTACCGGCCATCATGCGCAGTCCCACAACCAATCACCGCTGCCGGAACTTGAAGACGCCACGCGTGTGGTCTACATGCCAGGCCGCGATCTTCGCTTGCTCGCCGAGGAATGGCTCCAGCAAGGGCTGCCGCCAGACTTCCCCTGCGCTGTCGTTTCGCGCGCCGCTCAGCCCGGACAGCAAGTCCGATGTACCACCCTCGCCGCCCTCGGCGACGCCGAACTCACGGCCGCTCCCAGCCTGTTGATTGCGGGCTGGGCGGTTCGGGAGATTGCTGCCACGCATCAACTGGCAGCAGACGGCGTTCCAGCCACAGCCTGAATCTCAAAAGACAATTCATTCGGAGAAAAAGTATGCCGGACTCTCAATCCTCCGCGCCTCGGCGCGGAATCTCACTTGACGTCTATGCCGTTGCACTCGCGCTTATGCTCGCCCTGCTCGTGCGCCTCAACCTGATTCCACCCGTCAAATGGTGAATCCTGCGATTTCTGAACCCCGTAAGGAGAGTCAAATGGCCACTGCAATTACCCAGCTCGGTTCCACGAGCTCAAGCGGGCTTGCGCGCCGCATCGTCGACCTAATCCCTGGCCTGCTGCTGTTGGCCGCCGTGGGTTACGCCGGAAAGTTCATCGAACAATCCATTGCCGCCTACACCAAGTCGCACCACATCACGTTCCCTAACATTGAATATGTACTTTGGGCCATCGTGATCGGCCTGATCATCGCGAACACTACCGGCGTTCCGCGCATCTTCCAGGCCGGCGTCGCCACTTATGAGTTCTGGCTCAAGGCCGGCATCGTGCTGCTTGGCTCGCGCTTCCTGCTTGGAGACGTGCTCCACCTCGGCGGCATCTCGTTGTTGCTCGTCGCCTTCGCGCTCACCCTGTCGCTCACCTTCATGCACCTTTTGGGCCGCATATTCAACCTCAAACCCAAGCTCACATCTCTGCTGGCCATCGGCTCGTCCATTTGTGGAGTCTCCGCAATCATTGCCGCCAAGCCCGCCATCGACGCTGACGACGAGGACGCATCCTACGCCATCGCCGCCATTCTCGCACTCGGCGCAATCTCGTTGTTTACCTTTCCGCTGATCGGCCACTCGCTCCATCTCAGCGACAAGGCCTACGGCCTGTGGGCGGGACTCGCCGTGGACAACACTGCGGAGGCCACAGCAGCCGGAGCGCTCTACTCCGACGCAGCCGGCAAAGTCGCCGTTCTCGCCAAGACCACCCGCAACGCGCTCATCGGCTTCATCGTGCTCGCCTACGCCATTTACTGGGCTTCGCGCGGCGAGGCTCAAGCAGTCGGCAACAAAGCCGCGTTTCTATGGCGCAAATCCCCAAAATTTGTTCTGGGATTTCTTTTGATTTCGCTGCTGGCCACGCCAACGCTTGGCATATTCACCAAGCTGCAATTGACCAGCCTGGCAAATCTTTCCCGCTGGGCATTCCTGCTGACGTTCGCTGGAGTTGGACTGCGCACCAGCTTGCGCGAACTCGGCAAACAAGGCTGGAGACCATTTGCTGTAGGAGCCATCGGCGAAGTCTTCATCGCCCTTGTAACTCTGGGGTTAGTCTATGGCGCAGATCACATTCTTCATCTATAAATCATTTTTGGATGTGAGTTATCGAGCATAACAAGAAAAAGGCCACCTGCAAGGTTCAACAAACCCCTGCAGATGGCCTTCTTCGTTTCCCCTCCGATCAAGCGAGGTCGAAGCGGTCAAGGTTCATCACCTTGCTCCAGGCCGCCACAAAGTCACGCACGAACGCCTGCTGTGAGTCGCCGCACGCATAGAATTCCGCGAGCGCTCGGAGCTGTGAGTTCGAACCGAAGACAAGATCGACTACGGTGCCCTTCCACTTCACTTCGCCGGTCGCCCGATCCCGCCCCTCCAACACGCCTTCAGACCCAGCGGACTTCTGCCACTTCGTGTTCATGTCGAGGAGATTCACAAAGAAGTCGTTGGTCAGTGTTCCGGGCCGCTTGGTGAAAATGCCATATGCGGACTGCCCGAAGTTTGCGTTCAACGCGCGCAGGCCACCGATCAGAACCGTCATCTCCGGAGCGGTCAGCGTCAGCAGGTTCGCCCGATCCACCAGCAGCTCCGCCGCTGATCCCTCCAGTCCCTTGCCAATGTAATTGCGGAACCCGTCTGCGGTCGGCTCCAGCACGGCAAACGAGCTCACATCGGTCTGCTCTTGCTTGGCATCCGTGCGCCCTGGCGCGAAGCCTACCTTCACGTCGTGGCCAGCCTTCTTCGCTGCCTCCTCAACGGCTGCCGAGCCGCCCAGTACGATCAGGTCAGCGAGCGAAACCTTCTTCCCGCCGGATTTCCCGCCGCCGCTGTTGAAGTCCTTCTGGATCGTCTCCAGGGTCCGAAGAACCTTCGCCAGCTCGGCCGGCTGGTTGACTTCCCAATCCTTTTGCGGTGCCAGGCGAATGCGCGCCCCGTTGGCCCCGCCGCGCTTGTCGCTCCCGCGGAAAGTTGCAGCCGACGCCCAGGCTGTCGTGACCAGTTGGGAGATGGACAGTCCCGACGCAAGAATCTTGGCCTTCAGGGTCGCAATATCCTGCTCCCCGATCAATGCATGATCCACCGCGGGAATCGGGTCCTGCCACAGCAGCGGCTCCTTGGGAACCAGCGGGCCAAGATACCGCGAGAGCGGCCCCATGTCACGATGGGTCAGCTTGAACCAGGCCTTGGCGAAGGCGTCTGCGAACTCCTCCGGATGGGCGAGGTAGCGCCGCGAAATCTTCTCGTAGCTCGGGTCCACTCTCAGCGAGAGATCTGTCGTGAACATGATCGGGGCGTGCTTCTTCTTGGGGTTGTGAGCGTCCGGCACGGTACCCGCTGCGGCTCCATCCTTCGGCTTCCATTGATGAGCGCCAGCGGGGCTCTTCGTCAGTTCCCATTCATAGGCGAATAGGTTCTTGAGGTAGCCGTTGTCCCACTTCACCGGGTTGGCGGTCCACGCGCCCTCGAGGCCGCTGCTGATCGCATCCAGGCCCGCCCCGCTGCCAAAACTGCTTTTCCAGCCGAAGCCTTGCTCTTCGATTCCGGCGCCCTCGGGTTCCCGATCGACATACTTGACGGGATCGGCAGCGCCATGAGCTTTGCCGAACGTGTGTCCGCCGGCGATCAGGGCAACTGTCTCCTCGTCGTTCATCGCCATGCGAGCAAACGTCTCCCGAATATCGCGTGCCGCTGCGACTGGGTCCGGCTTGCCGTTCGGTCCTTCCGGGTTCACATAGATCAGCCCCATCTGAACAGCGCCGAGAGGATTGTCGAGCTGACGGTCTCCCTTGTAGCGTTCGTCTCCCAGCCACTTGGTCTCAGATCCCCAGTAAATGTTCTCTTCCGGCTCCCAGACGTCCGCGCGCCCACCGGCGAAACCGAAGGTCTTCAATCCCATCGACTCCAGCGCCACGTTACCAGTGAGAATCATCAGGTCGGCCCAGGAAAGTTTCCGGCCGTACTTCTGCTTGATCGGCCAGATCAACCGGCGAGCCTTGTCGAGGCTCACGTTGTCAGGCCAGCTGTTGAGGGGAGCAAATCGCTGCGTTCCGGAGCCCGCGCCGCCGCGGCCATCGGCTATGCGATACGTTCCTGCGCTATGCCACGCCATGCGGATGAAGAACGGCCCATAGTGGCCGTAGTCCGCAGGCCACCAGTCCTGCGAGGCCGTCATCAAGGCATGCAGATCCTTGATTACGGCGTCCAGGTCAAGGCTCTTGAACTCCTCGGCGTAATTGAACGCCTCGCCCATGGGATTGGACAGTTGTGATTGCTGGTGCAGGATCTTCAGGTTCAGTTGATCGGGCCACCAATTCGCGTTGTCCAGGGTTCCCGCCAATGCGTGCTTTCGAGCGCCGTTCGAAAACGGGCACTTTGCTTCCCCTAACATGGCGTTCTGATCGTCGACTATGGGTGGTCCAGGGTGCTTTGTCTCGCTTTCAGACGTCGAGGACCTTGCTTCGCTTAGCATGGCGTTCTGATCGTCGACTATGGGTGGTCCGGGGTGCTTTTCGGGGCTTTCAGACATGAGACCGTCTCCTTGAGATATATGTGAATGTCGTTTGGGTTTCGCGCTGGGCTCGATGCAGCACCGTGCGTCGTTGTGTGAACTTATGCATTGCGGGTTTTGGGTGGCGGCTTGTTCGCAACCGAGCTCCCTTTAAGAACCGGTCCACTTGCTCAAACTATTCTCGCCGCTTCCATAAGTAAAATGAATTGTTTCTACAATGACGATTCTCCTGGTCTATGATAGAACCATCCGCGAAGAAGCATTCCGGAAAGATCGCCAAGCCAGGCGCATACCAGTGTAACGCCGTCTGGACTCGTCGACACAACCATGAACCTTCAGGAAATCCGCTATCTAGTTGCCGTCGCCGAACACCGCCATTTTGGCCGCGCCGCCGAGGCCTGCAACGTCAGCCAGCCGACGCTCTCGAGCCAGATTCGCAAGCTCGAGACCGAACTGGGCGTGACTCTTTTTGAGCGCACCAACAAGCGCGTGGATGTGACTCCAGTGGGCCGCCAGATTCTGATCCATGCCCAGCAGGCGCTGGCCGAAGCAGGCCAGATGCAGGCGGTCGCCCGAGCGGCGCGCGATCCGCTCGTGGGCCCGCTCAAGCTGGGCGTCATTCCCACTCTTGCGCCTTACCTGATGCCCTTGATTCTCATGCCCCTGCGCCAGGCGTATCCCGGCCTGACCATCGAGTTGTGGGAAGATCAGACCCGTTCGCTCATTGACGGCTTGCGCAACCACAGGTTGGACGCGGCTTTGCTGGCCACGACGGCCGACGCGCCGGAGATCACTGAGATCGCTCTCTTCATTGAACCCCTGCTGGCCGCCCTGCCTCTCGACCACCGGCTGGCCGCCGCCAAAACCATCAGCGAAGATGCACTTGCCGAGGAACTGATGGTCCTCGCCGACGGCCATTGCCTGGCCAATCACGCACTGGCAGCCTGTGGAACCAAACGCTCTGTGTCCCGCACCGGATTTCAGAACTCCATGCAGGCAGCGACGCTGGAGACGCTGGTCAATCTCGTCGCCGCTGGCTACGGCGCCACACTTATTCCCGCCTTGGCTGCCGATTCGCTCGGACGGCGCGGCATCGTCCTGCGGCCGCTGGCTGGGCGGTCCTCACGAACAATCCGCCTGGCCAGCCGGCCGGGGTTCCCGCGCCCACAAGCTCTTCGCGCGCTCGAAAAAACGGTCCGAAGGGCAGTGGGCACGGCCCTGGGGCCATCCCGGCCCGCGCTTCCCCGGCTGGCTGTGCGAAGAACCCGTTTAATTCCCTGAGAAATCCCAATTCCTCACGGTTTTCCTCCGATATTTTTACTAGTTAGATTCCGGCCTCCCTTATCCACAAGAACCACCCCCTCCGCACGTTGACCGTGGCCGCCGCTCTGCTTAGAGTCTGTAAACAAGCGTCCATATTTTTGTGCCGTAACGCGATGCGAATTTGCATCCTGCTCTCTCAAACAGGGTCATCGACAGGCCGATTAATACCGGAGTTAACATGCTGAAACTGAAAAAGATCCACATCCTCGGTTTCAAAAGCTTTTGCGACCGCACGGAAATTGCCGTGCCGGGCGCGGGCATTGCCGTGGTGGTGGGGCCAAACGGGTGCGGCAAGTCAAACATCCTGGACGGGGTAAGCTGGGTGCTCGGCGAGCAGAGCGCCAAATCTCTGCGCGGCGCAAATATGCAGGACGTCATCTTTGCCGGAACCCGCGAGCGCAAGGCCCTGGGCATGGCTGAGGTCACGCTCACCATGGTCGATCCCGAGGCTTATGACGGCCCGGTGCCCGTAGAGCCGGATCTGTTCGTCGAAAACGACGGCCCCGCCGACTGGAACGAGGACCAGTTGCGCCGCCAGCGAGCCGATGAGGCCGAAGAAATCATCGCCAACGAACAGCCCGGCCAGGTGCTTGGCGAGGAGGACGGGGCAGAGCGGAATCCTGATCAGTCGCCGCATCCAGCGCAATCCGTAGCCGGCCCAGAGGGCCCGCAAGCCGTCGTGCTCAAGATTCGCCGCCGCAAGTTCCAGCGCACACCGCAAAAGGGCGAAATCGTCATCACCCGTCGGCTGTTCCGCACCGGTGAAAGCGAATACCTCCTCAATGGCAAGCTCTGCCGCCTGCGCGACATTCAGGACATCTTCATGGGCACAGGCCTTGGGCCGGAGAGCTACGCCATCATCGGCCAGGAGCGCATCGGCCAACTCCTCAGCTCCAAACCGCATGACCGCCGGGCCATCATCGAAGAGGCCGCCGGAATCACGCGCTTCAAGACCAAAAAGCGGCTGGCCGAGCTTCGTCTCGAAAGCGCCAAGCAGAATCTGGCCCGCGTCGACGACATCTTTGAAGAGGTCACGCGGCAGATGAACAGCCTCAAGCGGCAGGCTGCCAAGGCGGAGCGGTTCGCCGCTGTCCGCGACGAATTGCGTAGCCGCGTGCGCGTGGTGCTGGCCAGCCGCATCGCGCTGCTGGATGCGGAGCAGGCCCGCCTGGAGCAGGAAATCTCCGCGTTGACCGACCGCATCGGCAGCTCGGCCGCGGAGATTGAAGCGCTCGAAGCCACTCAACATAATCTGACGGATCGCGGCTATGAGCTCGACCACCAGAGCCAGGAAGCGCAGAACCGCGCCAGCGAAGCGGCCGTTGAACTGGAGCGCGCCACGGCCCGCGAGCGCGGCAACGCCGAACGCATCGCAGAGCTGGAGGTGCGCATTGAATCGGCTGCTGCGGAAATCCAGGAGACGCGGAAACAATTGGGCGGAATCGCCGAAGAGCGCGCGCAGCAACACGCGTTTCTTGACTCGGCGGCAAACGAAGCCAAGGCCTTTCGCCTGAAGGTCGAGGAACGCCAGCAGGAGGCGCGCGCCGCGGCCGACGAAGTCTTTACCGCGGAGATTCACTTGGAATCCAGCCGCCGCCAAGCCATGCACTTGCTGACCCTTTCTGGCAACGCCCGCAACCACACCGCCCAGGGCGAAGAGAGCCTGGCAGCCCTGGAACGCGAGGCCGAGCGCCTGCAGTCGGAGATAAGCCACGCAAACAACGAGCAGGAAACGCTGGGTAGGCAAAGCGGCCAGGCCAGGCTGCAATTCGAATCCGCTGCCGATGCGCTCAAGCGGCTGGAAGATGAGATGGACGCGCTCCGTGACGCCCTGCAGGCGCGCCGCGCTGAGGAAGCCACGCAGCGCGCAAACGCCAACCAACTGCGTAGCCAGCAAGCCACCATCGCCGGCCGGCGCAGCTCGCTGGACGCTCTGATCCGCGATCACAGTTATTCAACTGACACGGTGCGCCGCCTGCTGAAGCCCGGCGCGCTGGGCCGCGGCGCGGCGCCGGTGGGCACCCTCGCGGACTTTCTCGAGGTCAGCGGCGAGCATGAGGCCGTGGTTGACGAATTCCTGCGCGACGAGCTGAACTACGTAGTCGTCGAGAGCTGGGTGGCTGCCGAGGAAGGCGTTCGCCTGCTCAAATCCGGCGTCGATGGACGCGCCACATTTCTGATTCATCCTGTCGAGCAACCGGGGCTCTTCGAGGAGGGCGCCGATTCAATCAGCGGCCCAGGCTTGACCCCGCTCAGGGATTCCATCCGGGTGCTGAATGGCTTTGGGCGGTCGCTCGATTCGATCCTGCCCAAGCTCAGGCACGGCTACCTTGTCAATGATTCCGGCGAAGCGCAGCAGCTGTCTGCCGTGCACGCTCACGCTTTTTTTCTTACTCCAGACGGCGAGTGCTTCCACAACGCGACCGTGACCGGCGGCAAGCCTGCCAGTGAAGGTCCGCTGGCCCTGAAACGCGAGCTGCGCGAGACCGACAACCGCCTCGCGAAACTGGAGACCGCCCTGGCGCAGGCGGAAACTGAGGCTGCGGTTCTCATCCGGACCATTGAAGAGCTGACGGCTCAACTGGAGGCGCGCAGCGAAGAGCGGCGCGGTGCGGAGACTGACGCCGCAAACCAGGGCGCCGCGCTCAAGCAGATGGACAGCGAAGCGCAGCGCATCGAGCGGCGATTGCAGGAGTGGACTGCGCAGGCCGCTCGCAACAAAGACGCGCGCGAGGCAAAACGAATCAGCATCGATGAGAAGCGTGAGGAAGCGGCCCGGCTCGAAGCGGAGCACGCCACCGCCGAGGCTGACCTCGATGAGTTGCAATCCCAACTCGCCTCGCTGCGCCAGCGGCGCGAAGTCTCGCAGCAGCAAGCCGCACAGGTCACAGCGGAGCTGGCCGGTCTCGAAGAGCGGCGTCGTGGAGCGGAGTCTGCCTTCCAGCGCATCGATCGCCTTTTTGCCGACCTGGAGCGCCGTGTGCTTGCCGTCGAGCAGCAGCGCGCGTCCGCCGTCGCGGAGCGGGAACAGCGCATCGGCGAGAGCGCCGCACTTGCAGCAAAGCAGATGGAATTGGAGGGCGTGCGTGCCGAGGCGCTCGGCCTGGCGCAGGCATTTGCCGGTCAGGCGCAGGCGCTGCGCCAGCAGTTGGCCGCCATGGAGACGCAACTGAAAACCGTCCGGGTCGCGCTGGATCAGTTGCGCGACGACCGCGCCAACCGTTCCAGCCAACTGGCTAAGCTGCGCTCCGATCTCGAGCATCTTGAGGCCAGTTGCCTCACCGAAGTGAACATAGAAGCGCACCAGATCAGAGCCGATCAACAGATCGAGCGCCTGATTGACGAGGCTCTGGCCGCCGAGGAAGAAACCTGCCACGCGCTGCGCCAGCGCATCGAGCAGATGGGCCCTGTAAACATGATGGCTCTCGACGAATACAAGGAGACCGCCGAGCGCCACAGCTTCCTCGAAGCCCAGCGCACCGATCTCATCGAGTCCATCGAGAACACCCAGGAAACTATCAAGGAGATCGATCAGATCTCGCGCATCAAATTCGATGAGGCTTTTGCCCGCATCAATGAGAACTTCGCCCACGTCTTCGCGCGGCTCTTTCAGGGCGGCCAGGCCTTTCTGCGCCTCACCGACCAGGAAAACCAGGCCGAGAGCGGCCTCGAAATCGTGGCGTCGCCACCCGGCAAAAAGCTTCAGAACGTGCTGCTGCTCTCAGGCGGTGAAAAGGCGCTCACCGCGCTGGCTCTGCTGGTGGGCATCTTTCAGTTCCAGCCCAGCCCCTTCTGCGTGCTTGACGAAGTCGACGCTCCGCTGGATGAAACCAACGTCGGCCGCCTGGCAGAGTTGCTGCACTCGCTCAGCCAGGATACGCAGTTCCTGCTCGTCACCCATTCCAAGCGCATGATGCAGGCCGCCGACATGATCTACGGCGTCACCATGCAGGAGCCCGGCGTGTCCAAAGTCGTCAGCGTGCGCCTGGGCGCGCACGAACAGCACCGCGCCACGGCCTAGCCTGCGGCCGTGCAAGATTCGTCCCAATTCTAATTCTGATCTGCATTCGATCGCGTGAGAGTCAAGAATGGCTGAAGATGCAAAGCGCGGAACGATTTGGCAGGACGGCGAACTAGACCTGATCGTCGCCGACTATTTTTCAATGCTTCAAGCCGAACTCTCTGGGAAGGCGTACGTCAAATCCAGACATAGCGCAGCTCTTATGGCCACGATTGATCGGAGCCATCGCTCAGTGGAGTTTAAGCACCAAAACATTTCGGCGGTGTTGGACAAATTGGGCATGCCGTGGATTCCAGGCTACAAGCCAAAGTTCAATTTTCAGAATGCAATTTTTGATGCTATCGACCGCTACCTTTCCAATCATCCGAAAGTCCTTGAACCGGCGCCCGGGCCTCAGATCATTTTGCCTTCGCCCGCTGAAGTTTTTGTTGCCCCTCCGGCACCAAGGGCGACGACCGAAAAGATCCCAAGCCGACTACAGAGACTTGTCCGGAAGTTCGACCCTGTGGAACGGGACCATCTCAATCGTTCTTTGGGCAAAGCCGGGGAAGCCTTCGTTATTGACCTTGAGAAGCGCCGACTGAAGGAAGGAAACCGTGCGGACCTAGCCCGAAATGTGCGATGGACAGCAGTAGAAGACGGGGATGGTGCAGGGTACGATATCTCGTCTTTCCACCTAGAGGGTGAACCTCGCCTCATCGAGGTGAAGACTACGAACGGGTCTGCTCGCACTCCGTTCTTTCTAACGCGCAACGAGTTCGACACTGCAAGGGAAATCCCCGCACAGTGGCAGATTTATCGCGTTCACCTGTTTGCCAGCGGACCTCGTGTTTTCACTATCGCCCCGCCCTTGGAAAACAGCCTCAGACTCTCGACAGAGACTTGGCGGGCATCCTTCTAACGGTCGTCGGACAACGAGAAAGAAAGAGCAAAGGATATCTGCATGCGCCGATTTAATTTGCCGAAAAGAATCAGACGGTGTCGAAATGTGCGCGCCACCGGTGAAATAGGATACGCGCGACGAGTTGACGAGCAGCGCGAGACGGAACGTCAACCAGAGGCGCGTGAGGTGACCTTCGCACAGAGCATTTCAGCTGGATTGCGCACTTACGTCCTAGGCCAAGACGATCTGTCTTGCGGAATGTGCGGCGTTGCCCCTGGGGACATTGACGATCTTACAGGGCGCAAGGCCAAGTTCCATATCGGACTCATCAAAGACAAGGATATTGGCGGTAAAGAGGAACTATCCAACCTCAAGACACTTTGCACGACATGCGACGAGGGAGCAAGGAGTATTACAACGCCGAAGCCGACAGGACTTTGGCTCTTGTCTCAAATCCGACGAGCAGGCCAAGATGAGCAGCTCGCTGCCCTGAAATGGCTCCGACAGAAATTCAAGGATTGACGGAGAATGAATCGCAGCGAAAACATGCGGGCGATCCGCAGCAAGGACACGACGCCCGAAGTAGCGGTGCGGTCACTTGTGCACGGGCTCGGCTATCGTTTTCGATTGCACCGGCAAGACCTCCCGGGCACACCGGACTTGGTTTTCCCCGCACGGCGCAAGGTCATATTTGTCAATGGATGCTTCTGGCACTCCCACGCCTGCAAAGTCGGACTGATTCCGAAATCTAATCGAGATTTCTGGCTGCCGAAACTCCGGAGGAATAAAGCGCACGATCGGAAGAATCACGAAGCTCTGATGCAGCAAGGCTGGGACTCTTTGGTCATTTGGCAATGCGAGTTGCGAGACACCAGCGATATCCGCCAACGCGTGAAACGGTTTTTGGGACGAACGGGGAGTACAAGGAAATAATAGATACAGATTTGTTCAAATCAATCGCACCCGTCGCCGTAGTGCCAGCGCGTGTCGATACCCCCTCGGAACTCCTCTATCTTTTCCAGGGGCTCTGAACCTGATATTGAGGTGTCGCCGTCACTGCCGCCTTGCTCACAAGGACAAGCTTCCGGCGAACCAGCCAGCTTATTGCGGTCTGAGCAGAACTTTTGGATACGCCAATCGACTCGGCCAATTCCTGGTAACTTACGCGGACGGCGGAATTGCGGCGTTGCTGTTCCGCCGCGAGCCATAAATACACAAGAAAACTTACCGGCCGCTTGTCGTGTCCGACCAGGTCGCGCATCAAGACCTCGGTCACATAGTCGTCAATCGTCAGCATTGCTGTACCTTACGTTACTATAGCGATCCTTACCAGATTGCAACGCGTGAGCGGTGCGGATATATTCCGGGAATCTCAGCCAGGAGGCCGACATGATCCGTGGCATCAAAATCGTTACCATCCCCGTAAGCAATCAGGATAGAGCGTTGAAGTTCTACACCGAGCAAATGGGTTTCAAAGTCGAAACCGATCAGGCCTTTGGACCCACCCAGCGATGGATTGAGTTGCTGATCCCCGGTTCCGATGTGAACCTCGCGCTCTTCACGCCCCCCGGCCATGAGAGCCGCATCGGCGGCCATCAGCCGATGACCTTCTGGTGCGACGATGTCTTTGCAACGGCGAAGCTGCTCAAGGCTAAAGGCGTGGAACTTGCCCAGGAACCGAAAAAAGAAGCCTGGGGAACCATGGCCAAATTCAAAGATCCAGATGGCAATGAGTTTGTGTTCTCGAGCAGGTAAAGGGACATCGGGCGAATCGAAATGAGTTGCTGTGCAAAAATTCGCCCCGAAGGAACACGTCGCTCCGGAGGCGTTTGCTTGACGCCAGAAAAATTCGCGGGGATCCGTAGCCGCGGCTGGAGGTCGATAGCGCGGCTACGGATGATCCCTGTGCTAACGAAGCAAGCAACGGCTTCCCCTGTCCGCGGCTGCTTCGCGTCGCCCTGCTCGAAGAGGGCATGATCACCCTCCAAGCCAGTTTGACACCTGCAGTGTCACCCATATTGAACCCCGCATTCCGTGACCGCCGTCACACGCCATCGGATCTTTTCAGCATGACCGTTCCGATTGCATTCGATCTCTGAACCTGCCTTCGACCGATTCGATCTCGAACCCATGCCCCTCTGTCTTCCGCATTGACAAATCACGCCTCGCACGGGAGAATCGAGACTCAATCCCCGCCGAGGCCAGCCTTTCTGTGACAGCTCTCTTGAAAACCAATCTGGGCGTCATCCCCTTGCTCGGCCGGGGCAAGGTGCGCGATCTCTATGCGGTGATGGGCGACTTGCTGCTGGTGGCCACGGACCGCATCTCAGCCTTTGACCACGTTCTCGCCACCGGCATTCCGGGCAAAGGGAAAATCCTCACCCAGATTTCGTTGTTCTGGTTTGACTTGCTGTCGGATCTGGTCCCCAACCATTTGATCACCGCCGATGTCACTCAATTCCCCACCGTCCTGCAGCCCTTTGCGGACCAGCTTGAAGGCCGCTCCATGCTGGTCAAGCGGGCATCTATGTTTCCCGTGGAATGCGTGGCGCGCGGCTATCTGGCCGGCTCGGGCTGGAAAGAATACCGGGCCGGCGGAACCGTTTGCGGCATCCCGCTGCCGGCCGGCCTGCTTGACGGCTCGCGGCTCCCGGAGCCGATCTTCACTCCGGCCACCAAGAGTCAGGATGGCGCGCACGACGAAAACATTTCCTTCGCCGCTACTGAAGCCGTGGTGGGCGCCTCCGACGCCCAGGAGTTGCGCCGTTTGACGCTTTCTCTCTATCGCCGGGCAGTCGAACACGCCGAGCCCCGCGGTCTGATTCTTGCCGACACAAAATTTGAGTTTGGCAAAACCGCCGAAGGGATTATCCTTGCCGATGAGGTATTGACTCCGGACTCTTCACGTTTTTGGGAGGGTTCGATGTGGAAGCCCGGCGGTGCGCAACCGTCATTCGACAAACAGTTCGTGCGCGATTATCTTGAATCAGTCCGCTGGAACAAGCAGGCGCCTGCGCCGGCTCTACCTGCTCAGGTGGTCGAGCAAACGCAAGCCAAGTATCTTGAAGCCTTCCGCCGCTTGACCGGACGGCATCTCAATCTGTAGACCGTGGACGGAGCGCTAAATGGCATGGGTGGATTGGGCGATCGTGATTATTCTGGCGGCATCTATGCTCGGCGGCCTGGCGCAAGGATTTTTCCGTTCGGTTTGTTCCCTGCTTGGTTTGGTGCTGGGGTTGGGGATTGCGGCTTGGAATTATGCTCGCCTTGCAGCGGTGTTTCTGCCCATGGTTCGCGTCCGGGCAGTGGCCGATACGGTTGCCTTTGTGCTGATTGCGCTTTTGGTCATGGCCATCTGTGCCATCATCGGCGCGGTTCTGGCAAAGATGTTTCGCCTGCTGGGATTGGGCTGCCTCGATGGCCTTGCCGGAGCCATCTTCGGGTTCTTTCAAGGGGTGTTCCTGGTTACCTTGGGCATCCTCGTGCTTGCGGCCTTCTATCCGGACCAGCCTTGGCTGGCTCAGGCCAGGCTGCCCAAGATGTTTCTCGGGCCCGCACATCTGAGCACGCACATCACCCCTTCGGAACTGGCCGAGCGCATCCGGCACGGACTGAGGGTCATGGAAACCGAGTCACCCAGGTGGATGCATGAGGAACGCCGTTAAGAATTAAATCGATGTCGGTGGCAGGCCGGGGGCCGGGCCAATCGAGCTGCGAGAGGTGAACGTGAGACGAGAACTGGACATTCTGGTGTCGCAAATGCACTCCAGCGGCGTTCGCTATGAGGACGCCGTGCGCGATTTCAAGAGACAATATCTGCGCGAGGTACTGGTGGCGCACCGGGGTAACCAGTGCAAGGCGGCAGAAGCTTTGGGGATGCACCGCAACACGCTGAGCCGCGCCATGGCCGAGCTGGACCTGGACCTGGCCGAAGTGCGCGCCGGGCTCAAGCGTCCGCCGCGCAACGAACGTCCTGTGTATAGCGCGGTGCGCCAGAGCTTCCGCCAAGGCTGACGATTCGACTCAAAACATGCTGACGATCCCATCCCGCCCCGAAGCGCGCTTTGCCATCGAGCCGGGCCTCTTTGCTACTGCACTTTTGTTCGCACTCTTCCCTTGCGCCGCACATCCCCAGGCTGCTAGTCCCGCGCCCCCGGCCCAGCCGGCGCCATCCACATCTTCGTCCGCACAGAGTGCCCCGCCCGCCGACCCGCCTGCCAAAGACTCCAAGCCGGCCAGGAAGCCGACCGGCGGCGACCGCCGCCGTGCCGTCAAACTCTTTCTTGAAGCAACCCGGCTCTTTGAGAAGGATAAGTTTGAAGAGGCAATGCAGGATTTCGAGCAGGCCGCTACGCTCGATCCTTCCAACACCAACTATGCGCTGGCCGCCGGCGTGGCCCGCAGCCACCTGGTTACGGCGCTGGTTCAATCCGCGTCCAAAGACCGGCTGCTTGGGAATGTTGCATCCGCGCGCCTATCGCTGCAGCGCGCTCTTGAACTCGACCCCAGGAACATTCCGGCCACGGAGCGCCTGCACGAGCTTGGCGGCGATTCTCTTCTCGGATTGCCAACGTCCCTCTATCAGCAAGCGGCGAGCGACATAGGAAGCGCCCCGGAGCTTGCCCACTCCACGGAAGTGCATAGCTTTCACCTGCGCACCGACCAGCGGCCGATCATCCAGCAGGTCTTTAAAGCCTACGGGCTGGATGCCACCCTGGACGAGAGCATCCGTCCCACTCAGATCCGCCTCGACATGGATGACGCCAGCTTCGCGCAGGCCATGCGGGTCATCGCTCTGCTGACGCACTCATTCTACGTCCCGCTGGACGCGCATCGAGTGTTGGTCGCCGCCGACACCCCGCAGAATCGCCAGCAATTCACCCGCCAGGAGTTGGAGACAGTTTATCTTTCTGGCCTGATCCCCGCCGAAATGGATGACATGGGCAACCTGGCCAAGAACGTGTTTCAGATGCAGCAAGCCACTGTGGATCACTCGGCGGGAACCATCACCGTGCGCGCTCCGGAGGATTCGTTGAACGCCTTCAACGCCACCATGCGCGTGCTGCTCGACGGGCACAATCAGGTGCTGCTTGAGGTCCGCCTCATCCAGATTGCGCACACCAGCGGCCGCAACACGGGCGTTGTGCCGCCACAGTCGCTGTCGGCCTTCAACGTATACGCCGAGGAACAATCCTTACTCAACGCAAATCAGGCCCTGGTGCAGCAAATCATCTCCTCGGGCCTGGCCGCCCCCGGAGACACGCTGGCCATTCTCGGCATTCTGCTGGCGTCCGGCCAGATCTCTAGCTCGCTGTTTTCCAACGGCGTCGCTCTGTTTGGCGGCGGCCTCACGCAATCCGCCCTCGCTCCCGGCCCGGCCACGGTAAACCTCAACCTGAATTCATCTGACTCGCGCGAGCTGGATCGGTTACAGTTGCGATTGGGAGACGGCGAAGCGGGTACGGTCACCCTGGGCGAGCGCTACCCCATACAGACCTCGTCCTTCTCCAGCCTCTCGCCCAGCGTCCCGAGTATTCCAGGGCTCACCGGTGCGGGCGCATCCGGCGCGCTTGCCTCGCTGCTCTCTTCCCTGAGCAGCAGCGTACCCAACGTTCCCCAGGTGGAATATCAGAATCTGGGCATGACCCTCAAGGCGACCCCCAAGGTAATGCGCAACAACGATGTTGCTCTCACCATCGACTTGAAAATCGACGCCCTCGCCGGATCGTCCCTCAATGGCAATCCCATCCTCGACAACCGCGCCTATTCCGGCGTGGTGACGCTAAGGCAGGGCGAGGGAGTGGTGGTCATCAGCGATCTGGATCAGCAGCAGAGCCGAGCCATAAACGGAGTGCCCGGAATCAGCGAGATTCCTGGGCTCAATGACCTGACCGGCGTCGACCTCCAAAAAAGTTTCGCGACCCTGGTGATTGTAGTAACGCCTCACGTCCTGCGCGGGACCCAGGCTGCCGGCCACACTCCCATGATCCGCGTCGATAAGCCAATCTTTGCTCGATAGCCGTGCGCCTTCGCGCCGAAGACGTCGAGCAGAGTCCACCCAAAAAGAATGACGCGACCCCTCGTATCGGAGTCGCGTCTCCTATCAGCCAGGGCAATTTGCCTGCCGTCACCCGGGCGCCGCCTGTCTTACTGGGTGATGCCGTCCAGCTTTTCCTGGTATTCGATAATTTGCTTCAACGTGTCGTAGGGTGCGCTTGCGGAGACCGGGCGGCCATTCACCAATAAGGTAGGCGTTTGGGTCACATTCAGATCCTGAGCCAGCTTTTTTGAGGCTTCCACCGCGCTGGCGGTTTCCGGCGTCGTCGCGCAGGTTGCAACCTTTGCTGGATCCAGGCTGGCCTTGGTCACTGCGCTGTTCAGGGTCAGAGCGGCGCCATCCGCGCTGGCCAGTCCGTCCTGGCCGTCAAAAACAGCAGACGCGAATTGGTAAAAGGCGGTGCTGCCCCCCAGCTTGGCGACACAAACCCCATAGTCTGCCGCTTTGGCCGCCTCGGGATGCTGGACCAGGGGAAAGTTCTCAAAGACAAAGCGCGCTTTGGGAAAATCCACCATCAGCTTGTCCATATTCGCCTGCGCTTCCTTGCAGTGCGGACACTGAAAGTCGGCGAACTCCACGATCTCCAGGTCCTTTGCCGCGGAGCCGCGATAAGGACCGTCTGCCTTCTGTTCCAGCAGCACGCGATTATCCGCATACGGATGCTCGCCAAAGGAAATGATCTCGTCGCCGGCAATGATGTGTTTGCCGTCGGGGAGCACGAAGAACCCGATCGCCGCGGGCTTCTGCTTTCCGCTCTTGTCCCCCTCATAGATGATCACTTTGCTGACTCCCTCCACGGGTGTCTTGAGGATGGCTTGCACCTGCCACACGCGGCTGTCGTCAAAACCCCAACTGGCCTGCAGAAAGGCGTTCACGGTTTCCTTCGTCGGTGCTGCGGCGGTGAAGTTGGCCGGATCGGGCTTGGGGAATACGGGCGCGGTTGCCGCGGGGACTGGCGCCGCAGGGGCTGGAGCTACCGGTTGTATCAATTTAGGCGACGGGGGCGCCGCAGGCACTTGTTGCTGCGCTGCGGCCTCGATAAAGGGCATGGAAAATAAGACCAGCGCGACCACACTGGAACGACGGACGCTGGCAATACGGGCGGACAGACGAATCAAGCTGTTTCTCCTTAAAATGAGGGGTTTGCTCCCACCTAATAGCTTATACCTCAACTTTGACGGCGATGGGGAACCTGCGCCCCATGCCAAACGACTTTGAGGTGACCTTCAACACCGGGGCAGCCTGTTGGCGTTTATATTCGGACCGCTCCACCAGGCGTACCACCTGTTGGACGAGTTCCAAGGGAATTCCGTGTTCTCCGGCTATGTGCTCGGGAGTTTCATAGCGCTCCACGTAGGCTTCCAGAATCGGGTCCAGAATCTCATAAGGAGGCAACGAATCGGTGTCCTTCTGGTCTGGACGAAGCTCGGCAGACGGCGGCTTCTCAAGGATCGCCCTCGGGATTACTTCAAGGTCGCGGTTCAGCCAGCGGCACACCGCGTAGACCCGAGTCTTCACCAGGTCCCCAATCACGGCCAGCGCCCCCACCATATCGCCGTAGAGGGTGCAGTAACCCACCGCCATCTCCGATTTATTCCCCGTGGTCAGCACCAGTGAGGAAAATTTGTTCGAAAGCGCCATCAGCAGGCAGCCCCGTATCCGGGACTGGATATTTTCCTCGGTCGTGTCGGCCTGCGTCCCGAGAAACAATGGCTCCAGCGCGTGCGTGTACTCCTCAAATAGGCCACGGATCCCGATCGTCTCAAACCGAATTCCAAGATTGGCCGCCAACTGGCGGCTGTCGCCGATCGACCCCGCGGAGGAGTAGGGGCTGGGCATCCCGATCCCCAGCACGTTTTCAGCGCCCAACGCATCTTTGGCAATGGCCGCCACCAGCGCCGAGTCGATGCCGCCGCTCAGGGCGACCAGAACCTTTTGAAATCCGCATTTACGAACGTAGTCCCGCGTGCCCAGCACCAGCGCCTGATAGGCGGCCTCGGTATCGTCCTCTTCGGGAGCGGGCAGTACCGGCGCGCGAGGGCTGGCATGGAGAGGGTCCACCACCACAAGGTCCTCCTCAAAGGAGGCGGCCTGGGCGATCAGCTCGCCGCGCGCATTCAGTGCCAGCGAAGAGCCGTCGAAGATCAAGCTGTCATTGCCGCCCACCTGGTTGCACATCAGCACCGGAATCCCGTCCCGCTGTGCAATGGCTGCTAGCATCTCGCGCCGTAGGGCCCGCTTCGAGTGCCAGAAGGGCGATGAGGACAGATTGACATGCACGGCTGGCTTCTGCCGCATCAACTCCTCAATGGGGTCGATCTTGTACAGGCGCCGCGGCCAGAAGTTCTTGTCGTTCCAGGCGTCTTCGCAAATGGTGATCGCCAGCCGCACGCCATCCAGCTCCACCACCTGCTGCGGCCGGGATGCGGCAAAGTAGCGCTGCTCGTCGAAAACGTCGTAAAACGGCAAAAGGCGCTTGTGCTGCTCAAGCAGCAGGTTGCCGCCATCCAGCAGAACCGCTGCGTTCACGGCCGGCTTTCCGCTCTCGCCTGCGGCCGCCAGCGCCACCCCGGCCAGCACCGCGGTTTGCAGCCCGCGGGTCGCCTCGGCCAGTTCGTCCACGGCCGTGCGGCAGCGGGCCAGGAAACTCGGCTTCTCAAGAAAATCCGCCGGTGGGTAGCCGCAGATCACCAGCTCGGAAAACACCGTGAGGCGCGCCCCCTGAACGGCCGCGCGCCGGCTGGCAGAAACAATTTTTTCAAGGTTTCCGCTGAAATCCCCAACGGTGGGATTGATCTGGGCCAGTGCGATCTTCACACATCCAGTTTAATCCCACCAAACGAAAAGGCCGCCTCGACCAGGAGGCGGCTTATCGACACCGAGAATCCAGCAAATCCTAAGATCCGGTACCAGCCAGGACCACGCCAATGGTGCGCATGATGATCTTCAAATCCAGCCACATGCTCCAGTTCTCGATGTACGCCACATCCAGCGAAATATAGTTATCGAACGAAGGGTCCTGGCGCGCCTGCACTTGCCAAAGGCCCGTGATGCCCGGGGTTACGTCCAGGCGGCGCAAATGGCTGAGTTTATACTCCCGCACTTCGCTGCCAATGGGGGGTCGCGGACCCACAATACTCATGTCGCCATGCAGAACACTCAGGAATTGCGGCAGCTCGTCCAGGGAATACTTGCGCAGGAACCGGCCCACCTTGGTGATGCGGGGATCGTTGGAGATTTTGAACAGCACGCCATCCCGTTCATTCAAGTGCATCACGTCGGCGCGGCGCTTCTCCGCGTCGCGAACCATGGTGCGGAACTTGGTGCACCGGAATACACGGCCCTTCTTCCCGATGCGCTCCGAAGAATAAAAAACCGGCCCGCGCGAATCCAGCTTGACGGCGATGGCGATGGCCAGCAGCACCGGCGAAAAGACAATCAGGAACAAAGCCGAAAGAAATAGATCGAGCGTGCGCTTCAGCAACAGCCCAACCTCGGGCACTTGGCCGCGGTGCAGCGGAATCGTCGGGAACTGGCCAATGTATTCGATCGGGCTGCTCCACGCCAGTCCTTCGTACATTTCCGGAATCATGCGCAGATCCACACTGTGCACACGAGCCTGCGCCAGCACTTCCTGGACGATCCCGCGTTCGCAGGGAGTGGTGAAAAAAATCTCATCCACAAATTGCTTGCGCGCATGCTCGAACATCGTTTCGAGAGTGCCCACTACGTCGCCCGAGGTCGCCGTAAAGCCCGAACCTGAACTGGAAAAGCTGATGAAGCCCTTGAACGTATAGCCCAGGTGCCGGATGCTCTCCAGGTGATGACGGAGCGCGTGCGCCTCAGGACCGGTGCCCACGATAAGCACTTTGCGGGTTCCCTTGCCCCGCTCGAAACGCCTGTAGATCAGTATGCGGTAAATCAGCCGGCGCAGGCTGAGCGCGAGGGTCACCAGCCCCACCGTGATCAGCACGACTTCGCGGGGAATGTCCTGCAAATGAAGCAGATAAAGAGCCCCGGTGAGCAGAAGACCGGACGTGAAGCAAGTTTGTACGCTGAGTCGCTGCTCATGCAGAAAGCTGCTCAGGCGCGTCGGAGTATACAAATGCAACCGCCGGCTGGTGATGATGAGCGAAACCGTAAATCCGCACCAAAGAGCGAGCAGGATACCCATCGGACGGCCGTGAATCAGCGTGCCGTGCCAGAAGTCCTTCGCACCGGCTATCGGCCCTGTACGAAATTCGTACAATGTAGCCAATATCGCGGCCGCAAGCACTGTCACCGCATCCAGAAACATCCACAGCTTTTGTTCGCCCTGGGAATTGCGCGAGGAGTTCCCTGCGGTTCCTTCCGACCATTCAGGGGAAGAAGAGACAGTGGCAGAAACTCTTTGCCAGAATTCGGATGTCGCCATATGTGCCGCGATCCTCGAAAATTCAAACTTCCAGCGAAGCTGGGAGCACTTTTTAAATTGAAAGAGCCAAGCAACCGAAAGAAGAAACCTAAGGTCGTATGTCGCAGAAGCCGCACCCGTCACGGGCGGTTGGAATCGTTTTTCTCGAAGAGGGTTGCCCTGGATTTACCCGATTTTGCCGCTGCGCTGAATGAGCTTTGATGGACTTGATCGTTCCAGGATCACTTCATTCCTTCTGCAATACCCGTCGTCGAGCCAGACCGCTGAAGGGAAAAGCATTTCGTAAATGGTTGACATCGAAGATCAACGGCTTCAGGGGGGTGAGCCGATCATTTGACAGCGATGCACAATGGATAGCCCCGACCATCGCCGGGGGAAAGAATTATCAGGACAAACTCACCATGGCGACACGTGCTCGGCCATAGTAGCCAACCTTCACAATCGCGCTTGCGAAACCGCTCGGTCAAACCTCGGTAGGCGGCTTCTTAATTAGGATCACCTCACGAACCGCAGAATGCAAGCACAATTATACCGCCTGACCCGTTACTAAATAAGAAACAGCTTACGCTACTGGTAATTTGTAAGCGTCCAACGTTAAAAATTGTTGAATTTGCGGGTCCGAAGACTCAACAAACTTATTCAGCGGACCAAAAAAACGCGCGTGGCCCTGATCCAGAAACAGCACCAGGTCCGCTAGTCGTTCGGCTAGCCGCATATCGTGCGTCACCACGATGCTGGTTAGTCCGAGCTGGTCCTTGGCCCGTTGGATCAGGTCGCCGAGGCGTCGGGCAATAATAGGGTCGACCATCGTGGTTGGCTCGTCGTAGAGCACCACATCCGGTTGCGCGGCCAGCGCCCGGGCAATCGCCACTGCGCGTTTGCGCCCGGTGGAGAGGCTGGCCGGGAATTGATCCGTCACCTCCTCAGCGCCAACCAGCCCGATCAATTGGGCCACGATCCAACTGATCTGGTCCTCCGCCAGTCCGCCCCGCTCGCGCAACGGAAGAGCGACATTCTCATACACGCTCAACGAATCAAACAGCGCTCCATTCTGGAAAACCATCGTCACGCGTTTACGAACGGCACGCATTCCCTCCTCGCTCAAACCGTTAATCTCCTCGCCTTCCAGACGCATGGAGCCCACTTGCGGCTTGAGAAAACCCATCAGGATGCGTAAGGCAACCGATTTGCCAACACCGCTTCTGCCCAGGATGCACAGAGTCTCCGCGCGCTTCACCGCGAAGCTCACATTGTCCAGCACTCTCCGGTCGTCGAACCAGATGGAGACGTGGCTGAACGAAATCATGGGCTCTTCCGGCTCTTCGACCCGCTGCGCCATGTCCGGCCTCACGCCGCCAGAGGTTCCGCCCAGCGCCTCGAAAGGCTCAGGAGTCCGCATCTCCGACAGATCGGAAACCGGCTCATCGGACCGCTGCGGATTGTTGGGAGAATCGGACATTGTTATGACATCAGCTTACGCGATGGGAGCCCCGCAAAGATTCCCGGCCAGGCTCTCCGCGCGGCAAAGGTCCTGCGGCGTATTGATGTTCAGGAACCAAAAGGCCGCCGGCAAGCCGCCCGGATGAGCAACCTGAACGGATTGCACCAAGAGCTCGACAGGAACAACGTCCATGGGCCTGCCCAGCGCGGAAGCGGCATTCTGAAAACCGGCAAAGCATCCCCCCCGACCGGCATCGAGTTCGTGCCTCAACGCCGGCAACGCCGCCCGGTCCACAACCGCGGGAAAGGTCTGCGCAAACCCGTTGAGCGACGGAACGGTGACAGCACTCCCGGTGATGCGCGCGTGATCGACCAAATACGCAATCAGAGAAGCAGGCAGCAAAGGCATATCGACCGAAACAAAGACCGCGCGGCGTGCAAGCGTAGAGGCCAATGCCGCACAGATTCCATGCAATGGGCCCAGGTCGGGTTGCGCATCGTCTACCACGGGGGCAAATTTCGCAAGGGGAGACCGCGCGCCGGCGATCCACACCGCCAGCCCGGCTTGCCGCAAAACAGAAAGCGCGTGCTCGACGAGCGGCCGTCCCGCAAGCGGGATAAGCGCCTTGTCCTCGCCCATCCGGCTGGATCGACCTCCAGCAAGAACAAAACCTACGTTATCCGGCTCGCAGGCGTCTGGTTTAGACACGCTCAACCTCCGGCCTCCTCCAGAAAACGAATCAGCGACTCGATGCCCAGCTCGAAGTTCTTCACATGGAACTTCTCATTAGGCGCGTGCAGGTTATCGTCGGGCAGGCCAAATCCCATCATCACGCTGGGCAGCCCCAGGTGCCGCGCAAAGTCGCCCACAATCGGAATCGATCCGCCCGACCGGATAAACACCGTATCGCGTCCCCACACCTCATGCAGCGCGCGCGTGGCCGCCTTGATATACGGATTGTCCACCGGAATCACGCACGGGTCGCCCGAGTGAATCAGTCGGACCTGCACATCCACGCCGGCCGGCGCGATCTCCTCCACATAGCTCTTGTACTGGGCAAACGCCTTGGCCGGCGTCATGCCCGGAACCAGCCGCATGGAAACCTTGGCGACTGCCTTGGCCGGAATCACAGTCTTCGCGCCTGCGCCTGTAAATCCGCCGGGGATACCGTGCACATCGAGCGTGGGCCGTGCCCATGTGCGCTCCAACACGCTGTACCCGGCCTCGCCCACCAGTTGCCGTGACCCCACTTCGCTGACGCGGTACTGCTCCTCATCGAATGGAAGACTGCGCCACGCGGCCAGTTCTTCTGCGCTGGGCGGAACAATGTCATCGTAAAAGCCGGGAATCAGAATGCGGCCCTGCGGGTCCTTGAGGGCCGCCAGAATCTGCGCCATCGCGACAAACGGGTTTGGAGCCGCGCCCCCGTACATGCCGGAGTGCAGATCGGTGCGCGCCCCCCGCACTTCAAGCTCGGTGTAGATCATGCCCCGCAACCCCACGCACAGCGTCGGCAGGCCGGGCGCAAACATTTCGGTATCGCACACCAGAGCAAAATCCGCGTCCAGCTCAGCAGGCTTCGAGGCTACAAAGCGCGCAATTCCCTCCCCGCCCACCTCTTCTTCACCCTCCAGCAGCACCCGCACATTCAAGGGCAATTTGTTATGCGCGGACAGCAGCGACTCCAGAGCTTTCATCTGCGTCATCACCTGCCCTTTGTCGTCCACCGCGCCGCGCGCATACAGGTTGCCGTCGCGTTCTGTCGGCTCGAAGGGCGGAGACAGCCACTCGTCCAAGGGATCGGGCGGTTGCACATCGTAGTGTCCGTACACCAACACTGTGGGTTTGCCCGCGGCATGCAGCCAGTCGGCGTAAACCAGCGGATGACCTTCGGTTTCAATCATCCGCACATTCTCCATGCCGATCCTCTTCAGTTCCGCGGCCAGCACCTCGGCGGCGCGACGACAGTCCCCTTTGTGCTCAGGCAGAGTCGACACCGATGGAATGCGCAGCAGAGCCTTCAATTCATCTAGAAATCGGGGCCGGTTTTGGCGGGCGTAAGCAACCGCGGACAAAGACATTCATATTCTCCTTGCAATCGGTATCGCAACTCAAACAGAAGTATAGGCCGCTCCGGCCCAACGCCGCATCGACCTCGGAATGCTCAAAAAAGCTGAAAGCGCGAGACTCAGTAGCGGGCGACTCCCGGATCGACCTCTGTCGACCACGCCTCAATGCCGCCGCGCAGCGACTGCGCCTGCTCGAACCCCTGGTTGCGAAGCCAGACCGCTACGTTCATCGATCGCTGGCCGTGATGGCACACCACCACCAGCCGCTCGTCGGGGTCCAGTTCCTGATGCGCCCGCGCAGCCACGTCGCCCATGGGCATCGGCACGCTTCCGTCGATCCGCGCCGTCGCAAACTCCCATGGCTCGCGCACATCGATCAGTCGGGCTTTGCCTTCGCGCAACAGCGCCGCAGCCTCGGCAGAAGAAACCTCGTAGTCCAGCATCGCTCCAGTTTAGAGCCTGGCGGCCCATTCGGGCGACATCCTCGACAATGGCCGGCATGTGCATCGCCGATTCATAAGTCGCGGCCGCTTGCCGTACGCGCATGCAACGCGATCGCTGGTACGCTGGATTGTTCATCCCGACACGGCTGCTCGCGCAGCAGGCGCGAATCATGCCGAAGCGCACGATGACAAGACCGGAAAATTTTGCGGTCTGAATTCCCGAACAGATACCAAACCCATTCCCATCACACTATTTTTATGTCGTGCTGAATGAGGAAGGGCAAATTGGTCATGATCTTCTGCGCCTTCCCTGAGATCTCCTTGGTCCAATAAAAGGTGAGAACGCTGCGTTCTATCGTCACGTTGGTGGGGTCCATATAGGTGATCGGATCCCCATTGGGCTTGTAAAGGGTAATCGTCGTCAAGCTGGATTCCTCGCCCCGATTATATGGTGGAATTCCCTCATCGCGAAATTTTGAAATTCGACTTTTTGGTTATGCTCCGCTTTTCGGGGTGACGATCTATGTTCATCGATCGAAGCGCGCTCATCGCGCGGAAGCAATCGCATGACCCGGCGCGATGAATTCAAAAACCAACACCGTCGCCTCCGCAATCCTCCGGCGACACGCGTTTACCGCTGACTTCCGCTGCGCGGCACGGTACTCTTGGAAGAGATGCCTCCCATTCTCAACGCGCAATCGGTGACCAAGCAATTCGGCGCAGAGCCTTTGTTCCGCAATATTTCTTTCACCGTCGAAGATGGCGACCGCATTGGGCTGATCGGCCCCAATGGCGCGGGCAAGTCCACATTGCTGGCGATTCTGGCCGGCCAGGTCGAGCCGGACTCGGGCGAACTGGCGGTCCGCAAGCGGGCCCGCGCTGCCTACGTGCCCCAGGAGTCGCGCTTTGCTCCAGGCCTCACCGTTCGCCAGGTGCTTGAGGCTGCGCTTGCGGCCGCCCATGTCAACGAATCGGAACGCGAAGGCCGCTTGCGAGAGCTGGCCGGCCGCGCCGGCTTTGCCGATCTCAACGCTGAGGCGGCCGCTCTCTCCGGCGGTTGGCGCAAGCGGCTGGCCATCACCGAAGCCATGGTCATCGAACCCGAAGTGATGCTGCTCGATGAGCCCACCAACCACCTCGACCTGTCCGGTATTGAGTGGCTCGAAGAGTTGTTGCGCGCATCCAACTTCGCCGCCGTGACCGTCAGCCACGATCGCTATTTTCTTGAAGCCACCTCCAGCCAGATCATCGAGCTGAATCGCATCTTTGCCGATGGCCTGCTCCGCGTCAAAGGCAACTTCAGCCGCTTTCTCGAAGAGAAGCAGGCCTATTTGGAATCGCAAAGCCGACAGCAGGACAGCCTGCGCAACCGCGTCAAGACGGAGATTGAATGGCTCCGCCGCGGTCCCAAGGCCCGCACCACCAAGTCGAAGGCGCGCATCGATACGGCCAACGCCATGATCGGCCAACTTGCGGCGATGGACTCGCGCACTGCAGTCAACACGGCAGGCATCGACTTCGACGCCAGCCAGCGCAAGACCAAGCGCCTCGTCGAATTCGACAACGTAACCTGCGGAGTTCCCGACGCAGCCGCACCGTACGAATCCAGTCCAAAATCAGAAACGCCCCCTCGGCTCCTCTTCACCGGCCTCAACTTCATTCTCACCGCCGGCATGAAAGTCGGTTTGGTCGGACCCAACGGAAGCGGCAAAACCACATTGCTGCGCCTGTTGCGCGGCGAGATCGAGCCCGCGGCCGGCGCCATCCGCCGTGCCGAAGCGCTGCGCATGGTCTACTTCAGCCAGATGCGCGAACTGGACGAGAACCTGACCCTCCGCCGCGCCCTCGCGCCGGAAGGCGACGGCGTCATCCATCAGGGACGCACTGTGCATGTAGCCAGTTGGGCCGCGCGCTTCCTGTTCACTGGGGAGCAACTCAATCAGCCGGTTCGCAATCTCTCCGGCGGCGAAAGGGCGCGCGTGCTCATTGCCAGGCTGATGCTGGAACCAGCGGACGTGTTGCTGCTCGACGAGCCTACCAACGATCTCGACATTCCTACGCTCGAAATCCTGGAAGAAAATCTGCTCGACTTTCCCGGCGCGCTGGTGCTGGTCACGCATGATCGATACCTGCTCAACCGCGTCTCCTCAACCGTGCTGGGGCTCGATGGCTGCGGCCATACCGGGCAATTTGCCGACTTCGCGCAGTGGGAAGATTGGCTCGAAGAACAGGACCAGGCTGGCCGGAGCGGCCCGGATCAGGGAAAATCGGTGCGCCGCGCCGACGGTTCAAGCCCCGCACAGCGGGCAGGCGCCGCGCCGTCGACGAATGCGGGCGCCAAAAAGAAACTCTCCTACCTCGAGGCCCGCGAGTTTGCCGCCATCGAGCAGCGCGTGGAAGAGTCCGATGCCCGCCTCGCCGCCGCACGCGACCGCGTCGAACACCCGGACGTCTCCATCGACGCTACGGCTCTCCAGCACGCTCTCAAGGAACTCGATGCGGCGCAGCACGAGAACGACAGTCTCTACGCGCGATGGGCGGAGCTGACGGAGAAGGCGGTCTAACTCCTGCCTGCTGCGTGGTAGAAAGGTTATGTTGCGGGCTACAGCAGTTTCGGAATTGGTGTAGACCGAAAGCACGCACTCAAGTGGCTTTTTCATCAAGAAAAAGCCACCCACCACTACGATCAAGAAGTCTACGTGTATTCCGAAACTGCTCTAAGCGGACAGCCTCTATGCAAAACGACGTCAAAGTCCTGATTGTCGAAGACGAACCCCACGCGTTAATGGGCCTTGCGGAACTGATCTCCGGATGGGGATACCGCACCGAGACCGCGCGCGATGGCATTGAAGGCTGGGAAAAGGCGCTTGCCTGGAATCCGGACATTGTGGTCACCGACCTGAAGATGCCCCGGCTGGACGGGATTGGCCTGCTCAACAAGCTGTCCGAAGATGGTACGGGACTGAATGCCAATCTGGCCGTCGTGGTGCTCACCGCCATGGGTTCCATCGAACTGGCCGTGGAAGCCATGAAGATGGGCGCCTACGACTTTCTTCAAAAGCCAGTCGATGCCACCCGGCTGCGCACCATCCTGGCCAACGCCAACCGCCAGCGCGACACGCAGATTGAGCTGGACGTGGCTCGCCGGCGTCTCCGCGAGACCGGCGTCCTCGGTTCAATGGTGGGCAGCTCCCGTTCCATGCGCGAGATTTTCGGCCTGATCGAGCAGATTGCCCCTTCCAACGTCTCGGTGCTCATCACCGGCGAAAGCGGCACCGGCAAAGAACTCGTGGCCCGCACGCTGCATGAGCTCAGCCCGCGCAAGTCGCGGCCTTTCGTCGCCGTCAACTGCGCCGCCATTCCTGAAACACTCATCGAAAGCGAGATCTTCGGCCACGAAAAAGGCGCATTCACCGGCGCAGTCGAGCGGAGGGTCGGCTGCTTCGAACTCGCCTCCGGGGGCACGCTCCTCCTGGACGAGCTGGGCGAGATGCCCGTGGCCACCCAAGCCAAGTTGCTGCGCGTCATCGAGGAGCGTAAGTTCCGTCGCCTGGGAGCCCGCACCGAGCAGGAAGTCGACGTGCGCGTGCTCGCCGCCACCAATCGCGACCCAGGCGAGGCCGTTGCCGAGGGTCACCTGCGCCCCGATCTCTTTTACCGGCTCAGCGTCTTCAACATCGCCATGCCGCCGCTGCGCGAGCACCTTGAAGACGTTCCGGCGATGGTCGAAGCCATGCTGGGCGAGATGAACCTGAAGCACGGCCGCAACGTGTCGGGAGTCTCCCCCGCGATGCTTGAGCGGTTGATCGCCTACGACTGGCCGGGAAACGCGCGCGAATTGCGCAACACCGTTGAGCGGGCAGTGATCCTTTGCCCGGTGGGCGCCCCTCTGGATGCGGGCCACCTGCCGCAGGGCTTCGGCAAGGCCGCGGCGGTTCCCGCGCCCGCCTTCGATGCCAGTGTGGTGCCGATCCGCGTGGGATCGACCGTGGGCGAGGCCGAGCGCCTGCTGATTTTGCGCACTCTCGATTCCACCGGGCAGAACAAGACGCGCGCGGCTGAGATCCTGGGTGTGAGCCTCAAAACCCTCCATAATAAGCTCAAGGAGTACACGCGGGCCGCTGAGAAACACTGACTTGATCGGAATCGGTCCCCACAGAGCCAGGTCAGTTTGCTTTTTCTCCCGGAAAAGCCAACCATAGATCATCTTCCTTGTTCGCAGGTTACGCCGGAAACGCCCTGAGCCATGCGTCTTAAGACCAAACTCGTTCTTGCCATCACCACCCTGGTGTTCTTCATCTCCGGGTTGCTTTCGCTGGTCTACGTGAGCCAACTGTTGCACTCGGCTGTCCAGCAGTCCTATGACACCAACCGGATGGTGGCCGACCAGATTGACTTCGCCCTGCGCAATGCCCTTGAGACCGGCCTCAAGGACCGCAAGGTCGATCCCAACAACCCCGCCCAGCTTCGTGAGCTGGCCACCGCCGCCGTTCGTGACAACGCGGCCCTCCAGGCAGTGGTCGATTCGGTCAACCGCTACTCGCTCACCGTCTACGACATCAACATCGGCGACAGCCAGTCCAGCACCCTGCTCAGCACCAATCCAGCCAACGAAGACAAGCGCCTCCCGGTCCGCGCCAACCTGAACGAACTCCTTCAGGCCAATCCCATCCGGTTGATGGCTCAGGTCTTCGGTCCGCCCAAAGTCTTTGACGTGGTGGTGCCTCTGAACCGGAACGGCGAGCCTTTTGCTTCCGTCCACATTGGGGTGCGCACCACCCTGCTGCGCGCCGTCTATGAACCCTGGCTGGCCGAGGCGCTCACCCTGATGGGCTTTGCCCTTCTCACCGCGCTGGTAACGTCTTTTCTGCTCGGCGACCGGGCCCTGCGGCCGATGGAGGAGATCAGCATGCAGCTCGACTACTGGACGGCGGCCAGCGAAGCGGCAGTCGAGGGAGAGAAGGTTCCACGGCAGGATATGGCGGTTCGCGTCTCCAACAAAATTGAAATGATCGGCCAGCGCATGCGCAATGTGGAAGAAGTCTTCTCCGCCTTGAAGGAAAATCTCGATCAGATCCTCGGCAACCTTCAGGACGGAATCATCCTGCTGACCGGAGACGGGCGAGCGGTGCTGGTATCCGAATCGGCGCGGCGGTTTTTGTCCGTCGAAAGGGATAGCATCCTGGGCCTGCACGCGCGGGAGATTTTCGATCGCGGCACGGTGCTCGGCCGTACCTTGCGCGAGGCCTTCGAGGCCGGAATCACCCTCGTCCAGGAAGAAGTGCTCACCGAGACAGGCCGGCGAATCCAGGCGTCGGTCGACTTCATCCACGACGACGAAACGCGCCAGGGACTGGGCGCACTGGTTACGTTGCACGATCTTGAATCGGCTGAAGAAATTGAGTCGGATCTCGAACTTTCGCGGCGCATGGCGGCCATTGGCAGGCTTACCTCCGGCGTGGGCCACGAGGTCAAGAATCCCATCAACGCGATCGTCGTGCATCTTGAGCTGCTCAAAACCAAGCTGGGAGGCGCGAGCGCCCCGGCGGTCCGCCACCTGGAAGTGATCGATGCCGAGATCCACCGCCTCGACCGCGTGGTGCAGATGCTGGTGGACTTCTCCCGGCCCGTCGAACTGCGGCTCCGCGAACAGGATCTGCGCTCCGTCATTGGAGACGTGCTGGCCTTGGCCGCGGAAGAGCTTTCGACGCGTAATGTATCTATTGTCAGCCACATGCCATCCAAGGCGGTAATGGTCAACTGCGATGCCGACCTGTTCAAGCAAGCCGTGCTCAACGTGATTCAGAACGGAGCCCAGGCCATGCCGGAGGGCGGCGTCCTCGGAGTCCTCCTCGAAGAGGACCGGAAATTCGCGGTCCTGCGCATCTCCGATGAGGGGACGGGCATTCCAGAAGACATCCGCGGGAAAATCTTCGACCTTTATTTCACCACCAAAAGCGCCGGAAGCGGTATCGGACTCGCCATGACTTACCGAATTCTCCAGTTGCACCATGGCAGCGTCGAAGTAAAATCAATGATAGGCCGTGGCTCGGAATTCCAACTACGAATTCCGATCGCCGCCACGGAGTGGGGACGCCGGCATCTGCAGCCGGCCGACGTCGAAATCGAGAAAGGATTTGCGGGATGAAGTTTCCTGCCAGGATCGTCGCGAGCCTGTTGCCGTTCTTGCTGGCAGGGTGTGCCCACAAGACTGCTCCCCAGGTTCAGCCTCTGGCGCCGCCTATCGTGGACACTCTGCCACCCAAGCCTGCGCCGGCCACGGATTTGCCTCCACCGGTGATCACCGTTCCCACACCGCCACCCGCGGTCGACACAACAACTCAAACCGAGCCGGAGCCCAAGCCGCCGGTAAGGCACAAAAAGCCCGTTTCGCCGCCGCCCGATCAGGCCGATAGCGAAACCCCGAGCGTGCCCGCCATCGGTACGCTCTCTTCGGGCGATCCCAACGATAAGCGCCAGCAGGCTTCCGACTCGATCGCCGCCACGGAGCGCGGGCTGACCGGCATCACCCGCACCTTGAGTGACCAGGAACAGAAGACGGCAGCGCAGATCAGGGAGTTTTTGAAGCAAGCCAGGGAGGCGCTGGCCACCGGCGACGTGGATGGCGCCAGCACTCTGGCCGCCAAAGCAAAGGTCCTGTTAAGCGAACTCACCCAATAGCGAAGGCACTCTCGCCATTAAGGTGTCAGTGCCCTTCCATTTGAATCCGACAGAAAGTCCGCCGCACCGCAGGTGCTTACCGTTCGCCCCAGCTCAGCTTGGTCCGCAGCGCCTCAAAAAAACTGCTCTCGTGCATCCTCACCAGCTTCACCGTGTATCTAGACCGCTCGCAGCGCACCTCGTCGCCGAGCTGCAACTCGACGGCCTGCTGCCATCCAGAGTCAGCAGCGCCTGGCTCGGGATGCCCTCCACCCGCACCGTCAGCGAAGCATCGCCACGCACCACGATCGGCCGCAGCGTAAGCAAGTGCGGACAGATGGGCGTCACCACCATTGCATCCACGTCCGGCGTCAGGATCGGTCCATTCGCCGCCAGCGTATATGCGGTCGAACCTGTCGGCGTGGAGACGATCACTCCGTCTGCTCGGAAGCGCGCCACATTCTTGCCATCCAGTTCCACGGCGAACTCGCCCATGCGCGCGATGTCGCCCTTGGAGACCACGACGTCGTTCAGCGCCTCATAGCTGGAGTGCTCCGCGCCCTCGCGCCACAGCACGGCATGCAGCATGGCCCGTTCATCCAGATTATGGCAATCGTTGCACCAGCCCTCCAGGGTCGTATATAGGTCGGCCAGGCGAACCTCGGTCAGGAATCCGAGCAGTCCAAGATTCACGCTGAGGATGGGCGTTCCCGTAGCGGCAAAAATGCGCGCCACCGACAGCAGCGTCCCGTCCCCGCCCAGCACGATCACCAGCTTCGGCGCCCATTGGGGCATCTCCGTTCGGTCCATCGCCGGAGCATCCGCGGTGTATTGGGCGCCTTCCAGGTCCAGCAGCGGATCAAAGTCGTGCTGGCGCAGCCACCCGATCAACTCCGGCAGCAGCCGTGTCAGCTCTTCCTTGTGCGGCTTGCAGACAATCGCGGCGCGAATCATGCAGTCCCAGTGTACCGGAGCACCTGCGGTGCGGCAGACGGCGCATGCGCGCCATGAGATCTATCGAGGATATCGCTTCGCCGAGCGGCACAGCGTCTAGACCCTCGCCCGCCGCGCATACAGCAAAAACTCCCGGTTGCCCTCCATCCCGGTAATCGGCGACGGAATCGTCTCCACCACCTCCCAGCCCAGCGACCGAACACAATCGGCCACACGATCCATCGTCAGTTTGTGGACCTCGGGATCTTTCACGATCCCTCCCTTCCCCACCTGCCCGCGTTCCGCCTCAAACTGTGGCTTCACCAGAATCACCGCTTCCGTAAGCCCAGGCGCAGCCGCGAATACTGGCCCCAGCAGCAACGTCGCCGAAATAAATGAAACGTCCATCACTAGCAGCGTGAGCTTTGGCTCACCTCGTCCTTCTTCCAACGCGCCGGGCGCAAGGTTGCGTGCATTGTTGCGCTCCAGCAGCCGCACCCGCGGATCGTTGCGCAGCTTCATCGAAATCTGCCCAAATCCGGTATCGACAGCCGTCACATGCGCGGCCCCGTGCTGCAACAGGCAATCCGTAAATCCTCCTGTCGATGCGCCCACGTCCAGGCAGCCGCGCCCGGCGACCTCAATCGGCCAATGCTCCAGCGCTGCCGCCAGTTTCAGCCCGCCCCGGCTCACATACACCGGATTCTCGCCCAGCAGTCGGATCGGGGAATCATCGGCAACCGTCGTGCCCGGCTTATCCACCTTCTGTTCGTGCGCCAGAACCCGACCGGCAAGAATCAGGGCTCGGGCCCGTTCCAGGCTGGGCGCCAGGCCTCGCTCCACCAGCAGAAGATCCACCCGCACTTTTGCCACAGCCTTCATTGCTCCCGCGCGCTTTCCTTGCTTGGCTTGCCCTAAAGCGGCTGGCCCCAAAGTAGCCGGCCTCAAAGCTGCGCTTGTCCCGATCATCCCCTGTGGGTTATCGTGGCTTTTGGCAATGCTACCAATTCAACCCAATCCCCACCCTTCCAATCCGGTTCCTCCCCTGCATCGTACTCCTGATGAAGATGGGGTCCGAGCACAAGGCGAAGGGGTTGCAGCCATGGACGAATCCGCTCTGCTCGAATCCGTGGCGGAGGGCAACCAGGATGCCATGGCAGCGGTCTATGACCGCTACTCGCGCATCGTCTATTGCATTGCCCTGCGCGTCTTGCGCGAGCCCGGATTGGCAGAAGACGTAATGCAGGAAGTTCTGCTTCAAGTGTGGAAGCGGCCGCAGAGCTTCGTCGCCCAGCGCGGAAATCTGGCGGCGTGGCTGAGCGTCATCACCCGCAACCGCGCCATCGATGTGCTGCGCCGTCGTTCCCCGCTTGAACCGCTTGACGATCGTCCCCTGCCCGACCCCAGGGACATGACCCTCGCCAGTGAGCAAGGCTGGCTGCTGGACAAAGTGAAAAGCGTGCTCGATTCCCTGCCCGCCGAACAACAAGGCCCGCTCGAGCTGGCTTATTTTCAGGGACTGAGCCACACCGAGATCTCGCAGAAGACAGGCTCTCCGCTGGGAACCGTCAAAACCAGAATTCGCGCAGGATTGATGACCATTCGAAAGGCGATGAACGCATGAAAGACAGCCTGCACATTGCCGATACCGATCTGGCGCTCTACGCCATGGGCACGCTGTCCCAGGCCGAGATGGAATCCGCCCGCGCCCATCTCGAAGTCTGTGCCCGCTGCAAAGAAGAGTTGCGTCAAACCAACCTGGCCCTGGCTGCCTACGCGCAAACCACTCCGGCCGCCGCACCCCCCGATGGCGCAAAGGAGCGCTTCCTGGCCCGGCTTGCCGCAACTCCCCAGCATCAGGCAATCGCACCCGCGCAGGCGCGAAAATCAGCCTCCTCCTGGCGCGAGTTCTTCACGCGTCCTCGCGCACCTTTGGCAGGCGCGTTTGCCGGCGCTCTTGCCGTTCTCCTCTTCGGCGTCGGCCTCGACGACATTCACCAGCGCGCCCAGATTCGTCCGCTGCTCAGCAAAGCCCAACACGGCGCAATCGACTCCGCGCAGCTCGCCCAGTTGATGGAACTGCTGACCTCACCTCTCGCGCAACGAGTGGCGCTGCACCAGGCGCCTGTCGCCTCGCCTCCTCCTGAGGGCCGCGTCGTCTACGAGGCGCGCACCGGCAAACTGCTGATGACGGCTTCCAACCTGCATCCCTTGCCGGCGGGGAAAACCTACGAGTTGTGGATTCTGCAGCCCGGCGGCAAGAAACCTCTGCCGGCCGGGACCTTCGCGCCCGATAGCGCCGGAAACGCCGCCATGATTCTTGCCCAGGCGCCCGCCGGCCTTACCGTCCAGGGCTTTGGCGTGACCATCGAAAATGCCGGCGGATCGGACACGCCTACGCTTCCCATCGTTCTCTCCGGCCTCTGAATCGGCCGCTGCACTCAATGCCGCGTTGGCAAGCAGTCAAAAGAGCCATTCCCGCTTGAGGAATGGCCCTTTAGCTGTTTCCTTGCATCCACGGCCTTACGGAGCTACGGCAACGTACGGCAAACCTGCAACGGTGTTTGCGTGCCGGTGGGCGCTGGTTCCAAACTCGGCGGCAGATTACACGGCTGGCCGTAGCCCGGGATGCGGCTGGTGGTGTTGTTGTTCCCGTTTGAACCGGTCTGCGTCGTCACGCGCACATCGACAACATTCCCCTCCACCAGGATCGTGGTGTCCGTCAGATCCAGATCGGTGCGGAGGATGGTGAGGTAAGGGCTGTCGGGGGAAGCCACATACACCTTGCCATAAATTGAGTTCTGCGTGGAGACCACGGTTCGCGGATGGCCGATGACGGGAAGCGTCTTTTCCACTGTATGGTTGCTCAGCGTCACAATCGACACCGTTCCGTCCGTCTGGTTGGCCGTATAGGCACGGCTGCCGTCGGCCAATACGGTTACGCTGGCGGGATTTTTGCCCACCGGTATCGTAAACGTGGTTCCAAAGGTCGCGCTGTCGTTTCCGAATTCGTCCTCGCTCACGTCGATCACGCTGATCGTTCCGCCGTCGTAGTTGGCCACCACCAGTTGCGCCGTGGCTGCGTTGTATTCGGCATACACCGGGCCGGCAATGGCGGTCATGCCGCTGGTCCCGTTGGGAGGCGTGATGCCGGTTGCGGCGACAGCTGTTGTGGACAGTGGAAGGGTCGGATGGCAGGTCACCATCTGGCCGTCCTGGTTGAGGAACGGCGTGCAGGCGTTCAGCGTGTTGTTCTGGCTGTTTATCACTGAAACCGTGTCGTCTCCCCGGTTCAGCACAAAGAATCGCTGGTTGTCGGCACTCTGCACTCCGTAAACCGGGCACCTGCCCACTGGAATGTTGGACGAAACCGTGTCGCTCAAAACTTCAATCGCGTCTGCAAAGCCTGTCGGCGCCGTGGTCGGCGAGGTATTGCAGGCCATTCCGCTGGAAACATTGCCCTGGCTGATCGCGTAGTCGCGCTGGCCCAGAAGGCTCGAACCCGCGATGGCTATCGGTGTGGTCGCAACCGGAATCGCAAGCTTGAATGCCTGAGCCCCCCCCGCGCCGGGTAAGAAAACGTCCGCCACATTTCCATAGAGGTCGGCAGCCCATAGTCCGGCCGATGGCGAGAAAAGGTTGACGGTCTGAGCTGTGCTCGCCAGCGAGGAATAGGTTACTTGCTTGGCCTGTAATGCGGGGGATATAGGAAAATTGCTCAAGGTTCCGTCGCTGTTGACCGTATAGCCATTCGCGCCGACTTCGTCGATGGTAAACGTGGTCGGCCCAGGGCCTATCGGGGCAATGGCCAACACAGAGTCGCCCGCATAATCGATGATGGTGACAATGCCGGGCGTGGTCACTGAAGGGGCCGAAACCACCGCCGCAAACGAGCCTGGCTGCGGGGCGGGCCCGCTGGAATTAATGGGCGTAACCACGGAGCGATATTGGCTGCCGCAACCGGCAATCAGGGCTGTAGCCGCAAGCACCGCGCCCAACTGAACCAACCGCGCGCGCGCCTGGCCTGCATTCATCGGAAAAAGCGTCATTCAGTTCTTATCCTGCTTACTTGGTGATTGTAAATCAGCCAACCGGAGGGTTAGACGCGACCCAACCCATTCCGCCGCTCAACGATACGATGGAGCGTGGCTGAAACGAAACTCACCTGGCAATCGAAGCTTGTGCTGCTCTTAGTGCTTCCTGTTGCCGCCGTCGGCATGGTGCTCCAGATTCCCTGGTGGGCCGCGCAATCGCCCGCCGTCGCCGTCTGGACCGTAAGTCTCAGCCTGCTGCTGGCCCTCGTGGTCGTCAAGTTGAGGGCCGCCACGCCAACGGCCGCCGCCACCGGCGCCGTCATCACCGCCAGCCTCATGTTTTCTACCGTCGTATTTCCTTATCAGCCCTGGCACACGGCGCTGATTCCTGTGCTGGCGGTCTCCCTGCTCGCCAACTTCGCCACTCGCCTGGGCCGTGCGCAAAAAGAGCGCCTCGGCATCGCGGAGCGACGCCGGGGCCGGGCCGCTTCCCAGGTGGCCGCCAATCTTGGAGTAGCCGCGCTCGTCTCCAGCGAAACCATGCAGTCCTGGCTGACCCATGCCTCTTGGCTCCGTCGCGGAACACTCGCCCCCATGGCGCTCTTCGCCGTCGCGCTGGCGGCGCTGTCAGAGGCCGCGGCAGACACCGTTTCGTCTGAAGTGGGTCAGGTCATGGGCGGCCGCCCGCGCATGATCACCACCCTGCGCGCCGTCGAGCCCGGCATCGACGGCGGAATCAGTCTGGTGGGCACACTGGCCGGCGTGGCCGCGGCAGGCATCGTCTCCCTTGCCGGAACCCTCGCCCTGCGCGGCGACTTTGCCGTGTTCTGGATCAGTTGCGCCGGCGCGCTCTTCGGCCTGGTCTTCGACAGCTTTCTAGGTGCAACCCTGGAGCGCCGCGGATGGATCAACAACGACGCCGTGAACTTTCTCTCCACTGCCGCCGCAGCAGCTTTCGCGCTCGCTCTGATTGCCGCTCTCCATCGTTCCTGAGCGGCACTCCAAATTCGACCGCAATGCCTCAATGCAGATGCAGCCGCCACAGCGTGTAGCTGAGAATCTCGTGCGCGATCCGCTCACCCTCCTCCGACCCGCCCTCGACAGAAACACGCGGTCGCGGCGAAGTCAGCACATCCAACCCCTCCGCGGCGCAAATTGCGTGAATCCTGAACAGATGCGTGCCGTCGCTGACGATCACCAGCCGCCGCAACCCGTTGGCGCGCGCAATCACGGCAATGCGGCGAGCTGAATCCTCGCTGTTCCGGCTCTCGGTTTCGGCAATGATGGCGTCTTCGGGAACGCCCTTGCTCATCAGATATTCGCGGCCCACCGCACCCTCGGAGTATTCGTCTCCGCCTCCGCCTCCCAGAGTGATCATCAGCGGCGCGATTCCGCGATCGTAAAGCGCCAGCGCGTGATCCAAGCGGGCGCGAAACACTGGCGAGGGCCGCCCATCATACTCGGCCGCGCCAAACACCCCGATGGCATCCGACCGCGCCGCCTGGTCCTGCCCGGCATAGCGCTCAATCTGCACATAGACCCAGCGGCACCACCCCGCGGTTCCCGCCGCCAGCACAAGCAGCAGCAAGAGCGCCGCACGCAGAATCCACTTGCGGCCCTTTGGCTCACGCGGCTTCAAGTCTGTGTGGCGTTCCATGCAAGAACCTTCTGCTTCAGCGAACAGAGAAGATTCTATTCGCCGCGAACGGCCTGCGCACTAATCGACGCCTGCGCACGCTCGACCCCTGACCCCTGATCCCTGATCCCTGGCTAGCGTTGCATCACCATCACAATTTCGTGCGCAGGAATCGCGCCCTCGCGCAGAATCTCCCAGCGGCCGGGACCCAGGGAAAGATCGACGATGGTCGTTGGCTGCGCATGGCCTGTCGGACCGCCGTCGATAATCAGCGGAATGCGGTCGCCGATCTGATCGCGCACGCAGGCTGCGTTGGTGCACTCCGGCGCTCCCTGCACGTTGGCCGCGGTGGCCGTGATGGGCAAGCCGAACCGCTCCACAACTGCCCGCGGAATCGCCGCGTCCGGCACGCGCAGCGCCACGTTGCCGGTGTTAGCCGTCGAGCGCAGAGGCAGCTTGGCGCCGGCCCGCACAATGATCGTCAGCGGCCCGGGCCAGAAGCGATCCGCCAGTTTGTCAAGCATCGGGTCCGTATCGCGCGCCAGCTCATAGGCCTGGGCCAGCCCGGAGATGAGCAGAGACAGAGGCTTGTGCCTCTGCCGCGTCTTCAACTTGTAGATTTGTTCGACCGCATTCAGATTGACCGGGTCCACCGCCAGCCCGTAGAAAGTGTCGGTGGGCATGGCAACCATGTCGCCCTTGCGCAGGCAGGAGACAATGTAGTCAATCCGGTCTGGTTGGGGTTCATCGGGATGGACGCGCAAAATCTCCGCGGACAAGAAGCTCCACCTCAGTTACCGTGCTGCAAATGCCATAAGGACGGAAGCTATCACACCACTCGCCGGGGTGCAAGTTTGACCCGGCCCCCGACCGCTCGATCCCCGCTGAAACGGCTTAGAATCGCCTGGTAGAAGAAACGGTTCGCGTCCCATGCCTTTCCGCATTGTACAGAGTAAGCAGAACGCGCGCTTCAAAGAGCTCCGGCGAGCGCTTGCCTTCCCTGGCCGAGCCAGCGGCCGCGTGGCCGGAATCGAGGGTCCGCACCTGCTGGAAGAAGCCATCCGAGCGGGCCTGCGCGTCGATTGCGTCTTCGTGGTCCAGGGCGCAGAGGGATTGCTTGAATCCCTGGCTGTTCCGGCTGAAACCGAAATCCTGCTTCTGCCCAAAGCCCTGCTGGACTCCGCGCTGGCCACCGAAACACCGCAACCCATTGCCGCTCTGGTCGAGCCACCGGATTGGACCTGGGCTCATCTGCTGGGCGGCCACCGCAGCCTCGCCCCAATCGTTCTGGTTCTCGCCGGGCTACAGGACCCCGGCAACCTCGGCACAATTCTGCGCTCCGCGGAAGCCTTCGGCGCACATGGCGTCCTCACGCTGCCCGGAACCGTCAGCCCCTGGAACCCCAAAGCGGTGCGCGCCTCGGCCGGAAGTGTCTTCCGGCTTCCGCTGCTCGCCCTGAGCGCTGATGACTGCTTTGCGCGCCTGCGAGAAGCGGGTCTGAGGATTTTTGCCACCACCGCGCACGCAGGCCAACCCGCCGATCTGGTGGACCTTACCGGACCAGTCGCCCTGCTCATCGGTAATGAGGGCGACGGCGTGCCCGAAGACCTGGCCGCCAAAGCCGACAGCTCGCTCACCATTCCCTGCCCCGGACCGGTCGAAAGCCTCAATGCCGCGGTTGCTGCCAGTGTGCTGCTCTACGAAGCTTCGCGGCAAAGATCCGTCCGCAGCGGAGCACCTCACCATAATCGTGGGAGTCTGCGATGAACCTCTTCGACGCCGAGCCCGAATCACCCACACGCTCTTCCAGGATTCCGCTCCATGCAACGGCGCCGCTGGCCGAGCGCATGCGCCCTCGCACCCTGGCCGAATACAGCGGCCAGGAACACCTGCTCGGTCCAGGCAAGCCGCTCCGCATTCAGATTGAGCACGACGACACAGGTTCCATGATTCTCTGGGGCCCGCCCGGCGTGGGCAAAACGACGCTCGCCAAAATCATCGCTGAAACCACCCAGGCGACCTTTATCGAGTTCTCCGCCGTGATGAGCGGCATTAAGGAAATCAAGCAAGTGATGGTGGCCGCCGCCCAGGCATCGCGCATGCATTCCCGCACCATTTTGTTCGTCGATGAGATTCACCGCTTCAACAAAGCTCAGCAGGACGCCTTCCTGCCCTACGTCGAACGCGGCGACATCCGACTCATCGGCGCAACCACGGAAAATCCTTCCTTTGAAATCATCTCCGCGCTGCTCTCGCGCTGCCGCGTCTATGTTCTCGAACCGCTCAGCGAGGAGCGCATCGCGGGTCTTTTACGCCGCGCCCTTGAAGATCCCGACCGCGGCCTCGGCGCCATGCAGCTCACCGCCGACGACGATGCGCTGCAATTGATTGCCAGCTACTCCAGCGGCGACTGCCGCAACGCCTACAACACCTTGGAAGTCGCCGCGCAACTTTCAGTCCAAAATCAGAAGAAAATCGATCGCGCCCTCGCCGCCGAGGCCGTGCAACAGCGCGTGCTCATGTACGACAAGTCCGGCGAAGAACACTACAACCTGATCTCCGCGCTCCACAAAAGCGTCCGCAACAGCGATCCAGACGCCGCGCTTTATTGGCTGGCCCGCATGTTCGCCGCCGGTGAAGACCCGCTCTATCTCGCCCGCCGCGTCGTCCGCATGGCCGTTGAAGACATCGGCCTGGCCGCTCCCGAGGCGCTCAACCTTTGCCTCTCCGCCAAGCAGGCCCTGGAGTTCCTCGGCTCTCCGGAAGGCGATCTGGCCCTCGCCGAAGCAGTCGTCTATCTCGCCCTCGCGCCCAAGTCGAACGCCGTCTACACCGCTTACAGTGCCGTGCAGCACGAGATTGAGCACACCCGCCAGGAGCCTGTCCCGCTGCACCTGCGTAACGCGCCCACCCGCCTGATGAAGGAACTCGACTACGGCAAGGGCTACCGCTATGCGCACGATGAAGAAGGCCGCGTCGCCGACATGGATTGCCTGCCCGAATCACTCAAGGGCCGCAGCTACTACCAGCCCACACAAGAAGGCCGCGAAAAACTCCTCGCCCAGCGCCTGGAAGAAATCCGCCGCATTCGCGCAGGCAAGCGGAGCGGAGCCTGAGTTGCTCGTCGGCCCTTGCACGAAAAGACTTCCCGGCCGAAACCAATAGTGTACAATATGTACATACGAAGAGGAAAGAATGAGCTTCAAGTGGGACCCCGACAAGGCTGAGGCCAATTTCAGAAAACATGGGGTTCGTTTCCCTGAGACGGAGCCAGTCTTCGTGGACGATTTTGCCGTTACGATCATAGACGATGAATCGAACGCCGATGAGCAGCGGTTCGTGTCGATTGGGACGGGAGTGAAAGAAAGGGTTTTGGTGGTGGTGTACTCCTATCGCGGCAAAAACATTCGCATTATCTCAGCGCGGCTGGCCGAGGCGTACGAGCGCGCACAGTATGAGGAGCACAGATGAAGCAGAGATACGATTTCAGCAAAGGCAAGCGCGGACGGATTGCCGCACTGGAACCTGAGCCGCGCGGCAAGACCCGCATCACGATCCGTCTCGATGAAGACCTCGTCGATCACTTCCTCAAAGAGGCCGATGCATCGGCCGGAGCAACAGGCTACCAAACCCTGATCAACGAAGCCCTGCGTCAGCATGTAGAGGGCAAAGCGCCGAAGCTCGAAGAAACGCTGCGCCGCATCGTCCGTGAAGAGATGCGAGCGGCAAGTTGAAGGCTGCAAAGAAACCCAGGTTCAAGAATTGAGACCTGGGGCCGGGTGCCCCACCCTTGATCCGCCGATGAAGTGTGGGTGCCCCATCCTTACGCGTTCTTTGCGTAAGGGTGGGAGACCTCGAAGCCCATTCAGCGCGCCCCAACCGCATGCCGGCGAGCTTTTTCCCGCTCCAGCCGTTCGGCCAAAAACACCTTGAGAAGCGACTGGTAGGGAACATCGCGCTGGTTGGCCAGTATCTTCAAGTCTTCGACCATGGCCACAGGCAGCCGCACGAAGATGGTGCGCAGAGTGGGCTTGAGTTTGACAAACTTAACCCGCCGGCTTCTAGACCAATCGACGTATTCCGTCGAGTCCACGGTGGACCAGAATTCAAACTCTTCGTCCTCGTTCTTGAATTCAGGAACCTTCTTCATGGCGTCTGTACTCCTCAACTTCCCTTCGATTCATATCGCGGGCCGAGATCACCCGAATCAGCTTGCGCCTGACGGTGAATGCCACAAAAAGCAATCGTCCGCGCGATGCGCGGCCGATTGCACGGTAGCGCTTTTCGCTCGACGAGTGCCGGGTGCCCCATCCTTCGCTTTCTTCTAGCGAAGGGTGGGATACCACAAACCCCGTCAACGGGCCTTTCTATTCCCTGATCCCTGATCCCTGCAAAGGCCCCGGGCGCCTCATGGCGCTTGATTCCTCGAATCCCTCCCCGATTCTCCTCGACTTCGCCACAGATCAATGCAGTTCAATTGGCAACGCAGCCCCTTAGACTTTGCATCGAACTGGTGAGTCCTTTCAAATTTCTGGGCGAAAGGAAACACGATGCTTCTGAGGAAATTCTGCTTGTGCTTGTTTGCCGCTGCATTGGCTACTTCGGCCTTGACCACCGGTTGCCGCAGCCAGTCTGCCGAAACCGTCCATTACAGCCAGTGGGAAGCCGAAACCCACCGGGATCACAAGGACATCAACCAGCGGCCTCCGGATGAGCAGAAAGAGTACCAGGACTGGCGGCAGAAGCATCAGGACAATCACTAGCCGGGTGCCCCGTCCTTCGCTTTTTCTTGGGAAGATGGAATCCTAACCGTCTCAGTGCGCGACTTTGGGCAGCTTGCCCAGAGCATCCGTCACGATCCCCGGCGTCAGCGCCTCCGGCAGGAGCTGTGGCTCGCTCTGCCCCGGCGCGTAGAGCGCATAAGCAGGAACACCGCTGCGCCCCAGCGCCGTCAATGCCTGTGTAATCGCATCGTCGTGGCGCGTCCAATCCGCGCGCAGCAGCGCCACATTGGCGTCCTTGAAAGCCTGTTGCACAGACGGCTGGCTCAACGCCACACGCTCATTGACCTGGCAGCTCAGGCACCAGCTCGCGGTGAAATCGACAAACACCGGCCGCCCCTGCGCCTGGTAGCGGCTCACCGCCTCTCCTGACCACGGCTCCCAGACGTCCGCCGCGGCGGAATTTGATCCGGCAATTCCAGCCCCCTTCGCTCCGCCAGTTGTCTCCCCGACCATCCGCTGTCCAAACACCGTCAGTCCCACCACCGCCAGCACAATCACCGCGGCAACCGCAGTTGCCCAGGGCCTCGCCGGCCAACGGCCCAGAAACCACCCCGCAATGGCCAGCAACAAAAAACTGCTCAGCAGCATCACCAGCGTGCCGGATCCGTAAGCCTGCGCCAGTACCCACGCCAGCCAGATCACGGTGGCAAAAATGGGCACGGCAATCGCCTGCCGCAGCACTTCCATCCACGCGCCGGGCCTCGGCAGCAGCCGCGTCCACGCCGGTTGCAACGTGAGCGCCACATAGGGCGCGGCCAGTCCCAGCGCCAGCGCCGTAAACACAGCAAAGCTCACCGCCGCGGATTGCGCCAGCGCAAAGCCGATGGCCGGTCCCATCAGCGGCGCAGTGCACGGCGTAGCCACCACCACCGCAAGCACGCCGGTGAAGAAGCTTCCCGTGTACCCCTGCTTGTGGGCCAGCGAACCACCAGCCCCCGTCAGCGTCAAACCAATCTCAAACTGCCCCGCCAATGACAAGCCAAGAAAGAACAGCAGCCCCGCCATCAGCGCCAGGAACACCGGCGACTGGAACTGGAATCCCCACCCCAGCGTCGATCCCGCCGCCCGCAACCCCAGCAGCACGCCCACCAGCGCCCAGAACGACACCACAATCCCGAACGCGTAGACGAACCCATGCGCGCGCAGCATGTGGCGCTCTTCATTGCCGGAGTTGACCAGGGCCAGCCCCTTCAAAAACAGCACCGGAAACACGCACGGCATCAGGTTCAGCAGCAGCCCGCCTAGAAACGCCAGCCCCGATTCCCGCAGCAACGAGGCCCAGGACAGCGTTGGCGCAGCAGCCGCCACTGTTCCCGGCAGAGCCGTAATCTCATAAGCGCGTCCGCCCGATAGCTCTAAAACTCCTTCCAATTGAGCAGGATTCGCCGCAAGATTCGAGTCCTTCTTGAGGTCTACAATCAACCCTTTCGCAGTCGCCGTCACATTCTGCGCAGCCGGATTGTCCAGTATGTTTTGTTGCGCCGGGAAAAACTCAGCAGTGCTTTCGCGTTGGCCAGTTTCGATCCCCATGCGGAAACCGGTCACCGTGAGCTGAAACGCAACCTTGTCGGTTGCGGGCAACGGCTTGGGAAGCAAATCAGAAAACCGAAGCCAGAGATTGGCATCGGCAGAGTCCGCGCCTTTGGAGCCGGGCAGCAAAGGAACCGCACCGAGCGCCGCCACGTCCTGCCGTGCCTCCAACTCCGCTTTACCCGGAATGCAAACCTCGCGGCAAACCAGCCAATCCACCTTCGCATCCAGAACGGCCGGACCCGCCTTCACCGTCTTCGCCACATCCATCTTAAACGGAAACAGCACTTCATTTTCGTAGCCGAAATCCATCAACGGCCCAAGCGGCAAACGCCGCGGCGCTGGAAACTGCAACGGCCCGGCGGTTACGCCCTCAGGCAGCGTCCAGCGAATGTGCGGCGGCTCGCCCGAGTCGCCCGCGTTTTTCCAGTAAACATGCCATCCTGGTTCCAGCTTGAAATAAAGCCCGGCGTCGTTGCTCACGTCCGGAAAGAGCGAAGGTTGGGGAAATACCAGTTGCACATGCAAATGCAATCCATCGGCAGAGCTCGACGCAGCTCGCGCCGGCAGCCCCTCGGCAAGCAACAATAACACGAAAATCAAACGGTAAAGGCGCATCGCAGTGGACTACTGTTTCCTGATAATTGGACTCGCCACACGGAGCGATAGTTACAGCGAGTTTTCGGCTTCACTGCCGGGCGTGCAAATCGGCGCGCTTGGAATGTTCCCTGAAGATGCAGTCGTTCTCCACGCACTTGATTCCCGCCGCGCGCGCCCGCGTCACAGCTTCTTCGTGGATCACATCGTCCTGCAGCCACAGATACGGAATCCCCAACCGGATCACATCGTCCACAATGGCGGGAACAAACTCCGAAGCTCGAAACACGTCCACCAGGTCGATGCCTGCGCCGGTCTCTTCACGCGCCACGGCCTGCGCCGCATCGAGATTCGCATAGCAAGTCATCCCCAGCACCTCGCTCAGCGCTGGATTCACCGGCATCACGCGATAGCCGTTCGCCGCCAGATAGCGGCCAATGTTGTAGCTGGCTCGCCACTTCTTGTCGCTCATGCCCACCACGGCGATGGTCTTCGCCGAACGCAGCATCTCGTCAATCACGGCAGGATCGCTGCTCATTGCCTGTCTCTCTCTATTGATCCGGCAATTAAATCCTAATCATTGGGTGCCCCATCCATTCCGCGTTGTTTGCGGAATGGGTGGGAAACTACCAAACCACTTAATATTGCCCGAATCAACTACACATCCAGATCGTCATCCGGCGCGGCAGCTACAGCCGTCCCGCGCCGCTTCGCCAGCAAATACCCGCGCAGAAACGGCTCCAGATACCCATCCAGCACCTTGTCTACGTCGCCCACTTCCACCTTGGTGCGGTGGTCCTTGGCTATGCGATACGGCTGCAACACGTAGGACCGAATCTGCGAGCCAAAATTAATCTCCAGCTTTGAATCTTCAACTTTCCTGCTCACCGCACGCTTCTTTTCGAGCTCATATTCATAGAGGCGCGACCTCAGCATCTTCATCGCCTTCTCACGATTCTTGTGCTGACTGCGCTCGTTCTGGCATTGCACCACAATCCCCGTCGGCAAATGCGTCATGCGCACCGCCGAGTCGGTCGTGTTCACATGCTGCCCGCCCTTGCCGCCCGATCGGTACGTATCAATCCGCAAATCCTCCACCTTCAAATCCACGTGAATCGATTCGTCGATCTCCGGCGACACATATACCGACGCGAACGACGTATGCCGCCGCTTCGCCTGGTCAAAGGGCGAAATGCGCACCAGCCGATGCACGCCGCTCTCGCCCGCCAATTGCCCAAACGCATACTCGCCAATAATGGTAAACGTCGCCGACTTGATGCCCGCTTCTTCGCCGTCCTGGTAGTCGTTCATCTCCGTCTTGAACCCCTGCTGCTCGGCCCAGCGCAGGTACATGCGCATCAGCATCTCCGCCCAGTCCTGGCTTTCGGTCCCGCCGGCCCCCGGATGCACCGTCACAATCGCGTTCAGCGGATCGGCTTCGCCATTCAGCATGGTCCGCGCTTCCAGCTCCTCGTTGAAAGCGCCGAGCGCCTTGATGTCGCGTTCCAGATCCGCCAGCACCTCTTCGCCTTCGCGCGCCAGCTCGAAATAGGCCTCGATGTCGCTCGAGCGGCGCACCAGTTCCTCATCGTCCGCAACCAGTTTTTCCAGGCGTTTGCGTTCCCGCATCAGCGGCTTGCTCGCCGCGGGATCGTTCCACAGCGCCGGGTCCGCCAGCTTGTTTTGTATGTCAGCTAATTCCCTGCGGATGCGAGCCGGGTCAAAGATACTCCCGCAGGTCGCGCGTTTGGTCGCGCACCGGAGCATATGCGAATTCAAGATCGTTCAACGACATGCTTATGACCTGACTTTGAGTTGGACTGTGAATCTCCGGTCTATCGACTGGTCTAGAATATCATTGTGCAGGTTTCAGCGGGTTCTTGGGCCGATTGTCACTGATTGGAGCACGAGAATGACGATTAAAAGACCCGCAACGGGATGGAAGTTGCAGAGAGTTACGACGCATCCGGGCGAGATGCTGCGCGAGGAGTTTCTTCTCCCTCTCGGCATTACGCAGAACGCGCTGGCAATGAAAATTCGCGTCCCCGCCACGCGCATTGGCGACATCGTTCATGGCCGCCGAGCGGTCACGCCCGACACGGCGCTACGCCTGGCGCAGTTCTTCGGCAACAGCCCGGAGTTCTGGCTCAACCTCCAGCAGATGCACGACCTGTCCAAGGCTCGCCTTGAACTGAGCAAGACGATTGAGCGGGAAGTTGAGGCCTACGCCGGGGCTTGAGTGAATTGGATTGAGGCATAAATCCCAGGTCACAGAAGCGGGATCTGAAGCACCGGGCGAAGTCATACCTTGCAATTTGGCGGCGTAAGCCGTATACCGAGCCTATGTCCACCCCATCCTCAACCCAAAAACTTTCCTCAACACAAATCGGAGCCATTGGCGAGAACCTTCTGGTCAATACTGTGATGAAGTCCAGCAAGGGCCGATTGTCGGCGTTCAAGCCCGCTGCCGACGATGATGGGCTAGACGTGCTGTTTTTTGACAAGCAGACGGGGAAATCGGTCGCCATACAATTTAAGTGCCGTGCCGCTACAGACCGCAATGGTTACTCGAAATTGAGAGGTCATACAGCTCAATTCGACGTACGGAAAGCAACAATCAAAGAGGCACGCCGCGCATACCTTGTTGCTGCACTGCTGAATGAAGATATGACTGACTTCGTCTGCGCATGGTTCATCTCGATGAAGAAATTACAAGAGGTGGGTAAGCTGAAATCCGATAAATACGTCATCACTCCAAGCAAAGCTGCAAATAGTAAGGACAAGTACGTGAACTACCGATGCAATACCGAAAAACTGGCACAGCACATTCTTAAAGAATGCAACAGGTATGCAAATGGCGCAGTTCCGTATTGATTCAGCAAACCTCAGACTGGATGCTCCGGGGACCGCTCTCGAGAAATGGGAGGGCCCATTGTTCAAGCCGCCAATCACGCGCTGCTATGCCACCTTGATCTCTTCGAGCAGATCGGTGCGACGGTCGAGCACTTTAAGCAACTTGACCAAGGCCAAAGGCGGCTTTGTCTTGCCGGCTTCGTAGCGTGAGAACGCATCGACGCCGTTTGCCGATAATTGCCACGCTCCAGCGCATAATCATCGCAGGCCATTCCCCAACCAAAACCCAATTCTTTCCGCCGGAACCGGTGACCCCACCCCCCCATACCGCCAATCGGGGGCATTTCCCGCTCTCCCTTCCAGCTCAACTAGATGATAAAAAGCAACATAGAAAGACGACCTAAGTCAAAAGCAATGCGCAAAACGGCCTCGAAATGCCCTCTTTTTTCATAAAAACCGCGATTTTCGCACTCAAATTGGCCAAAATCGTACTCAAAAAGCCTACGATTTTGCAGCCTGGGCGGTGGCCCACACAAGCAGCAGTTTTCTGCCCGCCCAGCCAACCAACCCCAAACTCACAACCGCACAAACCCACCCGAACACATCGCCGTGCGCCGTGTAGAACGTCACGTCGTCCCGGAATCCGTACCGCGCCGGCAGCGCGTCCGTCTGGTGACGCGGAATGCTTTGCCGCACGCGTCCCTGCGGGTCGATCGCCGCCGTCACTCCGTTGTTGGTGTCGCGCAAAATCCAGCGCCGGTTTTCGATGGCCCGCATGCGCACCATGTTCAGGTGCTGCCACGGCGCGCTCGTGTCTCCGTACCAGCCGTCGTCGCTGATATTCACCAGCACCTCGGCGCCTGCTTTCGCAAACTCACGCACTTCGTCGGCAAACACCGCCTCATAGCAGATGAAGACTCCGTATCGATGCCCGCCCAGCAGAAACTCCTTGCGCTCATCGCCGCGCGTGAATGAAGACACGCGGCCGGTCAGCTTGCGCGCAAACGTGAGCCAATGCTGGAAAGGCACATACTCGCCGAAAGGCACCAGATGAATCTTGTCGTACCGGCCAACGCGCGTCCCGTCCGCACGCACAACCAGCGCCGAGTTGTAGTCGCGCCACGCCTGCTCATCGGTGGAGTAGTCCGCGCCCACGTTGCCCACCACCAGCGGCGCATGTTCGGCAGCGGCAACTTCTGTGACCGCCTGCTGAAAGCGCGCGTCCGTTTCGAAGAACGGCGCAGGCGATTCAGGCCATGCCACCAGATCGGGATGCGCAGGATTCGGCGGGCAATCCATCTCCCCATTCGGCGCGCCGGTTTGCGGAATTCCCGCGATGTACGTCTTGCACTGCTCTGAGCCCAGACGAATGAATGCCGCAATGTGCTGGTCCCATTCGCCGGGCCCCATCCATCGGCTGTCGCTTCCCACATCCAGGTTCGGCTGGATCAACATCGCAGTCGCCGTGGCGGCAGGCCTGGGCGTCGGCAAAAAAATCCCCGCCGTTCCCACCAGCATCAAAATCACCCCGGCAATTCCCCACGGTCGCGGTCCCTGCAGGAATGGTTTGGGCGGACACCGTTCCACCACCAACGCGCCCGCGATCAGCGCATTCACGCCCACCAGCACAAAGCTGATCCCGTACACCCCGGTCCACGGCGCCAGTTGGTTCACCAGCCCGTTGTCCACCTGCGAATATCCCAGTTGGTCCCATGGCACACTGGTGATGCGCGAAGCGGCCAGCTCCAGCCCGGCCCAAAGAATCGGCGCAGCGGCCAGCGCCAGCCGTGTGCTGCCGGTGGCCTGCCGCACCAGCGCCACACCCAGGCCAAAGAGTCCAAAGTAAAGCCCCAGCACCAGGCTGAATCCGAGCAGCAGCAGCGTGGGCGCAAACGGCGGCATGTCGCCATAGCGCCCCATCACATCGCGCACCCAGTAGCAGTTTCCCGCGTACCAGAGAACGCCACACAAGTACGCCAGCAGGAAAGCGCGGCGCAACGAACATGACTTTTCCGTTCCCGCGCGGAAAAGGATCGCCCACAGCAGCGGCACAAGTCCAAACCAGGCAAAGACGCTGCGACTCACAGGCAGCGGCCCCGCCAAAGGGAATGGCAACTCCAGCAGCCCGGCGGAAAGACCGGCCGCGGCCCATAACTTCCAGGTCTTCCCATTCCATTGCTTCAAGGATTCGCGCTGCATACAGGGCCGAGTTTATCGCATCGGGCATACAAGCCCGGGACCCACCCCTGTCCGCTTTGGCCCGCTATCCGCTGCCGGACGGGCCCAAACGCGCTACAATCTGCATATGTTCTTCGCGAAACTGGGCATGCATATTTTGGATACCATGTTTTTCGTCGGCCTGATCGGTTCTTCCGTCGTGGTCCTTATCAGTTTTGTCGAGGACGGCAAAGAGCTCTTCGGCGAGGATGAACCCACTCTGCCGCGCGCGGAGACCAAACCGTAGACAAGATTATGGGAACGTTGATTTTCATTGACTCCCCTCTTAATCAGACATAAACTCACCGCAGGGCCGGCGAAGATTGACGCCCTGGGAACCTGAACGCCGGCCAATGCGCCGGCAACCTCGCGATGGCATCCACTCGAACCACCGTAGCCCCACCTTCAAATCGCGTCCGGCTCATTGTGGCATCCTCCGTGATGCTCACGTTTATCTCCTTTTGGCGCGCCGCGGCCATTGTGCTTTGCGATCTTGGTTCGTCTGCCTTTTATGCCGGGGGCATCGCTGAACAGGCTGTGGGCGCGGCCGCCCCATGGTTCATCCTCGGCATCATGCTGTTCAGCTTTGCGGTGCGCGCGGTCTACGTCGAGAGCTGTTCGATGTTCACCCGCGGCGGCGTCTATCGCGTGGTCAAGGAGGCCCTGGGCGGCACCTTTGCCAAGTTGAGCGTCTCCGCCCTGATGTTCGATTACATCCTGACTGGACCGATCTCCGGCGTTTCGGCTGGGCAGTATATTACTGGCCTGATGAATGAGCTGATGACCGTTGCGGCCAATAGTCACTGGCTGCCGCCGGCTCTGATGGATGCGCATAACAACCCCTTCCAGTTCGACATGAACCACACCTCGGCACTCTTCGCCGCCGCCGTGACCATCTTTTACTGGTGGCAGAACATCAAGGGCATCGAAGAGTCCAGCGGCAAGGCTCTGCGCGTCATGCAAATTACCACGGTGATGGTGGTGATCCTTTTGGTGTGGGGCATCTTCTCCGTGATGGTGCGAGGCGTTCATTTGCCCCCGCCGCCTACGCCATCCAATCTCAAGTTCAGCCCAGAAGCCCTGGGCTTCCTCAAAGGAACGTCCCTGGTGCCCTTGTTTGGTCTGTTCGGCATACTCATGGCCTTCGGCCACTCGGTGCTGGCCATGAGCGGCGAAGAGAGTCTGGCCCAGGTCAATCGCGAGATCGAGCATCCCAAGCTCAAAAATCTCAAGCGCGCTGCGATCGTCATCGCCATCTACAGCCTCATCTTTACCGGCGGCGCCACCTTGCTGGCCTCCATGCTGATCCCTGCATACCAGCGCACCCACATCTACCAGGACAACCTCATCGCCGGCCTGGCCATGTATATGGTCGGACCCGTGTTCTGGCGCATTGCCTTCCGCATCTTCGTGGTCATCGTCGGCTTCCTCATTCTCTCCGGCGCCATCAACACCTCCATGATCGGTTCCACTGGCGTGCTGATGCGCGTGGCGGAAGACGGAGTCCTCACCGACTGGTTCCGCAAGCCGCATCACAAGTTCGGAACCAGTAGCCGCATCGTCAACCTGGTCTGCATTCTGCAAATGGTCACCATCATCGCCAGCCGCGGCAATGTCATCATCCTCGGCGAGGCCTATGCCTTCGGCGTCATCTGGTCGTTCACCTTTAACAGTCTGGCCATGCTGGTGCTGCGCTGGAAGTACCACGGCGAACGCGGCTGGAAGGTTCCCCCCAATTTGCGCATTGGCAAGACCGAGATTCCCATCGGCCTGTTCTCGGTGTTTCTGGTCCTGCTCTCGGTGGCGGTTGTGAATCTGTTCACCAAGTCGGTCGCGACCGTGAGCGGCATTGTGTTTGCCGCGGCTTTCTTCATCATCTTCACCGTCTCAGAGCGGCAAAACCTGCGCAAGCATGCCATTACCGCGCGGCAGATGAAGGATCACTTCCAGCTGGAACACCAGGACACCATCAGCCGCGAGTCGGTGGCCATCCGCCCCGGCGGCGTCATGGTCACCATGCGCGACCCCTCCAATCCCTTCGCGCTCAAGTGGACGCTCTCCCGCACCAGCACCGAAGACCAGGACGTGGTGGTCATCAGTGTCCGCATGATGGGAGTCGGCGGTCCAGAATATCTCAGCGCCGAGGAGCAAAGTTTCAGCGAGCACGAGCAGACCATTTTTACCAAGGCAGTTTCCGTCGCCGAGAGTTTCGGCAAGAAAGTTTCCCTGCTCGTGGTTCCCGCCGGGGACATCTTCGCCGCCCTCGTGCAGGGTGCCAGCTCGTTGGAGATGGACTCAGTGGTGTCCGGCGTTTCCAGCAAGATGACCGCGGAGGATCAAGCCTTCCACATGGGCCAGGCATGGGAAGCATTGCCGGAACCCCGGCGTCAGTTCAACTTCTATGTCATCGACCCCGCTGGACTGGTGAAGGTCTTTTACATCGGGCCCCATGCTCCCGCACTGAGTCCCGATGACGTCCAATTGGTTCACAGGTTATGGCTCAACATGCGCCGCGATCCTTCAATGCCGGACCTGCATCACAGTGACATCATCACCTATGCACTTACCCGGCTGGCCGGTCACTATGCGCGCGAGAAACAGGAGATACTGCGCGACCTGCGCAACTATCGCGCCGCCGATGCACCCGTCGCGCGACTCGGTGGTCACGCGCTTTCCGGCATCCCGCCCGCTCCGCCTGTTACTGGAGAACCCACGAACCCGCCCAAAGTTCCTCGCTGACCTGCATTCCTCATCGGAGTTGGAGCGTTTAGTTTCACTTATCCGGCTTCAATTCCTCCGTCCCCACGACCATCAATCTAAATCCGAAGGATCAGTAACTGCTATTTCTCGCCGCTATGATTCCTCTGTGCCCATTGACCGTAGCCCCTTGACCGTCGCCCCGTGACCGTAGCCCCTTTACCGTCGATAGCTTGCCGCGCCCACCAAGGCCGCATGTTATCGGTCATTACCCATTTCTGATTGCGCGGGCATGATGTCGCTAACGTTTTTCCCTTTTTTGTTTGTAAAATAGTTTACACGTGGGTATTCTGTTTGACAGGTCAAATAGTCATCCTGCACGCAATTGCCTGTTTACTTCTGGAGTCGTTGACCTATGCATAACTGATAGGAGGAATTGTGGGAGTTTCGGAAATTCTGGCACAGATTGATTTGGAGATCGCCCAACTGCAACGGGCTCGTTCTCTGCTCGGCGGAGGGCGCGCCAAAGCACCCAAAAAGTCAGCGGCAACTCAAGCCGCCAAGAAAGCCGTCAAGAAGAAGAAGAGGAATCTGACCCCTGAAGGACGGAAGCGCATCGCCGAAGCCGTCCGGCGGCGTTGGGCAGAACAGAGGAAAGCTGCGGCAAAGTAACTCGACACCCGTGAAGGACGTTGGGCCGGTTCGATTGCCGGCCCAACCTCCATCCGGTTCCTGTGAAACACATGCGGGACAAACCTTCAAACTAGATCGTTTCCCCCGGCGACCAGCGCACAACCTGCACGCTGCTTTCCACCAGCGCAGCCAACTCTTCCGGTGTGCCCTTGAGCGGCGGAAACGTGCCAAAGTGCAGCGGAAGAACTATCTTCGGAGCCAGAAACTGCGTCGCCAGAGCTGCTTCCTTCGGCCCCATGGTGAAGTGTCCCCCAATGGGAAGCATCGCCACTTCGGGCCCGTATAACTCGCGGATCAGTTTCATATCTCCAAAAACAGCCGTATCTCCGGCGTGGTAAAGCACCGGGCCCTCCGTAACAGTAAGTACATATCCCGCCGCCACTCCCACATAGTGCGTACCCTGCTCATCCTGTGCTCCCGCTGAATGTTTGGCCTCCACCATCGTGGCCGCCACATCGTCCAGTTGCACGGTTCCGCCCAGATTCATCCCGATCGTCTCGGTTACTCCCTTGGCCGCCACATAGGCCGCCAGCTCATAGATTGCTACCACCGTGCTTCCATGTTCGGCCGCCACCGGCGCCGCATCGGAGATATGATCCCCATGTCCGTGAGTCAGCAGAATGTAATCGATCTTCGCCGGCAGCACAAAGTCCTTGGGATACTTCGGATTCTGCGCGATAAATGGGTCGATCAGGATCCGGGTTCCCTTGGCCGTCTCCACCAGCACCGTTGAATGACCCAGCCAGGTAATTCGCGTTCCATTCAACAAGCTCATAACTCCTCCCTGTATGCGTTGCCTCTGCGGCAAAGGTCTATCGCGTCATGATGACTTCAGACACGCTGTCTTTGGCCAGGAATTGCTTGTGTGCCGACCAGCCGGCAAAAAGCCGCTCGATGCTGCGGTTGGTAAACGCCCGCTGGATGGGAAAAGGCTGGGTCAACTGCGTCTCTATATCGTCTCCGGCGGTTACGTGGAATCGGCAACGCACCGTTTCCGGCCCTTGCATGCGCGTGTGGAACAACGCCAGCACCTGGCCGCCGGGATTCATGGCAGAATGCAAATGCGCGACCACCGGCGTCACCAGCGCTTCGGGCAAGTAGTCGAGCGCCGTCCACAAAAGCACCACATCAAAGCCGCGATCGGAAAACCGGAGCGACTGCGCCAGAAAGCCATCCACATTCCATACCGGCTTGCCGTCCTCATCCGTGCCTGTCTGCCAGTTTCCGGTCCAGGCATCGTGAACCAGATCGGCCTGGTAGATGCTATGGCCCAGCCCGGTAATGTAGTTGATGTTTGAAGGCGATGTGTAACCGGTATCGATCACTCGCAGGCCGGGCTCCGCCTTGAGCCGCGCGCGCAACGCCGCCCACCCATGGGAATGGCGAGGCACTTTGGCCCCGGTCAAGCCCGCAGCGGCAGCGGACGCGCTGCCGCCCTGCTTCTTGTCAAACCAACGGCTCATCAACCGGCAATCCTCTTGCGGCCAGACAGGTTAGTTTCTGCCCGATTGCTGCCCGGCTGGATCGCAACTTCCATCTATCAGTGACCGGCAGCGGCCGGGGTGTTGGCAACTTCATGCCCCTTGCCCGCGCCCTGCGACAGGTCCACCTTGCCGCGGAAGACCGCGTTGTCCTCAACAGCCAGCCGAGTGGCGCTTATATTGCCTTCCATGCTGCAACCGGCCCGCAACTCTACTCGGCCGCTGGCCACCACATTGCCGAGAACCTTGCCCAGAATCAGCACGTCCCTGGCGAATAGGTCGGCCTGAACACTGGCGTTGGGCCCGATCGTAAGACGGCTCTCTGTAAGGGTCACCGTACCCTCCACGCGCCCGTCCACAATCAAGTCTTCGCTTCCCTTCACTTCGCCGCAAATCACCACGCTCTTGCCGATGCGCGCCGATCCATTCTCCACTGCCATGCGTTGTTTCCTTCCGTGAGCCCATTCAGGGGCCCTGACCGAACTATACGCAACCCGGCCCCTTTGCTTCAATGAGCCCCGCTTTAATCCCCTCCGCCGGCTTCCATTCGGGAGCCAGGGCGCCAACGGTCTCATCGTGCGCGCGCCACCCGCTCGTGCGCAGTTGGGGATGGCCCGTTAAACTAGATGTAGTGCGCACCCTCTTGCCGATCCTCCTGCTGCTGTGGGCCGCTCCGTTCGCCGTTGTGTCTCAGGCGCAGCCTGCTCCAGCCGCCCCATCCGTGCTCACGCCCCCTCAGGTGCAGGCGCTGGTAAAGCGGGCGCTGGCTGCCGAGTTGCTCGCCGCCCAGGACGCGACCCACCCCATGCGCTACCGGCTCCGCAAGTCGAGCCCTCGGTTCACATCCACCAAAGAGATTGTTGAAACCCGAGACGGCGATGTGGCGCGCCTGCTATCGATCTACGACCAGCCGCTCAGCACGGCCCAGGAGCAGGCCGAACAGGCCCGGCTGGATGAGTTGTTGAGAAACCCCAGCCGCCAGCGCCATCGCAAGCAGAGCGAAGACGACGACACGGGCCGTGCCCTCAAAGTGCTGCGTGCGCTTCCTAAGGCGTTTCTGTATCAGTTTGCCGGCGCAGCCCAGGGTCCCACTGGAAGTGTGGACAAATTCACCTTCAAACCCAACCCGAACTTCACGCCGCCCGACCTTGAAACACAAGCCCTGACCGCGCTGACCGGCGAACTCTGGATCGATACGGCCCATGAGCGCGTCACGCGCCTCGAAGGTCATTTGCGGCAGGACGTGGACTTCGGCTGGGGCATTTTGGGGCGCCTCAACAAGGGCGGATGGATCGCTATCGATCAGGCCGACGTGGGCGGGAATCAGTGGCGGATCGTGCGCTTCGAGATGGTGATGAGCGGCCGTGTGCTACTCAAGAACAAGAGCTTCGACACGGTGGAGGAAGAAACCCGATTTATTCCTCAGCCAGTCGGCCAGGACTATAAACAAGCCATTCAAATGCTGCGCGCCGGCGCGGCAGGCACGGATCAAGGCGTACAGTAGCGCGCCGTCCGCTTAAAGACAAAACGGCCCCGCCCGCTCGGGTGAGGCCGTTTTGCTCGATCGCCGATTCGCCTACTTGATCTTGACGTAGATCATGGCAAATGTGAACAGGGTGAGGGACTCGATGAAGGCCAGGCCGAAGATCAGCAGAAATTGAATGCTGGCCGTGGCGCCTGGGTTGCGGGCCACTGACTCGGTGGCCGAAGCGATCGCCTTGCCTTGGCCGATGCCGCATAGACCGGCTGCCAGTGCAATGCCGATGCCGATACCGATCGGATTGAGGTTGACCACCGCTGAACCGCCATCGGCAAATGCCGGAACGGCAAAGCAAAGCAGCGACAGCATGAATAGAACCTTTTGCAATGTACGCATGTTTCTCCAGCTTCCCTTGGATTGACCGCCAGTGGGTGGTTGAGGCTCACCGTGCCGGCATTTTCGGAAAATTGCGCGTCCTTTTTGCTTCCTGCAAGGTCGCCGCTCCCTGTTGCTCGCGTTGACTTGGCATTCGAGGCTCCGGGATGCAGTGTTTCCGAAAATGCTTTTGGCCCCCTCACGCTTGCGGCCTTCCGTTGCTCCGGAGCGGAAGCGCTCTCCGGCGGAATCTTTCTCTCGTTTTCAAGGACGAGAATCGTGAAACGAAAAATCTAGTGCTCGTGCGATACCGCCTGGCCCAGGTAGATCATGGCCAGCATTGCGAACACGAACGCCTGAACGATGGAAACGCCCAGATGAAGCACCATGAATATTGCCGGAATCGCAATCGGGATCAGCGAAAAGAAAACCAGCGTCACCAGGTCACCCGCAAACATATTGGCCCAGAGACGGACAGACAGCGACATCATGCGCGCCAGGTTGGAAATGATCTCGATGGGGAATAACAGCGGCGCAAGCCACCACACCGGCCCCGTGAAGTGCTTGAAATAGCCGATCAGCCCCTGTTCCCGAATGCCGTGGTAGTTGTAGTAAATGAAGGTGGTGACGGCCAGGCCCAGCGGCACCACCAGCACCTGCGTAGGCGCATGGATGCCGGGAATCAATCCGAGCAGGTTGCACACCAGGACAAACATGAAGATGCAGGTAATATAGGCCTGAAAGCGCGCATAACTGGGACCGATAATCGACTTCGCATAGTCGCCAATAAACTCATGCACCAGTTCCGCCATCTGTTGCGTCGTGGACGGTTTTTCGACCGAGAGGATGGTGCGGACCACGATGAAAAAGGCGATGGACGCCAGGACTACCAGCAACTGCAGCGCGAATGTTTCGTCGATGGGCGCGGCGGGATGGACGGGATGGATCCCGAGCGCGCCGAGAAGCGCGTCCAGAGGACCCGCAAAAAGACGGTTCAGCAGGTTAGTAAAGGCCAGTAATACTTCCATGAAGGCAAAGTTCTTTCTGATTCCGCGGCAGAGAAGTCCGGCAAACCGAGTATGCTGCTCAGTCCCGCAACATGCGAATCGCTTCCCACATCAGTGTCGCCACCGCGAGACTGAGGCCGCAAACGAGCGCTATCGGCGAGCCCTGGAAACACTTCAGGCTACCATAAATGGCGGCCGCGAAAAAGATCAGCCGCAACAGAAAGAACCCGATCACCAGCACGATGCCGCGCTGAGCCTTCTGCTGCCTCATGCGGGCGTTGATCAGGCGTGTCAGCCGCTGCCATTCCATTATGCTGGCCGCGGAAATCAATGCCCCGGTCGCCATCATGGCGGCATTGCGCCAGCCGGAAGCGATCAGCAAGATCAGCGCACTCAATCCGCCCAGAATCAAGGTATTGCGGATGCATCGTTGAAGTAAAGCCTGCAATCCTTCTTCGCTCAGGCTGGCGATGGGCGGCGGCGTTTCCGTCATGGCTTGTCATCCGCATCTTTCGGCCCCGTCGGAGCTCCGGTTCCGGGCTTTGCGCCTGCGTTCATCACCAGGCGAACCACATACACCAGACCGGATACGCCGCCAAAAAGTATGCCTGCCATGCCGATCCAAGTTTGGTGCAGGCGGCCGTCGAGCCACGCGCCCATCAACCAGCCGATCACCGCCGCCGAAGGCAACAGTATGGCGATCTGCACCATCTTCTCTGCCTCCACCAGGCTGGCAATCCCGCTCGGAGTTTTAGGCCGATCGTTGGACTCCGGAATGGGGCGATTGAACGGCATCAACGTGTTTATACACGTCGACGCCCTCCAACGCGAGAGATCACGGCCTAATGACTCGGCTTTGAAACGCTGACCTGGGATGCCTTGATTCTCCATTTCCCCTCATCTTTGCTTACCGCCGCCAGATGAAGAGACCTTTCTGTATAGTCGTCGCTGATTCTTTTTACCTCAACCTGGACTTCATAGTAGTAGTCCTTTCCGGGCTCGGCGGTGAAGGAGGTCAAGCCCACCTTGCTCTTCAAGAAGCCGAAGTCCGACTGCCAGTCCACACAAAGGTGATGTTCACCAGGGGGCACCGAAACCGCGAAGTAGGAATTGCCATGGTTGGCGCCCACCCAGGCTCCGTCTATGCCGATCCGGCTCGTCACATCGCAGCCGAAGCAAAGGGCGGTCTTGTCCATCGCCTCGATAAAGAATATTTGCGCGTTGCCTGGTTCGGGCGCGGAAGGCGCGGGCCCACCCTTTTGCTTCGTGACGTCAAATTTGACTTTGTCGTCGCCGCAGGAATCGGGGAGCACCGTGGCCCAAACCTGAGCCGCTGAGACAAACAACAAACAGAGCAGCAATCCATAGAACTTCTGTGTCAATGGGTTCTCCTTGCAATTCGACATCGTTTTTCCAATCCGGCTGCGCACAATTCAGCTGCGGTCGACGCCGCCGGCAGCCGCTATACTTACGCTTGGACCATCATCTGATTCACTAAAAGGATACACCGTGTTCGATTCAGAATTTGAGCGCAATCTCTTCGACCTGCGCAAATCAAAGCTGGAAGAGATCGAGAAGCTCGGCCAGGCCGCCTATCCCAACCGGTTCCCTGCCACCGATGCTGCTCCTGCCACAACCATTCTGGAGCTTCGTACGCGCTGGGGCGCGGCAACTGCCGAGGAACTTGAAGCCAATCGGGTAACAGTGGCCGTCGCCGGCCGCATCATGGCCATTCGCGCTCAGGGCAAGGCCGGCTTCGCCACGCTGCAACAAAACGGCGAGCGCCTGCAAATTTACGTTCGTCTCGACGCCGTCGGCGAGCAGGGATTCGCGCTTTACAAACTCCTCGACCTTGGCGACCACATCGGCGTCTCCGGCTACCTTTTCCGCACCCGCACCGGAGAGCTGACCATCCACGTTGAGAGCCTCACCTTCCTGGCCAAGGCCATGCTCGCGCTGCCTGAGAAATTTCACGGTCTGGCCGACGTGGAGCTGCGCTACCGACAGCGCTACGTGGATCTGTTCACCAACCTTGAAGCCCGCGAAGTCTTCGTCAAGCGAGCTAAAGTTCTAAAAGCCATGCGCCAGTTCTTTGACGCTCGCGGCTACATTGAAGTGGAAACGCCCATGATGCAGCAGGTCCCCGGCGGCGCAGCGGCCCGCCCTTTCAGGACCCATCACAACGCGCTGGATTTGGATTTGTTTTTGCGGATTGCGCCGGAGCTGTATCTCAAGCGCCTGGTGGTCGGCGGCCTCGACCGCGTTTACGAAATCAATCGCAACTTCCGCAACGAGGGCGTCAGCACGCAGCACAATCCCGAGTTCACAATGCTCGAGTTCTATCAGGCATATGCCAACTTCCACGACCTGATGCAGCTCACCGAGGAGCTGGTCGCGTTTGTCGCGCAGGAAGTGAATGGCACAACCATCGTGGAGTTCAACGGACACACGATTGATCTGGGCAAGTGGACTCGGCTGACGATGATCGAGGCAATCCGCGAATTCTGGCCTGAGGAGTTCGGCTCCGCTCCATCTTCAGAAACTTTAGGACGTCCGGACGAACTTGAGCAATTCCTCAATGCCTCGCTTCAGTACTTACAAAAGCATTACCCACAAATTGAAACACCCAGTAGTGAGGTACAGGGCGTCGACCTTGAACGACATCGTCGACTCCGCAGCCTCCTCAATCTCATAAATGCACAGAGGATTTTACTCGGTGGGGACCTAACAGCATTTGCAAACGTCATCACGGATGCGCTCGGCCTGCCTGGGCCGACCGGTCCTCTGCCGCGTCATCCCCAATCGCTTGGGAAGACGATCTACGGCCTCTTTGAAGCAGCCGTAGAACCCAACCTCATCCAGCCCACCATCATCTACGACTACCCAACCGAAGTCTCCCCGCTCTCGAAGGCCAAGCCGGACGACCCCGCCCACGTCGAACGCTTCGAGTTTTTTGCCGGCGGCTTCGAGCTTGGCAACGCCTTCAGCGAGTTGAACGATCCGGTGGAGCAGAAGAAGCGCTTTGAAGAGCAACTCGCCCAACGTGCCGGAGGCGACGACGAAGCCCACCAGATGGACGAGGACTACGTGCGTGCCCTTGCCTACGGCCTGCCCCCCACCGCCGGCGAGGGCCTCGGCGTGGACCGCCTGACCATGCTGCTCACCGGCTCGAAGTCCATTCGCGACGTGATCCTGTTCCCGCTCATGCGACCGGAAAAACAGCCGCCAGCTTCCAGCTCCTAGCTTCTAATTGTCCACAAACAAGTGCCGCACTCTGCGCGGTTAAGCTAGAAGGCTAGAGGCTAGAAGCCAGGAGCTGTTCTTGAATATTCTTTTCGTCGGCGACATCTTCGGCAGCGCGGGACGCAAAATCGTGCGCGAGCACATCGGCCATCTTCGCGAAGCCAACAAGGTCGATCTCACCATCATCAACGCTGAGAACGCCGCCGGCGGCTTCGGCCTCACGCCTCAAATTGCCGAAGACCTCTTCGATCTGGGCGCGGAGGTGCTCACCACCGGCAACCATGTCTGGGACAAGCGTGAGCTGATCGACTATCTGAATTCGGCCCCCGCCGGCAGCCACGATCGCGCACGTCGCGTGCTGCGGCCCGCCAACCTGCAGCCCGGTTTGCCCGGCCACGGCGTCTACGAGGGAACAACCGCAGGCGGCGTGGATTACGCGGTCGTTGACCTGATGGGCCGCGTCTTCATGAGCTCGACCAACGATCCCTTCCACGCCGTCAACGATCTGCTCGCCGGAATCAGCGCCAAAGTAATCGTCGTCGATTTTCACGCCGAAGCCACCAGCGAAAAGGTTGCCATGGGCTGGCATCTGGATGGCCGAGTGACGGCCGTCCTGGGCACCCACACCCATGTGCCCACCGCTGACCAGCGCATTCTGCCCAATGGCACCGCCTACCAGACCGACGTGGGCATGAGCGGTCCCTATGACAGCGTGATCGGCGTCCAAAAAGAAATGGTGCTGCACAAGTTTCTGACCGGGATGCCGAGCAAGTTTGAAGCCGCCAAGGGAAACCCTAAAATGTGCGCCGTCCTGGTCACATGCGATCCTCTCACCGGCCGCGCCTCTGCCATTCAACGCATCATGCTCGGAGAATGAACCCCAATCGGCCCGGCGCACATCAATTGCGTGGAGCAGGACTGTCCGTTCCCTGTTCCGCAAGAACAGTGCGCACCGTTTGCTGATCGAAGACTTTGCTCACTCAGGATGATCACTGCGCGCGCCCGCTCCGGACAATCAAGAAGGCGCGCAAACAAAAGGGCAGCCCGATTGAGGCTGCCCTTCATGGTCCCCTCCATGAATCCATGAGCGGGACGGTGCGCGATGGCTCACCGGATTAGGGAGCCGCTGTGTGATGCGCGGCCGATGGTTTGTGCGCCGGGGCAGTCTTCTTCTTCTCCGGCTGGACAAATCCATCGCGAAGAACAATCTCTGCTCTCTGCGCTGCCGTATCTGTGGCCGGTATCTGGGTGTAGGTGTCGTAGGTGCCGTTCAACTCCGCTGCCGGCTGCAGCTTGTATTCGAAACCAACCGCCGGGATTTCTTTTTCGGGTAGAGGCGCCTTCAGATTGACGATGAAATCGGCAATCTTGGCGTCCTTCGCGTCCTGGGTCACGGCGACCTTGATCACCGAGGCGCTGGCCTCAATCACAATCCCAGGGACCGGCGTTTCCTTGTCCTTCAAAAGCGCCCACAGTTTGTCTGCGTCGTCCTTGGTGCCCATGGCCAGAACGGTCTCCTTGTCGGCCAAGGCAAGCGTGGTCAGGTCAGGAGTGGCCGCCAGCAGATCGTGAATCTGCTCGGCCGGCGTTTTGGCAGGGTCGATCTTGTAGGTGCCGGGAGGAAAGGTTGTAGCCGCTGCCGCCGTTTTGATGGCGTCCAGCCCGTCAAGCTTCCCGTGATATTTCTTGTAGTAATACTCCAGCTTTGGCTCAATCTGCGCCTTGTAGGCCGGGGGAGCAAAATCCCACACCCGCGCAAAAAACCAGACCGCCTGCGGCAGGTCCTGACCGGGCCCCGGCAGGCTAAATGCTGTTGCAAGCTGCAGAGAGTCCGCCAGCCCCTGGGCCTTGGACTGGTCATCCGTGTACAGCATCAGTTCGGCCTTGTACTCGCCCTCCGCGGACTTGAAATCCTTCTTGGAGATGGCATCGTCCAAAGCCAGCGCCGAATGAAAAATCGGATAGGCAGCGGCGGTCAGCTTCTTCCATTCGTCGTCCGAAAGCCCGGCCGGCTTAGGATCCGAGAGCCCCTTCTGGGCCAGCGCCGCGGCATCGTCGCACGTCTGTGCGTCGCTGGTCTTGCCGCACTGGCTCTTCTTGATCAGCACGGAGTAAAGAATCGCTTTCAGGTTGGTCGGATCCACCTGCAGCAGCCGGGTGGCCGCGCTGAGTTCCTTGTCAGGATCGTTCAGGGCCTGGTAGGTATCCACAAGCATATCCAGAACCGCTTTTTTTACCTGACTCTGTGGATACGTGGTTAGAAAGCTCTCCAGGGTCGCGGCTTTGGCCTTCGGGTCGCTTTGTGTGGTGGCCATTTGATAGGCGTTGTACTCGGCCGGATCTTTGATCGAGATCGTGCCCGAGTCCTGAGCCGGAGCCGCGGCAGGGGTCGCGGCCGTAGCTTGGGCTTGCAGCGTGGGCAGGTAAACGAGGCTCATGCTCGCCAAGGCGATCATTGACGCAAAGACTAACTTCTTCATTCAGTGCTCCTGGGAAATTCCAAAATGGAGATCAATATTGATGCATTCGCTCAGGAAAAAATCAACCTTCCCGCGGGGCGGTTGAATACCGGGGTTACGGCTCAACAATACCACGGCTTCCACTGCGGTGTTGGAAGGATTATAGAAAGCCCTGCCCTCCCTGACAAGCAAAGTTATGCGGGAAAACCAGAAACTTCGCCGGATGGCGTGCTCCGGACAGCGGCATCCCGCCTCCCGCGCCCCGATGGCAGCATGTGGAATTCCCGATTGAACTGCGTTTATCCCCACCGTCGGCTCCGCTTCTCCCCCGCGCTAGCCCTGCTCCCCCGGTGTCGAACCGATCCCTGGGGTCGGTCCCGCATAACAGCTTAGACACCGGAATGAGAAAAACGGTTCCCGCCCCACGCGGGGCTTTTACAAGGTGACCTGTTGCAGCTGCCGAACCGCTTCCGCCGGTTGCCCCGGAAAGACGGGTTAACCTTGGGCGATGGCCACCTGAAGGGAATCGGCGTCGATGCCGGCCGCCCGAATTGTAGAGGTAAACCTGCGCACCGTCTCCGGCGAAACCAGCCATTGCGTGCTGACCCCGCGAATCTCCTGGAGTTCTCATGAATCGGGGTATGGACCTTAGCTTGGCCGCCTGTCAAGCACACCCATCCAGAAAACCTGGTTGCTTTCGACTATTCCTCAGCCTTCCACACATACGCCTCCGCCTGGGGCAGTCCGATGTGCGCCAGCACCCTGTAAACAAACTGCCGCGCCATTTCCGTAGTCTCCACAGGCTTGTTATAAAACGCCGGAATCACTGGAAAAATCACCGCGCCCGCCTCGGCAGCCAGCGTCATATTCCGCAAATGTATCGCGTTGAACGGCGTCTCCCGCACGCACAGCAGCAGCGGCCGCCGCTCTTTCAGCGTCACGTCCGCCGCTCGCGCAATCAGCGAATTGGCCAGCCCATGCGCGATCGCCGCCAGCGTCCCCATCGAACACGGCAGAATAATCATTCCATCTGATGGATGGCTCCCGCTGGCAATTGCCGCGCCAATGTCCGCGTCCGCGTGCTGCACTGTTTTCTTGGGCGTCGCGCCCAGCAGCTTCTTCAGCAGGCCATTGCGACCATGTACGCCCAGTTCCTCGGCCAGCACGCGCAGCGAATTCTCCGAGGCCACAAAGTGAACCCGCCCCACCCGCTCATCCGCCTCCAGCGCGCGCAGAAGTTCGCGGCCAAAGACCGCGCCGGATGCGCCGGTAAGAGCAACGGTGAGATGTAAGCCTTCCACCTGGGGACTCCTGTCCTGGACAATTCCTCAACCTTGCCCCTCATTTTCAATCTGCTCCCACTCCTTCATCATCAGGGAGTACTCATCTGAATGCCCGATCGCCACAAAGCGCTTCATCTCCTCGAACGCTAGATCGCGCTCCCCCGCACCCCACAGCACGCGAAACAGGGCCAGAGAAGCCTTCTCCGACTGTGGCGACAATTGCACGGCCACTCGACCATGTTCGATTGCCTCGCGATGGCGTCCGCCGCGCGACAAAATCCAGCCAAGGTAGCTGTGCCCAATCGCAAGACCTGGAAACTCCGCAACCACAGCCGTCAAAATCTGCGTTGCAAACGCTGTGTCATTCTGCTGATCCAGCTCAACCGCTTGCCTGATTACTTCCATGACCCGCAGTTCCACATCGTCTGCCATCTCGTTCATACGCTTTACTCGCCGAGTACCCTCTCGAAAATCGCGTCCACATTGCCCAACTGCCGCTTGTAATCAAACGTACGCTTCAGCTTTTCCTCACTCAGCAGCGCCGTAATCGCCGCATCCCGCGCAACCTCATCGCGAAATACCAGGTCTTCTTTCCATGCCCGCATCGCGTGACTCTGTACCAGCCGGTAAGCGTCTTCGCGCAGCATCCCCGCCTCGGCAAGATCCAGCAGCAACTGCCCGCTGAAAATCAGCCCGCCTGTGCTCTCGAGGTTCCGCTTCATCCGTTCCGGATACACCAGCAGCCGGTCGATCAGGTCAGCCGTCTTGGCCAGCAGATAATCCGCCAGAATCGTCGAGTCCGGAAAAATGATCCGCTCCACAGAAGAGTGCGAAATATCCCGCTCGTGCCACAGCGCAATGTCTTCAAACGCCGCCTGTGCATTGCCCCGCAACACCCGCGCCAGCCCGCTGATTTGTTCGGAAGTGATGGGATTCTTCTTGTGCGGCATGGCAGACGAGCCCTTCTGCTTCTCGCTGAAGTACTCCTGCGCTTCGCGCACCTCGGTCCGCTGCAGGTGCCGCACCTCAACCGCAATCTTGTCCAGAGTACTGCCGATAATCGCCAGCGTGGAAATATATGCCGCATGCCGGTCGCGCTGAATCACCTGCGTCGCCACCGGCGCGGGCTTCAGCCCCAGCCGCGCGCAAATTCGCTCCTCATGTTTCGGTTTCAAATGCCCAAACGTCCCCACAGCCCCCGACAGCTTGCCCACGCGCATGTCCTCGGCAGCCGCGTCAAACCTGGCTAGATTGCGCTCCATCTCCGCATACCAGTTCAACAGCTTCAGTCCAAACGTCGTCGGCTCCGCATGAATCCCGTGTGTCCGCCCAATCGTCGGCGTGTGCTTGAACTCTACGGCCCGCCGCTTGAGCGCCGCCATCATCTTCAACAGTCCTGCGCGAATCAGCGCCGAAGCCTCAACAACCTGCAGCGCCTGTGCAGTGTCCACAATATCGTTTGAAGTCAGCCCATAGTGCAGCCAGCGCGATGCGTCCGCCAGCCCCTGCGCGTTCAGGCTCTCAGCAACCGCGGTCGTGAAGGCGATCACATCGTGCTTCACCTCCGCCTCGATCTCCTCAATCCGCGCCACGGAAAAGTCCGCCTTCGCGGCGATGGCCTCAGCCGCCGCCGCGGGAATCACTCCGTCCTCAGCCAGCACCGCGCTCGCCGCTTGCTCCACTTGCAGCCAGCAACGGTATTTGTTCTCTTCCGTCCAGATCCGGCCCATGCCGGCGCGTGTGTAGCGTTCGATCAACCTACATCTCCTTTGGGCCTGCGCACAATGTATTTAGGACCGAGGAATTCCCAAACGCGCGTGCAGCTCCTCAAAGAGAAGCCCGCGCCCTGCCTTGTACGGCTGAAACCACACCCCGTCGATCACCATCTGTGGAATCGCCCGCTTGCCCACCCGCCGCATCACTTCTCTTTCGGCTTCTGGATCGTCATCCACATTGATCTCGGAGTATTCAATGCTATGCGCTTCGAGAAACTGCTTGGCAGCCCGGCAATCCCGGCACCATCCGGCCGTATAAACCTGCACCTTCATGCCCTTATTGTACCGTTTGCGCGCTGTTACCATCGGGAATCATGACCGCTGCCGAAATCAAGCACCTGCTGAATCTTGAGCCGCATTTCTCGGAAGGCGGCTTCTTCCGCCGCACTCACACCTCCTCCGTCACCCTCCAGCTTGCCAGCGGACCGCGCCCCACAGGCACCGCCATTTACTATCTACTCGAACCCGGCACCTTCTCCAGGATGCACGTCCTCGACTCCGACGAAGTCTTCCACTTCTATCTCGGCGACCCCGTCGAAATGCTCCAGCTCTACAAAGACGGCCGCTCCGCTACTTTTACTCTTGGAAATGATTTATCGGCCGGTCAACACGTCCAACTCGTCGTCCCCGCCGGCGTCTGGCAAGGCACCCGTCTTATCGGCGATGGCAAGGTAGCTCTGCTCGGCTGCACCGTAACTCCCGGCTTCGATTTCGCCGATTACCGCAGCGGAACCTATGCCGAGTTAGCCGAAAAATGGCCCGCCCAGGCCGATCGAATCAAAGCTCTGACCAGGAGTTAGCTCTACCGCCGCTCGCGAAAGAAACTCCGCAATAACTCCGCCGCTTCATCCCCAAGGATTCCCTGTTCCACCTGCATCTGATGATTCAATTGCGGATGGTTGAGCACCGCCATCACTGACCCCGCCGCCCCCGCCTTGGGATCGGCCGCCGCAAACACCAGCCGGTCAAGACGGGCATGAATCATCGCCCCTGCGCACATCGCGCACGGCTCCAGCGTCACATAAAGCGTGCAGCCGTTGAGGCGATAGTTCCCCATTTCCGTAGCCGCCGCGCGCAAGGCCACAATCTCCGCATGCGCCGTAGGGTCCACATCGCGCAACACCCGATTCTGTCCCCGCGCCACAATCGAGTCCTCGCGAACCACCACCGCGCCGATAGGTACCTCGCCCGCCTCTGCGGCCAGCCGAGCCTCCGCAAGTGCGGCCCTCATTGCTTCAAAATCGTCGATCATGCCGTTCCCGCCGCCGTGGTTCCTGTGGCCCCCGCGCACGGGTCTTCGTCCGTCGGGTGCGCGGCCGGCTGCTGCTGCGTCATGCAATGCAGCGTGCCCAACCCCCACACCAGGTCCACACAGTCAATCCCAATGACTTCGCGCTTGGGAAACACCTCCGCCAAAATATTCAAGGCCACTCGGTCATTGGGATCATGAAAGGTTGGCGCTAACACCAACCCGTTCGCAAGATAAAAATTTGCATAACTCGCCGGCAGCCGCTGCCCACTGAAAATCACTTGCCTCGGCATCGGCAGCTCCACCAGGCTGAACTGTTTCCCATCCAGGGTCCGCGCCGCCTTCAACCGCTCCAGATTCTCCGCCAGCGGTTCATGGTTCGCGTCATTTGTATCCGGCTCAACGGTGGTCAAAATTGATTCCGGCCCAACAAACCGCGAAATATCGTCCACATGCCCGTGCGTATCGTCTCCCGCAATTCCACGTCCCAGCCAGATCAACTTATCGATCCCCAGAAATTCAGAAAAAACTCGCTCCAGTGTTTCGCGTCCGAACCCCGGATTCCGCGCCTGAACCGTGCTCAACATGCATTCCTCAGTCGTCAGCAGTATGCCCGCGCCATTGGTATCGATCGACCCGCCTTCCAGCACCAACTGGCGCGCCAAGCCATTCTCCATCTTCACCACAGGCTGCCATTGAGGCATGTCCAGCCAATCCGCCACGCGCCCCGGAACCTGGTCATCGAGTTGCCAGTCCGCATACTTTGCCCACGCATTGAAGCGCCAATTCGTGATACCCACCAGGCCTTCACTGTTGCGGACCCCGTCTTTACGAATGAAAATCGGCCCCGAGTCCCGCGTCCACACCCGGTTCGTCGGCCATTGATGAAAGCAAACCTGCTCCAAATCCGCTCCAGCTCGCTCCAGGATCCGCTGCGCGCGCTGTTCGGCCGTGGCGTCGTTCACAAGAATGTGCACCCGCTCGCGCGCCGCGAGCAGCCGCACTGTCTCCGCATAGACCCATGGAATCGTCTGAAACTTTCCCGGCCAATCGTCAGGATTGTGCGGCCACGCCAGCCAGGTTGCCTCATGCGGCTCCCACTCGGCAGGCATCCGGTAGCCTAGTTCTCGCGGTGTGGCGGCCGGAGCAAAAGGGCCCGACGCAAAAGAGTCAGTCATGCTTACTCTCGTTCTCCGTCCTGCGTCCGCGGGCTCACCGGATCGAGATACCGCTGCGTAATCGGCGCGTACGCATCGATACGGCGGTCGCGCAAAAACGGCCAGTTGCGCCGCGTCTCTTCAATCAGCCCCAGGTCGATCTCGCCCAGCAGAATCTCTTCCCCATCATGCGAAGCCTTCGCAATCACCCGCCCAAACGGATCGGCCAGAAAGCTCCCGCCCCAGAACTCAAGGCCGGCCCCCGGGGCGCGATTTCCTTCCACGTCTCCGTGCTCCACGCCCACTCGATTCACGCCCGCCACGTACACGCCGTTCGCAATCGCATGTGCCCGCTGAATCGTCTGCCACGCATCATACTGCACCGCGCCAAACTCGTCCTTCTCCGCCGGGTGCCATCCAATCGCCGTCGGATAGAAAAGCACCTCCGCGCCCTGCAACGCAGTCAGCCGCGCCCCCTCCGGATACCACTGGTCCCAGCAAACCAGCGTGCCCACGCGCCCAAATGCCGTATCCACGGCCTGAAAACCCAGATCACCCGGCGCAAAATAAAACTTCTCGTAGTAAAGCGGATCGTCCGGGATGTGCATCTTCCGGTACACGCCAACAATCGTCCCATCCGCATTCAACGTCACTGCGGTGTTGTGATAAAGTCCCGGCGCCCTGCGCTCGAAGAGCGAAGCGATAATGGCAACCTTGGCCTTGCGCGCCACCTCGGCCAGCCTGGTTATCGATGGACCCGGAATCGCCTCGGCCAGATCGAACAGCCGAATATCTTCGCGCTGGCAAAAGTACTGCGCGCGGAAAAGCTCCGGCAGGCAAACAACATTCGCCCCCATCCGCCCGGCCGCTTCAATATGCTTCACCGCCGACGCGAAGTTTGCCTCCGGATCCGCGCCCATCCGCATCTGCACCAGCCCCACGTTGTATTTGCGTGCATTCCCCATCATTCGCCGGCCAATCCTTTTTAAAGCTTTCCTCTCACTCAATGCAGCAAGGCCAATCCCTGCTGCGGGATTGGCCTCCGTAGTCTTCTTGCCGCATTCTCTACTCGTCCAGAATCAGCACCGCCGCCGCAATCGTCGTCGTCCAGCGCCCCCGTTTGTCGCCCACGGCCGACTGCGTCACATTGCTGGTGCGCACAATTTTGTTCGAAATCCGGTAGATCTCTTTCTTCTCGTCCCAGCTCGTATCCGGATCGAAGTCCACATCCAGCGTGGTCGCCAGCATCTCCGCGGCCAGTTCCTCGGCATATTCCCCGGCCTGGTCTTCGGTCTCGCCAAAACTGTGGTGCTCGCTCAGGTAGCCGTAAGTGTTGCGGTCGGCAGGAATGGCCACGCCGATGCTCGCGACAATCAGCCGATGCGGCTCGCGCGTCGAGTTCTCCGCAATCACCGAAAAAACGACCTCGCCGTCATGCAGGTATTTCAGCCCCTCTTTGCGCGGAATCACTTTGCATTGCGGTGGAAAGATGGAAGAGACGCGCACCAGATTCTGCGAGGCGATGCCCGCATCCCGAAGCGCCAGCTCAAAGCTGGTCAAACGTTCCTTGTGCTTGCCTACGCCTTTGGTGAAGAACATCTTCTTCGGGACCATGCTTTTTCCCAATTTCTATGTGCCCTCCCTGTGTTTGAATTTCTGCGTTTTTATGCAGCGTACCCGCATGAGTTTATCCCACTTAAGGCGGTTGCGAACAGATTCCCGAGCGATTTCATCGCACATTCACAGCGCTCCGGTCCTCTCCCACGAACATTCGGCCGCCTCGCCTGCCATTGCCACCCCCAATTTCCAGGTGGTAGCCTCATCCTTGACTACGCAAGGAAAAGGACCCGCCAAAATCTATGCAAACCACCTATAACGGCCTCCAGTTGCCCAAGGACGGCCAGCCCATCGATTACAAAAACGGTCAATTCAAAGTTCCCGACCATCCCATCATTCCCTTCATTGAGGGCGACGGCACCGGCCGCGACATCTGGAAGGCCTCGCGGCGCGTCTTCGACGCCGCGGTTGAAAAAGCCTACGGAGGCAAGCGCCAGATCAAATGGTTTGAAATCTTCGCCGGCGAAAAGGCCTTTCGCCAGTTCTCCACCTGGCTGCCCGACGACTCTGTCGCCGCCGCGCGCGATCTTCGTGTCTCCATCAAGGGCCCGCTCACCACGCCCGTCGGCGGAGGCATCCGCTCGCTCAACGTGGCCCTGCGCCAGCTTCTCGATCTCTACGCCTGCGTGCGCCCGGTCAAGTATTACCAGGGCGTGCCCAGCCCGGTGAAGCATCCGGAACAGGTGGACATCGTTATCTTCCGCGAGAACACCGAGGATGTGTACTCGGGCATCGAGTTCAAGCAAGGCTCGGCTGATGTCGCCCGCCTCATCGAGTTCATCAACGAAGACCTGCTCAAGGGCGGCAAGAAGAAAATCCGCCAGGACTCCGGCGTCGGCATCAAGCCCATCTCCATTTTCGGCACCAAGCGCCTCGTCCGGTATGCCCTGCGCAGCGCCCTCGAAACCGGCCGCAAAACCGTCACGCTGGTCCACAAGGGCAACATCCAGAAGTTTACCGAGGGCGCATTCCGCGAGTGGGGCTATGAAGTAGCCGTCCAAGAGTTTCGCGCCGAGACGGTCACCGAGCGCGAAAGCTGGATTCTCGGCAACGTTGACTCCAAGCCCGGCATTTCCATTGAAGAAAATGCCGCTCTCATTGAGCCCGGCCTCGAGTTCGGCAATCAAAAATTTCGCGACGATGTCTACGCGGAGATCAAAGGAGTCCTCGACTCCATCGGCAAAACCCACGGCAACGGCGCATGGAAAAATAAGATTCTGGTCAACGACCGCATCGCCGACTCCATCTTCCAGCAGATCATCATTCGGCCCTCCGACTACTCGATCCTCGCCACCACCAACCTCAACGGCGACTACATCTCCGACGCCGCCGCCGCGCAGGTGGGCGGACTGGGCATCGCTCCCGGCGCCAACATCGGCGATGGCTTCGCCGTCTTTGAAGCCACCCACGGAACCGCCCCCAAATACGCCGACAAGGACATGATCAATCCCGGCTCGGTGATCCTCTCCGGCGTTATGCTGCTTGACTTCATCGGATGGAAAGAAGCCGCAAAACTCATCGAGCAGTCGCTCGAAAAAACCATTCTGCAGAAATTCGTCACCTACGACTTTGAGCGCCAAACCGCCGGCGCAACCAAGGTAGGCACCAGCGAATTCGCGACGCGGATTATCGGGAATATGTAGGTTTACTTTCACGGAATCGCCATGATCGCAGCAATTGTCTCGATAGATTGTGCAAAGATCCACGACTGGAATTCGTTCCACGATCAGTTTGCCGCAGTGTTTGGCTTTCCCGATTTCTATGGCAGGAATATGGACGCCTGGATCGATTGCATGACGTCGCTCGATGAACCTGACCACGGTGTGACACAAATTCACGCGGCAAAAGGCAACGTGTTAACGATGCAATTGGAAAACGTTGCACCATTTCGCGAGAGACATCCTGACTTGTATGCAGCAATAATCGAATGCGCAGCGTTTGTGAATTGGCGCAGGATTGAAGTCGGAGAGCCCGCAGTCTTGGCAATCAGTTTCAGGAACTAGGAGAAGGAGAATCATGCGCAAGAAAGTTTCAATTGTAGGCGCCGGCAACGTAGGCGCCACCGCGGCCCACTGGATCGCTTCCAAGGAACTGGCCGATGTAGTCCTCATCGACGTGGTCGAAGGCATTCCGCAGGGCAAGGCGCTCGACCTGCTCCAAGCCATGCCGATCGAAAAGCGCGACGTCAGCGTCGTCGGTTCCAACGACTACGCGGCCACGGCCGACTCCGACATCGTGGTCATCACCGCCGGCATTCCGCGCAAGCCCGGCATGAGCCGCGATGACCTGCTGCACACCAACTTCAAAATCATGTCCGACGTGGTGCAGAAAGTCGTCGCCCAGTCGCCCGAGTCGATCCTCATCATTGTCTCCAACCCGCTCGACGCCATGGCCCAGGCCGCCTATCGCCAGGCTGGCTTCAATCGCGAGCGCGTCATCGGCATGGCCGGCGTGCTGGACTCGGCCCGCTTCCGCGCTTTTATTGCGGCTGAACTGAACGTGAGCGTTGAAAATGTCAGCGCCTTCGTGCTCGGCGGCCATGGCGACACCATGGTCCCGCTGCCCCGCTACTCCACCATCGCCGGCATTCCCATCACCGAACTCCTCGGCCCAGAGCGCCTCGAGGCTCTCGTCCAGCGCACACGCGACGGCGGCGCTGAAATCGTGAAGCATCTCAAAACCGGCAGCGCTTACTACGCGCCCTCCGCGGCAGCCACCGAGATGGTTGAAGCCATTCTCAAGGACAAAAAGAAGATCCTTCCCTGCGCAGCCTTCCTGCAAGGGGAGTACGGCATTGACGGCTATTACATTGGCGTCCCCTGCAAACTGGGCGCGGCAGGACTTGAAAAAATCATCGAAATCAAACTCACTCCAGAAGAGGACGCAGCGCTCAAGAACAGCGCGGCGGCCGTCAAAGAACTCTGCGCCGTCATCGGCGTCTAAACGCAATACGATCCTGCCCACCCCGTTCTCCGAATGTCGCTTTTACGGTTGACAAGACTGTGCTGGGAACGGCAGTCTTGACTCCTGATCTTGAAAATGGAATGGCAGGTGAAGATTGACTTCTCTCAAATGGCTCGTACTCTGCGTGGCTGCCCTCATTGCCACGGCCGCCTGCTCGGCGCAACAGAAATTTCCACTGCAGTCGGGCGAATGGCAAGCCACTTTGTCGGCATCCGGACCGAATGCCGCGCCAACGGTGCTCCTCTACTGCCTCAATGACGACACGTGGGACAGGGCACTCATCCACAATCCCTCCTGCACCACCCAACAACTCAACATTACGTCCAGTGGAGCAAGTTTCGTGACCGACTGTCAGCATGGGCCCATCCGATCGAAGGCCTCGGTCACCATAACCTTCGATGGAAAGCAGCACATGACTACGAAAGATTCAGTCGCCTCAACCAGCAACGGGCAAACCACCAATACGGTGTACTCGGTGGACTACCGTTGGAAGGGTCCCACCTGCGACCCCAATGCCGACATGAACCTGAAATTCCTCAATAAAGCGCATCCCGCGCAATAACCACAATCCACTCCTGCGTTTCACTGATTAAGAATGGGTAGCGATGAATTTCCTCAAATCGGCAGCATTCGGTGCAATCGTCCTCATAGCAACCGCCGCCTCTTCGGCGCAACAGAAGTTCCCCTTGCGCTCGGGAGAATGGGAAGCCACCATGCCCTCCGGCATGCCCAACCAACCGCCAGTGAAAATTCTTTATTGCCTGAATGATGAGTTGTGGACCAAGGCGCTCACCCAGGATCCGGCGTGCTCTGTTTCCCAACTCTCCGTCTCCTTGACGGGGGCAACTTACCATTTGAACTGCCCTTTTAAGGCTTTTCAAATGAAGGGAGATGAAGTTATGAGTTTTGATGGAACCGCGCACATGACCGTCAAGGGTTCCATCGACCTGATCATGAACGGAAAGACGACCCATTCCGTTGCCAACGCGGACTACCGTTGGAAGGGTCCCACCTGCGACCCCAATGCCGACATCAACCTGAAATTCCTCAATAAAGCGCATCCCGCGCAATAACCACAATCCACTCCTGCGTTTCACTGATTAAGGATGGGTAGCGATGACTCTTCTCAAAGTGGACACGATTGGCGTGATTCTACTTGCGGCAACCGCCGTCGCATCGGCGCAAACCAAATTTCCCATGCATGCCGGCGAATGGGAAACCACCACCCCCAGTACCCTTCCCAACCAGCCGCCAATGGTCCTTCCCTACTGTCTGAATGACGAGTTATGGACCAAGGCGCTCACGCAAAACCCCGCCTGCTCCATTCAACGGCTCTCCGTAACCTCGACAGGCGCAAGTTACTTCATAGATTGCCCTATGAAGGGTTTTCAAATGAAGGGTCCGGTCGACATAAAGTTTGACGGCATGACGCACATGGTCGGCAAGGGCTCCTTCGACATGGTTATCGACGGGAAAGCGTCACACATGGATTCCCAAACCGATTATCGCTGGAAAGGGCCCACTTGCAACCCAGACAAAGACGTGAACCTCAAGTTTAAGGCTCACTGATGGTCGTCAACCTTCAATACGTGGCAGCCGGGCGCAAGGACGCGCACGAGATTGGGAACTTCCTGATTGCGGTTGTCCCACTAACTCAACCCTGCCACGCGCACGTTTTCACGGCAGGTGCGGGGAACAAAGAAACTCATCACCGTCCCCGCCCTCCGTCCCTGCCGGCTGCGGAACCGAATGGATCCGCCCTGCTGTTCCACCAGGCACTTGGTCACCCACAGGCCGATCCCGGTTCCAACCTCCGCTTTGGTGGTAAAGAACGGCACAAAGATTCGCTGCCGCACCTCCGGAGCTATCCCGCAGCCATTGTCAGCCAAGGTGATGCGAATTCCCTCTTCCATCCCATTGGTCCAGTTTTTGGTCCTCTGCGCGCGCGCCCAAAGCTTCCCGCCCTCGTTTGAGGCATCGATCGCGTTGGTAACCAGGTTTGACAGCGCCTGCTTCATTTCGCCCAGCTTGGCAAATATCCGCAGTTCAGGGTCCGCGCAAATTTCGGTCTGCAAGCGCTTATTCCGCAGCTTTCGATCATAGAGCGTGAATACGTCCTGAATGACTTCAGCGACGCTAAACCATTTCCGCCTGGAATTGTCTTTATAGAATCCGAGCGTCTGCTGGGCAATCTGCGCCACCCGCACGAGCTCCCGGTCCGCGATCTCCAGATGCCGCCGCACTTCCTCCGGAACGCCTTCACTGGTCATCGAAAGATAGATGAAGTTAGTCACCGCTTCCAGCGGATTGTTAATCTCATGCGCAATGGTTGCCGCCAACCGGCCCGCCGCGGCCAGCTTTTCTGACTCGATCACAGCCTGCTGCGCGAACTTGAGTTCCGTGATGTCCCGCGAAATCGAAACCAGCCGCTCCACTTCGCCGCGCTTGCCCAGCGCCGGAGTAATCCTGACGTCCCAACTCTTCGCCATCCCTCCAACCGTCTCAATGTCGCCCTGAAAGCTGCCCACTCCGCCTGTCCGCGCGGTCTTCAATGCGGCCTCGGCTCTCGGCCGGTCCTCTTCCTTCCAGAAGTCAACCCAACGGCTGCCAAGAAACTGGCTTATATTTTCAATGCCAAGGGCCCTCTGTCCGGGCGGGCTCATATACTCCAGGCGTCCCTCAAGATCCAGCACCTTCACGCAGTCAACGCTGTTCTCTACAACCTGGTGAGCAAACTCCTCGCTGCGGCGCAGCTTCTCTTCCACCTCAATCCGCTGCGCAATCTCCCACTCTCGCTCCTCAACCGCCGATTGCAGGGTCTGCGCCTTCTGCTGCAGCGAGCTGACCATGCGCAGTCGGTCGTTTTCGTTGTCGAGTGTAGTGTAACTTTCCGCGGGAACCACCGCGTCGTGCTCCGCGCAAACCCGGCGGAACCATTCCTCTTGCCCTTTGCCGCTGAAGCAGCCCAGCGGATATGCGCATCGCAACGAAAAGGCCTGCCGCCGTACAAGTTCATTCCAAAGCTGTTCAAGCCTCAGAGCCGCCTCGCGCAGGTTCTGTTCCCAGAGCAGCGCCACCATCTCGCCAAACGCGGCAACTGAGTTTATCTTCGGGGCCACCGCCTTCTTGGCCTGCAACAACGCCGGCTCAATCGCGCGCTGGAAAAGCTGCTCGTCCGGCCATCCCGCGACGATGAACTTCGCAAGTGTCTCTCTCGCGTCCAGTGCGATGAAGCGGCTGTGCCGGGTGGCGTAATCGACATCGATTCCGCACGACCGCAGTCGGTCGAAGAGCCCGTGCCTGTGCAACTTCGTCGCAATCACCACGCAGGCGCCGCCCGTGCCCAGCGTCGCACCCACATATCGGCTCAGGCTGTCGAGGAATTCGCTATCGTGCTCGTAGAAATGAACTGAGTGGGTGCAAGGGCTGGCGACGGCGCGGCCATGCGACGCTTGGTCGGATTTGGTCTCATGCGCCGGCGTCCCAAGAGTTTCATCCTGCAAATGCAAATCGCCTCCTGACAATCCAGGGGATTCCCGGGGATTGCCAATCGATCTTGGGAAGAGTCATCGACCACACTGATGATCCGATGCGAAGGTTCGTGCGTAAGTTGCTTGGCCGCCACTGCGCATCGGGTTAGAGGAAAAACCGCGCTCCGATTCAATAAGCCGTTCTATCATCCTTCATTTTTGCTCTCTATCTTGCCCGTCCCACACATCCCGGAACCTTTCCCCGGAATCTGTGTCTAATAAGGCGCGAGCGCAAGGCACGTCGAAGAATGCAATTCTCAAAGCTACCGCATCGCGTATGTTAATGAAACAAGGAGATTTACCCATGAAAAGAACAACTAGAACAACCCGGATCGCACTTCTCACCGTGGCCCTCGCCGCAGGCCTGATGGGCCTTCATGAAGCCGCCGTGGCCGCGCCCCCCGCAGTTGCCGCCACATTGGCTGTCGATGACTCCGGCGCCGCCGCAAATATACAAGACAAGTTGAACAAGCCGCAGTTCAAGAATGTGAAAGTAACCGTTGATAACGGCGTGGCAACCCTCACCGGCACCGTCGATCTCTACGAGTACAAAGCCGACGCCGACAAACGCGTTCATAAGGTCAAGGGCGTCACCGCCGTCCGCAACGATATCCAGGTCGCTGGTCCCGACGTTCCCGATCAGCAATTGCAGGCCAAGCTGGTGGAAAAACTCACCTATGACCAGGTCGGCTATTGGAATGTCTTCAACGCCATCAGCGTCAACGTTCAAAATGGCGTCGCCACCCTTGCCGGTCATGCGCTCGACTATCCGGCCCGGGATTCCGCATTGGCCCTGGTCAGCACCTGTCCGGGCGTCAAAGATGTGGTCGACGAGATCCAGGTCGATCCTCCGGCGCCCATGGATAACGGCATCCGCCTCGCAGAGTATCGCGCCATCTACGGTTATCCCAGCCTCAACAAGTACGCCATCGATCCAGCCAAGACCATCCGCATTTTCGTGCAGAATGGCCATGTTGAGCTGGACGGCGTGGTCGACACCCAGGCCGACAAGGATACCGCCAACATCTGCGCCAATGGCGTCCCCGGAGTCTTTTCGGTAAAAAACAACCTGCGGGTTGCTAACCAGCCCAGCGAATCCGCGCAGAAGTAAACTCGTCCTGACATCGATTCTTCGCTCCCTTTCAACGCGGCCTCGGACCTTCGTCTGAGGCCGCTTTTTTGGGCCAACCCTTTTTGGGGCCAACCCATGTCCCGTCTCCCTCGGCCCGCAACCCCAGCCCGCCACTAAGCGCGACATTCACAGGTTTGTAACAACACACGCCCATTGGATTGCTTACACTTGTTTCCACCATGGCCTTTGACGCCCCTCTCGCCATCGAGTTCCAGCCAGGCAAAGCCCCAGGCGCCCGGATTCTCCGCCTCACCGGCCCCATCACCCTGTGCAATCTCTTCGACCTTCAGGCACAATTGCGCGCCGCCGATCCCCCGCCGGCCGTCACCATCCTCGATCTTTCCGGCGTTCCCTACATGGATTCGGCGGGCATGGGCGCGGTCATCAACCTCTTCGTCCACTGCCAGAACAAGGGCGGCCGGCTCATTGCCGCCGGCGTCAGTCCGCGCGTCCTCGAGCTGTTCAGGATGACACGAGTGGACACGGTCATCCCCCGCGCCGCCACCGTGGAAGAAGCCGAAGCGAGCCTCTAGAAGCCTTTTCAAACGAGGCTTTGAATGGATACAGCTCAAAGCCTGCTGTGAGCGCAGCCGAAGGGTGCCGCAGCCGACCAGGTAAATCGCGAGCTTTAGCCCCTGAGGAAACGCGTTGAAGAGCGCCAACGCGGTTATGAAACAGCCTCTTGCGGAAACGCACCCCCCATTTCATCAATCCATCTCTCGCCGCTCAACAAGACCGGTTGCTCGCGTAGACTATCCAGGGAGCCCCATGCCCGGCATCTGGTCCAAGACGCACACGACTTTGGAGATGATCAAGTGGGAGCACTCCATCTTCGCGCTGCCCTTCGCGCTTACCGCGACCCTTCTGGCCGCCCACGGACTGCCCGCCTTGCGCATCATCCTCTGGATTCTGGTCGCCATGGTCGCTGCCCGCTCCTGCGCCATGGCCTTCAACCGCTGGGCCGACGCCGAGCTCGACGCCGCCAATCCGCGCACCAACAGCCGCGCGATACCCGCCGGCCTTCTCTCCCGCAACTTTGTCCTCGGATTCACGCTCCTCACCGCCCTTGCTTTCGTTCTGGCCACCGCCCAGCTAAACCGCCTCACCCTCTACCTCTCGCCGCTGGTCCTGATGGTGCTGCTTGGCTATAGCTACATGAAGCGGGTCACCCGCTGGTCGCACTTCGTGCTCGGCCTCGCCTTGGGGCTGGCTCCCTCGGCGGCCTGGATTGCCGTCCGCGGCTCGCTCGACCCGCGCATCCTGGTGCTCACCGCCGCCGTCACCCTGTGGGTCGGCGGATTTGACGTGCTCTACGCCTGCCAGGACGTCGATCACGATCGCGCCGCAGGCCTGTACAGCCTGCCCCAGTCCATCGGCATCCCCGCTGCCTTCCGGGCCGCGCGCGCCATGCACCTAGCCGTCGTAGGCATGCTCGCCTGGTTAGCATTTCTGTTTCAATTTCACATTGTTGGCTGGCTGGGCATCGCCGCCGTGGCGCTGCTGCTGGCCTATGAACACTCCCTCGTTTCTCCCCGCGACCTGCGCCGCCTCAATGCCGCCTTCTTCACCATGAATGGCATCATCGCCACCGTCTTCCTCGTCTTTGTGGCAGCCGACCTCTGGCTTCGGAAATGATTTCCATGACTTCCCGCTCGCTCCATGAAAAAACTCCGATCGAGTTGTGGTATGGTGCCAGAAAGCATTCCTCGCAAGACGCCTCGTCGGCATCCATCTCGCAAACTCTGGAAGGAGAACCAGGCAAAGGCATGAAGATTGCCATTCAGGGAGAACCCGGCTCATTCAGTCACGAAGCAGCCATGCAGCTGGTGGCCGGCGCGATGATCGTTCCGTTTTCTCTTTCCGCCGATGCGTTTAACGCGCTCTCCCAGGGTTCCGTTGATGCGGCGGTGGTTCCCATTGAAAACAGCCTGGCCGGCTCCGTCTCTGAACACTTTGACCTGCTGCTCGCACACGATGTGAAAGTCGAACGGGAAACGCTGCTGCGCATCCGCCACAATCTCATCGCCATATCCGGAACGCAGATCGCGCAAATCGATCGCGTCTTCTCGCATCCCGTCGCCCTGGCGCAGTGCAGGCGCTTCCTCGCCGATCACCCCAAGATGGAGGCCTTCGCTTTCTACGACACCGCGGGCAGCGTCAAGCAATTGGTCGAGTTGCGCGATCGTCACGCGGCAGCCATCGCCAGCGAGGCCGCCGCGCACTACTACGGCGCGCAGATTCTGAAGGCCGGCATTGAGGACAACCCGGAAAATTTTACCCGCTTTTTCCTCGTCCGCCGCACGCGAGACGCCGTTCCCGATTCCAGGTCCAACAAGATCAGCCTCGCCTTTTCCGTTGAGAATCGCCCCGGATCCCTCGTCGCTGCGCTCTCTGAGCTCTCAATCAACGGCACCAATCTCACCAAAATCGAGTCCCGCCCTGTCCATGGCAAGCCCTGGGAGTACATCTTTTATGTGGACTGCCAGATTCGTTCCTCCGACGAAGGCGCGCGCGTGCTGGAAGCGCTCGACCCTCACTGCGTCATGGTCAAGGAGCTGGGCCGCTATCGCGAAGCGCTCAAGGAAGTCAAAACCGCCTGACCCCAAACGGCACCCACCCGGCACGGCTGGTACATGACGCTGGTAGCTGAAGATCCGTTCCAACAAATCTCGCAGCCACCGCGGAAACAAAAAGGGACGGGCCGCGGCCCGTCCCTTCCCTTTACCTCGCCGGCTCTTAGAAGTGATACGCCACGCCCAGCGTCGGAACGAAAATGTTGTACCACTTGTTGGTGGTAAACTGCGTGTCGCCGAAGGTGGGCACCTTGGTCACATAACTGCGGTACTCGGCGCGAATATCGAAGCTCGGACTGATCTCATACGCGATGCCCGCTCCGTACATTGCCCCAATCGCGGACTGCTGCTTCACGTCCAGAGTCTGCGTACCGGCGTTCTGAACCGGTAGGAAGATAATGGCTGCCGGCCCCCCCTCGACAAACGGATTGTATTTGCGGAAGTTGAAAGTGCGCACGTACGCCACGGAAAACTCCTGCGTGCGGGTCACCACGTTGTAGTCGTTGGGATTGACATAAAAGTTGATCTTGTTCTGGTAGGTAATTCCGTAGTTGGCCTCCAGGGCGCTTGAGGGCGTGAGCATAAATCGGTAGCTGGCCAGGGCCCCCAGGGCATAGGTGGAGTGAACCTGAACGTCCGTCGACGATGCCATGAATGGCTCGATTAGCCCGATTCCGCTTATGCTGATGTCCTGGCGGCTCTCCTGAGCCCGGCCTGCCGCCACGCACACTGCCAGCAGGAATGCTATTAATGCGATCTTCTTCATTCGGTCCTGAACCTCACCAATGCGCAACCGTCCGGCTGGCAACGAGCTTGTCAATTCCGGCGCGCCGGTTCTTGTCCGGGCCCCGCTCTCAGCATTGTAAATGGCCGAGCCGGTCCCGCCGGAATGTCCTGTATCGGACCAGCCGCCCCATCTATCGTAAATGCCATGGCGCCTGAAATATCTGAGGCTATAGACGCTTCAGAACCAAAAGCAGTACACCCCGCCTCCATCAGCACCTCACCATCCGCGGCCATCGCCGCTCCGTGACCCCGCTCGGTCCACGTGATAATAAAATGGCGGACCCTGCTGCTTGGCCAGCGCGCGCACCGTGCGCAAGAAAGCCCTCGCCGCGTAAGAGAGCGTTGCCTGGCTTCGATGCACCAGCCGCAGCACTCTCTTGATCTCCAGCTCGTCCACTGGAATCCGCACCAGGTCCCCGGTCTCCAGCTCCCGCGCCACCGTGAGATGCGGAACCAGCGCCACTCCGTTGCCCATGGCCACAAACCGCTTGATCGCCTCGATCGTGGGCAGCTCGATGCCCATATTCAATGGCGCGCGGTAGCGCTGAAACGCTTCAATCACTTTCTGCCGCAGAGGCGACGCCACATTGTGGGCTACAAACAGCTCGTCTCCAAGATCGTTGATGGAAACCCGCGCCGCGCCCGCCAGAGGATGATTGGGGCTCACAATGAAGGCCAGGCTGTCTCCATAGACCGCTATAGTGCGAAACTGAGCCGGATCGGGGCGAAAGGAAATCACGCCGATCTCGAAGGTCCGCAAGCTAAGCTCCTCGGGAATGCGTGAAGCCAGCATCCGGTGCACCGTGACGCTTATGTGCGGAAACTGCCGCCGAAACTGATCGATCGCCGGCAGCAGGTACATGCAGGTGTACTCGTTGGCCGCCAGTTGCAGCCGCCCCCGCTCCAGGTTCTTCAGCTCGTCCAGCGCGCTGCTTGCCTCACGCCGCAGCGCCAGCAGCCGCAGCGCATAATCCTTCAGCAGCACCCCGGCCGCGGTCAGCGACCCGTCCCGCGCCGCCCGATCGAACAGCGTCTCGCCTACCGCTGCTTCCAGTTTGCGGATCACCTGGCTCACCGCCGGCTGCGTTCTGTGCATCCGCACCGCCGCCCGCGAAAAACTACGCTCTTCCGCCACCGCCAAAAACGTTTCGAGTTGATTCAGTTCCATGCAAACCCCCCGAAGAGCCGCCGCCGAGCCATCATCTGGGTATCTTTTGCGTCATAACAAATTATAATCGATAACCAAGAAATAATAACTTTGCCTTATATAGCCAAAAAGCGAGACAATAAACACTGTAGGCAAGCGACTTTCCCCTGGCAGGCGATTCGATGACCTCAAATCACGTTGTCTTCTTCGACACCACCCTCCGCGACGGCGAGCAATCCCCCGGCTGCAGCATGACCACGCAGGAAAAGCTCACCATGGCCCACGCCCTTGAAGATCTGGGCGTGGACATCATCGAGGCCGGCTTCGCCATGGCCTCCGAAGGCGACTTCGCGGCCATTGCCACCATCACCCAGGCAATCCGCAAGCCCCGCATCGCTTCCCTCGCCCGCGCCAAAACCGAAGACATTGAGATGGCTGCTCGCTCCCTGCAGTTTGCAGGCAGTCCCCGCATTCACATCTTCCTCGCCTCCAGCGATCTGCACCTTGAATACAAGCTCAAGATCAGCCGTCAGGAAGCGCTCGACCTGACCGCCGAATCCATCCGCCATGCGCGCACCTTCGTTGACGATGTCGAGTTCTCTCCGGAAGACGCCACCCGTTCCGATCGCGATTTCCTGGTCGAGATGGTCCGCATTGCCGTCGAGGCCGGCGCCACCACCATCAACATGCCAGACACCGTTGGCTACTCCACCCCTGAAGAATACGGCCGCATGTTCGCCGAAGTTCGCGAGCGCATTCCCGCCATCGATGCCCAGGGCATCATTCTCTCTTCGCATTGCCACGACGACCTCGGCCTCGCCGTCGCCAACTCACTCGCCGCCATCCAGAGCGGCGCGCGTCAGGTCGAGTGCGCTATCAACGGCATCGGCGAACGTGCCGGCAACGCGGCCCTTGAAGAGATCGCCGCCGCCCTCTATGTGCGCGGCGACCACTACGGCATTTCCACCTCCATCAAGCTTGAAAAGCTCTATGCCACCAGCCAGGTGCTTGGCCAGATCATCACCTTTCACCCCTCGCCCAACAAGGCCATCGTGGGAGACAACGCCTTTGCCCACGAGTCCGGCATCCACCAGCACGGCATGTTAGCCAATCCGCTCTGCTACGAGATCATGACGCCCGCCCTGGTGGGCGTGGCCAAAACCAGCCTGGTCCTCGGCAAGCATTCCGGCCGCGCCGCGCTGCGTCATCGCCTGGAACAGCTGGGCTTTGCAATGGATCGCGAGGAGTTGCAGCAGACCTACTACCGTTTCGTCGCCCTCGCCGACCGCAAGAAAAACATCTACGACCAGGACCTCATCGGCCTGTTGCCCGACGAAATTCGCGAACGCCGCCACACGCCCGTCGCCGAACTGGATTGAAATTAACTCCGGCTGCGCGCGTGATTGCGCACGGTCCAGAGTCGCAAGCGTTTTGCAACGGTCGCGAGAGTTTTGTAACAGGGCGCGACAGGGCTTCATAACAAGGCACGATAGAGTTTTGTAACAGGGCACGACTTCAGTCGTGCCGCAAGCGCCGCAACAAAATGGACGTGGGCTTTAGCCCCTGAGGGAAAAACAGGAAATGCACCTCAAGATTCTAATCACCGCCGGCGACGGCATCGGCCCCGAAGTTACCAACGAAGCGGTCTCGGTCCTGCGCGAAGTCGCATCCCTCGGCGGCCACACTTTTAACTTCGAAGCCAAACGCATCGGCGGCGTTGCCATCGTGCGGGACGGCTCCCCCCTCCCCGCCGACACGCTCGCCGCCGCGCTCGACTCGAATGCCGTGCTGCTCGGCGCTGTCGGCGGCAACGAATTCAACTCCCTCGCTCCCGACAAGCGCCCTGAGGCCGGCCTTCTGCAACTCCGCGCAGCGCTCGGCGGTTTCGCCAATCTCCGCCCCGCCTTCGCTTTCAGCGAACTCGCCGTCAACAGCCCGCTGCGCTCAGAGATTATCGACGGCGCCGACATACTTTTTGTTCGTGAATTGCTCGGCGGCCTCTACTTCGGCCAGCCCCGCGAATGGAACAAGACCACCAACGAAGCCTGGAACACCATGCGCTACACGCGCGATGAAGTGGCCCGCGTAGCCCGCATCGCCTTTCAACTCGCCACCAGGCGCCGCAACAAAGTCACCAGCGTTGACAAGGCCAACGTGCTTGAAGTCTCGCAACTCTGGCGCGCCACCGTCACCGAAGTCGCGGCCGAGTTCCCCGGCGTGGCTCTTGAGCACCAATATGTCGACGCCATGTCCATGCACTTGATGAACCAGCCCCGCAACTACGACGTGGTACTCACCGAAAATCTCTTCGGCGACATCCTCTCCGACGAATCCGCCGTCATCACCGGCTCGCTCGGTATGTTGCCCTCGGCAACCATCGGCGGAAAGGTCAATCTCTACGAACCGGTCCACGGCTCCGCGCCCGACATCGCAGGCAAAGGCCTGGCCAATCCGCTCGGCGCAATCCTCACCGGCGCGCTCATCCTGCGCCATTCCGGCGGCCTCGAGGCCGAAGCGGCGGCTATCGAAGCATCGGTCCGCAAAGTCCTCTCGCAAGGCTTCCGCACGCCCGACCTCGCGCGCTCCAATCCGTCCGCCGCGGCGGACTTCACCGTGCTATCGACAACAGAGATGGCGCAAAAGTCCGCGAAACCGTCAAGACCATGCTCGTGAATGCATGAGTCTCAACAATGATCGGGTGCCACATCCTTCGCGTTCTTTGCGAAGGGTGGGTGAGCACAGACCCCAATATTCGAACACAGGGAGCATCATGAGTACCGCACCAAAAACATTATTCGAAAAAGTCTGGCAGCAGCATGTCGTCGTCGAGCCGCAGGGCGAGCCAACCGTCCTTTACATCGACCTGCACTTGCTCCACGAAGTCACATCGCCGCAAGCTTTCGAGGGCCTTCGTCTCGCTGGCCGCACGGTTCGCCGGCCAGACCGCTGCATCGCCACCGTGGACCACAACGTGCCCACCACCGTTGAGGGCCGCCTCCACATCCTCGACCAGATCGCCGCTACGCAAATCGACGCGCTCCGCAAAAACTGCGCCGACTTCGGCGTAGAACTCTACGACGTCGACTCGCGCGAACAAGGCATCGTTCACATCATCGGCCCCGAGCTTGGGCTAACCAAACCCGGCATGACCATCGTCTGCGGCGACTCGCACACCAGCACCCACGGCGCATTCGGAGCCTTGGCTTTTGGCATCGGCACCAGCGAGGTCGAGCACGTCCTCGCTACGCAGACCCTGCCGCAATCCAAACCGAAAACCTTTCGCATCGCCGTTGAAGGCGAACTGCCCGCCGGCGTCACCGCCAAAGACATTATTCTCGCCATCATCGGCCAAATCGGAACCGACGGCGCAACCGGCTGCGTCATTGAGTACGCCGGCTCCGCCATTCGCGCCCTTTCCGTGGAAGGCCGCATGACCGTCTGCAACATGAGCATTGAGGCGGGCGCCCGCGCCGGCATGATCGCTCCCGACGAGAAAACCTTCGCCTACCTCGAGGGTCGAAGATTCAGTCCAAAAGGAGAGGCCTGGAAAGCAGCCGTCGCTCAATGGAGAAAACTCCCCACCGATCCCGGCGCAACATTCGATCGCGAACTCGTGATCGACGCCGCCTCGCTGGTCCCGTATGTCAGTTGGGGCACCAGTCCCGGCATGGTCGCGCCCATCACTTCCACCGTTCCTGACCCCGCCTCTACCGCCAACGAGCAGGAGCGTAAAGGTCTGGAACGCGCGCTCGAATACATGGGCCTTAAAGCCGGCACGCCGCTCGAAGACGTAGCTATCGACCGCGTCTTTATTGGCTCCTGCACCAACTCGCGCATTGAAGACCTTCGTGCCGCCGCGCGCATCGCCGCCGGCTACAAAGTCTCAACCCATGTGAGTGCGATGGTCGTTCCCGGCTCCCAGGCCGTCAAAGCGCAAGCCGAAGCCGAAGGTCTGGATCAGGTCTTCCGCGAGGCTGGATTCGATTGGCGCGAGCCCGGCTGCTCCATGTGCCTGGGCATGAATCCAGACATTCTTTCGCCCGGCGAGCGTTGCGCCTCCACCAGCAACCGCAACTTCGAGGGCCGGCAGGGCCGCGGTGGCCGCACTCATCTCGTCTCGCCAGAGATGGCCGCAGCAGCCGCCATTGCCGGCCACTTCGTTGACATCCGCAACTGGCCCGTTCACGAAATAGCCCATGAGGAGGTGAAAGCATAATGGAACCCTTTCGCACATTAACCGCTTTGGCCGCGCCTCTTGACCGCACCAATGTCGACACCGACCAGATTATTCCCAAGCAGTTTTTGAAACGCATTGAGCGCACCGGCTACGGCGAATTTCTATTTTTCGACTGGCGTCGCACCGCGTCCGGCGATCCCAACCCTGAATTCGAGTTGAACGACCCGCGTTACAAAGGCGCGCAAATCCTCATCGCCGGCAAAAACTTCGCTTGCGGATCCAGTCGCGAACATGCAGCCTGGGCGCTCAGCGATTACGGCTTCCGCGCCGTCATTGCGCCTACCTTCGCTGACATCTTTTTCTCCAACGCCGGCAAGAACGGCATCGTCCTCGTCCGCCTCAGCGAAGAACAGGTAGCCCAGTTGCTCCGCAATGCAAAGACTCTTCCCAACTATCAGCTCACCGTCTCGCTTGAAACGCAGACCTTGACAGACACCTACGGTTTCCGCGCAACTTTCGAGGTCGATCCCTTCCGCAAGTTCTGTCTTCTCGAAGGTCTCGACGACATCGGCCTCACGCTGCGTCATAAAGCAGCACTCGACGCATTTGAAGCAAAGCATGACGAAGAAACTTGGTTGAAAGCCAAATAGCCTGTGTGCCCCAGTCCCGATTCTGAGACCTGGGATAGCGACAAAACTGGGTGCCCCATCCTTGACGCGCTTTTGCGGCAAGGGTGGGAAAGCGCAAAAGCAACAGCGGAACAGACATCAATCGCCTCAAACAAAATGTTTGCATGACAAGCTGGGAGCTAGAGGCTAAAAACTGGAAGCTGGCGAACGAAGTGAGCACATGACCATCGAAGGCAAGCGACAAAGCATCCCGATGACCGAAGGCCCCAGCCGCGCCGCTGCGCGGTCCTATCTGCGCGGCGTCGGCTACAGCAAAGAAGATCTGCACAAGCCCATCATCGGCATCGCCAACACCTGGACTGAGATCGGCACCTGCAACGTCCACCTGCGTGACGTCGCCGAAGCTCTCAAAGAAGGCATTCGCGAAGCCGGCGGGACGCCGATGGAATTCAACACCATCACCATTTCCGACGGCATCACCATGGGCACGCAGGGCATGAAAGCTTCGCTCGTCAGTCGCGAAGTGATCGCCGACTCCATCGAGTTAGTCGCCCGCGGCAATCTTTTCGACGGTCTCGCCGGCATCGGCGGCTGCGACAAAAACATGCCCGGCATCATCATGGCTCTCTGCCGCCTCGACATCCCAGGCCTCATGCTCTACGGCGGATCGATCGCTCCCGGAAAACTCAATGGCCCCAACGGCGAAAAGATAGACATCACCATCCAGAATGTCTTTGAAGGCATCGGCTCGCACGCCGCGGGCCGCATTGACGACGCCGGCCTTGAGGCGCTTGAGGCCAACGCCTGTCCCGGTCCGGGCGCATGCGGCGGCCAGTTCACCGCCAACACCATGGCCATGTCCGGCGAGATCCTCGGCATCTCGCCCATTTATCTCTCCGGCGTTCCCGCCACATCCAAAGACAAGCACGCCGCCACCCGCGAGGCCGGTCGCATCCTGATGGACGCGGTTCGCGCCAATCGCCGTCCTTCGCAGATCATCACCCGCCAATCCATTGAGAACACCATCGCCAGCGTCGCTGCCAGCGGTGGTTCTACCAACGCCGTCCTTCACCTGCTCGCCATTGCCCGCGAAATGGGCATTCCGCTTTCCATTGACGACTTCGATGTCATCAGCAAGCGCACGCCCTTCATCTGCGATCTCACGCCGGCCGGCAAATACGTCGCATCGGACTATCAGGCCGCGGGCGGCTCACGTCTCCTCGCCAAGCGACTCATTGACGCCGGCCACGCGGACGGCTCCACGCTCACCATCAGCGGCAAGACACTCGCCGAAGAAGCCGCACTTTCCGTTGAAACTCCGGGCCAGGTCGTCATTCATACCTTCGAGAATCCCATCAAGCCTACCGGCGGCCTCGTCATCCTCAAGGGCAACCTGGCTCCCGAGGGATGCGTAATGAAAGTAGCCGCCGCCAATCGCGTTGAGCATCGCGGCCCAGCCCGCGTTTTCGAATCGGAAGAAGCCTGCTTCGCCGCCGTGCAATCCGCGCAGATCAAGCCCGGCGACGTGCTCGTCATTCGCTACGAAGGTCCCAAAGGCGGTCCCGGCATGCGCGAGATGCTGCAGGTCACCGCGGCCATCTCTTCCAATGCGGAACTCAGCGCTCACGTAGCTTTGCTTACTGACGGCCGCTTCTCCGGCGCCACCCGCGGCTTCACCGCCGGCCATGTCGCCCCGGAGGCTTTCGTCGGCGGACCCATCGCCGCCGTCCGCGAAGGCGACGTCATTCACTTCGACATTCCCAACCGCAAGCTGACTCTCGAAGTCAGCGAAGAAGAAATCGCGGCGCGCCTCAAGGGCTTTACACCGCCATCTCTGCGCTGGCCCAAAGGCGTCTTCCGCAAATATGTCGACCGCGTAACTTCAGCATCCGAAGGTGCAACAACGTGAGAACCAGAGGTCAGTTCTCAGTGGTCAGCGGTCAGTAGTCAGTAAGAAGGAACGAAATCGATGCGACTATTCGAACATCCCCGTGGAAAGGTAAAGGCCGCCGGCGCTGAAGAGGCTGCGGAGGAACTATACGCCTATTCTCGGATCGATTTGAACGCAGAGATTCTTCCAGAAGATGGTCTCCGATGCCGTCCTTCAATCAACGCTAATTTTAAGTTCACGAAAACTGCGATCATCCTCCAGTGGCTGCAGAAGATGGAGAATCATCGATCAAATGCAAGCGCGGCGGCGATTCTGGAGCAGTTCAATCGGCTCACGTTTTCCGGATTCGACCATGAGACCGTTAAATCCTTTGTCGTGCAACTCGGGAAGCTCATGGAACTGACGGACGCGATCAACAAACTCATGACAAATGAAACGGTCTCCGAAGATGAGGCAATCCGAGCGGGACTAAGCATTGCAAAGCGCTGGTTCGAAACAGCACTCGACGACGAACACCTCGTTACTCGTGCGACAGTCATGCACGGTCCTGAGATGGTCCATATCATCCACGAAGAGATGAAGAGGATTGGCGAAATGGTCGGGAACGCCGTGTTTGGAGGGGGAAACTTATGATGTCTCTGAGAAGAATAACCAAGTCTTTTAGCGCGACGCGGCTGGACCCCAAAGCGGGACCAACATGCAGCCAACTCGAAGGGTGCGACCTGTCGGGGAATGCGACCATTTCGCCCAACGACCGGCTTCTGAACGACGGCTTCCCTGGGCAGCGTCAAATCGTAAACGGGGTTGAGGTCGTGCAGTTTGAGTTGGGAGACGTTCCGTACTGCGCCGCGCGATCTGTCTATGACGATTCGACCGAGATCATCGAAAAGCCGCTGTTATGAACAACAAGAAAACGAAGATTGATTTCTAACCAAGGAGTCGTCACATGGGAACCAACGCCAACACCGAAACGCCAAACGACCACCTCACCGCCCCCACCCGCCTGACAGGCGCGGAAATCGTATGGGCCACGCTGGTGGGCGAGGGCGTCACCACCGTCTTCGGCTATCCCGGCGGGGCAATTCTCCCCGTCTACGATGCACTGCGCAAGTTTCCCATTCATCACGTCCTGGTGCGGCACGAGCAGGGCGCCTCGCACATGGCCGATGGGTACGCGCGCGCCTCAGGCAAGGTCGGCGTCGCCATGGCTACCAGCGGACCCGGCGCCACCAATCTGGTCACCGGCATCGCCACGGCCATGCTGGATTCCATTCCCATGGTCTGCATCACCGGCAACGTCTCCAGCAAAGTGCTCGGCACAGACGCATTTCAGGAAATCGACATCACCGGCATCACGCTGCCCGTTACCAAGCATAACTTCCTCGTCAACCGCACCGAGGATATTGCCCCCGCGCTCCGCCACGCTTTTCAGATCGCGCAATCCGGCCGGCCCGGCCCGGTGCTGGTTGACATCACCAAAGACGCGCAGCAGGGCACAGCCATCTTCAACTTTGCCGCCGCCAAGCCGCGCGCCTATCGCCCCCACCCGATGCTCCGCGTGGAAGACTCAGCCCTTGCGCAGGCCGCCGAACTCATCCGCAATGCCAAGCGCCCCATCATCCTTGCCGGCCACGGCGTCTCTGAGTCCGGTGCCATGGAGCAAGTGCGCACCCTCGCCGAGCGCGCGCAAATTCCTGTCACCCTCACCCTCCTCGGCCTCGGCGCCTTTCCTGCCTCGCACGCGCTCAACATGGGCATGATGGGCATGCACGGCGAGGCCTGGGTCAACCACGCCATTCAGGAGGCCGACCTGCTGATCGCCTGCGGCATGCGCTTCGACGATCGAGTCACCGGCACCACCGCCACTTACGCCACCAAGGCCAAAAAGATTCACATCGAAGTCGACCCGGCTGAAATCAACAAGAACATCAAGGTTGACGTTGCCCTGGTCGGCGATCTGCGCGAAGTGCTCGAGCAGTTGCTCCCGCGCATCGCCGGCCGCGACGGTTCTGCATGGCTCAAGACCATCGATTCATCCAAAGGCGCGGCCGCTGTCCGCGACATCAAGAATCTTCCCGACCTTGGCCATCTTTACGCCGCACACGTCATGCACGACCTGTGGCGCATTACCGGCGGCAACGCCATCGTGGTCACCGACGTGGGCCAGCACCAGATGTGGGAGGCGCAATACTTCCACCACGAACGTCCCCGCACGCTCATCACTTCCGGCGGCCTTGGAACCATGGGATTCGCCTTGCCCGCGGCGATCGGCGCAAAATTTGCCTGCCCGGACAAAGAAGTCTGGGTGGTCGCCGGCGACGGCGGCTTCCAGATGACCGCGGCCGAACTCTCCACCATCGTGCAGGAGAAAATCAAAATCAACATCGCCATCATCAACAACGGCTATCTCGGCATGGTTCGCCAGTGGCAGGAGTTTTTCTACGGAGGCAACTACGAGTCCACCCCGTTGGTCAGCCCCGACTTCGTCAAGCTCGCTGACGCCCACGGCATTCAGGGCCGCGCTGTTCGCACACGCGCTGAGGTCGCCGGCGCCGTTGAAGCAGCCCGCTCCGCATCCGGCGCCTTCCTGCTCAATTTCATGGTAGAGAAAGAAGAGTCGGTTTACCCCATGATTCCCGCCGGCTCCGCATTGCACGAGATGATCCGCCGCCCCGGCAACGATCCCTTACTCGAATCGCCGGACGACAAGTAGCGCCAGAGATCAGGGGTCAGAGATCAGTTTTGAATTGGTACCGAGGAGCATCTTAATGTCGCATTCCTTCCGAGATTTAACTGTCTGGCAAAGATCGATGCAGTTGACTGTTGCTGTCTATCGTTTGACGAAAGACTTCCCGCGCGAAGAAATCTACGGATTGAGCGGCCAGATCAGACGTGCTGCGGTATCTTTGCCGAGCAACATTGCTGAAGGGCATGGAAGGTTGAACAAAGCGGAATATCGACAATTCCTGGGCATTGCCAGAGCATCAAATTTCGAATTGCAAACTCAACTGGAAATAGCCCGAGCAATCGGAATTGGGAAGTCCGAACTGCTAAATGAAGCAGAAGGTCTATCCCACGAAGTTGGAAAAATGCTTTACGCAATCCTGAATTCCACAAAGAAGGCGGGAACGCCGAAATCGATCCACGATCTCTGATCTCTGATCCCTGATCCCTGATCCCTGAAAGGCCAGCCATGCTGCACACATTCGTTGCTTACGTTGAAGACCTGCCCGGCGTGCTCACCCGCGTCGCGTCCTTGTTCCGTCGCCTCAACATCAACATCATCTCGCTCACCGTGGGCCGCAGCGAGCGCGCCGGCCTGTCGCGCCTCACGCTGGTCTGCGAGGCTTCCGCGGAAGCCGGCCATCGCATACGAGCCAGCCTGTATAAGCTGGAAAATGTAGTCGATGTGGACGACATTGCCGGCGCTCCTGCGGTCACTCGCGAACTGGCGCTCATCAAAGTGGCCGCCTCGCCCAGCAACCGCTCGCAGATATTCGATCTGGTCGAGGTCTTTCGCGCTCGCATCGTCGATCTCACCTCGGAGTCGCTGATGATCGAGATGACCGGCGTCGAAAGCAAGATTGAAGGCCTCATCGAGGTCCTCCGCGAAGACGAAGGCCGCATTCTCGAAATCTGCCGCAGCGGCAAACTCACCATGCGCCGCGGCCATCACACCAGCGGCGTTCTGAAAGCGATGGGCACAAAAACTGAAGACCATGCGGACGCCGGCACTGAGCCTGCAGAAAGCGCTAATGAACGCGCAGTAGTTGAACCGGATTAGCTGAAGCCCGTTTCCGCATCGCCTGCGCAAGTTTGCGTTATGATTCTGCCTTGAAAGGACATTTCGATGGACGAAGACACTAAAGCTTGCCCCGTCTGCGGCGAGACCATCAAGGCCGTAGCCATCAAGTGCAGGTTTTGCAACACAGACCTGACTGCATTTGCCGCTACAAAGTCTCTCGCGACCGAAAAGGACCTGTTTTCCGGTCACCCGGCGATGATCTACACCGTTGGCCAGCTTATACCCTTCCTCATTGTCGCCGCCCTGACCATCGTCGTTGGGTATGCGATGGAAAAAGGGTACATCGAGAAGTCCGGCGCATACATTTCGTACACTGTTCTCTTCTTCTTCGTCGCATGCGCTGTGATTTGCATGAACTACTACTTGAAGAGCCTCCGCATTCACTACGAGATCACAACGCAACGAATCAAGCTGGAACGAGGTCTCCTGTCAAAGGTTCAAGAATCGCTTGAACTCTTTCGCATCGACCATTTTGAACTGCGCAAACCGCTGGGAGCGCGGCTAGTGGGTCAGGCTTCCCTGCATCTCTACTCTTCTGACGCTGAACTTGAAAACTTCTCAATCTATGGCGTCCCCAATTTGGAATCGCTCGCAGACACGCTGCGAGAGTGCCAGCTTCGCGAACGCGCCAGGCGCAACCTCACAACATTCGTCAAGGCATAGCAACCAACGACTGACATTCAACCGCAATGGCATTTTCACGCACTGGCCTTAACCGCATTCGAGAGCTTCTCCACGCAAGGTTTGACTCTCACTGAAAATCAGCCCCCGCCCTATTTGGCTGCACAACACCCAACTCGCACGCAAAGGAAAATCAAACAATCATGGCTAAGACTTACTACGATCACGACGCCGACCTCTCCCTCATTCAAGCCAAAAAGGTGGCGATCATCGGCTACGGCTCTCAGGGCCACGCTCACGCCCTCAACCTCAAGGACTCCGGCGTCCAGGTAAAGGTTGGCCTTGCCGCTAACTCCAAATCCATTGCCAAAGCACAGAAGGCGGGCCTTGAAGTGGCCACCGTGGCCGAAGCTGCTAAATGGGCCGATGTGGTCATGGTCCTGGTTCCCGATCAGACCGCAGCCAAGTTATATGCGGAAGAGATTGGCCCCAATCTTGCCGCCGGCAAATTGCTCCTGTTCGCGCACGGCTTCAACATCCATTACAAAACAATCATCCCGGCGGCGGGCATCGACGTAGGCATGGCCGCGCCCAAAGCTCCCGGCCATCGCGTCCGCGAAATCTTCATCGAGGGCGGCGGCGTCCCTGGCCTCATCGCCATCCATCAGGACGCGACAGGCCACGCCCACGCTCTCAATCTCAGCTATCTCAAAGGCATCGGCTGCACCCGCGCCGGAGTGCTCGAAACCACGTTCAAGGAAGAAACGGAGACCGACCTCTTTGGCGAACAGGCCGTGCTCTGCGGCGGCGTCAGCGCGCTCATCAAGGCGGGCTATGAGACCCTCACCGAGGCTGGCTATCAGCCCGAAAGCGCTTACTTCGAGGTGCTCCACGAGCTCAAGCTCATCGTCGATCTCATCTATCGCGGCGGCCTGGCATACATGCGCTACTCTATTTCCGACACAGCCGAGTGGGGCGACTACGTAAGCGGCCCGCGCGTCATCAACGCGGAAAGCCGCAAAGCCATGAAGCAGATTCTCACCGAAATCCAGAACGGCGCTTTCGCAAAAAGATTCCTCGTCGACCAGAACTCCGGCCGCAAGGAATTTCAAGCCTTCCGAGACGCCGAAGCCAAGCACCCCATCGAGATCGTCGGCAAACAACTCCGCGCCGCCATGCCCTTCCTCGATCCCGTTACGGTTGAAGAAGTCGCCAGGAACAGGTGACTCGCTTCGCAATTCGATCGAAAGCGGTCCTGCAAGACAACACCCCTGCTGGGCCGCATGAGTTACTGTCAGTCACTCCCCGCAGAACCAGCCTGATAACTCGATCTCAAGCCTGTCTGCCACTACCCTAAGTCCGGCGTGTAGTATCTCATTCCATTTCCGCCATTGCGCTTAACGGCATACATGGCGCTGTCTGCTTGATGGATCAAACTGGCGGAGTCGACCGTGCCGTCGAGGGAGACACCAATGCCCATACTTGCAGTAATCGCGATCGTATGGCCTTCGATTTGGAATGGTTCAGCCAGGGCCTTCAACATTCCGCTAGCCACCAATGCCGCGTCTTCCTTGCCCGTAAGGTCCGACAAGAGCAAAGTGAATTCATCTCCGCCCATGCGGGCCAGGGTATCCGATTTCCGAGTCCGCAAAAGCATTCGAGCGGCAGCATGGTTCATCAATAGATCTCCAATTGCGTGGCCCAGCCGATCGTTCACCGGCTTGAACCCATCAAGATCGAAGTACAACAAACCCACGATATGTCCGTGGCGCCGAGCTAACGCGAGCGCCTGGGACATCCGCTCAGCGAAGAGCCGGCGATTCGGCAATCCGGTCAGTTCGTCATAAAGAGCCTGATGGGCCAGTTGGGCTCTGCTTTCTTGCAGCGCCGCCAGGTACGTCTCCTGGTTATCCTGCATTAAAGCGCCACGGATGGCATAGGAGATAAGAACCGCACTAATTGCCACGAGCCCCATAACCCGGGTTGAATTCACGACCATGAATCCGAGAACGGTGCAGCCGAGCACCATGGCCGCCAGAGTCAGGTTAAAGCTTAGCAAGGCCGCTCGCCTGCCAATCCACGGCTCCGGGGGTTTATCCTCGATGGCGGACGGATGCCATGTCATGGCCATAACCGCCCCTGCAAGATACGGCACAATCCAGATCAGGTCAATGGAATCGTGGATTCTTGGAAAATAGGCATCTCCAACGCTGGTAGCGAGAGCGGTGCCCGCATAAGTCGAAAGGTAAATTGCCTGCCGCGCGAAGAGCCCACGCAGGTTGCCTCGCGCCGAAAAAACAAACCGGGCAGCCGCAGTCAAAATCAGGACAACATTGAGCCCGGTTCCAATGGTGATCAAGCGCCACAAACTCGGATCGCCGGCGTCGAGCTCGGCCATTTGAACTTGATACATAGTCAAGCCCACAAGCCCCACGACGATGCAGCCGTTGAAAAACGATTCCACCTTGGAAGTGCGGACATCGTCCGAAAGGAAGAGCGCTATGGCCATGGGCCCGACATAGAAACGGTAGAATATAGAAGGAAACAGCGCAGCGCCAGGAACCGCAACATGAAAGTAATGCAGGTATGCCCAGCTAGCATTTGCAACCAGTTGCAGCGCAAATGTGCTTCCAAAGAGAAGCCAGAAAATTCGCAACACGCCGCGGCCCCGGATCGAAGCGGAAATACATCCGCCAATGGCCACGCAATTTGCCAGTACGATGAACGTATCAAGATACAGAGTTCTCGCCGGCCCGGCCTCCAGAACCATGAACCCAATTCGCTGCAGGGCGAGCAGGATTACGGCGATGCCTACGGCCTGTAGCCGCGATAACCTGAAGTGTGGCATGCGAAGACCTCGTCGAGACACCATGCTCCGTTCGTCGCGCTAGCCAAAACAGTTCGTGAATCGGACGGAGCGCGCCCTGCGACTTGCCGGTTAAGAAACCTTCAGACTCACGTTCATCGGAGTTCATGGAAGGACGTGAAGCCGCCTCAATCCATCATAGACTTTTACCCTGTATCGGTTTCTCGTTATCCGCATGTCTCTGAAATAGTCCGCAGTTTAACCTGAGAATTGATACAAAACCGACATTCCTGAACAGCTTCTAATAGTTTAGGCGTGCTCCGCTGCATTTTCTGCTGAATCCCCGTAACCTCGAACCCGTCACCCTTGATCTGGTCGCAAGCTTACCGTAGGAAAATAGTTGAGCATTATGAGACCCTGCATTGCCAGATGAATGGAGCCTCCGGAATTTGACAGATGCGTTAGAGCGTCTTGTTGTGCAATTGGAAAATGAGCCCTCGCTCGTCGAGCCGAATCAGCTTCGCCAACGCATGGAAGCGCTCGATCGTCTTGAGGCGTATTTCCCTTGCGTCCCTCAAACGGAATTCGGAACTGAGTCGGTCGAGCCGGGATTCTATCAGCGGGCGAGAGCAATCTCCGCCCGGCTGGAGGCTGTGAATCGCGAACTCTACGAAACCATTCGCTGTGAAATTCAGCGCGGAACCCGGCCTTATACCTTGCTTCGGTGGGCCCCTCCATCGCTGACGATCGACGGAGGAAGCGTGTCGGCTGACGGTATGGGTTACGACTACCTTGATGAGCTGATCGCCGGGGTGTTTCAGTTCGAGGAACCCGGCCCCGCACACATTCTCAGGGATTCTGAGACGGTGTTGTATCAGCCTACCCCTGCGCGTCACATCTTCAGTCTGATCGGCCAGGCTGCGCTCACCGCATCCGATTTTCTCGTCGATCTTGGATCCGGGTTGGGCCATGTCCCCTTAATGGTCTCTATTTGTACCCACGCACACAGTATAGGGATCGAGTTGGAAGCAGCCTACGTTGAACGCGCCCGGCAATGCGCACAGAGGCTGAACCTGAAAAATGTCAGCTTTATTCAGGAGGATGCGAGAGCGGCGGATTTATCCATCGGCACCGTCTTCTATCTTTACACTCCTTTTATCGGAACCATTCTGGGCGCCGTGCTCAATCGTCTGAGGCGTGAGGCGGCTACTCGTCCAATCCGAATCTGCTCTTATGGCCCTTGCACGTCTGTCATTGCCCTGGAGCCCTGGCTTCAAGCCGCTACAGCTTCGGAAGCACGACGGATCGCACTCTTCTTTTCTCGCGATTGAAATTTCTCGCGATTGAGATTGCCTCAAGACCAGCGACAAACCGTGCGGGCGTACCACCCACCCCCGCCGCAAGGGATTCTCGTCTTTGCAGGCTTCATCTAAACGCACAACACTCGTAGAATCAATTTGATATAGCCACAACCTAAACGTGAATCTATTGGCTTCGTGATGAACAGGCATCCCCTGAAAAACCCAAATTCTTGGTCAAAAAAGCCGCCCTTTTTGTTGACACCCACCCCCACCCCGTCGTGTAATTGCTTTGTTGGTTGGGGTGAAGGAGTTCACCCAGCAGCAAGACCAGGGACGATGTTTCCCGAAGCCTCTGCCCTCAAGTCGACGCGATCCGCAGAGAGCGGCGATCTTGAACAGAGCTTACCGGGACGCAGCATCCCAGGTTTTGCCGTTAACCGCTGTCCCGACTTATAGCCCGGACAGATGATGACTCCTGACAGGGAATCCTGTTGCGGAGTCATATCCCGGCGCGATCCCCGAGCAAAATAAGATGAATCTGGGTGCCCCACCCTCGCCGCGATTTCGCTTTTGCGGCTCGGGTGGGATCTAAAGGGGAGAAAGTCTGTGCAGAAATACCTGTTCATCGCCATCGGCGGCGCGCTCGGTTCCATCGCACGATTCTGGGTCGGCTCCACCATCGCCGGCCGCATGGGCATTCGATTTCCCTACGGCACCCTGATCGTCAACATCACCGCCTGCCTGATTATCGGTTTCTCGCTCACCTACATGGGCCGCCGCGCCGACTTGAACCCGGCCTGGAGATACCTCATCCCCATCGGCTTCATCGGCGCCTACAGCACCTTCTCCACCTATGAGTGGGAGACGCTTTCCACCATGCGTTCGGGCGCTTTCGTCCTGGCGGCGCTCTACGCCGGCGGAAGCTTCATTCTCGGCCTCATCGCTGTCTGGGGCGGTTCCTGGCTGGCCGAGATCATCACCTGAGCGCGCACCGCGCCGCGTCGTGGCATCCGCCCTTGCAAACTCTATCCGAAGGGTGCTTCAATCCTCAGTTGCCCATTGGTGCCGCGCAGCGCGGGCCGAACCCCGCAAGGCCCGAACCCAGCAAGGCCCGAACCCAGCAAGGCCCGAACCCAGCAAGGAAGGTTCAATGATGTTGACTTCAGGCAAAGCCGTCAAAGTCTCGATCTACCTCAGCGATGGCGCCAAACATCACGGCATCCCCGTCTACACCAGCATTCTGGACTTCCTCTTTCGCAACAGCGTCTATGGCGCCACGGTCCTCAAGGGCGTGGCCGGTTTCGGATCCACCCACCGCATCCACTCCGCCCACATCCTTGAAATCTCCGACCATCTGCCCATCAAAATTGAGATCATCGAAACCCGCGAGAAAGTCGACGCCCTACTTCCCGAGCTCGAAAAACGCACCGGATGCGGCATCATCGAAATGCAGGAAACCACTGTAATCATCCCCGCCAAGAAGTAGATCGTCTCATCGGCTGGGTGCCCCATCCTTCGAGCGCCTTTTGCTTGAAGGGTGGGATCGAGCATTACAAGGCCGACGTAAACGGAGAAGCCGGCAATCCCTCGCCGTTGAAAAGACCGCATTGCGGGCTGTTGGCCCAGCCGTAGCGCACAAACACCGGCTCGGCAACCTGCTCACTCGTCGCCACCACCGTAGTTCCGTCAATCCGCGCCATCGCCGGCCAAAACTTTCCATCCGCGCCCGCAACTTCAAACCCGGTCACAGCGCCGTCCTTCGCCGTCAGCCCCTTTCCATGGTCAAACCAAACGCGAATCGCGCTCCCCTCCGGCGTGGCCTGCCGGAACATCGGCCCCCAATACTCCACCGCCTCGCCATAGCTCAGGGCCCGCGCCGCTCGCGCCAGCCGCAACCCCACATCCAGTTTGTCCGTCGGGTGCACATCGTCCGGATTGCCGATGTCGATGGTCACCGCCATTGCCGTGTTCCGGACTTCAAGCGTCTTCGCCTGCTGCTCGCGCAGCTCGGCCCAGTCTTCCCTGTCGCTCGATTTGAAGTTGGATATCTGCACAAACAGAAATGGAAAATCGCCCTCGCCCCACTGCTTGCGCCAATCCTCAATCAACGTGCTGAACACGCGATGATAGAGCGGCGCCCTGGCCAGCGCGCTGTTGCTCTCGCCCTGGTACCAGATCACTCCGCAAATGGTAAACGGCGTCAACGGCGCAATCATCCCGTTATAAAGCTCCCCGGGCCCCCAGCTCAACAATTGCGGGTGCCAGGGAAACTGCGGCTCCGGCTGGCCGTGCGCCTTGGCCTCCTCGCGCTGCCGTTGCTGGTTTTTGTCCTCAAGTTGCGCGTCCGCTTCTCGCTCCGTCAATTTGCCCCAGGAAGCAAACACCGGCGCCAGAGCCGCGTCTTCGCCCAGGGCAACCATCCGCGTCCAGGCCTCGGCCACCGTCCCGCCCCACGTTGAGTCGATCACCCCCACCGGCACATGCTCACGCTCCTCGATCTCACGGGCAAAGTACCACCCCACCGCGGAAAACTCCCGCGCGGTTTCAGGCGTTGAGGCTGCCCACCCCTCGGTATCGATATCGTCCACTGGATATTCGACAGCCCGTTTCTTGACGATCAGCAACCGTATGCGCGGGTAGCCCGCACGCGGCAGATCCTGGCTCGCCGTCTCCGCCTTGCGCATCTCAAACTCCATATTTGACTGGCCCGAAGCCACCCACACATCGCCCACCAGAACATCATCGAGTGTGACGGTGTGTGCAGCCGCCGCATCGCCGCCGGCACTCGCCGGCGTATCCTTCACGGTCATTTGGAATGGCCCGCCAGCTGCGCCCGGCGGCAAGTAAACACTCCAACGTCCCAGGGGTCCAGCCTTTGTCGAGCGCGACTCTCCGCGGAAACTCACGCTCACCTCGTCCGCCGCCGCCGCCCACCCCCACACGTGAACCGGAAGATCGCGTTGCACCACCATGTGGCTGGCCAGAATCCTGGGCAGCGTCAACTCCGCGGACGCGATTGCGCCGGGAAGCAGAAAAAGCAGGAAAATAAGTTTCAGTTTCAACAGGAGCCTCACATGAACATGTTCCGGAACGTTTTCCATATGCTGTCTCCGGAAAGAGAAAGCTAACAGAACCATCGCTCTTTCGTCAGCACTTACCTCCCGTGCTGCTCCCTGAATTTTCTTGAGCATCGGGACAACCTTCTCTGGTAAACCGTGTTCAATCAATCAGTAGGGCTCCGGCCAAAAGCACTTTCATGCCCCCGGAAGCCCGCGAAACGAAACCAACAGCTCTCCACCCGCATCCTTTGTGAGCGGCTCATTCGGAGAAGTTGCATGCACAGGGAAAACCAAATCTTCTTACCAGGGAGGGAGAAGCGATTTCCATGCGCGGCAAACGTACCAAGACTTTCGCTTTCATGGCCTTTGCATTTTTTATTTTCTGTGGCGCGCAGGCCTTTGCTCAGGCAGCGCTGCTCATGGAAGAGCCCTACGGCTTTTTCGGCGCCCTGAATCCAACCGGTCACAATGCAATCTATTTTGCGCGCGTCTGCGCGCAGACCCCGGTCCAACTTCGTCGCTGCAACCCCGGCGAGTTCGGGGTCGTCATCGCCCGCTACCAGGGAATTGATCAATTCGATTGGGTAGCCATCCCGCTGGTTCCCTACCTCTATTCGGTGGAGAGCGCAACGGAGATTCCTAGCCGCGTGGACCGCGACGCCGTCAAGCGCATGCGCGATCGGTATCACGAAACCCATCTGCTCAAACTGGGAGAAAAACTGCCTGCGGGCAACCTATACCGTGACGGCTGGGCGCAACTGCTGGGCGTCGCCTATGAGCGCCGTACCTACGCATTCCGTTTTGAGACCACCCCCGAACAGGACGACGCCTTCATCGCCCGCATGAACGCCGGCAAGAATCGTTCCCATTTCGAGCTGCTCTACAACAATTGCGCGGATTTTGCGCGTGCCGTTCTCGACCTCTACTTTCCCGGCGCCTTCAGGCGCAGCCTTTTCCCCGATGCGGGCGTGACCACTCCCAAGCAGATCACCTACAAACTTGTGCGGCTTGCCCGTCAGCGTCCGGAGATGCGCTTGACTGTCATTGAGATCCCTCAAGTCCCCGGTTATCGCCGCGAGAGCCACTCCAATAAGTCCGTCGCCGAGTCGCTCACCACCACTGTTTATGCCGTCCCCGTCGTTTTGCTGAACCCCTACCTCGCGGGCGGACTATTCTTGGATTATCTCGCGCGCGGCCGCCACCACCTCATCCCGAAAGACCCCCAGATCTTGAAGCCGGTCAATCTCTCCATGTTGACAGCTCCCGCCTTCATTCCTGAAAATCCCGAAAGCGAGGGTGCGCAGGCCCCCAGCGTTGCTTTAGGCGGCTCCGCGGAAACGCAATCACCGGCCGTCACAGCCAAATCCGGCCTGCTGGAAAGTGAAAGCCACCCATGAGTGAATCAACACCGCAGAACCTGAAAAACCATGGCCGTTTCGATCCGTTCTTTCACGGTCTTTGGGGCTTCGTGCTCATCGTCAACCTGATTGTCGCCGTCATCCACCTGGTGCATCACCCGCACCTTTATACCGGATGGCTCGTTGTGCTGTCGCTGGCTGCGGTCCCCCTCGTCCTCAAAGTGCGCCTTTACCCCCTCAAGGTTCAGGATCGCGTCATTCGGCTGGAAGAGCGATTGCGCCTGCAAGCGCTGGCTCCGGCTGAGTGGCACGCGCAGATCTATCGCCTTTCCCCTGACCAGTTGATTGCTCTTCGTTTCGCTTCGGATGACGAAGTTGTGTCCCTGGCAAAACTCGCGCTCGAACAGAATCTGACACGCAAGCAAATCAAGGAACGCATCAAGAGCTGGCGCGCCGACTACTTGCGCGTTTGAGCCGCGACGTCGCGCCGACCCACCGGCCTGCCTCGACTCCTTCTATATGCCCTGAAACCGCGCGGAATGCGGGCTTCGCAGCTCCCTGTCTCGTGATGCCAACTGTGATAATTTAGGGACTGGAGCAAGCCAAAGACCCATGTCTTCCATCACCTCTTTCATTAAGCACCACTATCGTCATTTCAATGCTGCCGCCCTCGTCGATGCCGCTGAAGCCTACAACAAACATCTTGCGTCCGGCGGAAAAATGTTCGTCACCATAGGCGGCGCAATGAGCACCGCGGAGCTCGGCCTTTCGCTCGCCGAAATGATTCGCCAGGACAAAGTTCACGGCGTCTGCTGCACCGGCGCCAATCTTGAGGAAGACGTCTTCAACCTGGTCGCTCACGATTTTTACGAACGCGTGCCCAACTATCGCGATCTCACCCCTGCCGACGAAGCCAAGCTGCTCAGCCGCCATATGAACCGGGTCACCGACACCTGCATCCCGGAGATGGAGGCCATGCGCCGCATCGAAAACGAAGTGCTCAAGGAATGGGTCCGAGCCGACCAAAAGAGCGAGCGCTATTTCCCGCATCAGTTTATGTATAAAATCCTGCTCTCCGGCGACCTGAAAGCGTCCTACCAGATCGATCCTAAAAACAGCTGGCTCCTCGCCGCCGCGGAAAAGAACCTCCCCATCTTCGTCCCCGGATGGGAAGACTCAACGCTGGGTAACATGTATGCCGGCCACTGCATCTCCGGCGACGTGAAAAAGGTCCACACTGTGCGCACCGGCATCGAATACATGATGGAGTTAGCCGAGTGGTACACCGACACCACGGCTAAAACTCCGCTCGGCTTTTTTCAGATTGCGGGCGGCATCGCCGGCGACTTCCCCATCTGCGTCGTCCCCATGCTTCACCAGGACTTGCAGCGCGATCATGTGCCGCTCTGGGCCTATTTCTGCCAGATCTCGGACTCCACCACCAGCTACGGCTCCTACTCCGGCGCTGTGCCTAACGAAAAAATCACCTGGGGCAAGCTCGGCGAAGACACGCCCAAGTTCATTATCGAGTCCGATGCCTCGATCGTCGCGCCTCTCATCTTCGCCTATGTCTTAGGCTGGTAACTCGAGCCTTCCCATCTCCAGTTACATCCGCATAGCTATCCACTTAGCTTCAGTTACACCCGCAAAACAACCAGGGGCGCGAGCCTGAGCCCGCACCCCTGGTTATCGACAAGCTATTCGCCTAGTGCCCTTACTTCTTCCCAATCACTACAAACGGCCCTGACATCTCGCCTCCATCGCCGCCGCCAAAGGCAGCCCGGCCCACGGCGGGCATCCCAATCTCCCACTTAGGCCCGGCCAACTCGGGCATGGGCTTGGCCTGGAACAACCTCTTGCACTGGCGAGCCGTCCACCGCGCGACTGCCTTCGATTTCTTGCGGCGAGCGCTATCCGTCGAAATTCCAGTCCCGGCATACATCTGCCGGTAGAGCTTGGAGAGAAAGATGAAGGCAATCCTGGAAGTGATATTCGGGCAGCAGGCCGAACGCTTCCAGACCGGACCCCAGTTATAGAATTTGTCCCACACTTTCTGCGTGCGCATCCGAATCTCTTCCGAGCTCATCGTGGGGTGCGGCGTAAACATCTTGGGCCGGACTTCGGTAGGTATCATCCAGTACCGCGTAATCGGCACATCGCCGACCATGGTGGGGTGTTGTGCCTGTTCCTTCTCCCAGTGACCGAAGTCGACCGTCCCGGGAAACGGCGTCATCATCACGAATTGGGCAAAGGTCACCCCTGCCTTCAGAGCCATCGCCACCGTCGCATCGAACGTTGCCGGCTTATCGGTCGGCAATCCGAAGATGAACGAACCCAGCACATGCACTCCATGTTCTCGAAAGGTCTGCAACCGCTTGGCCAGCGCGTCGCCGGAGCAATTCCAATCCTTGTATACCGCCTTCAGGCCCTCCGGCGTCACTGCCTCCACACCCACCAAAGCGCCCTTGATATTGGCCCTGCGCATGGCATCGAGATACTCGCCGTCTTCACCCGCCTCCATCGTGATTTGAGTAAAGAACACCATGTCTTTGGGCAGCTTGGCCAGCTCTTCCATCAGTTGGAATCGCTCTTTGCGAATGGCCGTCAGCTCTTCCAGCTTGGCCGTGTTGTTGTGCTCCCGGGCCAGGCGCAGATCGGTCAGGGTCACCGGATAGAAGTTGTCATCGGCCAGCGCGACAAACCTGAATCCAATCCGCCGCAAATTCACGATTTCGTCGATTACGCTTTGGAACTGCCGCTGCCGGGGCTTTTGCCCATCCGTCCGCCACACGCTGCAAAAGGAGCAATGCTTGGGGCACCCTCGAATGGTTTGCACCGACGCCCACATATATTTCTCAGGCGCCATCAGGTCCCAGCGCGCAGCCAGGAACTGCTCACCTTCAATCCGCCCGCCTTCGTAAATCCTCTCCGGCTTTCCAGCCACGCAATCGGCCACCGCCTTTCCCCAGGCAATGTCTCCGTCGCCCTTCACCACCGAGTGCGCTTCTCCGCGCTCCAAAGCCTCCTCGGGAAACAGCGTCGCGTGAATTCCGCCGTACACCACCCACGCGCCCCGGCTGCGCGCCATCTTCCCCACCGCGTAGCCCCGCAGAGCGTTGCCCGTATGCACGCTGATGCCCACAATGTCGCCCGCATGAATGGTCTCCGGATTAATCTGCTCCAGGGATTCGTCTACGAGAATGGGGTCGCCCGCCGATTGCGGCGTCGCGGCCGCAAGCACAAAAAGCCATCGCGGCGTGATCACCGCGGTGCCAAATGAATTGTCGCTGGGATTGACTAAATGAACGCTCATTGAATTCCAACTTTTCTTCGTTTGAGTTGTGGGGCCTCAGAGAGCGTCGTTGCCATCGGCATATCAAAAGCGGACATCCATTCCGCGCGATTCCGATTGGCGGGACTTCCCGCCGGACTTTTCCCTTGGACAGACTTGGCTATCCTACCAGTCGTGTTGTCGTGAAAGGTGATCATAATTGCTCACTTTCTTCCCTAACCCCTGTATTCCGCGCCCTTTTCCGCATGGACCTCAGCCTCCGTCAACCCCAAAAACGCAGGTTTCGAGCTTCTCAACCCACCCGCCCGGCTGCATTCCTCCACCGGAATGGCCACCTGCTCCACGATTTCAAGCCCGAACCCTTCCAGAGCCGGAATGTGCATCGGCGTATTGGACAGCAGGCGAATGCGCCGGATGCCGAGGTCTGACAAAATCTGTCCGCCCAGCCCGATGGCCCGCAGGTTGCGTCCGGTGCGAGCCTGCGCGCCTTCCCTCGCCCGCAGTTCCCGGTGCAGTATGAGGCGTCCTCCATCTTTTCCCTGCCTGCCATGCAAGGCAGCCGCGCCCCCTGGCTCAAACGCCTCTTCCGAAACCGGCATGTGCTCAATCTCAAAGCCGCGCGAGGTGTTGTGCAAGTAAATAACTGCGCCGCAACCCGCCTCGGCAATCATGCGCATCGATTGGTCCAGCATCTCGCGGCAGTGGCAGTCCGCCGCAAACACATCGCCCGCCGTGCACCGCGTGTGAACCCGCACCAGCACGGCGTGGTTGCAGACGTCCGGTTCTCCGCCGCGATGCTCGCACTCCAGGCAAAGATCGCCGCGCACCAGCGCCACGTGGCTCTCCCCGCCGTTCACCGCGCTCTCATAGGCAATCATGCGGAACTCGCCGTAGCGGGTCTGGATGAGGCTCTCCCCGGCCCGCACAATATAGCGCTCATTGCGCATCCGGTAGCGGATCAGCTCCGCCACCGTAAGGATCCGCAACCCGTGTTCCGCGCAGAATGGAATCAGGTCTGGAATGCGCGCCATCTCTCCGTCGTCGCGCATAATCTCGCAGATCACGCCCGACGGGTTGAGTCCCGCCATCCGCGCCAGATCGACTGAAGCCTCAGTTTGCCCCGCGCGTACCAGCACCCCGCCTTTGCGCGCCCGCAGCGGAAACACATGGCCGGGCCGCGCCAGATCGCTGTAGGTGGCCCCGGCGCCGATCGCAGTCCGGATGGTATGCGCCCGGTCCGCAGCCGAGACGCCCGTCGTCACACCCTCGCGAGCCTCAATCGTCTCTGTGAACGCAGTGCCAAACCGCGAGGAATTCTGCTGCGTCATCGGGAACAGACGCAGATGATCGGCGCGCTCTTCGGTCAGCGTCAGGCAGATCAGGCCGCGGCCATAGCGGGCCATGAAGTTGATCGCCTCCGGCGTCACATGCTCGGCGGCCAGCGTCAGGTCGCCCTCGTTCTCGCGATCCTCATCGTCCACCACCACCACCATGCGCCCGGCGCGAATCTCCGCCAATGCTCCCGGCACGTCGGTAAAGGGAGGCTCGAATGTGCGTGTGCTGTTCGGCATGCTGTCCCTCCCATTCTCACCCATGGCACGTACAAACAGCAAAAGCAAGGTGCAGAGGGAGCGGGTTGATTTCCGATTTGACAGTCAATCGGCAAGGGCGCAGCCGCCACCCCGTAACTGGATCGGGTCGCCCAGGCTTGACCAACCATTAAGCTCTGGGTGCCCCAGAGCCTGCCCTGAGCATGTCGAAGGGTCTCGCTTCTGAGACCTGGGAAAGCACAATCCTCAACATAGGAAATGACGCGGTTCAAGACCCAGAGACTACTTGGTCTCCGGTCCCTGCGGGATCGCCTCGCCGTCCGAGCGTGGATCCGCTCCGGCAAAGTTGACCTTGCGCGCGCTGTCTCTGACCACAGCTTCACCCTGCCCAACGGTAAACGAGTAGGGCTCCAGCAGTTGAATCTCGTGTCCCCGCTTGGTGAGTTCCGCCCGCACCGACTCGGGAATCGTCTCTTCCATCTGAACATCGCAACCCTGGAAGGTCCCTTTTGTAAACCGCGCGCCTTCGAGAGCAGCCTGCACATTCATCCCGTAGTCCACCACGTTGGCCACAAACTGCGCATGCGCCTGCGCCTGGTTCCAGCCGCCCATGATGCCGAACCCGATGTGAATGTCGCCCTTCTCCATGAACGCCGGAATGATGGTGTGCAGCGGCCGCTTGTGCCCGGCCAGCGAGTTGGGAAGTCCCGGCGTCAGCTCGAACCCCGCGCCGCGATTGTGGAAGGAGAAGCCCAGGCCGGGCGCGACCATGCCGGTGCCGTAGCCGGCAAAGTTGCTTTGGATGAGCGAAACGATGTTGCCGTCCTTGTCAATGGTGGAGAGATAGATGGTCGAGTTCCCGTGAGCGTCGAGCATCTTTTCGATGTCCGAAGGAACCACCTGGCACGCGGCCTTGTCCATCTGGATCAGCTTGGCCCGCTGCACGCCCAGATCCTTCGAGATCAACTCCTTCACCGGCACGGGCGTGAAGTGCGGGTCGCCGACGTACCGGTGCATGTCCGCATAGGCCAGCTTCTTGGCCTCGATCATCACGTGCAGCGCATCGGCGGAGTTGTGACCGTACTGGCCCATGGGAAACTGCTCCATGATATTCAACATCGAGAGCGCGGCGAGGCCCTGCCCATTGGGCGGCAGCTCATAGACGGTCCAGCCTCGATAAGTGGTCGAGACCGGATCGACCCACTCCGGCTGAAAATCCTTGAAGTCCTCGAGAGTGTGCGTGCCCCCCTGCGCGTCAAGAAACTTCACCATGGTTTCGGTCATGGGGCCGTTGTAAAACGCATCCCGCCCGTGCGCGGCAACTTCGCGCAAAGAGTGCGCCAGGGCCGGGTTCCGGAACGTATCCCCCACCTTGGGCGCGACGCCGTTGGGCAGGTAGGTCTCGCGATATCCAGGCTGGTTGAGCAGGCTCTTCGCCACCCAGTAGCGCGCATTTCGCTCCGCCAGGGGAAATCCGTTTTCGGCGTAGTAGATGGCCGGAGCCAGCGTCTGGCTGAAAGGAAGCGAGCCAAAACGCGTCCTCAGCGCATCCCAGCCGGCCACGGCGCCCGGAATATCCACGGTCTCAGCCCCAATGAAATTGATGTGGTCCATGTGGTGCGCTGTCATGTAGTCAATCGTCAGCGCCTTCGGCGTCCATCCGCTCGAGTTCAGCCCGTAGAGCTTGCCGGTCTTCGCTTCGTAATAGATCGCGAACAGATCGCCGCCCATGCCGTTCACATACGGCTGCACCACGCCCATCACGGCGTTGGCCGCAATCGCGGCATCGACGGCGTTGCCTCCTTCTTCCAAAATGTGCGCGCCGGCTTGCGAGGCGAGAAACTGCGGCGCCGCCACAATGCCGAAGTCGGTCACGACCATGGATCGGCCCTGGCCCGGAACCGACGACATCTGCTGCGCCGCAATCGCCGGCGCGATCGAGAGTACGAGCGCTGCTGCAAGGAAGCGGTGGATCATCAACTTCTCCTAAGCATGATTGGGATGGGATGGGAAATCGAAACCGGACGCTTTCAATCTAATCCCACTTTATTCAGGGATATCAGATTGCGGATCGTGAAAAAGATTCTATCGAATAAGGGCGACGCTGGGCAGATTATTAAAGCTTGCGCTGAAAGGGCGGGCATCGGGCGTGGGAAAAGACTTCCCGGCCATCTGGAAGCCGCACTTCCCTGCAGACAGCAAAAGCGCCGCCCGAAGGCGGCGCTTTTGGGGAGAATCAAGACACAAAGAGCTTACAACGTCGATTCGATTTCAAATCCCCAGGCCTCCAGCAGAGCCTCAGGGATATACTTGGAATTCTTGTTCCTGCGAGCCCACTCCCGCAATCGGGTGGACCGGATGTATTGGTCGGGGGTCAGCTTGAACTCTTTGACGATCTGCTCGAAAGAGGTCACAGTGGGCACAACCGGGCCAATGGGCTCGGGCTTGCCCCAATTCGGATTTCCACGACGCTTTGCCATTGATTTGGTGTCCTTTATGAAGAATTGATTTACGGTTACATCCCCAGGAACGCCGACTGACAGAATCGGGGTCGCCAAGGCAAACTCCAGATCCCTATTCTACGGATATTTCCTTTAAAAATCAATACCAAAATGGTGGGGATTTTGCGTTCCAGGTCACAATGCGTCCCAGTGCCGCAGATTCCGTATCCAATACCTCGATAAAGGATTAGTCACAGTTTTTCTGTTCAATATTGCTCGCTTTTACACTTCTTTCAGCGCACTGCCAACGCCGGACCCCGCATGTGCCCCTATATATTCTTTTGACAATAACCCAGCAAAAGCCAAGCCCGCCTGCGCATCGCCCTTTTGCTCCCGGCCCCCTTTTGCTCCCGGCCCCCTTTTGCTCCCGGCCCCCTTTTACTCCCGGCCCCCTTTTACTCCCGGTCGAGGTCTGGCTCCCGCCATTTGGTGAGGGGGAAACATCGCCTTCCGCGACGCCTGTTTCGATCTTTTCAGGCCCGCCGAAAGCTGAACTTCCCGCTCACATCTCAGGAATCTGGGTCAATCGCACCACTCGTCAAAAGCTCCCGCCCGCACCGCCGCGGCCAACGCATCAATGTCCGTCGCCAGCACGCGGTCCTGTTCCAGCCGCGGCGCCACCGCCCGCACCGCGGCATGCGCCCGCTCAATCTCCGCGCTCGATTGGAGCGGCCTGCGGCTCTCCACTCCCTGAGCCGCGCACATCAGCTCAATGGCCACAATCCGCTCCGCGTGCTCCACAATCTGGCGCAGCTTCAAGGCCCCGGTCATGCCCATCGAGACATGATCTTCCTTGCCCCCGCTGGTGGGAATGCTGCCCGTGGACGCCGGATGCGCCAGCACCTGGCACTCGTTGATCAGAGCCGCCGCCACGATCTGCGCCATCATGAACCCCGATGACAGCCCCGGATCGGCGGAGAGAAACGCCGGCAGCCCCTCGTTGATATCCGGGTTGAGCAGCCGGTCGATGCGCCGCTCGGTGATGCTCGCCAAATCCGTAAGCGCGATGGCCGCGTAGTCGAAGGCATACGCCAACGGCGCCCCATGAAAATTTCCGCCCGAGATCACGGCGCCGCTCTTATCCCCGCTCTTATCCCCGTTCGGATCCCCCTTCGCGTCTTTGCCCGCTTCAGACCGGTTTCCCGCAAACACCAGCGGATTATCCGTCGCCGACCCGGCCTCAATCTCCAGCACTCCCCGCACATGCTCCAAAACATCCCGCACCGCACCATGCACCTGCGGCATACAGCGCAGGCAATAAGCGTCCTGCACCCTGGAATCGTGTTCTCGGTGCGCCTCGCGAATCTCCGAGCCCTGCATGAGCCGCACCAGGTGCGCCGCTGCCGCAATCTGCCCCGCATGCGGCCGCGCCTGGTGAATGCGCTTGTCAAAAGCCGCGGGCGTGCCCATCAGCGCCTCCAGAGACATGGCCCCCGCCAGATCTGCAAGCTTGGCCACGCGCAGCCCGCGCGCCACAGCAAGCGCGCCCACGGCGGTCATGGCCTGCGTTCCGTTCAGCAGCGCCAGCCCCTCCTTGGCCGCCAGCACCACCGGCTCCAGCCCCGCCCGCCGCAGCGCCTCGCCTCCGGCCACGCGCTCGCCCCTATAAAACGCCTCGCCCTCGCCAATCGTCACCAGCGCGAGATGAGCCAACGGCGCGAGATCCCCGCTTGCGCCCACCGATCCCTTCTCAGGAATCACCGGATGCACCCCGGCGTTGAGCAGCGCTGCCAGCAGTTCCACCACCACCAGCCTGCAGCCGCTGAATCCCTTGGCCAGCACATTGGCGCGCAACAGCAGCATGCCCCGCGCCTCGGGCTCAGAAAGCGGCTGCCCCACTCCGCCCGCATGGCTGCGCACCAGGTTGGTCTGCAACTGAGCCAGGCTCCCGTGCGGAATGCGCACGTCGGCCAGCTTCCCAAAGCCGGTGTTGACCCCATACACCGTCTGCCCCTCGGCCAGAATCACCTCAATCAGCGCCCGGCTGGCCGCTATCCGCTCCGCCGCCGCCGGGGCGATCGCCACCGGGCAACCACACAGCGAAACCGCTTCAATCTCCGCCAGCGTGAGAGCCTGACCGTCCAGAACCAAAATCTCCATGGCCCTGATCCTAGGCCGCCGCTCCCGCTTGAGACAAATTGCGCAAGCCGGGCTTGCACCGTGCACTCGACTAGGCTTACATTCGATTGCCAGGGAACTCACTGCATGATGCGCTTCACTCGAAGAGAATTCGCCAAACTTGGTTCGCTGGGACTGGCCGCCCGTTTTGCCCCCTCCCTCATCGCCGAAACCCCAAACTCGAAAATTGGATACGCCGTCATCGGCCTCGGCCGCATCGCCGGCCACTTCATGCCCGGCGTGCGCGACACGACTAATTCTCAGATCACCGGCCTGGTCAGCGGCCATCGCGACAAGGCCGACCGAATCGCCGCCCAGTACGGCGTTCCGCAAACCTCCATCTACAACTACGAAAACTTCGACGAGATCGTGCGCAATCCCAATATCCAGGCCGTCTACGTCGCCCTTCCCAATTCCATGCACGCCGAGTACACCATCCGCGCCGCCAAGGCCGGCAAGCATGTGCTCTGCGAAAAGCCCATGGCAACCTCAGTTGCCGACTGCGAATCCATGATCGCCGCCTGCAAAGCCGCCAACGTCAAGCTCATGATCGCTTACCGTTGCCACTACGAACCCACCAATCTGAAAGCCATCAAGCTCATCCGCGACGGCGCTCTGGGCCAGGTGCAGGCCATCGTGAGCCCTTTCGGCTTCAACATTGCTCCCGGCGAATGGCGTCTCAACAAGAAACTCGCCGGAGGCGGCCCGCTCTTCGACGTCGGCATCTACTCCCTCAACGCCTGCCGTTACCTCACCGGCGAAGAGCCTGAACACATCTCCGCATACGCCTCGGTCATCGATCACGACGGCCGCTTCGACCAAGTCGAGGAAAACGTGGCCTGGACCATGCGCTTCCCTTCCGGCATCGTCGCCAGTTGCAGCACCACCTACGGCGCTAATATGGAAGGATTTTTCCGCGTCTATGGCTCCAAGGGCTGGCTCGAAGTCGATAATGCTTTTGTCTATGAAGGCCTTCATCTGCGCGCCGACTTCTCCGGCACCAGGCTGGACGAGCTCAACCCCGCCCGCGACCCCTCTCACTTCACTGCCGAGGCCGAGCACTTCTCTCATTGCATCCAAAACAACCTTGAGCCTCAGTCGCCCGGCGAAGAAGGCCTTCGCGACATGCGCTGCATCACAGAAATCTACCGCTCTGCCGGCATCGCCATATAGCGGATCCCGTCACCTCCGCAAGCCACTGGCGCCCCTGTGAAATCTCCTTCGGTATACTCTTCCTTGTTCGTTCCAAGCCCTGGAGGGCCTGTCCTTGCAAATCCAAAAGTGTGTACAAACCAGTTTCTTCTTCATCGTGCTGGCTGCGCTCATCGCAGCGCAGGCCGCGCCGGCACAAGACAAACCCGACGCGAAAAAAGACGCTGAAACAAAATCTGCTTCCATGCCGGCCCCCGCTCCCGATTCCGATACCGAAGGCTCCGTCACCGTCGGCGGCCAGGCCATCGCCTATCGCGCCGTGGCGGGGACGCTTACCGTGGGTTCAACCGATGTGCAGGACGCGATGCTCGGCCTGGATGGAAAATATCTCCCTGACTCCGGCATGGATCTGCCTTCCAAACCCGAAGACCAGCAAGCCACGGCCCGCATTTTCTACGCTGCCTATTTCAAAAAAGGCGCCGCCAACGGTTCCCGCCCCATCACTTTTCTCTACAACGGCGGTCCCGGCAGCGCAACAATGTATCTCCACATGGGCGCCTTTGGCCCCAGGCGAGTGGTCACCCCGGACGGCGAACATCAAGAGGCTGCACCCTATCCATTGGTCGAGAATCAATACAGCCTCCTCGATGTCAGCGATCTGGTCTTCATCGACGCGCCCGGCACCGGTTTCAGCCGTGTCCTCGGCAAAGACGCCGGAAAGGCGTTCTGGGGCACCGACGAAGATGCGCATGCTTTCGACCGCTTCATTCGCCGTTTCCTCACCAAATACGATCGTTGGAATTCTCCTAAATATATCTTTGGCGAGAGTTATGGAACCACGCGCAGCGCGGTGCTGAGCCGCATGCTGCAGGGTGTGGATCTGAACGGCGTCATCCTGCTTTCGCAGATATTCAGCTTTGACGACAGCGCCGATGGTCCGGACGGCAACCCCGGAACCGATCAGCCCTATTACCTCGCGCTACCGTCCATGGCCGCCACCGCCTGGTATCACCATCGTCTGGCCAATCAGCCCGCGGACCTTGAGGCTTTCCTGCGCACGGTGGAACAGTTCAGCCTGGGAGAATATGCGTCGGCGCTCTTGCAGGGATCGGAGCTGCCCGAGGATCGCAAACACGCGCTGGCAGACAAGCTGCAGAGCTACACCGGCCTGCCGGCAGCCTACTGGATCAAAGCCAACCTTCGCGTCAGCGGCGGCGAGTTCTCAAAGGAACTGCAAGCCGAGTCCGGACTCACCACCGGGCGGCTCGACACACGCTATGAAGGGCCCGACTTCGACCCCTTGAGCAAAGACGCCGATTATGACCCATTCACCAATGCCATCACCGCCGCTTACGTCACAGCCATTAATCAATATGCGCGGGACGACCTGAAGTATGGCGAAAACATGACCTATAAACCCAGCGCTCGCCAGCAGGGCTACCACTGGAACCTCGCCCATGTTCCTCCCGGCATCCAGGGATGGGAGGGGTCAAGCGTCAACGTCATGCCCGACATGGCCGCGGCCATGAAGCGCAATCCGAAAATGAAAGTGATGCTCATGGGCGGTTATTTCGATCTCGGCTGCACTTATTTCGCCGCCACGTATGAGATGAAACACCTGCCGATCCCGCAGAAACTGGAGGCCAACATCAGTTACCATTTCTTCCAGACCGGCCACATGGTCTACGTCAACGAAGCGGCCCTGAAGAACCTTCACGACTACACGGCGGAATTTATCCGCAATACCGAGGGCACGCATTAGAGCTGGTCGCATCAATCAGGTTTTGAAAGGGCACGGCATTAGCCGTGCCGCAGAAGTCGCATAAAACTTGGGGCTTTAACCCCTGAGGGATGCGGGTGCCCCATCCTTTCCGCGGTCGCCGCGGCGGCCGGAATGGGTGGGATCCCACAAACCTCAATCACACCCCGCAAATCCCAGCCTCAGACGCCCAACCCTAAAATCCTGCGATTCTTCTTTTCATCCGCCCCGCCCCCGGCAAAATCGTCAAACGCGCGATCCGTCACTCGAATAATCCGCTCTCTTATAAACTTTGCGCCCTCCGTCGCGCCCGCCTCCGGATGCTTGATGCAGCACTCCCACTCCATCACCGCCCACCCCGGATAGTCGTACTGCGCCATCTTCGAGAAGATCGAATGGAAATCAATCTGCCCATCGCCCAGCGAGCGGAATCGCCCCGGCCTGTCGATCCAATCCTGGTACCCGCCATACACGCCGCTCCGCCCGCTCGGCCGATATTCCGCATCCTTCACATGGAAGGCGCGCACCCGCTCGTGATACAGATCGAGGAATGCCAGGTAATCCATCTGCTGCAAAATCATGTGGCTCGGATCGTACAAAATGTTGGCGCGCTTGTGGCCGCCTACCGCGTCAAGAAACCGCTCGAACGTCACGCCATCATGCAAGTCCTCGCCAGGGTGCAGCTCATAGCAAACATCTACCCCCGCCTCGTCAAAGACCCGCAGAATCGGCAGCCATCGCCGCCCCAGCTCCGCAAACGCCTCATCGATCAGCCCCGCCGGACGCTGCGGCCACGGATAAAAAAACGGCCACGCCAGCGCACCGGAAAAGGTCGCGTGCGCATTGAGCCCGAGTCTCTGACTTGCTTTCGCCGCCAGACGCAGTTGCTCCACGGCCCAAGCCTGCCGCCCCTTCAAGTACTCCTTCAAGTCCGCTGGCGCAAAATCCGCAAACGACGCATCGTAAGCCGGATGGGTCGCCACCAGTTGTCCCTGCAAATGCGTGGACAGTTCGGTAACCGCGAGTCCAGCGCGCTCCAACACGCCCAGCAACTCATCGCAATAGCTCTGGCTTTCGGCGGCCTGCTTCAGATCGAACAGGCGCTTGTCCCAGGTCGGAATCTGCACTCCCGTAAAGCCCAACCCCGCCGCCCAGCGCGCCATTCCCGCAAGCGTGTTAAACGGCGCATCATTTCCCGCAAACTGCGCCAGAAAAATCCCCGGTCCCTTGATCGTCTTCATTTCCACTCTCCAAATGGTGCCCCACCTTGGCGTCCTATGGGCGCCGCGCACTTGTATTTGCGGCGAGAGCCTGCCCTGAGCGAAGTCGAAGGGGTGGGATCGTGCAACCCTCGCATCGCGGGAATCTCAATCATGCTCTATTTTTCTCATTGTTTTTCAGCGCCGCCCAGCAACCCCTCCACCAGCGCCGCCCACTCCTCTTCAAGCGTGTCGCGATGGAACTTCTGCCCCGCGCGCCCATACCAGTAGTCGGCATTCGAAGCCGCACCCTCTTTGCGATGCAGATAAGCGTGAACCGCCATCCCATCCGATGTTTCAAGCTCGTCCACCAGCCCGTGGGCCCGCGCCCAATCGCCTTTTGCGTCCCACCACAGCGCCGCCGTGGGCGCCGGTAGACCACCCGGTGGCTCTTCCGAACTCAACGATTCGCGGAACTCCTCGACAGTCATATACAACTCTTGTACCACCCAGCTCTGGGGATCGCCAGATTTCTTATTACAAAATGAAGTGACGCCTCCTCTTGTTGAGTTGTTGACCGCACGGTGGGATTTCTTTATGTCAGATTTGCGCCATGCCGCCGTCCACAAAAAGTTCAATGCCGTTGACGAAGCTGCCGTCGTCAGACGCGAGAAACACAACTACCTTGGCGATTTCATCCGGTGTGCCGACGCGACCAAGCGGAATGGTGGTGACCTGCAAGTCCACGAAACCCTGCACCTGCTCTTTAGTCAGTCCAATCAAATCGTAGCCCGGAGTGGGCACGACGCCCGGACTGACGGCATTGACGCGTATTTTGCGTTCCTTGAGGTCAAGCGTCCAGTTGCGTGCGAATGACCGTACGGCCGCCTTCGTTGCGCTGTAAACACTTAATGCCGGCGTGCCTTTGATCGAAGTAGTGGACGCATTGAGAATGATGGACGACCCTGGCGGCATTAGCGGCAGTGCCTTCTGCACGGTGAAGAGCAGGCCACGGACATTGGTATTGAAGGTCTTGTCGAAATGCACCTCGGTGATCTGACCAAGGGGCGCGAGCGCACCACCTCCTGCGTTGGCAAAGAGAATGTCGAGGCGGCCCTTCTCGCTTTTGATGGCGGCGTAGACGCGATCGACGTCTGCAAGGTTGGAGACGTCGCTGCAGATGCCGGTAACGTCCCGTTCAATGAGTTTCACGGCGGCATCGAGTTCGGGTTGACGGCGGCCGGTGATGAAGACATACGCGCCTTCGGACACAAACCGTTTGGCTGTGGCGAGTCCGATACCGCTGCTGCCGCCGGTGACTAGTGCGATTTTTCCTGAAAGTTTGTTGGTGCTCATTACTTTGGCTCCTTCCATACTCTGTTGGCTGGTTGCTATTCTTTACCGAACAGTACATAAGCAAACACCATAGACAGGAAAGCTGTCAATGATTTATTTACTTATCAGTATGAAACGCGAGAAAGTTACATCTCCACTCGGGCGTCCCCGCGCTTTCGACACAGAGGAAGCGTTGGATCGCGCGATGCAGGTTTTTTGGCGGAAGGGTTACCTTGGCACGTCGCTTTCCGATCTCACAAATGCGATGGGCATCAATCGTCCGAGTCTTTACGCCGCTTTTGGTAACAAGAAATCTCTTTTCCGCAAAGCCCTCGACCGCTATTCCAAGGGTCCGTCCGTTTATCTCTCTGAGGCGCTCCGAGAGCCGACAGCGCGCGCTGTAGTCGAGCGGTTGTTTTACGGGGTCGTTGATCTGTTGACCGATCCGCATACGCCAAAAACTTGTATGTGGGTGCATGGCGCACTCTCTTGCGGGGACGATCCGTTGCGAAAGGAATTCGCGGCGCAACGTGTCGCTGGATTCGAGGGGTTGCGCGCACGTTTCCGGCGCGCCGTTACCGAAGGCGAGCTGCCCATCGACACGGATGCGGACACGCTCGCGCGCTTCGTGCAGACGGTCAACTTTGGCTTGACCGTTCAGGCGTCCACCGGCGCCACCCGCAAGGATCTGTTGCGCGTGGTTGCAGCCGCTCTTCAAGCTTGGCGGAAGTAAGACTCAAGCCAAAGAAATGCGCAATCTTCCAGGGCGGCGCTAAAACGGCGCCCGATTGTTGCTCCAATAACATTTCTCCTTTTAATATGGATCGCTTTCAGGCAGCATCTTCGCCAATAAATCAACATATCCTGCCGGTGATTTGACGGGGGGTCCGCCGGGCCATTCAAGAAACCCCGGTGAAGGTACGAAAACTGCCCCTTCCCGGAGGCCAAACCGTTACACTGCGTCGAAATAGAGCCCTTGAAACTGCTGTTTGCAACTCAGACCGAAATGGTCGTATACTGAATTACGACCAATACGGTCGTAATTCGACTTTTCGTTTCAGGGTCCTGCCCTTTCGGCGGACCCCGGGGGTTCGGCAGGTGAGCGTGTTGAGCGAGTTGAAAGTGGGCCAGACCGGGATCCTCGTAGCTCTCGATCTACCGGAATCCGTCCAGAACCACCTGATGCATATGGGCTTTGTGCCCGAGGCGCGCGTCACCGCTCTGCGCCGCGCTCCCGCCGGCGACCCCACTGTCTATGCCGTGGACGGTTTGGAAATCGCCCTCCGCCACGAGACCGCCGAAGGCATCCGCGTCCGGCCTGACCAGGGCCCCGCCCAGGCCCTCGCCCACGCCAAGGCTGAAAGCTCCACAAGCCGCGATGTCCCTGAATTGATCGAGACCGCGCGATGAGCACCCCGATGAGCACATTAACCAGCTCGAGTTGCTGCACGCCCCCGCCCTTCAAGCCGCCCGCCGTTCCTCCGCCTGCCGGGGCCTTCAAAACCGTTGTGCTCATCGGCCCGCCAAACTCCGGCAAATCCACTCTTTTCAACCGCCTCACCGGACTCCGCCAAAAGGTCGCCAACTACCCCGGCGTCACCGTGGAGCAGCGCATGGGCCTGATGGCCGGCGTGGGCCGCGAGGACCTCACCCTCATCGATCTGCCCGGCATTTACTCGCTCACCCCCTACTCTGAAGATGCCCGCGTCGCCGTCGATGTATTGCGCGGCAAAATGCCCGGCACGCCCAAACCCGACGCGGTCTTGCTCGTCCTCGATTCCCTGCACCTCACGCGCCAGCTCATGCTGGCCGCGCCGGTGCTCGAGCTCGGGCTGCCCACGCTGATCCTGCTCAACATGAGCGACCTGATGAAGTCGCGCGGCGGCCTGGTTGACACGCTGAAACTGGCCCGCGAGCTTTGCGCGCCGGTGGCCCAGATCAGCGCTACCAAAGGAATCGGGCTGGAGGCGGTTCCGCTGTTCCTCAATCAGCCCGGCAACGGCACGGCCCCGAAACCTCTCACGCTCCCTGTGCTCGGCAACGCCGCCAGCGCCCACACCTGGGCCGCGCAGGTCAGCCGCCGCACCGGCTACAAAGCCCCACTCTCGGTCGAGAACAGCCGCAGGATTGACAACATTCTCCTTCACCGCATCTGGGGGCCGCTGCTATTTTTGCTCGTCGTCACCGGCGTGTTTGAGGTGGTCTTCTCCATCGGCCAGCCGCTTTCCGACGGCTTTGGCGAAATCCTCGCCCGCATCGGCGAATTCGCTCGCCCTCTCATCCCCGGCGCTTGGCTCCAGTCATTGTTGCTCGATGGCGCTTGGAAGGGCGTCGGCTCTGTGCTCGTCTTCCTGCCCCAGATCCTGCTGCTCTTTCTCTTTATCGGAATCCTTGAGGACACCGGCTACCTGGCCCGCGCCGCCCTCATCGCAGACCGCGTCATGCGCACCATCGGCCTCAACGGCAAAGCCTTCATTCCCCTGCTCTCCGCTTACGCCTGCGCCATCCCGGCCATCATGGCGACGCGCACCATCGAGAACAGGCGCGACCGCCTCGCCACCATCCTGGTCACGCCCTTCATGACCTGCTCCGCGCGTCTGCCGGTCTATCTGCTGCTGATTGCCGCCTTCATCCCCAACATCGTTTTCCTCCACGGCTTTCTTGGCCTGCGCACCATCGTCATGCTCAGCCTCTATGTGGCCGGCTTTGTCGGAGCGATGACCACCGCATGGCTGCTCAAAAGCTCCATCCTCAAGTCCAGCGAAACGCCCTTTATCCTCGAACTGCCCCAATACCGCATGCCCACCCTGCGCTCGCTCGGCCTCCGTCTCATGGATCGCGCGCGCGTCTTCGTGCGCCAGGCTGGAACCATCATCCTCTGCGTCACGCTCGCACTCTGGGTCCTCGCCCACGTGCCCGTCATTCATCTGGGTTCCGGCTCCTATGCCGCGCCCGAGCTGGCCAACAGCCTCATCGGCCGCCTCGGCCACTTCATTGAGCCCGCCATCGCGCCGCTCGGCTTCAACTGGAAGATCGGCATCGGCCTGCTCTCCAGCGTCCTCGCCCGCGAAGTGATGGTTAGCACCATGGGCACTCTCTACGGCGCCGACCCCGCCACCCAGGCCATGCACCTCCAAACCGCCCTCCACCACGACATGACGCTCGGCGGCGCGCTGGCCCTCATGATCTTCTTCGCCTTCGCCATGCAGTGCACCTCCACCATGGCCGTCGTCCGCCGCGAAACCAACAGTTGGAAGTGGCCCGCCATCCAGTTCCTCTATATGCTCGTCCTCGCATGGGGCGCAGCCTTCGTTGTCAACCACGTAGTCATGGCCATCTTCGGATAGTTGGGCAGGCAAGCATCCGCGCTTCGGCCTTGACGGCCACACATCCCGCCGCTATCATCGCTTTCCTCCCGACAAGCATCTGGTCGCCCTACCTGTGCTGGTCGTACGTTGATCCATCCCGGACCAATGAACATGATCCATGAAGGAGTTTTACGATGCTGACTCCGCGAATCTTCACTTGCGTTGCCATTGCCGCTCTCTCACCCCTGGCGCATGCGCAAACCCCGCCCACCGTCTACACCATTACCCAGGCGCTCCCCGCTCCCAGTACCGGCATCATGACCATCTATCGAAACGGCTCGCAGGCCATAATCGAATATCGCCGCCCGGCCCAGCCGGACGGCACCCCGGCCAGCCGCACCCTGACACTTTACGACCTGAAAGCCGGCGTTTCGCACAGCTGGGACCCTTCTGGCACGCCGCCCTCCTGCAGCGCCGGCACCTTCACCGGCGACTGGGGCGACCCCTTCGCCGGTACCGCGGAAGTCACCGCCTCCATTTCCAAGGGCGACCTGAAGCCCGCTGGAGCTGAGACTCTCAATGGCATCCCAACCAAGGTCTACGCCGGCACCACACAGGGAGCAAACATCAAGGCCTGGCTCGACGAGAAAGACGGCCTGGTCATCAAGGCCGCGTACGGAGCGCCCGGCGGACCGATGCAGAACATGGTCGACATCCGCAGCTTCACCAAAGGTCCGCCTTCGGCGTCGGTTTTCGCCACGCTTCCCGCCTGCGTCTCCGTCCATCCCCCGCCCACCGCAGCTGAACTCATGGCCGCCGAAACCGGTGACAATGGCGCCAACTTCGTAAACGCCATTTACGGCCCAGGCACGAAGGCCTCCTGCTCCATCCTGGTCCGCGTGGTAGCCGCCAAGACCATGGCGCCGATCAACCGCCATTTCCAGGCCGCCATCGACACCACCTACAACCAGGACGACCCAAACCCGCCCCACTACGTGTTTGGCGTGGGCGAAGACGGCACTTCGACCTTTTCCGGCGGCGGTTTGCACGAGATCACCAATCAAGTCCACAACGGCATGCTGCGCATTGACCATGTGCCCGCATACTTCATGTTCGGCATCAACATTCCCACACCACACGAAGGCGCCGCCACCGGCCTGATCTACCGCCAGTGCTTCGCTCCCGTCACCGTGCTCTACGACATCATCAAAGACCCAAGCGACCCCGGAAAAGGCAACGACTGGCTCTACGCCAAAGCCGGCAAATACGCCGCCGTCCCGGCGCACTGAGGCGATACTGAAATTTCGCTCCGGCGTCTGGTGCAACTCGCCATCGCAAACACGGCCGTCCTTGCCACTTTGGACAAGGGGATTACTGGGGCTTACCTGATTCCCTGACGATTAAAGCCATTATCGAACGCCTGCTCGGCTTTTTCCGGGCTTGGGATTGGCACCGACGTGATAACGGCACATTATGAGAAACTAGAAGAGCCAGTATCCTCAGGCGCTGTCGATGCGCGCGCCATCAACCAGAACCAACCCCAGCTTTATTCGGCCCATCGGGGTCCCCACGGACAGGCGGGTACCCTCTGGGTGGTCCGTGGGGTGATCGCCGATACCCCACTGCGGCCCGCATATACGAATAGGAACCAGACCCACCATGCTCAGCACCAGCAACGTCACCATGCGCTACGGCTCCAAGCTCCTCTTTGAAGACGTCAGCGTCAGCTTTGTCCCCGGCCGCCGCTACGGCCTCACCGGCCCCAACGGCTCCGGCAAATCCACCTTCATGAAGATCCTCACCGGCGAGCTCGACGCGCAGAAAGGCACCGTCGTCCGCCCCCGCAAATTCGGCGTTCTGCGTCAGGACCAGTTCGCCTTCGACGCCTATCGCGTCATCGACACCGTCATCATGGGCAACAAGCCACTCTGGGCCGCCCTCGAAGAGCGCGACCGCATCTACGAGAAACCCGAAATGACCGACGCCGACGGCATGCGGCTAGGCGAGCTCGAAGGCGTCATCGGCGACGAGGACGGCTACACCGCCGAAGCCGACGCCGCCGTGCTCCTCGACGGCCTCGACATCCGCGAAGAAATCCACGAGCGCAAGATGTCCGAACTCCAGGGCGGCCAGAAGGTCCGCGTCCTGCTCGCCCAGGCCCTCTTCGGCAAGCCCGAAGCTTTGCTGCTCGACGAGCCCACCAACTACCTCGATCTCGACTCCATCCACTGGCTCCAGGATTTCCTGCACAGCTACGACGGCACCCTCATCGCCATCTCGCACGACCGCCACTTCCTCAACAGCGTCACCACCCACACCGCCGACATCGATTACCAAACCATCATCGTTTACACCGGCGGCTACGACGACATGGTCATGGCCAAGACCCAGATTCGTTCCACCCTCGAATCGCAGAACGCCCAGCGCGAAAAGAAAATTGCCCAGCTCAACGACTTCATCGCCCGCTTCGCCGCCGGCACCCGCTCCAGTCAGGTCACCAGCCGCCGCAAAGAGGTTGAGCGCCTGCAGACCAACGACCTCGCCCGCTCCAACATCGCGCGCCCCTACATCCGCTTCGACCAACTCCGCCCCAGCGGCAAGCATGTTCTCGAATTCAAGCACATCACCAAGCTCTACGACGACAACAAAGTCATCGACGGCTTCACCGCCAACGTTCTTCGCGGAGAAAAAATCTGCCTCATGGGCCGCAACGGCGCAGGCAAAACCACGCTCCTCAAGAGCCTGCTCTCGAACTACCCCGGCCTCGCCGACAAGGACTTCACCCTTGACTCGGGCGCAGTCTTCTGGGGTCACGAAGCCCAGATCGGTTACTTCCCGCAAGACGTCGGCGCAACAATCGAGCCCGGTCTCACCGTAGCCGAGTGGCTCCATCGCTGGAAACCCGATTCCCACGTAGAAGAAATCCGCGGCATCTTAGGCCAGATGTTATTCTCGGGCGAAGAAGGCGAGAAACAAACCAAAGCATTAAGCGGCGGCGAGCAAGCAAGGCTAGCCTTCTGCAAGCTAATCCTCACCAAGCCCAATTTCTTAATCTTCGACGAACCCACCAACCACTTAGACCTGGAAGCCATCAACGCCCTCAACATAGCGTTGCAGCGCTACGAAGGCACAGTGCTATTAGTCACCCACGACCACGACCTGATCGACGAAGTAGCCACAAGATTATGGAACTTCAAAGAAGAAGGTATCGAAGACTTCCAAGGCCCCTACTCCGAATGGAAAGGCAAACACAACTAGAGACTGTCACACCACGCGCGCGCCAAACTCCCGCACGAACCGGCTAACGGCGGATGGAGCATAAACCTTCAGACTCCTGAGTGCGGCAGAATCATGAAGCAGCGACCTCACCTGCCTTTAGTGCAGGAATCGCCCCCACCACTGGCTTGTAGGCAGTTTCATTCTCTTGGCAATGCTTTCTGACCTCGGTCATCCAAGCCTCGTACCAATACCAAGGGCCCTCGACTTGAACACCAAATTGGAATCTCGAGTTCTTTGCGTCCTTCTCCTTCCATAGCTCTATGTGTCGCTGCATTCCGAACTTGGTGAAACCTTCCGCTTTCATCTGCTTGACAATGGTTCCAGGACGATACTTCTTCTTCTCCGTCTCCTTAAGAAAAACCTTGTTGATTTCAGCAGCGGCCTCGGTTCCCGCTGGCACAAATTGGACGACTTTATCAGCTGCTGTCTTGCTGTTCGCCGTCTTGCGCACGAAGGCGACGCGAAACGAGAACCGCGGGTCGTCGTACTCCTCTTGAGACATCTCCTGTTCAAATTGCACCACGAACGAGCGAATGTGCTGAGGCAAGTCAGGTTGCGCCAATAACTCCTTTGCGGTCCCCTCTTCAATTCCGGAAAACTGGATACTAAAGGCTTGTTCCGAATCCAAAGAGTGCTTGTCGCCGAAGAGCCTCTTAATCGCAGCGTTGAAGTTCAATGCCGCTGCCTGAAACTTCGCGCTGAGCTGATCATCTATCCGCGTCGTCATCTGGTGCTCTATCTCATGTCTGATCCCAACCAAGAATAGGAGGTTCTTCTTGACGAGATCGTCGAGGGGACAATCAGCCGACTTCAGGCATTCCTCAAGACCCCATCGTCGCACAGCTCCGAAGCTCGTGGTTAAGAATCTCCGGCGACTGCCCGCCCGTCGGAACTGCCGGTGCTCGACAGCATTCTTCCTATAGAAAGCGTGTAATAGATAGGTCCACGCGATCACCGTTGTGACAATAAACAATTCAGACTTAAACTCAATTTGAGGGTTGTTGTAGATCTGGACAGCCGTAAGCATAGCTTCGCGAGCCTTTCTTACGAGTTCACTGGCAACAGAGCCAAACCGTCTCTTGCGCTTCGCCATGATGCAGCCATTTTAGTGCAACCCCGCAGGTTTTAGTGGAAGACCAATGAGGCAGAATGCAGGGTGCCCCAAGTCTCGCCCTTGAGACCTGGGATTCCCCCGAAGGCCGCCTACGCTCGGAGTCTTCCCGTCAAGCCGCAGCAGGCGTCTTCGTGGTCAACTGAACTCCCAGCGCCTTCATGACCGCCAGCGTAGTCTTCAGCGTTGGATTGCCCTTTTCGCTGAAAGACCGATAGAGTTGCTCGCGAGACAGGCCGGTCTGGCTGGCAATCTGTGCCATTCCTTTCGCCCGTGCCACTACGCCCAGCGCATGCGAGATATAGCCAACGTCGTTGGTCTGAAACGCCTCCGCCATGAATACCGCAATCGCCTCGTCAGACCCGAGGTCCTCTGCAGGATCGTAGTTGGTCAATTTCTTCGCCATCTCCGGAAAGTCTCGGTCTGTTTGAATTCGATCACCAAAGAGCCTGTAGTTTATAAACTACCACATAAATTGCCCTACTGTGGAATTTCGTTCTTCAGTGCGCGCGACCCACATCGGACCCCGGCAAATCGGCTGCCCCTCGATTCCAAGATCGCGGAGGCCACTCACAATCGAAACAGTTCTCGTTCAACAATCCACTGAACCGGCACGGCTGTTCTAAGCTGGTGTCTGTCCAACGGAAGGCCCGATCCCATGCGCCAATGGTTCGCTCTTTTTGCTCTCGCTCTTTCCACCCTCGCCGTCCAGGCCCAAAACCTCACTCCGCCCGACCCACCCCAACACAACTGGCAAGCCTCGTGGATCACCCATCCCACCGCGCCCCTGCGCGAGCCGCTGGTCCTCCACTTCCGCCGCGTTCTCACGCTGGCCGCCGTCCCCGCCAGCTACCCGGTCCGCGTCAGCGCCGACAACCGTTTCATTCTCTACGTCAATGGCCAGCGAGTCGGCGACGGCCCGGCCCGCGGCGACCTCACCCACTGGCGTTACGAACGCTTTGACCTCGCCTCAACCCTTAAAGCAGGTTCGAACCTTATCACCGCAACCGTATGGAACTTCGGCATTTATGCCCCGATCGCCCAGATGACCGACCGCACCGCGTTCCTGCTTGAGAGCGAGGCCATCGGAGACAGTTCCATCAGCACCCCCACCGGTTGGCTGGTGGAAGCCGAGCCTGGCCAGCACCCGGTGCCGCGCGTCGTCAACGGCTTTTGGGACTACATGGCATCCGGCACAGGCGAAGAAATCGACGCCGCTCGCTACGATTGGTCCTGGCAAAGTCCCGCCGCCAACTCCGCAGCCTGGCTCCCCGCCGCCTCGCCCATCCGCGAGAGCATCTACGCCGGCGTCAACAAAGCCCACTCCGCCGAGACCACCGGCGACAATCCCTGGGGCCTGGTGCCGGACAGGCTACCGGCAATGGAGTTCTCAGCCACTCCCGCGGGCCAGTCTGTCCGAGTCGATCTGTCCGGTCCAGAAACTGTTCCAGTTGAACCTGGGCAAATGGCGGTTCGGGTCCAAACCAAACTTTCTGATCTCCGGGCCTTTCCGAGTGCGCCTGTTACCGTTCCTGCTGACCGACACGTCCATCTGCTGCTGGACCGCAAGACCCTCACCACTGCCTATCCGCGGCTCATCGTCTCCGGCGGCAAGGGCTCGCACATCGTCCTCACTTACGCCGAGGCTCTTTACGACAAGGATCGGCACAAGGGCGACCGCGATGAGGTGGATGATCGAACCGCCATCGGTCTCGCTGACAACTTTCTCCCCGACGGCGGCCCGCACCGATTCTTTGAACCGCTCTGGTGGCGAACCTGGCGCTATCTCGACCTCGACATCCGGACCGCCGCCGACCCCATCACCCTCGAATCGCTAACCGCCAACTTCACCGCCTACCCGTTCGAAGAACGCGCCACCTTCAATTCCCCCGATCCCGATCTCGCCAAAATCTGGGAAATCAGTTGGCGTACCGCCCGCCTCGACGCCCATGAAACCTACATGGACACGCCTTACTACGAGCAGCTCCAATACGTGGGCGACACGCGCATCCAGGCTCTCATCTCCTACGCAGTCGCCGGCGACGACCGGCTCGCCCGCCAGGCCATCGAAGCCTTCGACCAGTCCCGCACTCCCGACGGCATCACGCGCAGCCGCTACCCCAGCGTCCTGCCGCAAACCATCCCCACGTTCTCGCTGCTCTACATCGGCATGGTCCACGACTACTGGCTCTACCGCCCCGATCCCGGCTTTGTCCGCTCCAAGCTTCCCGGAACGCGCACAGTCCTCGACTGGTTCGCTGGCCAGGAAAACCCCGATGGCCTGCTGCACGAACTGCCCTGGTGGAGCTTTATTGACTGGGTCGCCGAGAAACAAGTGATCCCCACCTACGATGCCAACCACGAGTCCTGCGTCACCACGCTTGAATATCTCGGAGCCCTCAACGACGCAGCCGACCTCGAACACAACCTTGGGGATCCGATTCTGGCCATGCGTTACGATAGCCTCGCCCAACATGTCCGCTCCGGCCTCTTCAATAAATGCTGGTCCGCCTCGCGCGGCCTCCTGGCCGATACGCCCGACCAGAAAGCCTTCAGCCAGCAGGCCAACATTCTCGCCGTCCTCTACGATGTCATCCCCAAAAGCCGCCAGGTGGAAGTGCTTCGCCAGATGCTGGCCATCGAGCCCGGTACGACGCCCAACGGTGTCCTCAGCGCCTCCTACTACTTCCGCTTTTACCTCGCCCGCGCGCTCGACCATGCGGGTATGGCTGACGAGTATCTCGACTCCATCGGCCCCTGGCGCAAGCTGCTGCCGTTGCACTTCAGCACCTGGCCTGAAGTTCCCGGCAACACCCGCTCCGACTCCCACGCGTGGAGCGCCCATCCCATCTACGACTTCCTCACCCTGGTCGCCGGCGTCCAGCCCGCCGCCTCCGGCTTCGCCAGCGTCCGCATCGCGCCACACCTGGGCGCGCTGCCCTCGTTGTCTGCCTCCTATCCTCATCCTCAAGGCATCATCCAGGTTGAATATCACCGCCAGGGCGCGGGCCTCAACGCAACCATCACCTTGCCCGGCACGCTCACCGGCAGATTCGCCCTTAAGGGCAAGGCCTGGCCCCTGCACCCCGGAGTAAACACCATCCAGGCACCATAACTCCCCCTTATAGCCGTTCCTTTGAACACGTCTGCCAAATCGATTCGGCAGCTTGGAAGCCCTGTCCCCATTCAGGTAAAACGTGTTACAACTCCAACATGGCAAAAGGTAATGGTTCCGCGCCATCCGGGCAAGTCAACCTAAGAATGCTCGCCGAGCATCTTGAGCTCTCCCAGACCACCGTCTCCCTGGTTCTGAATAACTCGCCCTCCGCCAAGTCCATCCCGCAGGAAACCCGCAACCGGGTGATGGAGGCGGCCGAGCGGCTCAACTACCGCCCCAACTACTTTGCCCGCTCCCTCCGCCAAAGCCGTTCCATGAGCGTCGGCGTGCTGGCTCCGGACCTCAGCGAAGGCTACTTTACCCGCGTCATGAGCGGCGTCGTCCAGGAACTGACCGCGGCGCACTATTTCTACTTCACCGCATGCCACGACTGGAAGCGCGAGCTCATTGAAAAATATCCGCGCATGCTGGTCGAGCGCGCCGTCGATGGTTTTCTGCTTCTCAACACGCCCGCCGACCAGATCGAAGTGCCGGTTCCGGTGGTAGCTATCTCAGCCCACTCCCCGGTCCAGAACGTAACCAACATCGTGCTCGACCATCAGCGCGCCGTGGAACAGGCTCTCGATCATCTGCACTCGCTCGGCCATCGCCGCGTAGCCTTCATGCGCGGCCCGCGCGCCATCCCCGATTCGGAATTCCGTTGGGAGAGCATCCAACTTGTGGCCCGCGATATGAAGCTCAAAATCGATCCGGCGCTGGTCATCGGCATCGACTCCGCCGGATGGTCCATGAAGGATGGATACCATCCCATGGCGCCCGAAATCGGTTACCGGCCCATGCAGGCGTTGCTTGAAAAGACGCGCGACTTCACCGCCATCTTCTGCTTCAACGACATCGCCGCCATCGGCGCTATCCGCGCCCTTAAAGACGCCGGCCTCACCGTTCCCGGCGATGTCTCCGTAGTCGGCTTCGACGACATTCAGTCCGCCGCTTACTCCACGCCTTCGCTCACCACCGTCCGCCAGCCGCTTCTCGAGATGGGCAAGCGCGGCGCCCAGGTGCTGCTCGAGCGCATCACCAACCGCGAAAAGACCTTCCCCGCTGAGATCGTGATGGCCCCTGAACTCGTCATCCGCGAGTCCACCGGCCCCGCGCCCGCCGGGCGCAAGAGCTGAAACTGGCTACCCCAGCAAGACTTGCTTTCGCGCCGTGAAGCACGTAGACTTGTGCTACACGTAAATAGGTGCGACATGAAAACCAACGTTACGCTGAAAATTGATGCTGATCTCCTGCGGGAGGCCCGCATCCTGGCGGCCGAACAGGGCTCTTCCATCAGCTCCTTGTTGGCTGACCGGCTGGAACAGGCTGTCCGCGAACGCAAAGGATACCAACAGGCGCGGCGGCGGGCCATTGCTCGGTTGAAGAAGGGTTTTGATTTGAATTGGACGCCCCCCCGCTCACGTGACGAACTGCATGAGCGATAAGTGCTTTGTTGATACCAATATTCTTGTGTATGCGCACGACCGCTCTACCGGCGCAAAACATCGTCGCGCGCAAATGCTGCTTGACAAGATGTGGGAAACCGGCAACGGCGTGTTGAGTACGCAGGTCCTGCAAGAGTTATGCATCAACCTTCGCCGCAAGGCAGGCAATCCTCTGCCCATGGCGGAAGTCCGTGTGATGATACGCGACTACTCAACCTGGGAGGTGGTTACAAATACTCCCGAGTCTGTCCTCAGAGCGCTGGAAATCGAGATGCGCTACAAGACTTCTTTTTGGGATGCGCTGATTCTTCAGGCCGCCGAGGATGCCGGCGCATCGATCCTCTATTCCGAGGATCTGGCTGTTGGACAGCGCTACGGATCAATTCAGGTCGTGAACCCACTTATGGAAGAATTGAAACAATAATCGAGGTTCATCCTTGAATCGGGCAGCATGCTTACCCGCAGAGCGCATCAAACCACCTGCTGATGTAAACCTGCGCATGCGCCTCGCCGCAGTAGTGCCGCGCGTGCGGAGCATTCGCCGCTTCTTTCGTCCATTTGAAAACCGTCAGTTGCGCGTCGCTGCAATGAATCACCACCCACCGCACCGGATGCTCGCTCTCTTCCCCGCAAATCTCACATCGATAAATCGTATCGATCATATTCCCTATTCCCTGTTCTTTATTCCCTATTCCCTATTCTCTGTTATTCAAGCATCTGCAAATCCAGCGGCTCCGCAATCATGCAATCCATGCCGCGAATGCTTTCCAGCGCCCGCTTCAGCGCCGACGATTTGCACGGTTCCACGGTCACCACAAACGGCAGCGCGTGCTGCGGATAGCCCGGCTTCTGCACAATGGCGCGAATGTTGATGCGTTCTTTTGCCAGCGCTCCGGTAATCTCCGCCACAATCCCCGGCCGGTCTCGCACCAGGAACCGTATGTAATGCGGCACCTCAAACTCTCCGCTCACGCCAGCCGGAGCCGACGGAACCTCGACTCGCCGCGATCCGTGCGCCAGCGCCAGCAGATCGCTCACCACCGCCACCGCCGTCGGGTGCCCGCCCGCTCCATGGCCTGAAAACACCACGTCGCCGCCATAGTGTCCCGACAGGATCACCATGTTCTCCGTGCCCCGCGACCACGCCAGCGGAGACCGCAAATCCACCAGCATCGGTCCCACCGTCGCCGCCACCGGCCCACCGGCCCGCTCCGCCCGCGCAATCTGCCGGATGGTGCAGCTCAGGTCCCGCGCATAGCTGAAGTCCACCGCGGAAATCGTCGTGATCGGCCGCGGCACAATCTCCTCCGGATCCACCTCCACGCGCAGCGCCAGCCGCATCAGAATCGCCAGCTTCGCGCGCGCGTCAAATCCGCCCACATCCTCGGTCGGATCGGCCTCGGCAAATCCTCGCGCCTGCGCCGCCGCCAGCACCGTCGCGTATTCCGCGCCCTCCTCCATCTTGCTCAGGATGAAGTTGCAGGTTCCATTCAGGATGCCTTCAATGCGCTCAATCCGGTCTCCGGCCAACCCCTGTTCCAGCCCCGGAATCACGGGAACTCCGCCCGCCACAGCCGCACCATACTTGAGATGGCCGCCCTTGGCCGCGGCCAGCCGCTCCAGCTCCACACCGTGATACGCGATCAGCTTTTTGTTGGCCGTGACCACGCTCTTGCCCGAATCCAGCGCCTTGCGCACCCAGCCGCCTGCCGGCTCAAGCCCACCCGCTAACTCCACAACCACGTCCACATCCGAAGCCAGCACGGCGTCGGCGTCCTCGCTCCACTCCACGCCGGCCGGCGTCCACTCCACCCGCTTGCGCGCCACTCCGCGGTTGAAGACATGCGTCAGTTCCAGTCCCTCCGGCTTCGACTCGACAAGAATGCGCGCCACCGAGCTGCCCACCGTCCCAAAGCCAAAAAGAGCAATGCGCAGCGGGCGCTGCAGCGCGGGGTCCCCGGCGACAGGTCCTCGTCGCTGGGGTGACACGCGGTTCTCCTGCGCTACCTGTTGCGGCAATGCGGACACATTCACGTCAGACACCGGCTTTTCCTCGAATATGCTAGTCAGAATACTGAATAACCCGATGATACCTGACGGCCGGGCAGCCGTTTCCCGATCCGTACCCATTCACACGGTCCTCGTGTAGCATAACTTCCAGATGCGGCGCTCGCTTGCCATCCTCCTGGTTCTCTTCTTCGGCCTGGGTCCGCTTGCGGCAACCCTTTCAGCCGACGACGAGTCGCGCCTCCCCGCCTGCTGCCGCCGTCACGGCGTCCATCACTGCGCCATGTCCATGCGCATGACCGCCGCCATGGCCGAAGCCGCCTCTGGCGGCAAACCCACCTTGACCGCTCCCTTAACCTGCCCCTATTTTCCCGGTTACGCCGTCGCACCCACAACGACGATTCTTGCGCTGGCCGTTTCCCCCGCCGGTTTGCCAGTTCTCCTCGCGCAATCTCACTCGCCCGCCGCCGGTCGCGCCGCTGCCCGCCTCAGCCAGCTCCGCACCCGCGCCGGCCGCGGACCTCCCGCCTCACCCCTCGCCTGAGAATTCCCATTCAACGCCTTGCCTTCTATTCCGAGGGCAGGATTCCGTTCGTTTGCTCACTAAGCATTCCGGCCGTCCATCAGCCACAACGCTCGAGGAGGCTTCTGTTCTTCTTATGCGTCCCCTTTATTTTCTTGTCGCAGTTCTGCTCCTTGCCGCGTCCATTCCCGCCTTGGCCACTGTCTTCGCCACGGTTCATGGCGTGGTCCACGATCCCCAGCACCGCCCCATCGCCGGCGCAGAGGTCACTCTGCAGGCCGCCGACTCCGCATTCGTTCTCCACGCCGCCACCGGTTCCAACGGCGAATTCGAACTGCCCCAAACTCCCATCGGCGTCTACCGCCTGACCATCGCCTCGCCGGGCTTTGACACTGTCACTGAGTCACTCGCCGTAGCCTCCGGCACCAACCCTCTCTTACACATCCCGCTGCCGCTTGCGCCCGCAAACGAGACCGTCGTCGTCCAGGGTTTGCAGACTTCCCCATCCGCCGATTCCGTAACCCCCACCACTCTCATCACCCGCGCCATGATCGACCAAACCCCTGGCGCGGATCGCACCATCGGCATGGAGATGATCACCGACTACGTCCCCGGCGCTTACATGACCCACAACATGCTTCACATGCGCGGCGGCCATCAGACCAGTTGGCTCATCGACGGCATCGCCATCCCCAACACCAAAATCGCCTCCAACGTCGGCCCGCAAATCGATCCCAAAGACATCGACTCGCTCGAAACACAGCGTGGCAGTTACGGCTCGGATTTAGGCGACCGCACCTACGGCGTTTTCAATGTCCTGCCGCGCAATGGCTTCGAACGCAATCGCGACGGCGAACTGCTCGTCTCCGCCGGCAACTTCGACTCCGCCGAAACCCAGCTCTCGCTCGGCGACCACTCCGCGGCCACCGCCTGGTACTTGAGCCTCACCGGCTCCCGCTCCAACTACGGCCTGGCCGCGCCCGTCATCGCCATCGACCACGATTCCACCAACTCCCAAAGCGCCTTTCTCTCGCTCATTCGTAACCAGTCCCCCAAAGATCAGCTCCGCCTCAACGCTCAATACCGCCAGGATCACTTCGACATCCCCTACGACCCCAACCCCAACGACTACGAAACCACCTCTGGCTATTACAGTTCCGTCGGCCTGCGCGACGCGCAATCGGAGCGCGATTCCTTCGTCATCGCCAACTGGGTTCACACTCTTTCGTCCAAGGCGCTGTTTTCCGTCGCCCCCTTCTATCACGCCAATCAAGCCGACTACGACTCACTCCCAACCGACATGCCCGTTGCCACCACCTGGCATCAGTCCTCCAATTACGCCGGCGCGCAAGCCGACATCCATGCCGACGCCGGACCCAACAACTTCTCCGCCGGTTTCTATTCGTTCTATCAGGCTGAGAACGATCTCTTCGGCGTCCAGATCAATGACGGCTCATCCCCATCCCAGCCCAACACTGCGGCCAACGCCAGCGCCGGGCTTGTAGAGTTTTATCTTTCCGACCATCTCCACGTGAATCGATACATCACGCTGCTCGGAGGTGAGCGTTTCTCCGTCTACCAGGGCGGATTCGACGAGTCCGCCATCTATCCCCGCATTGGCGCAACCGCTGAAATCCCTCGCCTTCATTGGGTCCTGCGCGGATTCTACGGCCACTTCTTTCAGCCCGCGCCCCTCTTGACCGTTTCCAGTTCCGTACTCAACTACGCCGGCACCCTGCCCCGGGGTGAAAACACCTTCACGCCTCTTCCCTCCGAGCGCGACGAAGAGCATCAATTCGGCATCCAGATTCCCTATAGGGGCTGGCTTATCGACATCGCCAACATTAAGAATCGCGTCAACAACTTCCTTGACCACTCCAACCTCGGCGAATCCAACATGTACTTCCCCATCGCCGTCGATGGGGCGCTGGTCCGCGCCTGGGAGATGACGCTGCGCTCGCCGCAGCTCGCCCACCTCGGACAATTCCATCTCTCCTACTCCAACCAGATCGCCGAGCAGCGCGGCTCCATCATTGGCGGATTTACCTGCGGCATTCCCACTGACCAGGCCTGCGACCTGGGCCCCAGCTACACCCCGGTCGACCACGACCAGCGCGATACGCTCAATACCGGCTTCACGTCGAACCTTCCCCTGCACACCTGGTTTTCCAGCAATGTCTACTACGGCTCCGGCTTTCACAACGGCCTTGCCGGCGCCAATGAAGGCCCCTACAACGGCCCCTATCTGCCCGTCCACACCACCTTCGACGTCTCCGCCGGCCACTCGATGGGAGAACGCTGGAAACTCTCCGCCAGTGTCATCAACGCCACTAATCACCGCGTTCTGCTGGATAACTCCGTCACCATCGGTGGCTTCCATTTCAACGATCCAAGAATGCTCTCCGCTGAACTCCGCTACCGCTTCCACTTCTAACCGCGCTCACAAACCGGGTGCCCCAGGTCTCGCATTTGAGACCTGGGAATCGGGTGCCCCACCCCGTTTGAATTGGGTGCCCCATCCTTGACGCGTACTTTGCGGCAAGGGTGGGAACCATCCACCCATCTACATCCTTCCGCAAATCCAACCCCACTCAAAAACCGTTTGCGCATTTTATTTGTAAATCGAATAACATAAAAATCCATGGCCACTCTCTACGACAAGCTCCAGCTTAAAGACCACCAGGAAATCCTGGTTCTGCAGGCGCCGAAGAGTTTTGACAAGGAGCTTTCCCGCCTGCCTGTAAAGGCCATCCATCGCCACATCGAGTCCGTTCCGGAGATCGGGTTCTCACTCGCTTTTGTCACCCGGCAAAGCGAAGTGGATGCGCTTGTCCCCGCAATCACCGCCCGCGCCAAAGGCGACGCCGCCGTCTGGTTCGCCTATCCCAAAGGCTCGTCGAAAAAATACAAATGTGATTTCAATCGCGACACCGGCTGGGCCGCCCTGAGAAACGCGGGATTCGATACTGTGCGTTCCATCGCCATTGACGAAGACTGGACCGCCCTTCGCTTCCGGCGCGTCGAGTACATCAAGTCCCGCTGAATACGAAAACGAACGACTCTTCAATCACGCTGCCCGGTCTTGCCGCGCAATGCAAGCTTGCGCATTCCGGGCTCCCAGCCAACGTTTCAATCCGAGCGGCCTTCTCGCTTTGAAGTTCGCCGGCCAGCTCAAAATAGGAGAAACCCAATGAGTACCACTCCCGTCAAGTTACGTCCCGCACAAGCCGAAGTCCACCGTGCAGCTCACAGTCAGGACTTGGCCGAAGTGCAAAAGCAGGCCACTTTCGAACGCGAGGCCGAAGGGCTTGAGCTCAAACCGATTCCCAGATCTCGCGTTCCGTTGTAACTCCGTCATCTACTGCGAAGCGCGCACCTTTCACGGCGAGCAGCCGTTGCCCGCCGTGCCTATGCCCGACGTGAAAGATGCGATTGGCCCTATTGAACCAAAAACAGCCCGGGCAGCACTTCACCGGCCTTGCCCTCAACCACGTGCGTAAACGCCGCCGCGTTCAGCGGCGCCTCCGGTCCCACATACACCGTCCGCGCCCCGCCCTGCCGCGCCCAATGCACAAAGTTCGCCGCCGGATACACCGACCCTGACGTCCCCACCACCACCATCAGCGTCGCCTTGCCGATCTCTTTCTGAATCCGCTCCATCTCCAGCGGAATCTCGCCAAAAAACACAATGTGCGGCCGCAGCCGCCCGCCGCACGGGCACCGCCTCACCTCATCGAGGTTGCGGTAAATCGTCCGATCCTCCACCGGCGCGCGCCCGCACTCGCTTCCGCATCGGGCCCGCGCCAACTCCCCATGCATATGCACCATTCGCACCGAACCCGCGCGCTCATGCAGGTCGTCCACATTCTGCGTGCAAAGAAAAAACCGTTCGCCCAGCCGCGCCTCCAACTCCGCCAGCGCAACGTGCGCCGGATTCGGCTCCGTCTTCGCGCCCTGCGCCCGCCGCCCCGAATAAAATTCCCACACCAGGCCCGGGTTCCGCGCCCACGCCTCCGGCGTGCACACATCCTCGATCGGATGCCCCGCCCACAGCCCATCCGATGCGCGAAACGTAGGCAGCCCGCTCTCCGCGCTGATCCCCGCCCCGGTCAGCACAAACACCCGATCATTTGCGCCAATCGAAATTTTGCTCATGGTCTTCTTCAGGATGGAAAGTCGACCCGCGGTTACTCAGGACTGCGGCTGAGGTGCGGATTCAAGGCAGGGCTCGTTCCATATGCCAGGCACATTCTCCAGCACATACAACTGGTCGCCGCCATGATAGAAACTGACATCTTTCACGTTTGCCGTTGCCCCAGCATATTCCATCTGTTCAGGCTGAGGCTTGTGATGATATTTCCAGTCCTGCGCAAAGGTTTCCAGCGCGCCCCTTGAAATCACATGGACCCTTGATCCCTTAGCAAATTTTGCACGGTAGAGCTCTTCCATTTTTTCTCACTGAGGATTCGTCGGCATGAGCTTTGTTGGACGAATGCCCCGTCCATCCACAAGCGGCTGATCTCTGATCCCTGACCCCTGTTCCCTGCCTCTAAGGTTCCAGCAAGATCTTCCCCGTAGTCTTGCGGTCCGCCAGATCGGTCTGCGCCTGCGCCGCCTCGGCCAGCGGATACCGATACTCCGTCCGCAGCTTGAGTTTGCCCTGCGCGGCCCAGCCCAGCACGTCGCCGGCGCGCCATTCCAACTCCGCCCGTGTGGCCACGTAGTGCCACAGCGTGGGCCGGGTCAGAAACAGCGATCCCTTGCCGCTCAATTGAATCGGATCGAACGGCGGCACCGGCCCGCTCGACGCGCCAAACAGCGCCAGCAGTCCGCGCGCCCGCAGGCAGTTCAAACTCTGGTCAAAGGTCGTCTTGCCCACCGAGTCGTAGACCACGTCCACGCCCTTGCCGCCGGTCAGCCGCTTGACCTCCGCCTCGAAATCCTGCTCGGTATAGAGAATCACATCGCTGGCGCCCGCCTCCTTCGACAACTCCGCCTTGGCCTTGGTAGACACGGTCGTAATCACGCGGGCACCCAGCATCACCGCCATCTGCGTCAGCAGCAGCCCCACGCCGCCGGCTCCGGCATGCACCAGCGCCGTGTCCCCGGCCTTGAGCGGAAAAGTCGAATGGGTCAGGTAGTGCGCTGTCATCCCCTGCAGCATGGCGGCCGCTGCCTGCTCCATGCTCAGGCCCGCAGGTATCTTCACCAGTTGCGTCGCCGGCGCCAGCGCATACTCCGCATAGCTGCCCAGCACGCTCACGGACGCGACCGCGTCCCCGGCGGCGAATCCCGTCACTCCCGGGCCCAATTCCTCCACCGTCCCCGCGGCCTCGCTGCCCGGCACCAGCGGCAACGACGCTTTGTAGACGCCCTTGCGGAAGTAAATCTCGATGAAGTTGACTCCGGCCGCTTCCACGCGGATCAACACCTGTCCCTGTCCCGGGTGGGGAATGGGTAACTCGGCCAGCTTCAAAACCTCCGGCCCGCCGGTCTCGCTGATCTGGATTGCTTTCATGTCACGCCAAGAATGCACCTTGGAGCCCAGCTACGGCAAGGACATCAACAACACTATACAAAAATTGAAGCGCGCCCCACTCTTCAATCGAAAAATAAAGGCCGCCCAGTCAACGCCCAGGCGGGCCATCCTATTCCCTATTCCCTGTTCCCCGTTTTTTAGAATCCCTCGCGCCTTTCCGAGAGCATATTGTGCTCGTCCGGAGAGGCCAGACGCACCAGCCGGTCCACCGTGTACGGCGCGCGGCTATGGATCGTGTGGTAGTGGCGCACCTGCAACTCGCCCAGCAGGCCGATGGCCAGCATCTGGATACCTGCCACGATCAGCACCGCGCCAATCACGAACATGGGGCCATGCTGATCCATCACGTTCTGGTGCGGATGCAGCACCTTGATCCCCAGCAGGTAAGCCGAGATCGTGCTGCCTGCCGTCACGCCCAATGCGCCGAAGCCGCCGAAAAAGTGGAGCGGGCTGCTCATGTACCGCAGCAGGAAACGAATGGTCAGCAGATCGAAGAACACCCCGAAGGTGCGCCCCACCCCGTAGTGGCTCTTGCCGCGCTCGCGGTTCACATTCTTGATCGGAATCTCGCAAATCGATGCCCCATACCAGCTGGCCAGCGCAGGGATAAAGCGGTGCATCTCGCCGTACAGAGGAATATTCTGGATCACCTCGCGGCGATACGCTTTGAAGGTAGTGCCGAAGTCGTGAATGTCCACGCCGGACAGTTTGGCCATCAGCCAGTTGGCGCAGCGCGAAGGAATTCGCCTTAGGAAGAAGTTGTCGACCCGCTCCCTGCGCCAGCCGGACACCACGTCATATCCCTCTTCCAGCTTCTCCAGGAAGTTGGGAATGTCGTTCGGGTCGTGCTGCAGGTCGCCATCCATGGCCAGGATGAACTCGCCCGAGGCATGATCGAAGCCCGCCGCCAGCGCCGAAGTCTGGCCGAAATTGCGCCGCAGCTTCACCACCAGCACCCGGCTGTCCACCGCGGCTATCTCTTCCAGCAGCTTATAGGTCCGGTCGTTGGAACCATCGTCGACAAACACCAGCTCAAAGCTGTTGCCCACCTGTTCCATCACTTGCTTCAGGCGAGCATAGAGAGCCGTCACGTTCTCCTCTTCGTTGTGAAAAGGCACGACAATGGAATATTTCGCCATCATGCAAGTATAGATGGCATGTCAAATAAAAAGGATTCCAAAACCGCGTCCAGCCCCCTCCTGCCATACAGAAAAGTAATTTGCGCCAGGCGCCACCGGGGAAAAAAGGGCTACGGTTACCGGTCCATCTCCTCCAGCATCCCCTGCATTTCGCTTAAAGCGTGGCTGTTACCGCTTCGCGCCGCGCAGCCAATCCCGCCCTTCAGCCGTTCGATCGCCTCCGCCGTCCGCCCCGCCTTCACCAGCGTTTGCGCGGCCATGAAGTAGCCGGCCGTGTAGTCCGGATCGCCCGCCAGCAGAAGGTCGAACTCCTTCAGCGCCGAGGCCGTCTCGCCACGATTGCTCAGTTCCATGGCGATGCCGTATCGGGCAAAGCTGTTCTTCGGGTCCAGCGCCAAAATCTCTTTGAGTCCCGCCATCTTATCCATCTTGATCGGCTCCGATCCCATTTTCTTCCCATTCGTCCATTGGGATTTGCACATTTGGCGGCGATTGCCCAAACTGGGACAAGATGCATGGTCCAATTCGCCCGATTGGCCTGGTCGAGCTGCCGGTCGCCAGTTCCATTGTAGCTGCCCGGCGGTCAAAATTTTAGCTTCAGGCTTGCATCCAGGAGATGGAATAATCCCACAATGACTTCCGCGGAAACAAATCCCGCTGCGCGCACCGTCGCCAGCACGCAGTCCGAAATGACAGAGATCATCCTGCCCAACGACACCAACATCCTCGGCAACCTGCTCGGCGGCAGGCTCATGCACTTTATCGACCTCACCGGCGCCATGGCTGCCTACCGCCACTCGCGCACTCACGTCGTCACCGCCGCCATGGACCACATCGACTTCATCCGCCCCGTGCATCTGGGCGATCTGCTCACCCTCAAGTCCAGTGTCAATCGCGCCTTCGCCACCTCCATGGAAGTCGGCGTCAAGGTCTGGGCAGAAAACACTCAGACCGCCTCTCATGCGCACGTGGCCAGCGCCTACCTGGTCTTTGTCGCCGTCGATAAGGAGGGCCGTCGCCAGAGAGTTCCTCAGCTTCTGCCGGAAACCCCCGATGAGCTGCGCCGCTTTCAGGACGCGTTGCGCCGCCGCGAACATCGCGAAGCCGAATCCGCTCGCCGCAAACAGGCTAGACTCGAATCGGCCTCCCATGCATGACCATATGGGTGCCCCAGGTCTCGCTTCTGAGACCTGGGAAAGCGATGCACCACACCCGTCGTTATTAATCGTTCTCCACCCCAGAACTCGATCCCATGCCAACCGATTTTCCACGCCGCATTGTTTGTCTGACCGATGAGACGACGGAAACCCTTTACCTGCTCGGCGAACAGGACCGCATCGTCGGCGTTTCAGGATATGCAACCCGGCCGCCCGAGGCGCGCCGCAAGCCCCGCGTCTCCGCATTCAAGAATGCCAATATCGACGCCATTCTTGCGCTGAAACCGGATCTGGTTTTAGCGTTCTCCGACGTGCAGGCCGAGATCACACGCCAGCTCGTTCTGCGCGGAGCAACGGTGATGAACTTCAACCAGCGCAGCATCGCCGAAATTCTCGACATGATCGCTCTGCTCTCCCGCCTTGTCGGCAAGCAGAGTAAGGGCCAGACGATCGTTGCAGACCTTCTGCGCGGCCTTGAGGCCATCGCAATCTCCGCGCAATCGTTTCCCCGTCGGCCGCGAGTCTTCTTCGAGGAATGGAAAGACCCGCTCATCAGCGGAATTCGCTGGGTTGAAGAGCTGATCGAAATCGCGGGCGGCGCAGTCATCTTTCCGGAATTGCTCGGCTGCGGCAACGCTCAGGACCGGGTCGTCGATCCATCCGCGGTGGTGTCCCGCGACCCCGAGGTCATCATCGCCTCGTGGTGCGGAATGAAGGTAAACAAACCGCTCATCCGTTCTCGTCCCGGCTGGTCCTCCATAAGCGCCATCCGCAACGGGCAGGTCTACGAGGTCAAATCCACCTACATTCTGCAGCCCGGCCCCGCGTCGTTAACTGAAGGAGTGCGGCAAATCCACACCATCCTCGCGCGTGTTGTCGGTGTCGATGTCGCACCGTCTCTGAAACCGAAGGAGAAAATCGATCCCCAACTCCTGTAAGATTTAATCAGGCCGCTCTCGCTGAATTGCCTCTTTGAGCAATCTGCACGCAGCTTCTTCACGCAAGCATGTTTTTCGGAAGAACGCGGTCTGCCAAAGGAGCACCTGAAAATATGGCGCACTCACCTATCATGCCTTCGCCGCTGGCTTTGCCCGGCGTCTCCAAAATCGTCGCCATCGGTTCCGGCAAGGGCGGTGTCGGCAAGACCACCGTCGCCGTCAACCTGGCCATTGCCCTCTCCCGCCTCGGCCAGCGCGTCGGCCTCATCGACGCCGACATCTACGGCCCCAACGTCCCGCTCATGATGGGCTCTACCCAGCAGCCCAAAGTCCTTCCCGGCAACCGCATCGAGCCCAACCTCACCCACGGCATCAAGACCATCTCCATCGGCTACATCTCGCCCGGCGACAAGCCGCTCGTGATGCGCGGGCCCATGCTCCACCAGATCATCCGCCAGTTCCTTCAGCAAGTGGACTGGGGCGAGCTCGACTACCTCATCGTCGACCTTCCGCCCGGTACCGGCGATGTAGTCATTTCACTCGTCCAGACCGTGCCGCTCACCGGCGCGGTCGTCGTCTCCACGCCCAGCGATGTCAGCCTCGAGGACGCGCGCAAGGCCCTGCAGATGTTCGCGCAGGTCAACGTCGAGGTGCTGGGCATCGTGGAGAACATGAGCCACTTCACATGCCCCCACTGCCACCACGAGATCGACATCTTCTCCCGTGGCGGCGCCGAACGCACCGCGCAGCAGTTCAACATTCCCTTCCTGGGTTCCGTTGAACTGGTGCCCGCCATCCGCGAGGGCGGCGACCGCGGGCTGCCCGTCGCCCTGGCCGGCCCCAAGAGCCCTCAGGCCGCGGAATTCTACGCCATCGCTGAAAAAATGATGGTCCGCGCCGAAGCCGCAGCCGCAGCCGCCACCGACGTCATCGAGATCAGCTAGCGAAACAAACTCTACCGCACCAAAAAAGAAAGCGAGGCGCAAGCCCCGCTTTCTTTGTTCAGGTTGAAGCCTACCTCCAGTGCCCTTCCACCAGAACCCAGCCTCCATGCCGGTGCACCCAGTGGTGCCGCACCCAATGTGCGCCGGGATGCGGCGGACGATCGTAGTGGCCGGGAACCCACACGTAGTGATCCCCCTGGTACTGGTGATAGCCGTCGATCCACACATAACCCCTATCGGGAGGCGGACCGGGGTGCTCAACGATCGGAGCCGGTGGCCCGACGCGAATCACAACCTGCGCAAACGAAGCCGCAGGAACCAATGTGAGAGCAAGCAACAATGCCAACGCAGTCCTCTTCACGGCGAATCGAGTCCTCCATGGTTTAGATTGTCCGGAACAATCGCTGTTTCCGGCGTTGATTATATTAACCTGTCGCCGCGGGAAATGTTGCGCCGTAACCAGGATGCACAACACTCTCCCGTAACGCCGTGTTTTACGCCACTGGAGAAGCCCCGTCAAGCTCTTCCCCCAGCGCCTCGGCAGCCGTCACGCAAGCCGCGCGGTCCACGTCCAGGTGGGTCACCAGTCGAATCGCATCGGGGCCAACCGTACTGGCCAGAATTCCGCGCCTCTTCAGCCGTGCCACCAACTCCTCCGCGCCCAGCTTTCCTGTCAACCGGAAAATCACAATGTTGGTTTCTACCGCATCCACATCGATCGTCACGCCGTCCATGTTCGCCAGCGCCTCGGCCAGCAGCCGCGCGTTGGCGTGGTCTTCATGCAGCCGCGCCGGCCCCTGCTCCAGCGCAATCAACCCCGCTGCCGCCAGCACACCCGCCTGCCTCATGCCGCCGCCCAGAGCCTTGCGGTAATCGCGCGCTCGCTCCATCCGTTCCGCCGACCCCGTCAGCATCGAACCCACCGGCGCACCCAACCCTTTTGACAAACAGAACATCACCGTGTCGAATCCGCGCGTCAGCGTCTTCACATCCACGCCCAGCGCTGTAGCCGCATTGAAAATCCGCGCTCCATCCAGATGCACGGGCAGCTTGCGCTTCTTCGCGCCTGCCCAAATCTCTTCCAGCACCGGCAGCGGGGTCACGCATCCCCCGGCCAGGTTGGCCGTGTTCTCAATCTCAATCAGCCCGGTATCCGCGCGAAACCCTCCCCGCTCATAAATCACCGGCTCGATATGCTTCCAGGTCAAAATACCCCGCTCCGCAATCACCGCGCGGATCAGGCATCCTGAAAACGCTGCCGTCATCGCCATCTCCCAATCCAGAATGTGCGCCCGCGACTCGGCAATGACCTCCTGCCCCGGCTGCGTGTGCAGCTTGATCGCTATCTGGTTGCCCATCGAGCCCGTCGGCACAAACAGCGCCGCCTCGCGGCCAAACACCTCCGCCGCGCGCTTTTCCAGCAGATTCACCGTGGGGTCCTCGCCGTAAACATCGTCCCCCACCTCGGCCGCCGCCATCGCCGCACGCATCAGCTGCGAAGGCCGTGTCACCGTATCCGAACGCAGATCGATCATCCCCGCCAATGCTTTCTTCCTAATGTCTGATTCAGGCTTGAGTTACTAATTCGATCCAAAAGCCTCTGTTCACTGATCTCTGATCCCTGTTTCTACGGTATCTGCCCCATCGGCAATTCCATCACCGGCGTCCGCTTGCCGTCTTTTACGGAATAAGTCCACAGCCCGTGAAAGTTTTGCCTCAGTCCCGGTTGCGCCTTCAACAATGAGCTCATCACCGCAATCGCCTCGGTGCGCAGGGCGGCCGGATCGGTCACCCCCGTCGACTCGTAGGTCACGCCTAAATCGGGCTGGCGCAGCGAGGCGTCCAGCCGCACCGCGTCGATCTTCCAGGTGCGGTCGCCGTCCGCAAGCGATAAGGGAAATGCATCCTGCGGCGAGCCTTTAATCTCCGCTTGCTCCGCGCCCAGCTTTTCCAGGTTCGGCGAGGAAATGTAATCCACCGGCAGCAGCAGCAGCCGCGCCACCTCATAGCTGAACCATGCGCTCCATGGCTGGTCCGACTTGGCCAGATCGCGCGCGTGCGACCAATACCAGACGCCGTCATGCCCGTCGAAAATCCCTTGCCGCACGCTCAGCCCCGCCAGCTTCCATCCTGCCGATGAATTGGCGGCATCCCAGGCCAGAATCAACCCCATCTGCCCGCCCAACGGCGCACCGGCCGCATCTGCAAGCACCACGGCATAGCGGCCCGGCGGCAACGTCCGCATGGTAATCGTCACCGTCAGCGAACCTGTCGCGTTCGAACAGAAGAATTGCGTATCCTGAGGCGAAGTCAGCATCGTCGCGTCCAGCAGGTACAAGTTCTGCAATTGCGCCTGGCCGCCTTTTACCAGCGGCGCGGCCTGCTCCACCGCCTCGCGTATCCCGCCCCACTCTTGAGCCTCCTCAGGCAGCAGAGCGCTTTGCAGCCCCGTATAATCCTGCTGCAATACCGCCTCCGCCAGCCGTCCTCCAGCTGCCGTCAGCGCGCTGCGATCCGTCACCGGCAACTCCGCCTGCGTGGTGCAACTGGCCGCGTAGCTCGCGGGCGGCAAAGCCAGCAAAACCGCAAATGCCCAGGACTTCAAGCGTAGGCGCATCTCCCCAGCCATCGAGGCATCCTCTCCATCCCGCGAAAGTCTGCGTGAGCGTCCGCGGGCCACTGTTAGTCTAGTACAGTGGAGCGGCAACGGATGCCGGACGCCGATTGAGCGCCGGTCATCGCGGCCGCGCCCCGAAGTTTGAGACCGGAAGCCGATTCCCATGCGCACAACGATGCCACTGCAATCAAAAATCGAGCGAAGTCGGACACAGCAACGCCCCGCATCGCGAGAGTCGTTCCGCCCGCACATTCTGGCTCCGCTTTGGGTTCTCGCGACGGCAGCGGTTCTTCTCGGGCTTGGAACCCAGGCGCGTGCCGCGCAATCCTCCGATCCGGCCAACGCGCCCGCCCCGGCCAACAAGCCGATTCACCCTCATAAGCATTCCGCCGCCCAATCACCTGCCCAGCCGGCGCCTGTCGCGGCTGCCCCTGCCGCGCCCAAACTCCCCAACTGGCCGGCCAATGACAAACCGGTCAAAGCCTCCGTGACCTGGGACAGCCAGGGACTGCGCATCAACGCCGCCAACTCCAGCCTGCAGCAGATTTTGAAAGATGTCTCTACGGCCACCGGCGCAAAAGTCGAGGGCATGGGTTCCGATGAGCGGGTCTTTGGCGATTATGGCCCCGGCAAAGCGCGCGACGTGCTCTCGCAACTCCTGCAAGGCTCCGGCTACAACGTGATGATGATTGGCGACCAGGGCCAGGGAACGCCGCGGCAAGTCGTTCTCAGCGCCCGCCAGAGCAGCGAACCGCAATCGGCCAGTGCCGGCACGGCCGCCAACCCCGACGAAGAATCCGACGTCGAGGAACAGCCACAGCAGCAACAGCAACTACAGCCACCGCCGATCCCGCCCTTCCGGCCCGGTTTCCCGACCGGTGGCCCCCGCACGCCGCAGCAGGCCTTGCAGGAGCGCCAGGAACAGCAGCAACAACAGCAACAACAGCAACAGCAGCAGCAATCGCCCGGCAATCCGCCGAACTAGTGTCTGCTGGGTTTTCAGTTGTCAATGGTTTGATGGAAGCGATCGGTGACCGCTATGGGTCACGAGCAACGATGATAATTATCCCTCAGGACGCCCGGGCCACTTCCGAGCCCGCATCAACGACCGTCGTTTTCGTGGGCCGGCGCATCATTGCAAATCCCGCGCGAAGGATTCCATAAGCTGCCAGGATGCCAAACGCCATCGAGCCCAGGGTTGCGCAAATTAACATCGCAAAATTTAACAAATCTTCCATTGCTCTCGCTTTCGTTTCCTGTTCTGCGACCGGCCAGGCCTCGTGCTCACCTGTCTCGATCGCTTGAAGTTCTTATCGGCTCGACTCAACAAATCATCGCAGAAAATCTGTTCACATAGTCTTTTTTAATGTTACCTAAACGAATACCTCCGAAACTAAAGTCATGGGCGCGGTCAACCGAGGTTGCTCAGGTTGCAAAGTTCCGCTTTTTCATCCCCTCGTCCATCGATGCGCCTCACACCAGGCCTAACTCCCTCCCAATGCGTCAAGATCAATGAATGGAATCGAATCCCCAGCCCGTCACGCTGCAAGCCATCGAGCGCCTTTGGAGTTCCATTGCCCAGCGCACTGCCGATCCGCGCGCCGGGATCTTCGGTCCATCCTCAATAAGCTGGATGGTCAATCGCGAAGCGGCGTTGTTTCTCGGTGCTGGCAGGGCCTCGCTGCTGCAGTTGGCCCATCCCTGGGTCGCGGCCGCTCTCGACCAGCATTCGAATCTCCGCTCCGATCCGCTCGCCCGGTTCCACGGTACGTTCCGCGTTGTGTTCACCATGATCTTCGGAACACTCGCTCAGGCATTGGCCGCGTCCCGCCATCTTTTCCACCTGCACACGCGCATCGAGGGAGCAATCCCCGCGAGCGTCGCCGCCTATCCTCAAGGCGCGCGCTACCAGGCCAATGAAGTGAACGCGCTTCTCTGGGTCTACGCCACCCTGATTGAAAGCGCGCTGTTGGCGCATGACGCTGTGCTTCCGCCGCTCGCTATCGACCAGCGGGAAGCCTATTACGCCGAGAGCAAAATCATGGCTGCCCTGTTCGGAATTCCGCCCGAAGCCTTGCCTGCCGACTGGTCCGCCTTTGAGGCCTACAACCGCGCCATGCTCACTTCCGGCGCCCTGGCAGTCAACGCGCTCTCCCGCGACATGGCCCACCGTGTCCTCCACGGCCGCGGTTCGTGGGTGCCGGTTCCCGCCTGGTATCGAGCCTTCACCGCTGCCTCGCTCCCCGAACAACTTCGAGACGAATTTGAACTTACCTATGGCGAGCTGGAAATAAAATCTGCAAACCGCGCGCGCCTCCGGCTTCCCCGCATCTACCGGCATCTCCCCGCGGCCTTGCGATTTGTGGGCCCCTTCCACGAAGCAAACGCTCGACTCCGCGGCCTGCGCGTCAGGCCGCTCACCCGCGCCAGCAACCGTTTCTGGATCGGACAGCCACGCATGATGTTCGCCGATCCCGAGCGCTGACGCACCGCCCCTCACGCCGCCCAATCTTCACTTTGACGATGGTATGTATCATGGTTATAGGAAGGGTTGCGGAGGGATTTCATTCGCCATCATCGATACATCGTTCAGCTTCAAACACTCATGCAACGCATCATCTTTTCTCTGTAAGCTTTTGATTCTGAAAATCCTGAAGTCATCATGCCCATCACTCACATTTCGGTGCGCGGGGCGCGCCAGCACAATCTGCGCGACATCAATGTGCGCATTCCCCGCAACACGCTCACGGTGGTCACCGGCCTCTCCGGATCCGGCAAGAGTTCCCTGGCCTTCGACACCATCTATGCCGAGGGCCAGCGCCGTTACGTGGAAACCCTCTCCGCCTACGCCCGCCAGTTCCTCGACCAGATCGAGCGCCCCGACGTGGACTCCATCGAGGGGCTCAGCCCGGCCATCTCCATCGAGCAGAAAACCACCAGCCGCAGTCCCCGCTCCACCGTCGGCACCATCACCGAAATCTACGACTACCTGCGCCTGCTTTACGCGTCGGTGGGCACACCGCACTGCCCCAACTGCGGCCGCCCCATCTCCCGCCAGACCGCCGAGCAAATCGTGAACCGAATCCTTGAGCTGGGCAACGGCGAGCGCGTCACCATCATGGCTCCCGTCGTCCGCGGCCGCAAAGGCGAGTTCAAAGACCTGCTCGACCAGCTCGACCAGCAGGGCTTCCGCGCCCGCGTTGACGGCGAACTCCGCGACCTCTCCGAACCGGTTCTCCTCGACCGCCGAAAAAATCATTCCATTGAAGCCGTCATCGACCGCATTCTGCTCAAGCCTCCTGTACCCGCCGCCGAGGGTGCCCCATCCTTGCCGCGGTCGCCGCGGCGACCGGCAACGGTGGGAAACCATGAATCTCTCCCGGCCGGCAAAGCCTCGCCCAAACCCTCCATGGAAAAGCGCCTCGAAAACGCCGTGGCCAAAGCACTGCAACTGGCCAACGGCCTCGCCCTCGTCGCCATCGCCGGAGGCGAAGAGCAATTGTTTTCTTCCTCCATGGCCTGCCCCGACTGCGGGCTCGACGTGCCCAAGCTCGAACCGCGCAGCTTCTCATTCAATTCCGCTTTTGGCGCATGTCCGGAGTGCCACGGCCTTGGCTCGCTCTACGACCTCGACCCCGCCAAAGTCATCACCGACTGGTCCAAGCCTCTGCTGGATGGCGGTCTCGGACCCGGCTCCTCCTCGCAATACCTTCTCAAACTCATCCACCTGGCCGCCGTCCGCTACGACATCGACCTCAAACTTCCCTTCGAGGACCTGCCCGTCAAGCAGCAGCACATCCTCGTCTATGGTCCGCCCAAAAATGAAGCTCCGCGCACCGGCTTCCACGGCATTCTCACTTTCTTGCGCGACTCCATTGAAGAGGCGCGCAGCGACGGCTATCGCGAGTACATGATGAACTACATGTCCGCCACGCCCTGCCCCGTCTGCCGCGGCAAGCGCCTGCGCCCCGAGTCGCTCGCCGTCAAAATCGGCGGCCTCTCCATCGCCGACTTCACCGCCCTCCCGCTCAATCGAGCCCTCTCCGCCGCCATCAACCTCAACTTCACTGCCCGCGAGTTGTTAATCGCCGAGCGCCTGCGCCACGAGATCGTCGAGCGCCTTGAATTCCTCTGCGCCGTCGGCCTCAACTACCTGGCCCTCGACCGCAACGCCGCCACCCTCTCCGGCGGCGAAGGCCAGCGCATCCGCCTCGCCACGCAAATTGGCTCCCGCCTGCGCGGCGTTCTTTACGTCCTTGACGAACCCTCCATCGGCCTGCATCAGCGCGACAACATGCGCCTCATCCAGGCTCTCGTCAAGCTGCGCGACCTCGGCAACACCGTACTCGTCGTCGAGCATGATGAAGACACCATCCGCCACGCCGACTACGTCCTCGATCTCGGCCCCGGCGCTGGCCGGCTGGGCGGCCAGATCGTCGCGCAAGGCACGCCCGCCGAGATTATGGCCTGCCCCGAATCGCTCACCGGCCGTTATCTCTCCGGAGCCGAAACCATGCTCCAGCGCGTCCGTCCGCGGCCCCTCACCGGCAAATGGCTCACCGTCACCGGCGCGCGCGAGCACAACCTGCACGACGTCAACATCCGCATTCCCCTCGGCGTCATGACCGTCGTCACCGGCGTCAGCGGCAGCGGCAAAAGCACGCTCATCAACGATATTCTCTACCGCTCTCTCGCCAAATCCATCTATGGCTCGCGCGAGGAGCCCGGCGCGCACGAGTCCCTCACCGGCGCTGAGCAGCTCGACAAAGTCGTCCGCATCGACCAGTCCCCTATCGGCCGCACGCCGCGCTCCAACCCTGCGACTTACACCCAGGTCTTCTCGCCCATCCGCGACCTCTTCGCCATGCTGCCCGAGTCCCGCGAACGCGGCTACAAGGCCGGCCGCTTCAGCTTCAATGTCTCCGGAGGCCGCTGCGAGACCTGCCAGGGCGACGGCCAGCGGCGCATCGAGATGAACTTCATGCCCGATGTCTACGTCCAGTGCGAAGTCTGCAACGGCCGCCGCTACAACCAGGAAACTCTCGCGGTAAAATTCAAAGGCCACTCCATCGCCGACATTCTCGACCTCACCATTGAAGACGCGCTCCCCGTTCTTGCCGACGTTCCGCAAGTGCGCCAGAAACTGCAAACGCTCGTCGACGTGGGCCTGGGATACGTCCACCTCGGCCAGAGCGCGACAACACTTTCCGGCGGTGAAGCGCAGCGCATGAAGCTGGCGCGCGAACTCTCCAAGCGACAGACCGGACGCACTCTCTACCTGCTCGATGAGCCCACCACCGGCCTTCACTTCGACGACGTGCGCAAACTTCTCGAAGTCCTCCATCGCCTCGCAGATCTTGGCAATTCGGTTATCATCATCGAGCACAATCTCGACGTCATCCGCAACGCCGACTGGGTCCTCGATCTCGGTCCCGAAGGCGGCGAAGACGGCGGCCGCATTGTCGGCGAAGGCCGCCCCGCAAAAATCGCCGCCACTCCCGGCTCGTACACCGGCCAGTTCCTCACCCGCTACTACACCTCCGCAAACGGCCGCCTCGTGCCCGCCGACGTCGAATCCGAAGAAAACCTGGGTGCCCCATCCTTTCCGCGTTCTTCAGCGGAAAGGGAAAGGGTGGGAGACCACGAACCCAGACCACCTAAGCCAAAACGCATCATGCGCAACACCCCGGCCGAAGACGATCTCGCCGCGACCCGCGCAAAATCCAGCCGCCCCGCGCAAGACCCCGCCATTTCCCAAAACTCCGGACCGCGCAAAAAGAAAACGGGCCGCGCATGAGCACCCGGCCCGAGCACGACCCTCTCAATCCGCAAGATCTTACTCCGCCGTCGGAGGACTTCTCCTCCACAGGTTCGGTCGTCAGCCCAAGCCGCCTGGATGAGGCCGGAGAAACAGAGGCAGCCAGGGACGGCCTTCAACCCATTCAATTATCCCCTGAGAAAAATTTCCCGCTCGACCCCGAGCCATTTCTCTTCCAGTCGTGGTCCCAACCCGAAATCATCCCACCCGTCCGCATCCCTCATCTCGGCCACCTCGCCGTCCTCGCCGCCATCCTGCTGGTGAGCGCCGTCGGTTCCTGGCTGGTCGCCATGGCCGCCCTCCATTTCCATCTCTTCGGCGTCTCGAGCCTCCAACAGGCAAACACCGACATCCACTACACCCTTGGCACACAGGCCGTCCTTTATCTGCTTACTTTTGGCGGCTGCCTGCTCGTCTTTCCTCTTTTCTGGCACAAGAGCTTTCTTGCCGGCCTGCAATGGAACGGCGCAACCGCCTTCCACCTGCGCGGCCGCCTCATCGCCGCCGCCGGCGCCTGTTTCGTCCTCGCCATTGTCGATCAGCTGCTGCTCCCTGGCCCCGCAAATACCCCCATCGACAAGCTCTTCCGGACCCCTCTCTCGGCGTGGCTTCTCTTCGCCTTCGGCGTCACCTTTGCGCCCTTCTTTGAGGAGCTCCTCTTCCGGGGCTTTCTGCTGCCTGCGCTGTGCACCGCCTGGGACTGGGCCAGCGAACAAGCTACCGGCGAACCCGCCCGCCCCCTCGCCGCCAACGGCCATCCGCAATGGTCCCTGCCCGCCATGGCCGTTGCCTCGCTGCTCACCAGCATTCCCTTTGCCCTGATGCATGCCGAGCAGACCGGCTACTCGTGGGGTCCATTTCTTCTGCTCGTCTGCGTCAGCCTGGTCCTCTGCTGGGCGCGCCTCAGTACACGATCCCTCGCCGCCAGCGTCGTGGTCCACGCCTCTTACAACCTGTTGCTCTTTTCCCTCATGCTTCTCGGCACCGGCGGCTTCCAGCACCTCGACAAGATGTAAGAAAGACAAGATGCAAGAAAGACAAGATGTAATATTCTGCGAACCGGCAGGCGACCTCAACCTAGCCTCGCGGGCACCATAACATGTTAGGAAATCACGCAGCCCTACTTCGCTGTGCCTGGCGTCGGCTTCGCCCCATGGAACAGCCAGTGGTTGATGTCCGGCCAGAATTCTCTCGCTACAAACGAAGCCGCATCGATTCCCACGTCCACGCCCCACTCGGTGCCCGTGTTCTTGAGGCTGCGTTCGCGCGTTGGATAGTAGAGGCTGGAAAGCCCCGCCGACGCACCTGCGCCGATGACCTCGCTCGCATTGAAGACTTCCTTCCCCGAGTCGGATCGGGTGATAACGGCGCGGCTCATCGCATAACTAGTCCGTTTGAAGAATCCGCCCCTTCCCAGGGTGTAGTACCGCGTGTCTTCATGCGTAATTACAGGGACCACGAATTCCACCATATAGTTTTCGCTCGTTTGATCCACCGCGGCATGCCAGAAGTAGCGAGCGTAGCCGGCCGCGCCCTGATGAAACTCCGGATCCGCATCCGTCCCCATCGAGAAAACGGCGAGCATTCCTGGAATGAAGATGGATGAGTAGTCGAACGAGTCTTGCGTTGCGTCGCTGAACTTCTCCTTGACCGACTGAGGAGGCAACTTCACGTCGGCGCTGATGGCGCGAAAGTTCGGAATAATGCCCAGAATGCGCTTGGTCTGTTGACCGAGATCGCTTTGGTTTGGATCCTTCGCCGCCGGCGCATCCGGCACATTTTTCTGCCCCGCCTGTCCCGCTTGTCCCGCCTGATCCGCGGAATCCGCGCCGTTGGCTGAATCCGCCTGAACCGCGCTGCTGCTGGAGTCCGAAGTCGAAGGGTCGCTCTGCTGCGCTGCAAGGTTGCCGAGCGGAGTTAAGCAAAAAATCATGGCCGCAATCGCAAAGGAACGAACAAGGCATAGGCTCGCGAGTCGGCCAACCCTCAGAATCTGCCGCTGAATGAAGTAGGCCGCAAGGGACGAAACCGGCATTTGCATGATTGATTTGACTCAACATGAACCAAAAAGAAGCAAAGACTTTCGGCTCCCCAACCAACCACCGGAAATCCATATATCACAGATAGCCCTAAGACCGGGTGCCCCATCCTTCCCGCGTTCTTTGCGGGAAGGGTGGGAAACCACAAATGCCAACTCGCTGACTCGCTCACTTACAATCAAAACCGATGACCATGCCTACCCACGCCCAGCAACTGCTTTCGCTCCTGGCCCGCACCAGCTTCCGCCTCGGCCAGTTCAAGCTCTCCTCAGGCGCCGCCAGCGACTACTACATCGACTGCCGCACCACCACGCTCCACGCTGAGGGCGGCCGCCTCACCGGCGAAGCGATTCTCGATCTCCTGAATGAAAATCACATCGAAGCCGACGCCGTCGGCGGCCTCACTCTTGGCGCCGACCCCATCGTCTCCAACGTCGCCACCGCCACCGCCCAGCGCGCCTTAACCGGTTCTGCCCAGTCCAACCCCGCCGCCCCTTTGCTCCACGGCTTCCTCGTTCGCAAAGCCGAGAAGGCCCACGGCACCGGCCGCCGCATTGAGGGCTTCTGCCGCGAGGGCGCGCGCGTGGTCATCGTGGACGACGTCTGCACCACCGGCGCCTCCACCATCAACGCCATCGAGGCCGCCCGCAAAGCCGGCATGATCGTCGTCGCCGTCGTCTGCATCGTCGAGCGAGAAGAAGCGAACGGCCGCCCCGCCGTTGAGGCTGCAGCAGCCGGGGTCCCCGGCGACAGGTCTTCGTCGTTGGGGTGGGCAGCCGGATCTCCCTTCCTCCGCCTCTTCACCGCAACGCAAGTCCGCGCCGAGCATCTCCGGCAGCTCGAAACAGTGCAACAGTAACTTCTTGCGGTCTCATTCCTCAAACGCCAAAAGCCCCAGGCGCTCGCCCGGGGCTTTTGGTAAATCGTGTTCAGCCGTTGGAAGGGATTCCGGTACGATCCTTAATTCGCACCGTTTTGGATTAATTCGCACCGGTTGGATTCGATGCCGACTGCGCGCCTTGATCGCCGTTCGCATTTGTGAGCAATTGCACTTCTACGCGACGGTTCGCCTGCCGCCCTGCCGCGGTCGTATTCGGCGCCACTTCCTTATCTTTCCCAATGCCGATCAGATAGAACCGGTGCGGGGCGATCGCAAACTTCGCTGCCAGATACTGCACCACCGCGTCCGCGCGGCGCTGGCTTAGTTCATAGTTGTACTGCGCCGGTCCCGTGGAGTCGGTTCCGCCGGTCACTTCCAAAATGTAGCTCTTGGCCGTGCCGAGTCCCGCCGCAAAAGTGTCCAACTGGGCCTTGTCATCCTTGGTCAACACGGCCTTGTCGAAGCCGAAAGTCACTGAAACATCGCCCTGCTGCTTGTAGCTGTCCAGCCCCTTCACCACGCTGTCCAGTGAGTCGGCGCGATGCACGGCGTCATTGGCCGCGGTCTCTGCATCGCCGGCCGCTTTGGTTGCGCCTTGCGCGTTCTGGGCTGCAGCGTCTGCGGCACTCTGCGCCTGGCTGATCCCCGCCTGCGTCCGCGTGTCCACATCATGAAGCTGCTGGTTGTTTGCCGCCGTCTTGGCGTCCAGTTGATCCGTATGCTCCACCAATGGCGTCGTCTGCGTGCGCACATAATTCTTGGTTGCGCAACCGGTTACACCCGCCACCGCCAAACCTGCCACCAAAGCCATGGCTCCAAGCCGATAATTGCTCATTGTCTTCCTCTCCTTCTTGCCGGCTGCCGAGCTTGCTCGCGCCGCCGCCGAATCGCCGGTTGCAACCGGCACGAATCCATTGAACGAAATGCATCTCTGGGGCCAAAGGCTCATCTCTATGCAAGCCTATGTAAACAGTCATCTTGCGCCATCGCCTGGCTTCCGGGCCCGTCCTCCGACCATGTAGCTTTTACCTAACACGGTAAGGATTGCTTGCCCGCCGCTGCCCATCAACGGGCTCAACTCCTTGACCCGCTATGCTAAGAACAGACGCCGCCCGCGCCCAATCCGCCCCATGGACTTCTATGAAAAAATTCGCGCCCTTCCCACCCAGCCGGGCGTGTACCTCTACAAGAACGCCGAGGGTGAGGTCATCTACGTCGGCAAGGCCAACAACCTGCGCGCGCGCGTCCGCTCTTACCTGCTTGAGGCCTCGCAGGCCAACGCAAAAACCGGCTCTCTCATGCGCGAGGCCGTCGATCTCGACTACATCCTCGTCGCCAATGAGCACGAAGCCCTGGCCCTCGAAAACAACCTCATCAAGCAGCGCAAGCCCCGTTTCAACATACTTCTCCGCGACGACAAGACCTACCCCTACGTCAAGCTAACCCTCGCTGACCGCTTCCCCAAAGTGTTCGTCACTCGCCGCCTCCGCAAAGACGGCGCAGCCTACTACGGCCCTTACTTTCCCGGCAACCTCGCCTATCGCATCGTCGAGCTCATCCATCGCAGCTTCCTCATCCCCAGTTGCAAGGTCGATCTCTCCCGCTACCATCCCCGCGCCTGCCTTCAGTACTACATCCACCGCTGCCTCGGCCCCTGTGTTCAGGACCTCACCACGCCCGAGCTTTATCAAAACGCCGTCCGCGACGCGCAACTCTTCCTTGAGGGCCGCCACGCCGAGCTGGAACGCACCCTGGCGGCCCGCATGGTTGCGGCCTCCAATGCCGAGCAGTTCGAAGCCGCCGCCCGTCTCCGCGATCAACTCTCCACCGTCCACCAGCTTCAGGAGAAACAGCGCATTGCCACCGCCGAACAGGACGATGACGCCGATGTCTTCGGCTATCACTTTGAATCCGGCTCGCTCGCCGTCAACCTGTTCCACGTCCGCGCCGGAAAAATCGTCGACCGCCGCGAATTCTTCTGGGACGACCTCCCCGACCTGCTTGAAACCCCCGCCTCAGACGAAATCGAATCGGAAACTCAAGCACTGTATCAAGGCACGACTTCATTCGTGCCGCAAAAGCAGAAGAGTGAACTTGGGGCTTTAGCCCCTGAGGGAAATCCCAGCCAGCCAGAGAAGCTGGGTGCCCCATCCATTCGCCGGCCTTTGGGCGAATGGGTGGGAAGCCGCTCAGATCGCACGGACGCATCCAGCCCCCCCGCCGAACGCGAAACCCCCTTCCACGCCGCCCCCGTCTTCAGCGCCCTGCTCAAGCAGCTCTACATCGACCAGCAATACGTCCCCCGCTCCATCCTCGTCCCCGTCGACTTCCCTGACCGCGAAACCCTGACCAACCTGCTAACCGCCCGCGCCGGCCATCGCATCGACATCGCCGTCCCCCAGCGCGGAGACAAACGATCGCTCATTGACCTTGCCGGGCAGAACGCCAAGCAGTCCTACACCCAGCGGTTCCGCGTCCTCGAGCCGTCGCGCAAAGCCATTCAGGAGGCCCTCGCCGACACCCTCATGCTTCCCGAACTCCCCCGCCGCATCGAGTGCTTCGACATCTCTCACATCCAGGGCGCTGAAACCGTAGCCTCCATGGTCGTCTGGGAAGACGGCAAAATGAACAAGCAGCTCTATCGCAAATTCAAAGTCATGACCGTCCTCGGCGTCGACGATTTCGCCTCCATGCGCGAAGTGGTCCACCGCCGCTACCGCCGCCTCCTCGAAGGGATGGAGAAAAAGCCGGGTGCCCCAGAGCCTGTCCTGAGCCTGCCGAAGGATCTCGCTTCTGAGACCTGGGAAAGCTCAAATGCTCCCCGCGGAAAACGTGATTTGAAAGGGCACGACTTCAGTCGTGCCAACAACGCTCCAGGAATAGATGGGGCTTTAGCCCCTGAAGGAAAAGCCTCGAAAGAACCCAAAACCCTCCCCTCCCTCATCCTCATCGACGGCGGCCTCGGCCAGCTCCACGCCGCCGCTGAAGCCCTCGAATCCCTCGGCCTCACCTCGCAGCCTCTGGCCTCCATTGCCAAGCGCGAAGAGGTCATCTACGTCTACGGCAACGAAGACGAACCCATCGTCCTCGATCGCCGCTCCCCCGTTCTCCATCTCATCCAGCTCATCCGCGACGAGAGTCACCGCTTCGCCGTCGGCTATCATCGCCAGCGCCGCGCCATGCGCGACCGCGACTCCGAGCTGCTCACCATCCCCGGCGTAGGCCCCCAAACCCGCCAGCGTCTTCTCTCCCACTTCGGCAGCCTCCGCGACGTCCAGCAAGCCACCGCCGAATCGTTAGCCTCCGTCGTCCCCCGCAAAACCGCCGAAACCATCTGGCGCCATTTCCACCAACCCCAGCCCGCGAGTTAAATCGAGATAATTTGGATTCCGGGTCGGAACATTTATAGAGGACTCACACGAAAGCAACTAAAGGAGCACTTACCCCTCAAAACAACCGCAATTGTCTCCCCTGCATCCCACCTTGCCGTAGGGACTCTGCATAAGCAAGGGAGAAGCAAATGAAACATCTGTGTTCACATCGTCAATTCATTCTGGCCTCGGGAGCCATTCTCGCGGGCGTTTTGGCCATTGCAGGCTGCCAAAATCAGCCCGCGCATCCCGACGAAAAGTCGGCAGTCACAAACTCGCTCAGCACCAATAACTTAAGCAACGTCAGCGTGTCGCAGGATCGGGACAAGGGCGTGATGACGCTCACCGGAGACGTACCCTCCGGCGACGCTAAGGCGCAGGCCGAAAACCTCGCCAAGCAAGCCGCTCCTGACTACACCATTGCTGATGAGATCGGTGTGCGTCCGCCCGATGACAAGAGCCAGGCGAGCGCCGTTTCCTCTAACTTGGATAGCGCCATCGAGGATAACTTCAAAGCCTCGATTAAAGCTCATAAGAGTCTGGACGACCAGAGCATTAACTACACAGCAAAGAACGGCACTCTGGTTCTTAAGGGAACCGTCAAGACCGCCGCGCAAAAGAGAGAAGCCGCCGACTTGGCCAGGCATGTACCGAACGTACAACAAGTTGTCAATGAAATTGAAGTAAAGCCGGGCAAACACTCCACCACCCACTCGTAGGTTATCGGTAACTAAGGGCTATCCAGCTCAACACCCAGGCTGGATAGCACCTCGTGTATCTTCTAGCTCTAACATATAAAATGCCGGCAACCGCTTTCGTCCGGGACAACCACACGGGACTAAGCGGCCTCTATCCATAAGAACGGTTAGTCTTGGGTGGCTGGACCGACATTGGCCTGGCAGCCGGGCACTCGTTCAATCAATGGGCAGGGGCGTCGGGTTTTCGCGATTTCCCTGGCTTGCCGGTGACGACGGAGAATCGCACGCTCAGTCAACGGACCCTGCCCGTACTTCCCCATTTCCATTCACAACCGAGCTTTTGGAGACAAATAAATGTCTAAGTCAACCATCGCGCCTCACGAACCTAAATCAACCATCACGCCTCATGAAGTCGAATCAACCCTCCGCTCAGTCATCGAGAGCCTGATCGACGGCCAGGAGGGATTTCAGAAAATCGGCGAAGAGTTGAAAGATCCAACCCTCAAGCGCTATTTCCTTGAGGAGTCGCTGAAGCGCGCGGAATTCCGCGGCAATCTTGAAACCGTTCTGCACCAGGAGGGCGTTCACGACGTGAAAGAGAGCGGCACTGTGAGCGGTTCGATTCACCGCACCTGGGGAGCCCTTAAAGTGAAGATGGGCGGTGGCGATCACACCCTGCTCGAAACCGCGGAGCAAGGCGAGGACGCCGCCAAGAAGGCATATAAGGACGCGCTCGAAAAACAACTTCCGCTCCCGGTGCGTCAGCTCTTGACCACACAGTTCGCCCACATTCAGGCTTCCCATGATTATGTGAAGGCAGCGCGCGATCGCAGCAAGTAACTCGCCCTTGCATGCAGAAAGTTCAAGCGGAATATCGATCGGATCAAAAGAGCGCGAGCCGATGTGAAGATGCTGCACATCGGCCTTCCGCTCATTTCACTCCGGTCGCCAGCGCGCTGGCCTCCTGCGCTGGAACGGCTGCGCCGCCATTCGGCTTTTTCGTCGCTTCTTCCTGCGGCGTCGCCACGCGGCAAACAGCCGGCACGTTCGCCATCTGCTTCCTGAACACCTGGTAACTGGCAGTCCCCGGCCGCAGCGTCGACCAATAACTTGATCCACTGAGCAGCGCGGTTCGCCTCTCAACCAACTGCTTTTCCAATATTTTAATTCCGCACAACAAATTGTTTCGCGGATCAAGGATTGTCTTCGCCGGATCCTTCTCCGCTAACTCCTTGTCCTTCTCCCAATCGAAATCGCATCCATACCGGTCAGCATCCATATAGGTCAGTTGCAGCAGGCCTTCGCTGCGAACTTTTCTTTTGGTCACAGCGTCTTTTACTTCGACCTCAGCATGGCGCACATCGGTGGTCGGCACCAGCCCCGCCTCCGCGCCCGCAAGCGCCTGGAAGAAATAGGCCCAATAGGTCCGTTTATCCACGTCGCTCATTTTCTTGAAGCGCGGACAGAACGGCCTTACATCCCGCGCCACTAGGGACGACAGTAACTCCGGCGGCAGTGCCTTCTCCACGATCAAGTCCCACTCCGGATCCCAGGACGGTTTGCCTACCTCGTCTTTTTGTTCTGCAATCGGGGTTGACGGGGCCACCTTCACCTCAGGCTGCGCAGCCTGTTGCGGTGCGGCCGGCCGGCTGCCGCAACCCGCCGTAACCCATGCCGCGCAAAACATCACTCCTGCCATCCGCGATCCGCTCATAACGTGCATCCCTGCTAATTGAGATGCAGGTTTCCAAGCGGAGGTCGGCGACGCATTGCCATCAAACAGCGGGAGGTGGTTTTTTAACCTACTGGATGTTCCGAAATGCTCAACACATTCCCATCCGGATCCTTGAACCACGCCACTCGCGCACCTGTCGGCGTAGTCCAGATCCCTAATTCATCCTGCTTCATAAATTCGTACCGTTCAAACCGCACTCCGGCTTCCAGTAAGTCCCGAACGGCTACCGCGATGTCGGGAACCTTCCAGCCCAGCACCGTTCCTGGAGCCGGTGAAGCGTCCCTGCCGATCGCAAGTCGAAGCATGGTGCCGTTCGCATCGAAGACCAGTGCGAACGGAAGTTCTTCGCTCACCAGCCGCAAGCCGAGCGTATCGCGGTAAAACGCCTTCGCGCGGTCAACATCCACGACCGTCACGAAAGCCACCAATTTGCATCTGCTCAGTCCCACACGCTTTTTCATCCGCCAATCATCCGCCGATTTTCGTTTTGGCGCAACCACGGTCCCCCGAATGATAGACAACGGTTAGCCCAGGAACTTCGCTCGCGGAAATGCGCCCGCCTCATGCTACCCTCTCTTAACCGCATGAGCCAAACCCTCTCCGCGCCGCCGCAAAAGCCATCCGCCGGCCTGCCTCGCGTTCTCGGCGTCAGCCAGGCCACGGCCATCGTGGTCGGCACCATCATCGGCAGCGGCATCTTTCTCGTCCCCCGCGAGATGATGCAGGACGTCGGCTCCTCCGCACTCGTCTATCTCGCCTGGATCGTCGGCGGCCTGCTCTCGCTCTTCGGCGCCATGACTTATGCAGAGTTGGGCGCAATGCTTCCCTACGCTGGCGGTGAGTATGTTTATCTCCGCGGCGCATACGGCGATACCTCGGCCTTCCTCTATATGTGGACCTGGTTCGCGGTCGCCAAGCCCGCTTCTATCGCCGCCGTTACCGTGGGCCTGGCGCGCACGCTCGGCTTCTTCCCCGCTTTCCACTGGCTCGGTGAACAGGCCATGGGCGGCCCCATGCCCCTGCTGTGGTCTCAGCTCTTCGCCATCGCCGTCACCTGGTTCATCACCGGACTCAACTACCTGGGCATCAAGAAGGCGGGCGACTTCCAACTCGTCTTCACCGTGCTCAAAGTTGTTCTCATCCTCATCGTCGCCGGCCTCTGCTTCGCCTCCGCAACGGGCTCGCTCTCCAACTTCACCACCACGCTCCCCCATGCTGTCGGCGGCCTCGGCGGCTTTATGGCCGCACTCATCGCCACTCTGTGGGCCTACGACGGATGGAACGACCTCACCATGGTGGCCGGCGAAGTCCGGCGCCCTGGGCGCAGCCTGCCCATCGCTCTCATCGGCGGCCTGTTCATCGTAGGCATCCTCTTTATGGCCACCAACGCCGCCATCCAGTACATTCTCCCCGCCGCGCAGATCGCCGCCAGCGAGCGCCCCGCCGTCGCCGCTCTTACCGTCGTCGCTGGCCCGGCCGGAGCGGGCTTCGTAGCCGCCGCCATGGCGCTCTCCATCTTTGTCACCCTCAATGGAACGGTGATGTCCGGCGCCCGCATTCCCTTTGCCGCCGCGCGCGACCGCCTCTTCTTCCGCATCTTCGCCCACATCCACCCGCGCTTCCAGTCGCCCTCCACCTCGCTGGTCATTCAGGCGCTGCTCTCCACCATTCTTCTTCTCTTCCTCAGCCGCTTTCAGCAGTTCTTTGAGTTAGCCATTTTTGCGGAGTGGCTCTTCTACATGCTCACCGCCACCACCGTCTTCATTTACCGCCGCACTCGCCCCCACGCGCCCCGCCCCTATAAAGTCTGGGGTTATCCATTCCTCCCCGCAATCTTTGTCCTCTGCGCAGCCGCCGTCCTTATCTCCAGCTACGCCAGCAATCTAAAAGGCTCCCTGATGGGCACCGCCCTCATCCTTCTCGGCCTCCCCGTCCTCTGGCTCATCCGCAAGCTCTACCCCGGCCCCTCCGCAGAGTTGGAAGGCATGCGAGAATGATTCTGGCTGACAGGATTTATTCGGGTGCGGGAGCAGCAGCGACCGGGTTCTCCAACCATCGCGACTCTTCGCCGAGCGTCCTCACAACGGCCGATAGCTCCCGTCCCCCCAGGGAACATCCACCGCCACCGAACACCCCGGCAAAGCCACTGAAATCTTGGCCACGCCCGCATTCGTTCCGGGCACCGCGGGAGACACAACGGAAACCGCGTGTCCCTGCGCGTTCGCTTTCATTTTTGAGTCATGCGTCTGCCCCTCTGACGCCATATGCATAGGAACCTGCGCGCCCGGAGGCAGCCCATCGGCATACACCAGCATCGCCTGCCCTTCCGGGAACGCCAGCCTGACCTCAAGCCGGCAGTTTCCGTCCTTGCTCTCAATCGGAAAGGGAACGATCGTGCCGGGAAAGAACAGCCTCCCGTCCTGGCTTCTCAGCATGTAGCGAATCGGTTCCCCGCGGGCGGCTTTCAAGTCGATTTCCACTTCGTCCGCCTTATCCAATGAGTCCTTTTCCTCCTGCTCGGCAGTCGGCAAATGCCACATCAACAGACCCTTGGCATTCGTATAAACCGGCGCAGGGGTGTCCTTCATGTCCGCGCCGATTCTCCAAACCGTCAGCGTGTACTTCTCCTTTTCGGGTGCGCCGGGCATCAGCAGCCGGTATTGGAAAGAACGGCCGGTCGGCTGTTGGTTCTCTTGAATCTTTTGAAACCGGATGCCAAGCCCTTCCGGATTCCTTTCATTCGGAACGTTTGTGTCCAACCCGATCTGTTGCTGTATCAGATTCACCGCCTGGTCGTGGAAGTTCTGCTGCACTTGAGTCTGCGCCACAAAAATCTGCGCGGGCAATGCCACCGCCGCATAGGCCACAAGTTGAATAATTTTCTTCAAAACAGAATTCACGAATACCGTTTGCGCCATCAACATGAAGCTCCTTTTTCGTGCCCCGGTTTGGCCCGACCGCCGGCATTTTATCCCCAGGTCCATCAACTGAACGGTCCGCGGGCATATCGCATCATCGCCGCCTGCCGCTAATCTACGTGAATCCCCTCGCGCGCGCCCAGCGGTTTCGTCGCCTGGTTGCTTGCGCCGCGAATGGCCAGCAAGTACACTCATCCGGAGCCGCTGCCTTGCGAGATTTCTTCAGCCAGTCCATTGCTTCACCCGGCGCGCCAAGGCTCCATTCGACCGCTCTGCCGGCGGACCGCATTGCGGCCCCCAAGCGGCCCTCCAGGGCATCTGCTGGCCCTCAGTTGTCCGGGAGTCATGCTTGACCATAGTATCGGATTCGGCAGGAGGCAAGACCATTGCGAGTCGGCTTATTCACCCGTGAGTTTCCTCCTCAGGTCTACGGTGGCGCTGGAGTCCACGTCGACTACCTGAGCCGCGAGTTGGCCAGGGAGATCGAGGTCGAAGTTCACTGTTGGGGTCCGCAGCATGCCGACCGAGGCAACCTGCACGTGCGTGGAGCGGAACCCTGGGCCGAAATCTCCAACGGAACCGAAGGCAAGTTCAAGGGAGCCCTTGAGGCCCTGAGCCTCAATCTGACCCAGGTCAAGGCCCTGCAGGGTATCGATGTCGTCCACACCCATACCTGGTATGTGTCCATGGCCGGCTATCTCGCTAAAAAACTCTACGGCGTTCCCTTTGTCCTCACCACCCACTCGCTGGAACCCTTGCGCGCCTGGAAGGCCGAGCAGCTCGGCAGCGGCTATGCCATGAGCTCATGGATGGAACATACCGCGATTCTGGATGCCGACGCCGTCATCGCCGTATCGCAAGGCACCAAGGCAGACATCCTGCGCGCCTACCCGGACGTTGACCCCGCCCGCATCCACGTTATCTACAACGGCATCGATCTTGCGGAATACCGGAAAACCTCTGACGCAATCGCTCTGGCCGAATACGGAGTGGACCCCGCCGTGCCATATGTTCTGTTTGTCGGCCGCATCACGCGGCAGAAAGGCGTCACCCATCTCGTCGACGCCATCCGCTACCTCCCGCCGGAAACCCAGGTTGTGCTCTGCGCCGGCGCGCCGGACACGCCGCAGATTGCCGCCGAGCTGCGCGAGAAAGTTGAGCGCGCGCGTCAGCACCATCCCCGCATCGTGTGGATCGAGAAGATGGTCACCAAGCCCGAGGCCATCCAGCTCTATAGCCATGCCCGCGTCTTCTGCTGCCCCTCGGTCTACGAGCCCTTCGGCATTATCAACCTCGAGGCCATGGCCTGCCGCGCCCCGGTGGTCGCCAGCGCCACCGGAGGCATCAAAGAAGTGGTCGTCGACGGCGAAACTGGCTATCTTGTCCCATTCGATCAGGACCCGGTGACCAGCTTTCCGCGCGATCCGGAGACATTCGCGCGCGATCTCGCGTCACGCCTCAATCAACTGTTGCAGGATCCGGAAAAGTGCCGGCGCTTCGGCGACGCGGGACGGCGGCGCGTGGAAGAAATCTTCAGTTGGACATCGATCGCCCACCAGACCATCGACCTCTACCGGCGCCTGATCGAACAGCGCATGGTAAAACTATGACCGTGACCCATTCCGAAGGACGCAAGCGCGTCGTCATTGAAGCCATCTCTCCCGAAATTGATGGCGGCCGATTCCCCGCAAAACGCACCGTGGGCGATCTGGTCCGCGTGGAAGCCGACATCTTCACTGACGGCCACGACGCCATTGCCGCCTCGCTGTTCGCGCGTCGCGAGGGCTCCGGCAAGTGGACCGAGATTCCCATGCTCCCCCTTGTCAACGACCGCTGGACGGCGTCATTCCGCGTCGGCGAGTTGGGCCGCTACGAATTCAAGGTGCAAGGTTGGGTCGATCATTTTGAGACCTGGCGTCGCGATCTGCTCAAGCGCATTGCCGCGGAAACCGATGCCGCAGTTGACTATCTCATCGGCGCTGTCCTCATCGACGAAGCCGCGTCCCGCGCATCCGCGGCGCACGCAGCCTTGCTCTTGAGGCACGCCGCCGTCCTCCGTTCCGGCCTGCCGCCCGTCCAATCGCGCGCCCATGCAACCGACCCGGAGCTCAACGAACTCGTCCTTCTTTACCCTGACAAGCGGTTCGCTACCGAGTCGGACCGCGTAGTCAGCATTGTTGTCGATCCGGTGCGCGCGCGCTTCAGTTCCTGGTACGAGCTGTTTCCCCGCTCCACTTCCCAGAAGCCCGGCGCGCACGGCACCTTTGCGGATTGCGAAAAACGCGTGCAATCCATCGCTGACATGGGCTTCAATGTCGTCTATCTTCCGCCCATTCATCCCATCGGCATCACCTTTCGCAAAGGCCGCAACAACAACCCCGAGTGCCAGCCGGACAATCCCGGCAGTCCCTGGGCCATTGGTTCGGCAGATGGCGGCCATAAGTCGATCCATCGCCAGTTGGGCTCCATCGCTGAGTTCCAGCACTTCGTCGCCAGGGCCGATCAACTGGATCTGTCCGTCGCGCTGGACATCGCATTTCAAGCAGCGCCCGATCACCCCTACGTCGCCGAACATGAATCATGGTTCCGCAAGCGCCCCGATGGAACCATTCAATACGCTGAAAATCCTCCCAAGAAATATCAGGACATCTATCCCTTCGATTTCGAAAGCGAAGACTGGCCCGCCATGTGGGAGGAATTCAAGAGTGTATTCCTTTACTGGGTCGGCCAGGGCGTCACCATCTTCCGCGTCGATAATCCGCACACCAAGGCGTTTCCCTTCTGGGAATGGGTGATCGCCGAGATCAAGCGCGACCATCCTGAAGTCCTCTTCCTCGCTGAGGCCTTCACGCGGCCCAAGATCATGTACCGCCTTGCCAAGCTTGGCTTCAGCCAGTCGTATACCTACTTCCCATGGCGCATTGGCAAGGCTGAAATCACTGCCTATCTGACTGAACTCGCCCAGACGCCGGTGCGCGAATTCTTCCGGCCCAACCAATGGACAAACACGCCCGACATTCTCATTGAGTTTCTGCAAACCGGCGGCCGTGCAGCTTTCGCCATCCGCCTGCTGCTTGCCGCTACCCTCGGCGCGAACTACGGAATCTACGGTCCCGCTTTCGAGTTGCTCGAGCACCTGCCCCTCCGCCCCGGCAGTGAAGAATATCTCAACTCGGAGAAGTACGAAATTCGCAACTGGGACCTCGATGCGCCCGATAGCCTGCGGCCGCTCATCACGCGCGTCAATGCCATCCGCAACCACAACCCGGCTCTTCAAAACGATTGGTTGCTCAAGTTCCACTCCATCGACAATGACCAGCTTCTCTGCTACAGCAAGGAATCGGAAGATCGCTCCAACCTCATTCTCACCGTCGTCAATCTCGATCCGATTCGCACCCAAACCGGGTTCGTCACGCTGCCCCTTGATGAATTGGAAATCCCCATCGACAGCCCCTACGAAGTAGAGGATCTGCTCACTGGCGCGCGCTACCTTTGGCATGGAGATCGCAACTACGTCGAGTTGAATCCAGCGCGTTCGTCCGGCCACATCCTCAGGATCGGACGCAGCATCAAGCCCGCCACCGTCGCGGAGTATCTTCTCTAAACCTCACCGGCTTCAAAAAATCTCAAATCGATTGAATCGGCCGGAGAGAACGCACTCTGACCCACGACCTCCAGTGCGCCAACCGCCTTCATCTACCATCAATGCAGCCTATGCCCAGCAAACCCAGGCTCGGACAAAACTTCCTCGAAGATGCGCAGGCTGTTCAGCGCATCGCCGCCTCACTGGGCGACCTCACCGGCCGCACCGTCGTTGAGATCGGCCCTGGCGCCGGCGCCATCACCGGAGCCCTCGCCGCCCGCGCGGCCCACGTACTCGCCGTCGAAGTCGACCCCGGTCTCGCCGCTCATCTGCGCAACCAATTTCCTCCCGGCCCTCAAGCCCGCGTCACCGTCATCGAGCAGGACGTGCTGCGCTTCGACTTTGCCGCGGCCTCAGTCGCCGCCGGCCAGCGCCTGCTCGTGGTCGGCAACCTGCCCTACTACATCACGTCGCAAATCCTGCTCAAGCTGGCCGCCAGCCACGCCGCCGCCCATGGCGCGGTTCTTGATCGCGCCATTCTCATGGTCCAGCGCGAAGTCGCCGACCGCATCACCGCCCGGCCCGGCTCGCGCGATTACGGGCTGCTCTCCGTCACCGTGCAGATGTACGGCCCCGCCGAAACACTCCTTACCCTTCCGCCTTCGTCCTTCTCGCCGCCGCCTGACGTCCTCTCCTCCGTTTTTCGCTGGCGCTTTGCCCCCCGCTTCGCGGAACTCGGCATTCAGGAAGCCACATTTCTCCCCTTCGTCCGCAAAGTCTTTGCACAAAAGCGCAAGACCCTCGCCAACAACCTGCGCGCCGCCCGGTTTCCACCAGATGCCGTCTCTGCCGCTTTCGCCCACGCCGCAATATCCCCCCAGGCACGCGCGGAATCTCTGTCCATCGAACAGCTCGCGGCTCTCTGGCATGCGCTACCTATCTCGACATCTGCTTAGATATTTTGCCGGCTGTAACTTGGCCAGCAGTAACTTGGCCAGCAGTAACTTGCCAGCTGTAACGTGCCAGCTGTAACGTGGTGGATATGACGATATAACTAAGCTGTCATAACCAGGCCCTCATAACCAGGCCCTCATAACCAGGCCCTCATAACCAGGCAAGTCAAATGCCTTTCGTCCCCAAGAACAGCTTGCTCATTGATAGGTAAGTGTGATATAATATCTATCGGGAGATAGTTACCCGCATCCCCGGAACTTCACAAGGTCGCGGGGTTCGCATAACTTGCTTCAAAACTCGCCGGTCGATTCGACCAGAAGGGCCGAACATGTCTTCTACAGCTTCCATTCCTTCAAAGCTCTATCTGTTTCAGTTATCCAACTTTTCCAGGCCGATGGCGCAGGGCCAAACCATGGAGATGGTCCTCCCATGCTACCTGGTCGACACCTCGGATGGCCGCCACATTCTCATCGATAGCGGAATCGACGCTGCCACCCGTCCCCCCTCAGCGCCGCCGGCCCAGAACGAAACCAACGTGATCGAACAGCTTGCCACCCTTGGCCTCAAACCCCAGGACATCGATACCGTCGTCTGCACGCATTTTGACGTTGACCATGCCGGCTATCACGATGCCTTCTCAAATGCGGAGTTTGTTGTCCAGCGCGCTCATTACGAGTTAGCCCGCTCCGGCCATCCTCGCTTCGCCGCCGCGCGTCCCCATTGGGATCATCCGGCGTTGCGCTACCGCTTGATCGAAGGGGATACCGAACTCGTGCGCGGCTTGAACTTGATTGAAACCAGCGGCCACACCACCGGCCATCAGTCGGTGCTGGTTCGCCTCCCTCGCACCGGGCCCGTGTTGCTGGCCATTGACGCAGTCATGATGCAGCGCCTTTTCACGCCCGACCGCAAAGCATGGCCCCACGATGAGAACGAAGTCGAGCTGCGGGCCAGCACCCGGAAACTGCTTGATATCGCGGAACGCGAAAACGTGTCGCTCGTCGTCTTCGGTCACGACGGCCTGCAATGGCAAACCCTCAAAAAGTCGCCTGAATTCTATGACTGAGTCTTATAACCAATATGAATTCGCAAACTAACTACCTGCCCATAACTGACCCGACAAAAACTCGGCCTCGCAAAGGCGATTCAATTCAAAATCGTCCCTCCGAGGCCGTTCTTCGCATGCTTAAATTTGCTGCTTGGCTTTAGTGGTGTCCCCCACCGCCTCCGCCACCCCCGCCACCGCCGCCATGCCCTCCACCGCCGCCGCTATGCCCACCGCCGCCCCCACTCGCTCCGCCACCGCCATAAGAATGGCTGGCTGACCCGCCACCGGCAGACCCGCCTGCAGAGGAGTGGCTCGCCGTCGAGGGATGCGCGCTGGCCCCCGTACTTCTTGCCGCCGTCGAGCCACCCGCCCGGCTGCCGTTATAACTTGAGCCGCCGGCGCGCGCGGCCTCGCTCGCCGTGCCCCCTCCCGCATAGCCGGTGCGATTCCCTGCTCCTGAGGTCGAGCGCGCATACACGGGTCGCGGGCTTATCGATCGCATGGCTTGCACCGTATGCCCGCCAATCGCAACCACTGAAGTCCTGTCGCGCGACGGCAGCAGCCCGGCCCCGCTTGAAACCTGCCGGTTTACGGCAACCAGCGGGTAGCCGGCTCCGCCATGCATCCTCGGCGGATGGGGCCGCAGCGGCGGCCGATAGCCGCCATAGTGTGAGCCGATATACGGGCCGCCATAATAGCCCATGCCCCACCAAGGTTGGCAGCCACCCATCCCTGGCGCCCAACCCCAGCCAAACCCGCCATACCAGTTCCAGTTTCCGCACTGATACGGCATATACCCCCAGCTGTAACCCGATACCCAGGTATAGCCAAATCCTGGCTGAAACATCCAGTTCCCGTTTCCATAGGGATCGAAACCCGCGCTGGCGGCATCATAAGGCGACCACACATAGCCCTGGTCCGGCACGTTATACCAGTTCCCGTTCGCGTCCAGATCGTTCCATGCGGGATTATTGCTGTCCGGAAAGCTGTTCGTCGCCCCGGTCTTTGACGCGGCCTCGCTCGTCAGCGCCTGGTCGCGGTCGGAGTTCCAACTGTCCCAGGAGTCCGGCTCGATCGATTCCGCCAGTTCGTATGAATTCCCATCGCTGCCATTCAACGCCAGGCTCTCGCCTCCATGGATATCCTCCGATATCGCGGTGCCGCGCTCCACGTGTGCGTTACCCGAGAAAACAGCCAGCTCGCCCAGCGGGTTGTCCATATTGACCCGCAGCACGGTGTATCCGCTTGCAGTCACCACGGCATCGTTGAACCGCACTCGAATGGTCCCGCTCTGTCCCCCGCCTTGCAGCTCAAAGTAGCCCAGGCCGCCATCCAGCGACATCTCCGCCTCGCCGCTCGCGCCTTGCCCGCGCAGCACTCTCAGCGTAAGCGAACTGTTCGGCGAAAGCCGCGCCACGCTCCCGTCTTCAAACTGGATCTCCGCCCGGCCGTCGTCTCCGGTGACCAATTGCGTCCCCTCAAACAGAGGCGTATTGCTAACCGCCGCATCGGCCAGCACCTGGCTCCCATGGGAGATTTTTACCGCACCCTCCACATAGCTCAGCCGAACTGCGCGCGCGGCCGGTCCCGCATCGTCGCCCCGCATCCCACACGCCAGCAGGACCGCGCCCGCCGCCAATCCCGCCACTCCAAGCTTCCAGCCCGCCAAACGGCGTCCAACCGACTCTTCGCGATTCAAAATGCTTTGCATCGTACCCACCCCCGACTTACCCCCGGCCCGCCTAAATCACCCTTCGAAACGCCGGCCAGACGCACTTTCCACTGCCGGACACTTATAAGACACGCATTTCCAATCAAAGTTACCTAAAATCTTGTTTGCGGCCCGATATCCCCCTCCTTGGCCAGCAGAATTCTGGCCCGCTTCCTCACCCTGTCCAAGACCCCGTCGTCCTCCGCCAGCCGCTCCAGAATCTCCCGGATCGTACCAATCTGCTGCACCCGTCCATCGCCCACTGCTTCCATCAGGTATTCCGTCTCGCTGTCCAACCCCAGCCGGTCATGTTGCCACAGCATCTCCAGCCGCGCGCCCTCCACAATCGTTCCCGCCACCGCCACCAGCGAGTCTCCCAGCGACTGAACCTCCCTGTCCTTCGCGTAATTGAAGACGCACGTCCCCTGGCCGTCCGGCCCCCTGTAACTCAGCTTTTTCCATCCCTGAAAAGCCACCTTCAGATGACTCTCGCAATCCGTGTTGAACCATTGATGGTGAGATGCTACCGCAAAGACGCGCCTCGCAAACGCCCCGCTCACTTGAATGTCCCGATCCACGTTTGGAGCGTCGGCAGTCTGCTGCGCCGCGACAGGCACACTGCCCCGTTCAGAATGGAAGTGCCCGCTCCCATCCGGATGCAGAGTCAGCGTCCATCGCGACGGCGAGACCCCGGGATTCGTGTAGGTCGCCTCCACCACCGCGTTTCCCGCCTGGCCCCACGCCGGCATCGCCAGCGCAGCCAACGCCAGGGCAATCTGCGTCGCCCTCATCGCCCTACCCCTTCGCCTGAAACCCCTTGCAGGGCCAGCGTCTGCGCGGTATGAATGTGGCAGATCGCGATCGCCAGCGCATCCGCCGCGTCCGCCGGTTCCGGCACTTCTTTCAGCTCCAGCAGCCGAGCCACCATGAACTGCACTTGCTCCTTTTTCGCCAATCCGTACCCCACCACGCTCGACTTGATCTTCAACGGCGCATACTCGGCCACCGGCAGCCCCTGCATCGCCGCCGCCAGCAGCGCCACTCCGCGCACCTGCCCCAGCTTCAGCGCCGACTTGGCGTTCACTGAGTAAAAGACCTCCTCGATCGCCACCGCGTCCGGCTTCCACCGTCCCAGTTCCGCCTTCAACTCCGTATAGACTTGAGCCAACCGCTCCGCCGTCGAGAGCGCCTTCTTCAGCCGAATCGCTCCCATCGCCTTGCACACCAGCCGCGGCTCCCGTCCGGAGTCCTCCGACTCCACGACCCCAAACCCCGTGATCTCCGTCCCGCAATCGATCCCAAACACCCGCATCGGGTCCAAGTGTACCGCAGATCAATTGAGGTGATGAGTGCCCACCCTCGCCGCTTCTTTGTTTTTGCGGCTAGGATGGGTCAGCGCAACGGTGCCGACAGCTCTCTACGTCCAGCGCGCTCGGCGCTAAGGCGTAACGATTTTTCCGATGAAGCTCACGTTGTTTCGCCGCATCGCATCCGCGCTCACATCAACCGCAGCGCATCCACATCGACCACCAGGTTGCGGCGCGGAACGCCGGCCGTCTCGGCGTGCGCCAGCATTCCACGCAGCGCCGCGTTGAGCGCTTTGCGCGACGCAGCTTTCAAAATCATATGAAAGCGATAGGTTCCCTTGATGCGCGCGATGGGCGCGGTGCAGGGGCCCAGCACGCGCACCCCTTCCGGCACGGCCTGCTGAAACCACTTGCCCAGTTCTGCCGACCAGTTGGCCGCTTCCTCCAGCTTGGCCGACTGCACCAGCACATTGGCCAGCACGCCGAAAGGCGGGTAGTGCATCCAGCGCCGGTATTTCAGTTCGCGCTCAACAAAGCTGGCGTAGTCGTGTTGGCTGGCAGCCATGATCGCGTAATGGTCGGGATAGTAGGTTTGCACGACGACGCGCCCCGGCAACTCGCCCCGGCCCGCTCGCCCCGAAACCTGCGTCATCAATTGGAAGACGCGCTCCGCGGCGCGGAAGTCGGGCATCGAGAGCGCATGGTCGCAGCCCACCACGCCCACCAGCGTGATGCCGTGAATATCGTGTCCCTTGGAGATCATCTGCGTGCCCACCAGTAAATTGATTTCTCCTGAATGAAGTCGCGCGAGCAGGCGTTCAAGATCGTAGCGGCCGCGCACCGTATCGCGATCCATGCGGCCAATGCGCGCGCCGGGAAAAATTTCGCCCAGCCGTTCCTCGCCTTGTTGCGAGCCGGCGCCGAGGTAGTAAAGATGCTCGCTGTCGCATTTGGGACAGCGTGCAGGCACGGTGCGCCGAAACCCGCAGTAGTGACACTCGAGCCTTTGTCCTGCGCGCGCAATGCTTGCATCGTCGGCCGGGGTCCCCGCGGACGGGTCCTTGTCCGTGGGGTGATCGGCTGCCGGCTTGTGGTGCGTGAGCGAGATGGCGCAATTCTGGCACTCCAGCTTTTCGCCGCAGGCGCGGCAGATCACGGCAAAGGAGTAGCCGCGGCGGTTGAGCAGAATCAGCGCCTGCTCGCCGCGTTCGAGGGCTACGCGGGTCTGCTCCACAAGCGCTCGGGAGAACAGATTTTCCTGGCCCGCCTGTTTGAATTCGGTGCGCATGTCGATCAGTTCCACTTCCGGCAGCGGACGGTTCATCACTCGGTCGCGCATCTCAATGCGTGTGTATTTCTTTTGCGCCGAGTTCTGCCAGCTCTCCAGCGAGGGCGTGGCCGAGCCCAGCACCACCACCGCGCCTTCCAGCTTGGCGCGCATCACCGCTACGTCGCGGGCGTTGTAGCGCGGCGTCTCCTCCTGCTTGTAACTCTGATCGTGTTCCTCATCGACAAGGATCAGGCCCAGTCGCGGCGCGGGCGCAAAGATCGCCGAGCGGGTGCCCACCACGATAGGTGCTTCGCCGCGCTGAATGCGCCGCCATTGCTCGCTGCGCTCATCCGGTGTGAGCGCGGAGTGCAACAGCGCGACCCGTGCTCCGAAGGCTGCATCCAGCAGGCCGGCGGTCTGCGGCGTAAGGCCGATCTCCGGCACCAGCAGAATCGACGACAGGCCGCGGTCGAGCGCCTGCTGCATGGCGGCCAGGTAGACGGCGGTCTTGCCTGAGCCCGTCACGCCGTGCAGCAAAAAAGGATGAAATCCCCCCAGAGCCGCAACCAGACAGGCCAACGCTTCGGTCTGCGGCGGGTTCAGCAGAAACGGCGATGCGGCCGGCCGCAGCCCGCCGAGGCGGAAGGCAGCGGCGCGTTCGTCGATGCGAACCAGGCCGCGGCGCACCAGCGTTTGCAGGGTTGACGAGGGCAGCTCCTTGCGGCGCAATTCGGCCAGGGGCAGTTCGCCGCCGCTGGCCGCAAGCTCGGCCAGAATGGCTTGCTGTTTCTGAGTAAGCGCGGGCAGGCGGGCTTCCTTAATGAGCACCGCAAACCGCTCCGTGCGCCGCGCATCGCGCTCCGCAGCCTCGGTCTCGCGGACAATCCATTTCTTGCGCACCAGCCCGGCCAGGATCGGCAGCGTGGCCGCGGTGGCCGTGCGCAACGTGGAAACTTTCACCGGCTCGCCAGTGGCCAGGCGTGCTAAGACGCGACGCTCCAGGTCTTGCTCTTCCGCCGACAATTTGCCGCGGCGCTGAGAGCCCGGCTTCTGCTGAATGCCGGGTCTGGGTGCCCCAGGTCTCGATTTTGAGACCTGGGAGTCTGCATGCTCCCCATCTACTCGATTCGCCAGCACATCGCGTCCCAGGTCGGTGATGCGGTAATAGACCGTGCGGCGCACCTCGCCCATCAGCGGCAACATGCCGCGCAGCACTTCGCCAAGCGGGGCCAGGTAATACTTCGCCATCCACTCGGCCAGGGCAAGCAAAGATTCACTCAGCAGCGGCTCTTCGTCCAGCACCGCCTCCAGAAAACGAATCTTAAAATCTTCCGGCGCCTTGACATTGAGCGCAGTCACCACGCCGATCAGCTTTTCATTGTTGAAAGGGGCGATGACGCGCGCGCCTCGTTGCGGGCTCTGGCCGTCGCGCGCCGCATAAGTAAAGGTGCGGTCCAGCGGCACGGGCAGCGCGACTTCGCAGTAGCAGGGCATGGGAGGCAACTCCAAGTGTAACGGGATCGACCTGCGGGCTGAACACGAGGCCATCCGTTTGAGATTGGTTCAGAAGACTATTCGCGAATCGTCACCGGGATATGGCGGGCCAATCGCATGAGCGCTTTTTGCGATCCACAATCACGTTATCGCCCTGTGCCATCGCGAAACCGGCTCTTTTCCAAATCGCAATCGAAATGAGATAATCCCGAAATGATCTTTTCCCGCATCTCCTCCACCCTGCTCGTCCTGTTCTTGACTGCCGTGTGCGCCAGCGCCGTCGCGCAATCAGCAACGCCGCCCACGGATGACCCGCTGCACGCGTGGATCGCGGGAACCAGCCCGGCCGCGCTCGATACCTGGGTGAATCAGCGCCTGGCCGATGAGGCTGCAGACGTGGCCCGGCTGCTGGCGGCCACAGGCCCGCGCACGGTCGACAACACGCTACGCCCCTTCGATGATGCCCAGAATCAACTCTCCGTGGCGGGCAACAACGCGTACCTGATGTTCTCGCTGGCCGACGCGGCGCCCCTGCGCGACAAGGGACAGGCCCTGGAAGCGACGATCAGCTCAGCGAGCACCGATCTGAGCTTGAACCAGCAGGTCTATCGCGCCCTGGCGGCGATTCCCTTGCCGGCCAACGATCCGGCGACCCGCCACTATCTGGAGCGGACACTGCTCGAGTACCGGCTTTCCGGCGTGGACAAGGACGATGCCACACGGGCCAGGATTCGCGCGCTGCAAGACAAGATCACCGCGCTGTCGCTCACGTTTGGACGCAATGTGGCCGATGGAACGTTGAAGATTACGGCGACCAAAGCCGAGCTCGACGGGCTGCCCGCCGATTACATTGCGCTGCACAAGCCCGCCGCCGACGGCACTTATACCTTAACCACGGAGCAGCCCGATGTGGGGCCGGTGTTGACCTTCGCCAAGAGCGCCGACCTGCACCGCAGAATGTTTCTGGCCTATAGCCAGCGCGCGTATCCAAAGAATGTTCAAGTGCTCAGGGATCTGCTGGCCGCGCGGCAGGATCTGGCGACCACGCTGGGCTATGCCCACTTCGCTGACCTGGCCACAGCCGACCAGATGATCGGGTCGGCCGCCAACGTGGAGCATCTGTTGCAGCAGGTGGACGAGGCGTCTCACGGCGCGGCTGCCCGGGAATACGCCGAGTTGCTCAGCTTTGTGAAGCAGCAGAAGCCGGGACTGACGAATATCAGCGCGGCGGACGGGAGCTACTGGACTGAGCAGTACAGGCGCGCCAAATACGACTTCGACGCGCAGAGCGTGCGTCCCTACTTTCCCTACGATCAGGTGCAGGCGGGAATCCTGAAGACTGCCTCGCGCCTGTTCCATGTTTCCTTCAAGCCCGTGAAGGATGCTCAGGTCTGGGATCGCTCCGTGGACACCTTCGATGTCTACGATGCCGCGGAAGGCAGCCAGGGCAAGCTGCTCGGGCGCATTTATCTGGATATGCATCCTCGCGACGGCAAGGACAAATGGTTCTCGAGCGCGCCGCTGATCCCCGGAATCCGCGGCCGGCAGCTTCCCGAGGGGATGCTGGTCTGCAATTTCTCCGGCGGCACGGCGGGAGACCCAGGACTGATGCAGTACAGCGAGGTGGTCACATTTTTCCACGAGTTCGGCCACCTGATGCACCACATCCTCGGCGGCCAGGGGCAGTGGTCCGGTGCCGGCGGCTTCAATGTCGAAGGGGACTTCATCGAGTCGCCCTCGCAGATGCTTGAAGAAATGTTCCACTCGACGGCGATTCTGCAGTCCTTCGGCAAGGATTACAAGACCGGTGAAACCATTCCAGCCAGCCTGATCGCGAAAATGAACGCGGCCAGCGCCTATGGACGCGGCCATTGGCTGCAAGGTCAATTGTGGGCTTCGACCTTCGCGCTGCAGGTGCATAACCAGGCGCCGGCCGCCATCGATTTCGATGCCCTCTTGAAGGCTGACGACGAGCGGTTCATCCCCTTCACTCCGGTCGAGGGCGATCGCTTCTACGCCTCGTTCACGCATCTCACTGGCTATGCGTCGAACTATTACACCTATGTGCTCGACAAGGTGATCGCCCTCGACTTCTTTTCCCAGTTCGACAAGACCAACCTGCTGGATGGGCCCACCGCAATGCGCTATCGGCGGGCAGTGCTGGAGCCGGGAGCCAACAAACCCGCAGCCGAACTAGTCAAAGACTTTCTGGGTCGTCCGCAGAATATGGACGCGCTGAAGACCTGGATGAATCAGGAGTTTCAGCCGGCGGCGGCAGGGGGCAATTAGTCTCGTGCTCGGCGGCATGTTGCAGCGGGCGCGCAAAAACGGCCGCACACAGTACAATTCATTTCTGATGACAACCAAGGCTGCAAAGACCGCTCCTGCCGCGCCCGGCAAGTCGCCGCGCGCTTCGTCCAAACCCAAACGCCCCATCACGCTGGCCATCGACATCGGAGGATCGGGCCTGAAGGCCATTCTGCTGGATGCCAGGGGCAAGCCTGTGAGCGAGCGCGAGCGTGTTCCCACCCCGGCCATTCCCACACCGCATGCGGTGTTGCGCGGCCTGGGAGTGCTGCGCGGGAGGCTGGGCCGTTTCGATCGCGTCTCCGTAGGGTTTCCAGGAGTCGTCAAGCACGGATGCACGTATCTGGGGTTCAACCTCCATCCGCTCTGGGCCAAGGGTTTCCCGCTGCAAAAGGAACTCGAAAAGCGTTTCAAGAAGCCGGTGCGCGTGGGCAACGACGCCGATGTGGCCGGCTACGGGGTCATCAAGGGCGATGGCGTGGAGCTTGTGCTCACCCTGGGCACAGGCATGGGCGCCGCGCTCTTCACCAACGGCCACCTGGTTCCCGGCCTCGAGCTAGGCCACCATCCCTGGAAAAGGCAAACCTATGAGGACTACCTGGGGCGGCGAGGCCTTGACAAGTACGGCAAGAAGCAATGGAACAAGCGGCTGCGGGAAGCTATTGCGCAGACCGAGGCCACGTTCAACTGGGATCATCTCTACCTGGGCGGCGGCAACACCAAGAAGATCGATTTCAAGCCCGGCAAGAATGTCTCAATTGTGTCGAATGCAGAAGGGCTGCTGGGCGGCGTGAGGCTGTGGCAACATGAGGGGTGAGGAGTCGAAGAACTGATTGTCGGTTTTAGGCGCCCCGCCGAAAATCGAATCGGAGGTTTGCTCCATGGCCGAGAACAAGACCAAACCTACGACAGTCAGCGTGGCGGCGTTTGTCGATGCGCTTCCGGATGAAGCCAGGCGCGCAGACAGCAAAACGCTGATCAAGATGATGCAGAGCGCGACCGGTGAAAAGCCGAAGATGTGGGGACCCTCGATCATCGGCTTCGGCAGCCATCACTACAAGTACGAGAGCGGCCGGGAGGGCGACAACCTGATTGTCGGCTTTTCTCCGCGCAAGCCCGCGACCGTTTTAAATGGCCTGCTGGGAGGCAGCGAGAGCGATGCGTTGCTGGCCAAGCTCGGCAAACACACGACGGGCAAAGGCTGCCTGTATATCAAGAAGCTCGCTGACGTGGACCTGAAAGTGCTGCAGGCGCTGATCGACAAGAGCTATGCCGCCGCGCGTGCCCGCCACGGCCGGGTGGCCCACGCTTAAACTAGCCAAAAAGTGATGCCTCTTCGAGATGAGTAATGTCCGGATAGGCGACCATCCAGGCACAACCCTATTCCCGGCCCCCTTCTGCGAGTCTTGGAACTTCTCTCAAGTGTGCGCGATCTCTATAATCGGGCCATGACCAATCATCGCCCAAAATACCTCTGGCTGACGGTGATAGCTCTCCTCGTAATTCAAGCAACCCTGGCGCTCACCATTGTGCATCGAGAATCGCTTACCTTTGATGAAGGCGATCACATGTTCGCGGGCTACATGATGTGGAAAGCGGGAGATTATGGTCTAAACCCTGAACACCCGCCTCTAGCCAAGCTTCTGGCGACCGTTCCCATCCTTTCGGACCATTTGTGGGTACCACCACCAAGGCCCGGTCAGTTTTTCAAAGCTGAAGCGTATCTGAATGGCCGCGATTGGCTGGCTCGCAACGACGGAGACCGACAGCATCTCGTCTTCGAGATGCGGGTGAGCGCGGAGCTGCTTGCTCTCGGATTGTGCCTCTTCGTGTTTCTGGCGGCTCGGGATTGGTTTGGCGACGCGGCCGGGCTTGTTGCTCTTGCGCTCGTGGTCTTTGATCCCAACGTTCTTGCACACTCTGCCCTCGTAACAACCGATATCGGAGTGTCATGCTTCTTTGTCGCAGCAATTTGGACGTTTTACCGCTTCGCTACCCGACCAACGCTCATCCGCCTGCTCCTCGTCGGCCTGGCAACAGGCCTGCTGCTCGCAACCAAGCATTCGGGCATTTTGATCGCCCCTATGTTCATCTCTCTGATCGCATGGGAGGTGCTGACGGCTCCGGGCGCCGAGCGCAAACGAATTGCACTTCGACTCACCGGCGGCTTTTTCGCTATCGTCGTCCTTAGCGTCTTCGTGCTTTGGGCTTTTTACGGATTTCGATACACCGCGCGTCCTGCCGGTATGGCTTTCAGCACTTCGGTCGCAGCATACGCGGAGCCTCTGCCACATTTCGAATCTGCCGTAGTTGTTGCAGTGGGCCGCCTCCACCTTTTGCCCGAATCGTATCTGGTCGGACTCGTCGACGTGAAACTAGTGTCGCTAGCCTACCCCGCCTTCCTGCTGGGTAAGGTTTATCCGCATGGCCTGTGGTATTACTTCCCTGTTGTGATTCTGATCAAGACGACGCTCGGGCTGCTTCTGCTGATTGTTCTCGCCACGTTCGCCACCATCACAGGCAAGCTAACCAGACACCGCGAGTTGTTTTATTCTCTTGCTCCGCCCGTCATTTATCTTGCTGTGGCGATGATGTCCGGAATGAATATCGGTGCGCGGCACCTGCTGCCCATGTACGCCTTTGTTATCATCTTCGCCGCGGCCGGGGCGGTGACGCTCGCCGGTATGGATCGCCGCTGGGCGATCCTCTGTTCTGTCCTTATTGTGGCCCACGTGGTTTCCAGCCTTCTCGTATTTCCTAATGAGATTGCTTATGCCAACGAAGCCTGGGGAGGGCCCAGGAATGTACACAATCTGCTGAGTGACTCAACCGTCGATTGGGCGCAACAGCTGCTGCAGGTCAAGCAGTGGCAGGATCGTCACCCTGATCAGGAGTGCTGGTTCGCGTACTTCGCACGGCCCGTGATTGATCCGGGCGTATACGGTATTCGCTGTCACGCACTCCCCACCTTCGACACGCAGTGGGGCGGCGTGGGACTCGTTCCTCCCTCTGTTACTGGATCCGTTCTAATCAGCGCCGGAGACCTCAGTGGGTGCGAATGGCCTAGCGGCCAACTCAATCCCTACAGATCGTTTCAGTCGCTGCATCCCAATCTGGTGATTGACTACTCCGTATTCGTCTACCAGGGGACCCTCGCCATCCCTGAGATCTCCGCTCTCGCAAGTGCGCAGCAGAGTCAAGCGCTACTCGCGAAGGGGCAATCAGGGCCAGCGCTCGTCCTGGCGCGTGAAGCTGTCGTCACCTCACCCGACAACCTCATTACCCAGACGGCACTGGGTGACGCCGCGACCGCAACAGGTGACAAACAGACGGCAAAGAAAGCGTGGCAAGCAGCCCTCCAGATCGCTCAGCATCTGGAGCCCGGCGCACAGTCAAGCTACATTCCGGATCTTGAATCTAAAATCAAGCGTCTATCTGCCGGCAATTAGTAAATCGCGAACAACCCGCACTGAAAGCTGTTTGAGGTCAGATCAACGCGAACCGGAGCGGTGAGCCATACGCGGTGTTCCGGGCGTATCACCGGCTATCCGTCAGTTACCACTTGATTATTAAAGGATTGGTGACGATACGACAGGAACTCGGGAGCGGCTGCGGACCAGACCGCTAGCCATGTGGCCGGTGCCCCCTCCTTCGCGCAATCCGGGGTCCCCGCGGACAGGTCTTCGTCCGTGGGGTGGAAAGCCGGGGTCCCCGCGGACAGGTCTTCGTCCGTGGGGTGGAAAGCCGGGGTCCCCGCGGACAGGTCTTCGTCCGTGGGGTGGA
>Ga0182024_10000027_pt1 | contig 238967 bp, 198 predicted proteins | sample P32metaG_FD_120480 | JGI IMG/M metagenome (GOLD analysis project Ga0182024, IMG submission 120480) | Permafrost microbial communities from Stordalen Mire, Sweden - P3-2 metaG (Illumina Assembly) | ecosystem: Environmental > Terrestrial > Soil > Wetlands > Permafrost | place: Sweden: Stordalen... | reverse complement strand
TTCGCTCATGGTTCACCCTGCTTTCTGCGCATCCTAGCGCTGCTGGGGCTGAACCGAAAACCTCAGAATCCATAGCTTACCTAAACCCTCCTCTCACTCCCATTTCCGCTGACGGCGGACAGCTTCATCACCGAACGGCAGGAGAATCTAGACCAGCAAGTCCGAAAAGCCTGGTTACGCCTAGGTGACACGCCGAAAATATAGCTCTGGAACCCGCATAAACATTGGCGATTTAGTGGAGGCGCGGGTGGGATTTGAACCCACGAGTGGAGGTTTTGCAGACCTCTCCCTTGGGCCACTTGGGTACCGCGCCCCTGAAGGAATTGCAGTATATCGGAATCAACACGCCGTGCGAAGATCGCCTGGCCATCACCCCGTTTGCTTGCACAACAGTTTACCGAATCTTCAGCCGGACCGCCATCCGCGCCTGCACCCGGCCGTTCATGCGCGTCATGCGCCGCAATTCACGCGCAACGCCGCCCACTGCCGACGATTCTCTTCCCTGCCCGGCCTTCGCGATCAGGAGCTTCCACCACGGCACTTCCTCTGGCAAACGCTCGATGCGCACGCTCGTCTTCGCGTCAATTTTCGCGAGCTGTTTCGCCAGAGCAAGCGCGCGATCAAAGCCCCCGACTTCATCCACCAACCCCAGCTTCTGCGCCTGCGCGCCGGTCCAAACACGCCCTTGCGCGATTTTCTCCACGGCATCCGCGCCCAGGTGCCGGCGGTCGGCCACATCATCGGCAAACGCCGAATACGTGTCGTCCATCATCTCGCCGATCGCTTTGATCTGCGCCGGAGTAAAGTCCTGCTGCTCCCACATCAGCGTCGCATTGTCGCTCGTCGCCAGGTGATCGGTCGAAAGCCCGGCCAGATCGTATAGCCCGGAGAGATTAAACTTGCCCATGAAAACGCCAATCGAGCCGGTCAGCGTCGCCGCATCGGCCACAATCTTCGTGGCGGGCAGCGAAATCCAATAGCCGCCCGAGCCGGCTTCGTCAGACATGGAAACCACCACGGGTTTCGCATCGCGCGCGTTTTCGAGTTCGCGGCGGATTTCATCGGAAGCCGTCACCGAGCCTCCCGGCGAGTCCACGCGAAACACAATCGCGCGAACGCGCTCATCTTCCGCGGCATCTCGAAGATCGCTCACCACGTCATCCGCGCCCATCACAAATCCAGAGATCGGGCTCCAGTCCGAGCTGCCTGCCTGGATTTCGCCGGTGGCGTGGACCACTGCGATCGTCGCCGAGCCGCTGTTGCTGAGCGTCTTCACATAATCTTCCAGTTCGATCGGGGTCCAGTCCTTTAGCTTGTCGTCGAAGAGGTCTTCGATGTCATCCCAGTAGGCCGTCTTGTCCACCAACTTGTCGTCCACCGCGTCGTCGCTCGAGTAGGGACCGCCTTGCAGCAGCGACGCAAATTCCTCCGGCGTGAGCTTGCGCGCCGCGGCCGCGCCCGCCACATACTGCTCCATTGTGTTTTGCAGTAGTGACGCGTCCATTTCCTTCTGCGCCGCCGTATATTTCTTCTCCGTATAGACATTCACCGCGGTCTTGTAGTCGCCGATCTTCGCGTAATTGGGCTTCACATGCAGCTTGTCCAGCGCTCCGCGCACAAACGTGGACTCCGTCATCATTCCCGCGACGCCCAAGGTTCCGCTCGGAATCATCCACACGCTGTCGCACGCCGACGCGACGTAATACTCGGCATTTTCGTTGTAGTCATCGGTGAGAAAACAAATGGAAGCCTTGCCCGACTTGCGAAATGCGAGCAGGTGGTCGTGAATCTCCTCGAGTTTCGCCCAGCCGCTATCCAGGCCCTCGATCTTCACAATCAGCCCGGCGATGCGCGAATCATTCCGCGCGGCGTCAATCCCATCGGTGATTCGATGGAGCACCATGACGTCGCCGGCAACCAGCGACGCATCGCCCGAAGGCGGCTGCTCAGCAATCTCGCCATTCAGCTCGATCTGCAGCACCGAGTTGTAAGGCACATGCCGCCCCCACCCAATCCACACCACCGCGAGCACGATCACCGCCAGCGCCCCCAGCAGCCAATAGCGCCCCTTTTTCCCCGCCATCGCACCCTCCCACATCATTTCTTTGCGCGAGCCTACAGCGCCGAGGCCCACGAGTCCAGCCGCAGCGACTGCGAGAAATGCGACGCGCGCCGTTCGCGCGAGCCGCCTATCTAGCGCAGGTCCTTGCTTGCACTGAGCGAAGCGAAGTGGACCTGCGGCCTTTCGCCACCCGCGCTGCTGGACCACTCCCGATAGGGAACCCCAGCGTTAACGGCCTATGAAGTCTTGTAACTGAACAGTTTTTGGCATTCCTGCCGGAGAAAGCCGCCGATCACGGGGATGGGGTGATTGCCCTTCTCGAGGACGAGCCGGCAGGGGATGAGACAGGCGCGCCACTTGTAGTCTTCCGTACCGCGCTTGCAGCCATAAGCGGCAATGTCTTCTTGAGAAACGCCGTAGACGACCGCGCCAATTCTAGACCACACGCAGGCGCCGGCGCACATGGCACAGGGTTCGTGCGTGGAGTAGAGGACGAAGTCGGGCAGGTAGCGCCCATAGCCGCTTGATACGTATTTGAGCGTTTCCAACTCGACGTGCTTGATGCTCGATCCCGAAGTTTTTACCCGGTTACCGGCGCTGGCAATCACCACTTCCCGCCTGCCCGTAATGCGCGTGATAACCGCGCCAATGGGATAGTCACCTCGGTCACCGGCGCGTTTGGCCTCCGAGACAGCCAGCTCCATAAATTTCTTTCGCGGTTTGTAGGAAGCAGGAATCATGCAGATAGATTACTGCGACCCGCGACGGACGGCACTCCAAAGACGATTCCGAGCGCGCTCGCGCCCGGTGCCCCAAGTGTCGTCTTCACACCCTGGGGGCTTAGACAGCCGGAAGCGCCAATTCTATCTCGGCGAACTCCGTCCGCCCTGGCTTTAGGCGCGAGGGACGATTGTTTCCACGGCATCGCAGAACTGATCGATCTCCGCAGTTGAGGTGTAAACATTGGGGCTGACGCGAATGCCGTTGAGGCCGGGTCCCGAGATGGGGGTAACGAAAATGTTGTATTTGGTCAGGAGAGCATCGCCGAGCTTTCCTGGATCCATGGTTTCGAAGTGGATGGTGCCGAAAGCACCGGACTGGCCAGGATCCAAGCTCACCAGCATTTGGGCGCCGGGAAGTTTGCCCAAGCGTTCGGCCCAGCGTTGCTTCAAGTATCTGAGGCGCGCGAATTTTCGCTCGTCACCAATTTGCCGGAACTCCAGCGCTTGCAGCGTGGCATTGTGGATGGCCGCAGGGTGAGTTCCGATTTCTTCGAACTTGCGGATATCCTTGTCCATCGATTGCGGAGCGGCCATCAGTGCCCAGTGTTTTTCGATGCGGTCCTTTCGTACGTACAACATGCCGGTACCGATGGGCGCCGAAAGCCATTTGTGCAGGCTGGCGCCGTAGAAATCGCAGTCTAAATCCGAGAACTGGAAGGGCACGTGCGCGAAAGCATGCGCCCCATCCACGATGCTGGTGATGCCGCGCGCGCGCGCCAGCGCACAGATCTCCTTGATGGGAAAGATCTGGCCGGTCATGAACACCACGTGCGACATATGGATGACGCGAGTGCGCGGCGTGATTGCTTGGTCGAACAAGCGCACTAAGTCACCGGAATGATTTACCGGTACGGTGAAGTCCAGTTGCTTGAGGACAATCTTTTCCCGGCGGCCACGCTGCTGCCAGGCCGTGATCATCCGGGGATAGTCCTGGCTGGTGGTCAGGACTTCGTCGCCGGGTGCGAGGTCAAGGCCAAACTGCGCGATCTGAAGCGATTCGCTGGCGTTCCGCGTGATGGCAATGCATTCGGGATCGGCGTTCCACATGTGGGCGAGGCTTTTCCGCACGTCTTCGATGCGGGGCTCCAAGTCGTGCCACATGCGGTAGCTGGGAAGCTGGTTGCTATAACGAATGGCTTCGATCTCGGCATCCAGGACCATAGTCGGCGCCGGGGCAACACCGCCATTGTTGAGGTTCACGATGCTTGGATCGCGGACGTACGCGCTGCGGATGCCATTCCAATAGTTCTCGTCGCCGGCAACATCCACCGGCAAGACACCTGCGTACGCGCGGTTCAGGAAGGCAGCCACCACGATCGCCTCAGCCCCGAGCAGAAAAGCACGGCGGTTCAGTTCTTTGTGCATGCTTGTAACGTCGCACCAACAGCCTTTAATTGCAAGCATGCAATATGCCGGCAGATTTCAGACCTACGCTTTCTGATCCGCTGGTAGCGGGATCGCAAGCCGTCACGACTTGTTCTCGCACGCTCGTGCAAGGAGCACACGCGCGAACTCGCTGAGCATGGACCGAAGAAGGCTAACGCTCCAGAAATCCAGACTCTCGGTTCCGGCGCCCAGCAGTTCCCGCTACTTCTCTGCCGCCACGGGCACAGCCGCTTCGCGCAGGAAGCGCGTGGACTCTTCCGGCGGCGTCGGACAAATGTAGAACCCGCTGCCCCACTCGAAGCCCGCGACTTTGGTGAGCTTGGGCATGATCTCGATGTGCCAGTGGTAATGCGGGTTGGTTTCTTCGCCGATGGGCGAGGTGTGAATCATCAGGTTGTAGGCGGGATTGTCCAGCACCGTCTCGAGCCGCATCAGCAGATCCTTCAGGATGCGCGCCAGCGACGAGTACACCGGGCTCTGGTTGTTCTCAAACGCCGAGCCGTGCTGCTTGGGCATCAGCCAGACTTCAAACGGAAAGCGCGGCGCGTAGGGTGACATCGCAATAAAATAGTCGTTCTCCAGGATCACGCGGACGTTGTCTTCGCGCTCCTGGCGGATCATGTCGCAGAAAATGCAGCGCTCCTTCTCCTGGTAGTAGCGCTTGCAGTTGTCCACTTCCTCGCGCACGCGCTTCGGCACGATGGGCAGCGCGATCAATTGCGAGTGCGTATGTTCGAGCGAAGCCCCGGCCGCATCACCATGATTCTTGAAGATCAGGATGTAGCGGAATCGTTTGTCGTTCTTGAGGTCGAGCATGCGGTCGCGAAACGCCCAGAACACATCCTCCAGGGCTTTTTCGCTCAGCCGCGCGAGCGTCGCTTGATGGTCGGGCGTCTCCACGATCACTTCGTGCGCGCCCACGCCGTTCATGCTGTCGAAGATGCCTTCGCCCACGCGGTCCAGGTCGCCTTCGATCCCCAGCGCGGGAAACTTGTTCGGCACCACGCGGATTCGCCAGCCCGGCGTGTTCGGTCCGCCGCCGTTGCGGCCATAGGTCAGCAACTCCGGCGGGGTCTTCTCTTCGTTGCCGTAGCAGAAGGGACAGAAGCCTGTCCCCTTGATCTTCACGCTCTCGCGGACAAAGTCGTTTGGCCGCTTGCCGCGATCGGTGGAAATGATCACCCAGCGGTTGGTAATCGGGTCTTTGCGTAACTCGGGCAAAACATACCTCCCTGTGATTCCGAAAGGGGTTGGGCGCGGCTCGGCAGACGCCGGATGAAACATTCTATGCACGGAGGGACGCAGGCGCAATCTTTCGGTGCAATTTTCGTGCGCTATGCGTCAGCGGTAAATGCATCCTTGTGAAGGCGAACGATGGGCCGGGCGCCCGTATCTGTCTCAATCGCCAGCACGTCAAAGCGATATTTTGTATCGCGGATGCGCCATTGCAGCAGGAATTGTTTCGCCATGCGGGACAAGTTGCGGCGCTTGCCGGACGTGATCGCGTCTTCCGGCAGCGCGTGGCGCGGATTGGCTGCCGCGGCCTCTGCTGTCGCAAGTGCTCGCAGCTTCACCTCGACGAAGGCCAAGACATCGCCGTCATACCCGGCGAGATCAATTTCGCCGTGCATTCCCGGCACGGTGAAATTCCGCGCGATGATGACGTAACCGTGCCGCCGCAGATACCAATATGCGAACGTCTCGCCGCGGACGCCGGCTCGCCGGGCGCTTTGCTTGCCGTCGCTTTCGATCCCGGCCAGTCCCCGGCGCGCCGCCAGATTCACCAGGCCGACATCACCCGCGCAAAGAGTGGCATTTCCGCCGATTCTAGCCCAGCAACCCCTCCGGGCGATGCCGTAAAAGTCGGGACCGGCTACCCGTAACTTTTTTGTTTGCCAACCGTTTATCCCATTGAGATGCTGCGGCTTGGAGAACCGACTGGCTGCTTTGAAGGACGATATCAACGAGCGGGCAAACGAGCGGGCACTGGTTGAGGCGGCGCAGAAGGACCCCAGGCGTTTCGCCGACCTCTACCAGGCCAACTTTGAGCGCGTCTATGCGTTCATCGCCCGGCGTGTGCGCGATCGCGATGTCGCGCAGGATCTGACCGCCGACGTTTTCCATAGCGCGCTGGCGAAGTTGGGCCAGTTTGAATGGCGCGGCGTGCCGTTCGCCGCGTGGCTTTATCGCATCGCGTCGAATGCGATTGCGGACCGCTGGGAGCGCAACGCAAGAGAACACGGAAATCCGATGCCTGAAGATTTCACCAAACCGGAGACCGACGCGATCGAGCAGCGCGCCATGCTCTCGCGGCTGGTGGAATCGCTGCCCACCGACCAGCGCCGCGTTGTGTATGAACGTTTCGTGAAGCAAAAAAGCATCCGGGAAATTGCACGGGAGTTGCGGCGCTCGGAAGGCGCCGTGAAGCAGCTCCAGTTCCGCGCGCTGCAAAATCTGCGGCTGCGCATGGAAGAATCCCATGGCTAAGCGAAGCCTGATCCAACAACTCGACGACGCGATCCAGGCGCTGATGGCGCGGCCGGACGCTGTAGTTTCGGCAGCCGGTTTGGGTGTGGATGAAAAGCTTGGCCCGCTGCTGGAGATCGCTTCGCAACTGTGCGACTTGCCGCGCGCGGAATTCAAGGCGCGGTTGAAACAGGATTTCATCGGTAACGATAGAGACCGAGAGAAGTCAAAGAGGAGCGATTCGATGGCAACCACAGGACCAACAGCATCAGTGCATTATTTGCCGAAGGGCTTCCACACGCTCACGCCATACATCATGACGAGTGAAAATGTGAAGGCGGATCAGTTTATCGAGTTCCTGAAGGAGGCCTTCGGTGGGACCGAGGTTTTGCGCGTCCCGCTCGCCGGCGGCAAAGGAATTATGCATGCCCAAGTCCGGGTGGGCGACTCCATGATTGAGACTGCTGATTTCAATCCACAATTTTCACCGACGCCGGTGGGGGTTATTCTCGCGGTGGACGATGCGGATGCGGTCTACAAACGCGCAATCGACGCCGGCGGAACATCGCTTTCCGAGCCGGTGACGCAACCGTACGGGGATCGCGAGGCAGACGTGAAAGACTTGGCCGGCAACTTCTGGTTCATCACCACACGGCGCGAATCGGAGCACACGCCGAAGGATCAGTTGGCGGTGACCCCCGCCTTGAACCCGCGCGGTGCGGCGCAACTGATTGAGTTCCTGAAGGCGGCGTTTGGCGCCGAGGTCTTTGCGCGCTACGATTCGCCCGCGGGAACCGTCCAGCATGCCAAGATCCGGATTGGTGATTCGTACCTGGCGCTGGGCGAAGGTGATGGTGGCAAGTGGCAGCGTCCGCCATGCGCGTTGCACCTCTACGTGCCGGATACGGATGCGGCCTACAAACAGGCGATTGCCGCGGGAGCGAAGTCCGTGCGCGTGCCCGAAGACGCGCCGTATGGAGACCGCACCGCCACCGTGATTGATCCAGCGGGGAACCAGTGGTACATCGCGACACACATCAAGAATGTGGTGTTCTAAAGCGGACTCAACGGCGGCGACGGCGCCAGCGGTCGCGGCGCTTTTGGCCCTTGGAGCGGGTGTCCACGGGCTCCGAAGGCCACGGGAGTAAACCGATCACGATCAGCCCGCCTCCCAAAAAGGCAATCATAACGATTGGACCCGTCTCGACGGTTCCGGTTCGGGGGACATAGCCGGTGGACCATAGATTACCTTGGCTAAAGTTCTGCCAGCCACCCCAAACCATTGTCGAGCCTACAACCAGCCGGACGAGCCTGACGGGCCACAGCCGCAGGAGGAAGAATCTCTTCATGGCGAAATGTGGTCATTAGGCTATCACGGCGCTTTGCGAGACTCTTGCCCCATCCGGGCTTGTGGTGCTTCTGGCCCGAAGGCCATAGCTAGTGGCGAACTTTCTGCGAAGTTGCTTTACATCCTGAGGAAGGTTTGCTAACTTGGCTGGCGTACCGCCATCGTAGCGCCAGGCGGCTGGGCCACTGTTCAGCGACCCTTCAGAGTTTTTGTCGAAATTTCCCTCCACCCGAGGCAAAGGACCGCGCATCTCTGCGCAGCACTGTATTTGTGCGGCAGCGGGAACCGCGTGGGGAGAGATAGGACATCTTGCTTAAACTACGTAAGGTCGAAATTCTAGGCTTCAAGTCGTTCTGCGAAAAGACGCAAGTCACCTTTAGCGGCACCGGGCTGACCTGCATCGTCGGTCCCAATGGGTGCGGCAAGTCCAATATTGTGGACGCGATCTCCTGGGTGCTGGGCGAACAGAGCACAAAGTCTCTGCGTGCCGAGCGCATGGCCGACTGCATTTTCAGCGGCACGGCGAAGCGTCCCCCGATGGGGCTGGCCGAGGTCATCATCACCCTCGAAGATACCGAGTTGGCCGAAGCCGGGCGGTTCATTCTGACCGGCCAGATGGGTGAGGCGACGGGTGATTTGGCTAGCCCCGCCGGGCAGGAAGCCCCGGCGACACCCGAAGGTGGGACAATCGCCATGGCTGCCGAGAATGGCGCGGCGGCGGACGGCTCAAGCGGCATCGGGGAGGAAGCGGAAAGCGCGGACGAATTCGCGCCGGATCGAGTGGAGGACGGCGGGGAGAAGTCGAGCCCGGCTGCCGCCATTGAGATGGAAAGCAACGTCTCTGAGATCACGGCCGAACCATCGCCCGAGGGCGATAGCTCTTTTATCGGCAAAAAGAAGCGCGCGGCGAAGCCCGCAGTGAATATGAAGCCGGGGCAGGTGGTGATTGGCCGGCGGCTCTATCGCTCGGGACAGAGCGAATACTTGATCAACGGGCACACGGCGCGGCTGCGTGATGTGCAGGAAATTTTCATGGGCGTGGGGCTGGGGCCTGATTCCTACGCGATTATCGAGCAGGGGCGTATCGGGCAGATCCTTTCGAGCAAGCCTGCGGACCGGCGGGCCATCATCGAAGAGGCCGCGGGGATCACCAAATACAAGACAAAAAAGCGCCTGGCGGAAGCGAAACTCGAATCGTCGAAGCTGAATCTGGCGCGGGTGAACGACATTGTCGTGGAAGTGGAAAAGCAACTCGCTTCGCTCAAGAGGCAAGCCTCAAAAGCGCGGCGTTACGCGGAGCTGCGCGAAGAGATGCGGGGGCTGCTGCGCCAGGTGATGGCGAGCAAGGCGCTGGAGCTGGACCATGAGGCCGAGCGGCTAGCGTCACTGCTGCATGAGACTACCGCTGCTGAAGCGATGCACGCGCAGACGGTGAGCAGCCTCGAAGCCGAAGCGGAAAAACTCGGCGCGCGCACCTACGAACTCGATTCCGAGCTTCGGCAAAATCAGAACCTGCTGGGGCAGGCAACCCTCGAACTCGATCGCGCGGAAAACCGCATTGCGTTTAACCGGCAGCGCGGCCAGGAACTCGACTCGCGCACGCAGCAGCTGATCGGACAAATTGAGCAGGCGTCCGCGCAGGCGGAGCAGATCGCGGCCCGAGCCACCGAGCACGAGCAAAGCGTGGCTACATTGCGCGAGGAGGCGCGACGCATCGAAGCGCTGGTCGCGGAGATCGCGGTACACGGCCAGCGGATGGCCGCGCGAACCCAGGAAATCGAAGCGCAGATTGCGTCGCTGCAGCGTTCGGCGAGCCAATCGGGCGAACGGCTGCACCAACTGCACGCGGATCAGGCGCAGGCCGAGGAAGCGCTGGCGCACTACGTTGAGGCGCTTGGCCAAAAGCAGATTGAAGAACACACGCTGCTTCAAGATTCGGTACGCCGTGTAGAGAACGCAGACAGCGCGAAGGTCCACCTGGAGGAAGTAAGCGAGCAGGCGCGGCAGTTCGGAGAGCAAGTTCACAGCGCGCAAGTGCAGATCACCGCACTGCAGGCCGCCGAGCAGGAATGGAAAGCGCGAAGCGATAGCGCGCGGGATGCGCTTTCGTCTGTGCGCGCCCGGCGGGCAACGCTCGAGCAGGTTCTGAACGACCGCGCCTATACGGCGGAGGCGGTGAAGAAGCTCTTTTCCGTGAATGCAGGATCTGGCAGTGATGCTCGCGACTTTAAGGCTGTGGGTCTGCTGGCCGATTATGCCGAGGTCGAGGAGCAGCACGAGAGCGCCGTCGAGCAATTCCTGCGGGAAGAGTTGGAGTATGTGATCGTCGAGACGTTCGATCACGCGCGGACCGGCATTTCGATGTTGCGCGAGGAGCTCGGCGGGCGCGCGACGTTCTTTGTGGACTCGCTGCGCAATCTGCGCCTGGAACCCGAAGATCAAGTGATTCCCTTCCCGACCGCCGACGGCGTGGTCTCGCGACTGGACCGGCTCGTGGAATTCCGCGATCCGCTCGGTGCGGCGGCGAAGCGATTTCTGCCTCGATTGAAATCGGCCTACCTCGTGGACACGCCCACGGCCGCGGAGGCGCTGGCGCGGAAGTATCCGGCCTACTGCTTCGTGACGCAGGACGGGACCACCTACCAGGGACGCATGGTGAGCGGCGGGCGCGCGACGGAAGCGGGTCCGCTGGGAATGAAGCGCGAGTTGCGGCAGCTCGAAATCGAGAATGCGCGGCGCGAAGAGGAATTGGCCAAGGCGCAGGCCGAGCTCGAGCGTGTGGAGGCCGGGCGGCGTGAGTGCGATGAAACGCTCAAGCGCGTGACCGCCGCGCAAGTTGAAACGGACAAGATGGTGGTGGCGGCAACGCACCAGCTCAGCCAGGCGCAATCGGAATCCGGAAGAATTTCGGAGCAGTTGGGCGCTTGCCAGAACGAAATACTGCGGCTGACGCAGGAAGTGAACGGGGCGCAAAGCCGAGCAGAGCGCGCAAAACAACAACTGGAAGAAGCGACGATTTCGCGCGCGAATGCCGAACAGGCCATGGCGGCCGCGAGCGAGCAGTTGGTACAGCTTCGCCTGCTTGCGGAAACGCACCAGCAGGAGTTGGGCGGCAAACGGGAAGAGATGGCCAAGTTGGCGGAGCGGCTTTCCACGGCCGAGTTGCTGGCCAACCGGCTGGAGGAGGAGCGGCGGGAAGCCATGCGGCGCGGGGAAGAGCTGCGCAGCCAGCAGCATTCGCTGGCTCTGGAGCGCGGTCAGCTCGAAAGCGAAAGCGCCGAACAAGCGCGGCGCGTGGAATCGCTGCGGACCGAAAAGCAACGGCTCGATGCACGCAAGGCCGAACTGGAAGCGGAGTGGGAGCACTCGCGCACACGCACCGTGCAGGTGGACGATTCGCTGCGCGGGGCGCGGCAGCAGTTGGGCGATCTGCGCGAAGAGCGTGGCCGGCTGGAAGTGGAGCGCGCCCGCAACGACTCGGAGCGAAGCCATCTGCGCGAAACTTCGATATCGGAATTGAACGTGCAGCCGGAAGACTTGATCGCGGAGTTCCCCGCGCTGCTGAGCGGCGACGAACTGGCCGCGGCCGAGGCGAACTACCGCGAGATGCGCGCGCGGATCGAGGCCATGGGTCCGGTGAACATGATGGCGCTCGAGGAATTTAACGAGTGCGACCAGCGGTATGGTTTCCTGACGCGCGAGCGCGACGATCTTCTGGCGTCCATCGCCGATACGCAGCAGACCATCACGGAGCTCGACGAGGTGTCGCGGCATAAATTCGAGGAGGCGTTCGCAATCATCAATGCGTGTTTCACAGACGCGTTCCGCGCGCTCTTTGGCGGAGGCACCGGCGAGATGCGGCTTACCGAGCCGGATAGCTCCGGCGATCCAGGCATTGATGTGGTGGCGCAACCGCCGGGCAAGCGGCTGCAAAATGTGGTGCTGCTCTCGGGCGGCGAAAAGGCCCTGACCGCGCTGGCGCTCCTGATTGCGATCTTCCGCTACCAGCCGAGCCCCTTCTGCATTTTGGACGAGGTAGACGCGCCGCTCGACGAAGCGAATGTGGGGCGCTTCGCGGACATGGTGGCGCACATGGGCGCGCAGACGCAGTTCATCGTGGTGACGCACAACCGGCGGACGATGGAAATGGCGCCTGTGCTTTACGGCGTGACCATGCAGGAGCCGGGCGTGTCGAAGTTGGTTTCGGTGCGCTGGAATGAAGATGCGGGCGCTCAGACGCGCGCGGCATCGCACGCGGCGTAGTCGAGCGCTTCGGCCGGCACTTGCTCTATCGTCAGGCCGATTGATCCGCAGGTTGCAAAGGTGCGCGCCAGCCGCGCGGTCGCTGCGTGAAGGTGCAGCGATTTTGCGCTGAAAACATTTCCACCGAGATGCACAGGACGAAGTTCCTTCCGCATTGACTTCTCGATTCGCTGCGCTAGAATACCCGCCTCTTCAGTCGTCACGGAGCTGCTCGTGGCATCGCCAACTATGAATGGAACCGTTTTTGAAACCCATCTCAGCACCGTGCCGCTGCACTCGCGCGGCAAGGTGCGGGACATCTATGATGTCGGCGATGCGCTGCTGCTCGTGGCCACCGACCGGCTGTCGGCGTTTGACGTGGTGTTGCCGACGCCGATCCCGGACAAGGGGCGCGTGCTGACGCAGCTCTCGAAGTTCTGGTTTGACACATTGCGCGATGTGATTCCGAATCATGTGATCAGCACGACGGATTTTCCCGCCGAACTCGCAGGAGACCGCTCCGTACTCGAAGGGCGCGCGATGCTCTGCCGCAAGACGAAGCCGTTTGCCATCGAGTGCGTGGTGCGTGGATACATCGCCGGCTCCGGTTGGAAGGATTATCAGAAGACAGGCCGCATCTGCGGTATCCAGTTGCCCGCCGGGCTGCGCGAATCGGACCGGTTGCCCGAGCCGATCTTCACCCCCGCGACCAAAGCGACGAGCGGGCACGATGAGAATATCTCTTTTGAAGAAGCGGCCGGAATCGTGGGGCGCGAGCTGGCGGCACGTTTGCGCGAAGTGAGCCTGGAGATTTACCGACGCGCGGTGACGTATGCCGAACCGCGCGGAATTCTGCTGGCCGACACTAAATTTGAATTCGGCCTGGATGGCAAGGATCTGATCTGGATTGACGAAGCGCTCACGCCGGATTCTTCGCGCTTCTGGCCCGCCTCTGAATACCAGCCGGGACGGGCGCAGCCTTCCTTTGACAAGCAATACGTCCGCGACTACCTCGAACGCATCGGGTGGAACAAACAGCCTCCCGGACCCGAGCTACCCCCTGACGTCGTGGCACAAACACGGGCCAAGTACCGGGAAGCTTACCTTCGCTTGACGGGCCACGAACTCGACTAACCAGCCGTCGAGATCTTTTATTCCTTCGGGGAGCGTGCGGTCATGATGAAAGATCAGTTGGAAGCTCTCGTGGGCAAAATGGTGGAAAGCGGGATCCTTTTTCCCGAGGCCGTGAACGAATTCGAGAAGAAATACATCAAGCGAGTGCTCGACCGCGTGAGGGGCAACCAGTCGCGCGCCGCGCGGGCATTGGGAATCCACCGTAACACTTTGAGCCGGAAGATCGGCGCGTATAAGCTGGATGGCCATCCGCGCCACAGGGCGCGTTAGACTTCGCTGAAGAAAGTCCTCTCCGCAAACTTCCACGGAAAAGAAAAGCGGCTCCGAATTATTTCGGAGCCGCTGCCGATCGCGTTTAGATTCGTTGCCGAGTTTCGGTCTAGTGCTTCACCGGGCGCTTTTTCGCGTCGTTTGCGGCCGGGATGTCCTCGGGATTGATCTTGCCCTTGTCCCAATGAAGCATGAAGGGATTGGCGTCGTAGCCGACGAGCGTCGCGTCAAACCGCAAACCGTCGTCTGGTTTTACGTGCTTCACATCGGGCTGGTCGGGCACCTTCACTTCCATGTTGGCGGTCTTGCAGGCTTCGGTTTCGTCGGGCGTCGCGCCGGTGCAAAGGTGCAGCACGATCGGCCCAGCGTCGGGCGCGTCCACAGAGATCACCTTTGCGACGACTTCCGGGAACTCGAGTCCACAGGTTGCAAGCCACATCAGCTTGGCTGGATCGCCGCCGGAGCGAAGGTTGGCGATGAAGTTTGCCGTGTCCGCCCGCGCCTTCTGGAGATCATCTGAAACTGGAAGCGTGAAGCTCGAGGGACGATCCGGCGAGCTCGCGGCCAGCGTGACCATTTGATTGATTTCGTCGTCGGCGAGATTATCGCAGCCAAGTTGCTGATAATTGGTAAGCTGGCTCTTCAAATACGTGCGAAGCTGCGCCTCATTGGCGGGCTTGAGCGAGATGGCTTTCGCGACGGCCCAGTATCCATCCAGGGTTTGCGGCGGGGTCTCCTGAAGAAGCGAGACGCCCAAACGCGCCCAGGAGGCGGCGTCATCCGCTGCTATACCGACGAGGGTCTTGTAGGCATCGGCGGAGGCCTTCCAATCCTTCAAGCCGTAGTCGGCGGTGGCGACGACGGTGTCAAAAATTCCGGTAATATTCTTTTTCTGTTGGGCGAACTGATCGTCCGTAGCGTTGGCCGGCTTCGTCCAGTTTCCCAGATCCTTCAGTCCTTGGAGGGCGGCGTCACGCGCGCCGGTGAGCTGCGGCGGCGAACTGAGCTCGGGCAACGAAGAACCTGAAAGGAAGGTCTGGGCGCGGGCCAGGCGCGCGTTGAGCTGAGAGGTGAGATCAAGCTTGTCGCCCAGCGACAACAGCTTATCAATGTACTTGATCGTGTTCGGATAATCCTTCAGCGTGTAATAAGTCTGGTAGTAGTCGTTATAGATGTAGATGAGCAGCGCCGAATTGGGGTACTTGGCGACGAAGTCGTCCAGCAGCTTAATTTTCTGCTGCGGATCGGTCTCATTGTGCGCCTTGATATAGGCGTTGTACTCTTCGGTGGTGTAAGCGGGCTTTTGTGCCTGCTCCTGAGCATACACGGGAGCCACGGCGCCACCCACGCCTGCAAGCAGCAACGCACCGAGCACCACGCCGAACGCAACTTTACCGATCCGACTCATTTCTTTCGCGCCTCCTCGGCATAAATTCCGCGCAGCAAGACTCCGACTAGAAAGGTGCGGCCCACTCCACGAATCGAGCCAAATAAAACTGCTGGATTATAGGGAATCGTTGCAGGTCCTGCAAGCGCGTTTCGCTTATGCTCGCGATAAGCGGGACTCCCTTTCCCTCATAAGATGAAACTTAGTCCAGAATGGTCGCCCGCCTACCCATGGTGGCACCGTCCGCATCTTAATCCAGAGACACCAACTACAGCTACAGACACCAGCTAGAGACACCGCTCTGGATGAGATGGTTCCAAATACGTTGCTTTGAGGATTCTATGGAAAACGGAAAGCCATTAAAGGGCCACGTTGCACTGATAACCGGGGCGAGCCGCGGCATTGGACTCGCCATCGCCGAACAGCTCGCCGGGATGGGGGCGCGGCTATCGCTATGCGCGCGCGGGGCTGCGGACCTGGATCGCGCTGCGGCGGCCTTGCGCCATGCGGGCGCCGAAGTGTTTGCGGCGGCCGCAGACATGACCCGCGCTGCCGACATCGCGAGATTCGCGGAGGAAACGCAGCGAAATGCCGGGCCGGTGGATATCCTAGTGAACAATGCAGGCGTTGGGCGTTTTGGGGCGTTCCACGAATTAACGGAGGAGGATTGGGATGCCGTGCTCGATACGAATCTGAAAGGCGTGTTTCTGCTTTCGCGGGCCATCGCCCCGAGCATGATCGAGCGCAAGACGGGACACATCATCAACATCGCTTCGCTGGCCGGGAAGAATGCGTTCGTGGGCGGCAGCATCTATTGCGCATCGAAATGGGGGCTGCTCGGGCTGACGAATTGCATGGCGGAGGATTTGCGCGGCTACGGGATTCGGGTGACGGCGATTTGCCCCGGATCGGTGGCTACGGAGTTTTCGCCGCCTTCCAAAAAGAACCCGGAGAAAATGCTTCAGCCGGGCGATGTGGCGCACGCTGTGGCGGCGATCGTAACGCAAGCGCCGCAAAGCTTCATCAGCGAGGTGCTGATTCGGCCAACGCAGAAGCCGTGAACGGCGGAGGCAAGGAAGCAGAGAAGCAAGAGGCAAGGAGCGGCCGAGCCTGGAGGGCCGCGACGCAGGGCCCGTGCGCGACGATTACCTGCCTCACTGACCGGTGATGCCGCGCGAACCGGAGCGTTGAGAAATGCCCCAGGGCTATGACTTCGCCCTGGCCTACAAAGGCGAGTGCGGCGCCACACGCAGTGAGGTACCATTTGGCCGGCAGTTCTGGAGAATGATGAGCGGGATACTACAATTTTTGGTGCATTACGGATACGCGGTGCTGTTCGTCTGGGTGTTTGCCGAACAGATCGGGGTGCCCGTGCCTTCGGCGCCGCTGCTGCTGGCTGCCGGAGCGCTGGTTGGGAGCGGCAAGCTGGGCGCCGCGCTCGTATTTCCCTTGCCGATCATCGGGGCGCTGACCGCGGACCTGATCTGGTATGAGCTTGGCCGCCGGAAGGGCGCTCGCGTACTGCAGTTTCTTTGCAAGATCTCGATCGAGCCCGACTCGTGCGTGCGGAACACGGAAAATGTGTTCGCACGGCACGGGGCGAGGTCGCTGCTGGTGGCAAAGTTTGTGCCCGGACTCGGCACGGCAGCACCGCCTCTGGCCGGAATCTTCCACATGAAGCTGAGGCGGTTTGTGCTGTTGGACGGTGCGGGCGCGGCGCTCTGGTCGGGCACGTTTCTGGGATTGGGCTACGCGTTCAGCAACCAGCTCGATTTCGTAGCCCGCCAAGCCGCACGGCTGGGGATGGGGCTGCTTGTGCTTCTGCTGGCCGCGCTGGCTGGATGGATCGCCTGGAAATTTATCCGACGCGAGCGGTTCATTCGCCAGTTGCGCATTGACCGCATCACGCCGCAAGAACTGAAGCTCAAGCTCGATGCCGGCGAAAAGGTAGTGATCGTGGATCTGCGCGGGTCGCTCGACTTCGAGGCGGAACCGCACACGATCCCCGGGGCGGCGCACTTGGACCCCGCCGACATCGAGGAAGTGAAAGACGTGCTTGCCCAGGCGCTCGAGGTGGTTCTTTACTGCACTTGACCGAACGAAGCCACCAGCGCCCGTGTGGCGCTGCTCCTTAGACGCAGGGGAGTGAAGAAGATTCGTCCGCTGGCGGGTGGTTTGGCGGCGTGGCGCAAGATGGGGTATCCGGTGGCGGCGGCTGAGGCGGAGGCGGATGGCAGTGCGGCGCGAGCGGGGCAAATGCAAGGCTAGAAGCTCACGAACGCACAGCAAGTATTCTCTTCTTCATGTGACGTTCCCCTTTATTCATTTATGGAGAGCAACCTAGTGGAAGTTCGCGGCGTGACCGTGCTCAATGCTGCCAGCGATCTGCGCAACATCCGCGGTCAATCGCTCCTAAACGAATAACCTTTAGGAAGCACAGCCTTTTCGGGGTGGATTGCGTCTGCTTCGACGGGAATCTTGAGTTGGACACCATCGTCATATTTCAACACGATGGTGAAAGTCAGCGGCGATCCCCTCAAATCGAGGGACTTCTCGAGCTTTGTCTTTTCAGCAACAAACATTTGCGGAGCATCGTAATACTCGCGTGACGACGAGAGAGAGAAGCTCTGAGCCACGTTTTTATCGTTGCCGTACTGCAATCGTGGTGGTTGACTCAATTGACTCACGCCCGCGTATCCGAAGGCTACGTACCGCGAGGCCTGGGGACCATCTCCGTCCCCGCGAATTTCGAGTAGGTCAGAATTGGACACGTACAGCTTCTTTCCGGTTAGAAGGTTGTAATGGGAATAGACGACGGGTATGTCGCAGCACCCCCAAGCAGTCACTCGAAAGAAGCGGTCCCGTACCTCGCCCTCGTTGCCGGCTTCCTGGAGGGTCCATCGAAGCTCGCGTTGGCCGCTGGGCTCCATCGTCCAAGCTTTCACGGCAGTCTTTTCACGCACACCCTCAAGGCCGTCAGTTCGTTCGTTTTGATAACTTTCTTCCAGGAGCAGTACAGCCTCGTAATTCCCTTGGTCGCCCAATGCGTCTATGAACTGCAAGGATTGGTTCTCGGTGATATATGTGAACGCTTCTTTGTTGCGGATGACATAAGCTGACGACTCGGCTCGATAAGGCTCCGCAGGTTTCTCTGCTGTATTAAGTGGCCTGCCATCCAAAAAAGGCAGCCACCAAAAGTAAGACCGTGAGCGTTGTCTTCACGGGTTGGACCTCCGGTCAATCTTCGCTGCCGTCTCGGATGAGCATTGGTCAGCACGCAGATTATAAGCTCGGTAGAATCCATACTACCGCTGCAAACGGCACGACGCGGAGACGTTTCGCTTTCACAGTCGGGGGAGGACGATGCCCTGCTGCGATTGGTATTTGCCCTTTTTGTCCTTGTAGGAGACTTCGCAAGGGTCATCGCTTTCAAAGAAGACGACCTGGCAGAGGCCTTCGTTCGCGTAAATCTTGGCGGGGAGCGGGGTGGTGTTGCTGATTTCGAGCGTGACGAAGCCTTCCCATTCCGGCTCGAAGGGCGTGACGTTGACGATGATGCCGCAGCGCGCGTACGTGGATTTCCCGACGCAGATCGTGAGCACATTGCGCGGAATGCGGAAATACTCCACCGAGCGCGCCAACGCGAAGGAATTCGGCGGGATGAGACAGACGTCGCCCTTGAATTCCACCAGCGAACGCGGGTCGAAATGCTTGGGGTCCACGATGGTGGAGTTGACGTTGGTGAAGATGCGAAACTCGTCGGCCACGCGGATGTCATAGCCATACGACGAAACGCCATAGCTGATCACGCCTTCGCGGACCTGGCGGTCTTCGTAAGGCTCGATCATTCCGTGTTCCATCGCCATGCGGCGAATCCAGCGGTCCGGCCTGACGCTCATGGTTGGCTCCGATTCGAAGGCTTCGTTCCAGACTTCGTTCCAGAATACGACGGCAGAAAAGCAGCGCAGTTTAGTATGCCGGAGTACGCTTGACAACCCATGGGGCGCTGTCTAGCATAGGCACCGTTGAAGCGCGGGAGGCCGGCGTGATCAAGCTGGACATCGTGAATGCCGTGGTAAGCAAAGCGGGCGTCAGCCGCTCGAAAGCCGAGCAGGCCGTGGAAACGGTTTTTGAGACGATGAAGGATGCGCTTGGCCGCGGTGATCGCATCGAATTGCGGCGATTCGGCGTCTTCAACGTGAAGCCTCGCAAGACCGGCATCGGCCGAAATCCCCGCACCGGGGAGGAAGTGAGCATTCCTCCGGGCAAAGCGGTGCGCTTCAAACCCGGCAAGGAACTTCAGGCGCTCTGAGCGCACGGCTTCGACACCTGCTGCGGCGGCGTTCGCCGGGCATTGCGTCCACTCGGCATGGAATGATGGCGTGAGGCGCGTTTCGTTCCGCCAGCGCGGTGAACTCACCTGACGGTTTCGCCAGCAGAAAACCTTCGAGCCGCACATGAATACGGGCAACGGTAACGGCCACTTCCCTATCGAAGTCATCTCACGAGAGCTTGAGCAACCACCACAGGTTGAGACGCGGAGAGTGTTTGCGCCGACACGGCCGCAGCGTTCGGCGCGATCCCTCGCCATCGCGATCGTTCTGTTTGCGTGTACGGTTGTCTCCACACTCGCCGTCGGCGCCGAATTCGCTCTGGCGTATGCGAATTCGCAGATGCCCTCGTTTGACGATTTCTTTAGCTCCTATTTCACGATTCTGCGCAATCCGCACGCGCTCGCTGCCGGGTTGCCTTTCGCCGCCACGCTATTGGGGATTCTGCTGGCGCACGAGCTGGGGCATTTTTTCACTTGCCGCTATTACGGCATCGCGGCTACCTATCCCTACTTTATTCCGGCGCCGACGCTGATCGGAACGTTGGGCGCCTTTATCCTGATTCGCTCGCCGATCGTCAATCGCAAGGCATTGTTCGACGTGGGGCTTTCCGGCCCGGTCGCGGGATTTGTCTGCATCGTGCCGGCGATGGCGATCGCGGTGCTGCACTCCAAGATCGTGCCGGGTTTGCAGGCCGGAGCGTCGATCGTTTTCGGGGAGCCGCTGCTTCTGAGATTGTTGCTGGCGGTGCTGCGACCAGGAGTTCACGCAACGGATTTGCTTTTGCATCCCGTGGGCCGCGCGGCGTGGGTCGGGTTGTTTGCAACAGCGCTGAATTTGCTGCCGGCGGGACAGCTCGATGGCGGCCACATTCTTTATTCGATTGCGCGTGAATCCCACCGGCGCGTGACATTTTTCGTCGCGCTGGCGCTGGTGCCGCTGGCATTCTTCTGGTGGGGCTGGCTGCTCTGGACGGTGCTGCTGCTGGCGCTTGGATTCCGCCACCCGCAATTGCTCGACGACCGGCGCACGCTGGACAATAAACGGCGAGTGTGGGCCGCGGTGGGGCTGGCGATTTTCGTGTTGTCGTTCATGCCGGTGCCGCTGATTATTCAGTAGTTGTGCTTGACCGTGCAGCCCTGAAGCCTTGCCAAACCAGCCTCGGTAAACCTTGACGCGCATGGGCATCGGCGTATGATTCGCGCACGCCGTTGCCAATCGAGCCGCAAACCGCTGCGACACAAGCTAGCCTTAAACCCACGATTACCCTCTCGGATTTGATCTGGCTGATCGTCGGAAGCGTGATCGGCTCTGGAATTTTTCTGGTGCCGGGACCGATCCTGCGAGACGTGGGCGGTTCCGTGCGGCTCTCCGTCATGGTGTGGGTTGCCGGCGGCGTGCTTTCGCTGCTGGGGGCGCTCACATACGGCGAACTCACGGCAATGAATCCGGCGGCAGGAGGATTGTACGTCTACGTGCGCGACGCATTCGGGGAACTGCCGGGGTTTCTCTATGGGTGGACGCTCTTTTGGGTGATTGCGACGGGGACGAACGCGACGCTGGCGGTGGCGTTCAGCAACTACCTGAACCAGATCGTGCCGCTGACGAAACTGGAGGGCCAGTTGGCGGCCGTGGCGATGATCGGCGTCGCGACTGTCGTCAACGTGCTGGGCACGCGGCGCAGCACGGACCTGAACAACTGGGCCACGTGGACAAAGCTGATCGCGATTGCCGCGATGAGCGCGGCGCTCCTGATTTTGGGGCGCGGATGGGGGCACGGAGGGGCGCGCGCCGCCGAGGTCCTGACGACGCCGGCCGGCGGGTCGATGTTTGCGGGCTTTGGCGTGGCGATGATCGCGGTGCTGTGGGCGTATGAGGGCTGGCAATGGGTGACTTACACTGCGAGCGAAACGATCAATCCGCAGCGAAATTTTCCGCGCGGATTCCTGATCGGAACGCTTCTGCTGATCGTGGTCTACGTGGTGGCGGACGTTGCGTATCTGGTCGCGCTCGGTCCGGCCGACGCGGCGCGCTCCGACACGATCGCTGCGACGGCTGTGGCAGCCGTGCTCGGATCGGACACGGCAAAGTTCGTCGCGCTGACGATCTTGATTTCTGTTTTCAGCTCCGCCAATAGCGGTGTGTTGATGGCGCCGCGCGTTTTTTACGCTATGGCACGCGACAGGTTATTTTTCCGCCGGTTGGCGGATGTGAGCCCGCGCTTCCACACTCCGGCGTTCGCGATTGTCACTGCAGGGATCTGGTCGGCAATTCTTGCGTGGAGCAGCACATTCCAGCAGCTCTTCACGTACGTGGTATTTGCGGGCTGGGTGTTTTATGGCCTGGCTGCGGCGAGCATCTTCGTGTTTCGCCGGCGCGCCCATGGCGCCAAGCGGCCGTATAGCGTGCCGGGATATCCGTGGACGCCGCTGGCATTTGTGCTGGCTTCGGGAGCGGTGGTGATCAACACGATCGTCGCGGACTGGAGAGATGCGGCTTTCGGGCTGGGAATTATGGCGCTGGGGCTACCGGCGTATTTCTTCTGGAGATCGCGCCGAAGCGCGCCTGCCGCGTGAGAATGCTTTTTGCGCCAGCCTCTCAAAACAGGCTGAGCGGGTCAACGTCCAAAATGATTGCGCTCTCTGGAATCTGCTTCTTCGCACAGAATTCCAGCGCGCCCATCAGCGCCTGATTCAGCGCGGCGCGCTTGGGTGACTTCAACAAAAACTGAAAACGGTAGTCGCGCTTCAACCGGGCCACCGGCGCAGCCGCAGGGCCGAGCGCGCGCACGCCGCGCGATTCAAGCGGCGCGAAATACTCCGCCAGTTGGCGAGACCATCGAATGGCATTCTCGATCTTGCGGTCGCGCACCAGCACGTTCGCGAGCGCGCCGAAGGGCGGGTAGTGCATCATCCGCCGGAAGTGGACTTCCTGCTCGAAGAAGCCTTCGAAGTCCTGCTTCGCGGCGTGCTGGATCGCGTAGTGCTCCGGATAGAAGGTCTCGACTACGACTTCGCCGGGCAATTCACCGCGGCCGGCGCGGCCCGCGACCTGCGTGAGCAATTGGAAGGTGCGCTCCGCGGCGCGGAAGTCGGGCAAGGCCAGCCGAAGATCGGCCGCCACGACGCCGACGAGCGTGACGTGCTGGAAATCGTGTCCCTTCGCAACCATCTGCGTGCCGACGAGGATGTCGAGCTCTTGCGATGCGAAGGCGCCGAGGACCTTCTGGTAGCCGCGCTTATTGCGCACGGTGTCGCGGTCCAGCCGACCGATCCGCGCACGTGGAAAAAGTTCGCGCAACGTCTCTTCGAGGCGCTCCGACCCATCGCCAAAGAAATGCACATATTCCGAGGAGCACTTCGGGCACGTCTTCACGACGGGACGCGAATAGCCACAATAGTGGCAGATCAATCGCTGGCGCTGCTTGTGGTACGTGAGCGCGATACTGCAGTTCTCACATTGCACCGAGGCGCCACAGCTTCGGCACAGCGCAAACCAGGAATAGCCGCGGCGGTTAATCAGCACCAGCGTTTGCGTGCCCGAAGCGAGCCGCTCGGCCATGGCTTCGCGCAGCGGCGTGGAGAATGGCCCAGCGCGATGGCTCGCGCGAAACTCCTGGCGCATGTCCACAATGGAAACGCGGGCCATCTGGCGATCGGCAACACGCGAATCAAGGCGCAGGAGTTCATACTTCCCCGCGCGCGCGTGCTGGTAACTTTCCATGGAAGGCGTTGCTGAACCGAGAAGCACGGCAGCGCCTTCGAGCTTTGCGCGGAGGATGGCGGTGTCCCGGCCGTGATAGCGCGGCGATTCTTCCTGCTTGTAGCTTGCCTCATGCTCTTCGTCCACGATGATCAGGCCCAACTTATTGGCGGGCGCGAAAACCGCCGAGCGCGTGCCGATCACGACGCGCGCTTCACCTCTACGAACGCGCCACCATTCGCGGGCGCGCTCGGGGTCCGGCAACGCGCTGTGCAGCACGGCGACGGTGTCTCCGAAACGCGCGCGGCACAGCCGGCCCATCCAAAGCGTGAGCGCAATTTCCGGCACAAGAACAATTGCGGAGCGCCCGCTCTTGAGCGCTTCGCCGACGCCGTGCAGGTAGACTTCGGTCTTGCCGCTACCTGTGACGCCGTGCAGTAGTCCCGCTGCAAACTCGCCTGCCGCGAATTCGCCGCGGCCAAGCCAACGGGAGAGCACGGCCGCCGCGCGCTCCTGGTCAGGGTTGAGCACGTTTGCCGGGACGATGAAATCCACCTCCCAGAGATCTTCTTCCGCTACGATCGGCTCCTCCCAACTTTTCAGCTTGCCCAGGCGGATCAGCCTCTCCACCACCACGCGCGAAGCCTTCGCGCGATCGAGCAACAGCTTCAGCGGCAGCGGGCCGCATTCGTTTGCGAGCGTTTGCCGCAAGCGCGCTTCGGCGGGGCTGGGCTTGTGGCCGTTGGAGGCCGCAATGTCGGCGCTCTCATTCCACGCGACGATACGCTGGGAACGTGGTTTTCGCTGGCGCGAAACCTCTTCGGCGGCGAGATGACCTCGCCGCAACAGGCGCGCTGCCGCGGCTTCGCCACCCGGCAATTGTGTAAGACGCGCCATGGCCAGGGGCTTGCCTTCAATGGCAATCAGCTCAAGCAGCGCCTGCTCGGTGATTTCCATTTCGTTGCGGCTGGGAAGCGCCCTGATCTCCGCGAAGTGTGCGCGGCCTGCTTCCGTGAAATGCAACACACGCTGCATTCGCAGCTCTATGAGCGGCGGCAGCATGGCGCGAAAAACGTCGCCCGGCGGCGCCAGATAGTAGTTCCCGACCCAGCGTCCGAGTTCGATCAGTTTCGGCGAGAGCGCCGGCAATGGATCGAGCACCTGCGCAATTTCCTTAATTGGCGGTGGCGTGGCTTCCAGTGCGCCCCGGCTTGCGCGGCGCGAACCAGGCTTTTTCCGCGAGAATTCCGGCGTCTGGTCCGTCAGATTGAGCACCACGCCGACCATTGCGCGATTGCGAAACGGCACGGCGACCCGGCAACCAGGGCTTACGACGCCTTCGAGTCCGGCCGGAATGGCGTAGGTGAACGTCATACGCAGCGGCACCGGCAGGGCAACTTCACAATAGAGGGACATCGAGGGCTTAGTTTAACAGGTAGCTTCTCCGGCTATTGCAGGGCGCGGAGAACTCGCGGTTCGGCGGGTGGGAACGGATTCTTGCGTGCGTTTCCGAAGGCGAGCGCGCGGGCTCGGGAAAATCAGCGCTTGGGCGCGGCTCTTGGCGGTGTGAGCCCCAGCTCGGCGATTACTTTTTTCAGATCGGCCCAAACGTCGGCCTTTGCGGGCGGATTCCGCAGCAGATAGGCCGGGTGATACGTGGGCAGCAGCTTCGATCCGCGAAACGGAAACCACTGCCCGCGGACAGAAGACATGGACCGGTTGGTCGCGAGCAGCGTCTGCATCGCCACGTTGCCAAGGCATACGATTACCTTGGGCTTGATTACATCGAGTTGGCGCATCAGAAAAGGCGAGCAGGTGGCCATCTCGTCTTTTTCAGGCGTGCGATTTTCCGGAGGGCGGCACTTCACCACATTGGCGATATAAACCTGCTCGCGTTTTAAACCCATCGCCTCAATCATCTGCGTGAGCAACTGCCCCGCGCGGCCGACAAACGGGATACCCTGCATGTCTTCGTCGCGGCCGGGACCTTCGCCGATGAACACGAGATCAGCCTTCGGATTACCAACGCCGAAAACGATTTTGTTGCGCTGCTCGCACAGCCGGCAGCGCGTGCAATCGCCGATGTCCTCGCGGATGCGTTCGAGCGAGTCGTCCGCGATGCGATCCGCCGCTTCAAATAAGGAAGGACTGGCCACCGGGATCACGACGCCGCGTGAGGCACCAGCGAGCGCAGGCGCCGCAGGTTGCCACGTTCGAGGAGAAGCAGGCGTTGCCTGCTTCGATTCGGCAACCGAGGCAGCAGCGGCCTCCGGCACAGCGGTCCTGGAAGCGCTTGAGCGTCGCAATGATTGGACTCCCTCCGCACTAAACTCCACAACTCGATCGCGATAGAAGTGATCCAGCCCGATGTCTTCGAAGTAGCGAAGCCAGGCGGCAAGATGGAGATTCTGTGAAGAATTGCCCGCCGAGCCCAGCTCGTTCATTTGCGGGTTGCGTCCAGACTCGCGTGGAATTCCGAGCGGGGCGAACTCGAGGGGTGGCGCAAACGCAACAGCTCATCGAGTACGCGGTTCGCCACATCGAACTTGCTCATTTGCGGAAGCCGCACTTCTCCGCCTTCGCGGAAGAAAAGCGTCACAATGTTCGTGTCCACATCAAATCCTGCACCCTCCTGCGTAACGTCATTGGCCACGATCAGATCCGCGCCCTTGGCGGTGAGCTTGGCGCGCGCGCGTTCGGCAACGTGATCTGTCTCGGCGGCGAAACCGATGATGAGCCGCCCGCGGTGCTCCGCCGTGCCTCCGGTCGCCACAAATCTTTCACGCGCTACATCGGCCAAAATATCCGGCGTGGCTTCGAGCTCCAGCGAGAGAGAGCCCGCGCCGCGCTTGATTTTCGTTTGCTGCGGAACGGCGGGACGAAAATCGGCCACAGCCGCCGCCATGATTACCGCCGTTGCCTCGCGCAGATGCTCCTTCACCGCGCGATGCATCTCCTCCGCCGTGCGTACGCGGACTGGCTCGACGCCGCCGGGCGCTGCCAATGAGACGGGGCCGCTCACGAGAATTACGCGCGCACCGCGGCGGTGGGCTGCTTCCGCGAACGCATAACCCATTTTGCCCGACGAGCGATTCGTCAAGAAGCGAACGGGGTCAACGTCTTCACAAGTGGGCCCGGCAGTGATCAGCAGGGTCTCGCCCGCCAAATCATGCCGCACGCCCAGCACATCGAACACACCCTGTGCAATCGCCTCCACCCCAGCGAGCCTTCCGGCGCCAACCATGCCGCACGCGAGATAGCCTTCGTCCGGCGCGACGATGCGCGCGCCACGCGAGCGCAAAATCTCCAGATTCGCTTGTGTCGCGGCGTGCTCCCACATGTTGACGTTCATGGCCGGAGCGATCACGACCGGGACGGTCGTGGCGAGATACAGAGTCGTCAGAAAGTCGTCGGCGATGCCCTGCGCGAGCTTGGCAATGGTATTTGCAGTGGCGGGCGCGATAACGAGGCAATCAATCCGCTGCGCCACAGCAATGTGTTCGATCGCGCTTTCGACGTTCGCGGGGGCATCACCTTCCGCGGAAAACATTTCGGTGATGACTTTACGGCCGGTAAGGGCCGCAAATGTAAGGGGGGTGATAAATTCCTGGGCGTGCCGCGTCAGGATGGCTTCCACCTCGAGGCCATCCTGCTGGAGGCGGCGAACAAGCTCGGCGGCCTTATAAGCCGCCACGCCTCCCGTAACTCCGACTGCGACGCGCATTCGTCCGCTCGGCGGCGCTAGCCGCTGCGACGCTTGGCTTCCTCGGCAGCCGTCGGCCCCACCGGGACCGGCGGAATATCAAATTCGAGCGTGCCGCCCTGGAGCTCTTCCATGGCAACACGAGTAGGCTTGAGGGAGTGCGGATTCGCCATCATAGGCGGCGCCCCCGACATCAGTTGCCGCGCCCTGCGCGAAGCGACAACCACATATGCAAATCTGCTTTCCGGAGCGCGAGTCTGCTGTGCCATCGGCAATCTATCCTCCAAATGCTTCTAGTATATTTTCGACGACCCGGCGCGCATGGCCGTTGCGGCAACGCGCCGCGATACCGATGGCCTGTACCTCGCGCCCTGCGCGATCGAGATCGTCGTTGACTACGATGAAGTCATACTCCTTGAAACTTTTCATCTCATCACGCGCCCGGTCCAGCCGGCGCGCGATTTCATCCGCCGAATCCTGCCCGCGGCCGCGAATGCGCCGCTCGAGTTCCACGCGCGAGGGCGGCACGATAAAAATGGAAACCGCTTGCGGCAGCTTGCGGCGAATCTGCCCGGCGCCCTGCACATCAATTTCAAGCACCAGGTCGAATCCCCGCTCGCGAGCCAAGTCGAGCCATTTCCGTGGCGTGCCGTACCGGTGCCGACCAAAGACACACGCGTACTCGAGGAAAGCGTCCTCCCGCACCATGCGGTCGAATTCTTCCTCGGAAACAAAATCATACCATTTTCCAGGCGACTCCGTGGCCCGCGGCCTCCGCGTGGTGCACGAAATAGAAAACATCGTGTTTGGCAGCTCGAGCAGCTTCGGCACCAGAGTGGATTTCCCCGATCCCGAAGGGCCGGAAATGACGAAAACGATAGGTTCGTCCTGGGTTGGCATGATCACTCGATGTTCTGCACTTGCTCACGCAGCTTTTCGATTTCAGATTTGATTTCGAGCGCCAGGTCCGTGATCTTCAGGCCGCTCGCCTCGACGCCCGAAGTCTTCGAGAGGAGTGTATTCGCTTCACGCTGCATTTCCTGCAGCAGAAAATCAAACTTCTTGCCGACTTCGCCGCCGGATTGGATCAGTTTGCCAAATTGCTCCACGTGGCTCGAGAGCCTTGCCAGCTCCTCGCTGGTGTCGCTGCGTTCGGCCAACAGCGCCGCTTCCTGCGCGAGACGAGCCGGATCAATCGCGGTATCGCCGAGCAGTTCCTTCAGGCGGGATTCCAGCCGGGCGGCGTAGACCGGGCGCGTGTTGGTGGCCAGATCCGTAATCTGCGCCGCGTGAGCGGTGATCCGTACCAGTCGCGCGCGCATTTCCGCCGCCAGTGCAGCGCCCTCGGCGCGCTGCATCTGTTCCAGGCGCACCACTGCCTGCTCCAGGCACGCTCCCACGTGCACCGCGAGACGCGAGATCTCTTCTTCGCCAAGCAAACCGGCCGCGGCGCCCGAGGCTGCCACAACGCCGGGGAGCCGCATCAACGCGACCAAATCCGGATCGCCAATTAATCGGAACTGCTTCTTCAATTCCTCCGCCTCGCGTAGATACGCCTCGGCCAGTTCGCGATTGATCCGGACCGCGGAGGCCCCGGCGGGGTCAACACGAACATTCACGTCCACGTGACCGCGCCGCAAACGATCGCGAAGCACGCGGCGGATTTCCGGCTCGAGCGCCTCCAGCCCCTCGGGCAGGCGAAGATGCAGATCGAGGAAGCGGTGATTTACGCTGCGCAGGCTCACGCGGAGCGCCCAGCCGTCATGTTCGAGCCTCGCTTCCGCGAAACCGGTCATGGACTTCAGCCCTCGCTCGGGCGAGTTCTGCGGTGAATTTTCCGTGCGTGCGCCTGGCGAGCTCATGGTTGGGCCGTTCCCGGACCGGCGGGAGCTGAAGCGGGTTGAACCGGTGCGTCGCTTTCCGCGAATTGCATTTCATACAGCCTTGCGTAGCGGCCGCCCCGCGCAAGCAGTTCGTGGTGCGTGCCACTCTCGCCGATCGTGCCTTCATCGAGCACGACGATTCTATCGGCGCGGCGAATCGTTGAAAGGCGGTGCGCGATCACAAATACGGTCCGGCCGATCATCAGGTTGCCGAGCGCATTCTGCACGAGTTTCTCGGATTCGGAGTCAAGCTCGGAGGTCGCCTCGTCCAGAATGAGGATCGGCGAATCCTTCAGCAAGGCGCGCGCGATCGCGATACGTTGCCGCTGGCCTCCGCTCAAGCGCTGTCCGCGGTCGCCGATGAGCGTTTGATAGCCATCGGGCATTTCTTCGATGAAGTCGTGCGCCAGCGCGGCTTTTGCCGCGGCGATTACGCGCTCACGCGGCATGGAAGGGCGCCCGTAGCAAATGTTATTCCAAATGGTTTCATTGAAGAGAATGGTTTCCTGCGTGACGATGGCGATTTGATCCCGCAGGGAGCGCAGCGAAACATCGCGAAGATCGTAACCATCAATCCTCACCACTCCCGAGACCGGCGAAAAGAAACGGGGCAATAGATTGACGAGCGTGGTCTTGCCCGCTCCGCTCAAGCCAACGATGGCCACAACTTCGCCCGCGCCGGCCGTCAGCCGAATATGGCTCAGCGTGGGCGCCTGGCCGTCGTAGGAAAAGCTCACATCGTCGAATTCCACTTTGCGCGAAAACGGCGGCAGCGCCAAGGCGCCGGGCTCATCGGGTCTTTCTTCTTCGAGCGAGAGATAATTGAAGACCTGCGTGGTCGCGCCGCGCGCCTGCTCGAGTTGCTGATAGAAAGAGCCCATACGCTTTACGGGGGCGTAGGCGCTCAGCAGCGCAACGACGAACGTCATGAACTCGCCTTCGGTCAGAATTTTGTGGTTAATCTCATTCCTTGCGTAGAGCAAAATCATCGCGAGAACTGCAGCGCCGAGGATGTCCATGAACGGCGAAGTGATGACGTAGGCCGTCACCCAGCGCAGGTTGTCGCGCAGCCACCGCCGCGAGGTCTCCTGGAATTTCGCAACTTCAAAATCTTCCATGCCAAACGCTTTCACCACACGATTGCCGGCCACGTTCTCCTGAATGATCTGGTTCAGCTCGCCGAGGCGCGCCTGGCTTTTCTCCGCCGATTTCCGGATGCTTCGCCCCAGTTTGCCGATGGGCCACGCGACCAAAGGAATCAGCACCATCGAGCCAAGCGCCATCTTCCAATTCACGAAGAACATCACGAGCGCAAAAGCCACGAGGCTGAAAATCTGGTGCAGCGAATCGGCCAGCCAGTCTGAAAGCGTATTGCGCACACGTTCGACGTCACTGATCACAGCAGACATCAAACGCCCGATAGGGTGGTTTTGAAAAAAGCCGATCGGCTGCCGGATCAGCTTGCTGAAAATCTGGTGGCGCAGGTCGGTGACCACGGCCAGCCCGATGTATTGCACGAGCATCGTGCCGCTGAATTCGGCGATGCCCTTCACAATGGCGATCACCAGCAGCGAAATCGCGAAGATGACCCAGGGGTTGTGAATCGTCGGCGGGAAAAATGAGTTCAAGTAGACCGTGTGGTGGTTCCAGGGAAAGGTTACCAGCGGCGCGGAGTTGCCCGAGCTCGATGGTTGCAAGACGCGGTCAAACACGGGCCGGGCCATCAGCGCCGTCAAGCCTTCCGCAGCGCCCACCAGCGCCATCAGAATCACGGCGGCGGCCAGACCCCAACGGTAGCGGCGCACAGCGCCAAATAACCGCCGAAATTCAACGGGAATCTTCAAGAAGATTTGTCCGCGGGCCTTACCCTCCGCCCCTGGACCCAGCAACGCTACGAACGCAGCCAAGAATTGTCAAGCCGCGCCGCTACTTGGTCAGGTCGCGGTGGGTGACTTTGGCCGAGTAGCTGTGCTTGGCCAGAATTTTCCGCATGGCCTCGGCGAGCATTACCGAGCGGTGCCTGCCGCCCGTGCAGCCGAACGCGATTGTCAGGTAACTCTTGCCTTCGCGAATATAGTGCGGAATCAGATAGACGAGCAAGCCTCCGATTCGCTGCAAGAACTCATCCGTCTGCGGAAACGAGCGAATGTACCGCGCAACGCGGCGGTCCTTGCCCGAATAGCGCCGCAGCCTCTCAACAAATTGCGGGTTGGGCAGAAAGCGAACGTCAAAGACCAGGTCCGCGTCCGCTGGAATCCCGTAGCGGTAACCAAAGCTCACCACAGAAACGAGCATTGATTTTTGATCGCGGGTCTCAAACCGGCGCGTGATGAACTGCCGCAGCTCGTGCACGTTGAACTTTGTCGTGTCAATCACTACGTCCGCGAGCTTCCGGATCGGCTGCATCAGCCGACGCTCGCGCCCAAGGCCCTCGCGCACCGGACGATCGTGGCCGAGAGGGTGCGGGCGGCGTGTCTCACTGAAGCGGCGAATCAGCGCTTCGTCGGACGCTTCAATAAAGACAAGCTCTGCTTGCACGCCGTCGCGCCGCAACGCGCGAACCGTCTCCGGCAACTTGGCGATCTGCTCGCCTTCGCGAGCATCCACCATCAACGCGGCGCGGGAAATTTCTCCCTCACCGCCAATCGGCAGATCAGCGAAAGTGCGAATCAGGCCGACGGGAAGATTGTCAACGCAGTAGAAGCCGAGGTCTTCGAATGTCTTGAGGATGGTGCTCTTGCCCGATCCGCTCAGTCCCGTGAGGATTACCAGATGACGGCGGTCGCGAGTCCGCGGGGTCGTCATCGCTGTGCGCGCCTTAAACCTTGACACGGCGCTGGTGGGTACTCGGAATCTTGAGATCTTCTCGATACTTGGCAACCGTGCGGCGGGTGACCTGGATCCCCGCATCGCTCAGCTTTTTCGCGATGGCGTCGTCGGTCAGAGGCTTGCTCGTGTCTTCTTCCTCAATCATTTTCTTTACGAGGCGCTTGAGCGAAAGCAGCGACATGTTGCCGCCCTCGGGGCCGTTCACCGACTCCGAGAAAAACGACCTCAGCTCCACAACGCCTTGCGGCGTGTGCGCGTACTTGCTGGCCACGGCCCGGCTCACCGTCGAAGGGTGCACTCCGACTTCCTCGGCGACTTCCTTGATCATCATCGGCTTCAGATGATCGGCGCCGAAATCCAAATACCCACCCTGCCGCCGGATAATGGACTGGCAGACGCGCAAGATTGTGTGCTTGCGCTGCTCGATGTTTTTGAGGAGCTGGTAGGCGGCCGTGAAGCGCTCTTTCACGTAATTGCGGACGTCGCGGTCGGCGGCATCGCGCGAAAGCAGGCGGCGGTATGTCGGACTCAAGCGAAGCTGAGGCAAGTCATCTTCATTGACGAAAACCTGCCACTGGTCATCCACCTTGCGGAAATAGACGTCGGGCTCGACGAGCCTCGGCTGTGTCTTGTTGTAGCGCAGCCCGGGACGCGGCTCGAGCTTGTGAATCACATCCATGGCCCGCTTGACCAGTTCGACCGGCCGGTTCAACGCCCGGGCAATATCCTTGGGCTGGTTGGCTTGCAACAACCGGGCCACCGGCGAGTCCACATCCAGAAAATTGTCTCCGTTGGCGGCATTGGGCCGCTTCGGCAAGCATTCGGAGACGATCTGCTGGGCGAGCGTGTTTTGGGGGTCGAGGGCCCGGAGCTGCACCAGCAAACATTCGCGCAGGTTGCGCGCGCCCACGCCGAGCGGATCCAATTCCTGCACGACGGCCAGCGCCTCTTCGACGTCTTCCATCAAGTAATTGCCATTCTGCGAGATCTCTTCGAGTGAAGCCATCAAGTAGCCGTTTTCATCCAGATTGCCGATGATCACTTCGGCGATCGCCGAGACTTGTTCGGAGCAAATCGTCGCGTGCAATTGCCATTGCAGGTGCTCGGTGAGTCCCGTGGGGGAGGAGAGAAACTTGTCGAAGGAAGGCTGCTCGATGACTTCGCGTTCGCGGTTGTGATCTCTTTCCTGCGCGCCGCTGTCGAGATATTGGTAAAGCGCCGAGACGTCGAATTCGTCGAAGGGGTTCGCTTCGGGCGTTTCCGGAACCTTTTCCGTCTCCGCCTTGACGAATGTTTCGTTGCTGTAGTCTTCGCTGACGGGGAGATCTTCGGTGACTTCTTCCAGGACCGGATTCTCAACCAGCTCGTTATTGATCATCTCGCGGAGTTCCAGGCGATTCAGCGCGAGCACGCTGACCATCTGCACCAGGCCGGGCGTCAGAATCTGCCGCTGCGCGACCCTGAGATGAAGTTTGGGCTGGAGCCAGTTCATGGTCGGATTTGCCCGTACACCGCGCCCTAGTGAAGCCGGAAACGCTCACCCAGGTAGATTCGCCGGACTTCTGCGTCTTCGCTTAACTCCTGAGGCGTGCCCGAAAACAGGACGCGTCCGCTACTGATGATGTACGCCCGGTTCGTGACGGATAGGGTGGCCGGCACGTTGTGATCGGTCACCAGAACGCCGATCCCACTCTTGCTCAGTTCTCCGATCATCCTCTGCAAATCCACCACCGTCAATGGGTCAATGCCGGAAAACGGCTCGTCCAACAGGATGAACGCCGGCTCCAGGACCAGAGATCTCGCGATCTCCAAGCGCCGCCGCTCGCCGCCCGAGAGCGAATACGCTCGATTGTAGCGAACATTCTCCAGGCCCATCTGCGCTAAGAGCTCTTCCAAACGGTCGCGTTGCTGTTCGGGCGTGAGAGAGAGGGTCTCAAGCACGGCAATCAGATTCTCTTCTGCCGTCAACTGGCGGAAAACCGAGGGCTCCTGGGGAAGGTAGCTTATGCCGCTACGAGCCCGCTGGTACATCGGAAAATCGGTGATCTCCTCCCCGTCCAGCAATACGTGGCCGGAATCAGGCCTAGCCAGACCAACCAAGATGTAAAAAGTCGTAGTCTTGCCCGCCCCGTTCGGCCCCAGCAACCCAACTACTTCACCCTGCTGGACTTCCAGGGTGACGTTGTTGACTACGGTGCGACCCCGATATGACTTGCTCAGCTCGACGGCCTGGAGTCTTTGCATTCCCGCTTCATTTCTCCACCCGGCGGCGCACTGTCTTCGGTCCTTCGTCGGACTGAACCACGATCCTATCATCCGCTAAATAGAAGGTCAATTGACGCCCCGTGGTTATGTTTCCAGAAGTGTCAGATAGCGTTGGAGTTCCGCCAGACAGGGTCACCCTCCCGTCGGCTGCGTGGTATTCGCCGTGATCCGCCGTGGCGTGGCGATCTGCTTGCTGGATGGTGACATTACCCTGAGCCACGGCATGGTCAATTCGCTGTTCGGGAGTACCGCCTGGAGCCGCCGCCGATGAGCTGAAAAAAAGGTCACCTGATTGCGCATTAACGGAAATTTCTTGCGACTCCGCGGTGAAGCCCTCGTCCAGGTACGCGCGGGACTCGGCGTCCCAATAGGTCAGTGTCCCAGACCGGACATGCCAGATCTTGGGCTGCGTGGCGCTATTGAAAGCTATTGATTTTGTGCCTGTTAACTCGCCTCGGGCTGGGCTGCGGACTGGGGTAGTTGCGGCCGGATGATCGCTCACTGTCGAAGCCGCCTCCAAGAACAAGCCGCGGACATTCCTTCGAGCGTCCATTCGCTGCGCCGGGCGATTGAGCTCGATTTCGTCCGCCTCAATCGTCGAGTCACCTTGCCAGAGGCGTGCGTGTCCAGTGTACAGGGCGTTGCCGGCCTGGGAGTTTGCCGCCATGTGGTCAGACTTCACGTGGGCAGGCTCGGGGCCGAAATTCGGCCCGGCTGGCGCAGCCGCCCCGGCAGGCTTGATGTATGTAGTGAGAACGTGACCATCGGCGTACATATCGCCATTGGTCTGATCGAAGCTGATCGCGTCGCCGACGGTGTGACTCTGCGGGTCGGTGACCTGCGCGCCGCCGGAGAGCGTCATGAGGTTGGTGGCGTGGAAAAACTGCCCACGCGCGGCCTGTCCGTTCCGATCGGCACCGTGCAGGCGGACATTTCCAGTCTGCGTGACCGATGCCCATTGGCCTGCCGCGTCAAAACTAGCCGCCAATTCCCGGGATGTGGAGGTCTGCTCCGGCTGGCCGGGTACGAGGCGATGCAATTCAGAGCCATTGTGGCCGAGCAATTGGCGCAGCCGGTTCTGCCCGGCGAAATCCATCTCAATGCGTTGGGCGTCCAGGCGTGTGGTGCTCTGCCCTGCCGCGGTGTTGGCCGGCGATCCAGACGGCGAGGCAAGCGGTTCTTCCCACGAGAGAGTTCCTGGCGCGAGCGTTTCCAGGTGCTGCAGAACGTGGCTCGAGCGAGCGCCAACGCGCTGAGCCGAGGGTACCGCGAAGTCGATCCTTAGAGCGGCCGTCTCAAGGTGGCGCGATAAGCCAACTTGCTTCGCATCGAGCCGCACCGATTCGCTCGCGTTGATCGTGCGCGGCTGGTTGAGTTTCGGCGACATCTCCATTTCGATGTGTCCCGCACTCGCGCTGTATTGCGCGGCGCGCGTTTTCATGAAGGCTTCGACATTCCCCGAAGAGCGCAGCCGCTCGATCCAGCCTTCCGGAGCAATCTCGGCGACAAACTCATCGGCAAGAACCGAGGATTCCGCACCGCCTGCTGCGGTGGAATGTAGAGCGGCGCGATTGCCTGGTGAGCCGCGCGCGGTGATGCGCCGCGCCTTAAACTGCGCGTCCAGATCAACCGCAAGGTCGGCGCTGTGCAATTCGCGCATACCTTCGGGGACCCGCTGGGTGGTCACAACCGGTCCGCGGATCAAAATGAAATGGTTATCGCTGCCGTAATCCATGCTTACGCCCGCGACCTCGATGGGCGGCATCACGCGTGGAGCCGCCGCGGAAGGCCTCTTAACCATCCCGGCCGGGCTCGGAGCGGGTCTCAACGTCATTTGCACCGCGTGAAGCACCTGCAGTCCGCCATTTTGCGAATTGTATTTCGCGCCTATCCCGTGGATTTCCCCTGTTGGAAACTGAATGTACACAGGCTGGTCCGTTGAGGCATTGCCCGAATCGCGATCAAAGGAAAGGCCGCGAGTGATAACGTGCACCGCTTGCGGATTCGCGCTGGCCGTGGCAGGGCTATTTGCAGAAGAGGAGGCGCCGCCGGATGCAGAAGGATTCGCGAGGCGCTTTGCCTGTTCGGCGCTCTGAAGCTCCATTTGCACTTCGCCTGCGCACTCGATATGCCCCGAGTCGGGCTGATAGTCGCACGCGCGCGTATGAATGTTGTCGGACCGCGTCCCGGCAGCGCCATAAACCGTGATCCACACGTCCTCAAGCGCGGTGCGATTGGTGTCCTTGAACTCGGTGGCATGCGAAGCACGGACGGTAAAGAGCGTGGCGGTCCCAAGACCTTTTGAGAAAGAGAACGTTTGCGATGTCTTCTGCACCGAAGCAGGCACGGGTGGCGGAGCATTTTTTGCGTCCTGCCTCGCCTGCCAGGAGCGGCGCAGGTAGATCACCAGTACCACGAGCGTGATGACTGCTGCCAGAATGGCAGCTATGCGCGCGTAACGATTCGCATGACTGGTTCGCATGATGGGCGCGGGCCGCGCCTCGCAATCATTTTAGACTATTTCCTTAGATGCGGAGGCAAGCGTGCGAGGACGTATCGAAAACGACTCAGAAGAAGGGACTGCTATTCGCTTCTGCCTCAGCGTCACGCGGGCATTGGTTTCCCTCCTAGAACTCAAGGCGGGCTTGAAAGGCCAGCATGCGCGGCGAGCTATCTCCACCCAAGCCGACGCCCAACAAGCCGGTCGGGGGAGAGGTTGTGTATGTAAGCGCTCCGAAACCAACCTGGGTGGAAGGCTTGCCGGGAACGCCGGCCAGCACCATGCTCGGCAGTCCGAAATTGGGATGGTTGAAGACGTTGAAGACCTGAGCTTCGAACCGCAGCTTTACTCGCTCCGTTAGAGGAAACCACTTCGTCAGGTAGAAGTCGCTCCAGAAAAAATCAGGGCCGCGCAGCGCGTTACGGCCGAGATTTCCGAACTGGCAATTCGCCGTGCTATCGCCGCCGTAGCAAGCGCCGGTGCTTGGATCGACCGCCGAGACGAAGGCATTTGGATTGAGCCACTGGATCGTGCCGGGTTGCGTGACCCCGGCGATGGGATTGCGTTCATACAGAGGAACACCGGGAACGACGCTGGCGAATTGAGGGCCGCTGCCATTCACGATGCCATCTCCATTGGCCGAGTAAGGAGTACTAAAGACGGAGAACGGAATGCCGCTATGCCACAGGAATGTTCCCGACACTTGCCAGCCATTGAGCGCATAGCCGAGGGAGTGATTCTTAACGTTCAGCGGCAACTGATAAACGTATTCCGCCGTGAGATTGCCGCGGATATCGTAATCGCAAGGACCGTAGTTGCGGGCCAGATCGTTCGGCAGGGGCGAGAGAATTCCTCCAGCGGCGAACTGCAGGAAGCCGCCGTTCGAAACCTCGTCCATGCAGCGGCTCCAGGTGTAGTTGATCTGTCCTTGCAAGCCGTGGCTGAGACGCTTGAGAGCCGTGAGTTGCAGGCCGTTATAGTGGCTGCTGGCGCCAGTGGCAAGTTGGGTGACCGCTCCGAACCTCGCGTCGGTGGACTGCTCATAAGGAAACGGCGCGAAGCAGCCGTTGCAGACAGTCTGGTATCCGTTGACCTGCTCGGTATACGGCTGGTTGATCGCGCGTGTACCGACGTATTGGGCTTTGAAGCTCGCGGTGCTGCCGAACTGATGCTCGATACCCACGCTCCATTCCATGAAATAGGGGGCGTGCAGTTCACCGCTTGGCACCGCGGTGATGGCAACTGGCGGAAGACAGCCGGAAGGATTGGCCAACGGCGACGCGCAGGAAAGCTGCCCCTGCGGAAATCCGGACGAGAAGGACCGGTTTGCGGCCGACGCCGCGTCTACTGCGCTGCCGGGCACGCCGGGTGCGATCGCCGTGCCGCCAACGGTGCCAAGGAGGCCGCCCTCGAACGTCTTCGAATAGGGCGGATTGACGCCGATCAGATCGGCAACCGTGCCGGGCAAGAGGTCGCTAAAGAGGCCGAAACCGGCTCGGAAAACGGTATCGCGTTTGAATTGCCAGGCAATCGCGCTTCTTGGTTGCAAAATGGCGATGGGCGTGGAAGAAAATAAATTGCCGAGATGCGTTTGAATCGCGGCGCTGAGCGGCTGATTCACATCGTGCGAGATGGAATCGAAGGAACCGCTGAGGCGGGCGATCTCGTCATGCGGATTGAGCGGATTGGAGTTGAACGTGTCCCGAAGCCCGAATGTCCAGGTCAGTTTTGGCGTCAGCTTCCAGGTGTCTTGGGCGTAGAAATCAATGTTGAGGAAATTGAACGGTTCATTGTTTACCAACGGAAAAGTTTCGAGCGCGGTCGAGGCCACTCCATAGATGTATTGCGGCAGCGTTGCGTAAGTGACCGTGGGGACGACGCCCTCGCCGAAATCGAAATCATTCAGGCGAAAGATGCGAGTGTTGGTTCCGAAGCGTAGTTCATGCGCCCCGCGGGTCCACGCCAGATTGTCATTGAGGAAGAAGCGCGTCGCGCGCCGTCCCTGTACCCAGGTGTTGTCCAGCCCGCCGAGTGTAGTGAAGGGCGCATTCGCGCCGCTCCCCTGCAGAACGATCGGAAACGCCGCCAGGGTTTTCTGAAGATCGCTCGGGCCGAAGAGACTCTCGTACCAGGAAAACGCGGGATTGAAATAGTTCACAAGGTTCTGTGAAAAGACGTGCGTGTAGCCTCCCGCGAAGGAATAAAGGGGCTGCGGCGAGATGGCGTCAAACAGGGGATTGATCGGATCGGTGTATGCGGCCTGGAGGCCGGTGTCGGCCTGGAGACGCAGCCAAGCGGTATTCTTCTCGCTGATGTTGTAGTCGAGGCGTAGCGTCTGCACCTGTTCGTGATCATCGCTCGAGTGCGAGACGCTTTGCCGGTTGGCGCAACCGTTTCCATTCGGCGGATTGCCATTGGCCGGCGTGCCGTCCGAATTGAAGGGACAGCCAAGCACGGCGAGCGGCGTGCCGCTCGTGTTGCCGTATAGCGAAAACATCTTTTGGTAGAAGGGCACCGATTGCGGCGACGGCTGGTAGGACGATCCGGTGATGGAATCCCTCCCGCCCAGCGGAAGCTGCTCGAGGACATAGCTCTGGAACGCCGGAGCCGGAACGGTCGTGGCCGTGACGATCGGAAGCGCGATGCGAACCCATTCGCTATCGACGAAGAAGAAGAGCTTGTTGTGCAGGATCGGGCCGCCGACGCTGCCTCCAAAATGATTCACGGTTGAGCGCGGCTTGTGATTGCCGGGCGTCGCGTTGGTGAAGTAATCCGCGGCGTTCAGGACCGAGCCATTCCACAGCTCGTAGAGATTCCCGTGAAACTGATTTGTACCGGACTTGGTTACGTAATTGACCTGCGACGCCCCGTAGCGCCCCTGGTCCACCGAGTATGAGAGCGTGTTGACGGTAACTTCGGAAATAGAATTCAGCCCGAGAACGAGATTTGTGGAGAGACCGCTGTTCAGATTTGTGAGCGGGTCGTTCGTTTCCAATCCATCCACGATGTAACCATTGGCAAGGGCGGGCAGGCCGTTGAATTCCACGTTGCCATAGCCGTTGCTGCCGCCGACGAAGTCGTTCCCACTGCCGGCGGTATTGATCACGGCGCCGGTGGCAAACTGTAGCGGGTAGGTGAGGTCGCCGCCGGGGTTGGGAAGATTCTCGAGAGCGGGCGCCGTGAGCGTCGTCGAGGTGTTGGCGTTCTCCGGGTTGAGAAGCGGCGCCTCTCCGGTCACTTCTATGACCTGCTTTGTTGCGGCTACCTTCAAAACAAAACTTACCGTCTGCCTCTGCCCCAAGGCTGAAACAACGCTGTCGTTCTGCTGCACGTCAAAACCTTCCGCTTCCACTCTCACCGAGTAAGTGCCCGGAACGAGCTGCGGAAAGCTGAAGCGTCCTGCGGTGTCGGTCTTTGCGCTGCGCCTTAAGCCGGTTTCCTGGTTTGTGATCGTGACACCTGCTCCTGGGATTGCCGCGCTCGTCGAATCCGTCACCTGGCCAACAATGGCGCTGGTCGTTTCGCCTTGTGCGGAGACAATTCCCGGCAGCAGCAGGAACGCCGCTGCGAAAACAAGACACGGACAGACTCTGCGCGCCACGATGCACCAGCCTTCAAGACTTTGGTCACAGCTACTTCGACGGGACTCGTATCGGGATACCAAAGCTAATGAGTGATATTAATCATAGTTAATCGAAGATGTAAAGTGGCGTATATAACCCTGTTGAGTCCTAGGGCGCGGACCGGCTGCATGGAAGGAAACAGAAACTACGCCAGGATTTAGTTTGTAAACCTACTTGGTAATGAGCAAGCCCTGGCCGGCGGCAGCCACACCGTCGCGCGTCGAGTTTTTCACCTGATACATCGCTTCGTCGGCGAGCTGAAGGAGTTGTACTTTGGTCTTTGAATCGGTGGGGTAGCAGGCCAATCCCGCGCTGGCCGTAATCTGAATCTCGAGCCCTTCAGCCTTTAGCCAAACGGCATCGCCGATCAGCTTGTGCAGGCGGCGCGCCGCGAGGCACGCGCTTTCCTTGGAAGTCTGGGGCAGCAAGATTACAAACTCATCGCCGCCATAGCGAAACGCGAAATCAATCAAGCGGCAATGCGACTTGAGCACCTGGCCAATTTCGCCCAGCAGCTTCGAGCCGACGAGGTGGCCGTACGTGTCGTTGATGCGCTTGAAGTGATCGAGGTCCACGAAAATCACGGAAAATTCGTAGCCGTAGCGCTGCGAACGGTAAATTTCCTTGTCCAGCACCGAGTGCAGATGGCGGGCATTGTAGAGATTCGTGCAATCGTCGGTGATGGTGAGCTCGTGGATACGCTCGACGTGCCGCGCATTTTCAATGGCGATGGCGGCGAAATCCGCTAGCGCCTCAAGCAGCGCCATATCGCGACTGTCGAATCCATCCGGGCCGACGCAATTCACCAGCTCGATCACGCCGAGGCAGTGATCGCGAAAGCGCACTGGGATGGCTACAATCGAGCGTGTCTCGGTCTTTGTCTGCTCGTCTACCTTCGCGAAGAAGCGCGTATCCTTGCTGACGTCCGGCACGATCACGGCCCGGCCGTTTTGCGCGACCCAGCCGGCGATTCCCTGCCCCACCTTGATGCGCATGCCGCGGAGGGCTTCGGAACCTTGCCCGATGACCAACTCAAAGTAGAGCTCCTGCGTGGCCTCATCCAGCAGCAACATAGACCAGGTGTCCGGGCGGAGAAACTCGTCAATCTTCTCCATGATGGTGTTGAGGACTTGATCGAGCTGGAGCGAACTTGTGAGCGCCTTGCCGAGTTCGTGGAAAACGGCTACTTCGCCCGATTGGCGGGCGTCTACTGGTCTCGGGTTTCGCCGGCGCTCGACGCCGTTAAATCTGATTGGTTCAGACACTCGGTACCTGGAATTCTTAGAATGCCCTAAAGAAGCCGCAAGCCGCACCCACAGGGCGCCAATTTATCTTTTAGCACCGAAGTGAGGGACGCGCAATCACGACGTAGCGGGGCTGTTCCTGGGTGACGATATGAGTCCGAAGACCATATGAGTCATCATGGACTCTTTCCGAGAAACATGCTGACCTTCTCCCACTGTTGGTCACGCTCGCACCGAATGTTGAAAACCCGTGTTGGGTGGTCATCAGCGAGCTTATTGAGCTCTGACACAACGCGGTCGGGAGTATCGACATAATGGAGAAGCTCTCTTGTGCCCTTCCAAGTGACGCGACCTACGTAGACGAATCGGCACTCTCCGGCAAATTCCTTTTCTAGCGTGTCCTCCCAGTCATTCAACGTAGATGCCTCTTGGTCTGTGGTGAAGCCATCCTTTGTCGGATTTGTAAAGGGAGTCGAGATACTAAGGAACCAGGGGAAACTGGCTTTGACCTTGCTGTCACGGAGACTGGTGTCAATTATCGCGAAAAGCGGATGACCATCCCTCTCGCCTTGGAAACCTGCGAAGGTTCCTGTCTCCGTTGCTGATTTACACCCGGAAAACCATAGAAGAGTTACTAAAGTGCTTAGGAATATGTGCTTCATATACCGCGAACAGACACCAACTCCGCGGTTTCGGCGGAAGTCAAAAAAGCCAAGCAGACATTCGCAGGCGGCGACAGTTATTGGATCGTTTTCACGTAAACATAAGAAATGTCACAAATTTGGTGCGTCTAAGTGAATCGTCGTTTGACAGCCCCATATATCTGCTCATTTCGCGCAGCAAATGTGCACGAACCACTCCGAGCCCGTTTGCGATTGGGGTGGGCTACCTAGCACGCTCGTGTAGCTCCCGCCTCGCATTGACACCCTCCCGCCGCGCCGCCTATAGTTGCCTCGTTTCGAACTCAACGCATCCTCACGGGCCATAGGAACCTCGAAGCCTCAATGTCCAAAGGAAACTTCGGCGAGCATCTCCGGCGCGAGCGAGAGATGCGCGGCGTTTCGCTTGACGAGATCACCACCGCGACGCGAATCGGCACGCGATTTCTGCAAGCTCTCGAAAACGAACAGTGGGACAAGTTGCCGGGCGGGATCTTCAATCGCGGCTTTGTACGCGCCGTGGCGCATTATCTGGGACTCAACGAGGAAGCCATCCTCGGCGAGTACACGCTCGCAACGGGCGATACGGGCGCGATCTCGATGGTGCCGCCGGTGCGGACGACTCCCGCAAATCGCACGCCGCTGATCGCCGCAGGGCGCGGGCGGTGGGCCATGTGGGTTGCCGGAATTCTGCTGGCGATTGCGGTGGCAGCCGGGGGATTTTATGGCTGGCGCAGGCATGTGGCGAAGAGGAACGCGGCGAGCGGAACGGCGGCCCGCATTTCGAGCGTGGTTCCGATGAGGAAAATCGGCCGCAGCGCAAGAATCGAGCCGGCTAGCGCGCAGGTACGCAGCGCCGCAGGAGGCTCCCATTAGCGACGAAAGCGCGAGCATTCTCTACGAATTTCGCACAGGCCGGGCGCAAAGCGAGCGGAAGCTCGCAGCCTGTACAGGCTCGCTTTCCCTCGAGCCCGCCGACCGCGCCGAAGTGCTTACATTGCTGGCTGCCGACGCGGATGCGCGCATTGCGGAGCGCGCGCAAAATGCGCTGCTTACGATCGCGCCCAGCGCCTTGGCGGAGGCGCTTGCGCATCCCGATGTCGCGCCGCAACTGATCGTCTATTGCGCCACGAATATTGGCGATAAACCGGGCATCGCCGATGCCGTCGCCGCGCATCCTGCATGCACGGCGACACAGCTTGCGCATGTGGCCGCGCATCTTTCAGTGACGGGCATTCAGGCGATGATGGAAGACCTTGACCGGCTCAGCCAGCATACCGATCTCGCCGCGGCTCTGCTGGCCCGCGCTCCGCTGAGCGCCGAACAGCGGCACCAGTTGCAGGAGTTGAGTTTGGGGCCGGCGGGCGAAGAGACGTTTGCAGACGCCGTGAATGACGCCGAACCCGATGCGGCGAAGCGGCTCTCGTTGCTGCAACGGCTCTCGCAGATGCGCGTAACGGAGCGCGTGCACCTTGCGCTCAAAGGCGGGCGCGAAGAGCGCATGGCGCTGATCCGTGATTCGTGCAAAGTGGTGCAGCGCGCGGTGCTGCAATCGCCCAAGTTGAGCGACCGCGAAGTGGAAAGCTACGCCTCAATGGCGAGCTTGAACGACGAAGTACTACGCCTGATCGCAGCCAAGCGGAGTTTCCGGAAAAACTATGGCGTGATCCGCAACCTGGTGAACAATTCGAAGACGCCGCTCGATGTTTCGCTGGGCCTGCTGAAGAGCATCCAGACACTCGATCTGAAAATGCTCGTGAAGAACAAGAACATCCCGGAAACGCTCCGCACCACGGCAACCAAGATGTATAAGCAAAGGGCTCAGACGCGCGGTGGAGGCGGCGGCTGATCCGGCAGAACGGCCTCGCAAACCGCCTGCAATCCGTGAAATCCGAGGGATCCCTTTGTAGCCTGCCCTGCTTGGGGCTTCGCCTTACTGCTGCACCCATTGGCCGGCGACCTGCAGCAGGATGACGGCGAGAATCAGCAACACTACCCCGCTCAACTGAATACGCAACGGAGTCTTGCCCGTGCCGTGCCATTCGCCGGTGCGGATGCCGTGAATGCTCGCCGTAATTACGATCAGGGACATGAATGCGGGCCACGCGAGGATCGGTCCCCAGGTGCCGGGCAGGAAGCGCGTCGTCATCCCATACATCAGCGTGCTGCCGAACCAGCACACCGCCATCACGAATGCGAGCAGCCAGTGCGTTCCGGTCGAACCCTGCGAGAACTTGTGACGCGATGAGTTCTTGTTCATCAGGTAGGCGCAATAGAGCAGGTTCGGTATGCCGCCGGCGACCATCAGCGGCAGCCATGCGGCATTGGGCGACCAGAGCGGATTACCGCCGAGCCTTTCGCTCGCGTCAAGCAGACCGCGGCCCGCTATGAGGCCGAAGTTCACGAGAGCTGAACCGAGACCGCTGACGAGGCAATAGAAGAGCCCTCGGCCGAGCGAAGCTCTGCCCTGTTGCGGGCCGGCGCCGAGCGCGGCTTCGCGCTTGCGTCCAGCGATGGCGCACACCGCGACGCCGACCACTACGAGTACGACGCCACCAATGACGCCGAGTCCCCCGGCGGTGAAAACTTTGTCGGAATGCTCACGCAAGAGAGGAACGAGACTGCCCACGGCGGCAGCGATTCCAAGGATCACCGAAAACGCGAGCGCGATACCAACGGCTTCGACGGAGAGTCCGAAGAAAATCTGCGAGACGCCCCAGCCCGCGCCGCAGGCGGCGACGATCAGCACGGGGTGCATGCCCATTTCGGCGTAGACGTCGCGTACCTGCGGGAGCGTGATGAACGTGACGGCAATAGGCAGCAGGAACAATGCGAACAGCGTATACGCCAGCCAGGTGTTCTCCCAGGCCCAGAGCTTTGTATATTTCATGGGCAGCGTGAAGCTGCCGTTCATGGCACCGGCGATGATCAGGAGGATCAGTCCGACGGCTGCATTCTGCATGTGCTCGCCTCGCGTCCGGCCAATCGGCAAATGTGAGCCGTTGGCCGCGAGGAGACTATCACAAGCTGCAGCAGCGCGCGATTTGCGTATGCCGGCGCGAAGGCAGGTTCGGCGATTGGCCTTGGAGGTTCGACGCCGCGCGCGAAAAACCAAGGGCCGAGCGCGGCGATTACCTGCCTCACATCACGGAACGAAACGCGGCATGCACGCCTTCAAGAGAGGCCCCAGGGCTATGACTACGCCCTGGCCTACAAAAGCCACACACGAAATGCTAGGCGCGCTGGGTGTCGGGCTGCCAGTCGCGGATCATTTTTTTGATGGCGTTGCGATCCTCGAGTTTTTCTTGCAGAACCTTGCGCGAGAGGTCGGGAAGCTCGGCGTCGCTCGCGAAGCGCAGGGCGACAAGTTGCCCAACCGTGAACTCAGGAATGCGAAAGCGCAGATCGGCGGGCAGGACCGAAGCCATGCGGAGCTGCATTTCGAGACGGATGACGCGATCCTGTACTGCCAGAGCGAACATTCGCGCATACAACGCGGAGAGAAGAAGCGCGATGGCCAGAAGCACGCCCACTACCGTATCCGCGGAGAAGTTCTTGACGAGGTGGGAGATGGACCAGCCGATGTAGAAGACGAAAAACGGTAATACGAAGAAATGAAAGACCGGGATGTTCTTCCTGTGATTTGCGTAATTCTGGCTCATTGAAATGCCTCCTCGAAATCGTTTCGGCGCAAGCTGAGATGCGCCGCGCAGATGTGGTTCGCGAATACTCGTTAGGCGTCGTCCTATCCCGAAAAACTCGCCAGCTGCGAATGGTGACTGGAATATACGACGTTGGCGGCGGGAACGGAAGGAGTAGAGAGTTTTAGCGGCGTTGGAATTCGGGCGTGCCGAGGACGAGTCCGGAGACGACGCCGAGGTCTATGTGGCGCACGGGATCGTCGAGCTTCGCGTGCACGACTTGCGGATCGGTGGCGCGCTGCTCGATTGTGGCGCGCGATTGTGGCGAGATTTGGCCGTCGAGGAACGTGGCGACGGCGCGGTCGAGAGCCATGTCCGGATCATTGCCGAGATCGGTGCCGAGGCGCGAGGGCAGGTCCACTTGCGCGCCGGAGACCTTATTGGTCGCAAGAGCGAGGGCGAAGTTCAGCCGGTTGAGCAGCGCGCCGGTGTTGACCCAGGTGATCGCGTCGTCTTTGTAGCCCGTGGGCGGCTGGCATTGATAGAGCGGCTGGCCGATGCGGTTGACCCAGTTGATCATCTGGGTGGGTGAATCCACGTCGGCGCCCAGAGCCCGCGCGGAAGAGGCGACGAACTCGAACGGCGTTTTGATCTTCGCGCCATACGCCGCGCGCGACCAGAACTCCGGCGAATAGATCATCGTCCGCATCACTTCGCGGAGATCTCCCTTGGATTTCTCAAAAGACTTCTGCATGCGCCCCACGAGCGCCGGGGGCGGGTTATCCGAAACAAAGTGCTCCGCAAGCTGGTAGGAGATATGGTGAGCGGTGGCGTGCGTCTTCGCGAGTAAATCGAGAACCTGTTCGCCATCTTTCATGCCGCCTGCGTGAATTTTCTTGCCGAGAACCCGCTTCTCGCCTGGATCGTGGATGCGAGGATCGAAGTAGAAGTCAGCCGTCTTTTGCGGCTCACGAATGGTCCAGCCGGTGAAGCACTTTGCAACGGCGATCACGTCCTGCTGCGTGTAGCCGCCATCCACGCCGAGCGTGTGCAGCTCCATGAGTTCGCGGCCGTAGTTTTCATTGAGGCCGCGCTTGCCACCCACCGGAGGCAGGCTCTTCCATTCGGCGCGCTCCTTCGGCGTGGCGTGCTTGATGCGGTCAAAGGCATCCGGATCGGCACTGACGGAGTTATCGAGATAATCGAGCATCGCCGGGCTGTGTGCCGTGGCTCCGACGAGATCGCGGAATTTGCCCAGCACGTGCGGACGAATGGCCTCGCGTTCATAAGTGCCGAGCAGATAGATTTCCTGGCCGTCCTTGTAAACGAACACGTTGAAATGATTGAACCAGAAGTCGGTGAGCTGCTCCTGGAGCTGGCGGTCGCTGTATACCGCGCGCATGAGCTTGGCTTGCATCAGCTCGTTCAAAAGTACCCCGGGCCGGCGGTCGGCCGCGGCTCTCACGCCTTGCGGCGGGTGCAGCTCGTCCTGCAGGCGCTTGTTGTATTCCTCAACGGTGATGCCCAACTTTTTGGCCACCACTTCGGGGCGTTGGTATTCGCTCATCAACGCAGCGGGAGACATCGAGAGCGTCGGATATTCCGCCAGGCGAGCCTGCAACGCCGAGTCGTTGATCGTGCCTGGATGGAGCTGCTGCGTAATCCAGTTTTCGAGACCGGCTTTGCGGATGCGTTCGAGATCGCCCGGCCGCGGGCCATAACCCAGGCGATTGAGCGCGTGGGTGATGGCTTCGTCTTCGGAGAGATCGGTGATAGGAAGGTGGCCCTTCCAGGCTGTGCTTGAAGATGTTTTACCGCCCGTGTTCGCGGAAGCGGGGACGGACGACGCCACGGCTGACGGATTTTTCGCCGATAGCCAAACGGGAACCAAAAGCAGGATTGCAGTGAAAAGCGCGGCGGCGCAGATTTGGTGCAGCTGATCCGAATTTCGGTGGGCGCAAGGGCGCGAATTGGCGGAACGCGTGGCGGGTTTGATCTGTGTGCGATAGGCAGGCATGAGTCTCCTATAGCTTAGACCCATTCTATTCAACCCGGAGATGCCTAAAGGGTTTCGCCTGCGTAACGCGGAATCTAGTGGCCGCTCAGTTCGTCCTTGAAGACTTTGCCGTCTTTCATGACGAAGCCGACATTTTCCATAGCTTTGATGTTTTGCAGCGGGTTGGCGCTCAAGGCGACCACGTCGGCATAGGCTCCGGGGGCGACGACGCCCAAGTCGCCCTTCTCGTCGAGCATTTCCGCAGGGCGAGAAGTCGCGGAACGAATCGCGTCCATGGGCGACATGCCCAAATCCGTCATCCGCGAGAACTCCTGCGCGATCGGCTCGGTCCAGACGAAACCGCCGACGTCGGTGCCAAAAACAATCTTCACCCCAGCGTGCAACGCCTTCTGGAATGACGGGCCGTGCAGCTCGGCGCGCTTGCGGTCGCGTTGGCCATCCGGCGTATCGGCGGGCGCCCAGTTGTACAAGTAGGGGGTCAACGTGGCGCAATACCAAGTTCCCTGGCGGACCATCTGTGCGATGTTTCCGTCGGTCAGCTCGAGCCCATGCTCGATCGAGTCGCAGCCGCCGTCGAGCGCGCGCTGCAGGCCGATTCCGTTGTACGCGTGGCAGGCGACTTTCTTTTGCCAGCCGTGCGCTTCGTCCACGATGGCCTTTAGTTCCTCTACGGTGAGCGTGGGCTGTGAGACGAGGCGGCCTTGCTTATCCAGCCACGACCGGTGCGTCATGTAGACCTTGATCCAGTCGGCGCCGTTGCCGAGCTGCTCGCGCGCCGCCTTCCGCGCCTCCACGGGCCCATCCACGATCTGCGCGCCGGAGGGGACGGTGATCTCGGGAGCGTAACCGTCAAGCGAATAGCCCGCCGTGGTCGAAATGGCGCGCGTGACGACGAACATTCGGGGACCGGGAATATAGCCCTGGTCGATGGCTTCTTTGATGCCGACGTCGCCGTAACCCGCGCCTTCCGTTTCGAGGTCGCGGATCGTGGTGAAGCCCTGCTCGAGCGCGCGCCGCGCGGAAACCGTGGCCCGCGCCGCGCGGTAGGCGATTGGGAACTTCAGTAATTGGATGTCATAGCCACCCAGAGAAGGATCCTCGCCCTGCAGGAAGATGTGCGTGTGCGATTCGATCAAGCCGGGGAGGACCATGTCGCGCGAAAGATCAATCACGCGCGCTCCGCTGGGAATTTGCGTGGACGCAGCATCTCCGACCGAGGCGATGCGATTGCCACGGATGACGATCACCTGGTTCGCGCGCGGCGTGTCACTCGAACCATCAATGAGCGTGCCGGCGCGAATCACGGTTACGGCTTCACTTTGCGCGGCGCCCGTCTGCGTCTCCGCAGGTTGCATCTGCGCGGACGCGGGCAGGGCGGCCATCAGCAGGAAAATGCACGTCAACACGCGAGTTCGCATCGTCGTCTCCGATTTGCGCCGCGGCGCGCACGATGCCTTTGCAAAACGCATCAGCGAGCGCGGGCGGGATAGATTGTGAAGGATCAGCCAGATGGCGGTATAGAGATACGCTGACCGGCGGAAAAATTCAAACGGAATCGGCGGGGGACTAGTTCGCAGCGGGCTTCGCTCCCGATGCCGCGGATTTGTAACGAACCAACATCACGGTGACGTCATCGGCCTGGCGAGCACCGCGTGCAAACTGCCGCACCGAGTCGAGAATCGTGTCTTGCATGTCAGCCAGAGGTTCCGTCAGTTGGCCGGTGACTGCCTGCTTCAATCGCTCCACGCCATATTCCTTCTGGTCCGGGTCCATGGCTTCGCTAACGCCGTCGCTGAACAGCACCAGCGTATCGCCCGGTTGCAAAGTGATCTTGGAGCTGGCAAATTGCACGTCGGGTATCAGCCCCACCGGGCAGCAGGCGGCAGGAAAGGCCGCGTCAACGCTGGCGCCCCGCAGCAACAAGGGCGAGGGATGCCCGGCATTGATGAATTCGAGCTCCCCATCGGCATCGAGCACGCCAAAGAACATCGTTGCGTAGCGCTCCACTTGCGCGTGCTCGCAGAGAAATTCGTTGATGTGCGAGAACATGGCCGCCGGACTCTGGCCAAGCGTGACGGCGGAGAGCGCGCCCTGCAGCATGGTGGTCATGAGCGCCGCGCCAAGGCCCTTGCCTGATACGTCAGCCAGCACGAAGGCGGCGCGATTGGGGCCAAGGTCGAAAATATCGAAATAATCGCCTCCGACCTCTAGGCAGGATTGGTTGCTGCCGGTGACTTCGAAATAAGTGTGGTGCTTGAATTCGCGCGGCAGCAGGGCCCGTTGGATGTCGCGCGCGATGTTGATCTCACGTTCGAGCCGCTCGCGTTCGCGCTCGTTTTCCACCAGACGCGCATTTTCGAGGACGCTCCCGGCTTCCAACGCTAGCGCGTCAAGAATCTGCCGCTCGAGTTTCGAGAATGCCGCCGGCCGGCGGCTATCCATGTAGAGCACGCCCAGCAAACGGCCGCTCCCAGGCTCTACCGACGCGTCATCGGTAGCCTGCCGCGACGCCGATACGAACAGCGGAATCACCACGACGGCGCGCAGGCGCTGCGCGATAATGCTGCGCGCGAATTGCAGATCCTGATCGGCGAGCGCGACGTCTTCCGTCACGATGCTGCGCTTTTGCTCGACGGCCGCGCGTAGAGCGGTCTGGCTGGGCTCGAGGCTCTCCGCCGGCGAAGCGCCCCCGCCGCGCTGCCGCGATACCCGCGTACGCAGAGCGCCTTTTGCATCGGGCTCGAGCAGCAAGCCGCGGTCCGCATCGGTAAGCGAGATCGCTTGGTCCACCATGTTGCCGAGAATCGTGTCCAACGGCATGTGCGAATGCAATTGCAACGTGGCTTCGAGCAGAAGGCTTAATTTGCGCAGACCGGCGGCGCCCGATTCAGACGCGGTGAGGTGCTCCATGCGGTCGAGGAGTTGGGGCAGCGCGGCCGCACTCGACCGGAAAATAATCTCGTATGAATCCGGCAGGCCGAAGGTGATGGAGTCGCCGTCGCGCAGCGGGTTCCCTTCAGGTTTTTCGCCATTGACGAAGAGGCCGCGCTTCTGGCCGCGATCTTCCACGTGAAACGCCTTGCCATCGAAGAGCAGCGCGGCACACTGGCGCGAAATCCGCCGGTCCGTAAGCTGAAGGTGATTGCCGGTTTCCGCGCCGCGGCCGATGAGGAAAGGAGAGCGGTCCACGCGCACCATCGAGCGGGCGCCATCGGGTGAGATCACTTCCAGAGCGGCCTCTGGAAGCTCTGCGCGCGTGATGATCGTTTCAGACATAGCGGCTATAAGCCAGACATGGTAACACGGCTGTGCGGGGTAGGGAGAGTTTCAAGGTGCTCGGAAAGTTACATACAGCACGCAAATTAACGCCCTTCGCAAGTTACCGCTTCCGATTGGCCTCGATCCACGCGCCGAATGACTCTGCAAACTTTCTCTAGAAATCGCGCGTGCTGTCACTGGTCAGTTTTCCCTCGGTGTGGAAGAGATTGGCCGCTCCGCCCATGTACGCTTCCGGCTGTTGCATCGCTGGAAATGTCAGCGGCCCGAGCGAGGCCAAGAATCAGGAAACGAGATTCTGGACGAGTCGTTGCCAACTCGGAGAACAGTCCCACTGCGGAGAGCAGGAAGCCTAGACGAAGCGGGCGGCGGCTTCTTCCAGACGGACGCGATGTTCCCAAAAATCTGCCCAGAGGTCGCCCTGTTTTTTGAGCCGCGCCGGCATGCTGCGAATATTCCAAGCGCTCGGTTTTAGGCCCCTTTTCAGTTCGCGAGCGGTGATCGGGGTGGAAACCGGCGCGCCAGGGAAGGCTCGGACGGCGTAGGGCGCGGCCAAGGGCTTTCCGTGCGCGTTTTGCAGGGTATCAATCAAGATGCTGCCCTTAGGGCGGCGGCGAATTTCGCGGTGGGTGGTGATCAGGCCGGGGGCTTTTTCGCGCGCCATTTCGACGATGGCGTCGGCGAAGGTTCGGGCCTCGTCGTAGGTGTAGCCTTCTTCGAGGGGAATATAGATATGGAAGCCGGTTGCGCCCGAGGTTTTGAGAAATGTCTTGATCGCGAGCGAATCCAGGATTCCATTGATCACAGAGGCCAGTTCGATCACGGCTTCAAACGGCGTGCCATCGGTGGGATCCAAATCAAAGAAGACGTAGTCGGGGCTTCGTTCACTACTGGGACGGCTGGACCAGGGATTGTGGTCAATACAGCCCAAATTTGTGAGGAAAAGCAGCGAGGCCAGATCGTTCGCCACCACATACGGCATTTCGCCGCCGCGTTCCTTGGAGTCAATCATCACCGTCTTCAGCCAGTCCGGGCGCGGCGAGGGCGCCTCCTTCTGAAAAAACATCTTGCCGTCAATTCCGTTTGGATAGCGGCGCATCACCAGCGGGCGATCCTTGAGGAAGGGCAAAAGGTAAGGCGCAACGTGCGCGTAGTAGGCGAGCAAGTCTCGCTTCGTGTAGCCTTCTTGCGGGAAGAAAACTTTGCCGAGGTTGGTGAGCCGCAGCTCTTTTCCCTCCACTTGCAGAAAGAGCGTGCCGGCCTGCGCAGCCAGAATTTGCTTCTCTGCTTCTGCGCTGGCCAAAGCCAGGGTTTCATCCGCAGATGTGCGCGGGGCTGGTTGCCGAACGTCGCGAGCCTTCCGTCTGTCTGCTACGGGCTGACCTTTGCGTGAGCGGCTTGCGTTGCCTTGGTTCCCCTCACGAGAACTTTCTGAAGGACGCTGGGGAAGCGGATCGGGCTTTACCTGCGAAGGCTTCACCTCCTGAGGCACCTCCCCTTCCATTTGGCAGTCCTGCGCCTTCCGGTCTTCGCGAAAGCCGAGGAAAGCGGGCTGACGCAGCCTTCCTTCGTCCGTCCACTGTCCGTACCGGACGCGCGCCACGAGCTGAGGCTCAACCCACCAAATGCGCTCCTTGAGTTTCGGAACAGTGGAAAAGGGGGATTTCGGCCTTTCGATTTGCTGCAAACGTTTATGGATGGATTCCAGCGCGTCTTGTGAAAAACCTGTGCCAACATTGCCGACGTAGATGAGCTGTTGGCCCTTGTAGAGTCCCATGAGCAGCGCACCGAAATGATCGCGCGTCTTGCGCGGTGCGGTCCAGCCGCCGATCACAACGTCTACTTCGCGCAGGATTTTTACTTTCAGCCAATATTGCGTGCGTCCCGCCAGGTAGGGGCTATCCGCCCGCTTGGCGATGATTCCTTCGAGCTGCTGCGCCGTTGCGGCCGCGAAAAGCTCCTTGCCCTTTTCGATCTGATGGCCTGAATAGCGGATGAATTCAGTGGGCTGAATGATTTGCTCGAGGAAGCGTTTGCGTTCGAGCAATGGGACCTTACGCAGGTCGTTGCCGTCGCAATAAAGCACATCGAAAGCATAATATGTGGCCGGGAACGATTTCTGGAGCGACGCGGCGGGGTTTATCGCGCCGAAGCGCCTTTGAATCCGCTGAAAGTCGGAGCGGCCGTTCTCATCGAGCACGACAATTTCCCCATCGAGGATCGCGTTCAAAGCCATCACCTGCTTTGGAATGTTGTGCAGGTCGGGGAATTCCTGCGTGATCGTGCGGCCCGAGCGGGCTTGCAGCTCAAGTTCGCCGCCTTGCAGGTAGGCGAGGGTGCGCTCGCCATCCCATTTAATTTCGAAGAGCCACTTCGGATCGGAGAATGGCTTCTCCACGAGTGTGGCCAGCGCCACGTGGCAATCCTTCGGCATCGGGGCAGCCTCCGCGCCGGGCAAGAGCTTCGCTTGCAGATCGGTGAGTGAAGTCTTGCCTTTTCCGGAAGACGAGGCGCGTGGGAGGACCGGCTTTGAACCTTCCGGGGCGGCATGCTGCGAAATTTCTGCGGCTGGTTCCGGGCGATCGTGCTTGATGAAAAGCCATTCATTGCCGCGCTCCGACCGGCGCATCTTGACGAGGACATAGCTTCCGGTCAGCCGGCTTCCATGCAGTTGGAATTTAATTTCGCCGCGGCGCAATTGTTCGGCGGCCGGCAGCTCGCCTTCGACTTCGAAAGTTCCCTGGTCCCAGATTTGGACATCGCCGGCGCCGTAGTTGCCCTCGGGAATCTTGCCTTCGAACCTTCCGTACGCGATCGGGTGATCTTCCACGTGAACCGCCAGCCGCTTTTCGGACGGCAGAGCCGGCGGACCCTTTGGCACGGCCCACGATTTGAGCACGCCATCAATTTCGAGGCGGAAGTCATAGTGCAGCCGCCGGGCCGCGTGGCGCTGCACCACGAAACGATCGTGCTCGAGAGGGCGTACTTTGCCCTTTGGCTCGGGAGTTTCCCTGAATTTGCGTTTGCGCCGGTATTCGAAGAGTTTTGCCACCGCTCGATTTGCTCGGACATAAGAATAACCCGAGGCTCCAGGATTTCGATGATTTTGGCGGCCCGCCGGTGGCGCGGCAGCACGTCAAATCTGAGTGGCAAAAACTCACCTGTTTCCGGCTACATTTTCGCCCGCGCCATGGATACGGTTTCTGCCCGATGGAGCTCGGATTGTGAATGGTGCGAAATGGGCGGACGAGGAAACTCAGGAATGGCGTCTACAACGTGGAAAGGCATGATGACGTTCGGATTGGTATCTATACCAATCCGCTTGTACGCCGCGGCTCGCAGTAAACGAACCTATCTGCACCAGCTCCACAACAAATGCCACACCAGACTCAAGCAGCCGCTGTTTTGCCCCACGTGTAATCGTATTGTGGACCGCTCCGAAGTGATCAAGGGCTACGAATACGAGACGGGGCAATACGTGATGGTCGAGGGCGAGGAGATCAAGAAAATCACCCCGCCTTCCGGACGCAATATGGAGATTTTGGCATTCGTTCCTGACGGCCAGATTGATCCTATCTATTTCGATTCTTCATATCTGGCGTTACCCGAAAAGGAAGGCCAAAAGGGCTATCAGCTTTTACTGAAGGCGCTCGAGGATACCCACATGCTGGGGATCGCCAAAGTGACGATGCACCAGCGCGAATATACGGTGTTCATTCGTGCGCGAGATCACGGACTCACGCTTCACACCATGTACTACGCCAACGAAATTCAAAGTGTAGCGGGCTACGGCGAGAATGAAGATGTAAAGCTGAAGCCGGCGGAAGTAAAGCTCGCGGAACAACTGGTGCAAGACCTCGCCGAAGACTTCCGTCCGCAGCAATACCACGACGAGTTCCAGAAGCGGCTGCGCGAGTTGGTGGAAGCAAAGGCCAAGGGGCAGAGAGTGACAGTCGCTCCCGAGCACCATCGCGGGCGCGTGATTGACATCATGCAGGCGCTGAAGAAAAGCATTGCCGAACGCGAATCGCAAAAAGGACAGCGCCGCGAACCCGTGCCGATCTCGGGCCGGCATTTGCGGCGGAAGGCGGGATAAACGCCATGTTTGTTTTCGGTTCCATTCCGGTTTCAGCGCCAGTTCCGGCTATGAAGTTCTCCCGCACAGGTTTCATCCCGTTCATCCGAGGAATCCCTGCCCCATCTCCTCGCAGACGCCTCCAAAATGAAAATGGGGCGCGACCCTTGATCGGATCGCGCCCCGTTCTTCTCTTTAACTGATTCGCTCACCGCCAAGCTAAAGCGCCCCGAGGGAAAACCCAACTCCAGGATGCCGCGTGCTTACTTCGATGTCCGCTTCGCAGTGAAATCGCGTGCCATTTGCCCGCCGCTCATTGAACCCGTGATGCTGTCACCGCTGACGGTTCCCTTGTAGGTAAGCGTCATAGTGTTGCCGCTGCGTCCCTGACGCTGCACGGTCCAAGTGATGTCGTTTCCGGTGACCGTGCCGGTAACGGCCGTATCACCGCCGCGGCCGCCTGCCAGCGTTCCCGTGATGTTGGCGCCATCCTGCTTGAGGGTGAGGGTCTGCGGTTGCGGAGATCCGCCGCCTTGGCCTCCACCACCGCCGCCCTGCGGAGCCGCCATGGTCAATTCCCACGTGCCGGCGACGCTGGCATTGTCCTGAGCATGGACAGCCACCACCGACAGTAGCAGCGCGAAGACGCAAAGTCCCGCGAGACACAGTCCAGTCTTCTTCATATTGAATTCTCCTCAGTGTTGAAGTCGTGTATGGATCGGGCGCCTATCACTAACCGTGGGATAGGGTCTGGGCTGTCCGCCGATTCAGCGCCCCTAAGGTATTCGACGTAGGCAGGCGTTCTTTGGTTGCGGCTTGCGGGAAACCGAATGTCGCCGCGATTGAGCTTGTCAGCTCCGCACGGAAGAACTCGCGCGCCGCGCAGCACAATATTCCGTGACGTAAGACGCAAACGCGGTCTCCAGTTGCAGCGTCACGGGACCCGGAGCTGGGGAGAAATGGCGTCCGGCGATCTCGCCTACGCCAAGCAGATTCCGGTTCGTTGAGGAAATGAACACTTCCTCGGAAGCCCTAAGGTCGGCCGGAAGCAACGTCTGCTCGACCACGGGGAATCCGGCTTTTGGCGCAATTTCCATGAGAATCCCGCGTGTGACGCCTTCGAGACAGCCGGAGTTGAGCGGCGGGGTCACTATGCGCCCTTTCTGCAAACAGAAGATGTTGGCGGCCGTGCACTCGGTGACCTCGCCGCGCTCATTCAGCAGCACCGCTTCGTCAAAACCCGCTTGCTGCGCTTCGGCCAAATTCCACACGTTGTTCAGCCAAGAAGTCACCTTCACGCCTGCCAGAGGAGAAGCCGCATACCGCGCATGCTCGTGCAATGTGAGCCGGACAGGCTCGCGATAGGAGGGGAGACCTGCCGAATATACGATCAGATCCGCCTGCGGGGCGGGCTCATCGCTTTGCCAAAAGCCGGTCTTGTTGAAGACAATGTAGATTCGCGCGGTTCCTTCGCGAACTTGATTGGCCCGCAATACTTCGTAAAGCTTTTGCCGGACGGCTTCCGCCTGGTAAGGCATGGGAATGTGCGTGCGCTCCGCATCTCTTTGCAGACGCCGCCAGTGGCGTTCAAAGGCAAATGGCTCGCCCTCGAAGACGCGAAGCGTCGTGAAGAGTCCCCAGCCGGAAAGTAAGCCCGCCTGTCCGGGAGAAAGCCTCACTTGTTCCATGGGCAACAGACGGTCGTTGTGGAATACGTACTTGTGAAGCACCCAAGCCTCCCCGACGTTCGAACTCCGAACGCAATTCTACGGCGGTATTCCATCCGTTATTCTATCCCAAGTTCGAAGGCCTTGATCGGGCCGCGGGGCTTCGGGCTTTGCCATGCATGCCGCAAGCTCCGACGGTGGACTAGCGCGGGCCCGGGCCGGCATACCGGATAATCCCTATGGCCCTCGGGCGTTTTCAGATTGACATAGCCTGTCGCTCCTCCTAGCATGGTTGCTGTGAAGGTCTTGGAGGTCGCTGTGCGGAAATTGCTTGTTATGCTTGGAGTTATCGCTCTTGCGCTGCCCGTCTTGGCTTCTGCCGCCTCTGCGAAACCGGATGCGCCCCTGGGTGTTGTGATGCTGGGAAATCGCGCCAACGTGGGGCGTGTAGCCGCGTCGAGCGGAACTACTGTTTACGACGGCGATACACTGAGCACGGACGAAACGGGTTCGCTGCGCGTGCGTTTTGGCGGCGCCCAAATCATCCTCGGGCCGAGTACGGCGGTGGACCTCCACCAGCAGGATGGAATGGTTGATCTCATTTTGCGGCACGGCGTTGTTCGTTTTGCCGGTATCCCGGGATCGCCGATCGAATTACACGTCCTGCAGGCCATGGTGAGGACCAAGTCGGATGCGGCAACCGGCCAGGTTGCGGTGCTGAGCTCTCGCGAGTTTCAAGTGGGCAGTGAAAAGGGCGACCTCGACGTTAACATTAACGGTGAGGACCACGTCGTTAGCGCGCCCCATGCCTACAACATGACGATCAACGTGATGCCGCTTCTTGTGGGGGGCATGCGGCAAAGTGGCTCGCAAACTGGCGGACAGAACAACGGGCAGAACGGTGGACAGCAGAACGGAAACAACAACAATAACAATAATAATAACGGTGGCGCTGGCGGCGCGGTTGGCGGGGGCACGACGACCACAGCCATCATCGAAGCTGTGCTAGTCGCGGGGGGTAGCGGCGCGCTTCTCTATCTAATTTTCGAAAGCCCATCCATACTCTAAGCCTACGCAGAAGGCGGTTTTGATGGCGGGACGATACCAATCGTTCCGCCTTTTTTGTGGTTCGTCGCAGATCCTACGACATGGGTCCGTCCGCTTCGCGCTTAGCTCGGTTGGCGGGCTCTTAGTTTTTCTGGCAGAGGATGGTGGATTCAGGGTCAACGAGAAGACGCTTGGGCAGGATCGGCGTTACGAACTGGAATGAAGTCTCGCTTCCTCCCACTAAGACGCGGCCCAACAGCACCGGCTTGGCGGCAACACGCGTTGCATAAAGTGGCACGCTCTCGACAAAATTCGCCGGCACCTCACTTTGATGCAGTATGCCTTTCACCACGTAATCGTTGCCGCGGCGCGCGGCGGTGAACTCCACTTTGTAACGCGGAATCCCCGTAGAACGCACCCACTCGTCAAAAAACCATTCCATCGAGCGGTTGCCATCAACATCCATCGCCGGTGACATGACCTTCTCCACGGCGTGCCGCAGGTCATCTGTGGTCACGGGCAAATTGCGGTGCGATTCGATCAGCCCGCGCAGCACAGCGGTGAACCGCGCATCGGGGTCGGCCGCCTGCGGATCGCGAAGCATCATGCGCAACATGTGAAACACCCACGTTCCTTTGGGGTAGATGACTTCCTCGTAGCCTTCCGGATTCAACGACGAGCGGAGGCGGTAGCCGAGCGCCAAGGGTCCCGTGGAATCCACCGTTTGTTCCTTGCCCGGCGACTTTGCAAGAAGGTCCTTGCGGTAACGTTCGAGCCAAATATCCAGCGCGTGTTCGGAGTCCTTGCGGCTCTGGGTAAAAAGCAGCGCAAGGTAGTTGGCCACGCCTTCGGTAATCCACTGATCGCGGTAGCTTTCCCAGCCGACGACGTTGCCCCACCACTGGTGAGCGACTTCGTGATAGGGCACGATGTCCGTGAAGTGCTCGCTCGTGGCCTGCGTCAACCCGGCACCGCGCTGTGCGCCCGGCGATAAAAAGGAAAAGGTCGGAATGTATAGCAATCCTGGGAAGCCCTGTCCGGTGGTCCCTGGAATCTGGGAGACCTCAAGCCGCTCGAAAGGGAAAGGCCCGTTGAAGCGTTCAAAGTATTGCGTCGCCTCGGCAATCTCATCCCCGAGCTTAGTGAGCAGCGCCGTGGGGCTCGGCGGAATCAGCGGGATGTCCACGCCAGGTTTCCCGGCGAAACCCGGACGGTCGCCATATGGCCCGACTTGCGGCACGCCGTCCAAAGCGCTGCCCGGCCGCAAACGCTGGTACAACTCGTGTTCCAGCTCCGCATTGGCGTAGACCATCACGCGAAGAGACCGTACCTTCACGGTTGCCGCGCGGTAGTCGCCGAGATTGAAGCCCGCGACCAAGTAAGGTGTCGCGGAGCGCCATTCGCCCTCGCGCCAATCCCCCGCTTCACTTTCGGAAATGTTGTTTCCTGTAGCGACCAACTCCCACTGGCGCGGCCATCGGAAGTGAAGGTCAAAAGGCGCGAAGTCACCGGCATCCACCGCGTGCGGATACCAACTTCCCCGCGCCCCCACATAAAAAACGCCGGCTCCGGCCTGAGCAATGACGCGGCCATGGTAAGTCAGATGCAGACGGACCGTCTGGCCAGCGAGCGAGGGTTCGGGCAGTATGACGAATAGGACGTCGTCGCCTTCCCGCGCGATCTCCTGGCGCTTGGCCGGATCGCTTTGAAAGAATTCGAGCGAGCGGCCGGAATCATCGGTAACGGACTCGATCCGAAGCATGCTCGAGAGTTCCAGCGGCATCACGCGTTCGCCATCACGCAAGGCGCGGAGCGTGATCGCCGTCTTCCCGTCAAGATCGAGATCGGGAGAGACTGAAGTCTCGATGGAATAATCCGTTGGCTTCCACATCCCCGGCGGTTTCTCCGGAGCACCGGCACGCCGGAAAGAAGCCCACGAATCGAAAAGCGGTTCATCATTTACGGTCTTGGGTTGTCCTATTAAGACCTGTTCATCGAGGCGGTCGTCCACCAGGATGTCGAAAGGCCCCAGGATCTGGCCGCCCAGCCCCGCGTAAAAGTAGGGAAGCGGCTGCGTAGCAAGGCGGTCACTTACCAGCCGCAGAGAATGCCACCGGTTCAGCGTACCGACCACGGAGTTCCAGACCGTGGCCATGCTCGGGTCGTTGACCGGCGTGAGATCGGCTGCCCGAAGCTTGGCTTGCAGTTCCGCGGCAGTGTTGTCGTCAAATCGGAGGTATGCGTTTTCGAAACCCTCGTCGAGCAGTGGGGCGCCGAGGAATCGCCCGAGAGAAGCCTTTTCCGTGGGATCTCGAGGAATGGCGAGCACGCGTCCCTCACCGGTGAAGACGGCGCCGGTGATTTTTCCTTTGTAAGGCTCGAGGAAAGCGAGCCGGCCGGAGGCGAATGTGAAGTGGACGACGTCACGCCGCAGGTCGAAGTCCTTGATTGTGTAAACTTCAGCGGAATTCACGCGCAAGTCGTTCAGCGCGTCATACACCTGATGAATAGGCCCTGAGACAGGCAGTCCGGCAGAGGGATCATCGGCAGGCGAGGCACTTCCTATCGCGCCGGGGAAAAACACACCCAGCGCCACCCACATCGCGATGCGGCCCCACCCCTTCATTGTGTTCACTTTAGCAAGCAATCATCCCCGCCAGCAAGGCGCTGTATTTGCGGCCAGGTAATTCATAGGCATAGGTTCGCGCGATGGACCTGAGCCGGGCGCGCAAAGCACTTAAAATTGATCTATGCGATCGGTCTTCATCGTTGCTGCGAGTGTCCTCGCTCTACTGTGTCTCTGTTCGACCACCGCGGCTGGCGCCGACGTCATTGTGCTCAAGAGTGGACGGCGCATCGTAGTCCTCGCCGCGACCGAGAAGGGTGACCAGGTAACCGGTGAGATGCAAGAAGGCGAGATCACGCTGCCCAAATCGTTGGTGGAGCGGATCGAACATCACCCGGCTGAAAGCACGTCCGGGAAAGGTGGAAGATCGGCCAGTGCGGAGACGCTCTCCATTGCGCCACCTTCCCGTTCCGAAGCCGGAAGCTTAAGTGGAGCGGACCCTGGCGCAACGAGCGGAGCCGTACACGGCGGAAAGGTAGACACGGCTTATATTTCGAATGCCGATCTGGCGGCCGGCGGTGGGACTCCTGAAGCTTTGCTGCGCGCGGCCGCGGCGCACAATGCCGCAGCGCTGTTTGAAGCGGATCACGGCAATATTGATAGCGCCATCGAGCAGGAGCAGCATGCGCTTCGCTTTCAGCCGGAGAACACTTCGGTCTTGCTCAACCTGGGCTACTACCATTTGCGCCGCAGCGAATTCTCGGCGGCTCTCGACTACCTGGACCGCGCCAAACGGCTAGCTCCTGATTCGCCTGATGCTGCCAAGCTTCTCGGTTGGGCTAATTACGGGCTCAACCGCATCCCCGAAGCCGTTACAGAATGGAAGCGGGCGCAACTACTTCGGCCTGATCCCGAGGTAGCGCAGGCGCTGCAGAAAGCGCAACGCGACGCCGAAGCCGAGAGCCAGTTCCGCGAAGGCCAGACGAACCACTTCGTCTTGCGCTATTCCGGCGACGAGACTTCTGCCCTGGCGCATGACATCCTGGATACGCTCGAAGAAGACTTTGACTCCATTCGCGATAGCTTGCGATACACGCCGCCCGAACCGATCGGCGTCATCCTCTACACGGATCAGGAATTTGCGGGTATCGCCCACGCGCCGTCGTGGGTTGGCGCCGTCAATGACGGGCGTATTCGCGTCCCGGTCCAGGGGCTGAGCACGGTGAACGAAGCGCTCGCGCGCGAGCTCAAGCACGAACTGACGCACAGCTTTCTGCAGCAGAAAACCAGCAATCGCTGCCCGACTTGGCTGCAGGAAGGTATTGCGCAGTGGATGGAAGGAAGCCGCTCGCGGGATTCAGCAGCAGCGCTGGTCGCCGCCTATGACAGCAGGACGGCAATACCTCTGCGTGATCTCGAGGTATCGTGGATGAACCTTTCAACCGAGGGGGCCAGTCTGGCCTATTCGTGGTCGCTCGCGGTGGTGGAAACGATCATTGAAACAGGGGGTATGAGCGACCTCAACCGGTTGCTCGACGCGATTAGCGCAAAGGGCGCAACGGAAGCCGCGGTCCGGCAAGTTCTGCATGAGGATTACTTCACGCTCGAAAGCCAAACCGCGGCATACCTGCGCAGAGCATACCTCGGCAACTAGGGCCACCTCCCGTAATCGCTAGAGCGTTGCGATCAACGCGCCGATGAGCGCCGCGCGGCGGGCAAGTTCGCTGATCACGATGTGCTCGTTGGTACTGTGAGCGCCGCCACCAACGGCGCCCAGACCGTCAAGCGTCGGCACGCCGAGTGCAGCCGTGAAGTTTCCATCGGAGCCTCCACCCACCGCGATCTCATCGAGCTTCCAGCCGGCGCCCAGCGCGAGCGCTTGCGCGTGATGAAAAAGCGCGGCGCTCATTTTGCGTTCCATGGGTTGCCGCGAGAAGCCGCCGCGAACCTCGATACGCGCGCCGGGCAGAATCGGGCGCAGCGCGCGAAATTGCCGTTCTATGCGGCGCATCTCGGTCGCGTCTGTGGCGCGCAGATCGACGAGCGCGTGTGCTTCCGCGGCGATCACGTTTGTGCGTGTGCCGCCGTGAGCCACCGTTACATGGACGCCGGTGCCGCGCTTGGGCTGGTCCCAGCGCGAAACACGCGCAATCTGCAACGCGAGTTCGTGTACGGCATTGATTCCCTCCTCCGCTTTGAGGCCGCTGTGCGCCGCGCGACCGGTCACGCGGATTTCGATCTCGCCTACGCCCTTGCGCGCCGTCTTCAGCGCACCGCGCGGCTCGCCCGCCGGTTCGAGCACAAGCACGGCGTCGCTGCGCAGAGCCTGCTGCTCGATCGCGTGCCGCGAAGTCTCGCTCCCGATTTCTTCATCGGTTGTCCAAAGGCAAGCAAGCTCTCTGCGCGGCGTGATGCCACACCGCCGCAAGCTGTCTACTGCCGCAAGCGCGAGCGCGAGCCCGCCTTTCATGTCAAAGATGCCAGGCCCCCAGGCTCGCCCGCGCGACACGCGGAATCTCATGGGCGCGAGGGCGCCGAGATCGTAGACGGTATCGAGGTGGCCAAGAAGCAAGACCTGCCCGGCGCGGCGGCCGCCACTCCCTGGCAGGCGTATCAACAGGTGATCGCCGCGCTCCTTCTGCCGAAGCCGGGCCACCTCCGCACCGCGCTTCTTCCATTCCGCGGCCACGAGATCGCCAAGGCGATCCACGGCGGATTTGTCGAGACTCGGCGATTCCACGCGCACGAATTTCTCGAGCAGCCGCAGAATTTCAGCGTTGCGCCCGCAATTATCGCGCAGTAGGAGGCGCAACACGTCCGGCTCCGGCGCGCCATATACGGCAGAGCGGTCTTTTGACATTTGGGCGGTGTGCGGCGCTGTGGATTTAGACCGGGGCATTCTTGGGTTCAAATCGCCTTGGGTTCAAATGGCAATGGATTCGAATCGGGGCCTATGCTAACAAGCCATTTCACTAGGGGCAATGCGGCTGTTGCGAGCGTTCGACCCGCTCATTTTCCTCGCGTATAATCACCTGATTGCGCGGCAAGTGATTTGTGCAGCGGGGGCCGCTCGCTTCTCGGGAGATAGGATGATCCTCGATATCAACGGCATCCAGAAAATGCTGCCGCATCGCTACCCCTTTTTGATGTTGGATGCCGTGCTGGAAATAGAGCGCCTCAAACGCATCGTGGGTGTGAAGAACGTCACGATCAATGAATTCTATTTCCAGGGCCATTTCCCCGGCAAACCCATCATGCCCGGCGTGCTGATGATTGAGGCCATGGCCCAGGCCGGGGGTCTGCTGCTCCTGCAGGAAATTCCCGACCGCGAAAACAAGCTCCTCTATTTTGCCGCGGTGGATAATGCCCGCTTTCGCCGGCCAGTGATTCCCGGCGACCAGCTTATACTCGAAGTGATCGTCCTCAACTGGCGCGGCACATTCTGCAAGCTTCAGGGATATGCGCGCGTGAAGGGCGAGCTTGCGGCGGAAGCAACGCTGATGTGCAAAATGGTGGACCGCGATCCCGCGCCGGAACCCTCCGCACAGGGCTAAAAAGCTTGGCCAAACTATCCATGAACGAGGCGGTGGCAGCCGGATCACCGAAGGCGTCCGGTTTTCAGGCGGACCCGAGAGCTTCTATCTCGCCTAGCGCGCGCATCGGCAAGGGCGTTCACATCGGCGCCTGGGCCGTGGTGGGAGATGAGGTCGAGTTGGGAGAGGACTGCCAACTCCTTCCGCATGCCGTGGTTTTGGGGCCCGCGCGGATTGGCCGCGAAAATATTTTCTATTCCTTTTGTTCGGTGGGAAGCGTCCCGCAGGATTTGAAGTTTGCGGGCGAACGTTCCGAACTCGTGATTGGAGATGCCAATCAATTTCGCGAATGTGTCACGATCAGCCGGGGCACGCACCATGGCGGCGGCACCACGCGCATTGGCAGCGGCAACCTTTTTATGGCGTACTCGCACGTGGGGCACGATTGCCAGATCGGCAGCCACACCATTTTTGTGAACGGAGCTACGCTCGCGGGCCACGTCACCGTCGAAGACCACGCCAATATCGGAGCGTTCAGTCCGGTGCATCAATTCTGCCGCATCGGAAAACATGCTTATGTCGGGGCGTGCACCGTCATCACGCAGGATGTGCCGCCGTTTAGCATGGTGGTTACCGAACGGGAAACCCATTGCTTTGGCTTGAACAAGGTCGGGCTTGAACGCAGGGGCTTTTCAGCCGAACGAACCGAAGCCATCGAGCAGGCCTTTCGTTTGCTGTTGCGCTCAAAGCTCAACACCACGCAAGCTATCGAGCGAATGCGCGAAACGCTTTCCGGGTCGGATGACGTCAAAGAACTGATCGCGTTTATCGAATCGGCCCAGCGTGGTCTAGTCAAGTAGCGCCCCCGTATGTCTATTTCCCGTTCATCTTTTCAGTCCGAACCGGCCAGCCCTGCCGGTTGGGGTTTGATTGCCGGGAACGGGCGATTCCCGTTTCTGGTGCTTGAGGGCGCACGCAGCCAGGGCATCGAGATGGCCGTGATCGCTTTAAAGGAAGAGGCTTCGCCAGAGCTCGAGCGTGTTGCACCGCGGCTGCATTGGGTGGGACTCGGCGATCTGGGACGCACGATTGATTTGCTGCACCAGGAAGGTGTCGGGCGTGCGGTGATGGCCGGGCAGGTGAAGCATAATAAGATATTCAGCTCGATCCGGCCGGACTGGCGCTTGGCAAAGCTGCTCTTCGCTTTGCCAAGAAAAAACACCGATTCATTGATCGGCGCGGTCGCCAAGGTTCTTGAATCGGAAGGCATTCAGCTTGTGGACTCGACGGTATTTCTGAAACCCTTGATCCCCGGGCCGGGCTTGTTGACGCGGCGCGCGCCGGATGCGCGCGAGACCGCGGACATGAATTACGGCCTCGAGGTGGCGCGGCATATCGCCGCGATGGACTTGGGCCAAACCGTCGTCGTGCGCGACCTCGCGTGCGTCGCAATTGAAGCCATGGAGGGCACCGATGAAACGATCGAACGCGCCGCGCGCATCGCGGGCAACCAGGAATTGACGGTCGTGAAGGTGAGCAAGCCGCGCCAGGATATGCGTTTTGACGTACCGGTAATCGGTTTGCCGACCATCGAAGTGATGCGGCGCTCGCACGCCACCGCATTGGCGATTGATGCACATCGAACGCTGCTTTTCGATCGCGCACAACTCATCGAAACGGCAGACGCCGCGGGCATCGCGATTCAAGCGTTCGAGACCGAGGCTGCACAGCAGGCTGGGTCCGCCAAAGCCCAATCATGAGCGCGGCAGAGAACAAAGTTTCAACACAGAAGATTCGCGTCGCCGTGGTTGGCGTGGGCGATTTCGGCCGCAACCATGCGCGCGTCTATCGCGAATTGTCGGAGGCGGAGCTCGTTGGCGTCGTGGACCTCAACGCCGAGCGCGCTGCCCAGGTCGCGTCAGAATTTGGAACTACGGCTCTGCCCGGAATTGAATCCTTATGCGGACGTGTGGATGCGGTGAGCCTCGCTGTGCCGACCCTCGAACACGCTCGCATCGGCTGCACGTTGCTGCGTATGGGATTGGACGTCCTGGTCGAAAAGCCGGTAGCGGCGTCGCTCGCGGAAGCGGATGAACTGATCGCGGCGGCCCAAGAAAGTGGGCGAATCCTGCAGATCGGCCATTTGGAGCGCTTCAATCCTGCCGTCATCGCGGCAGAGCGTATCCTGGGGCGCCCATTGTTTTTCGAAGTGCACCGTCTCGGCGTCTTCAGCCCGCGGAGCCTGGATATTGACGTGGTTTTCGACGTGATGATTCACGATCTCGACATTTTGCTGGCGCTGGTGGGCGAGCCGGTCGCCGACGTGAAAGCCGTCGGGATCCCTGTGCTGACGGACAAAGTGGACATCGCGCACGCACGCATTGAGTTTGCGTCAGGCGCCGTAGCGAACGTTACCGCCAGCCGCGTTTCTACCGAGCGCGTTCGAAAAATGCGCTTCTTTCAGGATCACGAGTACATTTCACTCGACTATGGGCGCCGGGACGTTCTGCGCGTCCGGGTGCGCAAGTCCGGGCCGGAACCGGAGTTCGCTTACGAGAAACTGCCCACGGATTCGCGCGAGCCGCTCGCGGCCGAACTCGAGGCTTTCCTTCATTGCGTACGCACGCGCCAAGTGCCGCGCGTAGACGGGGTTGCAGGGCGCCTCGCGCTCGAACTGGCGAACCAGGTGGCGGCAAGCATCCTCGAACACGGGCGCCGCGTCCAAATAGGTGCCTTCGTGTCCTCCCAGGCCATTCCGTCATGATCGCCCGGACCCTCGTTCCCACAGACGCTCGTCCGCTCTCCGCCACCGGCACGGAGCCAGGGCGCCGTCGCAGCACAGAGCTTGACGCGCGGACGATGGTTCCGAGGGATATGCCTATCGGGCCGCTGGACACGCGTTCGACGATTCCCGCGTACATGCCCCTCGATGTTTTGCCAGCCCGAGTGCTTATCGCGAGAGACATGCCCATCGGCACTCTTGATGTCGCCACCACACTCTCGAAGTACGTGCCACTCGACGTGATCGCCACGCCGACCGCTGTGCCGAAGGACGCCAAGCCGCCGGAAATCGTCGAGCATCCCAAGATGCGCTCGTGGGACCTGCCGGAAGTGCTTGATCCGGACGTGATGACGACGGGCGAGGTGAACCTTCTCGCCCAGCCGCCAGCGGCCATGCGGGATGAGAAGAGATGGGTGTTGCGCGGCGCGTCGGCTCTAATGCATGCCCTGGCGTTTCTCATCATTGTGATGTTGATGCAGTGGTTTCCGGGCCGCGAGCCCACCCAAGCCGAAATTGACCAGGCGGCACAACAGTTGGGATATCTCTATTTGCCGCCGGACCTCAAGAACGTGCCGCGCGTGCAGGCGCCCCCACAGCCGCAAAGCAACAAGCTGAAAATTGATCCGAAGTTCCTGCGGAAGATCGCGCCACCGCTCCAGCCGTCGGCCGCGTCTCCTCAGCTACCCACCTTGGCTCGCGAACAGCCGCGGGATATTCCCCAAACTCCGAATTCGAGCGCTGCGCAGCAAGTTCAGCCTCCGGTGCAGCCACACACCGAGGCGCCAAGGCCTGCCCCGTCTATCCAACAGATCCAACCGGGCACCACGACGCCAAACGGGCTGGTGCTGCCGAAGTATTCGGCCGCCGGGTCGGTGCAGCAGGGAGTGCAGGATCTTTCGCGCGATAGCGGGACCGCTCCGGGGATAGGTTTCAGCGGCAGATTGGGCGGAGGCTATGGCGGAGGCGGCGGTGCGGGCGGGGGCGGGGACTTCGCCGGCGGGATGCAACTGCTTACGCCCACCGAGGGCGTCGACTTCAACAACTATCTTGCGCGCGTGCTGGCCAGCGTGAAGCGCAATTGGTATGCCATCATTCCGGAATCGGCACGCATGGGAGAAAAAGGCCGCGTTATCTTGCGTTTTCGAATTATGCGAGACGGCACCGTGCTGCAACCCGAGCCGATTCTCGAAGGGCCCTCGGGCAAGGAGCCATTGGACCGTGCCGCGATGTCTTCGATTCGCGCGTCGTCGCCCTTCGAGCCTCTTCCTGGCGCTTTCTCCGGCCCATATATCGAGCTGCGGTTCATGTTTCTTTACAACCTTCCGTTGCCACAAGGCCAGTGAGAGCCGGGCGCAATCAAGTCCTGGGCGTAATTTTATTGGGGTTTCTCGCGCTGATTTTTCTTCTGGTTCGATACTGGAAGCGCTTCTGATGTCTGACTCCCAATCCTCGCCGTCTCCCGCAGCTTTGCTCGCTCCGTTGGTGGCGATCGTTGGCCCCACCGCGTCGGGCAAGTCGTCACTTGGCGTGTGGCTGGCCGAACGTTTGAACGGCGAAATCCTCGCGTGCGACTCCACGCAAGTTTATCGCGGTTTCGACGTGGGCACCGCTAAGCCGAGCGCAGGCGAACGCCGGGAAGTTCCACACCACCTGCTTGATCTGCTGGAGCCGCATGAGCTCTTTACCGCGGGCGAATATCGCAAGCGGGCCATCGTGGTGCTTGATGATCTTCGCGGCCGCGGCCGCCTGCCGGTTCTCACGGTGGGCACGGGTCTTTATTTGCGGGCGCTGCTGGAAGGTCTGGCGGACGCGCCGCTGCGTTCCGAGGATTTGCGTAAACGGCTGCTGCGCCGGACCGAGCGCAACCGGCCGGGATATTTGCACCGGCTGCTGGCGCGGATGGACCCTGTGGCCGCGGAGCGAATCGGTCCGCACGACGCGCCCAAGCTCGTGCGCGCGATCGAAGTCTGCATACTGGCCGGCAAGCCGATGACGGAAGTGCATCGCGGCGGCCAGCAACGCCTGCCGGGCTTCCGGCCCATTAAGATCGGTTTGAATCCGCCGCGCACGGCATTGTACGAGCGCATCGAAAGCCGCACGATTGCAATGGTGGAGCGTGGCTGGCTCGATGAAGTAAAGGCGCTGGTCGGGCAGGGCATTTCGAATGACGCCAAGCCCTTTCTCTTCATCGGGTATCGAGAGCTGCGCGAGCATCTAGAAGGCACGAAAATCTTGCCCGCGGCGATTGTAGCGATCCAGCAGGCCACGCGGCGGTACGCCAAGAGACAGCTCACCTGGTTTCGAAAAGAATCGGACGTGCGGTGGTTCGAAGGTTTTGGTGATGACGCTGGCGTCGCGGACTCCGCGCTGCACTATTTGCAAATGGAATTGTTCGCTCCAGGCAGCGCGGCGGCCGGGTCGAGGATGTAGTGACGTCCGTCAGAACAACTTGGCGACGCAGTCGTAGCTGCCGGTGACGCGCCAGCCGCTGATACCGGCGTAGTATACTGATCTCAGCGAATGCACGTTCTTACCGAAATGTTGCCACCCGAATGAAGACCTCGAAATCTACCGACCCTCGCGAGCGCGTGTTGCTCGTTGGATTGGGGCGAAAACGTGCGCCGCGCGTGCCCGGTTTGGAAGCAGGCCACGCCGAGCACGAATCTCTAGCCGAGCTTGCAGAGTTGACGGAAAGCGCCGGCGGCAATGTGGTCGGTTCGATTCTGCAGCTTCGCGACAAGCCCGACCCGGCTACGCTAGTAGGACGCGGCAAGCTCGAAGAGATTGAAGCCGAGGCGCAATTTCTCAAAGCCAGTCTGGTGATTTTTGACGCCAGCTTGACGCCGAGCCAGCAGCGAAATATTGACGACGTGCTGGACCGCCGCGTGATTGATCGCACGCAGCTCATTCTGGATATTTTTGCCAAGCACGCACGGAGCCGCGAGGGCCAGTTGCAAGTTGAATTGGCGCAGTTGAACTATGTGCTGCCTCGCCTGGCAGGAAGCCGCAAGGAACTTTCGCGTTTGGGGGGCGGTATCGGCACGCGAGGTCCCGGCGAACAGAAAATTGAAACCGACCGGCGCCGGATCCGCGACCGTATCCAGCGGTTGCAGCAGAATATCGAGACGTTACGCAGGCAACGTTCGCAGCGGCGCGCTTCACGGCAAGCCGTCCCACTCGGGACCGTAGCTCTGGTCGGATACACAAATGCCGGCAAATCAACTTTGTTCAATGCGCTCACCAGCGCGAAAGTAGTCGTGTCCTCACGGATGTTTGCCACGCTCGATCCAACGGTGCGCGCCGTGCGCATGCCCTCCGGGCGCCGTGTGCTCTTGTCGGACACGGTTGGATTTATCCGGGCGCTGCCGCCCGCGTTGATCGCCGCTTTTCGCGCGACGCTCGAGGAAGTGCAGGAGGCGGCGTTGCTCCTGCAGGTGACCGACGTCGCGAACCCCCAGCACGCAGAGCAGGATGTGGAAGTAGAAAAAGTCCTGGCCGATCTCGGGGTGGATCAGACGCCGCGGCTGCACGTTTGCAACAAGATTGACTTGCTGCCGCCGGAAGACGCGGCTGAATTGGCGCGCGCGAACAAGAACAAGGCGTACGTTTCGGCTTCCAACGGCACGGGGCTCGAAGAGTTGCTGCGGCGGATTGACGAAGCGATGCCCGTGGATCCCATCGTGCGCCTGAAACTTCATGTACCGCTTTCGGATGGAAGATCGCTGGCGCTGATCCATGCGCTCGGCCGCGTGGTCCATTCTGCCGTCGGTGATTCAGAAATGAGACTCGACGCGGAGTTGCCCGAATCTCTGGCGCGGCGCCTGACGCAATATGCCCAACCCGGAGGGCATCCCGCTAAGGAAGAAGCGTTCACTCCGACGGAACACGGAACATAACTTTGGCGTACTAGTCTGTAGCAGCCTATGAGCGAGACGCGATGATTGGATTCCTGCTTTGGTGCATTCTGCTGGTCCTCTGCTGGCCCCTGGCGTTGGTCGCACTGGTGCTTTATCCCGTCATATGGCTGCTCTTGTTGCCATTCCGGATTGCGGGGATTGCCGTGGGCGGCGTGCTTGACTTGGTGAAGGCGCTGATCATGTTTCCGGTGCGAATTCTGCGTGGGCCGGCCAGGGCTTGACAGAGGAAATACCCGCCTTTAGCGGCTGTTTCTCGCACATTTTGAAGGTGTTCAGGAGTGGAAAAGCCTGTGGAAATTGAATGCGACGGATTGGGTGGATGCCGCTCGAAAATATCGCCAACGGCCGGGCCTGCTTCCTGCGCTCCATTAAGTCATTTAGATACAATAGCTTAGATCATTCGCCGTCTCGTGACGTTATAGTTCTGGTTAACGGGCGATTTAGGAGCTGAATTTGAGTTTTGCACAAGTCTGCAGCACCTATGTGCGTGAAAAGTAACTGATTACCCGTATGCGCAGATCGCCGCGACCGGTCCGAAAGCGCGCCGACGCGCCCCTGAGCAGCGTTGACTGCGCCGATAATGGGGGCTATAGTGAGGCCTTCAGCGGGAAGCCACGGCTTGAAATGTCTCTGACGGCCCTCGGTGGTCTATGAACCTGCCCAACGCGCTGACTCTTCTCCGGATTTTCTTCGTGCCGGTGCTCGTCGTGGTTCTCCTTACCCGCCAACCAAATGTTGTTTTGTGGGGCGTACCGATTCCGTTTGTGATCTGGGGTGTGCTGATCCTGCTTTTGGCGGCGGCCACGGATTGGGCTGACGGTTTTTTCGCGCGCCGGCACGGGCAGGAAACGACCCTCGGGATTCTGCTCGACCCCATTGCCGACAAACTTTTGATTTCAGCCGCATTCATCTCGCTGGTGCAAATGGGACTTGTACCAGCCTGGATGGTGGTGATCATCATCGGCCGCGAGTTTACGGTGAGCGGATTGCGCAGCATTGCCTCGGCGGAGGGCCTGACGATTCAGGCCTCGACGCTGGGAAAGACAAAAATGGTTTTGCAGGTGCTCGCCGCGAGCGTGGTGATCTTGGGCGCAAAGCACTTGCTGCTGCACAAGCTCGGTTCGGTGTTGCTGTGGCTCGTGGTAGCGAGCGCAGTTGCCTCGGCGGTGCAATACTTCATGAAGTTCTGGAGCCAGGTGGACAGCAGCATCAAGCAACGCCGGCAGCTTCGGCTTCTCGAGTCCACGAAAAAGAAAATGCAGGATGTCCCCACTCTCTAGCGACGACCGGCGTCTCCTTCTGCAAATCGCGCGGAAATCCATTGTGGAAGCGGTGATTTTTGGGCGGCCCTGGCGGGCGCCGGCTCAGTCCGGAGCGCTGGGGGAGCATCGCGGCGCCTTCGTCACGCTCTCGGGCAGTGAGCGGCTGCGAGGCTGCGTCGGCCAACCGCTGAGCCTCGAGCCGCTCGTCCAAACGGTTGCTCGCTGCGCGGTCTTGGCCGCGCGGGACGATTCGCGTTTCGCTCCTGTCGGCCCTGGGGAAGTCGCGGAGCTCACCATAGAAATCTCCGTGCTGTCGCCGATGGAGCCTACTCAGCCTGAAAGAATCGAAATCGGCCGGCATGGTCTGTGGATTGAAGCCGGCAATGATCGCGGACTGCTTCTGCCCCAGGTGGCCATCGAGCACGGTTTCACACGCGAGCGTTTCCTCGCGGAGACTTGCGAGAAGGCCGGGCTTCCTCCCGAGGCATGGAAGCTGCCGGAAGCGAAGATTCTGGCGTTTACGGCGGAGGTTTTCTCCGAAAGGGAGCTTGGTCCGGGCGCGAGGGGGACAACGGAGCCTTTAGGCGGCACGGCGCGCCGGGAGGAATAAGCTTCCGGCGTGAAACCACATCCTTCCATCGGAACGTCTCAGTCTGTTATGTTGCGGCGGCATTCTTTGGGGCGGAGTTATGTTCGGGCGCTGCGGCTCTGGCCTCCGAAGGCGAACTTTTCCCCGGCAAACAGCTAAGACCATGTTGCCTATGGGCATTACCGTCCTTGATCTTTCTGCGTACATCGGCCTGGTGGCGGTGGGTGCGGTCGCAATCAACATGCTACTGGGGATGTTGATGGCCTTCCGCTACAGCCCGCTGCGATACTGGCCGCATCGCAGGTTTAATTATTTCCGTCTCCATAATTGGTCGGGCTACATCGCGCTCTCGGTTTCGATCCTGCATCCCATCGTATTGCTCTTCAACAAGACAACAAGATTTCGCGTGATGGATCTGGTCTATCCGGTGCATTCTCCAAGCCAGCCGCTTGAAAACACCATCGGCGCCATTGCGTTGTATATGGTCGCGATTGTGGTGGTGACTTCGTACTTGCGTGTGCGGCTAGGCCGGCGTGTGTGGAAAGCCTTTCATTTCAGCGTGTATGTGGCGGCGATAGCGATGTTTTGGCACAGTGTTTTTACCGACCCTGACCTGAAGAACTCACCCGTGGATTGGTTCGATGGCGGCAAAGTGTTCATAGAAATCTGCCTGCTCGTGATCGTTGTGGTGAGCGTGCTGCGTTGGAGGTATTCGGTACGGAAGGCGCGTCATGCGAAGGGCGCCGTGGCAGAGGCCATGCCTTCCCCATAAGAGGCGGCACGGCCTGCTAGGCACAGCGCCCGATGCCGACAGCAATTGTGAGGGCTATTGCTGCGGTGATTCCAACTCAACGTAATCACCGGCAAAGACAGATCCAGTCCGTGTGGACAGAACCATGACGGTGGCAGTGTTACCGGTAACGCGCAACACTACACCTTCTCCAACGACGTCGCGGGGCAAGTCCGCTCCGGTGTAGCTGACCGGAGTCGAGCCAAAACCGTAGGCCTTATATGCGAGCCCATGCTCGTTATAGACATACTCCTTCGAGTCGCCCTGATACCGGAACATGCGGAAATAGCTGCCGACGTGTGCGCCTTCATGCGCGCCCATGTTCACGTACACGATTTCGTACGGTCCTACTGCCTGGCCGAAGCCCTTGGTGCTGACAATCATGGCGGTTTTTCCTACCAGAGGCGCGAAATGGGCCAGCGCTCCATCTGGTTTCAGCGGAGGCGCAGGCCGCTCGGTAAACGGCAGGAGGATGTCGCCACGCTGCAGATAGCTGCAGGCGAACACGATTTCTGCGGTCGAGACCTTCGCATCTACGTGCACGACCCGGATACGGCCGCGGTCGGCGTAGGTGGTACCCATGGCGCGCATCAGTGAGTTTTGCGGCCTGAACCATTCCTGCTTGAGCTGCTCTGTTTCGGCCCGCACAACCAGAAACTCGTCGCCGACCTTGACGCCCTGATTCGAACCCCGGTTGAGGTAGACCAAATCGTGCAGATTGAAGGTCGTCTTATCGTAAGATTCCTCGCCGGAGATAAGGTAGGTGTCTTGAGGCACGGCGTCCGATGTCACGATTCCGGAGCAATACATCGCGGAGATATCCGGTGTCGCCGGCGAAGTTTGAGCCGCGGCAACGCCAGCAGCCAATCCGCAAATCAGACAAAGTGACATCCATTTCACTCGCATCTTATTCACTCCTTGGACGTTATGGCCCCTGCAGATTTGGCCAAGGGCCTCGCAACTCGAAGCTAACAAAGGGCCGAGAGAGCGTCAATAGAACCACCCGTGTCACTTTACACACGCGATACCGCGTGGTAGAAGCCCAGCTTTAGCTTTTGCAGGGTTGCCACAGGAGCTTTCGTGCTGTTTGCAGATCGAATTTGCGCCGTCATAGCCGAGGCCACCGCGAAGGCGGCGCTGGCGCGGATTCGTTCGGTCTTGCGCGGGTCTCGGGCGGCATATCCAACCGTCGAGCTAAGATTGGACTGGCTTTCGAAACGCGGGGAGCTGGAAAAATTGCTCGGGCGTCTTCCGGCGATTTTACGAGCGCCGGATCGAAGGCGGAAGCACACGCGGCCTCGACCGTGCGTGATCGCCACGCTCCGGCGGCGCGTCGCGGGGGGCCGCTTCGAGGGCGGTCTGGCTGCGCAACGCGTGGGACTGCTCGCCACTGCGAAGGCCGGATGCGCCTGGTGCGATGTGGAGGTGGAGTCGGCCGAACCGTTGGGCAAGAAGGGCATGAGCGAGCTGCGGCAGGCGGGAGCGAAAGTCTTGGTTTCCTTTCACGATTTCGCGCGTACGCCACGCGGTCTCCGGAGGATCGTACGCCGGCTGGAACGCTGCGGCGGCGACGCAATCAAGATTGCCACACATTGCCGCACACTCGGCGACAGTGTCCGCTTGTTGCGGACAGCGCAGGGCAGGCGCGACGTGGTCGCGGTGCCGATGGGTGAAGCAGGCCTGCCGTGCCGCGTGTTGGCCTTACGGCGAGGAAGCGCGCTCGCGTACGCCGCTGCCGAGGCAGCGACTGCGCCCGGCCAGCTTTCGCTGCAGGAGATGCGCGAGCTTTATCGCGCGGACCGGCTCGATCGCCGGACGCGAATCTACGGCGTCATCGGCGATCCGGTGTTGCACTCGCTTTCACCGGTGCTACACAACGCTGCGTATGCAGCGCGTCACGTAAATAGCGTGTACGTTCCGATCCCGGTACGCGAACTGCGCGATTTTCTGAAAGCGCTGCCTTCGCTGGATTTGGCAGGGTTCAGCATCACGCTGCCGTACAAGCAGGCCATCCTTCGCCACTTGGCCGAGTGTGATCCGCTTGCCGCAAGGATCGGCGCGGTAAACACCGTTATGGTGCAAGGCAAGGGCCGGCTTCACGGTTACAACACGGACTACATCGGCGTGCTTCAGGCGCTCAAATCACACTTGCGACTGCGTGGCAGCCGCGTGCTGTTGTTGGGCGCCGGCGGCGCAGCCCGCGCAGCGGCATTCGCACTGGCGGAAGCGGGAGCAGCGGTCTTGATTTGCGCGCGTCGCGCCGCTCAGGCGCGCGAGTTAGCACGCGCGGTTGGCGGCGAAGTCGTGTCTCGCCCGGCGCTGCGGAGGGTACGATTTGCGGCGATCATCAACGCGACGCCTGTAGGTTTGACCGGCGCCAGCGGTTCCCCGCTTCATGCGGGCGAAATGAATTGCGACGTGGTGATGGACATGGTCTATCGCCCGATTGAAACCCCGCTGCTGCGACTGGCGGCGCGGCGCGGAATCGAAACCGTTTCTGGCGTCGAGATGTTTGTCGCGCAGGCGGCCGCGCAGTGGGAGATCTGGTTTGGCGGCCATGCGCCGGTGGCCGTGATGCGCCGAGCCGTGCTGGCCGCGCTGGGCCGAGAAGAGAGCCCGGCGCCCTCATGGTAGAGTGACAACAGCCCATGATTCAGCCCGACTTCAAGACATTTTGCAAATTGGCGCGGCAGGGAAACCTCGTGCCGGTGTACGAGATAATACGCGGCGATTTGCTAACGCCCGTCTCCGCCTATCTTCGGCTGGCGCGTGACGCGCGCTATGCCTGCCTGCTCGAAAGCGTGGAGGGCGGCGAAAAGATCGCGCGCTACACCTTCGTGGGCGCGAATCCGGCCGAGGTGTTTCGCTATCGGGACGGCGCGTGCGTGCTCGAATCGAAGGCCCAAATGGATTGGCAGCGGGCGCAGCCGATGGAGTACTTGCGCAATCTGGTGCAGCGCTACCGAGCTGTTCGCGTGCCCGGCCTGCCTCCGCTGGTGAGCGGCGCGATCGGTTATTTCGCGTATGACATGGTGCGGCAGTTCGAAAAGCTGCCGGATAGCGGGCACGACGATGTCGCTCTCGATGACGCCGTCATGATGTTTTATTTGGGGCTGGTCGCGTTCGATCACGTGCAACATCGCATCTGGATTGTCCGGAGCGTTTTTACGGAGGGGACGGGTAGCCTTCGGACAAAATACAACGCGGCGGAGCGCGAGATCGCGGCCACACGGAAACTGCTCGAGCAACCGCTGCCGGCGGAAAAGCCGCGCCGCAAACCTTCGCGGAGAAAGGGCGCCACGCCCCGCTTCTCTTCGAATTTTTCGAAGGCTCGCTTTCTCTCGTCCGTCCGCAAGTGCAAGCAATACATCCGGGCGGGAGATGCGTTCCAGATCGTCCTCAGCCAGCGCTTCGAAGCGCCCATGCGCACCGATCCATTCGAAATTTATCGGGCTCTCCGTGTGGTGAATCCGTCGCCCTACATGTACTACCTGAAGCTTGCCGATGTCGCCGTGGCGGGCAGCTCGCCCGAAATGCTCGTGAAGGTGCAAGGGCAGGAAGCGTTCTACCATCCGATTGCCGGCACGCTGCCGCGGGGCCGCGATGAAGCTGAAGATCAACGAAACGAGGCGAAGCTCGCCGCCGATCCGAAAGAGCGAGCCGAACACATCATGCTGGTGGACCTGGGGCGCAACGATCTCGGGCGCGTTTCGGAGTACGGCTCGGTACGCGTGGCGAAATTGATGTATGTGGAGCGCTACTCGCACGTCTTGCATCTAGTGTCAAGCCTCCGCAGCACGTTGCGACCGGGCGTGGATTGCTTTGACGCGCTGGCGGCGTGTTTTCCCGCTGGTACATTGACGGGCGCTCCGAAAATTCGCGCCATGGAAATCATTGACGAGCTCGAACCGACGCGGCGTGGAGTTTACGGTGGCGCGATCTTGTATCTCGATTTTTCGGGCAACCTCGATTCCTGTATCGCGATTCGGACTCTCGTCGTGAAAAACGGCGTCGCCTATGTGCAAGCCGGCGCGGGACTCGTGGCGGATTCGGTCCCGGCGCGCGAATACGAAGAAACGGTCAACAAAGCGAAAGCCCTCTTCCGCGCGATTGAGATGGCACATGGGGCGGAACGATAGTGATCCTGCTTCTCGATAACTACGACTCGTTTACTTACAACTTGGCCCAGTACCTTGGGGAACTGGGCGCGGAGCTCGAGGTGCGCCGCAACAATCAGATTACGCTTGACGAAGTTGCCGCGATGAAGCCCGAACGAATCGTGATTTCACCCGGACCATGCACACCGCAGGATGCAGGCATTTCCATCGAGTTGATCCGGCGCTTTGCAGCCAAGATTCCGATCTTGGGCGTGTGTCTGGGGCATCAAGCAATCGGCTGCGCGTTTGGAGGGCGTGTTGTGCGCGCGCCGAAAGTGGTACACGGCAAGACCAGCGAAGTGTTTCACGACAACAAGACGATCTTTCGTGGCCTGGCGAAGCCGTTTACGGCCACGCGCTACCACTCGTTGATCGTCGAGCGGAAGTCGCTGCCGCGTGAGCTCGAAATTTCCGCAGAAACTTCCGACCACATCATCATGGGCTTGCGCCATCGCAAACTGCGTGTCGAAGGCGTGCAATTCCACCCGGAATCGGTGCTCACCGAGTCCGGCAAACAATTGCTCAGCAATTTCCTCGCGCTGAAGTAGCGGGGCGCGTCGTACCACGCGACGCGGCAGCACCTCTACCACTTCAAATCGGCGAGGATCGCCCCGTAGATCTCGATGCCGCGCCAGAAATATCCCAAGCGCAGATTTTCGTTGGGGCTGTGCTGGTTGTCGTCATAGTTCACGATTGGAACGCCAATCACAGGTAGGCCGAGATTCTCAAAAATATACATCGGCGAACTGCCACCGAGAATCGGCATATTGACGACACCGCCGCCTGCCGCCGCGTCCACGACTTGCACCATCGCTTTTGACACGGGCAGATCCATCGAAGTCAGCGAAGCCGGATAGCCTCCGGCCGTCATCGTCACTTTGGCAACCTTATCGTGCGTGCGGCGCTCCTCCATCGTGGGCTCATCGGAAGTTACGAAGTAGCCCTGCGCGCGGATGTGCGCGACCAGGCGCGAGAATTGCATTTCCGGAGTGATGTTTTTCACCAGACGCATGTCCATCGCCGCCGTTGCCCGATCAGGTATCACCGTGCGTGACTGCGCTCCTACGTCTTCACTGCGCAAACCATCCACGTTCAGCGATGGCTCGGTGAGCAGCTCGACCAGCTTTTTTCCGCCGCCGTCGGGCTTCGCGATGGCAAGGTCGTGCTCGAGATCGGCGTCATTCGCCGGCATGTCTTCGAGGGCCTTTTGTGCGGTAGGCCCGAGCGGCGTTACGCCATCATAGAATCCTGCTATTCGCACGTGGCCACTCTCTTCCTTCATCGTGGCGAGGAGCTGCGCCAGGCGCATGGCGGGATTCGGCGCCCAGTTGCCATAGTGGCCGCTATGCAGCGGATGCGACGGTCCGTACACCGTGATTTGCGCGTCCACGATGCCGCGGTTCCCAAATGTGAGCTCCATACGGCCCGATTGGTGCACCGGTCCATCGCCGTTCACTAACAAATCACCTGTGAGCAGTTCCCGGTGCGCGAGCAGCGTCTTTTCGAGATCCGGTGAACCCGCCTCTTCCTCTCCGTCGAAGACGACTTTCATGTTGACGCCAAGCGGAACCTGCTTCGCCCGCAAGGCATCGAGCGCGGCGAGTAGTGCGATGATTGGGGACTTATCGTCCCCCGATGACCGTGCATACAAGCGCCAATGGTCCTCGAAGCGGCCATCCGCCGGGAAAGGAATGATTTTGCCGCCGGCTTCCAGAGGAGCGTCGCGAAGCGCGGGTTCGAACGGCTTGGTGCCTGTCCAGGTGCTTGGATCCACGGGCTGGCCGTCGTAGTGCATGTAAAAAATCACCGTGCGCTTCGCGCCAGGCGTATCGAGCCGGCCAAAGAGCACGGGTCCGCGACCTTCGACAGTGGGAAGGAGCTGTGTGGAAAAACCTCGCGCGTGCAGCATCTCAACCAGCTTGGCCGCATTGCGCTGAATGTTTTGCGTGTCGGTCGCCACGTTTGGAATTGCCAACAGAGAGACCATCTCGTTGATGACGCGCGACTCATTGGCTTGGCGCCACTCGCGCACTTGGCTGGCCGTGTGCGCCGCGCCTGTGTTTGACATCTGCGCGTTGGCCGGATACGCTACCAACGCAATCACAAACATCGTGGTTACGCCTATGCGAGTCATCATCACCCTCCGCTAAACGGTCCGGCGCTCAGCGCCGCGCGACCGTTCTCTGACCGTCCTACCGGGCGGACATTATAGTTTTCTCCAGCCGCGGATTGAGGACTATTCCCAAGCAGACCTTGGCCCCCAATGGAGGCCGGAAAGCCAGTTATGACCGAATTTGCCTTGCAGGTCGAGGATCTGGTGAAAATCTACACGCCGCGTGGGCTGTTTCGCCGCAAGGGCGAGCCGGTTAGGGCCGTCAATGGCATGAGTTTTGGCGTGGAGCGCGGCACCATTTTTGGCCTGCTCGGGCCAAACGGCGCGGGCAAGACCACCACGCTGAAAATGCTGACGACGCTCGTTCGCCCCACCAACGGCCGAGCCAGCGTGCTCGGCTTCGATGTAGTGCAGCAAGCCCTCGAGGTGCGGCGGCGCATTTGCGTCGTCTTGCAGGAGACTGCGGTGGATCTGTTCCTGAGCGTGCGCGACAACCTCTCCAGCTTCGCGCGCTTTCACGGGCTGGATGATGCCACGGCCCGCCGCCGCGCCGGAGAAGCAATCGAGCGGTTCGGCCTGGCGAGCGAGGTCAGCCGCAAGGTGCAAGACCTGAGCGGCGGATTCAAGCGGCGCGTGCAAGTCGCCAAGGTCTTCATGGTGGATACGCCCGTGCTGTTTCTCGATGAGTTCTCCACCGGCATGGACCCCATCCTGAAGCGCGCGGTGATGGACGCGTTTCGCGAGGAAGCGCGGCGCGGACGCACCATCGTGCTAACGACGCAGATTTTGAGCGAGGCCGAGGAGCTTTGTGACGACATCCTGATCATGCAGCACGGCCGGCAGGTCGCGCGCGGCGATCTTCACGCGCTGAAACTGCTCTCGGACGGCGTGTATGAAGTCGCGCTCACATTTGACGTGATGCCCGCGGGGATTGAAGCGGAAGTGGAAGCATTGCGCCCGCTGCGCAGCGCGATCAGCAACAACACCATCGAGCTCGCGCTTAAGGCCGACGAAGCGCAGGTGCTCGAATGGGCGTCGCAACTCGCTCGTCGTGGGCGCCTGCTCCACGTGGAGCTTTCGGGCGCCAGCCTGGAAGATATTTTCGTCACTTTGACCCAGAAGGAGGGCTGAGCCATGTCCGCCGTTGCAGCCGTGCTCTATCGCGAGGCGCGCATTCGCGCCACGAACGTCACGTTTATTTTCTGGGACCTGTGCATGCCCGCGCTCTACATGCTCGTATTCGGAGTGGGCGTGAATTACGGACTCGGCGGGCCGGCGTCGCTGGGAGGCGTGAACTACAACTCATTTTTCCTGGCGGGCGCGCTGGGCATGGCGAGTTTTGGCATTGCGTCGAATACTTCCTGGAGCTTCTTTCTCGACCGCGACAACGGCATCTTCTACGAGATGCTCACCTATCCCCTTGCCCGCTCGCAGTATCTCTTTGGCAAGGTAACGTTCAATCTGTGCGTGGCGATTACGCAAGCCGCCCTGACCATCGCGCTTGGAGAGGCTTTGCTCGGCATTCGTGTGCGGCTGGACCGGTTGCCGCTGCTGGCCTGCGGGCTGCTGCTGGGAGCGGCCGGCTGGTTTTTCTTTTACGCGATTTTCGCGCTGAAGATACGCCGCAACGACGTGTTCAATGGCGTCACTTCCGTTTTTTATTTTGTGTTTCTATTCGCAAGCTCGATGTTTTATCCGCTTGCGCCGCTGCCGCCATGGTTTCGCGCCGTGGCGTTGGCCAACCCGATTTCGTGGGAAGTGGATTTCCTGCGCTATGCGTCGGTGGGAATCGGGGCGCCGCGCCAGGTATGGATGGAGATTGCCGCCTTTGCGGCGTTTTCGGCCGCCTCATTTATCGTGGCCGTGCGCGCGTTGCAAAACCAGGAGTAGGCAACAGCGACACACTTTGCGGCAAGCTATCGCCGGGTGAAGTTGATCAAGGCTTCGAGCTTTTCGCGCGCGGCGCCGGAATCAATCGCCTGAGCTGCCAGCGCCGCGCCTTCTCGAAAGTCGCTTGCGCGGCCGGCGGCTACCAGTGCGGCTGAGGCATTCGCGATCACTACGTCCCGGCGCGGGCCGCGAGCGCCGTCCAACACGTCAAGAACGATTCGCGCGTTCTGTTCCGCGTTGCCGCCTGCCAAGGCGTCAACAGGCGCACGCGAGACGCCGAAGTCCTCGGGCTGGACGCAATATGTCTGCACTGACCTGCCGTGCACCTCCGAAACTTGCGTGCTGCAACTGAGAGCGATCTCGTCCAGCCCGTCATCGGCATGGACCACAAAAGCGCGGCACGTGCCAAGTTCGGCAAGCGCTAGCGCCATCGGCTCGGTCCATTTTGCCGCGAATACGCCCAGCACCTGCGCGCGCGCGCCTGCCGGGTTCGTGAGCGGGCCAAGCAGATTGAATACCGTCGCCGCTCCAACGCGCTTTCGCGCGGCAGCCGCGTGGCGCGCTGCCGTATGAGCGGCGGGAGCGAAGAAAAAACCGATTCCGATCTCGTCAATCGCCGCGCCCGCGTTTTCGGGCGGCCCGTCAATGCGCACGCCCAGCGCTTCCAGCACGTCGGCCGAGCCACACGATGTTGTGTACGAACGATTTCCGTGTTTTGCCACACGCACACCCGCGCCTGCCACCACGAAGGACGCCGCCGTGGAGATATTGAAGGTGCGTGCCGCGCCGCCACCCGTGCCGCACGTATCCACAAGCGCTTCGGCATGCGCCGTCACTCGCGCGAACGTGATGCTGGCGCGGCGCCGCATAGCGGTTGCAAAGCCTACAAGCTCCTCGACCGTTTCGCCCTTGCTGCGCAGTGCTTCAAGCAGACGCACAATATCGTCGTCGTTCATCCGGCCGGCAAGCAGCTCTTCCATTACGTCTTCTGCTTCGCCGCGCGAAAGCCCGTAGCCTGCCTCGAGTCTTTTCAGTAGTTCATTGAGCATTGGAGCTCATCCGTACCACAGGTGCGCCTGCATTGAGACATCGGTACGATTCAGAGCGAAACAGTAAGTAAGCGCACCGCGTTCTATGTCAGCGCCCCACCTTGCCCGCTCTAGCGCTTCCGTATAAACTCCTACGTTTCGCGCAATGAAAATTCTAGCACTGATGGAAGGTTCATGAAGATACACGAGTACCAGGGCAAGGCGATCCTTTCGAAATATGGCGTTCCGACGCCCCGCGGCGAGGTTGCATTTACGCCCGAAGAGGCGCGCGCGGCGGCGCAGAAGCTCGGGACCCCGGTCGTAGTCGTCAAGGCGCAGATCCACGCGGGTGGGCGCGGCAAAGCCGGTGGCGTAAAGCTAGCGAAGTCTCCCGAGCAGGCCGCGGAAATCGCAAAGTCCATGCTGGGCATGAAGCTGATCACCCCGCAGACCGGCCCCGGCGGGCGCATCGTGAAGCGGCTGCTGATCGAAGAGGGCCTCGACATTAAGCGCGAACTCTATCTCGGTGTGGTGATTGATCGCACGGTCGCGGCTCCCGTCTTCATGGCGAGCACCGCGGGTGGCATGGAAATCGAGGAGGTCGCGCACAACAATCCCGAGGCGATCCTGCGCGAGACGATCAACCCCACTGTGGGACTTCAGCCCTATCAGGCGCGCAAGCTTGCGTTTGGCCTCGGTCTTTCCGGTGACGCCGTGATCAATGCCACGCCATTTTTTCAGGCTCTCTACCGCGCGGTGATCGAGACCGATGCGTCGCTTGCCGAAATCAATCCGCTCATTGTCACCGGAGACGGTAAGCTCGTGGCGCTCGATGCCAAAATCAATTTCGACGACAACGCGCTCTATCGCCACAAGGAGCTAAAGGAATTCCGCGATCTCGACGAGGAAGATCCTCTCGAGGTGGAGGCTTCAAAGTTCAACCTGAACTACATCAAGCTCGAGGGAACGATCGGCTGCATGGTGAATGGCGCCGGTCTCGCCATGGCTACGATGGACATCATCAAGCTGGCCGGCGGCTCTCCGGCGAACTTTCTCGACGTGGGTGGCGGCGCGAACGCCGAGCAGGTGCGCAATGCGTTTCGAATCCTGATGAGCGACGCGGAGGTGCGCGGCGTCTTCATCAACATTTTCGGCGGCATTTTGCGCTGCGACGTGCTGGCCACGGGTGTGGTGGCCGCGGCGCGCGAACTCGGGATGAAAGTGCCGGTTGTGGTGCGGATGGAGGGAACAAACGTCGAGATGGGCAAGCAGATTCTCGCGGATTCCGGTCTCAATCTTACAATTGCCGAAGGCATGAAAGACGGCGCCGCGAAAATCGTCCGGCTGGCGGGGAGCGCGCGATGAGTGTTCTGATAAACGAAAACACAAAGGTCATCGTGCAGGGTCTTACCGGCCGCGAAGGCAGTTTTCACGCCCAGCAGATGGCCGAGTACGGCACGAAAGTCGTTGGCGGCGTGACTCCTGGCAAGGGCGGGACGCTGCACAACGGAGTGCCGGTATTCAATACCGTCGCGGATGCCGTGAAGCAAACCGGCGCTGAGGCCTCCATCATTTTTGTGCCGCCGCCGTTTGCGGCCGATGCAATTCTCGAAGCGATTGACTCGGCGCTGCCGTTGGTGGTCTGCATCACCGAAGGCATTCCAGTACTCGACATGGTACGTGTCAACGCCGTTCTGCGCGTCAGTAAGTCGCGCCTGATCGGGCCGAACTGTCCGGGCGTCATCTCGCCGGGCAAATGCAAGATGGGCATCATGCCGGGACGCATCCACAAGCAGGGCAACGCCGGCGTGGTCAGCCGAAGCGGCACGCTCACCTATGAGGCCGTCGGCCAATTGACGCATCTCGGCATCGGGCAATCCACCTGCATCGGCATCGGCGGCGATCCCATCATCGGGACGAATTTCATTGACTCGATTCGATTGTTCAATGAAGACCCGGATACGCACGGGATCGTCATGATCGGCGAAATCGGCGGGAACGCGGAAGAAAAAGCCGCGGAATACATCCGCCAGCACGTGAAGAAACCGGTGGTCGGCTTTATCGCGGGACAAACCGCCCCGCCAGGCCGGCGGATGGGCCACGCAGGCGCAATCATCAGCGGAGGCGAGGGCACCGCAAAGGACAAATACACCGCGATGACAGCCGCGGGTATCCGCTGCGTGCAGAGCCCGGCGGACATAGGACAGATGATGGCGGAAGCGCTGAAGAGCTGAAGCAAAGAGGCACGGAGGCAGGAGGGCTTTGCCTCGTGAATACTACTGGGGAGATCTCAAGAGTATGTCTATCGAACGAACTTTCGCCATCATCAAACCGGACGCCGTAAAACGCGGCCTTGCGGGCGATATCTTGTCTCGCATCCATAAAGCGGGCTTCCAGATCGTCGCGATCAAATCGCTTCGTTTGAGCAAAGCCGAGGCCGAAGGTTTTTACGCGGTCCACAAGGCCCGCCCATTCTTTGGTGAGCTCACGGATTTTATGAGCTCCGGCAAGGCCATCGTGATGGCGCTCGAGGCAGAAGGCGCGATCGCCAAGTGGCGAGAAACGATGGGCGCCACCGATCCTGCCAAGGCCGCTCCGGGCACGATCCGCCGCGAATTGGGCGCCAGCATTCAGGAGAATTGCACGCACGGCTCGGATGCCCCCGAAACTGCCGCTTTTGAAATCGGCTATTTCTTCTCCGGCATGGAACTGTAGCGGCGCGCAACGACGTCGCGCTGGCTTCTCCCACAGCACGTAAGGCCTCGCTTCCCGGTGCCGGCACGGCGCACCGGGCCCTTGTGTTTCGAACGCGATTCGCAACCTGTCTTGCACCGATATAAAATGGCCCGATGGAGCCGCTCCGCGAAATCGGCCGTCTGCTGCTGATGTTGGGTGTCGTACTCGTTGTCGTTGGCGGGTTCCTGGCTATGAGCGGCAAGCTGCCTTTTCGGCTGGGACACCTTCCCGGCGACATTTCCTGGCAGGGCAAGCACACTACCGTTTATTTTCCTGTGATCACGTGCCTGGTTTTAAGCGTAGTGCTGAGCGTGATATTCTGGCTCATCTCGCACGTGAAACGTTGAAGCGAGTATTGTCAAGCCGAGCACGCAGGTTCTTGGCGACGACCGATCTGCCTTTCGCCCGTCTGTGAAACCAATGTCTCAGCTCCAATTCAACCTGATCCCCGAGCGCAAGGTCTGGACCGTCGGCGAGCTGAACGCGCGCATCCGCGAGCTGCTCTCCGCGGCTTTCGCTAACGTCTGGATCGAAGGCGAAATTTCGAATTTTCGCGAGGCGCAGTCGGGGCATCTCTATTTCACGCTGAAAGACCAAAGCGCGCAGATCCGCTGCGTGTGCTTTCGCAATAGCGCGATCCGGCTGAAGTTTCGTCCTGAAGATGGCCTGCACGCTCGCGTGCGGGGTTCGATCAGCGTCTACGACGCGCGCGGTGAATATCAGGTCTACGTGGAGCATATCGAGCCCGTGGGCCTCGGCGCGCTGCAACTCGCCTTCGAACAACTCAAGAAGAAGCTCGATGCCGAAGGGCTCTTCCACGCGGACCGCAAGAAGCCGCTGCCCATGCTGCCCGGGCGCATCGGCGTGATCACCTCGCCACGCGCGGCCGCGCTACGGGATATCCTGCATATTTTGCGGCGGCGCTTTCCCAATGCTCGCGTCTTGATTTATCCAGTGCGCGTGCAGGGCGATGGCGCCGCGGAAGACATCGTGCGCGCACTCACGTTCTTCAGCGCCCGCGGTGCGGCCGACGTCCTGATCCTGGCGCGCGGCGGCGGTTCGCTTGAAGACCTGTGGCCGTTCAATGAAGAAAAGGTGGCGCGCGCGATTGCGGCGTCGTTGATACCAATTGTCTCCGCGGTGGGCCACGAGACCGACTTCACCATCGCTGATTTTGTCGCGGACGTTCGAGCCTCCACCCCCTCCGCTGCCGCGGAAATCGTGATTCGAGAGCGCGAAACCTTCGACCGGCACATCGCGGAGCTGCACCGAAAGCTCGCTGACTCGATCCGCTACTCGATACTTGTCCGCCAGCGCCGCTTGCAGGATTTGCTGGCGCAGCGGGCGTTCCGGCGAACGGAAGACCTCGTGCGGCAGTACAGACAGCGCCTGGATGAGCTGTCCGGACAACTGGCTGAGTCGCTGCGGGGCAAACTTGAGAAGATTCGCTCGCGTTTCACGGACGCTGCCGCGCGCATGTCCGCGTTCGATTTGCGCGCGCGTTTGGAGGCGATGCGCCTGCGTACCGAGCAGCGCGTTGGAGAATTGCGGCTCCGCGTCGAACGATTGCTGGCCGCAACGCGCCAGCGCTTCGAGCGGCTGATCCTGCAACTCGATGAGCGCAGCCCGCTGCGCGTTCTCGACCGCGGCTACGCTATCGTCTATGACGCCGCCGGCAACGTCGTCCGGGCAGCCGATGCCGTCGCCGCCGGCGACGAGATCTCATTGCGACTTGCGCGTGGCCGCCTCATCGCCGAAGTCAAACGCCGCGAAGGATAACTACCCAGCGGCAGTCTTCGACGGCCCTCCTGAAAGCGGCGCTGCACGTTTGAACGATCGCGAAAAGCTATTCTTCTTCGCTGCCGCCGCTCACCTTCAGAACGGCCAGGAATGCTTCCTGGGGAATGTCCACGCGGCCGACGCGCTTCATGCGCTTCTTCCCTTCCTTTTGCTTTTCGAGAAGTTTGCGCTTGCGCGAAATGTCTCCGCCGTAGCACTTCGCGAGCACGTTCTTGCGCATGGCGGCCACGGTTTCGCGCGCGATCACGCGGCTGCCGATGGCGGCCTGGATGGGAACTTCGAACATTTGCCGCGGAATTAATTTGCGCAGGCGGCTCACCAGTTCGCGCCCGCGCTCATAGGCCTGTTCCCGGTGACAGACCAGCGTGAGCGCATCTACCGGCTCGCCACCGACCAGGACGTCCATCTTTACGAGATCGGCTTCCTGATAGCCCGCGAGGTGGTAATCGAGCGACGCGTATCCGCGCGAAACGCTCTTCAGCCGGTCGTAGAAATCGAGCACAATTTCATTGAGCGGCAGGTCGTAAGTAAGCATCACGCGGGTCGGCGAAAGATACTCGAAGTTCTTCTGCACGCCGCGCTTGTCTTCGCAAAGCTGGAGGATCGGCCCGACCGATTCCTCCGAAGTGATAATCATGGCGCGGATGATTGGCTCTTCAATCTCCTCGATGGCGCTGGGCGGAGGAAACTTCGTTGGATTATCCACCTCGACGGCTTCGCCGCCCGTGGTTGTGATACGGTAGCGCACGCTTGGCGCCGTGGTGATCAGGTTGATGCCGAACTCGCGCTCGAGCCGCTCCTGCACGATTTCCATGTGCAGCAATCCCAAAAACCCGCAGCGGAATCCGAAGCCAAGCGCCACGGAGTTCTCCGGCTCGTAAAAAAAGGCTGCGTCGTTCAGCCGCAGCTTCCCGAGTGCGTCGCGCAGCGTCTCGTATTCATTGGCGGACACCGGAAACAGCCCCGCAAAAACCATCGCCTTGATGGCCTCGAACCCGGGCAGCGGCTCGGCGGGGCGTTCGGCGTCAATGATTGTGTCGCCCATGCGCGCGTCGGACACATCCTTGATGCCGGCAACAATGAAGCCCACATCGCCGGCGGCGAGTTCCTCGAGCACGACGGGTTTTGGCGTCAATGTACCGAGGCTTTCGATCTCGTGCACTTCGTTGTTGAAGCAGAGCTTCACCTTCATCTTCGGCGTGACGCGGCCTTCCATCACGCGCACCAGCACCACCGCGCCGCGGTAAGGATCGAACCACGAGTCGAAGATCAGCGCCCGCAGCGGCGCGTCAGGTGAACCCGTGGGTGCGGGAATTCGCGCGACGATCGCCTCGAGTACTTCTTCCACGCCCAGGCCGCTCTTCGCGCTGATCAGCAGCGCGTTTGCGGCCGGAATCGCGAGCACATTTTCAATTTGCTCTTTCACCACCTCGGGTTGCGCCGCGGGCAAGTCCACTTTATTGATCACTGGAATGATCGCGAGATTGTGCTGGGCGGCGAGAAACGTGTTGGCGACGGTCTGCGCCTCCACTCCTTGGCTGGCGTCCACGACAAGCAGCGCCCCTTCGCACGCGGAAAGCGCGCGGGAGACCTCGTAGGAGAAATCCACGTGGCCCGGCGTATCAATCAAGTTCAATTGGTACGTATTGCCATCTTTCGCCAGGTAATGCAGGCGAATGCTCTTGGCCTTGATGGTGATGCCGCGCTCGCGCTCGAGGTCCATTGAGTCGAGTACCTGCTCGTGCATCTCGCGCTGGGTGAGCGCGCCCGTCATTTCCAGCAGGCGGTCGGCCAGCGTGGACTTGCCGTGGTCAATGTGCGCGATGATACAAAAATTGCGTATGAACTTCGGGTCCATGAACTCGCTCTTGCGTGTGATTCCCCACGGAGAGGTTTCCGGGGCGCGTCCGAGTCATTCAGTCTGCCATATTTTCGCGCCGTGGGCCAACGCGCCGTAGTCCTTCCGAATTAGCAAACACCCATCTCCAGATAGCAAAACCCAAATCCGGCGGGCGCATTCGAAGAAGATTAGGCGAAAGCGAACTGGCATTCGGAATGCTCGCATTCCTGAGAGCCCCTGGAAGAGAACTGCGTCATTAGCTCCTTCTAAAGCACGGGCTAAAACTGCCGGTAGAGGCCAGAGGAAAGCGCCGCAACTGTCGCGTCGAGTGCCCTCGCCGATTCGGCGCGTGCAGGACTGATGAATACGCGAACCATTCGAGTTCTTCTCGTCGAAGACAACGCCGACGACGCAATCCTGTTCCGTGAAATGTTCCGCAAGGAACAGCCCGGCAGTTTTGAGTTGGCGCACCGTGAACGCATGAGCGACGCCGTGGACTACCTCACAAGCCTGCCGGTGGACATCGTGTTGTTAGACATGGGTCTGCCGGACGGCCACGGTTTGGAGACGGTCCGCCGGGCACATGCGGCGGCGCCACAGGTGCCGTTGATCGTGCTGACGGGCCTGGACGATGAAGATATCGCCGCGCAGGCTCTCAAGGACGGGGCTCTGGACTATCTGGTGAAAGGTCAGATCGAAAACCGGGCGCTTCCCCGGGCGCTTCGGTATGCGATTGAACGTCACCAGACGCAGATGGAAACCGAAAAGATCCGAAACCAGCAACTGCAGCTCAAGGACGAGTTTTTGTCACACGTTTCGCACGAATTGCGCTCGCCGCTAACGGCGATCTACGAGTTTGTTTCGATCTTGACGGATGGAATCGCGGGGGAAATGAACTCCGAGCAGGCCGAATATCTTCAAGTCACGATGCGGAACGTTCTACAACTTCGCTCCATGATAGACCACTTGCTGGATGTGACCTGCGTGCAGGGCGGCAAGCTGAGTGTCGAGCCGCGCTGTATTCCCATCGCGGACGTGATTGCAGAGGCTGTCACCGTGTGCCAGGCCAGCGCTACCGCGAAAGAAATCGCCCTCGCGCTTGAAGTGCCTGCCGGACTGCCGCGGGCCTATGCCGATCCCCGCCGCCTGCGGCAAGTGATGATCAACCTGATCTCGAATGCGATCAAGTTCACGCCCTTGAGAGGCGCGGTGACGGTTCAAGCAAAGGTTTATGACGCGAACCCAAAGTTTCTGCTGGTGCAAGTGGCGGATACAGGTTGTGGACTAAGCCCGCAAGACGCTCAACACGTCTTCGAGCGCCTTTATCAGGTTCCCGGGTCCCAAGCGGCGCGCAAGGGGCTTGGGCTTGGACTCTACATCTGCAAGGAGCTCGTGTCCCGACAGGGAGGGGAGGTCTGGGTCAATAGCAAATTGAGAGAGGGAAGCATGTTTTCGTTCACCGCGCCGATCTTCTCTCTGGACACCCTGATCGCTCCAGTGCTGCGGAACGAGGAGAAACGCAGCGACCCAATTGCACTTTTTGAGGTGCGCATGCGGCCGGCAGATGGTTGGCTGACGGACGAGGCGCGTGAGGAAGCGGCTCTACAGGCCAGGAATCTGCTGCAAAAGTGCCTGATGCCGGCGCTGGATGTGTTGTTACCGCAAATGGGGCCCGCAAGTTCTGACGAAGGAGTGTTCCTGGTAATGGCGCGGGCCAACGAGGCCGGCGCCACGGTGATGAGTAAGAGAATTCGAGAACAATTCGCGCGCAGCGAGCAATTTGCGAGGACAGGGCTCGCGTTCAGTGTTTCTTACAGCCTGATCAAGACGGCGCCGCAGGATGTCCACGCACCGATGGAAGAGTTCGTGCGCCGGGTGGCTTCGAAAATGCAGGATCGTATCAACGCGATGTTGTTTAGGAGCAATGGAAATGAGCAATAAGAAGATTCTAATCGTAGACGACGACCCGGACGTCCGGCGCGGACTACAAGTGCGGCTGAAAGCAAACCACTACGATACCGTCTTCGCGTCGGACGGCATTTCTACGATTTCGGAAGCGCGAAAACACGTGCCGGATTTGATTATCCTTGATCTCGGCCTGCCCGCAGGCGACGGCTTCGCGGTCATGGGCTTACTGCAAGCGAACGACTTTCTGTCCGGCATTCCGATCATCGTCGTTTCCGCCCGGGATCGGTTTGCGAACAAGGAAAAGGCAATCCAGGCGGGTGCGAGGGCCTTCTTCCAGAAGCCGGTGGATAACACTAGCCTCCTGGCGATGATTCGAAAGGTGCCGGGCGAGTCCCAAAAACTCGAACTGCCGCTTGTGCACGACCTCGGCGAGGTTTGACTGCGGAAGAGCTGAGGAGAACCCATTAGACGCAACGCGACCATTGCCAAATTGAGCTGCGCCTTAACCCCGCTTCTTCCTAGGACACATTCTCCGCGAGCGGCGTGTCGAGCGTCCAAACGGTTCTTGACGTCCTGGCTCTGCCCGCTAGTATGGGCGCATATGCCGGCCTGGGACGCGCAGCAATACTTGAAATTTGCAGACGAGCGGACTCGGCCGAGCCGCGACCTTGTCGCGCGCATCGAGGTAGCGCAGCCGCGCCGTGTGATTGATCTTGGCTGTGGGCCGGGGAACAGCACGCAAGTGCTGGCAGAGCGCTGGCCCGAAGCGAAGATCACCGGGCTCGATAGCTCCGCGGAAATGATCGCCACTGCTCGCAACGACCATGCCAAATCGCACTGGATCGTTGCCGAGATTGGCGCGTGGGCCGCCGTGGGTGGGGCGGACTTCAACGTTGTGTTTTCCAATGCCGCGCTCCAATGGCTGCCCGATCATGCGACGCTGCTGCCAAAGTTGTTGGCGTGTGTTGAAGTGGGCGGCGCGCTCGCCGTGCAGGTCCCGGGTAATTACAATGGCCCGGTTCACCGGCTCATGCGGGAATTGTCGGCGTCGCCCGGTTGGCGCAGGTGGTTTCCCTCGGGCCATGCGCGCGAATGGCATTCCCATGATGTGAGCTTCTACTACGACGCGCTGGCGCCGCATGCCGCGCGCCTTGATCTCTGGGAGACGGAATATCTCCACATACTGCCAAACCCCGAAGCCATCGTCGAATGGTATCGCGGCACGGGGATGCGGCCCTACCTGCAAGCGATCGGCGAAGAATCGGAGCGCGAGCGGTTCGCGTCCGAATATTTGGAGGGAATCCGTCCGTTCTATCCGCTCCGGCCAGACGGACGAGTGCTGTTCCCGTTCCGCAGGATCTTCTTGATCGCCTACCGTTAGTTCATCGCGGCATATCGGGCACACGGCCATGGCACGCGCGTTGGCGGGGCCCCAACGGCGGTATATAGTTATACTGCTGTGCGTTCGCCCCCGATCCGGCATTTGCTGGACGAGGCAGCTGAAAAGCCCGCCCCAGACCCAGGGCCAGCCAGCGTCACGCGGACCGACAGCGGCGCTGCGGGCCATGAGGAACCGCCGCGCAGGAAATTTCGAAACTCAGAAAAGGCTGAAGCCGCACCGATGGCCACCGACATCGAAAAGCTGATCGAACGCGCCAAACGCTATCTGGAGAAAAACAAGATCCAGGATGCGATTGATGCGTACCAGTCCGTCCTTTCGGTTTCGCCAGGGCAGATGGAAGCGGTGCAGGCGCTTGGTGACCTTTACACTCAGCGCGGGGATGCAGGCAGAGCTGCTATCTACTATGGGATGATCTTTGACAGGCTGAACGATCCACACGATGAATCAAAGGCTATCGCCGTCTATACCCGCTTCTTGCGGGCCGCCGAACAGCCTCCTGAGCGCCAATCCCGCTATGCCATCCTGCTGCACAAGCAGCACCGTATACCGGAAGCCGTGGAAAACTATTCCGCCGCGGCCGAGCGGTTCCTCTTGCGTGGACGGGACGATGACGCGCTGAAGTGCCTCGAACAGGTCGCTGAACTTGCCCCCGAGGACGAGCCGCGGCAGATCGAACTGGCAGAATTGGCCGAGAAACGCGGGAAGCCCGTGCTCGCGGTACGCGGGTATGTGCGAGTGGGAAAGATCGCATTGGCGCGCCGTGAAACGCTACTGGCGCTGGAGATGATGTCGAACGCCCGCCGGGTAGCGCCGGACGATCGCGACGTCGCGTTGCTTTCGGCACAGGCCATGCTAATGGCGGGCGATCCGGCCGGGGCGGCTGTCACGCTCGAACCGTTCATGGGTTCCGACGTAAATCCAGCGTTCCAGAGATGTCTAGGCGAGGCGTTAATGCGCTCCGGGCAACTCGACCGTGCCACTGAGCCGCTCACCAGCTATTACCAGCACGCCGGCGCCGATCACGCGCTGCTCTTCGATCTGGCGGAGCGATACGCGGCGGCGAATCAGGACGCAAAGGCCGTCGAGCTGCTCACCGGAATCCGCCAGAACTACCGCGATTCGGCGGCGCAGCAGGAGTTCGCGTTGCGCCTCGATCGTATCGCTCAGGCGCATTCATCGTCGCTGCCCATAGTCGAATTTTGGAGCCAGGTGTACAGCGGACTGAATCGCGAATCGCGTTATTTCGAAGTCCTCGTCCACTTATTCGACGTGTACCTGCAACAGGGCAACGTGAAGGGCGCCTGCGACGTCCTGGACCGCATGGTGGATATTGATCCCTACGACTACCGAAATCAGCAGAGGCTGGAGCGGCTCCGCGGGCATGCCGACGACGACCATGTTTCCCGCGTCGCCGCGAGGCTGGGTGTCACCCTGGTGTCGGGCGAGGGCGAGGAGTCCTCGCAAGAAGGAGGAACCTCCGCCTCCGCCGGTTCCGCGCAACCCCGGGAAATTACCCTCGACGACCTGCTCGTGCAGGCGGAGATCTTCCTGCAGTACTCGCTGCACCCCAAGGCTGTGGAGCGCCTCGAGAAAATTGCCCAGCTCTATCCGGGCGAAGATGAGCGCAACGAGAGGTATCGCAACCTTTGCGATGCGGCGAAGTGGTGGCCGCCAGGCTTTTCCCGGAACGTGGGCGAGAGCCCCTCGAACCGGGAGCCGGAACGCACCGCGTCCACGCCCGCCTCGCGTAGCGGCGACTACACCGCGGAAACGCTGCGGGATCTCGCGAAGATTTCCGAAATTGGGCAAAGTATCTACCGGCAGGCAAGTCCCAACGCCATGCTCACGCTCGCGGTGAATGAAGCCGGCAAACATCTAAGAGCTGCCCGTTGCCTGGCCGTGATCGGCGCGGCCGGACAGCCGCCGCAGTTTATGGCGGAATTTCGCGCTCCGGGTCTGGAGCCGGCCACTGCCGCTCAAGTGACGGATGTCGTAAAGCAGATGGATCGCGCCGCTCCCGATGCGTTGGGCGGGCTGCCTATGGATTCCGCGCTCGCGCCGATGATTCGAAATCTCGGGTTGGCCACGGCACTGGGGGTAGTGCTGGTGGATAAGGAAACCCAGGTGCCTGCGGGGATGATCATCGCTGGGCATGCAGCGCCGCACCGCTGGAAGCCTGACGAAACCTATTTTCTCAACGCCGTGGGCGACCAGACGCTGCTGAGCGTGAACCACACGCGGCTGCGGTCGCTGGTGCAGACCCTTCACGTGGCCGATGAAAAGACGGGCCTGCTCGCGCGCAGCTCGTACGCGGACCGGTTGCTGGGTGAAACGCATCGCGCGAAGCTGCAGGGCGCTCCACTTTCATTGATCATCCTGCAAATTGATCGCGGTCCGGAAATGATCCGCCAGCAAGGTGAGGCGCTGGTGGAGAAGAGCCTTGAGCACGTCGCGCGCGCGGTGCTGCCGCTCGCCAGGCCGAATGATCTTTCCGTGAAATACACCGCCTGGTCGTTGGCGCTGATTTTGCCCGATACCACCCTCGGCGCCGCGCTCGGGCTCACCGAAAAGATGCGTGAAGCGGCTGCTGCGAAAGGCGCGAATGGGACTGAACCCCTGACGCTGAGCGCCGGCGTAGTTGAAGCAGTAGCGCGAGTTGATTACGATAACGAGGACATTGTGACCGAGCTGATCAACCGCGCGGAGATGAGCCTCGACGAGGCGCGCAAGCGCGGCGGCGATACCGTGGTATCGCTCGCGGAACCAAGGATATAGGCTCCATCCGCACCGGCACTTCAGAGAAGATCGAGAGAGGTGGAATGTTCCCAACGGATACCGTGATTCTGGCCGGGGCGCGCACGCCAATGGCGCGCTATGTCGGCGCGTTCAAGGATATTTCAGCGATTGAGTTGGGAGCCCTTGCCTCGCGCGAGGCAATCAGGCGCTCTGGGGCGGACACCGGCGAGATTGACCAGGTCGTCTTCGGTAACGTGATGCAGACAAGCGCGGACGCGATTTTTGGCGCGCGCCATGTCGGGCTGAAAGCCGGGCTCAAGATTGAGGCGCCCGCGGTGACCGTGAATCGCCTGTGCGGCTCAGGTATCGAGGCGATCGCTCAGGCGGCGCAGCGGATTGTATTGGGTGAGGCGTCGCTCGTGCTTGCCGGCGGCATGGAAAATATGACGCAGGCGCCACACGTGATCCGTGGCGCACGCGCTGGCTTCCGCTTGGGCGAAGGAAAGCTCGAGGATTCGTTATTGGTCGGTCTGCTCGACACTTATTGCGGATGCACGATGTCGGACACCGCCGAAAATGTGGCTGCGGAAAACGGCATCACCAGGCGGGCAAGCGACGAGTATGCGCTGCGCAGCCAGCAGTTGGCCGAAGCTGCGTTTCGCGCAGGTGTCTTTCAAGAGGAAATTGTGCCGGTCGAAATTAAGCAGCGCGGCAAGAAAGAACTTTTCAGCCACGACGATCATCGCCGGTCGGAGACGACGTTTGAAGCATTGTCGCAACTTCCGGCGGCATTTCGAAAAGACGGGATCGTTACCGCAGGCAACGCAAGCGGCATTGTGGACGGTGCGGCCGCCGTGGTGGTCGCGCACGCGCAAACGGCGAAAGAGCGCGGCTGGAAGCCGCTGGGGCGAATCATTTCGTGGGCCGCTGTGGGTGTCGAGCCGCGGCTGATGGGTATTGGCCCGGTACCCGCGTCGCAGAAAGCGTTGGCTCTCGCCGGCCTCAAATTGGAACAGATAGACCGCATCGAAGTGAACGAAGCGTTTGCGTCACAATATCTGGCCGTCGAGAAGGCGCTCGGGCTGAACCGTGATAAGACGAATGTGAACGGCGGAGCGATCGCGTTCGGGCATCCGCTGGCCGCCACTGGCACGCGTTTGGTCTTAACGCTGTTGCTCGAGTTGCGGCGGCGAAATCTGCGCTACGGACTGGCGACGGCGTGCATCGGCGGCGGACAGGGTATTGCTATGATCGTGGAAGCGTTGGCATAGAGCGCGCATGATTCGCGCGCGGCTGGGCTCGATCCTCAAGGGGGAAAGTGAATGGCGATTCAGAAAGTAGCGGTCGTAGGCTGCGGCCTGATGGGTTCCGGTATCGCGCAAGTGGCTGCGCAAGCCGGTTGCGACGTGATCGTTCGTGAAGTATCCGCCGATCTCATTGAAAAGGGCCTTAAGAGTATCGAGAAGAATCTTGGCCGCCTCGTCGAAAAGGGAACGCTTTCGGCGGCGGACCGCGATCAGGCGCGCGGGCGGGTCCGCGGCACTACGAAATTAGAGGACCTTTCCGATCGCGATCTTGTGATTGAAGCCATCATTGAGCAGTTGCCGGCCAAGAAAGAATTGTTCGGCGCCCTCGACAAGATTTGCGGACCGGGCACAATCTTCGCCAGCAATACCTCTTCCCTCACCATCACCGAGATGGCCACGGCTACCAAGCGCCCGGAGCGCTTTGTCGGGCTGCACTTTTTCAACCCGGTTCCCATAATGAAGCTGGTGGAGGTTGTTCGCACCATTGCTACCGATCCGAAGGTATACGAGGAAATGGTTGCGTTCGGCGCGAAGCTTGGCAAAGTGCCGGTGCGCGCGGCGGACAAGTCCGGATTTATTGTGAACCGGCTTCTCGTGCCTTACCTGTTGGACGCGATCCGAGCGCTCGAGGAAGGCGTCGGCTCGATTGTGGACATCGACAATTCGATGAAGCTCGGCTGCGGCTACCCGATGGGTCCGCTCACATTGCTCGACTTCGTCGGCCTGGACACGACATACTACATCGCGCTAATCATGTTCGACGAGTTTCGCGAGAGACGCTTTGCCCCGCCGCCGCTCTTGAAGCGGATGGTGCTCGCCGGCTGGAACGGCCGGAAGTCGGGGCGCGGGTTCTATGACTACGCCGACGCGCAGAATCCGAAGCCGATGCAACTCACCTAGGGGAGCACACAATGGCCGTTGCCTATGAAAATCTGCTTTACGAAGTGCGCGATCAGATCGCCTACGTCACTTTTAATCGCCCGAAGGTGCTCAACGCCCTCAACCACCGAACCATGGAAGAGTTCGGCCAAATCATGGACGCTGCTCGCGCGGACGCCGACGTTCGCGTGCTGATTATCACCGGCGCTGGTGAAAAGTCTTTTATCGCGGGGGCGGATATCAGCGAACTTGCCAAACACACAACAGTCACGGGCAAAGAGGACACTGTTTGGGGCCAAGCGATACTCCACAAGCTCGAGACGCTCGGCAAACCCTCGATCGCGGCGATCAACGGTTTCGCGCTTGGCGGTGGTTGCGAGCTGGCGATGGCGTGCACGATGCGGATCGCGAGCCGCACGGCACGCCTCGGACAGCCCGAAGTGAAATTGGGCATCATTCCAGGCTATGGCGGATCGCAGCGTCTGCCGCGGTTGTGCGGCAAGGGCGTGGCCCACGAGCTTGTCTTGACGGGCGAGATGATCGCGGCCGACGAGGCGCTGCGCATCGGCCTTGTGAACCGCGTGGTTGACGCCGCTGAATTGATTCCCACGTGCGAAGCGATCGCAAAAAAGATCATCGCGAACGCGCCCCTGGCCGTGAAATACGCGATGGAAGCGATCGAACACGGCTTGGAAATGACGCAGGAAGAGGGGCTCTTCCTGGAAGCAACGCTTTTTGGCGTGTGTTGCGCCACGGACGACATGCGTGAGGGAACGCGAGCATTCCTCGAAAAGCGCCCCGCGCAGTTCCACGCAAAATAACTGATGCGAACGCCTCTCGATCCAAAACCGACCAGCGGAAGCCTCCGCGCGGACAGTCTGCGCTTCGGTATTGTGGTCAGCCGGTTCAACAGCTTTATCACGGACCGGCTGTTGCGCGGCGCACTGGATGCTCTTGAAGCGGCGGGCGTCACTGAAGACCAGTTGGAAACGCTCCGCGTGCCGGGCTCGTTTGAGATACCGCTGGCGGCAAAAAAACTCGCTGCGACTGGACGCGTGCACGCCACCATCGCGATAGGGTGCGTCTTGCGCGGAGAGACTTCACACTACGATTACGTCTGCTCGGAAGTGGCGCGCGGAGTCCAGCTCGCCCAGATGGATACGGGCGTGCCTTGCATTTTCTGCGTGCTGACCTGTGACACATTGGAGCAGGCCATTGATCGTGCCGGCAGCAAGGGCGGCAACAAGGGTTATGACGCCGGGCTTGCCGCCGTCGAGATGGCAACGCTTGCGCGTCGGCTTTCGAAATCGGCGCTGGAATCCGCCGGCCGCTCTTCTCTCAAGCCTTCGAAACCGGTCTTGTTGAAATCTTCGAAGCAATCCTTTCAGAGCCGATCCCGCAAGTCGCGCGGCCATTGATGGCAATCCGCACGAAGTCACGGGAATGTGCCTTGCAAATGCTCTTTCAGTGGGAGATGCATCGCGAGGCGCCCGCACGCATCGAAGCTGGCTTTTGGCGGAACGTGAGAGCCTCGGCTGAAACGCGCGAATTCGCCAACCAACTGCTCGAAGGCGCTATTACCCACGCTGAAGTGATCGAGCTGCTGCTCGAGCGCCATTCGACCGCTTGGAGACTCGAGCGCATGGCGGTGATTGACCGCGCGATTCTGCGTCTAGCTGCTTGGGAACTGCGCGGCACGGGGACGCCGCCTAAAGTGGTGATCAACGAAGCGATCGAGCTCGCGAAAAAGTTTTCTTCGGAAGATTCTTCCGGGTTCATCAATGGCGTTCTTGATGCCATCCTGAAGGAACAGAAGGCCGCCGCCGAGCAATAGCACGAGCTGCGGGCGTCAGGCTTCGAGCGAACCCTCAAAGACCAAAACGGCCGCGCCGCTCACGCGCGGCACGAGCTTATTGCGCTTTTCATCGACAAGCACACCGATCCGGCTCGATCGCCCCATCTCAACACCTTGCGCGATCGTCAGGCCCTCGCCAGCGGCGAGCTTGCCGTGCCGCACTAGGTACGCGCCGAGCGAGCCCGCCGCCGAGCCAGTGGCAGGATCCTCATACAGATTCCACGACAGCATTCCCCGGGCAAACGCTTGTCCCTGTTTGCCGAGCGCGAAGCAGTACGCGACAGTATCAGCGCCGCCAAGCGCTGCGCGCAATGCCTGCGGATCGCTGGCGATGCGGCTCAGCGTCGCGCGTTTCACCAGCGGCACCATCAAGTTGAAAATGCCGGTGGAAACCGATTCGATTGGCAGGCCTGTCGCGATGTCGTTTGTGCCAAGCCCTAGCGCGCGCGCGAGCGCCTTCCTCGAAATGCGATCGTTGCGGAACTCGGCGGGCTTTTGTTGCATGGTGACGAGCTCAGGCCTTGCGTCGCGAAACCTGATCTCGATGGGCAAGACTCCCGCGCCCGTCTGCTGCCACACGTGAACCGATCCTTGCTGGGCTGGCACCACCCCGAGTTGTGCCAGCAGGAACCACGTGCCGATCACCGGATGCCCGGCAAGGCGCAATTCCCCATGCGTGGTGAAGATGCGCAACCTCGCAAGCGCCTGCGCGTTCACAGGCTTTTGCACAAACACCGTTTCGCTCAAATTCATTTCGCGCGCGATGTCGAGCATTCGGCGCGTGCTCAGGCCGTCGCCATCGGTGATCACCGCGAGCGGGTTGCCTGCAAAGGGCGTCTGCGTAAAGACATCGAGCTGATAGAGGCGTCGCTTCACAACTAAGCTCCATTTTAGGCGCCGTGCGATCACTCGGGGGACGACACGCCGCGAAATTCAGCTATGCGCGCGGAAAGCTCGGCTCGATGCCGCGATGCGCCTAGAGATTCTGCACGAACGCGGCCGTTTCGTCGAGGATGCGCCGCGTGATTTTCGCGCTCGAAGTCTCCGCATACAGGCGAAGCATCGGTTCGGTGCCGGAAGTGCGGATCAGCAGCCAGCCAATTTGGTCCAGGTAAAGCTTCACGCCGTCCATATTTTCTCGGCGTGCGATGCTCCAATCGAGATAGCGCGTCAGTTTGGCGCGCGAGAAATGCTCTATAGCCCGTTCTTTTTGGCCGGGCTTGAGCTCGAGATCGACCCGTCCGTAGTGATGCTCGCCGAATTCGTCGTGAAGCTGGCTCACTAGCTCGCCGAGTCCTTTACCGTGCCAGGCCATGAGTTCCACGAGCAGGAGAGCCGTGACGGTAGCATCGCGTTCAGGGAGATAGAGCTTGGTGCCGATCCCGCCCGATTCTTCCCCGCCGAGCAGGATGTCGCGCTCGAGCATCAGTTCACAGATGTACTTAAAGCCGATGGGGACCTCGTGAATCTTGCGGCCAAACTTCGCGGCGATCTTGTCCAGCATTTTTGTGGACGAGAAAGTCTTCGCGACGTCGCCGCCGAGTTTGCGAGTCCCTGCCAAATGCCAGAGTAAAAGACAAAACACCTGGTGGGGCGTGACGAACTTTCCCTCGCGATCTACCGCACCGATCCGGTCGCCATCGCCGTCCGCTGCCAGACCGGCGTCGTAGCCGCCTTCCCGGACCGCATTCTGCAACGCGGCAACGTGCGGCTCGATCGGCTCGGGATTTATGCCCCCGAACAGCGGATCGCGGGTGCTGTGAATCTCATCGCACGCGACGCCATGACGGCGCAGCAATTCGCACAGCAAACCCCGCGCGGCCCCATACATCGGGTCCACGAGCACGCGCAGGCGATGGCTCTTCACGCGATCCCAATCCACGAGCTTTTCGATCGTTTCCAGGTAAGGGGTGCGCGCGTGCAGCGGCTGAATCAATTTCGGTTGCGGCGGAAGCGCAGGCAAACCATCGCGCAGCACAGCCGCCAGCTCCGCTTCTATCTGCGCGACGATGGATGGCAACGCCGAGCTGCCGTAGGTCGCCTTGAACTTGATTCCGTTCCAGCGCGCTGGATTGTGGCTGGCGGTAATCATCACACCGCCAGCCGCGCGGCGTTGGCGCACCAGCAAAGAAATTGCCGGAGTGGGGCACGGTTCGTCGGCGAGCCACACCGGGGTGCCCGTCATCGCTATGGTTTCCGCCGCTACGCGAGCGAAATTCTCCGATCCGAAGCGATTGTCGTAGCCAACGAGAACGCCGTTTTGGGGCTGCTCGGCGCGGACGACATAGCGCGCAATCGCATAGGCCACCTTGCGAACGTTCGCGTAGGTGAAGTCCTCGGCGATAACGGCCCGCCAGCCGTCTGTCCCGAATCGAATTTCGCTCACGGTTCAGAAGTATACGCAAACAGGGTGGGACGGCAAATGCGGCATTGGTACCTTTCCTCGGGGTCTTAACCGCTGATGGGCGGAAGCGCCGCGGCCTAAGCGCTTAAGCTATTTTCGGATGCTCGCTAGAGCAGCGACTTGCGGTTGTGCTCCTCGAGCCATTTCACAATCTTGCCGACGTCTTGCGCGCGGTCGCGAGGACAGATGAGGAGAGCATCCGGAGTTTCTACGACTACGAGGTTGCTCACGCCGATCGCCGCCAGGAATTTTTCCGGACTCCACAGGAAATTGCCCTCCGCATCGAGCGTGTAGTGCGCACCCGCGGTGACATTCGCTTGAGCGCCGGCTTTCCTTTTGGGCCCGGCTATTAGATCGTAGACGGCATCCCAGGAGCCGATGTCGCTCCAACCCACCTCCGCGGGCAGCACGTAAACTCTACGCGCACCCTTTCCCCGGGTGCAAGGCTCGAGAAGGGCATAGTCCACCGAGATATTTTCCAGGCGCGGATAGATTGCCGCTAGCGCGCGATCGTAACCTGGCGTCCCGATCGTCGCTGCCAATTCCCGCAGAGCTTCGTACGTCTTCGGCAGAAAACGGTGCAGATTCTCGAGGAATGTTGAGACGCGCCAAAAGAACATCCCCGCATTCCAGAAATACTTTCCGGACGCGACATAACGACGCGCGGTTGCGAGCGGCGGCTTTTCCGTGAAACGCCGCACAGAGTAAGCACCCAAGCGGCGCGGCGATTTGCCTTCGGGCATACGCTCGATGTAGCCAAACCCGGTTTCGGGATGCACGGGCGGAATTCCAAGCACGGCCATGGAGCCGAATTCTGAGGCCACGGCCAGTGCGCGGCCAACGATAGCGCGGTAGCGTTCAGGTTGCGCAATGAAATGGTCGGCGGGAAGCACCGCCATCAAAGCGTCATGCGGGTTTCTGTGGCGTGCCTCGTGCGCCAAATGGATTGCGGCGAGCCCGATTGCAGCGGCGGTGTTGCGTCCGATGGGTTCCGCGAGCATTTGGGCGCGCGGCACGCGAGCCAACTGTTTGCGTACTTCGGCGGATTGCCGGCGATTGGTCACGACCCAAATCTGCGCCGGGGAAAACAACGGTGCAAGGCGCGCCGCCGTTTGCTGCAGCATGGTGCGCTCGCCCACAATGTTCAGCAGTTGCTTAGGAGTATCCGTGCGGCTGCGCGGCCAAAAGCGCGTGCCCCGACCTCCGGCCAGGATCACGGCGTAGGCGGGAAGTTCCGGTTTGGATGCCTTTTTCATCGAACTTGACTCCGGCCGAGCCTCATTGGCGGATGATTTGCGCTGCATCCGCGGCAGACACGCCACGCGCGGAGAGTTGAGCAGCGTAACGCCGCAGATCGGGCACGAAAGCGCGCAGGACCGTCGTGCGCGCCGCCGGCTCGAGCCGCCAGGCTCCGAGCCCCGCCGGGATAAACCAGGCTTGCGCGAGCGCGTAATCACTGGCGCCTTCCTGCCATACGATACGTCCTGCGCCACCGATCACGACAAACAATTCGAAATGTTCGGGATCTGTTTCGAAATCCACGCGTGAAACGGACTTCCACCCTTCGAACGCGAAATACGGGCACGCCACGTAGTGGGTGATCTCGCAGCAGCCCGCGCCCGCGCGGACAGGTTGCACTTTGCCGCCTCGCTGTTCGCCGAAGTTGAGCACATCCATCGCTTTCTCAATGTGCAATTCGCGCGCGGTGCCGTCGGGATTGCGGCGATTGTAATCGAACACGCGGTACGTCAAATCCGAGTTCTCTTGAACCTCGCACAGCACGATTCCCGGGCCGATCGTGTGCGCTGTTCCAGCCGGAACAAAAATCGCGTCGCCCGCTGCCACCTTCAGCCGGGCCAAGCAATTTTCCACCGTGCCGTCGCCAATGGCGCGGCGAAAACTGTCCGCGGTCACGCCGGAGCGCAAGCCGACGAACACTTCGGCATCTTCACGAGCCGCAACCGCGTACCACACTTCCGTCTTGCCGGTGCTGCCCTTCCCCGCTTCGCGCCTGCGGGCATAATCGTCGTTTGGATGAACCTGTACCGAGAGCTTGTCTTCGGGGAATAAAAACTTCACGAGCAAAGGAAAGGGAGCGCTCCTCTCGGCGTGCGTTCCCGTCCATTCCGGCGGCATTTCTTGCCAAGCTTCGCCAAGCGCGCGCTTCGTAAAGGGGCCGGTCGCAAAGCGACAGTCGTTTCCGCTCAGCCAGACCTCACCGATCGGAGTCCCAACACCTCCTTCGCCAGGTGGGCTCTGCGGAAAGAGGGGCGCAAGCGACTTCGCTCCCCAGATGCGCGGGACGAAAGCCGGCTCGAGCAGGCACGGGCTTGGCTTCACGACGCAGATACGGCTGCTGTGAGAAATCGCTCGATACGCCGCAGGCCTTCATCAATACGCTCGATTGAGGTGGCGTAGGAAATGCGCAGGTTACCCGGCGCGCCAAAGGCCTCTCCCGCAACCACTGCCACGTGCGCGCGCTCGAGCAATTGTTTCGCTAGGGTTGTCGTGTCCGGCGCGAGCCCGGTGCGGCCGAGGTGTTTGGTCACGTCCGGAAAGACGTAAAACGCTCCCTGCGGAGCCGTGCAGGTAACGCCGGGTATTTCGCGCACGCCGGCCAGTACCCGTTCTCGCCGCCTCGTGTACTCCGCAAGCATCTGCGCTACAGAGTCCATTGGGCTAGTCAACGCGGCAATGGCCGCCTTCTGCGTAAGCGAATTCGGGTTCGAAATGGACTGGCTCTGCAACTTCGTCATCGCGGCGATCACCGGTTCTGGTCCAAGCGCGAATCCTGCGCGCCAGCCCGTCATCGAGAAAGTCTTCGAAAGAGAGCCGGCGACGATCACATGCGGTTTCGCACCGGCTGCGGATGCGATCGAGTAAGGCTTCACGCCGCCATAGAGGAAGTGCGAATAGCATTCATCCGCCAGCAGCCAGATGTTTCTCCGCCGGCACACTTCGAGGATGCGCTGGTATTCGTCGTTGGGAAGCACCGCGCCCGTGGGATTGTTCGGCGAATTGACGATCAACATTCTCGTCCGCGGCGTAATGGCCTGCTCCACTTCCTGCGAGCGCAAACTGAAGCCGTCCTCCGCCCTTGTCTCCACAAAGACGGGGCGCCCGCCGGCATACTTCACAATGTCCGGAAAGCTCACCCAATAGGGCGCGGGAATAATCACCTCGTCGCCCGATTCGATCAGCGCGCTGATCGCTCCAAACAGGGCGTGCTTGCCGCCCGAGGTGAAGATCGCTTCGGAGGCTCCGTAGCTTGTGCCGAATTGCGCGGCGTGCCATTTGCAAATGGCTTCGCGCAGGGGCTGAATGCCGCCCGTGGCCGTATATTTTGTAAAGTTCTCGTCGAGCGCCGTCACCGCGGCGCGCTTGATGTAGTCCGGTGTGGGGAAATCAGGCTCGCCCGGTCCAAAATCCACCACGTCTATCCCTCGTGCTTGATACTCCTTCGCCGCCATCATCACAGCCAGCGTGGGAGACGCAGCGATTCGATCCACTCTTTCGGCAAATTTGATCATTCGTTCTGAGTTCCTTCCGGAGATTTCGAAAATACCAAAAACTTTCGCGGGTTTTCCGCAAACTTACTGCGGAACCTTCGCGCGCAGCCTCTCTTCAACGGACGGGGGTACCAGCCCGTGAACGGCCCCGCCAAGCCGGGCGATCTCGCGGACCAGCCTCGCGCTCAGATAGCTGTACGCTTCCGCCGGCAGCATGAACACGGTTTCCACATGCGGCGCCAGCTTACGGTTCATCATGGCCATTTGCAGCTCGTATTCGTAGTCGCTGATCGCGCGGATACCGCGCAAAATGACCTGCGCGTTTCGCCGCCCAACGTACTCCACGAGCAGCCCGTCAAAGAGGTCTATTTCCACATTTCCATACGCTTGCGTGACTTCGCGCAACATTTCGCAGCGCTCCGCAGTCGAAAAGAGCGGCTCCTTCTCGACGTTGCGCAGCACCGCGACGACCAGCCGGTCAAAAATCTTGCTGCCGCGCTCGATCAGATCGAGGTGGCCGTTCGTGACGGGATCAAACGACCCGGGATAAATGGCCAGGATAGGCTTCATCTGTTCCCAGCTATGGGAAGCGCCATTTTAACCCATAGGCCCGCCGCAAATGAACGAATTCTGCGGACGCGCTTCCGGGGAAAGAACAGATTCACGTCACGCCGCAACCTGCTAGACGCCCTACAGCAATCGCCTCCTGGGCCCACGGTTTTTAGGGTATGGCGGCGCAGCGGCTACTGGAGCATTGCTTAGAACGCACGGTCATTCAGAGGAGGCTACATGGACTGGAACCGGTTCGAAGCGCAATGGGGCCAATACCAGGCGAAGGTGAAGCAGCATTTTGACAAACTCACCGATGACGACCTGAGGGATATCCGCGGCAAGCGCGACAAATTGGTAGATCGTCTTGAAAAGCGCTATCACTATTCAAAGGAAGAAGCCCAGCATCATGCCGACGAATTTGTCCACGCGCAGGAAGAACCGCTCGTAGGAGAAGAGGTGCGACGGACCGGACTGTAGCGGCCTTCGGAACAGCAGCGCGGCCACAGCATAGACGCGGCGTGGTATCATCTCGAAGTAAGGGTCGAAGTAACAGGCTCGCCGCCCTAGCTGCGTCATGGCCATTGCACTCCCCATCTATCTTGATAATCATGCGAGCACGCCCGTGGATCCGCGCGTGCTCGAAGCCATGCTGCCCTTTTTCACCCAGCGCTTTGGCAATGCAGCAAGCCGAAATCATTCCTTCGGATGGGCCGCGGAAGAAGCGGTGGAGAACGCCAGGGCGCAGGTTGCGCGCCTGATCAACGCGAGTCCGAAAGAGATCGTCTTCACCAGCGGCGCCACGGAAGCGAACAATCTGGCGCTCAAGGGCGCTGCCGAGGCATATCGCGACAAAGGCAATCACATCATCACACAAGTCACGGAGCACAAGGCCGTGCTGGACACCTGCAAGCGGCTCGAGAAGTCCGGCTTCGAAGTGACGTACCTTTGCGTGGATCGCGGCGGCCTGATCAACGCGAGCGAGTTGCGCAGCGCCATCCGGCCAACGACTATCCTCATCGCGGTCATGTACGCAAACAATGAGATTGGTGTTATCCAGCCGGTTGCCGAAATCGGCAGGATTGCCAAAGAGAAGAACATCATCTTTCACGTGGACGCGGTACAGGCGATCGGCAAGGTCCCCGTCAATGTGGAAGCGGAAAATATTGATCTGCTGGCGATCACCGCGCACAAGCTGTACGGCCCGAAAGGGGCCGGCGCACTCTACGTAAGGCGGCGCAATCCGCGCGTACAGATTGCGGCGTTGCTCGATGGCGGCGGACACGAGCGCGGGATACGTTCGGGGACGCTAAATGTGCCGGGAATTGTCGGCCTCGGCAAAGCCTGTGAGCTTTGCCAGGCGGAAATGGCCACGGAAAGCTTGCGCCTACAAGCCTTGCGCGAGCGCTTGAAAGACGGCCTCGAAGCCAAGCTCGACGGGGTCTCCATTAACGGTTCGATGGCGCACCGCTTGCCGCACAATTTGAATATGAGCTTTGCCCAAGTGGATGGCGAATCGCTGATGATGGGCATCAACGACGTCGCGGTATCGAGCGGCTCTGCCTGTACCTCGGCGAACCTCGAGCCAAGCTACGTACTCAGCGCCCTGGGTGTGAGCGAAGACTTGGCGCACAGCTCCATCCGTTTCGGGCTGGGCCGTTTTAACACTGCGGAAGAGGTAGATTACGTGATTGATCGGGTCGCCGAGGTCGTCATCAAATTGCGCGAGCTTTCACCTCACTACGAAGCGGCAAGGGAGCGTGCCCGGCCGGCTTAACTCCGTGGGCGCAGGGACGGCTTAAAACGCAACACAACAAACTCCAGCGCATCTAATATAGAAAGAGAACGAAGAACGGATGGACCACTTTTGATTACTGTGACAGAAACCGCGGCAGACCGAATTCGGCAACTACTAGTTAAAGAGGGCGTACCGGTGGAGACAGGCGGTTTGCGTCTTGGCGTGCAAGGCGGCGGATGCTCCGGCCTGACCTACGCAATGCGCCTTGAGCCGCAGGCCCGCGAACGCGACCAAGTCGTTGAAGCGTACGGAGCGCGCGTTTTCGTGGATCCCAAGAGCTACGTTTATCTGGACAATATCACGCTTGATTTTCAAGTCACTCTAATGCGGCAGGGATTCGTCTTCCAAAACCCACAAGCCGCGCGGACCTGCGGTTGCGGCACATCGTTCACCGTATAGCAGCGCATTCTCGCACGCCAACCGAATAGTGCAAGCCCGCCTTGCGATTTAAGAAGTTTGGCCCGGCGTGCGGCATCATGCCAGCCATGCTGCGCTGATTAAGCTCGTCCGTTATGCTACGATAAGGCCCCGCACGCAGCTTCGCAGCACAGTGGCGCTATGGTGCAACGGTTAGCACGCGGCCCTTTCAAGGCCGAAATACGGGTTCGATTCCCGTTAGCGCTACCAATACCCGCCCGGCAGATTCTCCATTCGCAGTTTCGCCGGAGGCGTCGCAGCCTCGTTTTGTCACCTTTCTATCCGCCTCAGGATTCGATGGCTTAAGCCCAATCAGACGGACGCATCTATCTCTTTTATAATCTGTCGCTAACGCCTAGCTCCAAGTGGCCCCGAGGTTGCACCTTTCAAGGTGTCGGATCAGTGCAGGGGAGCTCGAAAGTGCCTGAAGGCCAGATTAACCAGAATCAACTCATAGAGATGCCACATTGCCGAACCGCTCGATTCCGGCCTGCGGCGGGCTTCAGTCTGATAGAGATGCTGCTCGTGATTTCCATCGCGCTGATCCTGCTCGCCATGGGCATTCCCAACTTGATGAGCGCCATTCGAAGCTACCAGTTGAACGCCGCCGTGGATGCCGCAGCGGGAATCGTCCAGGGTACGCGCTACCAGGCGATCATGCACGGCTACCCGTATGAAGTGACCCTCACCCCGGCGACCAACACGTACCAGATTCTCAGCGAACCGCCGACGGCCACCGTCTTCAGCAACCTGGGCAGTGCCGTACCGATTTCTTCTTCCCCTGTTGTGATAGGCACAGCAACCACATTTCTATTCAAGCCAAACGGCTCCGTCAGCGTGACGGCCGGGAGTATGACTTTTACGATTGCCTACCAAGGCAGAACGGCAACAATTAAGGTGTCCAACTATGGCTCGATCACAAGCACAATCCAGTAAGAATCTGTCGCGCGGTTTCACGATCGTGGAAGTCCTGATCGCGACGGTTGTTCTGATTGCCGGTCTTCTGTCGGCGGCCGCGCTCATCGGGAACTCATTGGGCAGCACGTCCCGAAATGAATACATGACGCAAGCGGCAACGCTGGCTTCGGAAAAGCTCGAAGATCTTAACCGTTATCCAAGCAGCGACCCGCACATCGCAGTTACCAGCGGCACCACTGCTGGAAGCCTCACCGCAGATCTGGTGCAAGATGTGACCTCAAACGGCGTCACGGTGCCGGTCAACTACTACGACGAGGTCTTCTTTTCGCCCTCGCAGGGTTTCGTCGAGGAAACCGTCAGCAGCCTCGATAGCAATGGCAACCCGGTGTACACAACGCTCACGCAAAATACCAACGGCTCCATGACCCAGTCGAACACAGACCCGAGCCTGCTTTCCGGTGTGTTCGGTTTCAAGCGCCGCTGGCTCATCGAACAAAACCAGCCGGTCGTCGGCCTGCGGCGGATCACGGTTGTGGTGACCCTGGAAAACCAGTCCGTGACGGGCGTAGCCCCATTTCAAATGAGCACGGTGCGCCCATGACGACATTTTCAAAGTGTTGCAGTTCTCGGTTCCCACGAATGCGCGGGTTCACCCTGGTCGAACTCATGGTTGCCATGGCGATGCTTGTGGTGGTCGGCGGCGCGACTTTGACCTTGTTTAGTTCGCACGCGCCATATTTCAACCAACAGCAGAACATGGCATCGCTGAATATCGCGATGCAGGACGCCGTGACGCAGATGCAACTGGATTTGGTCAATGCGGGCACCGGCTATTACCCGGGAGTGAATATCCCAAGTTGGCCGATTGGCGTGACGATCGTCAATCAATTGCCTTCCACCACTTGTTTCAATCCAACCGGCTTTACGTATACGTCCACGTGCTTCGACACGCTGAATATCCTCACGATGAGCGCGAACGTCCCGCCCGCCCATCCCACCGATACCACCGGTAGTCCGACGGCCTGCAGCTACACAACCAACAATACATTCGACATTCAGCCGATCACCGGCATGACCGTCGGACAAACGGCCGCCCTATTTAGTGCGGGTACCCAGGTCCTCCTCATCAAAGGCGGCACCGGAAAGCAGTCCCTCCAAAGTGGCGGTTCTCAAATGGGCACGTTTGTCCTGACCGGAGGCGGAACCGCAAACGGCAATTACGTAAGCCTTCCGTTGAACGCGAGCAATTCGGACGGCACGAACTCCACCGCAAATGATCCACTGAGCATCTCGACGGTCGCATCCTCGGTATTGGGAACGTCATTTTGCGGGACGGATTGGCTGATGGTTATCTCCCCCGTTACTTACACCGTTAATTCCACCAATTCCAACGACCCAATACTCGTGCGAACCCGCGGCGGCGTCACAGACACCATCGCAGACCAAGTCATCGGGTTCAAAGTGGGAGCGGCGTATTTGGGCGATACCACAGCCAACGATGTCCTGGAATATCACTTCAACCCGAACGACTATGGCTACAACTTTTCGCTGATTCGTTCGGTGAGGATCTCCATTATCGGCCGGACGAATCCCAATCCCGACGCGAGCTATACATTTCGCAATACATTTGACCAGGGGCCATATCAGGTGTTGGGATCAACGGTTGTGATGAATCCACGCAATTTGAGTATGAACGGCAATTGAGGACCAACTTATGAACAAATATCATTCTGTTCGCTCCTATCAAGCGTGCCTTCGCCGAAATCGGGCGGGACAGCGGGGCATTGCGCTGATTATGGTCTTGCTCATCCTGTCTATGGTCATTGTGCTTTCGCTGGGTATGGTCATCGCCCTAAGCTCACAGACTTTCATTGGCGGCTACTATCGCAATTTCCGCGGCGCCTTCTATGCGGCCGATTCAGGCTTGAACGTTGGGCGCCAGGCACTTGTAAATCAGGTCGGCTCGGGCTTTCCTGCGACCTTTGCCGAACCTCCCATTGCCAACCCTAATGCCCTGGCTGCGACCGTGTTGAGCAGCATGCTCTCGACCTATGGGACTTCGACTTCATTGAATACGGGAACAGCCGCGGGCTCGTGGTCGGAAAGTTTTAAGATTACCAACGCCACCTTCGCGCTGGCCGTCGGGTCACCGACGATCACGGCTTACGACAACAATCCCGCCGATTGCTCGCCGCAGCCCACGCCCTGTCCTACGGCTTACGGCTATACGTATAACTACTCCCTCACATCAGTTGGGTCGGCGCAAGGCAGCGAACAGGCAACGGTCACTGAAAATGGTTCCATCACCTTGAATGTTTCAGGCGCGTCCGCTACGTCTTCGGTCAGTTTTGCCTATTTCGGCGGCTTCGTGGACAAGTATCCCGCGTGTCTTGGGCCTCTGGTTCCCGGAACGATGACGGGACCGATGTTTACAAATGACGCCTGGGAATTCATGCCATCGCAAGCGCCATGGACTGCGCCATACATATTCACCGATCCTGTCGGACAACACGACGCCGACGCGTACTATTGGGGCTACAACTTCTCATCCTGTAACGCTTCAGCCACTACAACGTATGGCTCGGGCAGCAGCTTGGTAGCCCCGACATTTCAAGCTGGATTCAACCTCAACCAGCCGAAGGTGGCCCTGCCGACGAATCAGTTTAGCCAAGAGTGGGCCGTCCTGGACGGCCTCGGCACGGGTTCCCAGGAAGGCTCTGCCGCTCCGACCTCAGCCCAGTTACATGCTGGTTTGCCGGCCGCGAACATTCCGGGTTTGTCCGACATTCATGGCGCGGCTTATCCCTCGAGTGGCGCCGCCACGGGTGTGTTTTTCCCGTCGTCCTCATCGGCTGCGGTTTGCAAGGCACACGCAACTCCTTGCATGGCCGGAGGCGGATTCTACGTCGAAGGCAATGCAAACGTCTTGCTGAAGCCCAGTGGATCGTCCGCGCAGGTCTACCAGATTACGCAGGGAAGCACCGTGACGACGATCACCATTGACCCTGTGGCGAACACAACCGTTATAACTTCAGGCGCCACAACGGAGACGCTAAACGGTATTCCCGAGAACCTGATCACCGGCCAGCCATCAGCGATGGTTTACGTGGACGGGTCGGTCACCAGCTTGACCGGTCCTGGAGAAGGGCAAGGCGCCATTCAAGACAACGCGATGATTACGATCACCGCAAAGGGAGACGTCACCGCAACCGGCGACGTCCTGTACAAGACGGAGCCTGTCACCTACACGCAGAGCCAGGTCATAGCGGGATCGAGTCCCGCATGCTGCGTCGGGCTCCCAATGGACAGCCTGATCCCCAGCCGCGAGAACATGACCCAGGTGCTTGGTATCTTCACGGCCACAGGTAACTTCAACCTGAATACCACCCAGCACGATAACAACATTCAAGTGGACGGCAGCATCGCCACGATTTCGGCCGGAGGTTGCGGAGCTTTCTACGATACGGGCGGATATATCAATACGTTTAACAACGTCGGAGGTCAAATCCAGAATTGCATTGTAGGTGCGAATATCAGCACCGAGAATATCTGGTTCGACCGCCGGTTCACCGCGATTCCGGGTTTCGCGCCGCCTTGGTTTCCGTCCACCGCCATCAAGCAAGGCGGACCATCGCCCGACAACGTCACGACTTCGGTTTACCGAGTCCAGTGGCTCAACACGAGCTCGATGTAAGTTCGGCTTTGTTGTAAAGCTACCTTTCCCCCAAAGGTAGACCGTGGGGTGGATGCCCTAAGCATCCACCCCTCTTTATTTTCGCCCGACTCGTCCCACATTTCGCACGATCAATCTATGACGACCTTCTGTGCGCGCTTGTACGCGGGCAGGATGTAGCTCAGCGTGCGACGTCCCGCATAGTTCAGCGGGGCGGCGACCCTGAGGCTTTTCTCGATTCTGTCGTCACCCAGTCTGCTCGAGCTGGAAAAGACCGCAAGCGGTCAGTACTGCTGAAACAGCGTCACCTTCCGCGAACTATAAGACGGGTGACAATTGGTGCGATCCGGACGTAGACAGCGTGAACCGCCACGAGTCGCTGCGTTCTCTTGCAGAGCTTCATTCCTGTACCTCCAATGCGCCGCTCGCGGCGGCCTTGTCTTTGTTCGAATTCACAACGAAGAGCATTCGAATGCCGGGCAGGGCCGTTGCCGGCAGCGAGAGCGTCAGATCAACAATGCCCAGCCCGAGCGGCTGAGCGCCCATGATCGTGACGTCCGGCGCTACGGGCCCTGTGATCGCGTAAGTCAGCGATGGCCCCAGCCCGCTCACGGAAAACGCGCAAATGTCCACGATGCTTGTGCCGGAGGCTGGCCGCTGGAGCACAATCGGGAAAATGCCGAGCGTGCACGTATTCGTCGACGTTGAATAATTGCCCATCGCCGCGATGGAAAGAGCTACATCGGTTGTGGGCGCGAGCGAGCTTGCCGTCGAAGGTTCCACGACGATGACGTCCATTGCATTTGCAGCCGGGCTTGATGGCGTTAGCGGAATCGCGTCCACCAAACCGTTATCCGCCGCAACGACGAAGTTCACAGCGTTTGATTTGGTGCCGTCCGGGTTCTGCATTTGTATCGCGAGGTTCCCGGCGTTTTCAAGATCGGAGGCAGCCAGAGTCGTTGTGCAATCACCCGCGTCAAGACATGCCGTTGCGCGCGCAATACCACCGGCATAAATCACCGAGCCGGGCGTCGCACCGCTCACTGCGAAGTTGCCGCCTGTGACGCGCAGCGTGAAGCCGCCGGCGGCCCCGGCCAGAATGCTCGCAGGCAGAAGCCTGCTGATCACAGGCCCGGTCGTGATCGCAACGCTGGCCGAACCACTGCGTGAAGTATCTTCTGAACTCGTCGCCAGTATGCTGATGGAGTCTGGCGAGGGCGCCGATGACGGCGCTGTGTAGAGTCCGGTTGCGTCAATCGTTGCGCAAGACGCGTTTGCGCCGCCGCATGCCGTGCCGCCAACGTTCCACGTGACAATCTGATCAGCCGTGCCGGGAACTGTGGCCGTAAATTGCTGTATAGAAGCGGGTGCCAGCGCCACGCTGGGCGGCGAGACGCTTACCGTGATGTGCGGCAGGATTGTGACGGACGCTGCGGCCGCCTGATTCGGATTGGCTGCGCTCACCGCGGCAAGCGTCACGGGATTCGCTGTGGGAACAGCGGCCGGTGCAACGTAGTCCACGCTGCCGGCCGGCGCCGTCATGATTGCATGGCACGGATTCGAAGCGACGGCACAGATTTCGCCGATATTCGAATTCCCGCCGGGGATTCCCGCGACCTGCCACGTGACATTTCCGCCCTGCGCGCCGGCAAATTGAGCGGTGAATGTCTGCCGATGGCCCACGGCAAGCGTCGCGCTAGCCGGAACAATGGCGAGGGTCGCTTGTGCGTCGATGGCGACCACCATCGAAGCGGCCTTGCTCGGATCGGCTGCGGGCACCGCCGTGATCGTCACAGTGCCTGCGGGGGGAGCGCTGCTAGGAGCCTGGTAGACAGCCGTTGCCGCTCCGCTCGGAGTGATTGTGCCGCAGGCCGCGCCGCTGCATCCGGCGCCCAGAGCGCTCCAGAAGATGGCGGTGCTGGGATTCGAACCAGGGACCGGCGTAAGCGTCGCCGTATACGTTGCGGTTGCTCCTGTGTTGACAGAATTCGCTCCGCTGACCGTAAACGTAAAATGGCTCGTAACGGTTATTGCGGCCGTTGCAGTCTTGCTGGGGTCGGCCACGCTCTGCGCTGCCAGCACCACACTCGCCGGTGACGGCAGCACTTGCGGCGCCGTGTAGACGCCCGCTGGCGTGACAGAGCCGCACATTCCCAAACAGCCTGACACGCTCCAGCTCACCGCCAAATTCGGATGTTCTGATCCGGCGACGCTAGCGGCAAAAGGCTCGGATGCTCCGAGCTCAACGCTTGCTGTCGCCGGCGTCACGCTGATGGTGATGTCGATGAATATCGTTATCGCTGCCGATGCGGAGACGGAATCGTCTGCCTGGCTCGTGGCGCTGATCGTCACGCCTGCAGGCTGCGGCAGGTTTTCAGGTGCGGTGTAGAGACCGTTACTCGAAATGTTGCCGGCCAACGAATTGCCGCCGGCAACGCCGTTTACGCTCCAGGTGACCGCAGTGTTCGAAGTGTTCGTCACGCTGGCCGTGAATTGCACCATGCCGCCGAGCGGAACCGCGGCACTTGTGGGCGAAACACCCACGGTAACGGGCAGGCTCGGGGGTGCCGGCGGCGCAACCGCCGGCGAAGTCGAGAAGCCCCCGCCGTTCCCCGCACATCCAGCGAGCACCAATGCGCTAAAGAACAGTGCGAGATAGCTGGCACTGCAGCCACTTTTCGAAAAGTGCTTGCCGAGCCTGCGGATCGCCACAACCCGGTGAATTGCAACTCACGTTCCAACCTGGCGCACACCCGCGGGTCGAGGCTCTCCTTAGAAGTTCTCCCGCATCGGAGGTGCGCTAATTCATTTGCATCGAAGGACTTGCGGTATGAGGCGAAACATTCGAAGCATTTCACCGAGGCAAGCTGATCTTCAATTGCCCGTGCATGCTGGCGATGAGTAGTTTCAATTCAGCATGCGCCTGACTCATGGCGTTCCAAATCGGCGTACCAGGGGACGGACGCCGCTCCGAGGCCCGGCGTCCCGCCCGCAAGAGCAAGCTGACCCCGATTCCCCAGCTACTGATCTCCGCGAATTGACATCGCCCACCACTCAGCGAATAATCCGGTTATGGCGCGTCCTGAGGTTGCCCACCGCATCAAGAGCTATTCCGCAGCTACCGGTCACGTCTACCAGTATCAATTTATCGAGGTGCGCCCGGCGCGGCGCGGCCTGTCCCTGGGCACGGAATACGTCTACATCGTCTCCGCGGACCGGCAGGCCAACTTTACGCTGAACGTTTTCGTGCGCAGTGCGGCTGTGGAGAAATGGTCGCGCCGCGAGGGCCGCAAGCTCACCGGCACGGAAGAATACGCCATCGCGAAGATGCGTCTTTTTGACGCCTTCGATGAAGTCGAGGATTTGGCAACCAAGCGTCCCGACCTCTTCGTGGACGACACTAACCTAGACGCCTTGCTCGAAAAGCTCGACCTCTGAGCTGCCCCTCCTTGGCACGCACTCTCCGATTCGCCCCTGGCCTTCCTCTCACCCCTCGATCCCTTGCCAACCCCGAAACAACCTCTGAACCGCCTGCGGTGGTGCGGAGTCTTGTAAGTGGAGCAGCAATGCAAGCGCTCGAAGCCATTCTACCGGGGAGTCGCGTGAGCAGCGGGAGCGAGACCACCCAGGCCGCTCGCGAATTTGAAGAACTGCTCGCGGATGGAGCCACCTTGGCCTTCCGCGTGGCGATGGGCGTCCTCCATAACCGGGCCGATGCGGAGGAAGTGGCGCAGGAAACTCTGTTGCGAGCCTACCGCAGCTTTAAGGGCCTTCGCGAGCGCGGCGCTTTCCGCGGTTGGCTTTGCCGTATCGCCTGGCGTCTGGCGCTCGATCGCCAGCGGGGCACGCGCCGCCGCGAGAAACGCGAACTCGCCGTGCCCGAAACCAGGCCGGAATCGAGCGTTGAACAACTGGCAGCGGCCGGCGAATTCGAACGGCACCTGAGCCGCGCCATGGACGAGTTGCCCGAAAAGCTTCGGCAAACGCTCGTGCTCGCCGGGATCGAAGGCTACAGCACACGAGAAGTCGCGACGCTGCTGGACGTGCCGGAAGGCACTGTGAAGTCGAGGCTGCATCTGGCTCGCAAACAGATGGCGGAGAAATTGATATGGCATGTTCCAAATACGAAGAACAGCTAACGGAAGCGGCGCTCGCGGTAAACGTAGCGGCGCTGCTTGTTCACCCTTACGCACGAAGCGCTGCGCCTGCTTCGCCTGAGATTTCGAACGCCGAGGTGGGTGTGGACGGGACTCTCGCACGCCACCTGCAGGATTGTGCTTCCTGTCGAGCCGCACTGGATGAGCGTCGCGTGCTTCTGGCACGGATCGATCGCGGCGTTACCGGCATGGTTTCGGCGGAGCCGCCCACAGCCCTGATTTCTCGAGTGCGGCAGGAAGTCGCAGCGGCGCAGGTCTCACACGGCGCACGTTGGTGGCAATGGGCAGGTGCGGGCATCGGACTCGCCGCAGCAGCCGCTCTCGCGCTCTTTTTGCTGGTTCGGCCAGGCGTTCGAACGCCGCAGCCAAGCAAGGCAGATCAGGCCTCCAACGCTCCGTCAGCGCCTTTGGGCATTCCGCGAAGCAATCCGCAGCAAAGGACGAGCGTTGCGGCAGGTACTGCCGCTTCCCTTCCGCGAACGCCTCTGGCGGTCGAGAAACGGCGCGGCGCGGCGGCCAATCGAGCGGCCTTTCACGCCGCGAACGCGAGTGAAACTCGCTTGCCTGAATTCGAAGTGATCGTGCCGCCCGGTCAGCGCGAAGCCATTATTCGTTTTGCCGAAGCCTTGCGAATGCGCTCGATTGATGAAACACAGCTTGTCGCGGCCTCAAAGGACGATGGTGCAGGTCCACCACCATTGGAATTGAAGCCACTGAAGATTCAACTGCTTGATGGCACGGAAGAAGTCACCGATGACGGCGCAAAGGCCAACGGCCGGATGAAGTAAAGAGCTTCAGAAAGATCCTAGGAAAGCACGGAGGATGACATGAAGCGACAAAGCATGCTCGCCATACTCGCAGTGTTGATCGTCGCCTTTGGCGCCGTTGCCTTACCGGCGGGTTCCCAGGAAAAGTCTTCTTCGTCACCCGAAGCCAAGAAGATGATTCCTCTCAAAATCGTACTGGTGTTTGAAGAATTCGACGGACAAAACAAGGTCGTAAGCCTGCCTTATTCTTTCTATGTGAATGCAAACGATAATAATCACGGTCGCCAAGCATCCATCCGATCTGGGTTGAGGGTACCCGTATCGGTTGGCGCGAACAGCGACAAGAATACGATTCAATACCAGGACGTCGGAGCGAACATGGATTGCTCGGCGGAAACACCAGAACCCGGACTCTTCGAGCTGCAGCTAAGTGTCCAGCGCTCTTGGCTTTTCACAGCCGACGAGAATAAAGGCTCGACAAATCCGTCCAACGCCGTTCTGGGCACAGGTGGTAACCCCATCATTCAACAATTTTCGTCGTTCTACACGTTGGTCATGCGCGATGGCCAGACAGTGGAGGCCAGCACGGCCACCAATCCCATCAACGGCCGCGTCATGAAAGTCTTGGTTACGATGAATGTCGTGAAGTAAGGAAAGACGAAAAGCGCATTGGGGCTGCGGCGACAGCCCCTTGTATCTGCAAGGCTATGCGCCCTCGGACACAATTCGCTGCAGCGCCGCTGGAAGCTCAGGATCTTTGTAGCTAAAGCCGAGCGAGAGCAGGCGCTCCGGCAGCGCGCGCTGGCTCGAAAGTAGCAGCGCGTCCGCCATTTCGCCGAGCAACAGACGCAATGCAAACGCGGGAGCAGGAAAAATTGCAGGCCGATGCAAAGCGTGTGCCAAAGCCCGCGTGAAATCCGCGTTCCGCTCCGGATTGGGTGCGACGGCGTTGACCGGCCCGCGCACCGCCTCATTTTCGAGCGCGAAACGAATCACACCCACGGCATCGGCGAGCGTAATCCATGACGTCCATTGCCGGCCCGATCCGAGCTTTCCTCCTACGAATAGCTTGATCGGCAGCGCCATGCGTGGAAGCGCGCCATCGCTCGTGCTGAGTACAATGCCGAAACGCGGCATCACCGCGCGCGCACCGAAATCCGATGCGAGCTGCGATTCGCGCTCCCAATTGCGCGTCAGCGCCGCGAGAAAGTCATGGCCGGGGCCGCTATACTCCGTGAGCTTTTCGTCGCCGCGATCGCCAAAAAAACCCACGGCGGAGGCGGCAATAAAGACCTTCGGTTTCGTGTTGAGTGTGGCCAGGCCGCTGACGAGATTCCGCGTGGCGTCCACCCGGCTCGTGCGCAGCAGCTCCTTGCGTTCGGGCGTCCAGCGCCCATCGCCAATCGAGGCGCCAGCTAGGTGGATCACCGCATCGGCGCCTTCGGCGGCGTCCGCGTCAAAGTCGCCCGAGGCTGGGTCCCACCGCACGTCCCATGCAGCAACAGACTCTGCTCCCGCTGCGCTGCTCTTCGGCCGCACCAGCCGCGAAACCTCGTGACCATCGCCCGCCAATGACCTGGCAACGGCCCGGCCGATCATCCCCGAAGACCCCGAAATCAGCACGCGCACCCTGTGCCTCCGCCCGGCTACCGCATACGCAAAGAGCTAGTTCCGCCTGTGTTGCGGCGATTTGAGAAGAACCATTGATCCTGATTTCTAAGCTATGCCGTGTGTGTCCGACCGTCAAGGCTTCTTGTTTTTCCTTGTGGCGGCTCTCTCGTGCGCATTCGAACCGTTCATAGCCGCTGTCATTGCTGAACAACTCGGCCACGTGCCGCACACGGACCGTTTGCTTGTTTCGAATGCCGGAGACGCCGCGTCAATTGGCAACGCATCCGGGCTGAGGCTAGAATGGCGGTGTGCGTGTACGCGTGCTCTTTTTCGGGCGTTTGAAGGACATCACCGGCCTGGCGGAAGACGACGCCGAGATTGCCGATGGGGCGCGTCTCACCGATCTCTTCGAGCACTATGGCCGCCGTTTCCCGGAGCTCGAGCGCTTCCGCCTTTCCGTCGCCGCTGCGATCAACCAAAACTACTCGGAATGGCATTCCCGGCTGGCCGCGGGAGACGAGGTCGCATTTCTGCCTCCTGTGAGCGGAGGGGCCGGTTCAGAAGTGCAAGCGCATCCCGCTGAAGACGTCTGCGAGATCGTCCGCGAATCAATCCGAGTTGCCAAACACGTCGAACAGGTCAAAGATGCGGCCGATGGTGCGGTCGTGGTGTTCGAAGGCATCGTTCGAAACCATTCGAAGGGCCGCGAAACGATCTTTCTGATTTATGAAGCCTACGAACCCATGGCGCTCGCGAAAATGCGCGAAATCTGCGCGGAAATGCGCCGCAAGTTCACTATAGATCGCATCACCATGATCCACCGGCTGGGCAGGCTCGAAGTTGGCGAAACAAGCATCCTCATCGCCGTCAGTTCGGCCCATCGCGCGGCGGCCTTTGACGCCTGCCGTTTCGCAATTGACACCTTCAAGCGCATTGTCCCCATCTGGAAGCGCGAGCACTTTCGCGATGGCGGCGTCTGGGCCGATGGAGAAGTCCCGCCCTTGCAACCATTTCCTCCTTCCGGCGAATCTATTGCCTAGATGATTCCGCCCAGCGCAGGATCGCGCATCGCGCGAAGAGCCATCCTGATGTCCGCACTTTTCCTCCTAGCCGCGGGATTGCTTTGGGTTGGCGCTCCGCATTCCGAAGCCGCCCCCCCGGCGCCCAAAGCGCCGAACGCCGGCGACCCGCAACAGCAGCCGATTCGCGTGGAAGTGGACCTCGTCAGCATCCTTGCGAGCGTGGTGGACAAGACAAACCGGCCGATCATAGACCTGCCCAAGGATGCCTTTCAGATTTACGACGAAGGTAAGCTTCAGAGCCTCACGCTTTTTGAGGCCGAGACCCACCAACCCATTGACCTGGCGCTGATGGTGGATTCCAGCATGAGCACCGCGCTCGATTTCCCCGTCGAGCGTGATGCCGCTGCGAGGTTTATCCAGAAGGTGGTGCGGCCGGGAGACGGTATTTCCTTCTTCACGTTCTCCGATGAGGTCGTTCAGAAAACCAACTTTATTGACGACGTTCCCAAACTTCAGTTGGCGTTGCGCAACGTGAAAGAAGGCGCCGGCACGGCGCTCTATGATGCCGTGGTGCTTGGTTCTCAGGAGCTGGCGAAGCGCAAGTCCGAACGCCGGCGGGTGATCGTGCTTGTCACCGACGCGGGCGAGACCACCAGCCACGCATCCTTCGACATGGCTCGACGCGAGGCGATTCGCTCCGACGCATTGCTCTATACGATCATCTTAAACCCCGTCAAATCGGAAGGCGGCCGCAATACGGCCGGTGAGCACGCCCTGCAAACCATCACCGAGGTTACCGGCGGCGCCATGTTTTACCCCGGCAATGCGGGCCAGCTCGATGGCATCTATGACCGTATTGACAAAGAACTCCGCACGCAGTATCGCCTGGGGTTCTACCCCGATCCGAAACCGCCCGCGGGAGAGCTTCGCCACATCGAAGTCCGCGTCAAAGGCGACTACATCGTCCGCTACCGCCAGGCATATATCGCGCCCGGAACGGCTAAGTAGCACGCCAGCAGCGACCCGCCTAGCACAGGCTTGCCGGTGACGTTTTCGGCTACGCGAGCCACTCCTTTCTCACGCTGGCCTGGCCATCTGCTACGATTGATACGATGAATCCGTACTTGGAATTCGCTGTCGAAACCGCCGAAGAGGCGGGGATGATTTTGCTCGCCGAGCTGACCCGGCCCGTGCGGATTGACTATAAGGGTGAGGCAGATATCGTCACGCAAGCGGACAAGCGTTCGGAAGCCGCCATTATTCACCGGCTCTCCGGCCGGTACCCGAAGCATGCCATCGTCGCGGAGGAAAGCGGCACCCACACCGCCGTCACCGCGGAAACGGCCGGCGCCAAGTATTGCTGGTACGTGGATCCGCTCGATGGAACCACAAACTTTGCGCATGGGTATCCCTGGTTTTGCGTCTCCATCGGGCTGGCGGCAATGCCTGCCACAGGGGCTCCGGGCCCGCAAGACCTGCTGGTGGGGGTGGTCTATCAACCCGTCACCAAGGAAATGTTCACGGCCTCCAGAGGTGAGGGTGCCTACCTCAACAAGAAGAAGATCCAGGTCTCGAAGGTAGATCGCTTGGCGACGTCCCTCCTCGGCACGGGCTTTCCCGCCCACAAACGCTCGCAAAACCCAAATATCTACTACTACTGGGACTTCACGATGCGGTCGCACGGCGTTCGCCGCGCGGGTTCCGCCGCGCTTGATCTGGCGTCGGTGGCCTGCGGGCGGTTTGATGGTTTCTGGGAATTTGGTCTCAATCCCTGGGATACCGCAGCCGGCGCACTTTTGGTACGTGAAGCGGGTGGGGTGGTGACGGATTTTGCGGGCCATGACTATCGCCTGGGCGATCACGAATTGGTGGCGACGAACAAGCTAATCCACGATGAAGTAAAGGCTGTCGGCGCCGAGATCGCTGCCGGGCGTAGCTCTGTACCCGAGGCGGCACTTCCGCCGCTCCCGGTCCGCTGACCCTCCCTATCTCCGCCGCCGTGATAGAGATAGCACAAACCCCTGCCAACCTGCGTTGACCCCACCCAAGCCCAGTGCTAGGCTGGTTTTTCAGGGTTACCGATGGGAGGATCATGGGTAGTAGTCCGGCATTTTCATGGGAAGAGAGCGTTCCGCCGGCAGTGCGCCTGACCAGGTGGCTCAAACGGTGGAATCACGGCGGCGTCGAACCTTATTCCCTGGGCACCATATCGGCAGGCGACGGCGATTTTGTGGAGGAAGTTGAAGTCTCACGCCATCACCTCTGGGTCCGCGATCTCCCCGAACGTTTTCGAAATTTCCGCATTGTCCAGCTTTCAGACATCCATCACGGCCTGTTTCTCCCGCTCGAAGGCGTTGAACATGTGGTTGACGTCATCAACGGCCTCGAGCCCGATCTCGTCGCCATCACCGGCGATTACGTCACCTACTCGCGCGCTTACATCGAGCCGGTAGCCCGTGCGCTGGGACGGCTGGACGCCCGGTACGGCGTCTGCGCAGTGCTTGGCAATCACGATTACCGCGTGGACCCGGACGCAGTTGCCAGCGCGCTGATGCGCCGCGGCATTGACGTTCTGCGGAATCGCAGTGTCATATTTGGCCGCGGCGCGAGCTCGCTCTACGTGGCTGGGGTGGACGATTGGGGCTATGGCGCCGATCTCGGCGCAGCGTTGTCCGAGGTCCCCGAGGGTGCACCCACGGTGTTGCTCGCGCACAATCCAAGAATCATTCATCAGGCGGCGAAGGCCGGGGTCAACCTGGTACTTTCAGGCCACACGCACGGCGGCCAGGTGAATTTGCCCGTCGTCGGCATTCTGTATGCGCGCACGCCGGAGCAGATGCGCTTTCGCGCCGGCTGGGACCGTCTCGAGGATACGGACATTTACGTAAGCCGCGGTATCGGCACGGTTGTGCTGCCGTGGCGCTATCGCTGCCCACCCGAGATCGCGCAGATCGAGCTCACAGCGGATCGCCGCTCGCGCTCCGAAACCGTGCCGGTCTCGTCCAATTGTCCCGCCGATCATTTCGAAGGCGTGGCCGCGCCATTCCACGTGGATTGACGGGCAGCCCGTGCGCGCCGTTGATCTGATCCGCCGCAAGCGTGATTCTGGAATCCTCAGCCCCGAAGAAATCCGCTTCCTGATTGACGGCTATACGCGTGGCGACATCCCGGATTACCAGATGGCCGCGTGGCTCATGGCTGCTTGGATCCGCGGGCTCAATCCCGCCGAGTTGGCTGCTTTGACCGAAGCGATGCTTCACTCGGGCGAAGTGCTGGATTTAAGCGATTTGCCCGGACAAAAGGTAGACAAGCATTCGACCGGCGGCGTTGGCGACAAGACCTCGCTTATTCTTGCTCCGATTGTCGCAGCCGGCGGGCTGCTGGTGCCGATGATCAGCGGCCGCGGACTCGGACACACGGGTGGCACGCTCGATAAGCTCGAATCCATCGCCGGATTCAACGTAAACCTCTCCATCGCCCAATTTCGCGACGCGCTGCGTGCCTGCGGCTGCGCGCTCATCGGGCAAACCGCAGAGATCGCACCCGCGGATAAGAAAATCTATGCTCTGCGCGACGTTACCGGCACCGTGGATAGCCCCTTCTTGATCTGTGCCTCCATCATGAGCAAGAAACTCGCGGAAGGAATTGACGCGCTGGTGCTGGACGTAAAGACCGGCTCGGGCGCTTTCATGAAGAAGCTGGAAGACGCGGAGTATCTGGCTGGGCTGATGGTCGAGACGGGCCGCCGCATGGGAAAGAAAATTGTGGCGCTGATCACGGACATGGAGCAGCCGTTGGGCCGCACGGCAGGCAACGCGATGGAAGTCGCCGAATGCATCGAGGTGCTCAATGGCGGCGGTCCGGCCGACCTGCGGGAGCTGTGCATCGAGCTCGCCGGGTGGATGTTCCTGCTCGGAGGGCGCGTCCCGGGAGTTGGCGAAGGCAGGCGGCTCGCCGAAGAAATGATTGCATCAGGGCGCGCCCGTGATAGATTCCGCGACATCATCCGGCAGCAAGGGGGCGATGTCCGCATTGTGGACGAGCCGGAGCGATTGCCGCACGCAAAGCGCAAGCTGGACATTCCCGCACCGTCAGCGGGATACATCGCGGGCATAGATTGCGAGCAGGTTGGAATTGCCTGCGTGATGCTGGGCGCTGGGAGAGAAAAAAAAGAAGACGCGATTGATCCGGCTGCCGGGATGGAGTTTCATCGCCGGTTGGGTGATCGCATCGAGCGCGGCGGGCCGCTGGCGACTTTGCATTACAACTCTGACGCCCGCCTCGACGAAGCCCGCTCCTTGGTGGAGGCGAGTTACCGCATCGCCGCACAAGCGCCGGCGCCGCGGCCACTCGTGCACAAAGTGATCGGGGCTTAAGAGTCGCGCCGTCCCGGACGGCAAGAATCTCCCGCGCGACCGACGTACCGCAAACGCGAAGCATGGAGGCGAAGGATGGGGCGATTCACCGGACTGCTTGGCATAGCCACGATGTTGGCGCTGGCCTACGCGCTTTCCACCAACCGCCGCGCAATTCGCCTGAAGACAATCCTGTGGGGCTTGGGGCTGCAATTCGTGTTCGCGGTGTTTGTGCTGAAGTTTGCAGCGGGCCGCCGCGTGTTTGAAATCGCGGGAAACGGCGTCAAAAAGCTACTCGATTACTCCTATGTCGGCTCCGAGTTCGTTTTCGGCTCGTTGGGCGCGAAAACTTCCTCGTTGGGACTGATCTTCGCTTTCCAGGTTCTGCCCACGATTATTTTTATCGCCGCTTTTTTCTCGTTGCTCTATTATCTGGGCGTGATGCAAGTGATCATCCGCGCGGCCGCCTGGGTGATGGCGCGTGTGATGGGGGCGAGCGGCGCGGAATCAACCAATGTCGCGGCCAGCATCTTCATGGGGCAAACCGAGGCGCCGTTGACGATCCGCCCCTTCTTGCCGGAGCTGACGCGTTCCGAACTCATGACGGTGATGACCAGCGGCATGGCGCACGTGTCGGGCGGGATCATGGCTGCCTACATCGCATTTGGCGTCGAGGCCCAGCATTTGCTCGCCGCCGTGATCATGACGGCGCCCGGCACGTTGCTGATGGCCAAAATGATCGTGCCGGAGACGGAGCAGGCCGTCACCGCGGGAAAAGTTACCATGCCGGAGGGAGACGAGCGCAAGGACGACAATTTCCTCGGCGCGATCGCACGCGGCACCACCGATGGCTTGGGCCTGGCCGTCAACGTCGCCGCGATGCTCATCTCTTTCCTCGCGCTGATTGCGCTCACCAACGGCATTCTCGGCGGCATCCACAATTGGCACGGCATGGGCTGGGTTCCCTCTTCTCTGCAGCAAATCTTTGGCTGGCTCTTTTCGCCCATCGCGTGGGTGATTGGCGTGCCATGGCATGATGCGCGAGCCATCGGCAATCTTCTCGGAATCCGCATGGTGCTGAATGAACTGGTGGCGTTCTCGTTTCTCGGGCCGATGAAGGCGACGCTCGATCCGCGGTCCTTCACGATTGCCACGTTTGCTTTGTGCGGGTTTGCCAACTTCAGCTCGATCGGCATTCAGATCGGGGGAATCGGCGCGCTTGCCCCGAATAAGCGCGGCGAGCTGGCCAAACTGGGCATCCGCGCCATGCTCGCTGGCACCATGGCGAACCTGCTCTCCGCCTCGATCGTGGGAATGTTCTTGTGAAAGCTTCCGGCGCCCGTGCAACCAAACCATCGCTCGACTTCACACGCGCCGAGCGTGCCGCGAAATTGATTCTTTCCCGCACCAAGCTCCGCCCAAAGATCGGCTTGGTGCTGGGCAGCGGGCTCGGCAGCTTCGCCGATGAATTGGAAGATTCCATTGGCGTGGATTACCGCCGCATCCCGCACTTTCCGCGCTCCACGGCCATTGGCCACGCGGGCCGGCTCGTCATCGGCAGCGCCGAAGGCGTCGCCGTCGCCGCCATGCAAGGCCGCGCCCATTTTTACGAAGGCTATTCGCTCAAAGAAGTCACGTTTCCGATGCGCGTTTTTGCACGCATGGGCATCCGCGCCGTGATTTTCACCAACGCCGCTGGGGGCGTCAACCGCAATTTTCATCAGGGCGCGCTCGTCGTGTTGCGCGATCACATCAACTTGCAGGGATCGAATCCCCTGATGGGCGCGAACGATGACCACTTCGGCCCGCGTTTTACGGACATGACGCACGCTTACGCGGAAGTCTTCCGCAAAGTCGCACTTGAGCAAGGCCGCAAGCTTGGCATCGTGATGCACGAAGGCGTGTACGCGGCGCTCACCGGCCCCAGCTACGAAACTCCCGCCGAAATTCGCGCCCTTGCAGCCATTGGCGCCGACTTGGTGGGCATGTCTACCGTTCCTGAAGTGATCGTGGCGCGCCACATGGGCATCGAAGTTCTGGGCATCTCGTGCGTGACCAACATGGCCGCGGGAATTCTGGATCAGCCGCTGAATCACGAAGAGGTCCTCGCCACCGGCGAGCGTGTGAAGGGTGAGTTCATCGCATTGTTGCGCGCCGTGATTCCGCAAATCGCCAGCGGGATTGCCAAAGGGAGATCGGCGTGATGAAGGACGCGTGTGGCAGCCACAAAACCCTGCTCGATGCGGCGCGCCTGGCGCGCGAAAATGCTCACGCGCCATTTTCCAATTTCAGGGTGGGCGCGGCAGTCCTCGCGAAATCGGGCCGCATCTTTACGGGCTGCAACGTCGAGAATGCGAGTTATGGCCTGACCATTTGCGCCGAGCGCGTCGCCATCTTCAAAGCGATCTCGGAGGGCGAGCGAGGCTTCGATGCGGTGGCTGTGGTCACCGACGCGGAAAAACTCACCCCTCCCTGCGGCGCGTGCAGACAAATTATTTGGGAGTTCTGCGGCGACGCCGAGGTGATCCTCGCCAATTTGCGCGGCAATGAAGAAGTCCATCGGATGAGCGCGCTGTTGCCCCACGCGTTCGATGCGTCGAACCTTTAAAGAAATGCCAAACGAGCAGCGGGAGAGCGAAATGGCGGCAACTGGCCCACTTTATCTCGGCGTAGACATCGGCGGCACAAAAGTCGCTGCCGGTCTGGTGGACGCGCGCGGCGAAATTCTTTTCAAAACGCGAGAGCCCATGAACGCGCAAGGCACCGCCGCCGAAGGTCTCGCCTCCGTACAGCGCGCCATGGACGCTGCGTTGGCGGCACGTCCCGGCGCGCAACTTGCCGGCGTGGGTATCTGCTCGCCGGGGCCTCTCGATCCGCGCACCGGCGTGGTGATTAACCCGCCAAATCTTCCCTGCTGGCGCGACTTCCCCCTCGCCGATGAAATTCGCAAGCGCTACGGCGTCGCCGCGAGAGTGGATAATGATGCGAATGCGGCGGGTCTCGCCGAAGCGGTCTGGGGAGTCGCCCGCGGATATCGCTGGGTTTTCTATGCCACGCTCGGCACTGGAATCGGCACCGGTATTATTCTCGATGGCCGCATCTATCATGGCCGCACCGGAGCTGCCGCGGAGGGCGGTCACGTCACGATTGATTGGCATGGCCCGAAGTGCGGCTGTGGCAAGCACGGCTGCATTGAGATTTTGGCGTCTGGCCCGGCCATTGCCGCTCGCGCCCGCGCGAAGGTGGCGGCCGATCCAAAGCGCGGCGCTACGCTATTGCAGCTCGCCGGAGGCGATGTTTCCCATATTCAATCCGAGCATGTCGCGGATGCCTGGCGCAAAGGTGACGCGCTCGCTACGGAAGTTCTCACCGAAACTGCCGATCTGCTCACCATCTGGCTCGGCAATGTGGTAGATATGTTGGAACCGGAAGTGATCGTGTTCGGCGGAGGAATCGGAGAATTGGCAAGCCACTGGTTTGATCGTATTCGCGCCAATCTTCCCACATGGTCCATCAACAAGCGCAGCGGCGAGACTCCCCTGCTGCTTGCGCGCTACATGGCGGATGCCGGAATTGCCGGAGCCGCGGCGCTCTGCATCGGTTCGCCGGCCGGCGCGCCAACGCAAATGGGCTCGCACTCCTGATGAAAACTCTCGCTGCCCTGCTCCTCGCATTCCTGCTGTATGTTCCGGCGTCGCGGGCGCAGTCCGGCCCCGAACAAGGCGGCAACGAACTCGAACTCTGGTCCGGCGGCGGCCACAACGTCAGCGGAGGCGCTGCGAACATCGGCGCGTGGAATGTTGGTCTTCGCTATGGTTGGATCATCACCGGTCCTCACGGCCCATCCATCTTGCGCGGGCGCTTCGAATACGCCGTGGATGTCGTCCCGGTCTTCTGGGTCTTTCAGCCCACCGGCACCGCGTACGGATTCGACCTGGACCCCATCGCGCTGAAGTGGGATTTCGAGGAGCACCATCACGTCGTGCCTTATTTTGAATTGAGCGGAGGAACTCTTTTCACCAGCAAGCAGGTTCCCGCTGGAATATCTCGCGTGAATTTCGCTTCCGGCGGCGCGGCGGGCCTGCACCTCCTGCGCAAGAAATACAACTGGAGCGCCGAGATCCGCTTCCTGCACATCTCCGACGCCGGTCTCACCACGCAAAACCCTGGCGTCAACACGATCCAGGTCCGCATCGGCTTCGGCCTCTTTACCCAACCAAAGTAACGGCGTCGCTCTGGAAGTTGTAGGGGCCACCTTCACGTGGGCCGGGGTTCAACTCAACTCATCGCTCGCCGCCGCAGCCTCGCCGGCGCCTTCGCTTGGCCGCATTATCCAGGTCGCCAGCAGCGGCAGCAGAAAAAGAATCGCCAATGGCGAAGTGACCATGCCGCCAACCACCACGCGCGCCAGCGGCTGTTGTGCCTGAACTCCGATCCCGCTGGAGACCGCTCCCGGCAACAATCCCAGCCCGGCCGCCGCGCACGCCATCAGCACCGGACGCATCTCGGAAAGCGCGCCCGATTCGATGCCCTCTTCCAGATTCGCCGCGCGGCGCTCCACGCGTCGAATGCCGGAAAGCATCACCACGCCTCCCAGCGTGCAAACCCCGATTACAGACGCCATCCCGACGGCGGCCGAAATACTGAATGGCGTGTCCGTAATCAGCAGCGCGAAGAGCCCGCCCATCAGCCCAAAGGGCAGCTTGGCCATCACCAGCGCCGCATCTCGAAACGAATTGAAAGCGGTGAAGAGCAACGCGAGAATGATTAGCAGGCTCACAGGAAGCACGACGGCGAGCCGCCGCTGCTCTTTCTTTAGGCTGTCGTACTCGCCGGCCCATTCGTAGTGGTAGCCCTCTGGAATTCGCACGTCCCTGGCGATGCGCTGCTGCACGTCCGTCATCGTGCCAGCCAGATCGCGGCCGCGCACACTGAACTTGATGGGGATATAGCGCTGGCCATTTTCGCGATAAATCATGAACGCGCCCTGGTGCAGCGCGATCTGCGCGATCTGGCCAAGCGGCACGCGTCCCCCATCGGGAGTGGAAAGCAGAATGTTGGGGATGGCGTCCGGGTTCGCGCGCGCTTCGGGACGATAGCGGATCACAAAATCGAAGCGGCGGTCGCCTTGCAGGATTTGCGTGGCGGCAAGTCCCCCGATTGCGGCTTGCACCGCGGTGTTCACGTCGGCGGCCATCAAGCCGTAGCGCGCGGGAGTGTCACGCCTCGATCTTGTTCCACGATCAAAAATCGTGGAGTACGAGAAGTGACCGCGCTAAAGAATCGAGGTAGGCGGAGAACGTCCGCCACACTGCGCGCAATGTGTTGTGAGGTGCAAATCTAAAACGGAAACAATCGCGCCGCCCGCAACCAGTTCAACGGGCGCGAATGAATTTGGCACCACGGCGACGGCCGCATGAGTGCCGAATTTCTGCGCCGAAGGATGGCCTGAAGACGCAGAGGCAAGCAACTGGCGGCCATTGCGTTTTCCGGAGGAAGCATCTATCGCGACAGTTTCCGGATGCAGATCGTCGGTCAACGAAATCACAGGGAACAGAAGCGCCAGCGCGCAACCCAATGCAATCCCTTCGGCCCATTTGTACGCGGAGGCCTTGGGCCGCGAGGCGCGCCAGCGATAGCGCCACACCCAAAGCGCGGCGAGCGCTACGGCGAGCCAGATCACGTTGAGGACTGTTTCCATGTATCGCTTACTGCCACTACCACAAAGAAAGCCACCGGTACGTTGATCGCCCCATTTCTATGATGCAGGTTCGCACCGGTAGTGATGCCAGTTTATAACGGCCCTTGAACGCCCGCAATTTGGAGTGCTTTGGCGATCACTAGCAGGGGATTCTAGATTCCACAGCCGTGCAGTCCGTGCTTTTCGTGGTAGCGCTGGTGATATTCCTCCCCGCGGTAAAACGTTGCGGCGGGAACGATCTCGGTGACAATCGGGCGGCGGAACTTGCCCGATTTTCCGATGCGATCTCGCGAGGCGCGCGCCGCAGCTTCCTGCTCCGCGTCATGATAGAAAATCGCGGAACGATATTGCGTGCCGACGTCCGGTCCTTGACGATTTGGCGTGGTGGGATCGTGCATCGCCCAGAACGCATCAAGCAGCGCGTCATAGCTGATTTTCGTGGGATCGTACTCGACTTCGACCGCTTCCGCGTGACCCGTGCGATCAGTGCATACGTCCTGATAGGTAGGATTGTCGGTGTGGCCGCCGATATAGCCAACCGTCGCGGATAGAACTCCTGGCAGAGCCCGGAAGTTCGCTTCAATGCCCCAAAAACAGCCCGCTGCAAATGTCGCTTTCGCCATGGCCACATTTTACCTTGTAGAGAGGCATCGCCGCCACGTTGGAAAATGAGGGGGGCCCCTCCCCCTATTTCTCGTAAATGCGGCAGAGACAGGAGTTACAGGAGACGACATGCGCAAAATGCTGGAGCTAAAGGAGTTGCGATTTGCGCATTGCAGCGTGATGTAAAGGAGACGCTGAATGCAAAGGACTTGCGGTGGACAATACGCCAGTTTGGGCGCTGATGTGAGACATGACATGCACTCGGAATTGGGGCTCGACGCGGAGAGTTATTTCCCTTTGAATTTTTTAGGCTCGCGAACAGCCCGTTTTCGAACGCCCTGAATAGCATAGAATTGGCGCCGCAGCACCGAATGTGACGCGACAAGGAGGGGGAAATGAGTACTGCCCCAGGGTTCCCGCAAACCGCGAGTCTCGACCCGCAACCGATTGCGCAGATGGCATTTTCGTTTGCGGCGGCGCGGATTCTTTCCACGGCGGTCCAGTTGGGACTCTTCTCGACAATCGCAGCGGGCGCGCATACGGCTGCTGCCATCGCGCAGGCTGCAGGAGCTTCCGAACGCGGCACGCGCATGGTGCTCGATGCGCTGGTTGGATTTCAGTTGCTGACAAAACGGAGTGGAGAATACGGGCTGGGCGCCTTGGCTGCGCAGTTTCTGGTGCGCGAGAGCCCTGATTATATGGGCGCCTGGATGGAAACCGACACGATGTGGGAGGCCTGGACCAAATTGCCGGAAGCGGTACGGACCGGAAAGCCGGTTGATTCACCCACCGATCAGGGCGATGCCGAAAAGTTTTTTCGCGGACTGGTGCGAACGCTGCACATCCAGAACCGGCTCCCGGCTCAGCGGCTGATGAAGGCGCTCGGAATCGGTGAATCGCATCGGGCAGTGCGTGTGCTAGATGTCGGCTGCGGCTCGGGCGTGTGGGGTATCGCGGCGGCCGAGGCCGATGCGGGAGCGCGCGTCACGGCGCAGGATCTGTCCGGCGTGCTCGAACAAACGAAGGAATACGTGGAGAAGCGTGGGCTGACCGATCGCTACAATTTCTTAGCGGGCGATCTGCACACGGTGGAGTTTTCCTCCAACACGTATGACCTCGCGATTCTCGGCCACATCATTCACATGGTCAGCGAAGCGGCGGCGCGCGCAATTTTCGCGCGGCTGGACGCCGCGCTGAAGCCCGGCGGGCGGCTGGCCGTGATTGACATGATTCCGAATGACGAGCGCACCGCTCCTCCCTTCCCGCTGATTTTTGCGCTGAACATGCTGGTGCACGCCGACGAAGGTAGCACGTACACGCTCAGCGAGTACAAGAAATGGCTCACGGACGCGGAGTTCGCGCGGATCGAGATGATTGACCTCAGCGGCGGCAACGGCGTAGCTGCTGTCGTGGCGCAGAAGTAGACGGAGCGCTGGGCACTGGAAATCGAGACACTATGTCTCAGAGCCAAAGTGAATTTGTAAAGGGCGACGTGCAACGGCTCACCCTCTACCCGATCGCTGGCGTGGCGGGGCCATGGGAAGACGAACCGTTTGACGAATCGAAGCTCCCCGCCCCTATTGCTTCCGACGTAACTGTAGAAAATGTAACTCCCTTATTCAGTCGTGACGCCTGGAGCTTTGCTGAAAACCAGGTTGGCAAACGTGACCTAGAAACCCTGAAACGAGTAAAACATGCCATTGTGCATCGCTATTTCTCAGGCCGCTACGGGACAGGAATCTCAGAGCAAGAGTCGGCAGATTTGGTTCATAACCTAGCAGCGTGTCTCAGACTTATTCGCCCCATGCGACAATACGCACTGGTGATCAACGGCTCGCTTCAGCCAGATGATACGATTAGCATTCAATCTTTCGACCACCCATCCAACTCGTTGAAATCCCCAACGTCCAAAAAGGATTTTCTCTTCGGAACCGAGATGTTGCGGAGTTGCAGTCTGTCGCTCCGGCCTTTCTAGATGCGATGACAGCGACTATTGGAAATTCAGAATGCCCGTGAGTCTATATGAAGCTGGACATTTCCAAGATAGGTTCTGGAAGAGCAGATTGTTTCTATGGAGCTCTGCCGTGGAAGCAATCTTTACCTCTCAAACTTCCGACCGTGAACACAGCGGAAGCAGAGTGGCCAAAGCGAGGGTCAAGTGGTTTCTGGGTGCAAACACCAAGATCTATGCTCCCGGGGATGTGCCGTCATTCGCCTCACAGAGCACGCCAACTATTGGGGACGTTATAGATGACCTCTATGAGGTCCGAAATTGCCTCGCACATGGAGACAAGGTTCCAGATAGGTTTTTTGCGCAGACGTCGACCGACGACGGGGACGTAAACCGACTAGAGACCCTAACGGAAGTCGCGAGCTTCATCGTTCGTGCGAGTCTTTTGAAAATCCTGAAAGACAACCTACTAAACCACTTCAAGGGCGGAGCTGAATCGCAATCGTATTTCGGGGCGAACGGCTTGGTCCGCTCGATGCTTCCGCGAGGTGACCGATGAATGCCTTTTTTGATGAGAGCGGAAAATTCAAGGACAATACCGTCGTCTCATTTTGCGGCGTAGCCCCAGCTCCCGCACAGTTTCAATCATTTGGTGTGGATTGGGCTCATTGCCTGCAAGACAACGGCCTTCAACTGCTGACTGCCAAAGACGCTTTCAACGCGGCAATGCCTCTCAGCGAAAAGAACCCTGCTTTGGGCACGGACAAACGAATTGCAGCGTTGCTCCCCTTTGTGGGATGTGTCAGAAAGCACCTGGAAGTCGTGACTGGGGTTGCCATCGACGTCGCAGCGTTCAAGGGTTTGCCGAGTCATTATTTCCAGATATTCGGCGACGACCCGTTTTACACTGCCTTTCTTAGGGCGGTGCTTGACGTGCTCGGACTCGTCGACGAACGAGAAAAGGTTAGCCTGATCTGCGACGACGAGGAACAGATGGCCCTGCCGATGTATAAGCTTTACCGGAGGGTCAAACTCGTCGATCCACAGGCACATGAGAAGTTGGCGGCAATATCGTTTGCTGATGACAGATTTCTCTTTGGACTACAGGCGGCCGACCTCCTCGCGTGGCTGCTCAGACGGGAGTCTGGGAAGATGTTCCATGGAACTCACTACGAGTACGAACCGGTATTTGATGCGATGACCATACCGCCGCAGGACGGGGAAAACATATGGAGAGTCGGATTCGCGTTCTGTGACGAAGAGAAACTAAAGTCTGTGGCTGAGGGTCTCAAGACGGCCTCGGCTAGTCAGAAAACTGAGGGGTGAATTGCACTTAGCGAATTGCTTATGAACCAAGAAGATCCGCTTTCGCGGGAAGGTGTGCTGGAGGTGATGCAACTGCTGATACGCACGCCTTCGGTGAATCCGACGCTGGCGCCCGGGGAAGGCGCGGGCGAGGCGGCGATTGCCGGGGTGGCGCGGGATTGGTTTGCCGAGCGCGGGGTGGAAAGCTGGATCGAAGAGGCTGCGCCGGGGCGGCCGAATGCGGTGGCGCGGATCGGGAGTGGACGCGGGGCGTCGCTCGTCTTCTGCGCGCACATTGATACGGTGAGCACGGCGGGGATGACGATTCCTCCGTTTGAGCCGCGGGTGGAAGGCAATCGCGTCTATGGGCGCGGCAGTTGTGACATGAAAGGCGGGGCCGCGGCAATTATGGCGGCGGTGGCGAAGCTGGCACAGGAAAACCTGGCAGGGTCCGTGTGGGTGGCGCTCGTGGCCGATGAGGAATACGCAAGCCTGGGCGCGCAACACTTCGTGGCGAATCACAAAGCGGATGCTTGCGTGGTGACCGAGCCGAGCGAGGGGCGGCTGATCCTCGGGCATAAGGGGTTTGTGTGGTCTTCGATCACGACGACAGGTCACGCAGCGCATGGCAGCCGATGGGAAGTGGGCGTGAGCGCGATCGCGCGCATGGGGCGAATCATCGCGGCGCTGGATGCGTTCGACCACCAGACGCTGCGGGCGCGCGTGCACCCGCTGGTTGGGCCGGCATCACAGCATTGCGCGACGGTTCACGGCGGCGCGGGGCTTTCGACTTACGCGCCAAGCTGCACGCTCGAGATCGAGCGGCGCACGCTGCCGGGGGAAACGCCCGAGCAGGTGCTCGCGGAAATTCGCAGCGTGATTGCCGAAGCCAGCGAGGAGGCGGAGGTCCGCTTACTGCTGGACCGCGCGCCGCTGCTCTGCCCGCGCGAGGCGCGCATTGCGGAGTGCGTACGCGGGGCCACGGCGAAAATTCATGGGCGCGAGCCGAGAGAGGATGGCGTGGCGTATTGGATGGATGCGGCGCTTTTCGCGGCGGCCGGAATGGAAACGGTGAATTACGGAGCGGCCGGATCGGGCGCGCATGAGGCGGTGGAGTGGGGCGAGATTGATTCGGTGGTGGATTGCGCGCGCGTTTTGGCGGAGACGGCGCGGAGGTTTTGCGGGGGATGAGGCGTGCGGGTGCGTGCATAGTCCTTTCTGCGTAAAAGCTGAAACCTTGGGCCGAGGTAGCCGCCGTTCCGGCGCCGAGATTCTTCGTCGTTCGCCACGGCGACCGAGTTCCGCGCAAGGCCTCGAGCAAAGCGCGGAAATCGGTCTGCTCGCGACTCAGAATGACATTTCAATTTTGTGACGGATTGGATTGTGAAGACGGGGCCCCATGAAGGTCGGGCGTGCCACTTGGCGGCGAAAAGCCGCAGGTCCAAGGACCTGCGCTACAGGGACGGCTCGCGCCAGTAGCGCGCGTCACGGTTTCCACGAAGCGTAGGGGTTAGCTGCGGCGAAAAAGGTAGCGGATAAGAGAGAAGCCGCCGGTGATCGGCAGCAACAGACTTTGCTTCAACATCTGGGCGCGGGAACGGGTGCGTTCGCGCTCGCGTCCCGCGTGGATGCTTTCCTGGCTGATCAGCATCATGGCATATTTGGCGAAATCCACACCGCATTTGTCGCAGCTTCCGCCGTGGCGCTGGGTTGCGGCGCACGCGGGGCACTTATAAAGCAGCGTGGCGTGGCAGCGCGTGCAGAATTGCACCGTGTCCGCGTTTTGCGTCTTGCACTTGGGGCATTCCACGACTGTATTTTACCGCGGCCTGGGTGAGCGCGGATTCTTGCCATCAGGGGGCGTGTCGGAAGGGTAAGGCCGCCTGTGGACGTGCCTGCGCTTGTCGCGCAAGGTGGCTGGTGGAGCGCAAACCGGAGCCGGCGCGTCACATGCCGGGCTAAAGCCCGGCGCTACAAGGACCGCTTCCCGCTATTCACCGGTGGCTATTCGTAGCGGAGGGCGACCATCGGGTCTACGTGCGCGGCGCGGCGCGGCGGGCGGGGATGTAGCAGGCGATGAGGCCAATCAGAGCGAGAAGTGTGGCTCCGCCAAGATAGGTTGCGATGTCGCCCGGGACTGGTTGATGCCGCTGATGACGCCCCAATTGCGGCTGTTGCCCAGCAAAAAGAGTCCGGCAGGATCGCGGACGGGGAGGTTTTCGAGCAGGACCGTGTCCAACAGGCTGAAGATGGCGGCGTTCGCGCCGACGCCGAGGGCGAGCGTCAGAACGGCAACGGCGGTGAAGCCGGGGGTCCGGCGAAGCATGCGCAAGCCGTAGCGAACGTCCTGCCAGAGGGTGCCCATGTGCACCTCCGATCTCTAGACGCTGTAATGGAGCAAAATGTCACGCGCTGAACAGATGATTCGAAAGCGAGCGGCGACGGCAGCGACTTGACGTGCGGCTAGCTGTGGCGAAGCTGGCGGCTGCGGAAAACTGCTGCGATGGCAACCAGGACGGCGCTGAGCAGCAAGTAGATGGCGGCGTCGCGGGCAGGATGCGCACTGCGGGCCGCGCCGCTGAAATCGAGGCCGCGCGTTTGGTTCATCGGGCCGACGTACCAGAGCACCGTGAACAGGCCTTCGAAAGATTTCGCCGTGCCGCTGAAGACGCCGAGCGCCAGCGCGAGCGATGGAATGAACAACGCGCCAGCGCACCAGGCGAGTGCGCCCGTGTTATCGCCGGCGATGAGCAGGCGTGCGCCAGCGCCTGCACCAGTGACAGCCGCGACCACGACGCCTGAAAGCCAACAGGCTAGGATTTGCCGCGGCACGATTTTCGCGCAGGAGAAAAGGATTTGCGCGGTGCCGAAGCGATTTTCGCGCGCTCCGAGGCTTGACCAGATCAGTACGGGCCAAATCCAGGCCGCAGCGAGCAAGGGTCCGCGCGCGATGGGCAATGGCGCGGCAAATTGCGCAATCAGCAGGCCAAGCGCTACGGCGTACCACCACCAGCGGAGTCCCTTGAGGGCGAGCTTGAGCTCGGCGGTGAAGATGCGCGCGAAACCGGAGCTGTCGCGGCCGGCGAGGGGCGTCAGGTGCGTGAGCGCGGGCGATACGGATGCGGCGGGTGCGTTTGAAATTGCGGAGGGCGCGACGATGGGCGCTTCCTGAGCGGCTCGCTGATTTTTACCGAGCAATTGAGGCAGGCGGCGCGATCTGCTTGGATCGAAGCGGTCAAAGAACGCCGCCGCGATAATCGTTAGCACTAAGGCCACGCCGATCCAAGCCAGGCGCAAGCCGATCTCCGCGGGCGCCCAAACAATTCCGTACCAACGGAAGCCGGTGGCAACGGTCGCGGCCTTATCCGCGATGGTCAGCGAGAAGCCGCCCTTGTAACCGGGAAGCTGCGCAAGGGCGGCGGGCTCGAGCGAATCATAGGCACTGAAGAAGCCGAGCGGATCGATCCAGTGCCTTTTCACTATTTCAGGCAGGCTGAGACCGAAACTCCACACAAAAAACCAAAGCACGTTGCCGAAGCCGCCGCGGAGTCCGGGAATCGTCTCGAACAAGACAGCGATCGCGGCCACAAGGGCCATGCCGGGAAGCGCGATGAGGAGGAACGGCGAAAGCAGCGCCCAGAGATCGAGGTGCGGATCCTCTCCCGCGAGAAATTGCATGGCGACAGCGGCCAGCGCGAGGATCAGCACGATCGCCGCGAGCACGGCGAAATTGCTGCAGGCTTTGCCAAAAAGATACGAAAGGCGATCAAGCGGCGTGGCGGCGAGTATCTGGCCTACGCCGGTCTGGCGGTCGCGCTCGACAGATCCCTTCACGATGTAAAAGCCAACGAGGGAGACGAAGAGGACCGTCACCAGCGCGCACATGATGCCGATCCAAGCGGAGGTGTATGCGCCGCGGTACTCGCCCAACTTCAGGAGGACTTTGCCGGTCGCGGCGGCATAGCCGAGATAGACGGCGAAGAGCAGCGTGACGAGGAAACTGTAACGCCGGACGCGTTCGAGGAAATCGGCGCGGGCAATCGCCGGGATGGAGCGCGTGTGGCTCACGCGACGGCGCCTTGGTTGGGCCGGCTGTGCGCGGGCTGGCCTTGGCGCGACGTGGCGAGCGCGAGCAGGTATGCGTCCTCAAGCGAAGGCTCAAGCGGGCGCGCGGCCAGGGAGGGCGGCGCGTCCGTGACCACGCGCGCGTGAACGCCGTCGCCGCGGTGCGCTGTGCTGCTGACGAGGTAGCGCTGGCGCAGCGCGGGCAGCTCCGCGCTCGGCACCACGGCTTCCCACACTTTGCCCGCGACCGCGGCGAGGAGTTCTTCCGGGGCGCCGTGCGCAACCAATTGGCCGCTGGACATGATGGCGATGCCGGTGGCGACGGCTTCCACGTCCGAAACGATGTGCGTGGAGAGAATCACGATGCGCTCGCCGGAGAGTTCCGAGAGCAGGTTGCGGAAGCGCACGCGCTCCTCGGGATCGAGGCCGGCGGTCGGCTCGTCCACAATGAGCAATTGCGGATCGTTGAGCAACGCTTGCGCGATGCCAACACGCTGGCGCATGCCGCCCGAGTAGCCGCCGAGTGGACGGCGAGCGGCGCCGGTCAGGTTCACGAGTTCGAGCAACTCGGCGATGCGGCGGCGAGCGGCGGCCGCTTCAATTCCCTTCACCGCGGCGATGTATTCGAGGAACTCGAGCGCGTTCAAATTGGGGTAAACGCCGAAATCCTGCGGCAGGTAGCCGAGCACGGAGCGCAGCGCGTCCGGGCCACGCGAAATGTCCGCGCCGTTCCACAGAACGCGGCCCGCGCTCGGCCGCGTGACGGTGGCAAGCACGCGCATCAGCGTGGACTTGCCGGCGCCGTTCGGACCCAGCAATCCGAGCACGCCCGGGCCCAGCGTGAGCGCGAACCCGCGCAGGGCTTGCACATTGCCGCGGTAGGTCTTGCTCACATTTTCGACGGCAAGTTGCATCGTTTCGCTCTCCCGTTCAGCCGATGACGCGCGCGCTGGAAGCTCGCTACAATGATCTACGAAGGATTGCAGCTAAATGTTTGGCGATGGGAGGGAGTATGCAGCCTCGATTTGATTTTGCAAAGGGCGCGCCGGGTGGTGTGCACGCGATGCTGGCGCTCACGCGTTCTGTTCATGAGTCCGGGCTTGCGCGGCCGCTGCTGGATCTGGTGTTTATGCGCGCGTCGCAGATCAATGGTTGCGCCTACTGCGTTGACATGCATTCGAAGGACGCGCGGGCAGCAGGTGAGACCGAACAGCGGCTTTACGCGTTGGACGCGTGGCGGGAAACATCCTTCTTTAGCGAGCGTGAACGCGCTGCGCTGGCACGGACCGAGGCGCTCACCAACGTCCAGGATGGTCATGCCTCGGACGAGGAGTACGAAGCCGCGCGGAAGCATTTCGACGAAAAAGAGTTGTCAAATCTGGCGCTGGGCATTGCGACGATCAACGCGTGGAACAGGATTGCGATTGCGACGCAGGCTGTCGCCGGAAGTTATCAAGTGCAAAAGGCGTCGGGGAGCGCGGGGTGATGTCGCGATGTGACGGATGCGAGTTCATCACACAGATTCCTCGCTACGGCGCGACATACTACGTCGCGTCTCCGCTCAGAATGACAGCGTTCTCTAGTTGAGGTTGCATCGCATATCTTAGGCCTTGGAGTGGAGCGCCAGCCGAAGATGGTCGGAATCGTTTCATCCGCGAGAAGCGCCGCGCAAAGGCCCCAGGTCCACTTCGCGCTGCTCAGTGCAAGCAAGGACCTGCGCTACAAAGGCGGTGCGTGCTAACGGCGCGCACCGCCCGAAACCTACTTCACTTCGATTGCGGGTAGGCCTGCCTTTTGAAGCTGCTGGTTGAGCGCTGGGACGTCTTGCGTCTTGAGCTTCGTCCAGGCGGCCATTAGCTTTGTGAACTCCGTGTTGAGTTCCTGGAGCGCTTCATTTTGAGGCATGGTCGGCGCCGCGTCGGCGCTGTCAACCGAGGCGAAGAGCGTGCCGAACTCGTCGTCGAGGCGAGCAAGCGTCATAGCAGCAGCAGCGCCCGCGCCTGCGCCGCCTCCGCCACCACCGCCGAATCCTCCTCCGGCTTGCCCGGCAACGGCGGCGGCCTGTTTATCGAGAGCGGTAATCGCGTCGGCCACCGCACCGTTGGCCTGACCACTAAGCTTTTTCAAGTCGGCCTGCAAGGCGTGAACCTTCTCGATCGTCTCCGAACCCTTGCTCATGGCATCGGCGATGCGGAGTTCGGCCGAGGCCTCAAGGACCAGATCCGGCTGCGTCGCCTTCACACGTGGATCCTTCTTGATGATTAGCGGCGCCGAAAAAGTGTGGCCATCCACGGTGAGTTTGACCGTGTACGTGCCGGGAACGGCGCGGGGCCCGAGCGGCTCGCGAGGAGTGTCATGCGGCACGGCGGAGATAGGGTAATCGTGTCGCTCGGTGGCGAGCGGAGCGTAATGAATGTCCCACACCCAGCGGTGCATACCGGGCTCGGCGGAAAGCACGTGCGGCGGCCGCACCCAATACGTGGGCACGCCCAGGGTGCGCTCCAATTCGGATTGGTCGAACTCAGGCTTGTCTGTGCTAGCGACGCGGCGCACGAGTTTGCCCGTTGCGTCAAAAATCTCGAGCGTAACGGGGCCGCTTGGTGCGTGGCCGAGAGAATAGTTAATGATCGCGCCGTCTGGCGGGTTTTCTCCAGCAGGAGTTTCGGGGGGAAGCGGCGTATCGGTGTTGGTGTCGCGGCGGTAGCGATAGGCGCTTTCAGGCTTGTAGAGATAAGCGTCCGATTTTTCTGCCGCGTCGGTCAACTGTTCGAGCGGCGTAATGTCATCGAGAATCCAGAAGCCGCGTCCGTGCGTGGCTACGATCAAATCGTGATCGTGTATCCAGAGATCGCGCATCGAGGTGTGCGGCAGGTTGAGCTGCAACGATTGCCAGTGGTCGCCATCATCGAACGAGACCCACACGGCATTTTCCGTGCCCGCGAAAAGCAAGTGCTTGCGAACGGGATCCTCGCGCACGCTATCCACCGCGGCGTGGTCGGCAATGCCGCTGACGATAAGCTGCCAGGTCTTGCCGCCATCATGCGTGCGATAGACGTAGGGATGCAGGTCGTCCACACGGAAACGGCTAACGGAGGCGTAAGCGGTCTGCTCGTCGAAGCGTGACGCGACAAGCTGCGTCACCTTGCTCCACGGCTCGAGGCCTGCGGGGGTGACATTCTTCAAGTTTTGCCGCCATCGCGCGTAACCTGAATATTTCCATCGTCGGTGCCGGCCCAGATCGTGTTCACATCATTAAACGATGGCGCAAGGGCATAAATCACTCCGCGATGCGCATCCGCGCCCGGCGTGTTCTTGGCCATCTCGCCCACGCTGGCGGGCAGACCCGGATGCTCGCGCGTCAGGTCGGGGCTAATCGTCTGCCAACTGTGGCCGCCATCCACCGTTTTGAAAACATAGTTCGCGGCAAAATAGATGATGTGCGGATCCTTGGGCGAAAAGATGAGAGGCTGCGTGCGGTCCGTGCGGTATTTGGGAGAAGTGAGGGCGATCGGCGTGATCTTCTGCACCTGTCCGGTGATCCAATCGTATTTGGTGACGTCGGAGCGGCCCGCGCCGTAGATGATGTCTGGATTCAGCGGGTCGGGCACGGCGTAGCCGTACTCGATCACGCCCACCGGGTGCCAATCGCGAAACGTGATTTCTCCATCGTTGCCGCGGCTGGAAAGGCAGAGAGAGCCGCTATCCTGCTGGCCGGCGCACACGCGATACGGCACGCCGTTATCGGCGACGACGTGATAGAGCTGCGCGGTCGGTTGGTTGTACCAGGTCGTCCAGGTGCGGCCGTAATTCTCGCTTATCAACGCGCCCTGGTCGCTCACGAGAAAAATAATGTCCGGATTATTCGGATTGATCCAGATGTTTTGATAGTCGTCGCCGCCGGGAGCGCCGCGAATGCCGGTCCAGGTGCTGCCGCCGTCTTCCGAGCGCCAGGTGACCGTGCTGGTGGTGTAGAGTACGTCGGGATTTTTCGGATCAACTTTCGGTACAGGCAAATCGCCGCCGCCGATGCGCATTGCCGGCCGGGGATCGGTGGTGGCGCGCTTCCAGCTATCGCCGGCATCGTCGGAGCGATAGATCGTTACGCCACGTCCCGCCGCGACGGTGGCGTAAACGCGATTCGAATTGCTGGGCGCGATGGCAATGTCTACCTGGATGACGCTGTCGGGCAGACCGTTTGTAAGAGGCTTGAAGGTGTCGCCGCCATCGGTGGATTTGAAAACGCCGCCCAGGCCGTTGTAGGTGTTGCCATCTTCCCAAGGGCCCTGGCGCGTGGACCAAAGCGAGGCGTAGACGACGCTCGGGTTGGAGGGGTCAATCTCTACGTCCGAGCCTCCGGTGTTGTCGTCGCGTCCCAGGATTTTTGTAAACGTGCTGCCGCCGTCGGTCGAGCGGTAGATACCGCGTTCGGGGTTAGGCCCGAAAGGGTGGCCAAGCACGGCGACGAAGAGTTTATTGGGATCGCGCGGATCAACGGCGATATTGGCGATCTGCTGCGCGTCGTGCAGACCGAGATGGGTCCAGGTCTTGCCCGCATCAGTGGACTTGTACATTCCGTCGCCGACAGCGAGATCGGGACGCGGCAGGCCTTCGCCGCAGCCAACGTAGATAATGTTCGGATCAGACGCAGCCACGGCAATCGCACCGATCGAGCCGGTATCCTGATCGTCGAAAATCGGTGTCCACGTATCGCCAAAGTCATCGCTCTTCCAGACCCCGCCGCCTACCGAGCCTATGTAGAAGACGTTGGGCTGGCTCGGAACCCCGGCCAGGGCGCGCGTGCGGCCTCCACGATAAGGACCGATGTTGCGCCAGCGCATCTCCTGAAATGAGGTTTCGGGATATTGCTGCGCCTTTGTGGGCGCGGCGCCAAGGGTAACGTATACCGCTGCAAGTATAAGAACAGTAGCCACACCAAATCGCGTGAACCGGGACATGCGCGTCATCAGTTGCCTCCGAAGATAACGAATATACAGCCCCGACGCACGAGGGCACAATCGGCAAAACGCGGCTGTGCGGCGGCTCGACGAAATGATGCTTTCGATGATCCCGAGCGATGTGAGGGCCGGGGCTTTGCCGAACCAGGGATGCGGAGCCTGCTATTTAACTCGAAGGCGATTCGATCTAAACTCCGCAGGACAAAATGTATGCCCGCACAGACCGGCGCGGCAAAGGACGGCGGACATGGTTGATCTGAAAAACAAGCTCGCCGTCGTTTCCGGCGGAGCGCGCGATATTGGCCGCGCGGTCTCGATTCAATTGGCGAAGTGTGGCGCGTCGGTGGCGTTCTGCTACCTGGAGAGCGGCGAGCAAGCAGCCGAAACCGCGGAAGCCGTACGCCAAGCGGGAGCCAAGGTGCTTGCCGCCAAGGTGGACGTGATGAAGCGCGCTGCCGTGGAGGCGTTCATCTCAACAGTACGCAAGACGTTCCCGCAGCCCATAGACATTCTGGTGAACGTTGTGGGCGGACTTTGCGCGCGGAAGACCATCGCTGAAATGGATGAGGAATTCTGGGATTTTGTGATCGCCCGCAACCTGAAAACAGCCTTCTTGATGACCAAAGCTGCGTTGCCGCACATGAGCGATGGCGCCTCGATCATCCACTTTTCCTCGCAGGCGGCCCGCGATGGCGGCGGACCCGGATCGCTTGCTTACGCAACGTCGAAAGGCGCCATTCTTAGCTTTACGCGCGGGCTGGCGAAAGAGTTGGGGCCGCGGCGGATTCGCGTCAATGCCGTTTGCCCGGGAATGATTGACACTACATTTCATAACGTGTTCACCAAGCCGGAGGTTTGGCAACGCGTCGCCGCCGGAACGCCGCTGGGACGCGAAGGCCAAGCTTCGGAGGTTGCGGCGCTGGTTGCATACCTGGCGTCTAGCGATGCGTCTCTGATCAACGGCGCGTGCGTGGACATCAATGGCGGGATCGTTTTTTCATGAATTGCGCGCGGCTGTCTCTTCCGCCGGTTCCCCAGCATTTCGTTTTGCCGGAAAACGCGTTAATTTCGCACTGAGCGTGCGCTGCCATGAAAATCGTTGATGCCAAGGTGATCGTCTGCTGCCCAGGAAGAAATTTCGTCACACTGAAGCTCGTCACCGAAGACGGGGTTTACGGACTGGGTGATGCCACGCTAAACGGCCGTGAATTGGCCGTGGCCAGCTACCTGGCGGACCATGTGCTGCCCACACTGATCGGCCGCGACGCGCGCCGCATCACCGACATCTGGCAATACGTCTACAAGGGAGCGTACTGGCGGCGCGGACCGGTCACCATGTCCGCGATTGGCGCGGTGGATACGGCGCTGTGGGATATCAAGGCCAAGAGCCTGGGCGTGCCGCTCTATCAATTGCTCGGGGGGGCGTCGCGCGATGCCGTGATGGTCTACGGCCATGCGAGCGGCGAGAATCTCGATGCCACGCTTCATGCGGTGGCGGAATATTTGAAGCTTGGGTACAAGGCGATCCGCGTGCAATCCGGCATCCCCGGACTCCCGAGCACGTATGGCGTTGGGCGCGGCAAAATGTATTACGAGCCGGCGGAGAAAAATGCGCCCGTCGAGAATGCTTGGAGCACCGAGCTCTACCTGGATTTCGTTCCGCGGCTGTTCGAACGCGTTCGAAAGGAATTTGGCAATGAGGTTCATCTGCTGCACGACGCCCACCATCGCCTGACGCCGATCGAAGCGGGCCGGCTTGGCAAAAGCCTGGAACCCTATCACTTATTCTGGCTGGAGGATGCGGTCCCGGCGGAGTTGCAAGAAAGTTTTCGAATTATCCGGCAGCATACGACAACGCCTCTGGCCGCTGGCGAAGTCTTCAACACCATTTTCGATTGCCAGCAATTGATCGAGGAGCAGTTGATTGATTACATCCGCACGACGGTGGTGCATGCAGGCGGAATCACGCATTTGCAGAAAATCGCGAGCCTTGCCGAGCTCTACCACGTGCGCACGGGCTCACATGGCGCCACGGATTTGAGTCCGGTATGCATGGCGGCCGCGCTGCATTTCGACCTCAGTGTGCACAACTTCGGCATCCAGGAATACATGCGCCACACGGACGATACGGACCGCGTCTTTCCCCACCACTACACATTCGAACGCGGAGCGATGCACCCTGGCGACGCTCCCGGTCTGGGCGTGGATATTGACGAGGAGCTCGCTGCGAAATTCCCGTACGAGCGAGCTTATCTACCGATCAATCGCAAGCTGGACGGCACGATGCACAGTTGGTAGCGCTGCGCGCGGTTCCGAATGGCGCCGCTATTCGTACCGGAGCGCGACGAGTGGATCCACGCGCATCGCCTTGCGCGCCGGAATGTAGCTGGCCAGCAGGAGCACGCAAATCAGCAGCGCGCAACCCAGTACGAGCGTCAGCGGATCGTAGATGCTCACGCCGTAGAGCATGCCGCTGTGTTCTCCGGGAACCAAGTAGAGCGCGCTTCGAAGCAAACGTCCGAGCGCAAGAGAGACGCCGATCCCAAGCACAAGCCCGCAGACGCCCAGCACGGCGGATTGGGCCAATGCGTGCCGCAGAATTCGCCCGCGCGTGGCGCCCAGCGCCAATCGAATGCCGAACTCTCGAGTCCGCTGCTCCACAAAGTAAGCGATCGCACCAAAGATTCCGACGGCAACCAACGCGACCGCTAAGCCCGCAAATATCCCGATGAGCGCCAGGTTCCCGCGCGCGCCCCGTAGCGCATCAGCGGCGCGCTCGTCCATCGTAAGCGCATGGCTGATCAGAATGCTGCGATCCATTTGCGCGATCTGCTCGCGGATTGGGGCAAGGACCGAGCCCACCGGCAAATTCGTGGAAGCGATGAGAAAGACGGAAGAGACGGGAGCCTGCGCGACCGGGAAGTAGATATCGTTAAAAGGAACCTCATTCGGGCCGAACATGTGCGTGTTTTCGACGACGCCAACAATGCGCGCGCGAAAAGGATCTTTGGATATGCCATCGCCCCAAACTTCGGGCATAATATCCAATTCGGCTCCCACCGAGTTTTCACCCCCGAAATAGCGCCGCACAAGATTTTCGTTGACGATGACGACGCGAGGCGCGTGCTCGGTGTCTCCATCATTAAGAAAACGGCCGGCCAGGAAGCGAATCTTCAAAAGCTGAAAATAGTTTGGTGTGACGCTGCGGAGGAGCGAGTGAGGCACCTCGCGATTCACAGGGCTAGGCCGGCCGACGATGGTGAAATTCGAGCCGATGCCGCCGGCGAAAGGAATCTGGCTGGCAAAGCCCGCGCCGCGCACGCCAGGAACGGCCCGCACGCGTTGCAGAATCTGTTCATAAGCGACGGTGAGTTCGGCTGGCCGAGAATAGCGATCCTTGGGCATCGCGAGATTCAGCGAGAGCAGATTGTGCGGGTCAAAGCCGAGCGGCGCCCGCGCCTCGCGGACAAAGCTGTTCAAGAAAAGTCCCGCGCCAAAGAGCAGCGCGATAGCCATCGTGACTTCAGCGATCACGAGCACGCCCCGGACTCGCCGCTGCGTTGGACTCGCGGAGACGCTACGCGAACCGCCCCGGAGCGCTTCGTTCAAGTCAACCCGAGAAGCAAAAAGCCCGGGGAGTAGGGCCGACAGGATCACGGTCGCCAAAGAAATTACGAGAGCGAATGCAAAGACTCGCCCATCCACGCCGGGCGGAACTTTCCGTGGCAGAAGATCCTCCGGTAGGAACACATTGAAGACTTTCGCTCCCCAGAGCGCTGCCAGAATGCCCAACGCTCCGCCCAATATCCCCAGCAATCCGCCCTCGACCAACAACTGCCGCACAAGAGCGCCACGCCCGGCTCCCAGTGCTGCGCGGACAGCAAATTCACGTTGACGGGCAAGGCCGCGCGCCAACAAGAGGCTGGCCACATTCGCACAGGCAATTAGCAGGACCAGGCCGGCGGCCCCCGTAAAGAAAAACAGCCCGCCCTGCGCGTAGCCAACGAAGCTCTCCCGAAGACCTTCGACTTTGATGCCGAGATTCCCGTCGTCCTTCGGATATTGGCTCTGGAGCTGCTTCGCAATTACATCCATCTGCGCCTGGACAACGGCCATGGGCACGCCCGGCCTCGGCCTGGCAACCACAAGCAGAGCGGGGTTCTCGCCGTTGACGAATTCCTTCGAACTGAGCACCAGTGGAATGTGCAAATCAGGATCGCCGAAAAATTCGAAACGCAATCCCTGAGGCGCAACGCCCACGATCGTGTAGGCAACACCGTCTAGGACAAGCGATTGGCCAATCGCTTTCGGATTGCCGCCGAAATGGCTTTGCCAGAAGGGATAGCTCAGGATGACTTCATGGTCGTGTCCCGGTTCTTGTTCCTCGGGTGTAAAGGGGCGACCGACCGCGAGCGATGCGCGAAGCGTTTCGAAGTAGGTCGAAGAAATCGAGTCGGAGTTTAGCCGTTCAGAGGCATCGGCGCCGCGTATGATGCGGTACGCTCCGGGGTCAAAAGCGCAGATGCTTTCGAATATGCTTTGCGCCTGGAGTTCGCGGAAATCGTCTGCCGAGAGAAGCGATGTTCGCTTCGGGTGCTTCGCGTCCGTCTTGCCAAGAAAGACGAGGCGTTCGGAATCCGGGAATGGCAGCGGCTTCCAGAGCTGCGCCTCGAGCACGCTGAAGATCGCCGTATTTGCGCCAATACCGAGCGCCAGCGTCAAAACGGCAATGGCGGTGAAGCCAGGATTCTTGCGCAGCATGCGCGCGCCGAATCGAAAATCGCGGAGCAGATGCTCGAGCCAGGCCCAACCCCACGCATCGTGCGATTCTTCCCGGAGCCGCAGTTCGTTTCCAAATTGACGCTGCGCGCCATAGCGCGCTTCGTCGGCCGGCGCGCCAGCTTCGCGGCGTTCCCGCTCCCTGATTTCGCGATGAGAGCGCATTTCGTCGGACAGCTCGCGGTCAAAACGATCGCGCCGAAAGAACATCGAAATGCGGCGGGCCAATTCTCCGGACCATTGCTGCATATTCATGGCGCTCCTTCCGCGGCGTGGCGTGACTGTGTCCGTTACGCCGTCTGAATGACGCGAGCGATGGCGGCCATCACGCGGTCAAACTGCGATAGTTCGACTTCCAATTGCTTATGCCCTGCCGGCGTCAATTGGTAATAGCGCGCGCGGCGATTCTCGGCGGTCGCGCCCCAATGGGCCTTCACCCAGCCTTTGATCAGCATGCGCTGCAGTGCGGGATAGAGAGAGCCTTCCTCGACCTGCAGCACTTCGCGCGACATCTGCTGGATGGATTTCGCGATCTCGTAGCCGTGCAGCTCTCCGCCACGCGCCAGGGTGCGAAGGATCAGCATGTAGAGCGTGCCGGGCGGAATTTCGTCTCGGTGCAAGGGCCACCTCTAACATAGTTAGACTATGGCAACCAACAAAAGGTTAGCATGGGTGTCAAGAAAACCTCTCGTCGGGTAGTCTTTGGGTACGACGCGTGCGAAATTGTTCCCGCAGTAAACTCAGGAGTACACTTCAACACATGCGTACCTACCGGCTGACAGCAGTGTTGGCAGCGCTGTTGGGATTCTCCGCGTTTGTCCATGCCGACAATGGGGCTGGCACGGTTAAGAAAGCCGTGGAGCGGAGCACTCTGAATCAGCATGGAACGAAACCGTTTCACTTGAAAGCGGTGCTCGCGCCAAGCAGGGATTCGGATCGGGATTCCAATCGAACGGGAGAGGTGGAGATATGGTGGGCTTCGCCGACACAGTATAGGCGAGAAGTTCGGTCGCCAGAGTTTCACCAGATCGCCATAGTGAACGGTGGCCACGAGTGGCAGAAAAACGAGGGAGACTATTTTCCGGAGTGGCTCAGAGAGGTTGCTGTGGCGCTGATTGATCCTGTTCCATCCTTGGACCAAGTGCTGGAACAGGTGAAGACAGCGGATGTGAAGAAGCTGAGGGGGAACACCTATTTCAGTTGGAACATGATGAGCACAGACGGAAACGTGCAGACCAGCAGCGGTGCCGGAGTATCCATCACCGATGGTACCGGACTGCTCTTTTACGGAGGCGGCTTCGGATGGGGCGGTATGTATCACGATTACCAGAGCTTTCATCGCCGCATGGTAGGGCGAACTGTCAGCGCGGGAACCCCCGAGGTGACGGCGAAGGTGACGACGCTGGAGGATTTGCAAGATGTTCCGCCCGGATTTCTTGGCGCGCAAGCGAGCGGCGGCGATACGCCGCTGCTACAGACAGTACTGGTTGAGGAGACCTCGCTGCGAAAGAATCTGCTGCCCATGGAACCGGTGGCGTGGCCTCCTCTTCAGGACGGCCCTCTCGAAGGAGCGCTCTCAGCCGAGATTTCTGTCGATCGCACGGGAAAGGTACGAGAGGTTGGAACCATAGTCGGAAGTAACCAAGGCGTGAACGAAGTGGCCAGAGACGCGATCGCAGCAATGCAATTCAAGCCATATCTGCAAGACGGAGTAGCGGTCCAGGTGGTCTCGCGGGTCTCGATGGCATTCAAGACGGTTCGGCCTGCAGGAGTGGAGACGTTCGAAAGCGCTCGTGCTTATTTTGAGCGCGGAAGGCACGTTGGTTTTCCGGCTGTCGCGAACGGGCCACCCTACGTGCTGCAGGCAGTATTCCGGGCAAAGGTGAGCGCGGGGACGCTAGAAGAGGGGCAGTATGTGGACACCTGGAAAAGCGACGGCGAATGGCGCAGAGAAGCATCGATAGACAAGAGCCGATATGTGCGAACCAGACATGGCGAAAAGGGATACGAGTTGGCGGAAGGGCCGGACGCCTCGCTGCTTCGGGCAGTTCTGAGGGTGACGGAGCCAATTCCAGCAATGGACACATTTGTCGAGTCCGACTGGAAGATCAAGCGAGACACGATCGACGGAGAAAAGACTGTCCGAGTGCTTACCGGATATGAAAGCCCTGATGGCACCCTCGATCCGGAACACGCGCGTGGGTACTGGTTTGATGAGACTGGGAAGTTGGTGAAGACTTATTTCATGGGAATCGAGACGCGGCGGTCTGCCTTCGAGGATTTCGGCGGCGCACAGATCGCGCACCAGATCAAAGTGTTGAGCAATGGTGGGCTCGTAATGTTTATTAACGTCACCCAAGTGTCGCCAGCGGGGAATCTTCCGGCGAACATGTTCGAGCTGCGCGGACATGAGTGGACTCGAGCTTTCACCGACGAGGCTCGATAGAAGTCCTCAAGGCTTAGGATTGTGTGTGTTCGAGGCTGTAGCACGGGTCGCTGCTTTGGCGGCCCGGGGCTTTTGTATAGGTCCGTCTTTCGCGAATGCCGTAGCGTCGCGCTCGAGAAGTTCGGCGCCCTGATGAAGGGTCAAATCCGTGGAGGTCGGCTGGAAGTTCGACCTGACTTCCCTTTGCTTCACGTTGATGCTCTTGAAAAACAAGATCCTTCCGTTCATATGGACATCGAGTTGCGTGACTTCCCAGTGGCCTTCTCCAACATCCTGCTGTTTCACGAGGAACGTGCCGCCCGGATCGAGGTGACCCAGGAAGCCGCCGCCGAATTTGACTTCGCTCGTCAAATGACCGCTGATTTCGACCAAGCGCTCCTGCTGTGCGTTAATGCACAAAACGCCTTCCATGTGGTAAAACACGTACTCCTCGCGTTGTGACGCATGAAAACCCTCATTGGGCGTGAATTTCACCTTGATCACGCCATCTTCGGTACCCGCATATTCATAATGAAAGGCGTCCGGAAGCATGGCCAGCAGCCGCCTTTCATGTTCCCCGTCCTGGTGGCGCTGCTTCTGTAATTGCTGCATTCGGTCGGGATCGGCCACAAGAGTCCGAATGCGCGCGTCTTCTGCCTCTTCCTGCTTTGCATTCAGCGGTTGGTCGTCCAGCGCCAGCACGCGATGTATATCGCCGTCCTTGGTCTGGACGATTTCCATCAAGTGCTCGGGCCCATCGTCGTCCAACTTGTTATCCCGAAAACGCCACCGCGTGTGGTCGCCTTTCTGGGCATTGAGTTCGTTGTTCACCATTTGCTGGACGAGGGTGCGAGGATCCCTGCCGAATTGCGCGTTTGAGGATGCGAAGCTCTGCCCATGGGCGCTATGCGAAAACAAAGCACTTATAAGGACGAAAAAAAGAATTGCGGGAAAACCGGTATGGGACACATCGCTTTTCTTACTTCGACCCGCACTGCCCTGCGTCCGACGGATTCGCCTGCTGTGGACCCAATCCCTCTCGCTCATGAAAGGCCACCGGTAGCCTTACATATATTGGATCGAAGATAAGGCTGGGACGAGAGCATGCGGAATACAGCAGAGGCTGTAACTGTAGGGGTCGCGTTCAGGTGTGCTTCCGTTAACGCGCGATCCGCCGCCGTGCGTGTGCCACTGGCGGGCTGGCGAGCGGCGCGCGGCAAAGGCTGCCGGCCTGAATGCCGGCACTACATAAACCGCTGACATAGACTCACTGTAGGTGCGCTGCGGCGCTGCCCGTTGATGGTCCCGGCTTAGCATCTGGCGCGGCATCCGGAAGAATTGGACGCGCGCGTTCCACTCGCCACTGTATGCCGCCGGGAACTTCGCGCTCGGTGCGTGTGATGCGGAGCTTTCCTTGCGCGAGGTAATCCAGGTGAACTTTGTCGAAGGCGAGTCCGGCCGAGGCCATGAGCTTCATGTAATCGCCGTGCGCGGTTTCATCGGGCGCCTCGGTATAGGCGGAATCCCAGGTGATGTCGGGCGAAATGCCGCTGACCCCGCCGCTGCCCGGAGCAACGCCCGGGCCGCCGCGCGCGGGAACCGTGCCCTTGAGCGCCATGTAGATACGGATGCCGTTCACAATCGGCTGGAACATGTCGCGCGGCTGCCAGCGCTGGCCAAAACGCTCGTAGCGGGCGTTCATTCTGGCCTCGAGCGGCAGTAGGCCGGGGACGTTGCGCTCGGCCTCGACGATGCGATCTCGCAGGGCGTACGTGACGCGCATGCTTTCCGGGTGATCCGGATCGCGCAGGTAGGAGAGGCTGGTGAACCAGCCGCGCGGAATCCACCAGGCGCGGCCGGGATTCGCTCCCTCGCGGCTCTGCACCCAGGCGGTGTATTCGGAAAACGGCTGCACCCATTCGTGCGACGGGTAGCCGTGCGGATTGAGGAATGCGTCCGGCAGCCACGCGTCAATCAGTTGCTTTCGAGTTCTCGATTCGGGATAGACGGGATCGCTCTCGCTTTGCCCGGCGGAAACATCGGCGCTCAAGGAACCGTGATAGCCGGGATGCAGCAGGTTGTCTGGAGTGATCTTCGCCAGCTCAACGGAGAGCTGCGCGCCATCGGGGTTATCAATTGGGTGCAGCACAACGTTGACCTGCTTGAGCGCAGTGCGTAGCGCGGGATCGTTGGTGAGGTCCTCGCCGAGCTTATCAATATGGCTGGTGCTCGAAACCTCGTTCGCGTGCTGGCGGCCGGAATAGACAATCGCGGCTTTGAGCGTCGTTTCCTTGGCCCATGAGCGCAGCACGGAAGGAGATGGCAACATCACATCAGCGGCCCAAATGTTTTCTCCCAGGTAGCTGCGGCCCATCCAGTAGACGTTCACGCCCGGCGATTTCGCGAAGCGCGCCAGGATTTCGGCGTTTTCTTTCGGGCTGATTGGTTCATCCCATTGCACGATCGGTGTGCGGGTGGGTTTGCCCGCATAGTCGGCGATCATCGGGCGCGGCGTGGCCGGCGGCGAAACACTCCAGCTCGTGTAGGCACGCTCAGCGGGGGCGCTGTCCTTGACGGTGAGCGCCGGCGGCAATTCGAATTCGACGGCCATCCGTTTCAGATGCAGATAAGCGATCTCGTCACGATAAAGCCCCGCCGCGTGCATCTGCCCAAGCCATTGCAATTCGCCCTCGGCCTGTTCCACGCTGAAAATCGAGCGATCTACCTGATCCTGGCCTTCCACGTTCAGCCATGCGTCATAGTCGTCGTTCGAATAGTCGGCGGGAAGCAGCCACGTGAGATTCTCGACGCCATCTTGTCCCGACTGCACGCTCGCGCCGATCAGCCGCGGCATGATCTCGCCGCCAATCACAGGAAGATTGCGCTCGCGTTCCTGATGATGGCCCTGCGCATCGGTCCAGCTCAGCCGCACAACGGGATTCGCTGCGGGCTTGCCGTAAAATTCGAAATGAACGTGGCCGTCCTGGCCGTCCTCCGAGCCGTGAACAATGGGGATCACGCGGCCGATGTAGCTGATGGGCCGGCCGGTTTCGAGATCGCCCATCATGTTGATGAAGGTGTCGGTGGCGTAGAACGTGTCTTCCTGGATGGCCTCGAGCGACGAAATACGCTCCTTATCGAGCCCGATCGAATAATCCGGCTCGCTCATTTGGATGTCTATCTTGAGCGTGTCAAACGGCGGCGCGAATTCGGGACGCAGATCGCCACGTGCCTGCGCCATCACGAAATGGTAGATGCGCGGCAGGATGGTGTTCTGGTAGTAGTCCCAATACTCCTCGATGTCTGTCTTGATGCGTTGATCGAGCAATTTTCGTGGACCGGCGTCGAGCCGCACCCAGCCTGTATCCACCTGCACGTCTTCGTAGCGCTGGATCACGCCGTTGTATGGCTGCATGGCGGTCGTCACGGTGAACTCGCGGTTGAGAATCACGTTGCCGGCTGCGTCGAGCGCACGCACGCGATATGTGGGACCGCCCGCGGCCGATGGCTCGAATTCATTGAGCGTGATTTTTTCGAGCGGGATGCTCAACTTTTGCGCGAGCATTTCGTCCACGGGATAAAGTTCCTGCACCCAGCGCGCAGGGGAATACATCGTGCGGACACCGGTTGGATCCGCGTCCTTCGCAAAATCAATTTGAATGCTGGCCACACCTTTGCTTGCAAGCTCCGGCACGATTTCGTCCATCAGCCAGCTATAGCCTTGCTTGTAGGCGCATAGCACCTCGACGCGCAGCCGTTTTCGATCTGCGCCAGCGGCCGCGAGGATTTGGGACAGTTGCGACACGAGCTTCTGGCGCTCTTCCGGCCCTTCGCTTACGCGCGCGATCAAGGTCACGTTCTGTCCGGGCTTGATATGAGGCACGGCGCCCTTCACTGCTTTCAGCAGCCGAGTCCCTTCCCAAGGAATCACCAAATCGTCCACGAAAGTGGGCGCGGCTTGATGGAATGGATAACCCGGCTCCTGAAAATGCAATTCCGGATTCTGGTCACAGCATTGCGTTCCGGCGTGGAGGCTGCCTGTTTTCACTTCGACCATTGCGACTTTCAACTGCTGCCGAAGTTGCCGCTGGACGAAGCCGGCCAGCCCCGGGTCGGCCAACTCGACATAGACCTCGGCCTTTACGTCGCTGATGTTGGGAGCGCCGTTCGAGCTCTGCGTGATTTCCTTGGCCCACCGATCCAGATGATAAAGAGCGGCCGACGCCTGGCCCGCTCTCGAGCGCAGAGAAAAAAATCTGTGCAGGTCGTAGCGGATCTCTTCGAGCGAGGGGAATTGCTTGCCAGGCTCCCAGAGATTCGGGAAATGTCCTGCGAGGAGATTGATCGCGCTGGTTGCGCCCGTTTCGTCACCACGGACGAGGACGGCGGCGTGTTTTTCGAAGCTGTCGTCCACGATGCGCAGCTCGCCTTCCCCCGCCGCGAGAGCGGGAGCCGCCTGCGCGGCAACCGTGTCCGCCGCGTTCAGTTTGCGCTGGGCTTCCTGCGCAAGCGGCGAATCCCCGGCAAGCACGGCTTGGGTTCGAACCTGTTTCGGTGTTGCGTCCGCGGCCGGGGACGCGATCGGCAAGGTGATTCCTGTGGTTTCCATTCCCATGCGCGCGGCGAGATTGGCCATGGCGACGCCCGCCTCGCCGGCCGGGACATAGAGATGCGCGTCTGATGCGGACGGAATGGGCATCTTCGCGCTGCCCGTGAAGAGTCCCTTGTTCGAATACAAGGTGGCGAGATCGAGTTTCGCGGGAGACGCGGCTGCAGTGTTCGAAGCCCCCGCGCAAGCCGCCGCACCGCTTAGTTCGCCTGCGCCGCCAGCAGAAGCAGGAGCGCCCTCGCCTCCGGATGTGGACGCGGGAGGCGTCTCCTCAGCGCCGTTGGCACCCGGCAGCGGCGCTGCGGCCAGCAGCTTGGGATTGGGCGCCGTTACCGGAACTGCTCCGCCCACGACGACCAGTTCGTGAACCGCGGCCAAGTGGCCCGCGGCGAATGCGGTGGTGAGATCGGCCGCAGTCACGGCAAAACTCGCGCGTACAATTGCTCGGCGGATTCCTTGCTGTCCGTGCACGTAGGTCAGGCCAATGAGCTCTGCGCCGGCGCCATGCGCTGCGGCATCAACTGCGGCGGAGATTGCCGGAAGCTTGTCACCGGGAACTTTCCACTGATAAGGCGCGCGAGCCGAATACGCCTCAGCGGCTGCTTCGAGCCCGGCATCATCCGCGCCGACGAGCGCCAGATTCTCACCGGCCAGGAAAACGCCGCCTTCCCCTTTTTCGAATTGGTTGACGAACTGTTTCAGGTCATTCGAAGGGACAAGGGGCGAAACGAAATCGGGAGCGGCGCGGCCAATCCAAATGCGTGGTTCTGCGGGACTCTCCGGCGCGGCCAGCACCAAGGGCAGCGTCAGGCCTGTGGAACCATATCCGAAGCGGGCCGCGAGGTTTGCAGCAGCGGCATTCTCGGCTGCGGTGGGATGATCGGGCACGACAATTTTTCCTGTGATTTCGTCAGCGATTCCGTCGCCGTTCGTATCCGCCAGCATCCAACCTGTCGCGAACGGATCGCTCAAATGGTTTGTGGACGCGGGCGCAGGGGGCGGGGCCTGAGCGAAGGCGTGCTTCTGCTGCGTCACACAAAAAATCGCGGAAACAAATAGAAGCACCACGGCGAGCGCGCGTCGCATGGACCCCCCGGTAAGAATGGGATTCTGAACCGCGCAGTATACCGCTAAGAGCAGCCGCGGCGGTTCGTGGGATTTTGCCAATTGAGGGGTGACGGAGCGGCGATCAAGCAATCCGTCTGCTGTATTCGCGGGGGAAAATCATAACGCGTGGTGTGCCGAGAAGCCCGGCACCGTTGCCTCGCGGTTGCAACCGCCGACCCGGCGCCTGGCGTGCGTGCATTTCAAGAAGGCGCGTGTATGCGCGCGGCTACTCCGACGCCGGGTCGGATTCGGGTTCGAGCCCCAGATCGGAGTCCAGCATGCGTTCGATCGGCGGCCCACCCTCGGAACGAGGTTGTTCCTTCTTCTGTGCGCGGCGCTCGGCCTTCATCTTCTGCTTATCGAGCCGCTTCATTTCCTTCTGGCGCTTCTGGAAGGTCGTTGGCATCCGTTCTCCTTAGCTTTGCGCTCGGAGCAGCAGCCGAGCGAACATTCTCACAATGTCGAGCGAGCGAAGCTACCAGCGCGGTTCGCGCGGCTGACGCACGGACTCTCGATAGTCTTCGGTCGAAAAACTGTCGCGGCCGCCACGGCCACGGCCCCCACCGCCGCCTCCTCCGGGACCACGCCGGTTGTCGCCGCCACCTCGGTTGTCGCCACCGCCTCCGCGGTTACCACCGCCGCCTCTGGGTGGTCCGCCCGGTCCTCTGCCGCCGCTGCCGCCGCCTTCGCCCTTGGGACGCGCTTCGTTCACCTTTAGGTTGCGGCCGCCGACGTCTTTCCCGTCAAGCCCGGCAATGGCCTTCGCCGCTTCCTCGTCGTTGGGCATTTCCACGAAAGCGAAGCCCCGAGCCCGGCCAGTTTCCCGATCGGTAGCGATGTGAACGCGCGTGATCTTTCCGAACTGCTCGAAGAGCGTGCGAAGTTCGCTCTCGGTTGTCTGGAAATTCATGTTGCCGACAAACAGATTCTTCATACCTTCAATCTCCTTGACGCGGCTTGGCGCGAGCCGATGGATCGGACGAAGCCATAAGGGTGCAGATAGTATAGCAGCAGTCTCCAAAACAAACGCTGAGAATTGGACCCCGGCCGGCTGCCCTCCGGGAGCCGCGGACGACACGGCTGGCCCCCACGCAATAGCACTCAGTAGATCGCGCCGTTGGCCTGCGTGGAATGAACCATTCCGGCCTCCACTGATAGCGCGTAGGAAATTCCCGCGCCGCTCCATTTCTCGACGTCAAACTTTCCGCCGGGCATAATCTTCGTAACCGAGATTCCCGCGAATGTGAGCGGCGTTCCTGGCGTGCAAATCGTGGGCTTTCGATTCGCGCTGAAGAAATAGGCGGCGCCGATCCCGGCTACGACGCCTTGGCCGTCCGCGCTGACCAGAACCGCAGTCTGCGGATCTACCCCGATGGCGTGAATGGTTGGCGCGTCGCCGGATTCGAGAATCCGCGCCATAAAAACGAGAAGCCTGCCGAGGTGGTCGCGCGCTGAAAAGTGCGTGTCGGTGATGGCGCCTCGCAGAACTGGAATCTTCAAGTAGTCGCGGACGATTGTGACCTGGGTATCGAAAGGGTTCTCCAACGCGGCGCGTGAGCTGAGATTCGGCCCGCCGGGAGTGTCGCCCTGGGCGGAGTAGACAAATCCTCCCAGAATGGCGAGGCCCGCGCTGGTGCCTCCGACAGGCACGCCGCGTGCGATTGCGTCATTGAGCGCGCTCTGCACTGGTGTGCCGCGCCAGAAGTTGATGTAGTTCGACTGGTCACCGCCCGCGACGAAAATTGCCTCTGCATTTCGAATGGCTTGCGCAACGAAAGGATCGGTGGCCGCTTCGCGGTTCGGAATCACCAGGGTCGCCACCGAATTCTGGCGGCACAGCGAGTTGACGTAGGGGTTGTACGCGTCCGTGCCGGTCGCGCGCAGGATCAGGAAATCGCCGTCGTTCGAAAGCCCGCAAAGCCAGTGGAAGGCCTCGTCCAAGTCCTTGCCACCGCCCAGTGGCGCGAAACCTGCTCGCACACCAGATGGGTGCGCATCGGAGGCGCTGCCTATGCGGAAATACCGATAGGGCTCGCCCACCGCTGCGGCTCGAAAGAAAGCGCAGGAGGCCAAAGCAATCGCGCACACAGGCAGTGCCAGCCGGAGACGCATCGGCGTGGATTCTAAACCGCGGGCGGCAGAAAGAGAATCGGCGATTGCCGCCCCTCGAAGGCGACCTTTCTCTGTTGAGACTTGGTCTTGTGCTAGTCCCTTATTTCCACCAGTTCCGTTACAGCCCCGGCGGGCCCTGGGCATCAGCGGCAAGGTCCAGTTCCGCGTAATGCTACGATGGAATCCTGAAGCGCCGCGCTACGCTCCTGATAGAATGCGCGGCTAGTGAGACGCTTTGAAACATTCGCAGTGCTGGCCGCGGCAGGCGCGCTGTGTGTCTTCGTAGCCGTGCGGAATTCGGCTGCGAATTCTCGCGTCCAATCTGTTCAGTCCCAGACTCTTCAGTCCCGAGCAGCTTCGCAAGATGAACAGGGCGATTTTGTGCTGCATTTTCTCCAGCACGCCATCGGCAATGAACACTACGAGTTGAAGCCGTCACCGGATCTTTCGCAGCTTGTGCTCGATGCCGCGTTCGAATATACGGATCGCGGAGTGAAGGTGCCGCTGAGCGCCACGCTCCAGATGCGTCCCGACTTCACCCCCGTACGCTTCGAAATCAAGGGCAAGAGCTACCGCTATTTCAATGTGGACGCGACAGTGGACGCTGCCGGCGCGACGGCAACTGTGCGCGAAGGGCCGAATTCGCGTGAGGTTCCGCTGCCGAGCCAATTCTTCACCGTGGATGGCTACTCGCCTATATCCGTGCAAATGATGATGATGCGCTACTGGCTGCATCACGGTCGGCCGGCACATTTGATGGCGCCGCCTGCCGGGGACCGAGTTGCAGACGTGACGATCGAGATGGCCGGACACGAGTTGGTGAATCTGGGCGGGCAGACAATCACGCTCGATCGCTACACTGTGAACAATGTCGTGTGGGGGCGCGAATCGGTCTGGCTCGCTCCGCAAGGGCGACTGGCCGCGGTAACAACATTTACGGGCGGCCTGGAGTTCGAAGCCGTTCGAAAAGAGTACGAGCCGGCGTTCCCACAGTTCATTCGAAGCGAAGTCGCGGACCGCATGAAGGACCTCGCGGCCATCTCGAAAAGCGTGACGCCTCTCGAGCAAGGCAGCTTCGCAATCCTCGGAGCAACGTTGATTGACGGCACCGGGGCGCCTCCCGTGCCGGATTCGGCCGTGATTGTGCGGGACGGCAAGATTATCGCTACGGGCGCGCGTGGCTCGGTTGAGGTACCTGCGGGCATTCGAAAGGTTGACGCGCATGGTTTGACGCTTCTGCCAGGCCTATGGGAGATGCACGCGCACTACGCGCAGATCGAGTGGGGACCAACATACCTGGCGTCGGGCGTGACGACCGCGCGGGATTGCGGCAACGAATTCGAATTCATCACCGCGGTGCGTGATGAGATCGCCCACGGCGACGGCCTCGGTCCGCGCCTGCTACTGGCTGGGTTGATTGACGGCAATAGTCCTGACGCCTTTGGTGTGAATTCCGCCACGACTCCGGAAGAAGGCCGCGCGCTGGTGAACCGGTACAAGAACGCGGGATTTTTGCAGATCAAAATTTACAACCTGATCCAGCCGGAGGTGCTTCGCGCCATCACCGCAGAAGCGCACCGCCTGGGCATAACGGTGACCGGGCACATTCCGAATGGCATGAACGCGTTTGACGGCGTGAACGATGGCATGGATCAGATCAATCACATCGGCTATGCCATGTCCGTGATGCGGGCCGCAGGAAACGCGAGCCGATTCGATCCAGGTTCGCCGGAAGCGCGGAAGGCAATCCAATTCTTCCAGGAGCACCACACGGTGATTGATCCGACCGTTTCCTGGGGCGAATTATTGGGCCGACCGACGGATGAGGACATCGCTTCTTTCGAGCCGGGATTTGCGAGGCTTCCCTATCAATTGTCTTCACTCATCGGAACCAGTGGCGTGCCGCCATCCGAAGGCGCGCTGTCACGCGAGCGCCTGCAGGAGTCGCTTAGCGCCGTGAAGGCGCTCTACGACGCCGGAATTCCTATCGTGCCCGGCACGGACAAGGGAGTTCCCGGCTTCAGCCTGCATCGCGAGCTCGAGCTCTACGTGCAGGCCGGGCTCACGCCCATGCAGGCCATTCAGACCGCCACCATCGTGCCCGCGCGAGTGATGGGGCTAGACAAGGAATCGGGGACGGTTGAAGCAGGAAAGCGAGCGGACTTGATCCTCGTCAACGGCAATCCGCTGGAGGATTTCAGCGCGCTTCGCAAGGTGACGCGCGTGGTCGCTGACGGACGGTTGTACGATGTCGCGCCGCTTTGGAAGGCGGCCGGTTTCAAACAGTAGATGTTCGCGCCCCCTTAACCCGTCGCTGGACGAGCCGCACTGGACCTTTCCTACGCAATGCGATAGCTTCCCGCTGAAACGCGGGCCGTTTGCCGTCGCGGCAAACGGCCCGCCCACAACACGTAACTCTTCTGGAAAAGACGAAATCATGAATCGAATCGACAGATCGTGTCTGCTCTTCTTCGTGGTAGCGATGATTCTTTCCGGATTTGCTCGCAACGGCGCGGCGCAAGCCAGCGCACCAAGCAGCAAGAAACCGCTGACCGCGGAGGAGGCTATCAATACGCGCAACCTTTCCGATCTTCACTTCGCGCCGGACGCCCGCCGCGTCGCCTTGGTCCTCACCGAGCCGCCCTCAGGCACGACAAGGCTACACCACATCTGGATGCTCGATGCCTCATCGCACGAGTTGCGCCAATTCACGAGTTCCGCAAAATCCGAGGACACGCCGCGCTGGTCGCCGGACGGCAAGCGGTTGGCGTTTCTTTCCGACCGCGGCGAGTTCCGGCAGATCTTTCTACTCTCGATGGATGGCGGCGAGGCCACTCCGCTGACGACGGGCAAGCGCGCGGTTCAATCGTTTGCATGGTCACCGGATGGAAAGCAGATCGCGTTCCTCGCGCCCGAACCGAAAACCGATGAGGAAGACAAGAAGGAAAAGGACAAAGACGACGCGCGCATGGCCGATCGCGACGAGCATCTAGCCCGCGTCTGGCTGCTCGATGTGGATTCAGGCAAGCCGCGCCAGCTCACTTCCGGCTCCTGGCGCGTGAATGAAATCGAGTGGGCGCCGGACGGGACGCGCCTGATCGTTTCCGCCACCGATCACCCGGAATCGGATGAGGAGACGAATCGCATCTATGCGATCGGCACGGCCGATGGAAAGATGACGCAGATTGCAGCGCCGCGCGGTCCATTCCACACGCTCCGCGTATCGCCTGATGGATTGCTGCTGGCCTACGTGGGCTCTCGCGTGGATGGACCGAGCCCGCACGACCTGTATGTCCTGCCGACCCAGGGCGGCACGGCGCGCAACCTTACAGGCCAGGCGATAGACCGGCCAATGCTCTCATATGCATGGCGCCCGGATTCCACATTAGTGGCCTCGGTGCAGGATGGCTTCAAGACAAAACTCGTCTCGATCACGGCGGGCGGCAGCGTTAAAACCCTCCCTGCCCTTCCAGTGAATGTGCGTGCCTTCGATATGGCGCCCTCAGGCGCAATTGCCTTCACCGGAAGCACCGCGACCGAGCCCGAGGAGCTTTGGATTGGCCCGGCGCCGGACGTAGCGCAGCGCGTCTCCAATGTGAATGAGAGGTGGGAACAATTCGCACTCGTGAAGCCTGACCTCGTACGCTACAAGAGTTTCGACGGCACGGAAATTGAAGGCGCATTGCTGAAGCCCGCGAACGCGCAAGCCGGATTGCCGCTCGCGACGATTGTGTTGGTGCACGGAGGCCCCACGGGCGCGTGGGGCGATTCGATTGACGGCTGGGGCCAGCTCCTCGTGGCGCATGGGTTCGTGGTGTTCTATCCAAACATCCGCGGTTCGACGGGCTACGGCCACCGGTTTATCGAGATGAACCGCGGCGATTGGGGCGGCGCCGACTATCGCGATGTGATGGCGGGCGTGGATTACCTGGTGGCGCAAGGCATCGCCGACCCGGCAAAGCTCGGGATCGGCGGGTGGTCGTATGGCGGGTACATGTCGGAGTGGGCCATCACACAGACCACGCGATTCAAAGCGGCCGTCTGCGGAGCTGGATTGTCGAATCTCGCGTCCGAATTCGGCACCGAAAACGGCTCATCGTATGACGAATGGTTTTACGGCGTGCCTTATGAAAATCTCGACGGCTTCATGAAGAGCTCCCCGGTGAAGTATCTGAAAAACGTCCGCACGCCCACGCTGGTCCTGCAGGGTGACGCGGATACCACCGATCCCATCGGGCAGAGCCAGGAGCTCTATCGTGGACTGAAACACTACGGCGTCGAAGCCGAGATGGTGGTCTATCCTCGCGAGCCGCACGGGCTGCGCGAAGAAAAACACTTGGTAGACCGGCTGAACCGCATCGTGGCGTGGTACGAAGCACACCTGAAGTAGCGGGGCCGCAACCCTCGCCGCGTCAAGCTGAACAAGCGGCGCCCCTAACACAACTGAGCTGTGATTCAGTTGCCGGCGCTGATCGTTTCCCCGCGCACCAAGACGCGCTGGAAGAAATCGGCTGTAGCCTTATAGGCGCGCACCCACGAACGCCACAACAGAAAGTCGTGGATTTCATCCGGGAAGACGATCTGCTCGAAGGGCACGTGTTGCTCGCGCAATCGCTGCACCAAATCCACCATCTGGCTGAACGCGACGTTGCGATCATCATCCCCTTGAATCAAAAGGACCGGCGACTTCCAGGTGCTGACCGTCGAATCCGGCGACGACTCCCACGCGAGCTTTGACGCCGCGGCCGCATCGGGTGCGCCTCCACCTCCGCCACTGAACATGAATCCGCGCGCCGACCAGTCATGCACGCCATGCATATCCACGCCCGCCGCAAATATGTCGGAATTGCGCGAGAGGCCCATCGCCGTGAGGAATCCGCCGTAAGAACCACCCCACAGGCCTATCTTATGCGCATCCACGATCGGGAGCGTCTGCAGATACTTCCCTGCGGCGACGATGTCCTTATATTCCGAAGCGCCGCGCCATCCGCCGTTGGCAGGCTCGCGAAACGCGCGGCCATACATGATTCCGGTGCGATAGTTCACCGAAAGCACTACAAAGCCCTGGCTCGCCAAGTACTGATTCTCGGCATAAGAATTGTGGTAGTACTGCATGTAATGAAATCCGAGCATCATCTGGCGCCGTGAGCCGCCGTGCATGAAAACTAGCGCGGGTCCGGCCGCCGTCCTTCCCTTCGCCACAAAGAGCTGGCCGTGAATGGTGAAGCCGTCTTCGCTCTGAAAGATCACCTGCTTCGGCGTGACGAGTTGGGCGGACGGAAACTCCGCGGGGAGCGCTTCGCGCGCCAGCATCTCGCGTCCTGAGGCCCGCAGCACATAGGGCATGGCCGGCGAAGTCGCCGTCGAGCCCAGGCACACCACGAGTTTGCCGTCGCCGGTTTCCGCCGGACTCCACTCGATAGTTTCGCCCTTGCTCAGCGCCTCCGGCTTGCCGGCCGCCGCGCTGACGCGCCAGATGTGCCGCCGGTCAATATCATCCTGGTTGGAGGAGTACACAACGGAGTGCCCGTCCGCGCTCATCGCCACGTGCTCGACGTCAAATTCCCCCGGCGTGAGCAGCGTTGGCTGCCCTCCTGACACTGCAATGGAATACAGGTGATTCCACCCATCCTGCTCGGACGCGAAGACGATATGGCTATCGGCCGAGAAATTCAGCGAGACCTCTTCGGTGAGCTGCGGAAAGGAATCGTGGTCCGCGGCGCCGCTGTGCCAGAGCGCGTGGCCCTCTGCGGTTTCAGCGTCGGCCATCCAGATGGACCAGGGCTGCGAACGGACGGGAACGATCGGCTGTTTCGCTTCGGCTCCAGGCTCTCGTGTAAAAACCACCTGCTTGCTGTCTGGCGACCAGCGCGGCAACTCATCGCGGTCCACGCTCGGCGCCAAATAGCGCAGCGTTTGCCGGCCGGGATCGTAGACCGCAATGAAGCTGTGGTCGCCACGATGGCTGACAAATGCGATCTTTTCCCCGTCCGGCGACCAGTGCGGCTGATCGTTTTCGCCGCGCACATAACAGAGCTGTTGCGCAGGCACGGCGCCCGAAACGGCAGCGATCCAAAGCTGCCCTCGCGCAGCCCATACGGCGGTCTGGCCGTCGGGAGAAAGCTCGATGTCCTCGCATCCTTCGCGCTGGCAGTTCAGCGTGCCGAGCAGGTGCGGCATGCCGCTTTCTACATCCGCCACCCAGACCTGCTGCTCCGGCCGCTGCACATTGCTGGTCGGGTCGGCAACCTCGCCTTCACCGTTCAATTCGCTGCCACGCGCGTAGACGATCGAGCGGCCATCGGGCGTGAGCCGCAAACTGGAGATGGCTTGGCCGTCGTCCTCGGAATAGTGCGTCACTTGCCGCGCGCGAAAATCCGGGCCGTCAGCGACCCACACGTTGCGCACGCCTTTCGCATAAAACACCCAGGCGATTCGTTCACCGTGCGAGGCCGCCGTCAGATTGTCAGGAAAGGGCGAACTCATCACCTGCTCGACCGTAAAACCCTGAGCCCACGTTTGAGCCGGCACCAGCAACGGCGCCAGCACTGAGGCGGCGAAGCAAATCACGCGCAGCATATGTTTCATCTTGGATCTCCCGGAAGGACGATCGTGCCGGGCGGCATCGTATTCCAACGGGCCTGTGGTTTTCCAGTGCGGATCGTAAATCGAGGGATTCGAGGGGCCCGCAGCGCAGCAAACCGGTACGGCGGCGTCCTTCGTTAAAAACGAGGAGGGCGCATCTCGCACTCGCGAAACGCGCCCTCGATCAAGAGATCCCGATTGGCTAGCTTACTTCTTTTTCTTCGGGCTCTTCTTTGCCTTCTTCATCGCGCATTACTCCTTGAGTGAATCTCCCCTCACAAGGCCGCGCTCTAAAAAATTGTGCAGCGCAGACCCGTCTTCTTCTATACGGGCACGCTCCGCCGAAGTCAAGAAAAAACTCGGCGAAAGAAAAAATAGAATTCGATTTTGTTAGGGATGCGGAGCGGAGTAGTAGCCGTCGCGCGCCAGAAGGCGCAAACCGGGGCGCTCGATGCGGACTTCGATCGAGTGATACGTCACGGTGCGGTCGCTGTGCTGGGGCGCGTAACCGATGGTGTACTGATTGCGGGCTTGTTCCGCGATTCGGGAATAGAGCTGCTCGAGATCGCGCGGCCCGCTCGGGTAAAAAACGTCGCCGCCGGTCGCGTGTGAGAACTTCGCCACAACGTTGATGCCGCGCTTGAAAAAGGCTTCGCCGATGCCGACGCCATAAACCGCGGTTTCCGAAGAGATCAGGACCTTCACCGTATCGTTGAAGTTGTACGTGTTGCGTTTGGAATCTACTCCGTCTGAAATCAGGTAGATGATCTTCCGCCGGTCGCGCGGACGGGCCCGCAAAAGCTCGGCCGCCGCGTAAAGCGCGTCGTTGATGCACTTCTCGCTGACCCCGGTGGTGCGCCTGAGCGACACCGACGGCGCGCCGGGCGCCGGGCCGGCGGTGTCCATGCCTGAGGTCATGGGCTCACCGGCCGGGGCGACGTAATCGCCGGTGAGCTGAACCCGCGCAAGTTGCGCCATGAGTGCGTCCGAATCGGAGATGAAGCCGGAAATCTGCTGGGAATCGTGATCAAACCGGTAGACCGCGGTTTCGTCGCCGGGTCCCATGCCGCCGGTGATCGCGCGCAGGCTTTTCTGCACTTCTTCGGAGTTCTTGCTGTTCAGCGCATTGTCAATCAGCACGACGGCTGAAATGGGCACGGGATCGGCCGCAAACAGGACGATGCGTTGTTCCACGCCATCCTCCAGTATGCGAAAGTCACCTTGCTCGAGATCGCTGACCAACTCGCCCGACGAGTCTTTGACCGTCACGGGAACTACCACGAGCGCGCTGCGCACGACCAGTGTGCCACCCTGCTGCGCGCCTTGCGGTGCGCCCTGCTGGCTGCCTTGCGGTGGAGGCGGTGGTGGTGGGTTCTGCTGCGGCAGGAGCGCGGGCGCCGCCAGCAAAGCCGCGGCCGCCAGCACAATCGCTTTCCGTGTACAATTCATCTGCAAACGTTCACCATTAGAAAAGCCCCCAGTAAGGATGGTTCGTGGCGGATAAGATGAAGCGAGCTTGGCGAGGCCGGCGCGGCGAAGCGCCTTCCGGAAGCCCGCGCATCTTCTTCGCTGCTCGAAGCATCCTAAGCCAGCGAAGACTCCTCTTGAAGGGATTATACATGCGACCTCGCCCGCTCGCCGCCGCTATCCTAATTATTACCGTGGCTCTCATTTTCTCGTTCACGGCGCCGCCGCCGAGTGTGTTTGGTGCGGCCACCGCGCGCCAGGATCAGGGCACAATCAGGGTAGGCGTCAGCCTGGTGAACCTCTACGCCACTGTCCGCGATAAACGCAAAGCCATCGTGGCGGACCTGAAGCAGGAAGACTTCCATATCTACGAGGACGATAAGGAACAGAAAGTTGCCTTTTTCTCGCGAGAAAAGACGCTGCCCCTTACGCTGGGTCTCTTGATTGACACCAGCGGCAGCGAGCGATACGCGCTCGGATACGAACAAGATGCTGCCAGCCGGTTTCTCGGCGAGGTTCTGAAACAAAAGGACGAGGCGTTCGTCATCACCTTCGATACCGACGTGGATATGCTCGCCGACTGGACCTCCGACCTTGGCGAGCTCAATCGCGCCATTCGCCGGGCGCAGATCAATGCGCCGGGGGTCGGCGGACCCGTCACACCTGGACCATTTCCGACTTCAGGCAGCGGGGGCACGAACTTTTATGACGCGGTGTACCTTGCCTGCCACGACAAGATGGCCACAGAAACCGGCCGAAAGGCTCTGATTATTCTGACTGACGCCGAAGACAACGGCAGCAAGCTCCGGCTGAAGGACGCAATCGAGGCGGCGCAGCGCGCCGACACCGTCGTGCACATGCTGCTCGTCTTTGATCCACGCTATGGAGCCGACAGCCGGGGCGCGGGTGAACTGGCGAGTGAAACCGGTGGGCGCCTGATTGACGTTCACAGCGAAAAGAAGATACAGGACGCGTTCGATCAGATTTCAGACGAACTACGCAGCGAGTACGTATTGGGCTATTACCCTACGAACGACAAGCGCGATGGCTCCTACCGCAAGATTCGCGTGGAAGTTACAGACAAAGACGACAAGGTCCTCACCCGCAAAGGTTACTACGCACCGAGCAATTAGCGCGCGCGGTGCCTTCAGCGCGGTTAGGCGGTTCCTCGGAGATCAGCTGCTTTACCGGTCCTGCGATCCCTCACCGGGAACCAAAGTGCTCACAATCGGTGGAACGGCGTAATAGCCCTTCCTGGTGCGGACGTCTAGACCTTTGCGGCCGACGACCTCGATGTGAATCTTGCGAAATTTGCCGTCCACTATTCCATTGGTGGGCGAATAGGCCAGCGAGTACTGGCTGCGCAGTTCGGTGCCGATATCCAGAAACGATTCGGACACATCCTCCACGTGGTAGGGGAAAAATGCGCGGCCGCCGGTTTCATTGGCGAACCCATTCAGCACTTCATCACCCTCTGACTTCAGATACTTGCGGTTCATCCGCTTCGCCGGATCATTGCTGGTATCGTCGGTGGACACCCATTCCGTGCTCGTGCTGATGGGGTAGATCACCACTCCGGAGCGTTGCGCGGCTTCGATCGAATCGGCCCGGGTGTGCTGGCTCAAATTGTCTTCGCCGTCGCTGATCACCACCAGGATGCGCCGCATATTCGGGTTCTCGCCCGCGGGCACGGGCGCGTTGGCGAGCTTCTCCGAGGCCTTGATAACGGCTTCGTAGAGTGCAGTGCCGCCGCCCGCGCGCTGGGCGTTGATGGCGTCGCGCAGCTTGTCGAGGTCGCTTGTGTAATCCAGTACGACCTCCGGGTCGCTGTCGAACGTCATCAGGAACGCCTGATCGCGATTGGGACGGAGCACGTTGTAGAGAAAGTCGGTGGCCGCGTCCTGCTCAAACTTCAGGCGCTGCCGGATGCTATTCGAAGTATCGAGCAGCAAGGCCACGCGCAATGGCAAGTCGGTCTGGCGGCTGAAAAACCGGATCTGCTGGGGCTGATTGTCTTCCAGCACTTTGAAATCGGTTTTCTCGAGGTCGGTGACGAACCGCGCGCGCTTGTTGATCACGGTGAAGAGCAAATCCACCAGCCGGACGTTCGAGACGAGCGGTTGCTGACCCTGGACGGGTTGCGCCTGCTGCGGGGGAGGCGGTGGCGTTCCCTGTTGCTGCGCAAACAAACCCGCCGAAATTCCCAAAATCATTAGAAGACACAATACAGAAACGCGGCGCATAGCAGTCCCCAACCTTTCGTGATTGCCTTTGATTATAGGTAGCCCTTCAGAGCAGCGTCAATGCGCGTTTCTTCCATTCCTGAGATGCGGGCGAGGTGCGCCAGGTATGCCTGCAATTCCGGCGCCAGAGGCGCGCGCACGTCGATGCGATCACCGGTTCGGGGATGCGCGAAGCCGATTCGCGCCGCGTGAAGGAAGGTCCGGCCGAGTTCTTTGAGCGGCTGCCCCGCGATGCGCGGGACGTGCGGCGCACCGTACACCGTGTCTCCCGCCACCGGATGCCCCATCGAGGAAAAATGGACGCGAATCTGATGCGTGCGGCCGGTTTAGAGGCGCGTTTCCACCAGCGTAAAGCCCGTGAATCGCAGCAGCACGCGCCAATCCGTGCGCGCCTCGCGTCCTTCGCGCCGCCGCGTGGTCATTCGAGTGCGGCGGACCAGATCGCGCGAGATCGGCAGCGTGATCGAGCCGGAATTCTCCGCCACGCGCCCGTGGAGCAGCGCCAGATAGTATTTGTCAACATGCCGCTCCTGAAACTGATCGGCCAGCGCGCGATGCGCCTCATCATTCCGCGCGACAATCAGAACCCCCGAAGTTCCGCGATCGAGCCGGTGCACGATTCCCGGGCGTATCGCGCCGCCTGCTTCGGAAAGTGTTCCCAGACGATGAAGCAGCGCATTCACCAGCGTGCCGTGCGTTTCACCCGCTCCCGCGTGAACCACCATACCCGCGGCCTTATTGACAACCACAATGTCATCGTCCTCATAGAGCAGCTCGATAGGAATCTCTTCGGCTTCAGCATCGAGCCGCGGCCTGTCGAGGACCTCTACTTCGATCCGCTCGCCTGCCGTGACGCGATGCGAAGATCGTGCCGTTTCTCCGGAGACGCGCACGCGTCCCTGTGCGATCAGCTCCTGCACTCGGGTGCGGCTGAGATCGGGCAGGTGGATCGCTAGGTAGCGGTCCAGGCGTCCTCCCTCGTCTTCCGGCTCGACGCGAAAATTCTCGATCCTGCTGGTTGTAGCAGATGTATCCACGGTGTGAGTTTAGCAGGCTGCCATCTTGGCGGCGCGCAATCTTGATGTCGCGGGCATTTTGCTGGGTGTTTAGCGGAACGTGTGAGCCCAGCGAAATATCTGCGCCCTATCGAGGCGGCTGCGGTTCGGTCCCCGGCGCGAGTCCTTCGGAGTGATGAGGGCTATTGCCCAGAAAAATCAGCTCGATGCCCACCAGCACGGTGCCCACGGTGATCGCGGCATCGGCGACATTGAACGCCGGCCAGTAGTGGCTGCCCAAATGAAAGTAGAGAAAATCGGTGACCCCCGCATGCAGCAGGCGGTCGTAGAGGTTACCCATCGCGCCGCCCAAAATCAGCGAAATGCCCAATGTGGCCAGCGCCGCGCCGGCCCGCGCGGTCGCCAACAGCCAAATCAGCATCGCGCAAACCAGCACCGTCGCCAGCGACAATGCGGCCGTGATGCCGCGCGACGGCGTATCCGCGAACAATCCAAAGGCGACGCCGGGGTTCGCGGCATGCACGAAATCAAAGAAGCCGGGAATCACGCTGTGGCGATAGCCGATCTGGGTGTGGTTTTCGACGGCGGCTTTCGTCGCGCGGTCCAGGACAAACACACCGAGGGCAATCCATACCCATCCGAAGCGCGCCGCGGGAGGCTTCAAGACGCGGCTACTCCGCCAAGCAAAGTTTCCACCACCGGCAAGCATCGCTCGCAAACCGTCGGGAACTGCGCGCTTTCACCCACGTGCGCGGAGTAAGTCCAGCAACGCTCGCATTTGCCGCCTTCCGCGCGATGGATCGCGATGGCGAGGCCGGGCAAAGCCTCGGAGCGCACCGCGCCGGCAGGCGCATTCGGTGCGAGCCTCACTTGGGATGTGATGAAGAGAGCGGGCAACCACGCCTCGTAGGCGCGAAGGGTGTTTCCCAAGTCCCCATCCGCGGTGAGTTCCACCGAAGCCTCGAGGGCGCTGTTGATCAGCTTCGCATTGCGAGCTGTTTCGAGCGCCTTGAGGACTTCGTTTCGCACACCGAGCAGCTCCTGCCACGCCGCCGCCTTTCGCTCATCCAGGCCGGTGCGGAGTTCCTCCGAACCGGGAAAGACCGCGACGTGCACGCTACCGGAATATTCCGCTGTTTTCGGGAAGTATTTCCAGACCTCTTCGCACGTGAACACCAGGATGGGCGCCAGCATCCGCACCAGCGCACCCGCGATGCGCCACACTGCCGTCTGCGCGGAGCGCCGCTCCTTCCCTGCCGCTGCGAACGTATAGAGCCGGTCCTTCAAAATGTCGAAATAGAAGGCGCTCAACTCCACCGCCGCAAAATCGTGCAGCGCGTGATAGACGCGATGGAATTCGAACGCCTCGTACCAGGCGCGGCAATCGCGCACCAGCGCAGCCGTGCGGTCCAGCATCCAGCGGTCGAGCTCGAGCATCTGGTCCGCGGGCACGGCATCGCGCACGGGATCGAAGTCGTAGAGATTGCTCAGCGCGAAGCGGAAGGTGTTTCGCAATTTCCGGTAGGCCTCACCGAGCTGCTTCAGCACATTCTCGGACATGCGCACATCGGCCGTGTAATCTTGCGCCGCGACCCAGAGCCGGAGCATGTCTGCGCCCCACTTCTCGCAGATGTCTCGCGGCAGCATCACGTTGCCCAGTGATTTCGACATCGGCCTGCCGTGCTCATCGAGCGCCCACCCGTGCGTCAGGACGTGACGATAGGGCGCGGCATTGCGCACCCCGGTCGAAACCAGCAGCGAGCTGTGAAACCACCCGCGATACTGATCGGGGCCTTCCAGATACATGTCCGCGGGCCAGGGGGTTTCCGCCGAGCCCAACACAGCCAGATGCGAGGAGCCGGAGTCAAACCATACGTCGAGAATGTCGCTTTCTTTGCGCCATTTCGCCGCGCCGCAAGCGCATTTCGTACCCGCCGGCAGCAACTCCTCGGCTGAGTGCCGGTACCACGCATCGGCGCCCTCGCGCTTGAACCATTCAATCACGTGGCGCAGCGCGGGCACGTTGTCAAAAAGCTTGCCGCACGCGTCGCAATAGAAAACGGGAATCGGCACCCCCCAGTAGCGCTGGCGCGAGACGCACCAATCCGGACGATCCGCAATCATCGACCGCATGCGTTCCTGGCCCCACTCGGGCGTCCATTTCACTCCTGGAATTTCCGCGAGCGAGCGCTGCCGCAACGTAAGCGAGCTTTTAGCGGCCGCCGCCGGCTCGGACGGGCCCTCCTTGGGACTGGCGTCCATTCGAATAAACCACTGCTCGGTCGCCCGAAAGATCACCGGCTTGTGGCACCGCCAGCAGTGCGGATAGCTGTGCGTGAGCTTCGCTTCCCCGAGCAGTGCGCTGCGCTCGCGCAGCAGTGTCACCACAATTGGATTCGCTTCGAATACGGTCTTGCCCTTGTATGCGGGCAGGCCTTCGGTGTAGCGGCCCTGGTCGTCGAGCGGCGCATAGGTTTCGATGCCGTAGCGCTGCCCCGTCTGGAAGTCCTCCGCGCCATGCCCCGGCGCCGTGTGGACGATCCCGGTGCCCTGATCGAGTGTGACGTAATCGGCCAGGACTGCCGGCTCTTTGCGGTCGAGAAACGGGTGCTGAAATTGCAGGTGCGCTGCTTCAAGTTCTTTTCCCTTGTATTCGGCGAGGATGCCCGTTGCTTCGAAGCCGCAAGCCCCAGCGACGCTGACCGCCAGGTCTTTTGCTACAAGATAGACGGCCCCATCGCGCGATTCGACCGCCGCGTATTCGAACTCCGGATGGAAGGCCAGCGCCATGCTGTGCGGAATGGTCCACGGCGTGGTTGTCCAGATGATCGCGTACACTTCGCGGCCGCGGAGCTTCTCCGGCGCACTGCCAGCATCCTGCAACAGCTTGAAGCGGACCCAAATGGAAGGGCTCGTGTGATCTTCGTATTCGACTTCCGCTTCCGCCAGCGCCGTCGAATCGTAAATGCACCAGTAGACCGGCTTCAACCCCCGGTAGACATAGCCCTTCTCGATAAACGTCAGGAAGGCGTCGGCGATGCACGCCTCATAGCTTGGATCCATCGTCAGGTACGGCTTTTCCCATCGGCCAAAGACGCCCAGGCGCTTGAAGTCCCGCCGGTGCTGGTCCACGAAGCGTAATGCAAACTCGCGGCACATGGTTCGAAACTCGGCCGGGCTGACAGCCCCTTTGCGCCCAAGTTCCTTTTCTACCTGGGTTTCGATGGGCAGCCCGTGACAATCCCAGCCCGGCACGTAGGGCGCGCGGAAACCGGCCATGGTCTTCGACTTCACCACCATGTCCTTCAGGATCTTGTTCTCGCCAGTGCCGATGTGAATTGTGCCGGTGGGATACGGGGGCCCGTCATGCAAGACATACGTGGGCGCGCCAGCACGCGCGGCCTGGATGCGGGCGTAAATACCTTCACTTTCCCAGCGCTCGAGTTGGGCAGGCTCGGCTTGCGGCAGATTTGCCTTCATGGGGAAATCCGTGCGCGGTAAATTGAGCGTGCTCTTCAGATCGGAGGGTTTTGACATTAGGTTATGGTTTCGAAAGCTTCCTGCCCGTTGTTTCGGGCCAAAGGCCTAGCCGCTGTGCCCAAAAACTCTGTTCGAAATCCCGCATTCACGGAAAACCTTTCTTCGGCAAGAGAGCGTCTATGCTACCAACGAATGCACCTGGATGTCACATTTGGAGGGCTTATAGGAGCTGTCGAAACGTCCATCTGGTCCGGAAAATAAGCAGTTCTGGAACGATGCGCGGGCAGTTCGCAAAGGAGAGCGCACATGACCCTGAGCCCCGAAGTACCACACGCACCAAATACCGCCGGACACGGGCTGGCCGTGCTGCCATTTTCTCCCCGGCTTGACTTCAATGCTTTTTGGACAAAGGACGCCTACTTCAGCCGCTCGCAAGTTACTTCTATCTTGATCCACGGCGCCCTGGCATTGCTTCTGATCTTGCCGTTTTATTTCGGAATTGTACCTTTGCCGAATAGCCGCATCGCTTCGAACCCTTTGATTTTCTACAGTGGCAATCTTGCTGACTATGTCACCAAGCTAAAGCCCGTTCCCGATCCAGGGCACGGGGGCGGAGGCGGTGGCGACCACGAGCAAACTCCGGCTACAAAGGGGATGCTTCCGCCATTCATCATGAAACCGCCGATCGTTCCTCCTGGACTGGTGCGGAATCCAAACGCGGAGCTGCAAGTGACGCCGACGCTGCTCGGGTCGCCGCAACTGAACACGCCGGCGTCGAATCTTGCGAATTGGGGCCTTCCGGCCGCCGCGGACTCTACAAACTCCCAAGGTCCTGGCAGCAACTCGGGCATCGGCAACGGTAAAGAGGGAAGCATCGGCGATGACCGAGGCCCTGGCTACGCTCCCGGACGTGACGGCGGTACGGGCGACAACATCTTTACGCCCGGCGCGCACGGCGTCGGCTATCCGGTTTGCATCACGTGTCCCCGGCCGGACTACTCCGAAGACGCGCGCAAGGCAAAGGTGCAGCGCTCAGTACTGCTGAACGTCGTGGTGCTTGTCGACGGCAAAGTGGGAAGTATCGAAATGGTTAAGAGTCTTGGAATGGGGCTGGATCAGCAGGCCATCAACAGCGTCCGAACCTGGAAGTTCCGGCCGGGAACCGATGCTGCCGGAAGGGCCGTGGCAACGCGTGTGCCGATCGAAGTTCAGTTTCAGCTTTTCTAACGGAGCGTCATAACGCGCACAGGCGGCTTGACTTGACCCAGCCGTCATGGGAGCCTGCCATCTAAGAAATGACGCTAGTCTGGGATACGTCTATCTCTATGCTAGAATGGAGGTAACCAGCCTATCCGCCCGGGAGGGTAGACAACGGTTTTTGCCACAAGCGAATCGAAGCTATCAGTAGCGGGTGGCCATTACCTGTGAGATGCCAATGCTGAAATTTACCCCAAGTCCCGACCCGAATGCTGTTCGCGGAGCAGACCGCAATCTGCCAGCGGGCCAATCAGCGCCAAAGCTGGGCGAGCGTGCTCCTTCCCTCTCGCAAGGCTTCGTCGGAAATGTGAAGGATTTTCTCACGGAGCGGCCCGTCAGCGTGTCGGGCGATGCACAGGGCAGCGCGTTCACGGTCCCCAAGTTTGATGACGGCTTTATGGCTAACCTGAAGGAATGGCTCCGGCCATCTCCGAAGGTTCCTCGCGGCGGTCCACAGTCACTGCGCGGCGCGGATGCGCCCGGTATCAAGGTGGAATGGAAGCCGTTTTACGTGACATTTTTCCAGGGTGTCCGCGATTTGATCTCGCCGCCGAAGCTGCCGCCGCTGAAGGTTACGAGCCAGCCGGTTAAGGTAAAGGACATTTGGACCAAAGACGAACTATTCAGCCGCGCGCAGATCGTTTCCTTTGCGATCCATGGAGCTTTCGCGGCCCTGTTGATTATCGGTACCTTCAAGATTGCCTCGACCGCGGTGAAAGCGGTGAGCAAGACCGACATCGTCGTGATTCCGGTGGATGTTTCACCCTACACCGCTAAGCTTCCTCCAGCGGCCAAGAAGGCCGGCGGCGGTGGTGGTGGCGGCGAACACAATCCAATTCCCGCCAGCAAGGGCATGTTGCCGAAGTTCAGTATGAGTGCGCAGCTTGCGCCTCCGGCGATTCCGCGCAACCCGCATCCCGCGCTGATGGTCACGCCCACGTTGATCGGGCCGGACGCGCTGAAAGTTCCGAGTCCAAATGCGGACCGGTGGGGCGATCCCCTGGCCAAGATGGTCACCGATTCGAACGGATCGGGTTCTGGCGGCGGGATGGGTTCGGGCTCCGGCGGTGGAATCGGTAGCGGCAACGGCGGAGGTTTGGGTCCCGGTTCGGGCGGCGGCACCGGTGGCGGGATTTTCAACGCAGGCACAGGCGGATATGGCGCGCCGGTCTGCGTTTATTGCCCGCGCCCCGACTATTCCGATGAGGCACGCAAGGCCAAGTATCAGGGCGAAGTTCTGCTGAGCCTGGTCGTTCAGCCCAACGGAAAAGCAACCAACATTGAAGTCGTGAAGAGTCCCGGCCTCGGCCTGGATCAGAAAGCCATTGAAGCGGTGCGCAATTGGCAGTTCAAGCCTGCAAACGGCCCCGACGGCAAGGCGGCCCCGACGCGAATCACCGTCGAAGTGGTGTTCCAGCTTTTCTAGTACCAGCGTTCTTTGATGTTTCCTGGCGCCCGGATCGAGCCGGGCGCTTTTCTTTTGTGCATCCCGCTTGACCACCCAGGCGCGTAGTGTCATCTCGAACATCGCGGCCGCTCGCCGTTCTCTCTCTCGCCGGGCAATCTGCTAGCATAATTTTCGAAGGATCGAGGTCCCCATGCGAAACAAGAATAAGCTTGCTGGTGTTGCGTTAGCCGCGTTTGCGGCCGTGTGTTTTCTGCTTACCGTGTCTAGTGCGTCGGGACAGCAAGCCGGCTCCGTTGAATTCGCGCTCCGTGTGACGCCCACCAGCGGCCAAGCTGAACCCGTTCGCGGAATGACGGTCTTCCTACTCCGCAAGAGTTTTGCCGATATCCGAAAAGAAGCCGAAGCGGCTGAGCCCATTCTGGATATGAACGCTTTCATTGACAAGCTGGAAGTCTCGATCGAGATGAAGGCGTGGATGAAGAAGCACCAGAGGGTCGACCTTTCGGGTCCGGAATTTCCAAAGCAACTTGCGCCCGACGATATCCTTACGGTCCCGGAATTCTCGAAGGCGTTCAGCGACCGCAACTCCGGCGACCGCACCATCCGGCTGCCCGTGGCCAAGTATCTCAAAACCGATCCCAACAAATATCCGGACAAATACGCGCTCGAACTGAAGGAATACCAAGATGAATTGCGGCATTTCATCGAGACGCACCCGGAAACGCTCGAGTCGCTCGATATCGCGCTCGATGAGGTGAAGCTAAACCCGGGACCTCGCTGGCAGCACCTGCAGATGGAGCGGACGGCGCGAGTTCACCGCAACACCATGGACCTTGCGGGCACCGTATATCTCGCAGCAAGCACGGACACCGATCTTGACGGTCATGGACGCTTTGCTGGAGTCGGGCCGGGCAAATACTGGCTGAGCACTCTGGAAACCGAAGCAATCGCCGGGGACGCGCGTGTGCGCTGGGACTTCCCGGTGAACGTGAGCGCGGACAAGACCGCCGCCGTGCAGCTTTCAAATGTGAACGGCGTGGAGATTGCATCGCACGAGTAATCTGAGCCTGCACGTCGCCGCGCTCAGGTGACAAACGGCCTGGGCTATAGAAATCAGAACGCCCGCAGTAGACTCATCGCATGGGCAACCCCGCCCTCTGGGTCATCTTCAACCTCGCCGTCCTGTTGCTGCTCGCGCTCGATCTGGGCGTTATCAATCGCCGAGCCCACGCCGTTTCCCTGCGTGAGGCCCTGGGTTGGAGCGTATTGTGGGTCGTCCTTTCGCTCGGCTTCTGCCTCTGGATCTACAAGACGCGGGGTCCCGAACCCTCTCTGCAATTTCTCACCGGCTATCTGATCGAAAAATCGCTCAGCGTGGACAACGTTTTTCTCTTCGTCCTCTTGTTCAAGTATTTCAGCATCGAGCCGCGCTACCAGCATCGAGTTCTCTACTGGGGGATCCTCGGCGCGCTCGTGATGCGAGGAGCGATGATCGGACTCGGCAGCGCCCTGATTCATCGCTTCGAATGGGTGCTTTATCTCTTTGGACTCTTTCTGGTCTTCGCAGGCACGCGAATGTTTCTTCAGCGAGAAATCAAGGCTGAACCCGAGCGTAATCCCCTCGTACGTGCGGCGCGCAGATTCTTTCCCGTCACCGCGGAAACCCACGGACAGCATTTCTTGATCCGCGAAGCTGGCCGCTGGGCGGCTACGCCGCTCTTGCTGGCCCTGCTCGTGATCGAGAGCACCGATATCGCGTTCGCGCTCGATTCGATTCCGGCGGTCTTTTCGGTGACGCGCGACCCGTTTATTATTTACACCTCGAATGTTTGCGCGATCCTGGGTCTTCGCGCATTCTATTTCCTGCTGGCGGGCGTGCTGCCTTATTTCCGTTACCTCGGCCGCGGGCTCGCCGCGGTATTGGTGTTGGTCGGCTTGAAGATGCTGAGCGCGCCGTGGCTGAAGCTGCCGACGTCATTGACGTTGACCGGCGTGGCAGTGATCCTGGGTATCGCCGTGGGAGCATCCATCCTGGAGGCACGCCGGGAAAAGGCGCTAGCTGACAAGGCTATGCGACGAGAAGATTCCGCTTCGTCAGGGGCACATTGAAGAAGATCGAGTTGATCCGGGAGCTTGCCAGCGCGGAAAGCAGCATTCGGATGCACGGCGCTTCGGCGCTCTTCGCGATGGGCCGCACGGAAAGCGAGCCGATCGTGGATGAATGGGCGCAAGACCGGGAGTTCGCCTCCCTGCTGCTTCGTCACACAGCGCGGGGGGGCCATTTACGGGCCACCGTGGGGATCGCCGTTAGGCCGGAAACGTTTGCCCGCATTCGAGATGCAAACCGTTCTCCGCGGTTGGCAGAGGTGCCGCCGGACCAGGATGCGATGGAGTTCGAACTGCATTTCACGGCGGCTGCAGCGGGAGGTGAAGCATCGCGGGAAATGCCGATCCAGCTCGACATCCTGACTTCGAAGCAGCCGGAGGGCCAGGGAGCGATTGCCAGGTTCCTGGAAAAATTCGGCGAAGGAATTCAGCAGGTCGAATACGATGTCGCGGATGTGGATCGCGGGGCGCAAATACTTGCCGAGCGCTTCGGCCAAAAGCCAGTTTATCCACAAACGCGAGCGGGAGCTGACGGAACGCGTGTCAATTTCTTCCTGGCAACGCGGCCCGGCGGCGCAAAAATCCTGATTGAACTGGTCGAGCACGCCGCCGCAAAATCGAGTTTGTAGAAACGGTCCTTACGTCTTTCCATACACCGGAATCGCCGCGCCGTGAATCACCCGCGCGCTGTCCGAACACAAGAACACGATTACCTTCGCAACGTCTTCCGTCGAAGGCCACCGGCTGAAATCCACCTTGGGCATCGCACGCCGGTTTGCGGGCGTATCCATGATGCTGGGGACAATGGAATTTACGTTGATGTTGTAGGCCTTCACTTCCTCGGCGAGTGAATCCCACAGCGCCAAAGCACCCGCCTTCGAAGCCGCATAGAGCGCCGCGCCCGCGGAGTGGCCATAACCTGCTTTGGAGGCCACGTTCACCAGATAGCCCCGATTCTGCCGGATCATCACTGGCAACACGGCGCGCGCCATCGTCCAAGCCGCGCGCAGATTCAAATCCATCATCTGCGCGTACGTGGAAGCGTCAGCTTCCCAAAGATTCTTGCCGCCAGCGTATCCGCCGATAGTTACAACCAAACCATCCACGCTACCTTGCTTCGCCGCCACCTCAGCCACAAAGCGTTGGGCGGCGGCATCATCCGTCGCATCGAGTTGCGTGCCGCTCAAGCCCGCTGGGCTGCCGGCGCTTAGCGCGTCATATTCTTCCTGCCGGCGGTATGTCACCGCGACGCGATCGCCCGCCGCGAGAAACGCTCGTGCTACGGCGGCGCCCAAAGCACCGGTCCCGCCAGCGACAATCACCGTGTTGTTCCCTTGTTCGCGCGTCATTCTTGCACTCACCTGTCTGTCGCAAAAAGTTTCGGGGCTGTCTCTACTCGCCGTTCTGCTCCAATAGCTTGGCTATGAGCGCCGTCCAGCCCGTCTGATGAATCGCGCCCAAACCCGCACCCGTATCTCCGTGAAAGTATTCGTTGAAGAGCAGTAGGTCGCGCCAGTGTGGATCGGCCTGAAAGGCGCCGACCCCAAGGAGCGCCGGCCTGGTTCCATCCGGCTGGCGCAGCAGCAGACGCGTAAGCCGGTGCGATAGCTCGGCGGCCACTTCCCACAACGTCAGCATGCGCCCGGAACCCGTGGGGCATTCCACTTTCAAATCGTCGCCATAATAATAGTGAAATCTTTGGAGCGACTCAATCAGCAGATAATTCATCGGGAACCACACCGGACCGCGCCAGTTCGAATTCCCGCCGAAAAGGCCTGTGCGCGATTCCGCTGGGTCATAATCCACGCGGTGCTCGGTGCCGTCCACACGCAGGACGTACGGGTGATCGCGGTGGAATTTCGAAAGCGAGCGAATGCCGTTGGGCGACAAGAACTCGTTCTCATCGAGCATGTAGCTCAACAAACGCGGCAAGCGCTGGCGATTCACCAGCGAAAGCAGGCACCGCGTGCCCCGCGCGGACTTTTGCGACGTATCCATGTGCATTGACAGCATGGGCTTGTTTTCAACAAACCAGTCCATGCGGCGCTGGAAGCTATCCAGGCCTTCCAGCAATTCGGGCTCGAGATTCGCCACGGCAAGGAGCGGAATCAGGCCGACCAGCGAACGCACCTCGAGGAAACAGTGCGATCCATTGGGTAAATGGAGCACGTCGTAGTAAAACCCGGCCTCTTCATTCCAAAGCTCGATGCCTTCTCCGCCACGGTTGTTCATCGCCTCAGCGATATACACAAAATGCTCGAAAAATTTACTGGCGACGTCTTCGTAGGCGTGATCTTTCTTCGCCAGCTCCAACGCCATCACCAGCATCACCAGGCAGAAGAGTCCCATCCAGCTCGTTCCGTCCGATTGCTCCAGATGGCCGCCGGTTGGCAGCGGCGCCGAACGGTCAAACACTCCGATGTTGTCCAAACCGAGGAATCCGCCTTCGAAGACGTTCATGCCGTCAGGGTCTTTGCGGTTCACCCACCACGTGAAGTTGATCAGCAGCTTGTGGAAGACGCGTTCGAGAAAGCTGCGGTCGTACTTGCCGCGCATCCGTCCCTCGATGCGGTAAACGCGCCACGCGGCCCAGGCGTGCACCGGCGGATTTACGTCATCAAATGCCCATTCGTACGCAGGCAATTGCCCGCTCGGATGCATGTACCACTCGCGAAGCAACAGGATGAGCTGCTCCTTCGCATAGTCCGGGTCAATCATCGAGATGGGCAGCATGTGAAAGCTTAGATCCCAGGCCGCATACCAGGGAAATTCCCAATTGTCCGGCATGGAAATAACGTCTTCGTTGTAAAGATGGGTCCAGCGATGGTTGCGGCCGTATTTCCGCTCGGGCGGCGGTGGCGGACCTGACGGATCGCCTTCGAGCCACTTGGTCACGTCGTAGTGGTAATACTGTTTCGACCAAAGCAGTCCGGCAAACGCTTGGCGCATGACGTTGTGCGCGTCCCCGCTCAACTCTTGCCGCTTGCCGACGTTCGAATAGAACTCATCCGCTTCCGTCTTGCGAGCTTCGAAAGCTCGTTCGAAGGTATCTCCTAACAGGGTGTCCGTGCCGGATTTCGTTTTCGAACTTGATGGGTCCGCCAGCGAATTGGTGAAGCGCAGCCGGATGGCAGCGCTCGCTCCTGGAGCAAGGTCATAGCGATAGAGCGCGGCAACTTTCGTTCCGGTCTGCGCGGGGTTCACGGCACCAGCGTTGCCGTGCACCACGCATTCGTGAATCGCGTCCTTCACGTACGGTGTGCGATTCTCGATGCCGAACAGGCGCTTGAAGTTCGTCTCGTTCTCGGTAAAAAGCAGCCGAGGGCTGCCTTCCGCGATCAGCCACCGCTTGCCGTACATCTTTTCTTCCACGTCCAGAATCAGCGCGCCCGGCGTCTCCCGTGGAGAAAGGGCGACGTCCGGCCGGTCGGGGTCTCTTCCCCACGACCACCGGTTCCGGAACCACAGTGTCGGCAGCAACCAGAGCGAGGCGGTCTCTGGACCGCGGTTCCACGCCGTGATGCGTATCACAATGTCTTCCGTCGAAGCTTTGGCGTACTCGATGAAGACGTCAAAATAGCGGTTTTCGTTGAAGATGCCGGTATCCCACAATTCGAATTCGGATTGGCTGCGTCCGCGCCGGTGATTTTCCTGGAGAAGCTGCGTGTACGGGTATTCCGCCTGCGGATACTTGTACAAAAACTTCATGTAGGAATGCGTCGGCGTTGAATCCAGGTAGAAGTAATACTCTTTCACATCCTCGCCGTGGTTGCCTTCATTCCCACTGAGACCGAACAGCCGCTCCTTCAGGATCGGATCGCGGCCGTTCCAGAGCGAGAGCGCAAAACAGATGCGCTGGTGCCGGTCGCAAATGCCGCCGATGCCGTCTTCGCCCCAGCGGTAGGCGCGCGAGCGAGCGTGATCGTGTGGCAGATACTCCCAGGCGGTGCCGTTGGTGCTGTAATCCTCGCGGACGGTGCCCCATTCGCGCTCGCTCAGATATGGCCCCCACCTCTTCCAGTGGACCTGGCGATTTCGCGATTCCTCGAGCCGCTGCTGTTCCGCGTTCAAACGCGCTTCCTCCGACATGGAACTCCCCGAAAAGTGACGATGACGCGCCCACGATTATGAGGCGTGGCCCATGCATTCGAAAGAGATACATCAATGGCGAGCAGCGAAATGATAGCTGCGCACACGCACAATGAATTGCAGCAATGCTGCGATAGTTACAGCGGCGCTAACGCGACCAGCGGCAGAGGATGGCACCGAGCGAGAATTCCAGTAAGAAAGCTGCCGCTAATATTTACTTCGGCGCGCGCCTTTTCGCCACCGGCTGCTTTGCTTTTCCCGAGGTCCACGAGGGTGCGTCGCTTGCCGGAAACGACTCTTCCGAAGCTTCATCCACTACATCCTCGGGCGGCGGCTCGTCGGCTGGACGGTCGCGCCGCACCGGGGTCTTGCCCGACGGAGGGACGTCCTTTTTGTGCTGCTCCTCGCTCTTTTGATTTTTTTGTGAATTCCTGGCGGGCATAATTGCCTCGTTTCTCTGATCCAGTCCCAAAGAAAGTGCTGAAACCGTTCGCACTGGCTCTATTGAGATAGATGACGAAGCGACGAGGAGGTTTCATCCGCGGCCGGCGGTTCACGCCGCGGCGTGAGCATGGCAACTCAACGCGTGGCTTGCTGCGAGACACGTAATAGGATCACCCCATGCCTAGGGACGGTGGCGTGATACTCGCCGGCCGTCACCGCGACATCTTTCGCTGACCAGACGTCGCGCGCGCGAACCGCGCCCGTGAATCCGATCTGGCGAAAATTCACATGCATCTCGAGCGGCCCTTCCAGACGATTGAACAGCCCCACGGCCTTCGAGCCATCCGCCAGCGGCCGGGCCCAGATTTCCATAGGGCCTTCGGCGCTGACACGGTCGCCCTGCCTTCCGGCAGAGTCCTGGTCAATCGCGATCACATCGCGGTTGGTCAGCAGCGCGACGGTTTCAGGAGTCATCGTGCTCAGATCATTTCCGGCAAGTAACGGGGCAGCGAGCAACGCCCACAGGCTCATGTGCGTGCGGTACTCGTCCGCGTTCATACCGCCGTTGCCGACCTCGAGCATGTCCGGATCGTTCCAATGGCCGGGGGCGGCGTACTTCGCCAAGCCCGCCTGGCTGAAACCGATGTCCGACATGCGGCCGTAATGGTCAGAGATGTCGTCGGTTGTGCGCCAGAGATTGCCGCCTACCGAAGCACCCCAATGCCACACAGCATCGTCGCCATACTGGCAGAGGCTAAAAACAATCGGCCGGCCCGTTTTTAGAAGTGCGTTGTGCATTTTGGTATAAGCATCCAACATCATTTTGTGCGCGGCCTGGGGCGAACCCGCGTCCTTCATTAAATCGCCGAAGGAACACAGGTCGTACTTCAAATAGTCAATGCCCCAACTCGCATAACTCTGGGCGTCCTGCGCTTCGTGGCCGTAACTGCCTTCATAACCCGCGCACGTCTTGGGTCCCGGCGAGGAATAAATTCCCAGCTTTAGCCCCTTGCTGTGGACGTGTTCCGCCAGAGCTTTCATGTCGGGAAACTTGTTGTTCGCCTGGATCGCGCCTTGCGCGTCGCGTCCCGCTTCCCATGTGTCGTCAATATTGATGTAGACGTACCCGGCGTCGCGCATTCCGCTCGACACCATCGCGTCCGCCTGCGCGCGCACCTTGGCATCATCAACTTTCTCGGCGAAATGGTTCCAGCTATTCCACCCCATCGGGGGCGTGGCCGCGATCTTCGCCGATGGATCAGATTGTCGAGGGATCTGGGCCACGGCAAACGGAACGATCAGCAAAATGCAGGACGCGATCGCCAATCGGAATTGCCTAGTTCGCATTTGCGTCATCAAGCCTCCGTCGTTTGCTGGATCGTTGCGGGTTGTTGCGGCGAAATCTCCGCAGCAGCGTTTGGCCTATTTGCCACAGGGCGGCGGACCGGCCGCATCCGGTACGGGCAGCGGATCAAGATTTCGCGCCGTGAGCTGGGCGTTCAGCGCCGGCAGATCCTTGGTTCGCAGCTCATCCCATTGCGCCGCAACCATTGCCATGTCCTTGCAATAGTCCTGATACGCGGTACGCATGGCTTCATTCGGCGAGCCATCGGCGCCGTCGACCATCACTAGCAGTGTGCCATAGTTGGCATTGAGCGCAGCGAATGTGGGTTTGGGATGCGTGCTCGGCGCGCCGCCCCCTCCGCCAAAACCGCCGCCTTGGCCGCCTTCGATTGCCGTGAGCTTGCCATCAAATTGCTTGGCGGAATCGAGAGCAGCTTTGCCCTGATCGTCGCCTTCCAACTTCTTCTCCCGATCCGCGACCGCCGTGTGCAAAGCAGCAAGCTGTTTCCGCGTATCGAAGGCCGCGCTCATCGCGCTCGATGCTTTGAGGGCCAGATCGAGCTGCTGGGCCATTTCCACCGGCGTCACTTTCACCCGCGGATCAACTTCTACGAGCAACGGCTGGCGATAGTTTTGCCCATTCACCGTGAGCCGGATTTCATATTTTCCGGGCACGGCGAGCGGACCACGCGGATCGAGGGGCGTATCTTCCGGCAGTGCTGAAATCGCATAGTCGTGGCGCAGCGCTTCGGGTGCCGCGTAGCGCAAATCCCACACCGCCCGATTCGTTCCAGCCTGCTTCGGCAGCGGGTGCGGATGCGCAAGCCAATAGGACGGCACATTGGGCGGCGGCTCGTCCAATCGCGGCTCGGGCGCGCTCGAAAGCTCGCGCACTGGATGTCCACCCGCATCGTAGATCGCGACCGTAATATCGCCCTCCGGCGCAGCCTTCAAGTAGTAGTCAATGATCGCGCCGGTCGGAGGGTTGGTGCCCGAGGGCATCTCGGGAGGAAAGGGGGTGTCCTGGTTGTCGTCCAGCCGCACTCGAATCGCGTGCGCGGGCTCGAAAAGGTATGCCGCTGATTCCGCGACTCGCGTACTGATCTGGCGCAAAGGCGTGACATCGTCCAGGACCCAGAACGCGCGGCCATAAGTGCACGCGACGAGATCGTTGCCGTGGACCGTCAAATCGCGCACCGCACTGGTTGGAAAATTGAGCTGCAGCGATTGCCAATGATCCCCATCGTCAAACGAAACGTAGACGCCGTTTTCCGTACCCGCGTACAGCAAACCTTTGCGGGCGGGGTCTTCGCGGACAACGCGGACAAAACTGCCGTCCGGGATTCCCGCGGCTGTTTCCTGCCAAGTGGCGCCCGAATCGCGCGTGCGATAGATGTGTGGACGAAAGTCGTTTGTCTCATGGCCATCCACCCCGACATAGGCTGCCGCTGCATTCGAAGGGGAGGCTTCCACCATGCTTACCAGCGAGTATTGCGTCAGGCCGGGCGGCGAGACATCCTTCCAATTCTTGCCGCCATCCATGGTCATCTGTACCAAGCCATCGGTGGTTCCCGCCCAGATCACGCCCGCGCGCACCGGCGACAGCGAAAACGTGTTCAGCGCGGTGCGATTCGGAGGAGCTTGTCCGCCAGCGCGCCCCGCTGAGGGCGGCTGCGCGGCGGGAGGGGTGACGGGCTTCGCTGTTTCATGCCTCGCCGTCAGATCCGGACTCACTGCATGCCAGGTGGCGCCGCCGTCGTGCGTTTCCAGCAGAAATTGCGTTCCGAGGTAGAGCGCGTGCGGGTCCTGCGGAGAAAATTCCAGCGGCGGATTCACCGCGGTGCGGTAATCACCGTCGCGGCTGACGTTAGCCGAAATTATTTTCACCTGGCGGCTCACGCGATCAATGCGCACCAGCCCGCGCCCCGGTCCCCCCGCGTAGACGAAATTCGGATTGAGCGGGTCGGGCACGATATAGCCGAACTCGTATCCACCCACCGGATCCCAATCGAGCATCGTGATTGCGCCGTAATCGCCACGGCTCAGCACACCCACCGAACCGCTATCCTGTTGCGTGCCGTAAACCCAATACGGAAAGCGATTATCAGTTGAGAGGTGATACACCTGCCCGGTCGGCTGGTTGTACCAAGTGCTCCACGATCTTCCTCCATCCAGGCTGATCGTGGCGCCCTGATCGCTGCCCATGATCATCCAGTCGGAATGCGTGGGGTCAATCCATAGAACGTGGTTGTCGTCGCCGCCTGGCGCACCCTTGTACGAAATAAAATTGTGGCCGCCATCGGCCGAGCGATACATCGAGGTTTGCATCACGTAGACGACGTCTGGATTCTGCGGGTCGAGAAAGACCTTGCTGAAGTAGCCGCTGCCGGTGACGCGAGTGTCCGTGGTGCTGCGCTGCCAATTCTCGCCGCCGTCATCGCTGCGATAGAGACCGCCATCAGGCTGCGCGGCGATGATGGCGAACATGCGTTGCGCGCCCGCCGCCACGGCAACCCCGATGCGTCCCACGCGTTCGCTGGGCAATCCGTGCCCGGTGATTGGCTGCCAGGTTTCACCTTCGTCGGTTGTCTTGTAAATCGCGCCGTCTCCCGTGCCGTTCAGGACGGAGCCGGTGTTGCCCGGCTGCACGTAGTGTCCCCACAGCGCCGCGAGGCCGACGTTTGGATTGCCGGGATCGAATGCGACGTCAATGCCGCCGGTCTTGTCGTCCTTGTAGAGAACCTTTTTCCAACTCTTCCCGCCGTCGGCCGTCTTGAAAATGCCGCGCTCCTCGCTAGGAGAGAACGTCTTCCCCAACGCCGCCACAACCACGATGTCCGGGTTACGCAGGTCAATCCATAGCGCACCGATGTGCCAGGAATCTTCGAGTCCCGTGTGCTGCCAGGTCCTGCCGCCGTCGGTGGATTTGTAAACTCCATCGCCTTGATTCACCGAACCGCCAACTTCGCTAACGTCACCCGTGCCAAAATAGATGATCTTCGGATTAGAAGGTGCCACTCCGATGGCGCCGATGGAAGCGACGTGTACGTCGTCCGAGATTGGCTTCCACACCGTGCCGCCATCGGTGGTTTCCCACACCCCGCCGCCCGGCGTGCCGATGTAGTAGACTGCCGGATTCCCTGGTATGCCCGCCACGGCGGAAACACGGCCTGCGCGGAACGGCCCAATCTGCCGCCACCGCATGCCAGCCCAGAGTGAAGGATCGGGCACCTGCGCCGCAGCCCGTCTCGGTGCTAAACCACCGAGAACCACCAAGGCAAACCCAAACACACAAGCACGCTGCCACCGTGACGATGCCATGGGTCCGTGACCTCCGAAGCGCGAAGCTTAGCGCAAGCGGAAGAAAATCTACAGGCCAGTGATTATTTCGCGGCCGTCTTTTGCGCGTAGGCGTCCATCACCCGCGCTGAAAAGACGAGCGCCGCGCCCGCGTTGAGCGCGACTGCTACGCCAAGCGCCTCAACAATCTCTTCCTTCGAGGCGCCGGCCTTGATCGCGGCGTCGGTGTGGAACGTAATGCAGCCGTCGCAGCGCGTGGTGACGGCGACAGCGATCGCGATCAGTTCACGTGTCTTGGCGTCCAGCTTCGCGGTCTTCGCTCCGGCGCCGCTGATTTGGCTATACCCGCGAACGATGTCCGGGCTCGTTTCCATGATTTTGCTGATCGTGTTCGACAATTCTTTCTGATATTCATTCCAGTCCAACATCATGGCATTCTCCTTTTGCGTTTCGCGCACAATCTGGGCTGACGACGAACTGCTTTTTTCATCGGATCGGCGCAGAAAAGCAGATCCTTCGCTGCGCTCGGGATGACATACGCCGACTCTTTCTCTCCTTGTTGCCCCAGAGTTCCCACCCTACCTCTGCGCCGGATTCACGGGCGTCCCCGGCGCCAGCACAGCCTGAATCTGCTCTTGCAAAGCGCGGCGAAATTCCATGGGCCGCGCGATATCGTGCACTGGATCGGGCGTTCCTCCCGTACCGCGCACGATGATGGTACCGTAACCGAGAGTCCTGCCCCAGAATGATTGCTCTACCTCGGTGCTTTCGACTTTTGCGATTTGGATTTCAAGGGTCTTGCGGCTGGCGATGCCCCACTTCATCAGCACGCGGCGATTCGTCACCGCGACCTCCGTCGCATTCCTGCGAATGAGGGCGCGCACCACAACAATCAGCGCGATGAAAATCAGCACCGCCGCCGCTCCGCACAGGACCTTGAAGGTCTGATCGGTCCTGTCCTGTTCCTGATACGCGCGCACGAGGCAGTACACTGCCGGAGCGCAGAGCAACAAGGCGACAAAGACCGGCCCCACGATCACGATCGAATGCAGCCGCGTCTTGAAGACGACTTGTTCGCCGGGGATCAGATTGCTATCGAGAAACCCCATGGATCGCCCCCCAAGGGCTGCCGCAACGCGCGGCAGCCAAGCGCGAAGCTTACAATGGACGGCCCGCATTGCAAACAGCCACTTGCGGCTTGCCGTGATCGGCATGCAGCGTGCGCTTCGCGTGACCCGGCTTGATCCGTTACTAATAGTGTTACTATCGCAACCCGTGCCGCCAGCCGATCGCAGCCGCGTGTTCTTCCGAGGATAAGGGTGCTCGCACCGCAAATCGAGTACTCGCAGCGCCTTGAAGCTCGCCAAGAAGTTTTTGCGGCCAAAGAGCGCGCGCACATCCGCATCGGCAATTGCAAACTGCTGATCATCGCGGCAGGTCTGGTCGTGGCTTGGCTTTCGCTAAAGGATCACACGTTTTCCGCCGCGTGGATCGCGGTTCCCCTGCTGGTCTATTTCACGCTTGCAGTTCTGCACGAGCGAGTGGTGCGCGCGCGAAACCGCGCCGAACGCGCTGCTTCTTTTTATCGCCGCGGAATCGGGCGCATCGAGGATCGCTGGGTAGGCAGCGGCGAGACCGGCGACGCCTTCCGCGACGAGAAACATGTCTATGCTGCCGATCTCGATCTTTTTGGCCGCGGCAGCTTATTTGAGCTGCTCTCGAACGCGCGCACACCGATGGGCGAAGCCCGTCTGGCTGGCTGGCTCACCGCGCCTTCGGACGTTGGCGCAATTTTGGCTCGCCAGGAAATGGTGGCCGAACTGCGCGACAAACTCGAGCTGCGCGAGCATCTCGCCGTCGTCGGCGCCGAGCTTCGTCCACGACTCGAAGCTGCAGCGCTGGCGGCGTGGTCGGAAACGCCGCCGCTGCTTCTGGCGCCGTCGCTCCGCATCGTTTGGGCGCTGCTCTCCGTTATTGCCGCCGCCACAGGTGTCATCGGGCTATACACCGGCGTTTGGTGGCCTTTCTATCTCACATTAATCTCGGAATTGCTAATCCTGCTCTGGGTCCGGAAGCGTGCGGAATCCACGATCGAGGCGGCCTCCGCCAACGCCGAAGGATTGCTGCTCTTCGCGGAGATTCTGAAGAGGTTGGAAGAGGAGACGTTTTCGTCGCCCCGGTTGCACACGCTGATTGCCACGCTAAAGCGCGGCGGGTCGGACGCGAGTGCGAGCGATTCGGCATCGCGATCGGTGCGCTGGTTGTCGCGGATCGTCACCTGGATTGACGCGCGCGAAGGGCTGATCGCCAAAATTCTCGAGCTGCCCATGCTCTACACGATCCAGGTGGCATACACCGCCGAGGCGTGGCGCCTCCAATGCGGCGCGCAAATGCGCGCGTGGATCGAAACGACCGGCGAAATGGAAGCCTTACTCTCGCTCGCGGCATATTCGTTCGAGCATCCCGCCGATCCCTTCCCGAAATTCATCGAGCCCCACGAGAGAGAGGCATTACTTCACGGCGAAGAACTCGGCCATCCCCTCATTCCGGCGACAACGTGCGTTCGCAACAGCGTGCGCCTGGACCGGGAGACGCAGGTACTGCTGGTGAGCGGCTCCAACATGTCCGGCAAGAGCACCTTTTTGCGCACGGTGGGAATCAACGCGGTGCTGGCGATGGCGGGCGCGCCAATTCGCGGCGCCTCGCTTACCCTCACGCCGCTTTCGGTGGGAACGCGCCTTCGAACGCCGGATTCGCTGCAGGAGGGCCGCTCCGGTTTCTATAGCGAGGTGCTGCGCATCAAGCGGGTATTCGATCTGGCGAATCATGCGATCCCGCTGCTCTTTCTGTTCGACGAATTGCTGGAAGGCACGAACTCAAAGGATCGCAAGATCGGCGCGGAAGGTTTGATCGGCGCATTGCTGCATCGCGGAGCAATTGGAATTGTAACGACGCACGACCTGGCGTTGACGGCGATCTCCGTCACGCTCGGTACCCTGGTGCGCAACGCGCATTTTCAGGATTACGTCGAGGACGGCAAGATGCGCTTCGACTACACCCTTCGCGAGGGTGTGGTCGCCAAGAGCAATGCCATCGCGCTGATGCGGCTGATCGGCCTGGACGTCTAGCGCGCGGCGTTCAACCGGACGGGCGATTTCGCCGCGCTCTTGTGGTAAAAACGATTGTGGTCCTGCGCGGTCATTTCCGCATTCTTTTCCTCTACGACGTCGCGGAGGCATTCGATATGACCAAGCTGCGCGAGCTTGTATTCCCTCGCGGCAGCCCAATGAAGCCGACCTTCCCGCGCCGCACGCCTGATTACGTGCAGTTCGAAGAAGTCCCCGTCGTTGAGCCCGGTGAAGCCGTCGTGCTGCCCAGCGGAGAAACGCTGTGCTGCTCCATCAAGTACTACTCGTATGCGGTTACGGTCGTGCAGCTCGAAGCGCCGTTCGAGTGCGATTGGGATGCGCTGATTCAACAGTCATCGCGTTGGATGAATCGCACCGACGCCGAGCCTCTCGCGCGCGAAACCGCGCGCCGGCATCTCGAACGCGTCGCGCCGTCGATGATCAAGCCTACCGAAAAGTGGTCGGTGGAAGACTACCTGGCGATTGAATTGAACGAAATCCGGCAGGAAACGGGCAGCGCCCGGCCAGATGCCGCCGATTTGCTCGCGGGACACGGCAAAGATATCGTCCGCCTGATCCGCGGCGAATTGCGGCCGCTTGCGCCCAAAGTGGTCGAGGATGTGCTGCAATCGAGCATCTCGTACTACGCCTCGGACCTGGTTGTAATTGGCAATTCCGCCAGCTTGATTTATGACCAGCCGGAAGATGCCGCCGCGACGCTCCACGTGCTGGAGTACGCGAAAATGCAGCTTCTCGAGTTTCGCTACTACGACAATCTGATGACGCGCACGCTTTCGGACTTCTACGATGCACTCGAACGCAAGCGCAACGTTCTGCTCGCTCGCTGGACCCTGCCGCGGGATGCAAAGCGCGTCAATACGATCCGGCTGGATGTAATGGAGCTCACCGAACACGTTGATAACGCCATCAAATTTGTGAGCGACATCTTCTACGCGCGCGTCTACTGGCTTGCGGCGACTCGCATGGGAGTGCCGGATTACCGCAAGCTGGTGGAAGACAAGCTCCGTACTGTAGGCGAGCTCTATGAATCCATGAGGGACCAGTTCCACGAGGCGCGAACGTTCGTGCTTGAGGTGGCCGTAGCGATTCTGGCATTGCTCGATGTGATCTTGCTGCTACGGGGCAAATGAGCGGCATACCACAAAGCCTTTGAATCGGTACAGCTTGCACTGGATGGCCGCAGCCATAATTGCCAGCAAAAATGCTAGGTTACTTCCCAGTCCGCCTTCCTATTCTCGGAGTCATCTTGAGCGCTCTAGGTGTCACATTGGCTCTTCAGGAACCGCGCCGTCCGCTGCGGGTGCTGGGATGGCGTGCCTCGTTTGTGGCGATTGTAAAGCAAGTCGTCCTGGAGATGATTGAAGACGATTGCTCGGACCTGGCCGCCAAAATGGCGTTTTATTTCCTACTAGCGTTTTTTCCGTTTCTGATCTTTCTCGCGGCGATTGTGGGGTTTCTGCCGTTTACGGGTCTGTGGGACAAGCTCGTGGGTTGGATGATGCTTTACCTTCCGGCCGATGTCCGCCGCTCGATGCTGGCTACGATCCTGGGGCTGACCACGGGGCGCACGGGCTTCTTGTCCTTCGGTGTGCTAGGCACGGCCTGGACAGCGTCGTCCGGGTTCGTCGCGCTGATGGAATCTCTGAGCGTCGCGTATGGCGTCCGGGAAACACGTGGCTACTGGAAGCGCCGCGCGCTTGGCCTGATGATGCTTATAATCGTGTCCTTTTTCTTCATCACGTCGTTTGCGCTAATGGCCGGCGGCCACTGGATCGGCAAGGAAATTGATGCCCGGGTCAATTACGGCCCGGCGTTTCTCGTTCTCTGGGAAATTGCGCGCTGGGTTGTCACGCTCGCTCTTCTTAACCTCGGTGTTGTGTTGATTGACTATGTCTTGCCCAATGTGAAGCGCCGGTGGCGCTGGCTAACGCCCGGCTCCGCGATTGTGGCGATCATCCTCATGGTGGCGACGTTGGGGTTCAATTTCTACATGCGCCATTTCAGCGTGTATCACCAGGCCTACAACGCGTTGCTGGGGTTCATCGTGCTCACTCTCTGGATCTATCTGACCAGCTTTGTGCTCTTGATCGGGGCGGAGGTCAACAGCGTTCTCGAGGGAATGCGGCGCCCGAGAGCACAGGAGTGACTCGGGCTTCTGCCTGCAGGCACACATAGCAATGATCCATCGGATAGAAAGCCAGGGCGGATTGGGGTTTGCAACTCGTGTTGCCAGATTCGCGTGGATGCGCGCCCTATTGCGTGTTTTCGCGCTGGGTTCGCTTATTACACTGCTCGCCTGCGCCATGCAAATTGCGCAAGCGCAGCAGCCGCAGGTTTCCTACGAAGGCCAACCCGTCGCGATTGTGGATCTTTCCGCAGGCCCCGCGGTGAACGTGGACTCGTTGCGCCCGCTCGTCGAGCAAAAGCAGGGTGAGCCATACTCGACCGCGAAGATTCAGCAAAGCGTCGCGGCGCTTCAAAAAACGGGCCAGTTCACCGGCGTCAAGGCGGAGGTCGAGCCAACAGCCGGCGGCTTGCGCATTTTGTTCGTGCTCGAACCTGCATACTACATCGGAATGATCAATTTTCCAGGGGCGATCCAGACGTTCGCCTACACGCGCCTTCTGCAAGCCGCGGACTTCCCCTCCGAAGAACCCTTCATCAAGAACGAAGCGGAGCGGGCGCGCACGGCCCTGCTGAAGTTCTTTGCCCACGAGGGCTACTTCAAGGCCGCCGTTGAAGTCACAACAGACACCGACGAAGCGCACAAGATCGTGAATCTCACGTTCCACACAACGCTGAACGAAAAAGCGAGGATCGGAGCGATTGAAATCCAAGGGGTCGAGCCGGCGGAGGCGAACCGTGTGAGGCATGCGCTTGCGTCGCTTTGGGCCACGCTGAAGAGCTCGGATGTGCGCACCGGAAAGAAATACGCCTCGGACCACGCGCAGGCGGCCACCAGCTTTATCCAGGCTCACCTGCGCAAGGAAGGGCACCTGGCCCCACAGGTCCGGCTACAGCAGGCGAAATATCACGCGGACACCAACCGCGCCGATTTGACCTACAAGGTAACACTGGGACCCATGCTGTCCGTGAAGGTCACCGGCGGCCATATGTTCGCGCGGACGATGCACAAGCTCGTTCCGATCTTTGAGGAAAACGCCTACGACCGCGATCTGGTACAGGAAGGCAAGCGCAACATCACTTCGTTCTACCAAGCGAAGGGATTCTTCGACGTGAAAGTCGAGGTCAACGTCAACGAGCAGCCGGACAACATTCAGGTCGTCTACAACGTGGACAAGGGCAGCCGGCACAAAGTGAAACATCTTGCATTTCAAGGCAATCGCTATTTCAGCCGGGCGCAATTGTTGCCGCATTTGAAGGTCAAGACGGCCGGCTTCCTGCTCTTCGCGCACGGAAGCTATAGCGACGATCTGGTGGAGCAAAGCGAAGACGCAATCACCGCGTTCTACAGGGATGCGGGCTTTGCGGGCGTGAAGGTGCAAACCAAGGTTGCCGACTACAACCCTGAGGTGGACATTACGTTTGTGATCACCGAGGGTCCGCAGGACTTCACAAACAGTCTTCGTCTCGAGGGTAACCAGCAAGTGCCCGCTTCACAGTTGGGCGGGAATTCATTGTTCGAGGCGACGGGCAAGCCGTATTCGTCTCACCGCGTCGAGGAGGACCGCAACAACATCGTCGCGAAGTATCTGAACCAGGGGTATCTGAGCGCGACGCTTCAACCGAAGGTCACGCAAGCTCCAAGCAACCTGCACCGCTTCGATGTGGTGTACTCGATCCACGAAGGGCCATTGGTCCACGTGGGCGATGTAATTACGCTTGGCCGCCAGGATACACAGCCTTGGTTGATCAATCAGATCGCGGACATCCATAGCGGCGTGCCGCTGAGCGAAAGCAAGCTACTCAGCTCAGAGAGCGGCCTTTTCGGCTTGGGGATTTTTGATTGGGCAGACGTCGGACCCAAGCGACCGATCACAGACCAGACCACGGAAGATGTGCTCATCAAGGTCCATGAGGCCAAGCGTAATTCGATTGACTACGGCATCGGCTTCGACGTGTTTCACCGGGGCGGCAATGTACCCATCGGGGCGGTCGTGCTGCCGGGGCTGCCGGTGATCGGCCTGGGATCGAAGTTCACCACAAGTGAACGGACATTCGTGGGGCCGCGCGGGTCTATTGACTATACGCGCCGAAGAGTTCACGGCCTCGATCATACCCTTTCGGTTGTCCTGCTTGGCGCCCGGCTCGATCAGCGGCTCGTGGCCACCTATTCGGATGGGCATTTCCGGCGCAGCAATTGGACTTCTCTGCTGAGTCTCGAGGGCGAGCGCACCACCGAGAATCCCATCTTCGCGGCCGTCGTGGCGCAAGGTTCCTTTCAATTGCAACGCGTGTTGGATCGCAAGAAGCAGCAGACCTTGCAATTGCGCTATACGTTCCAGCACACCAGCTTGTCCCACCTGCTCATTCCGGACCTCGTGCCGCCACAGGATTTGTCGGTACGCATTTCGACGATTTCCGCATCCTATACCCATGACACGCGCGATAAGCCGCTGGATGCTCACAAAGGCCTTTATCAATCGGTGGATTTGGGGATCGCTCCGAAAGTGCTCGGCTCGCAAACCAACTTTGTGCGCCTGCTCGGCCGAATGTCTTACTACTGGCAACTGAAACCATGGCTGGTCTGGGCGGACAATGTGCGGTTGGGGCTTGAGCAGCCCTTTTCCGGCAGCGTCATTCCTTTCAGCGCGGAATTCTTTTCGGGCGGCAGCGACACGCTCCGCGGTTATCCGATTGACGGAGCAGGGCCGCAGCGGCCCGTCAGCGTATGTTCCAATCCCAGCAATCCTTCCACCTGTACGCTGATCAACGTTCCGGTCGGCGGCAACATGCTGGCGATCTTGAATATCGAGTTACGATTTCCCATACCACTGAAGAGCAACTTGGGGGGCGTGATTTTTTATGACGGCGGAAACGTTTACGCCAACATCAACTTTCACCAATTGATTTCGCAATATGGCAATTCGGTGGGTTTCGGCCTTCGCTACAACACACCGGTTGGACCGATTCGCTTGGATATTGGGCGAAATCTCAGCCCGATCCCCGGCGTGAACCCAACGCAGTATTTCGTCACGATCGGTCAGGCATTTTGACGATTGGCTGAAATTGGGCGGGACGCCATGCGCGCGGCTCGCCGCATCTGGAACGGGGCTCTAATGAAGGTAAAAAAGATTGTCGGATGGCTGTTCGCAATCCTGCTTGCGTTTGTCCTGTTGCTTGGCGTTGGCATCTACGCACTGCAACGAAGCCAGGCGTTCCATCAATGGGCCTTGCGCACCATGATCCAGAAAGCCCGGGAGGCCACCGGCGCGCGCATCGAAGTTCAAGACTTCGCGATTCATTGGAGTGCCCTCCAGGTGGACTTGGACAATGTAACCGTTCACGGCGAGGAGGGCGCACGCGAAAGATCGCTATTCACCGCGGATCACGTCAAGGTCGGCTTGAAAATCGTCTCGATCTTTCGCCGCAAGATTGACCTCAACGAAATCGTGCTGACGCACCCCGTCTTCAACCTGATTCAAAATCGCGACGGAACAACAAACCTGCCCCGGCGAAAAGACGAATCAGCCGGCCCAGTCTCGACAAACCTGTTCAATCTGGCGGTCAAGCATGTGGCGATCACCTCCGGCGACTTTTACTACAACAACGAAAAGATCCCTCTTAGCGCCGATCTTCGCGATTTGCAGGCAGCGATTCGTTTCGAAACGCTGAAGTCCGCCTATAGCGGAACCCTCTCATATGACCGTGGGCGATTCGTAGTGAAGGATTACACGCCATTCGAACACGCTGTAAAGATGCAGTTCGTCGCCGCACCCTCAGAGTTATTGGTGAACCCGCTCGACCTGACCGTGAAGCACTCGCACATCACACTGCGCGCCACATTGCAGGATTATTCGAATCCACAAATACAAGGCGACTACCAGGCCGAGATGACAACGGCAGACGTGGCAGAGATTTTGAAGGAACCCTCGATACCGGTGGCAAACGTCAGTGTCAACGGCTCGGTCCGCTATCAGAATCGTCCAAGTGTGCCCTTTCTCGATGCGCTTTATGTGGACGGCCGGTTCAAGAGTTCAAATGTCCCTGCCAGGGTTGCAGCCTACGGAGGTGAAGCGCGGGACGTTCGCGGCCAGGTCCGCATCCAGAATGGCGATCTCTATGCCAAGGGCGTTGAGGGCGAAATCTACGACGGGCACTTGAATGCCGATTTCGAATTGCGCCACATGTCCACTTCGCAGGATGCCAAGCTTGTCGCTTCGATTCAAAGGATGTCGTTGCAGTCCGTGGCTATGGTATCTGGCGAGCCGTCATTGAAACAGTTGCCGATTGTGGGCCGCGTGGATGCAAAGGCGAACCTTTCGTGGCACGGGAGCATGAAGGGCTTCCGCCTGGAATCGAACGCGACGATCACTTCGCCGCAGAACGTGAGCGCCTCTACTACCGCGAGCTCTTCTAATCACAGCGGCGTGCCGGTGGATGGCTCATTGCACCTCTCCTACCACGGCGCGCGAAGCGTGCTCTCGCTGAATCGGTCTTATCTGAAGACGCCGCACACTAACGTCAACCTGGATGGAACCATCAGCGATCATTCAGTCCTGACGGTGCAAGCAACCACCACCGATCTGCAGGAAATTGATCTGCTGGTGTTGGCCGTGCAATCGGCCATCGCCCCATCGCCGACCGAAGAAGCCCGCCAATTCAAGGATCTTCAGGGCGCAGCAAGTTTGAATGTAAAGGTCCTTGGCGCCGTGAAGGACCCGCGAATTTCCGGTAATTTCTCCGCGACAAATCTACAGTCAGACGGCATTCGCCTACGCACGGTGCGCGCCAATCTTGACGTGAGCCCATCGCAAGTCGCTTTGCACAACGGCGAATTATCTGAAGCCGCTACGGGACGCTTGGGCCTCGACGGGACGGTCGGTCTCGATCACTGGCGCTTTTCAAAAACCAGCCTCATCACCGCGCAGATCACTTCGGATCGCATGCCGGTGGCCGATCTCCAGCAAATCGCCGGGCTGCAGTACCCGGTCACCGGCAATCTGACCGCAAAGATTTCCGTGAATGGATCGGTGATGAGTCCCGCCGGGAAGGGATCAATCGAATTGACGCAGGCCACGATTTACGATGAGCCAGTGCAAAGCTTGGCTGTCCAGTTCCAGGGAACCGGCGACTCCATTCATTCCACCGCGAATTTGAAGCTGGTGGCGGGAGCGCTGGTGGCGGATGTGACCTACGCGCCGAAAGCCGAAACTTACGAGGCAAAGCTCAGCACAACGGGCATCAAGCTCGAGCAGTTGCCGGAGCTGCAAAAGCGCGGCCCGATTAGCGGAATTCTCGTGGGCACGGTGAACGGCCACGGCGCCATCAAGCAGCCTCAGCTTACGATCAATGCACAGGTGAACCAGCTCCTGGTGGGCAATCAGCCGATTCAAGAGTTGAAAGCACAGATTGACCTCGTGAATCAACACGCAAACTTTACGCTGCAATCGCAGATTGCACAGAACGTGATCGACGCCAAGGGCGGCGTGAATCTGACGGGCGTCTACGACGCGAACGTCACGCTCGATACGAAACCATTTCCGATTGGAGAGCTCATCGTGATGTACGTTCCCGGCGCGCCCGCCGATATCCAAGGCCAAACAGAAATACATGCGACGCTGCGCGGGCCGCTGAAGGAGCCGGCGCGCATTGAGGCCCACGTTTCGCTGCCGAGCCTCTCCATGGCATATGGCCCGACTCAGCTTGCATCCGCGCAGCCCATTCGACTGGACTACCAGGACGGCGTGGTGACGCTCACCCCCGCGGAGTTCAAAGGTACCGGCACCGATCTATACTTGCGGGGCTCACTTCCCATCAAGGGCGGCGGCGCGCTCAACGCTTCCGCGCATGGAACTGTGGACATGGCGCTGCTTCGAGTCCTCCAGAAAGGCGCCGACAGTTCCGGTCAGGTCAATATCAACGTCGAAGCGCGCGGCGAACTTTCGCATCCCTCCGTGCAGGGTAAGCTCCAGATCGTGAACGCGGCCTATTCCACGCCGGCATTTCCGATCGGCTTCGACAAGGTGAATGGAGAGCTTCAACTGCAGGGCAATCGCGTGCAGATCAGCCAGTTGACGGCGCAGGCCGGCGGCGGAACGATCACAGGCGCGGGCTTCGCCGTTTTGGGTTCGCCGATGACGCTGAATCTCTCGGTCGAAGCCGCCGACGTGCGCGTCCGCTATCCGCGGGGCGTGCGCGCGCTTGTGGACAGCAAGATCACTTGGTTGGGCACGTCAGCGAGCTCGGCACTTGCCGGCGATGTGACGATTCGCCGCTTGTCGTTTACCAACCAATTTGACCTGTCATCCTTCGTCGCTCAATTCACCGGGGAGTCAGTGCCGGCGCCCAGTTCCACCCTTCAACAAGACACCAAACTCAACATATCCATCGAGTCCACCGAAGAGCTTGCCTTGGCAAGTAGCCAACTCAGCCTGCAAGGATCCGCTAACATGCGGCTCGCCGGGTCTTTGGCCGATCCTGTGCTGCTCGGCCGCGCGACCCTTTCGAGTGGGGACATCTACTTCCTCGGAAACCGTTACGATATTCAGAGCGGCGTCATCAACTTCGCAAATCCGGTCCGCACCGAGCCGGTCGTGAACCTGTACGTGACCACCACCGTAAGCCAATACGACATCACCATGAACTTTATCGGACCGATTGACCAGTTGCGGACGACCTACTCCTCTACGCCCCCGTTGCCGCCCGCGGACATCATCAATATGCTCGCGTTTGGCAAAACGATGGAGGAGCAGGCCACCAGCCCTAGCACCCCCACCAGCCTGGGTGCGGAATCGGTGCTTGCGCAGGGCGTGGGAAGCGTGATCAGCAGCCAGGTGCAAAATTTCGCTGGGCTCTCGCAATTCTCGATTGCCCCTGCCCTTGGCGGCGATCAGACCGATCCCAGCGCGCGGCTGGCCATTCAGCAGCACATTACCGGCAATTTGATCTTTTCATTTTCAACGGATTTGTCGGGCACGCAACAAGATGTGGTCGGGCTCGAATATCGAACGAAGAAGAAACTCGGCTTTTCGGTTGTGCGCGACGAGTACGGCGGCTACGCGCTCACCATCCGCCTCCACAAGGATTACTAGCCGCCGGCTGCGTAGCTTTCGGCCGGCCTCGCCGCATCTTCGCGATCCGCCGCCACGCCGTCTACAAACGTAACCGTCTTGCCCGAAACCGCAGGAACGCGATCGCCAGGCACGATGCTGCCCACAAGGTTCAGCGGGTCGGCGCCTGAAATCGTGATTCGCTCGCGAGAGGGCGCCTGCTTACGCGCGGCGCGCAACGATTCGACGGCCACGGGCAGCGCGAACTGTTCGCCCAAGAACCCGTTAACGAATCGCCCGCCGCGAATCTCCCCGCGATCCTCCAATCGGCGCAGTGTGATCAGAATCTCGCGCCACTTCGGCAGAATGCTTTCCCTCGCGAGCAATTCGCGAAAAACCACTCCGTAGCGCCGCAGCAGCATCCAGCAGACCGATTCGAGGGTTCGCGCGCGATCCACGGCTTCATTGGCGTAAAGCAGCGACCACCGGCCCGCGCTGTGGCGTGGGCGCGCGGTGCGTCCCGAACCGTGGCCTGCTCGTCGCCGCGGATCAATCAACGCGCGCATATTGTCAAAAACATCCGCGGTGATCATGCCCGCCGCGACAAGCTCCCAAAGCGCCGTTTCCGCTTCCGCTTTCAGCTTACCCGTGCCGCGAACGATGTCCGCAAAAAAGGAAGCGCCGCGCAGCCGCAGAAACTTCATGACGTCGCGGCCATTGGCGCTGAGGCCGCGCGGGTCCTCGTGATCCGAGCCGGGGTGCTGCGGGATCATCCAGTCCGCATCCTCGCGCACAAAAAACGCGACGGGCGCCACGCTCGTCGGAATCACGCGATGGTGCGTGTCCGGATCGTCTTCGAGCGTGGCGGGATGCGGCGAGAGGCGCCCCCAACCCACGGCGCCCATGAGGCAAAGTTGATCGAGGATCTTAGGGTCGTAATTGGCGACGCGGCGGCTCAGGATGTGGCGTTCCCACGCGGTCGCGGGGGCTTCGAAGCCCTGGAGTTGCCGCAGCACCTCGAGCGTGCCGCGCTCGCCGAGTGTCTGCGTTCCCTCTGCAACGTGCTGCCAACGCAACAGCCAACGCATGAATTGCGCCGCGCTGACGGGCTGGACTTCGCTGCGCAGCCTGCCCAGCGTGAGCCGATGAATGCGCGCCAACAGGCGGCGGTCGCACCATTCGGTCACATCCGGCGAAGCATTCGTGAAATGCCCGCGAAGTACGGTGCCTGCGGCTTCGAGCCGCAGCAGCGCGTGTTCGGAATCCTCCTCTGCGATCCCAAGGGTCTCCGCCAGTGACCGCGCTGTGGTTGGCCCGATATGCGCCATCCAGCCATTGGCGAGCATTCGAAAAGCATCCTCGCGCGATGGTGACAGAGGCTCTACATCGGGAAGAGGCTTTTCGAATTCGGCTGCCGGGAAAATGATTTGAAAAGACTTGGCCTTCTCCGCTGCGGCCCAATATGCACGGCCTCCGGCCTGTGCACGGGTAGCCCGGCCTTGCGACGCCAACTCCTGCAAGTGCTGCGCCCATCTCTGGCTGGGCTTATCTGGTCCCTCGCCGCGTGTCGTCTCGGCAAGCGACGGCATCACGAGCACGCCCGGAGCGGCAGGCAGGCGTTCGGAAACCATCGCGGCGTGCCCTTCCGGCAGCGCGATCAAGGTTTCGAGCACGTCGTGCATTTCGTCCGCGTCGCGCACATCCGGCCAAGCCTCTGCACGGACCTCGGCAATTGCAGCAGGGTCAAGTCGGGCAACCTCGGTCAGCAACGCGTCGGGCAGAACGCGCCGCATCTCGACGGCACGCGCGCGACGCTCCTCGAGCGGCGCGTCGTCGAGATAGGCATACGGATTCGCGTTCAATATCTCGTGCGAAAATTGAGACGGAACCGGCGTATCCACGGCCACGCAACGAATCGTTCCTTCCGCCATGGACGCCAGAATGTCGCGCAACCCCTCAATATCCATTGCCTCGGTCAGCGCATCCTTCATCGCTTCGCGGACCAGCGGATGGTCCGGAATGGCAATGTCACCCTCGATATTTTCCTGGCATGCCAGCGCTTCCGGAAATACGGACGCCAGCAAGTCGTCCGAGCGCATGCGCTGGATTTGTGGCGGCACCTTCTTGCCGCCCATGAAGCGAAGCAGCGCCAGCGCTCGATTTGCGGCCCAGCGCCAGCGCGTGGCGAAGATCGGCGAAGCCAGCACCGCTTGTTCGAGTATTTCTTGCACGGTCGCCGCATTCAGGAAGCTAAAAACGTCCGCCAGGGGAAAACTGTGCTGATCGCTCAGCGAAATGTTCAGGCCATTGTCGGTCGCGGCGGCCTGCAATTCGAAATTGAACGAGCGGCAGAAGCGCTTGCGCAATGACAAGCCCCAGGCCTTGTTGATCCTCGCGCCAAACGGCGCATGGATCACGAGTTGCATGCCGCCGCCTTCGTCGAAGAATCGCTCGGCAACAATCGTCTGCTGCGTGGGGACCACACCGAGAACAGCCCGGCCGGCCAATATATATTCGACGGCCTGCTCGGCGCCCGGATCGTCAAGCCCGCATTCCAGCCTCAGCCAATCCACCGCCGCGGCGACTTCTGGCGAGCTTTCGCGTGTGACGCCAGGCAGAATCCCGGTAGTGATGGAGCTGACTCTCTCCCTAACCCCGCCGATCTCCTCGGAAAGTTCAGTCGTTCGCCCGGGCGCCTCGCCGCGCCAAAATGGAATGTTCGGCGCAGCGCCCTTTGCATCTTCCACCAGCACAGACCCGGAGCGCACGCTCTGAATGCGCCAAGAAGTATTTCCCAGCAGCATGATGTCGCCGCGCAGGCTTTCGACGGCGAAGTCCTCATCCACCGTGCCGACGGTGATGCCCTCCGGCTGCTGGACCACGGTGTAGAGCGCGTTATCGGGAATCGCTCCGCCGCTCGTGATCGCGGCCAGCCGCGCTCCTCGCCTGCCACGCAACCGGCCATTTACGCGATCGCGATGCAGATAGGCGCTGTAGCGTCCTCGCCGGGCCGCGATGCCTTCGGAAAGCATTTCAATAATGGCGTCGAAACCCGCGCGGCCCAGATCCCGATAAGGAAACGCGCGGCGCACTAGCGCGAAGAGATCATCCTCTCCCCAGTCCTCGGCCGAGCACATAGCAACGATCTGTTGCGCGAGCACGTCCAGCGGCGCGGTGGGAACCGCAATGCGGTCCAGATCACCCCGGCGCAGGGCGCGCACGAGCGCCGCGCATTCCAACAATTCATCGCGCGTGGTCGCGAAGATACGTCCCTTGGGCTGCGCGCCGCGCCAATGCCCGGCGCGGCCGATCCGTTGCAGCGCGACGGCGATCGAACGCGGCGAGCCGATCTGGCAGACCAGATCAACCGTGCCGATATCAATGCCCAGTTCCAAGGAGGCCGTCGCCACCAGTGCGCGAAGTTCGCCCGTCTTGAGCTTCCCTTCCACCGCGAGACGCCGCTGCCGCGAAAGGCTGCCGTGGTGCGAGGCGACGGCATCTTCACCGAGCAGACTCGCGAGATGATGCGCAATGCGCTCCGCCAGACGCCGCGTGTTCACAAAGATCAATGTCGAGCGGTGCTGACGTACCAACTCGGCTATGCGCTGGTAGATTTCGTCCCACATTTCGTTTGAGGCTACGGGACCGAGTTCGCTTGCGGGCACCTCCACGGCAAGATCGAGCTCGCGCCGGGGCGCTACCTGGACGATCACCGGTGCCGGGCGCTCACCGCCTGCCAGAAATTGCGCGATCAGTTCGATGGGCTTTTGCGTGGCGCTCAGCCCGATGCGTACTGGCGGCTGCTCCGTCAGCGCTTCGAGCCGCTCGAGCGACAGCGACAGGTGCGCGCCGCGCTTGTCGTCCGCCACGGCGTGGATCTCGTCCACGATCACCGTGCGTACGCTGCGTAGAATCTCCCGGCTCTTCCCAGCCGTCAGCAGGATGTAAAGCGATTCCGGCGTGGTCACCAGAATGTGCGGTGGCCGCTTGAGCATCGCCGCCCGCTGGTGCATCAAGGTGTCGCCGGTGCGCACGGCGGTCCGAATCTCGGGCATCAGCAGACCGCGCTGGGCGGCGAGCTGCAAGATTTCTGCCAGCGGTGCGTCCAGGTTCTTTTGGATGTCGTTGCTGAGGGCTTTCAACGGCGAAACGTAAAGTACTTCAGTCTTATCTTCCAGCCCGCCTGCTAGCGCCTTGCGAATCAGGCGGTCAATGCACACCAGAAACGCCGCCAGAGTTTTCCCGGAGCCGGTGGGCGCGGAGATAATCGTGTTCTCACCACGCAAGATCACGGGCCAGCCCGCGGCCTGCGGCTCGGTGGGCGTGCCGAATTTCGAACAAAACCAATCCCGCACGAGCGGGTGCGCCCAATCCATGTCCATGCAGGAAAGCGCGGCACTGTCGGAAATAAGTGGGTTTGACTGGCTCATGGGCGTTCGCAAGCTAATGATTGGTTTGCGCTATGCACGGCGGCTACTGCCGGGCATTTTATTATTGTCGCCCCTTCGAACGCCAAAATCAAAGCTAGGGGGTTCGGTGGGGAAACTGCGGATAGCAGAAGCGGAGACCGCCCGGGCGCGGTAGCCGTCTACGGCCGCATCACGATCTTGATGCATGAATCTTCTTTGTCGCGGAACATTTCGTATGCTTCGGGGGCTTGCTCGAGCCTCAGCCGGTGGGTAATGACTTCCGAGGGATCAATTTCTCCATTCGCGATTCTTTCGAGTAAAGGCTGCATATACTTGTGCACGTGCGTTTGGCCCATCTTCAACGTAAGCCCTTTTCCAAACGCAGTCCCCATCGGCATCCTGTCAAGGAAGCCGCCATATACGCCCGGTACCGACACCGTGCCTCCCTTGCGGCATGCCTGGATGGCCTCGCGAAGCGCTGTAGGCGGGTCCGCCGCCAACCCCACGGCCTGCTTGGTTCTGTCATAGAGCGCGCTCAAGGTCGCACCGTGAGCCTCCATGCCGACCGCGTCAATGCAGGAATCCGGCCCAACGCCGCCGGTCATTTCCCTCAGGACCTCGACGACGTTCTCGTGCTTCGAATAGTCAATGATCTCCGCGCTCGCGTTGCGAGCCAGGTGCAGACGCTCGGGAAAACGGTCAATGGCAATCACTCGCTCCGCCCCAAGCAGATATGCGCTTCGAATCGCAAATTGGCCCACGGGCCCGCAACCCCATACCGCAACCGTGTCGCCGGGCTGGATGCTGCAATTCTCCGCTGCCATGTATCCCGTCGGCAAAATGTCGGAGAGAAACAGCACCTGTTCGTCCGTCAAAGTCTCCGGCACTTTCAGCGGGCCGACGTCGCCATACGGCACGCGCACATAATCGGCCTGGCCGCCCGCGTAACCTCCGTACATGTGGCTATAGCCAAACAGACCGGCAGAGGTGTAGCCGTCTTTCTTTTCCAGGGCGCCCGACGGATTCGAATTGTCACACGCCGAATATAGACCGTGGCTGCAGAAGAAACAGTTACCGCAGGCAATGGCAAACGGCACAACCACGCGATCGCCGGGCTTGAGGCCGTTTTCGTGGCCGACTTCGACGATCTCTCCCATGAATTCGTGCCCGAGAATGTCGCCCCTTTGCATGGAAGGAATGTAGCCGCCATAAAGATGCAGATCAGAGCCGCAAATAGCCGTAAGGGTCACGCGCACAATCACATCGCGTGGATTCAATATCTCCGGATCGGGCACGCTTTCCACGCGTATGTCCGATTTTCCGTACCAACAGACCGCTCTCATGCGGGTTCCCCTGCGCAAAGTTCGAATGCGAACAAACGAGTGGTTCTCAGCGGCCGAAAGAAGCGGACCGGAACTCGCGCGGCACTGTTTCGAAAGCCTGGGTTGCGTCCGGCTCTTCGTAGCGCTCCGCTTCACCGTCTCGCAGGTACTGTCGCCGCCCTCGAGGTCCACCGGCCGGCTGGCCTTCGGTCGTCGGAATCTCGCCCGCCTCGAGAAGCTGCTTTAACCGGCGAAGATCTTCCTTTACCTGGGATTCCGGGTCGCGTCCAAAGGCCTTCGCAACAGCCACGCCCAGCGCGCCCGCGGGCGGCATGTATTGCAAGGAGACTCGAACAATGGTGCCCCGATTTCCATGCGCAGTTTCGAAACGCACCGAGCCGGCGCTCTCCACGATCGGCGAGTTCACCGAGCGCCAGGCAATCACCTCGTTCGGCACGTCGTTGATGACCTCCGAATCCCACTCGATGGCAGCTCCAAAGGGACCCTCGGCGATCCAATGGGAATGTCTATCGTCCACGACCTGCACGGATTTCAGGTGCGAGAGAAAACGTGGCAAGGTATCGAGTCCTCGAAGGAAGCCATAAATCCTTTCGCTGGAGCTATTGATCAAAATAGATGTCTGCACCTGAATGCCAAGTTGGTGCGGAATGCTGGCGTGCGCTCCCTTCGCAGTTAGCGAAGTAACGCCCAATGCCTCATGCAGGTGGCGGCCGGTCAGCCCGCGCAGCGCCAGGTCGGCGCCGGCGAGGGCCAATATCCCTCCCAGGAACGAGCTGCGCCGGATCCCATACACAAGCAGCGCGCCGCCGCCCAGTGCGCAAAGCCAGCGGTCCTCGTTGCGCATCCGCTCGTTGACTCTAGGTAGTAGGTGTTCCATGAGAGAGAGCCTCCCGAACATGGTTTACAGCGCGTGCCCCCGGCGCTCGCAAAACTCTGTTTGATGCCATACAAGGAACCGGGAGTTAGACTTTAGCTGATCTGCGGGCGAAAGACATCAGCAGGACTCTGTACGACTCTCGGAAAAGGAGGTGTAATGAATTGAGACATGCAGAACCGCGAGGAATCCCCACGGCCTAAAACCCCTAAATTCTGAGTGCTTCAGGGCACGGCTGAAGCCGTGCCCTGGCGGAGACCATTTGCGAGATAGCTTAGAGGTTCTAGGTCAAACTCAGGGGTTGAGCGTCCACGTGAACGTTCCGTTCGCGGGGCACGTAAACGACCACGGCCCCCAGGTGACCTTCGAGCCGTCCGTGAACGTGGCGATCCCGTAGAAGCCCGTCGTGCCGCTTCCGGTGTTCATATACGCGTTGCCCCATGGGCTGGACAACCCGTCAAACTGACCGTCCACGTACACCTGGATCTTCCAGCCGGTGCGGTTATCCACATTCACACGGCAGGGCCAGGGATTTGGGCCGCGAGTCGCAACACCTTTGCCCGGAGGAGGAGGAACCTTCGCGTTGGGATCGTTGTCAGGGGATTTTCCCTTGATATTGGGGTCGTTGTCCGCGGTTCCGGTGCCCTTCGTGCCTTTCGTTACCGTGGCCTTGGTGGCATCGTTCGAAGCGGTCTGCGCGAATACAGGCGCCATAATCAAGACGGCAACCAGGGCGGTGACCAAAACCATCAATATTGCAAGCCGTTGTTCTCTCATCGGTGGGGCCTCCTAAGTCAGGCGAGACTATCCAGAGTCGGGTGCGCAGTCAAGGAAATGTTTCCCCCGCAACGAGCGAAGGCGGCGGGCGTTGGCCCTTTTCCCCCGCGTCCGTCTAATCACTTGCGGAACGCTCCAGGAGACCAATCCCCGATTTCATCGGCAAAGTTGGTCCGCACAGTTCAGGATTTAGTACAATCCCACTTAGTTTTTCCGCAAGGAGATGTTGTCATGAAGGCACTATTCCTCCTCGCTCTTATCGCCCTTATCGCAGCTACCGTTGGTGCGGCTTACGCATCGGCTGATACCGCGCAAGTGATCGGCAGGGTCGTCAGTACGCAAGGCACGTGGTGCGATCAGCTTCATAACAAGTGCGAGGCCAACGATTCTCCGATCGTCGGGCAAATGTACGCCGTCCAGGCAAATAGCAAACTCGTACGCGTCGGCGAGGTCAGCGGCCGGGAAACAATTGTGATCCGTTCGCGCTGGGGCGTGCCCGTAACTTTCGACTGTTCGAACCCGCGCGAGCTCGGGTGCCAAAACTCACTGAATCTTTCCCCGCTTATACCCGCGGAACCGCGCCAGAACGTCTACACCTCTTTCTTCGACGCGGTCGCGCAGCTTGCCTCGGATCAGCCGAAGGTTTACGACAGCCTCCGCCAGGGCATTCTGCGCACTCGCGGCCCCGGCAGCATGTTGACAGACGGCGTGGTGCAATTGCGGGATGGCGGCTTGCGTTTCGAAAACGTGCTCGCGAAGTATGGCACCGGTGACTTCCTGCTGGAATTGTGCCCTCTGAGCGGTGCAGGGGAACCGGCGTGCCCGCCGCAGCCCGCACCGTTGAAGTACTCGTGGGACCCGGCGCATCCCGCTCCATTTCCGGCGGCGGGAATTCAGCCGGGCCTCTATCGCCTATATCTGTGCGAGGATCGCCAGGGCAGCGTCGAGCGCATACCGTTCTTTGCCGACCTGTTGATCGCCGCGGAGCCGCACTATGCTCAACTCAGCGCCGACTACCAACACGTGCTCGACGCCACGCGAGACTGGGACTCGAGTGACCCTACCGCGCCGGCCATGCGCCGCGCCTATTTGTACGAGCTAGCCCGGCGGTGACCATGCCATGAGCAAAAAAGGCGACGGCGATCCGGCCGCGCACGGACCGGGAAGGAAATGGCAGTTCTGGCTTCCGCACCCGGAGCCTTTCCTTCGCGTGGTGTTGCGCTGGCGCTTTGTCATCGTCGTGGTCGTGCTGCTTTTTTTTACGAACTGGCTTGGGCATCGCTGGCTTTTCGAGCGCGCCACGCTTGCCGGCACGGATGTTCTGCTCAGCGTCACGACGCCACAACCAGCGACGCATACGCAGCTTATTACCATTGACGAGCAGGAATACGACACTTACCTGGGCCAATGCCTCGAGCCGGAAAAACTCGCGGATGTGATCGCGCGGGTGATGGACTACCAGCCGAAGGTGCTGGTGGTGGACATAGACACCTCAGCCCCGCGCTTCGCGAGCCTGACGGTGCCGCCTCAAGGCAACACACGAATCGTCTGGGCGCGTGTCTCGCAAGAGGATCTCGTCACTACGCCCGGCACCGGCGTGCGCTCCTATGACTGGAAAGCCGGCAGCGTTCTCGGCAATCGCGCGGATCAGCCGCAATACGTAGGCTCGCCGCTTTTCCCGCAGGATCCGGATTGGACCGTGCGCAGCTTCCAGCGCATGGTGCCGATTGACGCCAACGCGCCTTCGCTGCATTGGGTGATCCTGCGGGCCTATTGCGATTCGGGATCGCAAACCGCCTGCGCCATCACGCAACAGGCAAAAAACGCCGAAACCGCGAATGCCGCCGCAGAACACGCCGTGGCCGTGGAGGCCCGCGAATTCCGCGTCAATTGGGATCTTCCCACGACCCCGCTTTCTGACGTGATGGGCTCGGGCGGAAGCGCGAAGCCACAGCCGGGCGCTCTGGGCGACGTGGTTCTGCTGGGAGGGAAGTTCGGCGATGTCCACGCTACGCCCTTTGGGCCGAAGCTCGGGGTCGAGCTGATCGGCTCGGCTCTTGAAACGGAATTGGCGCGAGAGAAAGTGCCCTGGCGGGTCTACGGGGCGAGCGTCTGGATTTTCAAGATCTTCATCGCGCTGTTCATCGTGTGGATCAATTGCCGCTTGATGCCGGTGTGGGCCGCCTCGGCCACGTTTCTGCTGCTGGCGGTGACCTTCGTCGCGAGCTTCCTGGGAATGTACTACGGCCTGTTTCGAATGGAATTTCTTCCGTTCATGATCGGCATCTGGATCGAGCAACTGGTGGAAAGCTCGGAGCACGCGCAGCACGCGATCCAGCACCCGGCTGCCAACTAATCAGGTCCAGCTTGTCCCTGGGTTAGTTCGGCTTCTGGTTCTTCAGGATTGATTGCAGAGGCTTTGCGTCGCCGTCAATCTTCCCTACCGGCAAACCTAAGATCTGCGCAATCAGTGGGTAGAGATCCACGTTTTCGAATGACTGCAGCGTTGCGCCATTTCGAATGTCCGGCCCAGCCGCGAGGAAAAACGCCTTCATCTCCGGCATTCCTAGCGGGTCGTAGCCGTGCTCGCCGGCCATCGGCGGGCGCTCGGTTTGCCCGGACGGGAGAATAGGCGCGTGGGCGCGAATCAAGTATGGGCCCGTGAGGACGATCACCGGGTCGCCCTCGCGCGGATTCGAATTGTAGTGCAGCGCGGCGGGCACGTCCGCGCGGCGGTAGGCGTGAAACTTGCTGCTCGCGCTCTTCAGCGATTCGAACGCCTTCTCCGCGTCGGCATCGGTCTTCGGGTAGAGCAGCGAGCCGTCGGCAATGAAATTCGAAAGATCGGCCCACTGGTCGAGGTTGATCCACCCCCCATCCACCTTCGCCATGCCGTGATCAGCGAGCACGATTAAATCAATACGCATGTGCAGCGCGTCAATTCCCGAGGCGAGCTTGCCGATTTCCGCGTCCACCGTCTTCACCGCTTCGGCGACCTCCGGGCTATCGGGACCGTGGTCGTGGCCGGCGTGGTCCACATCCGACATGTAGAGCGTGATGAAATGTGGACGCTCGGCGGGCGGCAATCGCAGCCAGGCGAGCACCTGCGCCACGCGTGCGTCATTCGGAATGCTCGCGTCGTATTCGAGGTAGTAGCTCGGCCGCTTGCCGGCAATTTCCGCGCCTGTAGCCGGCCAGAAAAAGCACGCTGCGCGCATCTCATTCTGCTCGGCGAGCGACCACAGCGGCACGCCGCCATACCAGGTGCCGTCGTCGGAACTTTTGCGGTCGGTGAAAACATAGTGTTCGCGGCGCTCGGGATCGTAGAACCGGTTGGAGACGATGCCGCTGTGCTCCGGGTAGAGTCCGCTGATGATCGCGTAGTGGTTTGGGAACGTGAGCGACGGATAGGATGGGATCATGCCATCGGGCGCGGTTGCGCCGCGTTTCGCCAGCGCGACGATGTTTGGCGCGCTGTATTTCTTCACATAGTCGTAGCGAAAGCCATCGAGCGAAACGAGGACGACATAAGGTTTGTCTTGCTGCGCCGCTGCGTTTGGCGGATTGGGGGCTTGAATGATCTGCGGGAGCGCTTGCGCAAAGACGGCGGCTCCAATCAGCAGAAGCAGCGATGCAACGTAACGTGCGCGAGGCCAGATTCCCGATGGGTTTCGTTTCACAGTGATCTCCGGAAAAACCTGAGGCTCATGCGTGGTTGCCGCTGTATTACGTGATGCGGTCGCGCGATGACGGCTTTCTTGTTTCAAAACGATTGTGGCGCAAACGAATTGGCTGGGAGGCCTGGACTCGCCAACAGCAAATTCAAAAAGCCAGCAAAACCGAGTAAGTCCGTGCCTTTTCTTCCACTTGAGTGCTGGAGACTTTGGCACGCTTTCGCCTACTTTCGTCTCTAGTCGCACAGAAGTATGCCAAAAACGGTAACAAAATGGTAACAGAACTCTGGCGGAGAGTAAGGGATTCCAGAGCCGGATGTTCTACCGCCATCGGCCTCCCCGCTTGACACTGCACGGGTGTCGCTGCGGGGATGACTCCTGGGCCACGCTTTACGCGCAACCGAATCCGGAGGGTGGCTCCGGTCCCGGTCACCGGAATGTGCGCCTGATGCCCACGGGATGTCGATGCTTGACGTTGTCGGGAGGCGTAATGGGAGGGGTCGAGGGATATCAAGTGATTTTAGCACGACCTAAAACTCGTGCATATGTGCACAATTATCAATGCTTTGGAGTAAGCGCCGCACCGCACACAGGCTGCACAGCAAGCAATCTTTACGCACCTTTACGGGTCTCGTTGGCCTGATAAGCTGGAACGACGCGACGTGATCAGTGTTTTTATGTCTAGGTGTCAGAACTTGTTGGTTATGCCAGTTCTGTCGCCCGTCTCGGGGCATAGCTCGGACTTGGAAACGCATCCTGAAGCAGCTGCTTGAGCAATTCAACAAGGAGTCCGAAACCGCACTCGCAAGTTAACCCTCACTTTCTCTCCTACAAAATCATATACAGCGCTGTAGACAAAACACCATGTACATCACATGTACATACGTGCCCGTGTAGATGTTGTAGAGCCGATATCCGGCGCAGGCAGTCTTGTTTGTCGAAGGACAATCGGCTCGCGGCGTGTACATGGTCCGCAAGGGCCGGGTGAAGCTGACGAGGTCAGCGCCGGATGGCAAGATGAGCTGCTCGGCTTGCACGCCTCAATTTCCGGCGAGCCCTATGAGCTGACCGCCGAGACAGTGGAGCCTTGCCAAATCAATTTTGTCCGCAGGGACGACTTCCTAAAGCTGCTGCTGGAACATCTCGAAACGTACGCGAGCACGGCCCCGCAGTTGAGCACCATGTACCGGTCCGACTGCGAGCAGATCCGCTGCCTAGGTCTAACGCACACGGCAACCGAGAAACTGGCCGGCTTCTTACTGCAATCGGCAAGGAAAGGCCAGGAGACGAATCAGGGCGTGCGGTTCCATCCTGGGGCTAACGCACGAGGAAATCGCGCAGCTGGTCGGCGTCTCGCGCGAAACGGTTACCCGTGGCACGAGCGACCTGCGTCACAAGTCGCTGATCGCCACCAAGGGTTCGAATTTCTTGATTCGCAACAAACCGGCATTGGAGGCCTGTTTCCGCATAACCGTGGAACCGGACGCACGCATCGGCACATATCGGCAACGTGAAATGAACGATGCATGCGTCCGAATCTGGAGACCCAATCCAATTAAAGAGAAGCAGAGGGATTCGGCGTGGCAAAGCGCAAGGCTTGGATGAATTCCACGGATGTTCGGGATTATCCCGACAACATGTCTCTTTATGAAAAAGAGAGCTTGGTAGCCGCGATGCAGATGCGTCAGTCAAAGCGCGTTTTAACATCCTGATGCGCTGCCCAAAGGCACTGGTCATCTAAGGGATTTCAAATACTTCAAGGAAGCCGTGCCGCACGATTGCCAGCCGGTGCCATCCGGAGAAGTCGCGGGCTTCATCATATAGCCCGTATAGGGCCGCGCATCCCATCCAGTTCAAATAGCGGCTTTCCCGTGTCGGTTTCGGAAGCTGCCTAAAAGAGTGAGAAGCCATGCTAAGTACTTTATATCATTCACTTCCAGACCGTCGACGCTGTTGTCGTACAGCACGCCCGGAAGAGCGTGCTAATTATGGTAATTATTGGTCCGGGAGCCGACTTTTCTCGATTGAGGGTTTGTGGAACACCTCGCTGTCAGAGCGTTCCCCATGCTGGAGATGGGCGCGCTTGAAACGACCTACGCGCGGAGGAAACCAAACTTTGGCGGATGAGAAGGCGCTCGTGTCATGAATCGAGAGCAGGCTCATGGGTGTGCAGGAACCAATGATCGAGAACGACGTGCCGTGAAAACCAGTGCGTTGCGAGAAGCATTCTCGCAAGTGACTGCATCCACCGTGCGGGAAGTCGCCGGCCGACCCGCGTGGACCAGTCCTCCGGCGCTTCTCCGAATCGCGAAACGAGCATCCGCTTATAATTCTCGAGTCGGCCGCGCGCGTAATTTCCATCAGCCGCGAGTATCACATTCGCAGCCAGCAATCCGGACTCAACCGCCGGACGAATTCCCTCCCCACTTTGCGAGTATGCCAACCCCGCCGCATCTCCGATTAGCAGGATTCCATCGTCGACAATGTTCCGCTTTGTTTCACAAAAAATGAGATATGCATGGCCGAGCATCGAAGAAGGAAGATCGAAAACAATCCTGCCTGCTCCTTTCAGGAAGCGCACGAATTCGGAGACGTGAGCCGGCAGGGAGTGTGGATCAAGCCTGCCCAGACCTATGTTGAGAAAATCCTCCTTACGAAAACACCATCCATACCCTTTCATGTCCGGGCAAAAGTAAAGTTCCGGAATCTCTCCGCGGATCGCACAGGAGTCGCGCTGCTGAGGAGTCATTTCAAACTCGACTTCCTGTGCTGCAACAGCAACTTCTTGGCGGGCATCGGCGCCGAGGAACCGCGCCACTGGGCAGAAATGCCCCCCAGCGCCGACGATGACTCGCGCCTGAATCTCGCCATTCACGATCCAGCCGCCGCCTGAACGTTCGAGGGTTCTTAGCGGTATCCCCGAAACCAAGCGCGCTCCGCAACGTTGCAGCAAGTAATCGTCAAACTCAAATCGGCGGATTCCGTAGCTGATGGTGCGTCGATAGTCCGTTTCGATCTCAGGATCGCCCATGCAGCTGGTCCGGAAGCCGGTGATGGATTGCAGCACGCGTCCGCGCGCATATTCAGCCGGATCGATTTCGAGCTCCTCAATCACTGCGGGAGTGATCCAGCCGCCGCACACTTTGTCGCGAGGAAACGTGCGTTTGTCGAGGATGAGCGTGTCGACGCCCGCTCTATGCAATTGTCGCGCGCAGGAAGAGCCGGCCGGCCGGCCCCCGACGATCAGCACGCTGCATGAATCCATTGCGGTTCCTTTTTCTCGCCTCATCCCCCCGTATACAGGTAGGCTCGTGTCCACGGAACATTCTGACAAGCGGAACCCGCAAAAACGATCTGGAAAAGTTGCAGCTGGCCGGTGCGAAAACTCGCGATCGACCCCGCAAGGTAGAGTCGCCAGGCGCGGACAAATTCGGGTCCGAACAACTCGGCGACGCGGTCAACCGACCGCTCGTAGCGATCCAGCCAGTGCTCAAGCGTCTTTGCGTAGTGAAGCCTCAGGTTTTCGACATCGAGCACCCCATACCCCTGTGGCTCGAAAATGTCCATCACTTCCCGGAGCGCCGGGGTATAGGCGCCTGGAAAGATGCGTTTGCGGATCCAGGCACTGAAGGGTTCTGGCCGATTCCGCCCGATGAAATGAAGCAGACCCCGTCCGGAATCGCCGATCGCGCGATGTATCACTGTTCCCAACTCGCTGTAATGTTCGCGGCCGACATGCTCCAGCATGCCGATTGATACGAACGCGTCAAATCGGCCACGAATATTCCGATAGTCGTCCTCGATGAATTCAACTCTTTCGGTCAACCCTTCTTTTCTGGCCTGCGTCCGCGCATATTGAATCTGTTCGCGCGAGATATTGAAAGCTTTCACAGTAGCGCCGTAGTGTTTTGCCATGTGTAGTGCGAGCGCGCCCCAGCCGCAGCCCGCATCTACAACCGTTTCTCCGGGCTGGAGCTGAAGTTTCCTGCAGACGTGTTCGATCTTCGCCAGTTGCGACTCTTCCAGGCTCGCGGAGGGATTGGGGAAGTACGCGCAGGTATAAACCATTCGGGAATCGAGCCAAAGCTTATAGAAGTCGGCATTCAAGTCGTAATGATGGTGGATGTTCGAGGCCGATCCATCCAACGTGTTGTCTTGAACGCGGTGCAGCCAACTGGAAAATAGCCGGTAATACCAACTTCGTTTTCCGGTCGCGTGCATCGCACGGAGGGCCAACTCCAAAACATGGACGAGGTCTCCCTTTACCTCGACGCGCCCTTCCATGTAGGCATCTCCGAAACCGATTTCGGGATCAAGCATCATGCTCGCGAGAGCCCAGCGGTCCTGAATCACGATGGTTTCCTTGTCAGTGATGGGCGATGGCAGGGATTCTTTGCCTCCCTTGAACCGCAGCCGAATTGGCGCGTTGCCAATCGAACGATGGATCTTTTTCAACATCAATTTGTCTAAGGAACTTGATGAGAGGGCGGCCAGCATAGCTGATGGCTCCTTTCTGATCAGGCCGGCGAACGTTACGGGCCAAGCACTTGATGCAGGTCCAGAGAGGACGCAAAACTTACAGGCCGGATCATATACGACTTTTGCAAGTCGCCGAAGAGCAGGGCAATGCGGCACCGAAACACAGCCCCATGAACGACGGACGATGACCAGAGTCTGCTCATGGCAATAACAAGTCAGTGATGGCGCATTCTGCTGCCACACAGTTCTTGGCGAATTTGCTTTTCGAGTTTCGCACCTTCGCTACCCTGTTCCTTAAAGCCTGCTGAGATCACGGCGGCGGCACGTACTCCCGCTTTCACACACTCCCCAACTAGTCCGGGCATTGTGCAAGCAGGCGTCGCGAGGGCCGCCAAATCCACTTTTTCGGGAACACTTGCTAGATTCTTATAACAGCGCAGCCCGAGAACTTCTTCGCGCTTAGGGTTGATCGCGTATAATCCCTCACGACTGAATCCTTTCGCCAGATTTTCAACCACCGTGCGCCCGACGCTCCCCTCGCGCGCAGTAGGTCCAATCACGGCAATAGATTCCGGAAGAAACATACTGTCGAGGGCCGAATGCCGATTCACCATATATCCTTTCTGTGCTGCTGATGGCGGGTGGTTGGAGGAGGCGCCGATCCAACTTCCTGGAGCTTTTATCCGTGGGAGCAGTTCGCCTCGTCGGGGCGAGTGTCTTGTCAGCTTTTGTGTTTCGCGGAATCTCTCTGCAGACCAAGATCGCTATTGCTCCCAGGCATACGCAAATTCCTTCCTCCTAGCCTCCAGCTCATCTTCCTGCGTATTGTGAACCGTGCCATCGGCAAAAAGAGGTGGAGAGTACACGACGAAGAGCTTCAGGGCATGCGCTCCCGTGTTTGTCAGGTTGTGAAGGTTGCCCGCTGGTACAAAGATAACGTCGTGTTTCGCGACATCCCGCGTCCGCTTGTTCAAGGCAGACTCAGCTTTGCCTTTGACGATAAAGAGCATCTTATCGGTGCTTTCTTGATTTTCCTCGCCGGTTTCGCATTCGGGCGGAATGCTCATCAATACCAATTGGCTATGGGGACTGCTGTAGAGAACTCTGCGATAAGAATCATTGTCGGTTGTGAGCCGCTTGATGTCAGTTGCAAATGAGAACGAACTCTTGGAGTTGTTTTCTTTCTTCGGCATCTATTCGCTCCTTGCTGGCGGATTACGCCACCACCGGCACCGATAGGAACTCCTGAACCCGATCCGGCCACGGTAGAAAACCGATTTACAAGTTCCCGCGATCGAAACAGAGAGTCTGTGGTGAAGATTACGGCAACGGCGGTTTTCTCTCCAACCCTCAGGGTTCCCGCCTGTCCTGGAGCATCTCTCCCGCCGCGACTTCTATCCCCCATCGAGGCAAACTATATCGCAAGAAAAGTATATTTTCAGTGACATAGATCACGGATGGACATGGTCGAAGTCACGTTCAATAGGACGTGGATGGACTAGATTTTGAAACCGACGATGCCATACGGATCCGATGCCAGCATGGCCGTGAGTGCAACGATGCCAACGTATGCCGGTGGGTTCGGAATCCTCGCTGGCGACCTGCGGTCTGGCGGGCCGCGCGGCCGATCCAGTCTGCGCTTGCGGCGGCAAGAGAAAGTGGGCGACTCCCGGCGAAACTCTCCCGCTTCTTGCAGCAATGCGTGGCGTGGAGGTGATTACGATCTCCGGCAAGGACACGGGGCGACTGGTGCCGGCGGACGGGATGGGGGGCTGGTTGCGCCTTAAGGCGAGGTCGGCGCATGGATGAAGAATGCTTGGCGGTTGCAAATTCTCTTATTGATCGCGGTCAGTTGGCTCGCGTTTTTGGAAATCCGACTTCATTCGAAAAGCGTTGTCGCAAATGAGCAACAGCTGAACAATTCCGTCGCTTCCATCGCTAGCCAGCCGCTGACCGAAGCTGCGCGGGTGGAGCTGCAGGGAATTATTCAGATAGCGTACCTGTCCGACCTGCACAGGCCGAGTTTCAAGCGATTCCAAAAAGATGTCGCCGATTTTTATGCGACGACCGGAGACCGGCTTCCGTGGTTAGACAACGGCAAGCCGACAGCGCAGGCTCGCGCGATCATCGCTGCTCTAAAGCATGCCGGATACAAAGGGCTGAGCCCGGAAGACTATGACGCTTCGGCGTGGGATCAGCGCGTTGCGCGGCTCGATTCGCGTTCCGGAGTTTCGGAGGCCGAGCTGCTGCGATTCGATATCGCACTGAGCGTTTCGACAATCCGTTATATTTCCGACAAGCATCTCGGCCGTGTGAACCCAAATCTGTATCATTCCGCGCTGGATGTCGGCAGTACCACGTTGTCGCTCGCACAATTTTTACAAGAAAAGCTTGTTGCGTCAGACGACGTGCCCGGTGCGCTGAAATCTTTAGAACCCCCAATCCCGCCCTATCAACGCACGCTCGCCGCACTGCGCAGATACATTGAATCGGCGTATGCGAATAACTGGCAGCCTCTACCCATTACGAAGAAGCCCGTCAAGCCTGACGACGAATACGATGCGGTACCGCAGTTGGCGCAGCTCCTAACCTTGTTGGGAGATCTTCCGCAATCCGCGCAGGCCCTTCAGACGGACCATTATTCGGGCGATCTGGTAAACGCCGTGAAGCGCTTTCAGGACCGCCACGGGCTCGCTTCGAACGGTCAACTCGATGCCGCAACATTCGCAGAGCTGAATACTCCGCTCTCGGTGCGCGTTACTCAGCTTCAACCCGCACTCGAACGTTGGCGTTGGCTGCCGCATCAATTTGCGCGGCCTCCCATCGTCGTAAACATTCCCGAATTCCAGTTGCATGCGATCGATGACCAGGACCAATCGGCATTCGTGATGAAAATCGTGGTCGGCAAGGCTCTGGGCCACGAGACGCCGGTCTTGGCTTCCGCAATCGATGCCGTTATCTTCCGGCCGGAATGGGTGGTCCCGTATTCGATCCAAACGAAGGAATTGATTCCGGATATCAAGCGCAAGCCCGGGTACCTTGCGAAGAACTCTTACGAAATTGTGGACCACAAGGGAAACGTGGTGAGCGATTCCGATGTTTCGCCAGAAATGCTTAAAGAACTTCGATCGGGACAGCTTGCGATCCGCCAAAAGCCCGGGCCCAATAATTCGCTAGGGTTAGTCAAATTCGAATTCCCGAACCAATACGACGTGTACATGCACGGAACGCCGGCGATGTCGCTCTTTTCGCGAACCCGGCACGATTTCAGCCATGGCTGCATCCGCGTGGAAGATCCCCAGAAGCTAGCCGAATGGGTGCTCAAAGATATTCCGGAATGGACTCCCGAGAAAATTCGAGCGGCAATGGATGGCGATGAAACAGTTCGCGTGAAAGTCGCTCGGCCTGTGCCTGTCCTAATTCTTTACACCACAGCGCTCGCTTCGCCAGACGGCGAGGTCCGATTCTTCAGTGATCTCTACGGTCTTGACGCCAAGCTCGCAGAGGAACTCGCGCACGAATACGATTGGCCGCAATAGAGAGCAATCGCAGGGATTCAGAAGAGGAGAGGTACGCTACCAGCGCCGGACCGGGCCAACATCTACGTGGACGAATTGCGATTTCGGGTAGTAGCCAACGCCACCAACTTGCAGTTCGAGAGCTAGATTTCGCAGGGCCAGCGTGCTCACGCCCGGAACTCGGATATCGATCGCTTGCCCAAGCATATGCCGGCTGTGCTCGGCGACACCGACCGTCGTACGGCGCAGAAATCCGTTGCTCTGCGGAGTGCGGTAGCCGCACACGACATCAATCTCCGCGCTGGGACGTCCCGCGGCGACGGTCAACTTGTAGAGGAGGTCGAAAACGCGAGGGTCGTACTTTCTTACATCGCCGGTTCGGTGGTCTGCCAGAAACCCGTTTAGCTGATCGAGCACTCGGGGTACATAACGATCCCCGACCCGATAGACGACATCGATTCGTCGATTGGTGTGGGTATGATAGAGCCGCAAACGGTATTCCTGGACCGATGCCACAGAAGACTCAGCCGTCGCAGCATGCTCGCGGAAGGGAACCAGAGTAAATAGACACAGAAACGCAGCAACGAAGACGATCCGGCTCGAGAATCGAGGACTCATCGAATGCTGTTATTCTATCTGGTTCTGCTTCACGGGTAAACAGAATTGGTTTGCACGGACTCGTCGTCGTCACGCAGAGTTTCTGACTTTCCCTGCGCTACTGAACCACAGATCACCGCGCCAACGCCAATAACGATCCCGAGCATCGTCAGCAACGATCGTGCCTTGTTTTCGGCTTATGGCGCCCATAGCGACTTGTACCGTCTGAGGCAGGCGAAGCTTGGAGCCGACTCGGTTCGTAAGTGTCGCTGAGAGCTGAACGCCAGATTCGAAAGTATCCATGGTATTTTGCCTAAGTTCGATCTTGCCGCTGCGACTGATCAAGCCGACGTGCGCCCAGTTATTCTTTGTGCGGGATGTGAATAACCAGCCGCTTTTCCAGAGACGACGAAAATGAAACGTCCATGTAGCCATGCTTCGCCCGTTGCTTCGTCGCGGCGAGTGTCGACAGACTCATCCAACACGTGGGCGCAATTGCCCTTGAGTCGCACTACTTCGGCCTCGATGCGCTTGGTGGCATTTGCCATCAGGTGGCGATAGCACTCGTTCCACAGTTCATCTCGATGATCGAGCGTACCGGATACGCGGTTGCTCGTCGCTTCGATCACATCCTCATACGCACCCTCGGAATCGAGCGGAGGCAATTCACGATGCCAGTAGACAATTTTTTCGGAAGGGCGGTCGTTGGTTGTATGTCTTTTGTTCATTCGCATCAGTTGCGCCTCGGTCTCCAGATTGGGTTGCCGAGGCACGCGTGTATGTGACCCAGATCACTAGTTTGAGTGACCTAAGGGAGGCGCCGAGACTTGTTGCTGCGTGTCACGGACTAACGTGACCGGTGTCACTGCTCTCGCCACCTCCGTGATGTACAAGACAATTGCAGGTTTAAATCGGCGCGGAAGACGAAAGATCAGCAATAAGCAGACTGCGCCGAAAGAACGCCGCTTCAATTGGCAGTGTGGCGATGTGATGTAGGAGAACAGACATGCGTAAATTTGGTGGGTTTATGTGGTTACTGTTTGCTAGCTCGCTGGCTGTCTGGGGGGCCAGAGTATGGCTCCCGCGCAGATCGTAGTGACGGCGGGCCACTATTTCGGCGATCAGCCACCTCTGCTTAGAGCAAGCGATCTGATCGTCACTCAGAACAACGAACCGCTATCTGCGAATGGTATTACAGGCTGGGGATGCGAGTGGAGTCGAAGAGCAGCGCGCCGAAGGAGAGGAATGCTATGAGAACGATGGCCATCGCACGGAAATTGGCGGTGCGGCTGTACTGGAAGTTGCGAAACGTAAGTCAGCCGAGTGCCGTCGGCTCGCATGCAGGGTAGCCCGAGTAGACTCTTGGTAGACGAAAGTCTATCGCGTGAGTGATTGAGCGCCCTGCCTCCCCTGGCATGAGAAAGGGGAGTTCGGAGTACGAATCATGGTCTGCAGCAGAAGATCGAATAGATGATTGGTGGTTGCAAAATCCACCGCAACGATTCAGGCAGACGAGCTTTGGTCGAACGCTATGAAGGAATCTTTATACTGGACGAAGCCCCGCGAAAAGTGCTTGGGCTTCATGGAAGGAGGGACACGTGTTTGTTGACGACGCCGCCGACATCATAGAAGAGTCTACATCACTGATCGGACCGGCTTAAGCGGCCGCCTTCGGGCTATACAGTGCAATCAGGGCGCGAGATGACAGAAGGCGCGATCAGTTTTCGCTATCCGTCAACCGATTACGACATCTGCCGGGGTCCATAATGCTCAGGTCACTGCTTACAATAATGTCCGCAGATTGCCTACATCTGCCTCGGTTGTAACGCAACTCCCGCCATTCCTCCGGATTTGTTCAAATCCTCGGCAACATCCCCACTTACTACTTCAATTTCGCACGGATGTCGCCGCGCAAGCTCCGGAAGGGCGTCTCGAAACGTTACGCTACGCCGTTCGCTGCCGCAAACTGTGCAAATTGGATCTGCCGAGCGATCTGTCCAACCGCAGTGGACGCACTGACGCAGCGTAGCGTCAAGACCTTGATTAAGAACCAACGCGCGTAACTTCCCCTTCTGCAAATCGTTGAGTGTCTCGTCGAATCCCGCAACTGTTCCGCGCTGGTCGCCCGTCACCCCTGCGGCTACTTCCGCCTGGTGCTTGCGCTGCCAGGCGGCAATTTGCGGCTCCAGGTGTCTGAGCAGTTCCGATGTGGAGACGCGAGCGAGATCCTGTTCGAAGAGCACGATTGGTTTGTGGAAGCTTGAGGGAAACTTTGCCTCGATAGGTTTTATCAACCGATCGGGCCCAACCAAGAAAACGGCGGAAACCTCCTTGCTTACATACAATTTGGCCGCGTGGTCCGCCGTCTCATGGCACAAATGTGCATACTGGCCCTCGATGCGCTTTTCGAAGAGATCCCGTTTCGATCCCCAGGTCTTCTCCACGCCTTGACCTGATACGTGGCCAAGGTCCTTCCTCTTCCATTGCGAGATGTCTATCGCAAACCTCTTCTCTTTGTATTCCGCGATCTCGCCGAGCCAATAACGGAAGAATCGAGCACCCGCGTGGTCAACCACCACGATTCCGTAAGGCTTATGCTCCACTGCGAGCCAGAAAAGCTGTGCCAACGCAGGCTTCCCCCAATGCAGTTCGTCTTCTACTTCCTGTTGCAACGATACGGTCTTCCAAATGCCAGGGCCCGCAAAAATCACAAGTCCTCTCTCATGCGGTTTCCGCTGTTGCAGAAACTCCTCCACACGATCTAATTGTTTGAGGAAGGTTTCGCGCTCTGGCGGACGAAGGCTGCCGGAAATGGACCGGCCAGTCATCCGCAGTGACGTCATGTATTCGCGTGTAAGCCGGTGCGAAGATGCGTCGCTAGGGCTCGTGCGAACGTATGCGGTGAGCACAGGAGATGCGAACTCAAAAGACGACTCGATTTGATTTGTGGCAAACATGCGTATCTCCATTTCCGAGCACAATCCGAACAGCTATTGCGTGCGTCGAGGCACGATCTAAGCTCAAAAGAGAATCAAAGGCTTGATGATGCCGTCTTCCTTTGCCTCCATCATGTGAAATGCCTTCGGCAACTCGTTGAAGTAAAACGTGTGCGTCGTCAGCGGCGTGGGATCAACCCGGCCTCGTTCAAGAAGCCGCAAGAGACGTTGCATGCGTTCCTTTCCGCCCGGGCAAAGGGCTGTGCGGATCGTCTTGTCTCCCATTCCCACTCCCCACGCGACGCGTGGAATCTGGAGATAGTCACCGTGACCGTGGTAGCCGACATTGGAAATCGTTCCGCCGGGCCGCGTGACCTTGATGCAGCCCTCGAAGCTGGCTTGTGATCCCAGGGCCTCGATTGCGGAATCCACGCCCTCGCCATTCGTCGCGTCCAGGATGGCTTGGACCGGGTCTTGTTCACGGAAATCAACTACAGTGTCAGCGCCAAAGCGTTTCGCCAGCTCTTTACGTTTCGGCACCGATTCGACGGCAAAGATGAGCCCTGCCCCGAGCAATCGAGCACCTGCCGTCGCCATCAACCCGACGGGGCCTTGCGCGAAGATTGCGACGCTGCCTCCAATGGGAATGTTGGCGTGTTCCGCGCCGATGAAGCCCGTGGACATCATGTCGCTCGTATAGACGGCGCTCTCATCGGGCACGGAATCCGGAATGCGGGCGAGGTTCGCCTCGGCATCATTCACTTGAAAGTATTCGGCGAACACACCGTCCTTGATATTGGCGAACTTCCAGCCACCGAGCATCTGCGTGCATTGCGAGGTGAAGCCGCGAAGGCAGTTATCGCATTTGTAGCACGGCGTGATGGCGTTCACTGCGACGCGATCTCCTTCACGGACTCCTTTTACCTCACGGCCTAGCTTGTAGATGATGCCCACGGCTTCGTGGCCGAGCGTCAGGTCCTTGCGTTCCCCGATCGCGCCGGCAACAGTGTGTGAGTCTGAAGTGCAGATGAGCGCTCTCGTTGTCTTGATGATTGCTCCGGTGGCGCCGGGATCTTGCGGAACTGGCTTTTCCATAAAGCCTACCTTGCCGATTCCATGCATCACGAATGCGGCCATCGTTCTCGGCTCCGCACTGGATTCCCGTAGGCCCTGTACCAATACGCTGCCCATCATCCACCTCCAAACAATCTTTCTGACCTACTTTCTAACCTGGGCCGCGTCCCCCGTATGTGACTGCGGTCACAGCTTGGGGCGACGGGAGACACAGATTATTGAGGTCTGCCCAACAAAAATGGACTGTGAGATTTGGCGTTTGCGGGCAAACTTGCCGAGCCAAGCCGGAAGAACGCGCTTGCGTTCCATTGAGGAGGCGGTCGTGAAATCAACTTTTGTTGCAGAGTTCTCTGAGATCCGCATGGGAGACATTGCGCGCGTAGGAGGAAAGAATGCATCGCTTGGTGAAATGTTCAGTGCGCTGAAGCCTAAAGGTGTCGGAGTCCTGGACGGCTTTGCCCTCACGACCGATGCATACTGGCGGCTTCTCGGGGAGGCGGATCTTCGTGCCCAGCTTGAGAGGGTCCTCTCGAGCTTTGATCCGGAAAACCTGGAACAGCTCGCAGCGAAAGGACACGAAGCTCGAACACGCATCCTGGAAACCCCTCTACCCGGAGAAATTGCAGCCGCGATTCGCGAGGGCTATCGTGCGTTGATCGCCCGTCTCGGCCGTGAGACTGAATTGGCGGTCAGATCTTCAGCGAGCGCAGAGGACTTGCCGGAGGCTTCGTTTGCCGGCGCTGCCGAAACATTTCTTAACGTGCGTGGCGAAGAAGAGCTACTACATGCCGTGCACCAATGTTTCGCTTCGCTTTTCACCGATCGAGCGATCAGCTACCGGGCCCGTCAGGGCTTTTCTCAACTCAAAGTAGCGCTTTCGGTCGGCGTCATGCCCATGGTGCGGTCCGATTTGGCCTCTTCTGGAGTGATCTTTACCCTCGACACCGAGTCCGGCTTTCGCGATGTGGTCACAATTACCGGATCGTATGGTTTAGGAGAACTGGTTGTTCAAGGTGTAGTTACCCCGGACGAATGGCTGGTATTCAAGCCTACGTTGCGTGGCGGCTGCGAATCCATCGTGGGCAGGCGCCTGGGCTCAAAAGAAGTGAAGCTTGTTTATGCCGCCGGTCCGCGCTCCACTCGCACGGAGGCGACCACAGCGCTGGAGCGAACGCACTATTCCCTTACAGACGCTGAAGTCATGCAACTTGCGCGCTGGGCTTGTCTCATCGAGGACCACTACTCTGAATTTGCCCGGCATCCTCAGCCAATGGATATCGAATGGGCCAAAGATGGCGCGACAGGTGAGCTCTTCATCGTACAAGCGCGCCCCGAGACCGTTCACTCAGCTAAGCGACTTCAGGTTTCGGCCGAGATCTATCACCTGAACGCGAAGCCGGGCGCGCCCCTCGTAGCCGGTCAAGCTGTGGGCGAGAAAATCGGCGCTGGGCGAGCCCATATCGTTACGGATGTAAGCAAATTACAAGAGGTTCAGGCGGGCGAAGTGTTGGTCGCACAAAACACCGACCCCGATTGGGAACCGATCATGCGGCGCGTTGCCGCGATTATCACCGATCAAGGAGGACGCACATCGCATGCTGCGATCGTCTCTCGCGAATTCGGAATACCGTGTATCGTCGGAACGGGCAATGCGACACGGCTGCTCTCCACAGACACAGATGTAACTGTTTGCTGCTCGGAAGGCAGTGAAGGTCATGTCTACAACAGCCGCCTGTCATTTGAGGTCGAGCACGTTGAAGCGGCGGCCCTTCCCAAGACCCACACGAAGGTGATGTTGATCGTGGGTGACCCAAGCCAAGCTTTTCATTTGGCCGCAATCCCAAACGACGGTGTGGGGCTGGTCCGGCTCGAATTCATCATTACGAATCACATCGGCATTCACCCGATGGCGCTCGCACAGTTACCGAATCTGAAGGGCCCGAACGCTGTGAGCGAGATCCGTGCCCGAATTGGTGGCGAAGATCCACGCGAGTTCTTCATTCGGCGGCTGAGCGAAGGCGTCGCACGAATTGCTGCCGCTTTCTATCCGAAGCCGGTAATTGTTCGGACGAGCGACTTCAAAACGAATGAGTATGCGCGATTGCTCGGTGGAGCAGAATTTGAACCCAAGGAAGAAAATCCCATGATCGGTTTTCGTGGGGCGTCCCGCTATTACGATCCTCGTTATTCGCCGGGTTTTGCCCTTGAATGCGCAGCGCTTGCGCGCGTGCGAAACAAAATGGGTTTTACTAATGTCAAAGTGATGATTCCATTTTGCCGCACCGTGGAAGAAGGAAAGAAAGTGATCGCGCAAATGGCCCAAGACGGCCTGCGGCAAGGCGAGAATGGCTTAGAAGTGTACGCGATGTGTGAAATCCCGGCCAATGTCATTCTGGCGGACGAATTCCTGAAAGTGTTTGACGGCTATTCGATCGGCTCGAACGACTTGACGCAGCTTACTCTTGGCCTGGACCGCGATTCCGAAACGATAGCTCCCTTGTTTGATGAAAACAATGCGGCAGTACGAAGGATGATTGCTCAGGCAATTCACGCAGCTCAAGAAGCAAATAAACCGATTGGGATTTGTGGACAGGCTCCTTCCGACTTCCCCGCATTCGCGGGCTGGCTGGTCACCCTCGGAATTGACTCAATCTCGCTCAACCCCGATACGGCGATCAAGACCGCAATTAGGGTGGTCGATGCCGAAGAACACCAGAATGCGTTGGCACATGCTGGCGCAATTTAGGCGCTTTAGAGCCCGATTTCGTACCTGTAGACATCAGAACAAAAACCTCAGCTTAATTGTTGGTCGCTCTGATTTGTGATCTGCGTCACGCTCTGCCGTGACGCATTCCCTATATCTCTCGTGTTCACTATCCGAAGATGTGACACGCAACACGTGAGGGAGCAGACGTGAAGGGAATCTTAAAACTTGCTTATAAATTGCTTGTCAACGACAAGTCCAAATTTACGGCTTTGCTCCTCGGCATCACTTTTGCCGTTTTTCTGATCATGTTCATCACCTCCATGTTTAGTGGGGTCTTAAACCACGCGTCCTCCACAATCATCAACATCGGAGCGTCTGTCTGGGTCATGGACCCGGCTGTCCAAACGGTTTCGAATTCTGTAGGTATGCCGGACTACGTTTTGGACGCGGTACGCAGCATCCAAGGTGTGAAATATGCGGTTCCTCTTTACTCTGGAGGAGCATTGGTCAAACTTTCCGATGGGACATATCAATCCGTTACTGTCGTCGGACTGGATGACACGAGCCTTTTTGGCAGGCCCGCACTGATTGAGGGAAAGATCGAGGACATCTATGCGGAAAATGGCTTCGTTGTAGTTAAAGATGCGGAGTTTCCGAAGCTCGGAAGTCCACACATCGGTTCGGAGCTCGAGCTGAACGATTATCGCGGCGTCATCGTAGGGATCGCCAAGGTGACGACTTCCGGTTTATACGGTACCCCAACATTGTATACGACCTATGAGCGAGCCATTCAGTACATACCGAATCCCCGATACACCATTTCGTACGTACTTCTCGAGCCAAGGAATGCGACCGATATACCCCGAATCAAGCAACAAGTCGAGGCACTCGGCTACCGTGCGCGAACCAAAGAAGAGTTCATGAAAAGAACCGCGGACTTCTTCGTCTACCAAACTGGCGGCGGAACCAACATGCTCATCATGACCGCTATCAGCTTCATCGTAGGCCTATCCATTTCCGGACAAACGTTTTATACGTTCATCCTCGAAAACCTGGAGCGGTTTGGGGCACTAAAGGCTATCGGCACAAAAAGCCGCGACTTAATCGGTATGATCCTGTTCCAAGCAACTTTCACCGCATTCACGGGCTATGGTCTCGGTGTCGGGTTGTGTGCGTTCTCAATCGGCCTCGCCAAACTACGACTTGCCAGCTATGCCGCCATGATTACCTTCAGCAATCTCGCAATCGCTTTTGCAATGGTCGTCTTGATTGCAGCGGTCTCCAGTTACGTTGCGGTTCGGCGGGTTCTAAGAATTGAGCCGTTTGATATTTTCCGAGGATGAGATGTCCAAAACAGCCAGCCAAGCGAGCGGAGTGATCAAGTGGTTTGGCGAAGGTGACGCCAAGACAATGGCCTTGAGGGACGTGAACCTGGAAGCTCAATTCGGCGAAATGGTTTATATCGTCGGCCCTTCGGGCAGCGGCAAGACCACTTTATTAAGCGTTCTTTCGGGCATTCTCAGGCCGAATGCTGGGCAAGTTGTGGTCGAAGGAGTCGATATTTGGGAGCTGAACTCCGACCAGCTCGCCGAATTCCGGTTGGGCAAGATCGGGTTTGTATTTCAGGACTACCACCTCTTTCCACGCTTGACCACGGCGGAGAACGTGGCAATTCCGTTGATTCTTAAAAGAAGGGATTGGAATGAATCAATCCATGAAGCAGAAAAATACCTCGACATCGTCGGATTGAAGAGTCGCTCCCAACTGCCACCAGTGAAATTGAGCGGTGGCGAGCAGCAGCGCGTGGCCATTGCGCGCGCGATCGCCGGTCAGCCCGATATTCTGATCATGGATGAACCCACCGCGTCGCTCGACGGAGACACCGGCCAGGCCATCGTGAGTTTCGTAAAGAACAATATTCTCAATAAGGACCGCTGCATTCTCGTCGTCACGCATGACGACAGGATTAATGAATTCGCAACGCGCATCTTGAAAATGGAAGACGGCCGGCTCAAAGGGTTAGAAGAGAGGGCAGCATGAAGAACAAAGTGCTTTTCATCATCTCCATTTTGGGAATCCTGGGTGGGATTGTAGGCGCCATTTTGTCCAGTATTGCGACACCTGCGTTGGCCCCGGCCTTCCGTCCAGCGTCGAGCCCGTACTCGAACGCGATCTATGCCGAAGGGATCGTCGAAAGTGCACAGACCAGCGGCGAAAATACCAACATCTATCCCGAAGTCGCTGGGACGGTCAAAGAAATCTTCGTTTCCGAAGGCCAGCAAGTCGACGCCGGTCAGCCGCTGCTTTGGATTGACGATTCCATACAAAAAGCGACCACGCAACAACTGGGTTCACAGGCAGACGCTGCCCAGGCACTCTTGGAAGAGTTGAGAGCGCAACCAAGAAGAGAGAATCTCGAGGTCATCGAAGCCCAAGTAATTTCTGCTGAGGCAAGCTTTAAGACTGCCCAAGACACATTGCATAAAACTCAGGCGTCTTACGAAATGGATGCTCGCTCGGTCAGCAAAGACGCTTTGGATGGGGCGATCAATGCGGAAGCAGTTGCGAAGGCGAATCTTGAAGTCGCTAAAAAGCAGGAGGAATTGACGAAGGCCGGAGCTTGGGTCTACGACATTCGCAATCAAGAACGCCAACAGAATGCGCTGCAAAAAGCGCACGCTGCTTCGACGGCGCTGCTCGGCAAGTACACTCTGCGAGCCGCGCAAGACGGCATCGTGCTCTCCATCAACACAATCGTCGGGAACTATGTTTCTCCACAGGGTTCGTACGACACGTATACCCAGGGCGCGCTCCCCGTGATCACCTTGGGCAGTTCTCCAGCCTCTCTGCACGTTCGGTGCTACATAGACGAAATTCTTGTTCCGCGTCTTCCTGCCGGCTCCAAGATGAAGGCGCAAATGTCAATTCGCGGGTCGGACGTCAAGATCCCTCTGGAGTTTGTCCGCATACAGCCGTTTGTTTCTCCGAAGATCGAGCTCTCGGATCAACGCCAGGAACGAGTGGATGTGCGGGTTTTGCCCGTTATTTTCAAGATCGAGAAGCCTGCCAACGTAAATCTTTACCCAGGCGAACTCGTCGACGTCTATATAGGTGAATGAGATGCGACGCAACTACGATCGAACCTTCATATGGTGCGTTAGGGCCGAGCGGGCAATGTTGCCCGTCGCGCTCGTGACAACTCTCATCTTGGCCGGAGGTTGCACTGTTGGACCGAAGTATGTCCGTCCATCGGTTCAGAGCCCACCTACCTATAAGGAGCTTCCACAACCCATTGCGAACGGCGCGGATTCCTGGGAATTGGCCCGGCCGAAAGATGGAACGAGCCGCGGGAAGTGGTGGGAAGCATTCGACGATCCGCAGTTGAACGAACTGGAAAAAAAGGCCAGCCTTTCGAATCAAGAAATCGCGGCCGCTGCGGACAATTTTCTGGCGGCGCGAGCTCTAGTGCGTGAGGCACGTTCGCAATATTTTCCAACTCTGACCACCAATCCTAGCATCGTCAATTCGCGTCCTTCCTCAGGCCAATTTGGTGGCTTGCAAGCCGTAGGCTCTTCCGGGAGCAGTTTGACCATCAAATCATTCACCGACTATTCGTTGCCATTTGACGCCTCTTGGGAACCGGATTTTTGGGGGCGCGTTCGCAACACGGTGAAGGCTAACATCTACGCTGCACAAGCCAGTGCTTCCGATCTCGAAAATGTTCGCCTTACCGTTCAGGCGGAGCTCGCAGTCGATTACTATGAGCTTCGAACTCAAGACACCCTCAAGCAGATCTTCGATTCCACGGTCGCGGCTTATCAAGAAACTCTCGAGCTCGCCACAAGCCAGTACAAAGCCGGGCTCGGTTCCGATGAAGCCGCCGCGCAGGCCGAAGCTCAGCTTCGGGCTGCAGAAGCTCAGGATACGAACCTCGGCATTTTGCGAGCCCAGTACGAGCACGCTATCGCGGTTCTAACCGGCCAGTCCCTGTCTCTATTCGCGCTTCCGGCAGGTACTTTGGCAACGAAGCCACCGGCAATTCCTGTTGGGCTACCTTCCCAGCTTCTTGAGCGGCGCCCAGACATTGCGGCCGCAGAGCGTTCGGTTGCCCAAGCGAACGCACAAATTGGCGTGGCCAAAGCCGCTTACTTTCCGGCGATATCGCTTGGCGTCTCGGGTGGATTGGGAACTTCTGCGATCGCGAACTCGTTTACTTGGCCAAGCCGCTTTTGGTCAGTCGGCCCAAGTTTTGCTGAGACGCTATTTGACGCGGGCCTGCGCAGGGCAACCATGGAACAATATCGAGCCAGCTATGATGAAACCGTGGCGAATTACCAGCAGACGGTGCTGACGGCATTCCAGCAGGTCGAGGATAATCTCGTATCGCTCCGAATCCTATCGGTGGACCTCAGCCAACAAGGCGCGGCCGTAGAAGCAGCCAACAGAAGCCTTCAGGAAATTACGGTCCGGTACAAGGCGGGACTCGATCCCTATCTGAACGTCATTACGGCGCAAACCATTCTTCTGAACGATCAGCAAACCGAAGCTACTTTTCGAATGGAGCAAATGGTGAGCGCGGTGCAACTGATCAAAGCCCTTGGAGGCGGCTGGGATGCTTCGCAAATCCCGGCGCCCAAGGAAATGGGAACCAAGAGCGCGGAGAGCCGAAAATAATTGCTCGATCATCACCGTGGCTCGACGATTCGCGCAGTAATTCACTTTTTCATCCGCAACTCGGCGAAATAGGATCGTGCTCTCGGTCACATTCTCCTGTGAGGCATGTCACGTACCCGGTGAGCCCTGGCTGCTAGTTTGTCAGTAGAGCGTCTCGGCCGGGACGTCTCTAGGAGGAAATTTATGGAAACAATCAGATCGCATCGAGTCAGAGCCACTTCAACCATCGCTCGCAGCGGTGTGGCAGCGGCGCAAGGCATCGAGCTGCCCATTTCTTTCAGCGCGCCGCCCGAGTTCAATGGCGTACCGGGCCACTGGACGCCGGAGCATTTCTTCGTGGCCGCGGTGGCAAGTTGCTACGTAAGTACGTTTTCGGGAATCGCGGATATAGCGCGATTTGAGTTCCTATCGCTGGATATGGAATCCGAGGGCACCCTGAAAAAGGAAGAAGACGGCTTGCGATTCTCCACGATCGTTCTTCATCCGATAGTAAAGATAGCGCGCGAGGAGGACCGCGAACGTGTACTCCGGCTGCTCGAAAAGGCAGAAAAGAGCTGCTTGATCGGCCGATCCATAAAGTGCCCGATCGAACTTCAGCCCAAGGTTGAAATCGAAGAAGAGTTATTGCAGCCAGAACCGGTTGGGATTCCTTCCGCGTCAGTCAGGTGAGTTTCATCCGCCCCCGAAGCGAAAGGGCATGAGTTGGGCTACCGAAAATGGTATCGCAGATCGTAACGATCGAGTCCCCGTGTTCTCCATCTCCTCGTGCGTCCTCGCACTTCCGGGCAAAGCTGCAGCGCAGCATCGTGCTTGCGCCTGATACCAAGCAACTGGAGTGGGAAATCATTGATTCGCCTCCTTTACAATTCCAAGCGGGTCAGTTCCTCAGCGCGTTCGTTCAGAATGGCGCGCGGACCGAAATCCGTCCCTACTCCATCGCTTCGCCACCGTCGAACGATTCCAGGTTCGAACTATGCATTAATCGCGTCAAGGGCGGTTACGTCTCTAACTACCTTTGCGACCTAGAGGTCGGTTCGGTAGCCGACTTCAAAGGGCCTTACGGCATTTTTGTCCTTACTCGGCCCATTGAGCGCGATCTGGTTTTTCTGGCGACGGGCACCGGCGTCGCCCCTATGCGCAGCATGTTGTTGGACTTATTCGCGAGGGACATCGCCATTGCGCACGACGTATGGCTCATCTTCGGTGTACGGTTCACGGAAGGGTTGTTGTATCGGAAGGAATTCGAAGACCTCCAGGGGGCAAACCCGCGCTTTCATTTCCTCCCCGTAGTCAGCCGCTCCGATGCCGCTTGGCGCGGCGCCACAGGCCACGTACAGGATCAGCTTCGCAAGGTTTTCGCCGGCCGAAAAGACTTCCAAGCGTACTTGTGTGGAGTGAACGCGATGGTTGATGAGGTTCGCGTGATCCTGCGGAATGAATTTGGATTAGACCGGGACCGGATTCGCGCTGAAAAGTTCGTTTAGTCGTAGAGCCGGGTATCGCGCTCCATCACTGTGCCAACACGCCCGCAAGCTCGAACAAGTGGCAATCCAGTTTCTTCCGTCTCCCCACAATTTCCGTTAAGGGCGTAGCTGCGATCTCGCCCTTGATCAGCCCCACCAACAGACCCTGTTCCCCTCGTGCTAGATGGCCCACTGCCGCTGCGCCGAATCGCGTAGCCAAGAGGCGATCGAACGCCCCCGGCGTTCCGCCCCTCTGCACGTGGCCGAGCGTTGTAACTCGCAGTTCGAAGCCGAGGCGCTCCCGGTGTTCTTTGAAATAAGCCGAAAGCGCCTCCGCGTTGTACTTTGCGCCCTCCGCCACCACTACAATGGCATGAGGCTTTCCCCGTTCGTATGCCGCGCGCAGTTCGCTGGCTACGGTCTCGGGATCGGTCTCGACTTCGGGAAGCACGATCGCCTCCGCGCCGCCCGCGACACCGGCTACCAAAGCGAGATAACCACAATTTCTGCCCATCACCTCGATCAGAAAGGCTCGTTCGTGCGACGACGCCGTAACTCGAATACGGTCCACCGCTTCAAGGGCGGTATTCACCGCAGTGTCCGCTCCGATGGAAATATCCGAACCGTACAGATCATTATCGATCGTAGAAGCGATTCCCATCACGGGAAATCCCCGTTCCGAGAACGCCAACGCACCAGCTTGCGATCCATCTCCTCCGATCACAATGAGCGCGTCAATGTTCCGCTCGCGCAGGATGCGCAAAGCTTGCAGTTGAGCTTCCTCGGATTTAAATTCGGGATAGCGTTTACTCCCCAGGATCGTGCCACCGCACTCGATAATTCCTCCCACATCGCGAAGGCCCAAAGGAACGAAGCTATCGGCTACCAGGCCGGCGTATCCGTGACGGATGCCATGCATCTTCCAGCCCAAGTCAATGCCCGTGCGGACAGCGGCTCGTATGGCGGCATTAATTCCGGGTGCATCGCCACCGGTCGTGATAAGAGCCACGCGTTTCATTCTTGGCCTCCTACTGCTGCAAGCGTCCACTGTGGCATAACGGGCTAATTCATGCCGCGCTTCGTGCGCTCGGGCTTTTCAGAAGCCTGAGCACTTCCTCATCGGTCACCTGAGGAAATCGTTCGTAGAACTGACCGACGGAGCGAAACATCCTAGGCGTCTTCACACATAGCACCTCATCGGCTTCAGACTCCAAGAACAGATAAGTGGACAGTGGAGCGACCCCTATCGCGGCGACGATCTGGGCACAACCCATTCCCCTGATTGCGCGAATCGCGGCCCGCATTGTGGACCCGGTTGCCGCCCCATCATCAACAAGGATGACGGTGCGGCCCTTCACATCGATTGGGCGATGCCCTGCACGATACAATGTCTTGCGCCGCTCCAACTCCCGAGTTTCGGTGGCGATAACCTTCGCGATCTCCGAATTAGGCAGGCCGAACTCCTCAACCATATCGGGATCAACGAGCCGCATGCCATCCATTGTGATCGCGCCCAGAGCGAGCTCTTCGAATCCGGGAACCCCGAGTTTGCGAACCAGAAAAACGTCAAGAGGGGCTCGCAAGGCCTTGGCAATTTCGAACGCCACTGGAACGCCGCCGCGAGGCAGCGCTAGCACAACAAGATCAGGCCGGCCTGCATAAGCCGCCAACTTTTCAGCTAACAAACGGCCCGCTTCGGTCCTGTCTTTGATTTGGTCTCGCATAAAAACCCACCTAGCTACGCCAATACAGCGGGCACCCCAGCAGCTTGGGAAACGGCGCCCGCTGTACGGGTCTTCGCATCAAGCGGCCTTTATCTGAACGGAAATGTTCTGGCTCTTCATCGCTTTCGGAAGGGTCAAGTTCAACATGCCGTTTTTCAGTGTGGCCACTACATCCTTCGTTTCGACCTTGACCGGCAAGTCGACGGCGCGGAAGATTTCGGAGGCGCAATGCTCTGAATAGAAAGTCTTGCCTTTTTTCTCTTCTTTGCTGGTCTCGTGCTTGCCGGTGATGGTCAAGCGCTCCGGCTCAACGCTGATCTCGAGTTCCTTTTCGCCGAAGCCCGGTACTTCGGCCGTTACTTCAAGGGTTTGCTCGTTCTCGACAATGTTGATGTGCACCGGGTGCAAGAGCTCACTCTCGGCCTTCATCCAGTCATCGACGTCACAGCCCAGAGACCCTCGATTCTGGAAGAGCTCATATGCTCGTCGGGAAATTGCATTGAACAGACTGTCGCAACGTTCGCCAAGGCTTTCACGCATTGCGATTGTGGGTGCAATTTGTTCTTCGGCTCGCTGGACTGCTGTGGATTGTTTCCCCATATTAGTTTCCTCCATTTCATTCAGACTATTGGTGCCAACACCGGGACCTGAAAAATATTGCTGAGTTGTTGGGCCTTGAAAAGCCGATTAGGCGGCAATCCTAATGTCATTTTTGACTTCGGAAACGCCCGGCGCCGTCGAGGCTGCTCGCTCTGCCTGCTCTCGCTCCTTGGAAGTGCTCACCGTTCCTCGAAGGGTCACGACGCTTCCGTTGGTTTCGATTGAGATTCCCTGAGCATCGGCCGCAGCCGCTCGTTCCAGAGCGCTCTCAATTCTGACTTTTATATCGGTCGCGGAGACCACCGGTATCACTTTGATGTCATTTGTCAGATCTCGTAGACCACGTAGGGTGCGGACCGCTCTTTCGGCCTCAAGCTTTTGATATTGGAATGTCACGTCTCCATGCAAACTGATGCAGCCGTTTTCCACGACAAAGTTAATGCGGTTCTCTGAGATCAGCACATTCCACTCAATGGCGCGGCTCGCCGCCAGCGCAATCTCCTCATCCGGCCGCTGTTGATCTTCGGGCAGGTTGACGACAAGCTTGTTAGTAACCGCCTTACCGCCGGCCACCAGTTGCGCGGCGCGTTCCGCGGCCCATTTTTCGGCAAGATTCTTCACAAACCCATTCAGAGTGACCAACCCGCTTTGGACCGATACGCCAATTTCTGACGCATCAATGATGGGTTCCCACTTAAGTTCGTCCAAGACGCTCTGTTGTAGTTCGATATCTGCCTTCATAAGCACCATCCTTAGCGGGATTCCTTCCGCCGGGTCCGTCTTTCTATGCCTTCCCTCTTAGCACTTGCTGGTGCGGGGGACTGTGACTGGCGTCACATCTCCGGGTATTCAGAGTCACTGTGTGATTTCCGCTGCGGCGCGATCTTGTATAAAGCTGCCCCGGCGCAAGGGCCAGGCAATTTTGCCGGAGGCGGACATGAGCGACGTGATGCCAAACACGACGGACGCTGGGCCGAGTGTGTTTTTCTGGGTGCTGTTCTTTTTGGTTCCCACCTTGCTGGCTGTTCTTGCCTCGGCTCTAATGACGCGCGATGTGAAGCGTGTGTCCGGGCTGTGGTTTCTCTACGAGGTTTCCCGCTTGGTTGGGTATATGGGAATTGTTATAGCCGCTGGCCTTACCATCAGTGCTGCTGTCCGCCGCGTGAGCTCGACCCTTTTGATCGTCCTGATGACGTTGTCTATCGGCGGAGCGGCGCTCTTACTCTGGTGCGCAGCCCATGCTTTCAGGAGGCCTTGGTGAGGAGTTATTTAGACCTGAATAGTAAATGGACTGGCAGGAGCCTGGCAGGTGCGCAGCAAGGTTCCATCAGGAGGAACGTACGCGGTATCATTCGGATCTACAAGCATCTATGACTGCCCCATCCATCCATACGGAACTTCGCGGTATGCACCTGCTCGATACGCCTACGCTGAATAAGGGCACCGCTTTCACGGACGAAGAGCGGTCGGCGTTCGGTCTTCATGGTTTGTTGCCACCGCAAATTGAATCGCTGGACGAGCAAACGTCGCGCGCTTATGAAGCGTATCGCCGCAAAACGGACGATCTCGAGCGTCATATCTACTTGCGCGCGCTCCAGGATCGGAACGACACCCTCTTTTACAGCCTGCTGAACGCCCACATCGAAGAAATGATGCCTATCGTCTACACGCCTGTGGTGGCGCTGGGCTGCCAGCAATTCAGCAGGATCTACCGTCGCCCGCGTGGCCTCTTCGTCTCCTATCCACTGCGCCATTCGATTCCCAGTTTATTGCGGAATCGCCCGCACCCGGATGTTGACGTCATTGTGGTGACGGACGGCGAGCGCATCCTGGGAATTGGCGATCAAGGCGTGGGGGGAATGGGGATACCGATTGGCAAACTTTCTCTCTATTCGCTGATCGGCGGCATTCATCCGGCACGAACACTGCCGATTGTCCTCGATGTGGGAACGAATAACGAAGACCGATTGAAGGCGCCGGAGTATCTCGGTTGGCGGCACGAGCGCATCACAGGTGATGCCTATTACGAATTTGTCGATCTTTTTGTCCAGGCGGTGAAGCAGGAGTTGCCCCAAGCCTGCCTGCAATGGGAGGACTTCGCTAATGCTCATGCCCGGCCACTCCTTGATCGTTACCGCGAGCAACTGCTGACCTTTAACGACGATATTCAAGGAACGGCTGCTGTTGTGTTCGGGGCCCTTACGGGAGCGATCCGGATTTCCGGCAAGAGTTGGAAAGACCAGCAGATTGTCTTCTATGGCGCGGGTGCGGCAGCCATTGGCGTGGCTGATTATCTGCGTATGGCCATGGTGGATAGCGGCCTCCCGGAGAAAGAGGCCAAAAGCCGCTTCTGGATTGTCAATCGAGGCGGTCTGCTGGTCGCGGATCGAACCGACCTGGCCCCTGAACAACGTGTCTACGCCCAGCCCGTGGAGCGCTTCGCCACGTGGAACCGGCTCTCGTCTGGCGCGCTCGATCTCGCTACTGTTATCCACAACGTTGACGCGACGATTTTGATCGGTCTATCCACCGTTGGCGGTTCCTTCAACGAGTCCATCGTGCGAGAAATGGCCGGTAAAGTTACGCGGCCGATCATCTTTCCGCTGTCGAATCCGACAGAGCGTTCTGAAGCCGTTCCCGAGGACTTGCTGCGGTGGACCGATGGCCGCGCGATTGTCGCCACAGGCTCTCCATTTGGGCTGGTAGACGTTGCGGGCCGGAAGATTTCCGTTGCCCAGTGCAACAACGTCTACGTCTTTCCTGCAATCGGTCTGGGATTGATTGCTTCCAGGGCGCGCAGAGTGACGGATCGCATGATGATGGCTGCCGGGCGGGCCATCGGTGAGAATTCGCCGGCGCTCTCGGATCCGGCGGCTGGGTTGCTGCCTGCGTTGAAGGACCTGCGGACCGTGGCTCGAAAGATCGCTTTTGCGGTAGCCATCGCGGCGCAGCGCGAAGGCTTCGCTGCGCCCACATCGCCCGAGGAATTGCGCGATCGCATCGCCGCCACGCAGTGGACTCCCGAATATCCTCACCTCGTGAGTTCGTGATCGCAGTTACGCATCACCGGCTGTACGGATAGCCGCGAGCAAGCGCTCGTGCAAGGACGGCATCATGTCCGTAAATGTCGTCAAAGAAATGAACCTCGCCATCTTCCATCACGACGGCGGTGCTATATAAAATCAGGACAGGAATGGGTTTTTGTAATTTGACTTCAACAGTGTCATCGCCGTTCATAGCGTCTCGAATGCCTTGTTCCGTCCACTCGGGGTTGCTCCGAAGGACCCATTCCGCCAATGCCGCCGGCGCTTCCACGCGGATACACCCATGGCTAAAATCACGGCGCGACATCGAAAATAATTGTGTTGCTGGTGTCCCGTGCAGGTAGATGTCGTAGCGGCTCGGGATATCGAATTCCACCAATCCCAGAGCATTCTCAGGTCCAGGCTTTTGCCGGACGCGTAGTGCTCCAGCCTGAAGCTGTTGTTCCATTTCCTCGCTAACCGGGCTCTCGCCCACGACTCTGCCGCTCTCGTCGACGATCTCATACGAGTTTCTGACCAGATACAAAGGGTCCTTCTCGAGATCGGGGATCAATTCGGCGCGCAAGATGCTGGCGGGGACATCCCAGTAGGGCCGAAAGATAACAGACCGGATCTCGCTCGCGAACACCGGAGTCTGGCGACGATAGGCCCGGCCTACGACGACCTTCATCGAAAGAACCCAGTGATATTGTTCATCATCAACGTGGAGGCGGAATTCAGGAATGTTGACGACGATTGGCGGCCGGTCGAACTCACGCGGCAACCAGCGCAAACGTTCCATTGTGAGTCGAAGCTGCATAATGCGGAGGCTCAATGGAGTATTGAGTTCATTTCGCGTGGCCGCGTCAATTAGACCGTTTGGTTCGAGGCCGTGTCGTTGTTGAAAGTGTTTCACGCCATCCACGATAGCGCCTTGATAGACCCCCTCGTTGCCGCTGTCTTCGTTTGGAAAATCGCCAACAAGGGAGAGAAATCTCGTGAGCCGTGGCACCCCTGCGTAAGAATCACCGGGTTTTACCGCTCTGGCTGTAACTGGCAGAAGCCCGCCGTCGTCTCGCTTGGCTAACTCAAAATATGTTTTCAGGGCCGCCTTTGTTCGGCGGTAAATCGGGAATGGCGGTTCCAGTGTTTCTAGGGCGCGATCTATCTCTCGCGAATCAACAAGCTTCTCTCTCAGAAAGTCAGCCAAATCGACCTTCCTTTGGTCAACGTCGAGATTGAAGTGAAACAGCCGGGGGTTTACTCGCCCGTTGTAAAGATCGGAGACATATCTCATCACGGCCACGGTGAGCGCCAGGTCGAATCTCACTAGATCCGCATCTGAGACTTCCTGCGATTGCTCAATATGCGCGACCCTCTGATCCCAGCGTGAACCGTCATACTCATCCGGTCGTAGGCCTTGGTCTTGGGCGTTCTCCAAGAAACGGATAATCGCGTGGGCCTGGGGCGTCGGCTTGCCATGGCCAACCCAGGCGAATTTATCGTTTAAGGAGTCATAAAAGTTCTTCACCTCGTTTTGATAGGCTGTGAAATTGGGCGAGTCAAGATCGGCTAACCTAGACATGGTCACAAGACTGCGCAATAAAGCGTCGCCTTGGACGGTGAGCTTCTGCCTTCCTGAAATCTCTTCGGAGGAATGTGTCTGGCGACTTGTGTCACTTAGGCTGGTAGATTCCCGGCCACACCCGGCACACCCAAACAATAGCAGCCCGAGAAATAACCATCGTCGAAGATTGCGAACTGTCCGCATACTTCTCCTGGTCATCAAGATAAATTGTTTCGCAAGCTTATTATGCGAGGAGTGTCGCTCATCACTGTGACCGGGATCACAGATTACTCACGATAGATCAGGTAAGTACATCCCATTGGTGAAGCTTACCGTCGCGGACGAAACCTCTGGGCATTCGGTAATGAGATTTAGATAAGAAATGCCGCATCCCGAGGTGCGAACGGAACTGCAGCGTCAAATCAGCCGATCGCAATGAAGGAGGGAATTGTGTTGATCCGGGAAATGACCAGGCAAGCGTGTTTGGATATGTTGGCACATGCGCATCTTTGCCGGCTCGCCTGTGCCCAAAGCGGCCAGCCTTATGTGGTGCCATCCTACTTCGCTTATCACAACACCTTCCTATACGGTTTTGCGACGGTTGGGCAAAAAATCGAGTGGATGCGTGCCGATCCGCGGGTTTGCGTTGAAGCGGATGAAATCGTGAACCAGGAGAACTGGTCCACCGTGATCGTTTTCGGTCAATACGAAGAGCTGCCGGTCGTCCCCGAATATGAAGCGGAGCGCGCGGTCGCTCGCCGCGTGCTACAAGAGAAAGCGATGTGGTGGGAACCAGGCTACGTGAAAACGATCTTGCACGGTGTAGAACGCCCGCTGGTACCCGTTTTTTTTCGTATTCGAATCGGTCAAATTACCGGCCATCGCGCGACGCCCTCAGGTGCTTGATGCCGTAGCAAGATTGATGTCTAGAAGCTGTTGCACAACCTAGTACAGGATAGTGAAAAGAAGGTAGTTGAGTTTTCTGGGATGAGAGATAAGGAGAATCAGCAGCGCCGAAGGAGGGCCGATGGCCCGATCGGGTGCGT